>ERZ773162.135-NODE-135-length-98003-cov-29.220423_pt1 | contig 98003 bp, 107 predicted proteins | sample MGYA00511113_ERZ773162 | MGnify/ENA primary metagenome ERZ773162 (study PRJEB29015, sample SAMEA2737807) | human gut metagenome | biome: human gut; feature: human-associated habitat; material: faeces | place: China | collected 2012 ... | reverse complement strand
TGTCCAATTTTCAACGTGCAAGAAATAGAATTTTGTATTCTCAAAACAAATATGATACTTACACAATGAATGAACATACAGACAGAATAAAACGTATAGGAAATCCTAGAAGAGCCTACAAAAAATAAAATAAAAATAGAAAACAAATAAAAGGAGGAAAACCAGGACCAGACATCATCCTAATTTTCCTCTTAAAAAAGCACTGAATATTTTAGAGGGAATACTGATCCCACATCAATATCCCCCCTAATAATTTAGAGCGAATTTCGCTAAAGCACTCGATTATTTAGAGCGCCCCTCTTATCCTAACTTTGCCTTATATCTCCACAGCTAAAGCTGGGAGTTTTACGGCAACATTTGGTAAAGGAATAACCGTATCCAACACCATTTCTTTATACCCTGCTTTTTTAGCATGCCCTAAAATTTCTAAAACAAGCTTTTTACCTAATTTATTTTCTCTATATTTTGGTTTTACATACAAACGCTTCATTTCACAGCGACTCTTTGAATGGCGATGATAGGCAACCATTCCTATCACCTTTTTCTTTTCTACAGCCACTAAAAGTTCTCCTTCAGGAGCTGTATATTTTTTTGCTGGATTTTATAATTCCTCATCAATATTTTGAAAAGATAAATCACGTCCCAAACGTTTTGTATATTCTATAATTAATTCTTTTACTTGATCTAGATAATCAACACCATTACATATTTCCATAAAATCCTCTATGTACAAACTTATTTTTTTACATATATATTTTCTATAACCTTTGTATCATCCCACCCATTTGAACTTTCAAAAGCGATTACTTTTTCTTTTCCTTTTAAAATAAAATCATGTTTTTGGATATCTACAAGGTCTTTATTTTGATAAAAGAAAACAATAACTTCCCCATAACATTTCTTTTTATCATTTTTTGTTTTCTTAATGCATTCATTTAATTGTTGTAAAGAAATATCAGTTATTCGATCAACATCAAAATTATTATACTCTTGATATTGGGTACTTTCTTTTGCTTCTATTTCGTCATAATAAGTATCTTTAAATTCCTCTTTTTTAAAGATAAAAACAGTTTCTTTATTTACTGGTAAACATTTTATTTTTTGATCTTTTAATGATAGATCAATTGGCTTATTTGATGTATTTTTCAAAATCAAAATAACTTGATCATCTATTTTCTTTGTTTCAAATGAATATAATTTATTTTGTTGATGACATCCTGTAAAAAGTGTTATCAAAATCATGAATGCACACATTTTTATAATCAATTTTTTCATAACTTTTCTTCCTTTTTATATAATCCATGTCGAAGTAAAACTTCTAAAATAAGATCAATAAATACTGTTACAAGATATATTGAATAATAATTCCAATATTTATCTTTTACTCTATTCATTTCATGAATTGGATTTTGTATAAAAGCTAATGCAATCAACAGTATTCCTAAAACATTAGAAATTCTAATAATGATCAATCCATAGTTATTTTCCTTATTTAGCAATTGTATAATTTGTCCTACAATACGTATAAGAAAAATAATTTCTATCGCTATCCAATAAAACATAAAATTTCATTCTTTCCTTTACATGCAGGCAAGAGAAAGCCAAATCAATGAAAGACAAAATACAACTACTGCTATTAAAAATAAAGTAACCCATAAAGCATATTTTCCAATATTTCTTTTCATATTTTTCTCCTTATTATAATTTTTAAAAGGTTTTATTATATATTTACTTACTTTTCAACAATACAATGGTTATTAAAATATTATTTTTCTATCAAAAAGTTTATTGCTTCTTTGGCGTTTGAAATAGGATAATAGGGCGTGCTTTTCTTTGTATTATCTTTATATTCTATTTCTAAACCTTTTTTATTTCCTTTTTTTGGTAAACTTCGATAATAATATCCTGAATAATCTTTTGCATTTTGATCATTAAACTCTAAAAACACTCCTTTTGCATAATAAAATACATAGCCTTCAAATTCTGGAGATACATATCGAAACCCCTCTAATTGTCCATCTTTTAAAAAACGTACTGCTACAAATTCTTGACAAGCTTTTTTATTGTCATCTTTTGATAAAAATATGTGATATTCAAAATAATCACCTAAACTACTTCTGCCTCCTATCAATCGATGATCTCCCATATATTTTTTAACATCTTCTTCTGTAAAATTGCTATTCAAATCCATAAACATTTTTTGATAAGGGCTATATTTTATGATTGTTTTAGTATCATCTAATAAAATATCCTTATTAGATTTTACACTACATCCACCTAATATTACTCCCATAACAAACAGTAATAAAATCATTTTTGCTTTCATTTTATTTCACCCTTCCTTGTTAAAACCACTCAAACATTTAATTATTAATTAAATACGTACGATATTTTAAATATAAAACCATATTAATGATCAAACCAACGCACATAAAAGTTATGGCACTTGAATAATGAAACATTGTCATAATTGAAAAATGATACATAACCAAATCAATTACAAGTAATCCAAATAAAAGAAAAGTATTTCTTTTAAGATCAATACATTCTTTAGAAACAACCTTTTTAATCATCATAAAAAAATAAACAAATATTATAAAATAAAACAAATAATGTATGACAACTGATAAATTATAAAGCAAGCCTACTTCCCCATAAATGGGATTTCCATCCGTTCCTATTTTAATCCAATGGGTAGAAATGTAATTATCAAAGTATTTAAACGCTAATAAACCTATTATTTCAAAAACATAGCTTAAATAAATAAGACAAACATCATATTGTTTCTTCATTTTCTTTTCCTCCATCCATAATATTATGAATCAAGGAAGCGCTTTCCTTACTTTCATTATACGTCTTTCTACCATTTTGTCAATTATACTTTTATTATAATAGTATCTTGTTTATAATAATTCATATGTTATAATCAATTTGGGTGATAAAAGATGGCAAAATCTAACAGTTTCTTTAATATTGATATGCTTGTTTTAAGTTTGTTGAAAGTAAAGGATTGTTACGGATATGAATTAGTAAAATTAATTAAAGAAATTTCCAATAGCTCATTAGATATTAAAGAAGGTACTCTTTATCCTGTTGTACATAATTTATTAAAAAAAGAATATATTTCAAGTCGAGATGAAATCGTTAATAAAAAAATCAGAGTTTATTATCATATTGAGCCAATTGGAAAAGAATATTTAGAACAAACAATTATTGAATTTAGAAAGAATATGCAAGGTGTATTTGAAATCATTGCATATGGTGAAGGCAAAAAAGATGAATAACGATATTAAAAAATATATAAAATACGTTAAAAAAATTATTTCAATCCATTCAAAAGATAAAAAAGAATTTATACAGTTATTAACACAAAAAATCATTGAATTTTCTAATGAACATGACTCCTGTAGTTATCAAGATATCGTAGATGAATTTGGGAGTCCTAATGAAGTTGCTGGTTCTTATATTGAAACTTTAGATAGTGACGAAATTATAAAGAAACTTAATAAAAAGAAAATTATAAATATTTTTATTTCTGTCATAATTATTTTATGCATAAGTGTTTGGGGATTTGAAAGATATCGAATCAATCAATTGATTGATGAAGCAAAACATACAAAGATGAAAACATATACAGCTGAAGAATATAAAGAAAAAATAGCAAAAGAAAAGCAAGAAAAATAAGTATTTAAATTAGGAGTAAAAAATGAATAAAGAAATCAAAAAATATATAAAATATGTTAAAAAAATTATTCCTTTTTATTCTAAAGATAAAAAAGAATTTCTAAAATTACTAACACAAAAAATCATTGAATTTTCAAATACTCATCCTAATTGTACTTATCAAAATATCATAGATGAATTTGGGAGTCCTAATGAAGTTGCTGGATCATATATTGAAAGTTTAGAAAACGATGACATAATAAAGCAACTTAATAAAAAATATATTTTTAAAACATTAGTAACCATTATTATATTTATATCTATTGGTATTTGGTGTTTAGAAATTTATCATTTCAACAAACTCTACCAAGATGCAAGAGATAGTATTCATGGATATTGGGTAGAAGAAATCACTGAAGATAGTCGTACTGAAAATGAATAAGGCTCCTTTCGGAGCCTTATTTTTTATTCAACATTCTTCAACGCTTCATCCATTGGGATTTTCTTGATTTTTCTCATTTGAATCATCATGACAAACAAATAAGAAATAACTGTCATAATAAACATCTTGATATAAACACTACCTTCTACATAGAAAGGAAGCCATCCTGCATATTCTTCAAAAACTATTTTGAAAGCATAAGATAAGATCCATGTTGTTATTCCAAAAGAAAGTAATGTTGAAATCAAAATAACAATTGTTGTGGCATGAACATACATCTTTTGTATTTCTTTTGATGTATAACCAAGAATTTTAACCATGGAAATCGATACTTTATTATTTTCAATAATCATCTTTGTAAGAAGATAAATAAGCATAATAAACATCACAATTGCAAATCCTTCAACTAAATAAAACATTTCTCCCATTGAAACATTTAATTGTCTTGATACTTTTGTTAAATCATCTTGAGTAATGGTTGAGGCGATATAGTCATCTTTTAAATCTGTTATTTTTTTATTAGAGAAATAACCATTGAAGTATCCTTCTTGACAGTTGAAAACTTCATTAAAATAAGACTTTGACATATAAAGTGCCATACTACCAGGTGTATCATAAATGCCTTTAATTTCAAAAGTATAACGTAAATCTTTATAGCTTTCTTTTAAAGAAATACGATCGCCTTTTTTTAAATTATATTTATCAGCAACATCTTTTGAAATATAAACACCTTTTTTGGGTAATGATTTTATATGAATATATTGACTATTATTTTGTAAACCATAGAGGCTAATATCTTCTTCTATTGTACTTTCTGGAAGTGTTTTTAATGAATAAAGTGAAAAAGCTTCTGCCCCTTTGGTTTTAGTTTTATAGTTATCATACATTTCATCATATTGATCATCAATCAAACTTAAGAAACTATCTCTAAATTCTTGAGGAATCGTTTGGAAAGCTTGTTCAATGGCTGTGGTATCAACTGATTCTGGTGTATTTAAAATATATTGATATTTAGCAGTCATATTATTAACAACAATATCTTGATAATGATCGAGAACAGGATGCATATCCATTCCAAACATTAATAAGATAATTGCAAATAAAACACCGACAAATAATGTAACATACCCTGATAAGTTATTTAAAATAACACTTAATCTAAATTGAGAAAAGAAACCTAAACGATGTAAGACGAGTGTTTTCTTATTCTTTTTAGCTTTTTTAATATCTCTTTTCATAAATTTAAGAGGTGATAATTTTAAAGATTTCATTAAAATACCATAGTTAATTAAAACCATCATAATAAATGGAATGATCGTTGTCTTAATAAACGCATCTCCAGACCAAATAGTAACATAAGTTGGTAAACTATAACTTCCATAATACATACCGGCCATGACATCTTTAAAATATGTATAACCTAAAATATTTCCGACAATACAAGCCACTAAAGAAACAAGAATAGGTAATGTCATGTATTGAACTAACATTTCTTTTTTTGTATATCCCATAGCGCGAAGAGTTCCAATCATTGGTGCTTCGCTTTCAATGGTATTTTTAGTAGTGATTGCAAAGACAAAAGCAAGGATTCCAATAATGATATAAAGTAAAACTGTCATCATTGCTTCATCTCCACCCATATCATCACCTGTAAAATGGATGGCTTGGTTGGCGTATTGAGGAATATAATCATCAATTCCTGAAACGTTTTTAACAAGTACGTTTAAAAAATCATTGCTGGCTTAACTTCATTATCAACCTTTTCATTATATGTCCACGCATAGTTATAGTAGATTTTAGCATCTTTAAAGCGTTCAAACCCTTCATCAGAAACAATACCTACACCAAATTTAATAGCATCAAACATTAGATCACTGTTTTTTGAAAAGAGAGCACTATAATCTGATAAAGCGACGAGTCCCGTAATTTTTAATTTCTTTTTACCTACTTTGATGGTTTGGCCTACTTGATAATTGTTATTATCGGCATACATACGGTCAATTGCTATTTCATTTTTATTTTTTGGAAGTTTTCCATCCATAATACATACTTGATTGACTTTGTTTCTTGGTTTAAAGAGACGAATTGTACTTGATGATCCTACTTCTTCTTCAATGTAATTAAGATTATAGATTGTAACATTTTCTTTTTCTAAAGTCTTTTTATTTTCTTTTGAAAGAGAATCATTTAAACGAAAATGTCCATCTTCAATATTGTATTTATCAAAACTGTCATTATAAGCTTTGATCATTGAGCCATCAGCAACTAAAAACCCTGAAATAAGACCAATAGACCCTGCCATAAATAAAAATATAATTAAATATTTCGCAATTTCATCTTTTAAAATATATGGTAATCTTTTAAATAATGGATTCTTCATTTTACCAATTCAAATCCTTTGCTGGAATTTTATGCGTATTTTTAATATTTTCACGAATACGTCCATCATGCAAATAAATCACACGATCAGCCATGTCTTTAATCGCATCATTATGCGTTACAATAATAATTGTATTACCATATTTTTTATTAACATCTTCAATCAATTGTAAAATATCTTTTGATGTATGATAATCTAAAGCTCCTGTTGGTTCATCACAAAGTAATAAATCTGGATTTTTGATGATCGCACGTCCTATTGATGTTCTTTGTTGTTGACCACCTGATAATTGATTTGGTTGTTTATAACGATGTTCTTTTAACCCTAGTGTTTGTAAGAGTTCTTCTTTATTTAATGGATTTTTACTTAAATATTTTCCTACATCAATATTTTGTTCAACATTTAAATGTGAAATCAAATTATACATTTGAAAAACATATCCCAAATGATTACGACGATAATTAGTTAAATCTTTTTCTTTTAAAGTTGAAATTGTTTTACCTTGAATCGTAATTGTTCCACTATCTGGTTGATCAATTCCTCCAATAATATTTAAAAGTGTTGATTTTCCAGAACCTGAAGGCCCAAGTAAAACACAAATCTCACCTTTTTCAATTTCAAAATCAATACCTTTTAAAACTTCTGTCTTATATTCATCTTCACCAAAGCTTTTTTTAAGATCCTTGATTGATAAAAACATAATATTCCCTCCCACAGTTAGCCTTACCTAACCACATATAGAATACTATCACTTTTCTCTTTTTTCAAGTATCTCAAAGAAAAAAAACGGATTTCTCCGTTTTTATAACTCAATATGTTTCATAATAGCTTTAGCAATACCATCATTATTATTTGTATCTGTAATTTCATTAGCTACTGCTTTTAATTCATCTGAAGCATTTCCCATAGCCACACCTAAGCCAACATATTCCACCATTGATTTATCATTTTGAGCATCCCCAAAAGCCATCATTTCTTCTTTTTTATAACCCATAGGAATTAAAACACTATCTAAAGCTTTGGCTTTATCAACACCTTTTGCAGTATATTCAAAATAGAAATCAGATGTAAACATACAATTTAGACGATCTTTGAAGGGTTCCATCATTTCCTTATAATGTGCTTGTAAATAGTCTGGATCACCAAATGTAAGAATTTTATTGATTTCAAAATCAACAAAGGCTGCTAAATCTCTTTTTTCACATAAGATGTAGTTATTTCCTCTTGATTCATATTGCATCACATTAAATGGTTTTCCTTTATATGTAATTGTATTATCAAAAACATCATTAACATACATATATTCATCTTTATCAAACATTGGTCTTGCTTTAAAATTCTTTAAATGTTCTAAGACAGCTTTACTATCTTCTACTGAAATTGCATGATTATAAAGTGTTTCATGACTTTGACAATCAACTACTTTTGAACCATTGAAACATACAAATAAACCATGATGATTTTCCATATCTAATTCTTCAGCAAGTTTTAATAAACCGCTTGTTGGTCTTCCAGAAGCTAAAACCAAACGTACCCCTTTATCTTGTGCTTTTAATAGGGTTTCTTTAGTAAGTGGTGTAATGACTTTTTCATCATTGACTAAAGTCCCATCAATATCCATAATTATTACTTTAATTGCCATAATCTATCTCCTTTTCTATTAGTATAATAAAGCATTTTTACAGCTTCAACATACTTTCATAAAAAGAAAAAGAAACAGAAAATATCTGTTTCTAATGTAATAATGAACGTGTTGAACCTGAAGCAATTAAGAATGTACTTCCATTATGAAGCATGGCGAGCATTTGTGGTGTAAGTAAACCTAATGCTCCTAAAACAATAAAGGATGTATTTAAACCAACAATCAAACGATATTGACTATGAATACGTTTAAATAAGCCTTCTGAAATCATTCTTAGAGCAACAATGTCATTTAATGAATTTGATACAAGTGTAATATCTGCAAGTTCACGCGCAATATCTGAGCTATCTTGAAGTGAAATCGAAACATCTGCCATGGATAAGGCTGGTGTATCATTAATACCATCTCCTACCATCACAACAGTATTTCCTTCTTTTTTTAAACTTTCAATATAACTTGCTTTATCTTCTGGTAAAACTCCTGCTCTAAAATCATCTAAATTTAATTGTTTCGCAATCGCTTTTGCACAGTTAGGACTGTCTCCAGTAAGCATAATGACTTTATCAAAACCAATATCACGAAGTTCTTGAACAACTTCTTTAGCTTCTGGTTTTAAAGGATCATAAATACTAATAATACCTGCAAGCTTTTTAGCAATGGCTAGATAAATAAGTGAACTTGAACCTTTACTTTCAAGTGAAGAAATCAAATCTTTAATTTCTTGTGTCATTTCTACACCTTCATCTTCAAAGACAAAATGACTGCTTCCAATAATAACATCTTCACCATTTAAGCTTGTCGAAATACCATGAGCAATCACATATTTTACTTCCGCATGTTCTTCACGATGTTTTAAGTTTTCAACTTCTGCTTGATGAACGATGGCATTAGCCACACTATGTGGGAAATGTTCTTCTAAACAAGCCGCAATTTTTAAAACTTCTTCTCTTGTATAATCTTGTAAAGGAACCACATCTAAGACAACTGGTTTTGCATGTGTCAATGTTCCAGTTTTATCAAAAACAATGACATTAGCATCTTTCATGCTTTCTAGATGTTTTCCACCTTTAACTAAAACATTATGCATTGAAGCTTCTTGCATTGCTGAAATCACTGAAATTGATGTTGATAGACGAATCGCACAAGAATAATCCACTAATAAAAGAGAAGTGGCTCTTGTAAGATTTCTTGTCAATGCCCAAACCCCAAAGAATCCTAAAAAACTATAAGGTACAATGGCATCCGCCATATGTTCTGCTTTTGATTGAATAGATGCTTTTAATGATTCATTCGTATCAATCATATCAATGATTTTAGCAATACGGCTATCATCTTGTAAGTTTCTGACCTTAACAAAAATCTTTCCTTCTTCAATTAACGTTCCTGCATAAACCGTATCATTTAATGTCACACGTTTGCTTAACGGTTCACCTGTAAAGCTTGATTCATTGACCATCGCTTCACCATCAACGATTTCTCCATCAATAGGAACCATACTTCCTGTTTGAACAATAACAACTTGCCCTTGTTTTAAATCAGACATCGCAATTTCTTGTTCTTGTTCATCTTTATAAATCCAAACTTTATCAAACTTACTCATCAAACTATCACCTAATTGTAAAGTAACTTTTTGACGTGTATAGTCTTCTAATAATTCAGATATTTTAAGCATCAACATAATATTGCTTGCTGTATTGAACTCTTTACGCAATAAAGAAACACCAATACTTGTTGCATCTAAAACTGGAACATCAATACGTTTATTTCCAAGTGAAGCAATCCCCGCTTTAAAATAAGCAAGTGCTTTATAGATGGCAATTCCTTTACCAACAACATTTGGTAAAAAGAGCTTAACAGCATATCTTCTAGCAAAAATTTTAATTAATTCATGCTTAAAACTTTGATCAAGTACTTGTAAATTTTGAGAACAATTCTCGGGGATTTCTCTATTTTGTAAATCACTTAAATCATAATTATTTAAATAATCAAATACTTCATTTTTATAATTTTCATCAAAAACCAATAAAAGACTTCCATTTTTATAATGAGCTTCTACATATCTTACATACTCAAGATTTAAAAAATCGCTTTTTAAAATAGTTGCTTGTCCACTTGTAAAAGCATATTGTCCAAAACGAACACGTAATCTTCCATCAATTTCATGAACTATTTTAAAATTACTCATCATTATTGTGCCTTACTTTTTTCTACAGCTTCAGCATAGACGTCTTGAGCATCTTCTTTAATAGAAGTAACAGTTGCTTCTACGTTATCTTTTACTTGCATTCCACTAGCTAATCCTTTAACAGCTAATTCTCTTGCTTTATTACTTTTAGCGAACTTTGAAGTGACAACAGCAGTTACTGCTCCTCCTACAAATGTCCATAATTCTTTACTTTTGAAAAATTCTTTCATCTTAAAATCCTCCATTCTTTTTTACATTATACGATATTTTCTAAAAAAATAAATAATTTTTTATTTCGTTTCTATTTTTTTATCATTCCTTGCTCTATTTCAATAATTTCATCACATAAAGCAAGAGATGACTTTCGATGACTAACAATAATAATCAATTTTTCACCTTTAATTCGTTTTAAACTTTCTAATAATGCGGCTTCATTTAAACTATCAATACGACTTGTTGGTTCATCTAATAAAAGAATCGGTGTTTTTCTTAAGAAAGCACGTGCAAGACCAATTCTTTGTTTTTGACCACCCGAAATATTTTCATCATAAATCGTTTGATATCCTTGTGGTAAAGACATAATAAAATCATGAATTTGTGCTTGTTTACAAGCTTCTATTACATCTTCTTGAATATAAGCAGGATTTAATAAAGTAATATTATGATATAACGTATCTTTAAATAAAAATGTTTCTTGATCAACATAGCTGATATTTTCTTTTAAAGTGTGGCTATTGATATTTTCAATGGATTCATGATCAAATAAAATCTCACCTTCACCTTGATAAATACGCATCAATAATTTCAATAAAGTTGATTTACCACAGCCACTTTTACCAAGAAGACCATAGGTTTTACCAAATTCAAATGTATAATTGATTTGATGTAAAATTTCAGTAGACGTATTTGGATAATGAAATGATAGATTTTTTACTTCGATTGGTAAATTTAAAGCAGTATTTTTATTTGTAATTTCTTTAAGTAATGGTTCTTCATCTAATAGATTTAAAATACGTCTTGCACAAGGGAATACTTGATTCAAATTGTTTGCAAGATTTGCTAAGGCAATCGTTGGTCCAAAAGAAGATGATAGAGCCATCATTGGAATCAACAATTCTTTAGAAACATGATTCTTGATCAATAAAATAGAAATAACAATCGATAAAATAATCAGCCCATCAGAAAGTATTTGTTGAAAACTTTGATGTTTGATTAATTTTTGATGTGTTTGGGTTAAATTATTTTGATAATCCATCATCTGTTCAAAGCGTGTTTCTTGTTGACTAAATTGTAAAATTTCTCTTTTACCTAAAACTGTCTCTAAAACAAAAGTATTAAAATTTGCAAGTAAAAAACGATAATTACTTCCCTCTTTTTGACTCACTTTATAAGTAATATATGGAATCAATATACCCATGATACCATAACAAACAAAAGCAAGTATCCCAAAAACAAAATGATAAGAACCTATAAAACAAATCATAATTATACTATAAATAAAGGCAATCATCACCGGCGAAATAGTATGAGCAAAGAAAACTTCTAAGAGTTCAACATCACTTGTCAACATTGCAATAATATTTCCTTTATCTTCATTTTCTAATTTAGCTGGTGCCAGTTCTCTTAATTTTTCAAAGACTAAATGACGAATATGGGCCAATACTTTAAAGGCAATATAATGATTACATGCTTGTTCTATGTATCGTAAGATTCCTCTTGAAAATGCACAAAGAATAATTAATTTAACAGCAAGTGAAAAGGAAATTACTTTACAAAAAGCAAGAATGATAAAAACGGTAATAAAGGTTGCTGTTAAATGCCCTAACACACCTAAAATAATTGCCAATAACATAATCATTAAAAAAGGACGTACTAATTTTAATAAAGAAATAATTAATTTTATCTTATCTTTCATTTTCAATAATCCTTTCTAAATTCTTTTGATTTTCCACAAGCTCTCTAAATAAATTAGCTTGATTGAATAATTCATCATAACTTCCTTGTTGAATCAATCTCCCCTCTTTCATCACAAAAGTAAGTTGACTTTCTTTACAATGAGCCATGCGATGTGTAATAAAAATAACAATTTTATCTTTAGCTAAACGTTTCATAATTTTTAAAATAATCTCTTCACTTTCACGATCAACATTATTCGTTGCTTCATCAAAAATATAAACATCACTTTCACGCAATAACGCTCTTGCAAGAGCTAATCTTTGTCTTTGTCCACCTGATAGATTTTTAGCTCCTTCATTAAGTTGAAACCTTAATCCTCCTTGATTTTCAAAGATCTCAAATAGTTTTACTTCTTTTAAAACAGCCATCATTTTTTCTTCATCAATACTTCCTGACATTGCAAGATGATCAAAGACTGTCCCTTTTAAAATATATGTTTCGTCTTTGATCAACGTTATTTTTTGATAAAGTGTCATTGTTTCTGATATTGTTTCTTGATTATAAAGAATTTTACCTTTTTGAATTGGATATAAATTCATTAGCAGTGAAGCAATCGTACTTTTCCCCGAACCTGATTCTCCTACAATCGTTAAAAACGTTCCCTTTGATAAAGAAAATGAAACATCTTTTAAAATAATTTTTTCATCATAGCCAAAAGTTACATGTTCAAAAGATAAAGTTGAAATCGATTCTTGATAACTTTCTTGAATATCATCCAAGCTATCCAATAGTTTAAAAATTTTATCTGCTGCCGCGTTTCCATTTTGTCCGATATGAAAATAACTTCCTAACATTCTTAAAGGTAAAAAGAATTCAATAGAAATCATTACAATAAAAACAAACATCATAAAAGTAATATGTTGATTTAAATATTCTTGTAAACCTAAAACAACTCCTAAACCAAAACCACCATAAGCTACCAGATCCATCACACTAATCGAATTCAGTTGCATAATTAAAACACGCATGGTTTTCTTTCTAAAGTCTTCTGCTTCCCTATCCATTTTATCTTGATAATATAAATCAGTTTGATAATATTTTAAAGTTGTAAGTCCTTGTAAATTTTCTAAAAAAGAATCCGCTAATCCTGTATAACTATTCCAATACTTCGCTAACAATTTTTTAGCTATTTTTTGTACAACAACAATAGAAACAGGAATAAGTGGTACACATAAAAGTAAGATAAGCGCTACTTTTAAAGACATAAAACCAACAACGATAAATAAAGTAAGTGGGGCCAACATGGCATAAAAGAATTGTGGTATATATTTAGAAAAATAAATTTCTAATTGATCAATACCTTCACTTGTAAGTTGAGTAAGCGTCGATTCTTTAAAAACTGTTGTTTGTTTTTGATGATATATCTTATCAAAAACACTTTTTCTTAACTTTGTTTTAATCGTTTCAGTTAAAGATAATGCTTGTTTATTTTGTGTTGTTTGTAAAAAACATTTTAAAGCAAATAAACAAATCACACTTAATAAATAAAAAACAAGTGAAAAAGATTGTTTTAAATAAAGACAAGATAAAACATAACTATGTAAAAATGTCAGTAGAATATGGCAAACTAAAACCAACCATTGAATCAAAACTAACCCATAAACATTTTTCATTTCCGCTTTAAAAGTTTTTAATAATCTTTTATTAAACATTTTTTCTTCTCCTTTCTTTAAGTGAAAGCCATCCATGTTTGATTGTTAGAAGTGGATGGTAAAAAAGCATATACTTTCCAGAAAAGCGCATCACTTTTTTAACTTGGCTTCGATATTCTTTTTGATAGCAATGAACTTTACATCCACTACAAAAAGTTTTAGTTTCCATAAAAGGACATTTATCAATACGCAAACAAGCGTACTTATAAAGATCTTCACACATCTTACTTTCTTGAGGATGTTTTCTTTGATAAATATCAATCATTACCTTTAATATTCTTTTTTCATTTTCTCTTTTTTGATTTATTTTATTCATTAATAATCTCTACTTTCTTTAACATAATAAAATGATGAATACTCATTACCATCAGTAAACATATCTTTCCAATCCATACAGGTGTAATCATTACAGCAATCAAAAAAATAAGTGTTACTGTAAATAATGACTGATTCCTTTTCTTTCTCGTTGTCTTTCTTTCAATGACCATTTCATTGATATATTTTTGATAAAGTTTTGTTTGAATTAAATATTCATGAAATCTATCTGAACTTTTTGAAAATAAAAAAGCACTTAAAAGTAAAAATGGGGTCGTTGGCAATATTGGTAAAACCACACCAATCGCTCCTAAAATAAATGATATAATTCCAAATATAATAAATAATATTTTCATGTTTCCTCCTGTAGTTAGCTATACCTAACTACCATCATCATATCTGTTTAAAATAAAAAAACAAGCATTTGATTTGTTTCACCCATGAAACAAAATGCTGTTTTTTTCATGTTTTATAATACTTTTTCGTGTTTCATCAATGAAACAGTATTTTTAAAAGGGCAAGATTTTCTGGCATATGTCCTTTTAATAAATTAACCTTTAATTTAACCGTAAGAGATGTTTGCATCAATCTTTCTTCTTTTGTATAAAAGAAATTTAAATCTGTAATAGGTATATAGAAACAATCATTTTTTTCAAAACAATCATATTCCTTATCCTGAATAAAATATTTCATCGATTTTAATTTAGAAGAAATCGTAATTCTTTCTTTTAATAATTCTTTTTTCATTTCAATTGGTTGAAATACAAGAAATCCTTGATGGTGCTCAATTAAAAGATAGGCAGGATGCTCAAAGCCTCGATTAGCCATTGAATGAACATTTGCATCTTTATAATGAAATAATGTAAAAGAAAAATTATATTTACCTGGTTCTAAATGATGTTCTAAATAATGTCCTGAAAATTCTACAAGGTCTCCCAGTTGATCAAAAACTTTATTAAAATGAATACGACTACAAATGCGTTCAATGGTTTCATCATTAAGTGTCGTATAGAGTTTGATAGCTTCTTGACGAGCCTCTTCTTCATTTAGGTGACTTGTTTCTTGTAGCCAATAGGTTAGATTCTTTATTTTTTCTTGAATTTTTTCAATATATTCTTGTCCTTTTTTTGAAAGCTGACATTTACCTTTATCTAAAGTTAATCCTTGTTCATAAAAAGTATTGATCATTCTTGACATTGTTGCTTTTGAAACATTCATTTTTTTAGCTAGTAATGTGACTGTTATTTTTTTATTTTCATTCATTAATAATAAGCTTTTTATTTTTTCTGTTGTCATTTTAATCCCTCATATTGTAAATTAGCATAAGCTAACTAATATGTCAATGTTAATGATATTAACATTTAAAGCTCTTACATTTTTGGGAATTTGTTAATGGAATTCAAAGTGATATCTAAATGCTTTATCTTTTTTATCATTCATTCTATGATATACCTGCATTAAGAAAGAGGGAATAAAATATGAGTATCAATGAAATCAATGAACAAGCAAAACAATCTTTAAGAAAATATTTTAAGGACAGTCAAGACATCCAACATGATGATGACACTAAAAAACAATTAACAATCGAAGAAATGTATCAATCAGTTGATGATGAAATCAAAGAACAAGAAAAGAAATTAGAAGAATTACATCAAATGCGTCATGCATTACAACATAACGCTAAAGAAGCTTATGAAGCGGTTTATGGGAAAACTGATGAAGCAGCAGAAGTAAAACATACGACTGTCGAAGAAATGGAAAAAGAACTTCATGAAAATGCTGAACATCAAATGGAATATGTCAATGAATTAAAAAATAAATCTTTAAAAAAATAGGTCAACTCGACCTATTTTTCATTTATATATTCATCTTCACTTTGACGATCATCAACGTATGATGCAACCACAATTTTAGTTTCTAAATTTTTTTGATAGTTTTTAGAAAAAATACCAGCATATAAAACATCAAAAAGATATTTAAGTGATGTGGTTGAAGCAAAATCTCCTATCTTTATATGTAGCATTTCTCTTGAAGAAAGATAAAGTGTTGCATTTGCAAGCCTTGAAATAGAATTTTCTGCCATACAAGTAATAGAAATAAAAGGAATTTGCCTTTTATGATAAATTTCAGCAACTTCTACCATTTCTCTAGTTTGTCCTGAATAAGAAATAATAATCGCACAATGATTTTTATTTGCTAGACAAGCACTTCTTTTTTGTCCTGTGACTTGATCTATAACTTGAACATCTTTATCAATATACATCATGAGTGCTTTAAAATGTTTTGCTAGTAAAACATTATCTAAAACCCCATAGACATCAATTGTTTTAGCATCTTCTAATAAACGAATTGCATGTTGCAGGTCATCATGATGATTTAATTGTTCTGTATCTTGAATTGTTTCTTTTTCTAAAAGAGCTAAATTTTTAGTAATTGTCATCAAATCATCACTCAATAAAAAAGGAATAGAAGCATCAACATCAGTTTCTTCCAACATATAAGCAAGTTCTTTTAAATAAGCACTTTTAAATTCATTAAAGCCACTATAGCCTAACTTCTTAGCAATTCTTACAAGCAAAGGTGCACTTGTAAAAGTATTTCTAGCGATTTCATTAGCCGACATTTTTTCAATATTCATCCCTTGATCAATAATATAATCAACAATTTCTCTTTCTGTTTTTGAAAAATGCGTATTTTCTATTTGATTGACAATAAGCATAAAAATCTCCTTTCTATAATTCTATTGTTTCTAAATCATTAGGAACATAAATCTTCCCACTAAAATAAGCTTTTCCTTCTTTTGTATAAAGTTCTTTACGATTTTCAATATTTTGATCTTCGCTGTGATATAAAACCACATTTTTTACTTTTAATTTTTCAGCAAGCTGACACGCATCTTTAACTGTTGAATGATGTTTTTCATAAGGATGAAAAATATCTGCTTGATTATATAAACAAAAAGCTTCATGTAATAAATAATCACTCTTTAAAGCATATTTTTCATTTGCTTCGTTATAAGTTTCATCCCCACAACAAGTAAGTTTTCTATTTTCATCTAATTCCATCATATAACCAAATTGTTTAGCTTTGGTTGAATGAATATCAAAGAAAGTGACTTTTTTACCAATGATTTCTTTTGTTTGACCATCGTTTACAACCACAAGATGTAAACGATCATTGATATACTTTGTTTGTTTACTTTGTAAAAGCATCTTACAAATTGTCTCTAACATCTCAATGACTTCCTCATGACCATAAATATAAGCTTCTCCCTCATATTTTCCAGCTGCCATATTTTGACAAATCAGTCTTATCATCCAAATCATTCCAAGTAAATGATCAATATGTTTATGTGTTACAAAAATATGTTTTACATCTTTCCAATTGATTCCTACTTTTTCAAGTTGATTTAAAACTGTATTACCCCCACCAGCATCAACCATAAAATAATCATTTTCATTTTCAAAAATATAACAAGTATTATAGCACTTTGTTACTAGGGCATTCCCTGTTCCAAGCATTGTTAGTTTCAAATTTAATCCCCCTCATCCTCTTTTATTTTAGCGAAAGTCTTTTCCTTTGTAAAATAAAAAAATAGAGACTAAGCTCTATTTTCATTAAAGATTTTACCAAATACAAAACGTACGATTGGTCCTGCAAAACATAATTGTAAGAAAAATGCCATAGGGAAATTCATAACTGTTGTTTGTAACCAAACTGCAATCATTTGACTTCCAGCATTTTTAAATAAAAGTGTTGCTGCAAATGACATACATGGACACATTAAAATAATAGATACCACTGAAATCGCAATTACTAAATGAAATGGATGATCATTTTCTAAATCAACAATTTGAAATGCTTTCTTTTTAGCAAGATGTCCTACAATAAAGAAATCTAAAATGAAAGCAACAGGTGCCATAATCACTAATTCATGAAAAGCATCTAAGAATACTTGATTTGTCATTCCTCCAATATTTAATGAAATATTATAACAAATCATAAAATAAACCATCATGAATACCATCATAATTGTAAAAATAATTTCTTGAAATTTTGTTTTTGGCATAAAAAAACCTCCTTGAATAATAATGAATCTGTGTTGTTCGTTATCACTCAAAGAGTGTGCGTTTCCAATATAAACCAAATATTTAAGCCGAGTGTTATTTTATTAAATAATGTTAACTAAGTCAACTATTATTTAATAAAAGATTGACTAGGGTAACGAGTATGTCTATTATCAATTCATAGTCGTTTAGTATGATTAATGAGGCTTTTATGTTAAATCAATTTTCAAGAACTCAATTATTATATGGAAAAGAAGCCATGGATAAATTAAAAAACAGTCGAGTTGCTATCTTGGGTTTAGGTGGTGTCGGCGGTTATGTCGGCGAAGCGCTTGTAAGAAGTGGAATTGGCTCTTTTGATTTAATTGATGATGATAAAATTTGTCTAACAAATCTCAATCGTCAAATCATCGCTACATTTGATACAGTTGGTCAATATAAAACAGATGTCATGAAAGAAAGAATGTTAAAAATCAACCCAAAAGTCAACATTCAAACACATCAATGTTTCTTTTTACCAGAAAATGCATCTGATTTTTCATTTGAAGATTATGATTATATTATAGATGCAGTTGATACAGTTTCTGCAAAAATCGAACTTGTTTTAAAAGCACAAGAATATAATATTCCTATTATTTCAAATATGGGAGCTGGAAATAAAGTTGATCCTACCCAATTTAAAATCACAGATATTTATAAAACAAAAGTATGTCCTCTAGCAAAAGTCATGCGTAGAGAGCTCAAAAAAAGACATGTTAAAAAATTAAAAGTTGTTTATTCTGAAGAAAAACCAATTCGCCCAATTGATGATTTATCCATCAGTTGCCGAACACATTGTATATGCCCTCCTGGTACAAAACGTAAATGTACAATTAGAAGAGATATTCCTGGAAGTAACGCCTTTGTTCCTTCTACTGTAGGATTAATTATTGCAAGTGAAGTTGTTAAAGATTTAACAACTATTTAAAAGGGAAGATAATTAATCTATCTTCCTTTTCTTTTACGTTTATTTTCATACATCTTATAATCTGCAATCTCGATCATTCTTTGTAAATCAGTACTTTCTGTTCCATAACAAACACCATATGAAAACGCTAAATTTACACTATGATCATCTGCTAATAAAACGATTTGATCTCTTATTTCATTTAATTGATTAATATCATTATTTAATTTTTCCATTGAATCATAATGATGAAAAAAAGCAATAAATTCATCTCCACCCAAGCGTCCTACCAAACATTTTTCTCCCGAAATAGTTTTTAAAACATTTGTCATTTGTTTTAAATAAAGATCTCCACAATAATGTCCATAGACATCATTTACTTGTTTTAAGCCATCTAAATCTATAAATATCAAAGCATATTGAGCTATATTTTTATCTTCTAATAACTTATTGATTTTTATTTTTAAACCATTTCGATTATATATTTGTGTTAATTCATCGACATCTCTTTCTATTTCTATTTTCTTTCTTTTTATATAAGAGGTTGTGATATCTATCATAACGCCTAATGTAGTATCTTGATCTTTTCGATCATTTATTTGTATATAACATTTCATTTGAGGAAGATAATAAATATCTTTTTCAACTTGATGTGTATTTATTTTATTTAAAAAATCAATAAAATTATTAATATCTTCTTTAAATTGTGTGCATTGTTGTGAATTTAAAGAAAATATTTCTTTAAACCCATCTGATAAATACAATGTATTTAATTTTTGATTATATTCATAGAACCCGATAAGTTGATTTGTTTGGGTTAAAATATAATCCATTTTTTTATTATTAACTAATAAGCTTTGTTTCATTTCATTAATATAATGACTTAATTTTTGAAATTCTAAACTATTATTAATCGATACTTCATCATCTAATTGACCTTTAGAAATCTTAGATAATTGATGATTAATTTGATTTATACTATCAATCACATAAACACGAATATATTTAATAATAAGTAATCTAAATAAAATAGATATAATAATTAAACAAACGATCATTTCTAAACAATTTTTAGGTACTTCCTTAAAAAGAACTCTTACAGGAATAATACAATAAATATAATTATTTTTTATTTTCTTTGAAACACAATAGGATAATTGTCCATCAATTTCAGTAAAAAAACCATTTTTTGCTTCTTTAATTTGTGTATCTTTCAATCCAATACTAGAAGCTACATCTCCTATATGATGATGTGTTGTACCAACAATCTTATGATTTTTAGAATTGATTGCATAATATTGTGCTTCATTATTTACTCTAAATAATTTAAATAAATAAGATAATTGATTCTTTTTAGTTGCTTTAGAGGCATTTTCATGATTCATACCTACTTGTACAATAAATTCTTTATTCTCACTCCATAAAGCAGAATATTGCATTTTTATATGAGAAGCAGTATTTTTCATAATTTTTTGAGTCAGTTGTAAATTTTGATTAGAAAGTAATGGTTTAAAAAAGCTTAGTTGTTTACCTGAATCAAATGAATAACCATAATATTCAGGATGTGTCCCAGAAATAATAACACCTTGCTTATTAAAAATATGAATTTCATCAACTTCAACATACTGTGCTATTTTCTTTAATTCATCAATATTATATAAAGCATCTGGATTTTCTTGAAGACTATATGCAACAGCTTGAGCATTATCAATACAGGTTTGTCGATATTCTTTCTTTTGTTTATTTAAATCTTTTTGATTTTCATTTAAAATTTGTTCAATATGATAAAAAGTCGTTTGTGCTGTATAATTTGCTTCTTTTTTAGCTGTTATACAGTTAAAAAAAGTAACAATAATCATTAAAAAAAAGATAATAAATAATGTGATTTTTTTACTTTCCTTTTGAATTAATTCCTTTAAACTTTGCATATTCATGACTTCCTTTAACTGTTAAAAAGTATAGCACAACTCATTCTTTTTTACAAAATCAACTCTATAAACAAAAAAGAGAATTGCTTTTGCAACTCTCTTTATAATTCTTTTCCATTAGACTTACATACTTTTTGATCCCCATAGAATGAATCTTACGGAGGAAGTATGTTAAATCAATTTTCAAGAACACAATTATTATATGGAAAAGAAGCCATGGATAAATTAAAAAATAGTCGAGTTGCTATCTTTGGTTTAGGTGGTGTTGGCGGATATGTTGGCGAAGCCTTAGTAAGAAGCAAAATTGGCTCATTTGATCTAATTGACGATGATAAAATCTGTTTAACTAATCTCAATCGTCAAATTATTGCTACTTATGATACTGTTGGAAAATATAAAACTGATGTAATGAAAGATGGAGTATTGTTAAATTAATACTCTATTTTGATTATTATTCATGAATCATCATCTTTATAATTTCTTTATTCGTTTCCCTCATTCCTTCTCTACCTAATCGCCCGACACTTTGAATCGTTGCTTCAACATTTTCCATCACAAGTCCATCTCCAGATTTAAATTCCTGTCCATTTTTGTACATATGATAACCTAAAATAGCCGCATCAACACTAGAAGCAATTTTTGCTGCACAAGAAGCTTTTGCTCCATCACAAACAATACCTGAAACATTGGCAAGTGTATTAACAATTGTATGAATGACAGCTTGATAATCTTCATCGTATAAATAAGCAATTCCTGCACCAGCTCCAGTAGCGGCACTTACTGCCCCACAGTAAGCTGATAAAGTTCCAATACCACTTTTTTCATGAATAGCTACCAGATTAGATAGTGCTAAGGCTCTAAGCATTTTTTCTTTTGAAACCTTTAATTCTTGAGCATAGATGATAACAGGTAAAGAACATGTCATCCCTTGATTACCACTACCAGAATTAATAACAACGGGCAATTCACATCCATTCATTCTTGCATCGCTACCGGCTGCAGCATAAGCCTTTGCTTTGTTTTTGACGTCATTACCGAAAGATTTTAAAAGAACTTTTCCAATATTAGCTCCATAATTATCTTTTAAACCAGCACAAGCAATTGCGTAATTATAATCTATTTGTCTTTCTAAAATATCTTGAATATCTGTCAGTTCAACAGTCGTTATAAAGTCATAAATATCTTTTATATCTAATAATGAACGATCTGCTTTTTCTTTTTTTACAACACTTTTTTCTTCTTGAAGAATTTGTCCATTTTTTTCTATACAAACAACATGCATATGAGAATCACTTATTCTTACTTTTACATAGTCCTTTTTATTCCAAACCGTTATTATGTAATCAAATACTTTTGAACTATCCAAAAAATGTTCTTCAAAATCTACTTTTTCTATATATTGATCAATTTCTTTCTTTGTTTTTTCATCAATTTGACTTAATACTTCTAAATATTTATCATCATTGCCTCCTATGATTCCAGCACAAACAGCTGCTTTAATTCCTTTTAAATGATGTGTATGAGGAACAATGACACTCTTTACATTTTTTATAATACTTCCACTTGCTTCTACAACAATTTTTGTAGGTAGATGATTTAACACTTTTCTAGCAATACTTGCTCCATACGCTAATGAAATCGGTTCTGTACATCCCATAGCAGGTATTAATTCTTCTTTTAATATTTGAACAAATGATTGATATTTTTGCTCTGTCTTTTTCATATGAATACTCCTTGATTAATTGATAACTCTAGTTTAATATGAATATGTTATCAAGTAAATTAAACGTTTTTAATAAAGCTGTTTAATTTTTTTAATAGGAGACTCTTATGGAAATACAAGAACTTATTTCATTTACAACTATTGTTCAACAAGGAAGTTTTTCAAAAGCTTCTAAAAAATTAGATTATTGTCAAGGATCTATCACCATTCATATCAAAAATCTTGAAAGAGAACTTGGTGTACAATTGTTTGACCGCTTAGGTAAAAAAGTAACTCTTACAAATCACGGCAAAACGTTTTATCATCATTGTATAAAAATACTTGATGATATTTCATGTGCAAAAGAAGCCATTAATCCTTCATTAGAACTTAATGGACATCTTACAATTGGAACTATTGATTCATTATGTTCTTCTATAGTTCCCAGACTTATTTGTAAATATCATCAATACCATCCTCATGTATCTGTTTCAATTACAACAGATACAATCGAAGGTCTATTAAAAATGCTTAAAAATAATGATATTGATTTTGCATATTTAGTTGATAAACAACTTTTAGATACAGATTGGTTAAAAATATATCAATCTAAAGAAGATGTTACTTTTGTAGCATCATGTCATCATCCAATTTGCAAAATCAAACATCCAACGATTCAAGATATCTTATCTTACCCCATTATTTTAACAGAAAAAGATGCTAGTTATCGTCGTCTTCTTGAAGAAAAACTTCATGAAAATCATTTAGAAATCAAGCCTTTTATTCAATCTAAAAACACAGATTTACTTTTAGAACTATTAAAACTTGATCAATATATTAGTTTTTTACCAAAATATATTTTAGAAGATGCTTTAAAAAATAAAACAATCACTCAAATCAATATTCCCGATTACAAAATTGATGTCTATCGTCAACTTCTTTGTCATAAAGATAAGTGGCTTTCTCATGAAATGAAAGCATTCTTTCAATTAATAAAAGAAAACTATTAAAAAAGAATTGCAAACGCAATTCTTTTTATAATTCTTCTCCATTAGATTTACATACTTTTTGATACCAATAGAATGAATCTTTACGTGCACGATGTAAATCACCATTTCCATCATCATCCATATCAACATAAATAAATCCATAACGCTTTCTCATTTCACCAGTTCCTGCTGAAACGACATCAATACATCCCCATGGCATATATCCCATTAAATCAACACCATCTTCATCAACTGCTTTTTTCATTTCTACGATATGTTGTTTAATGTAATCAATACGATATGGATCATGAATTGAACCATCTTCTTCAACTGTATCAATTGCTCCTAAACCATTTTCAACAATCCATAATGGTTTATGATAACGATCCCATAATTCATTTAAGACAATACGTAAACCAACAGGATCAATTTGCCAACCCCAATCATTTGCTTTTAAATAAGGGTTTTTAACAGCACTTTCTAAGTTAGAAGCTGTTTTTTTAGCATCTGCTTTAACAGTTGCAACACTTGTTGAATAATAAGAGAACCCAATATAATCAACAGTACCTGCTTTTAATGTTTCTAAATCTCCATCTTCCATCTTTAATTCAATACCTGCATTTTTATATTCAATAAGTTTCCATTCTGGATAGAATCCTTTATTTTGAACATCTGTATAGAATGTACGTAATCTTTTTTCTGTAATACGTTTCCACATATTTTCTGGATTACAATCTTCTGGATAAATTTCTGAATAGTTGATCATCATTCCAATCATAAATTCAGGGTTGATTTCATGTCCTAAAATAACTGTTTTAGCAGCAGCAACTAACATATGATGAACACCTTGTGCAACTTTATCTGGTCTAGATAAAGCTTCTGTAATTCCTAAGTTTGTGTAATCTTTACAGAAATTGATTTCATTAAATGTTAACCAATATTTAACTTTATTTTTATAACGATTGAAAATTGTTTCTACATAATTCATATAGAAATCAATTGTTTTTCTATTATACCAACCATCATATTCTGTTGCTAGATGAAGTGGTAAATCAAAATGGACAATTGTTACTTGTGGTTCAATTCCATATTTTAACATTTCATCAAAAACATCATCATAGAATTTTAAGCCTTCTTCATTAGGTTCTTTTTCATCCCCATTTGGGAAAATTCTTGTCCAGTTAATAGACATACGGAATGATTTAAATCCCATTTGGGCAAATAATGCAATATCTTCTTTATAATGATGATAGAAATCAGTTGCCACATGGCTTGGATAATATGTATCTTCATCCACATATGGTACAGCACCATCAGGTACTTCAGTTCCACGACGATCAATAAATTTTGTTAATCCATCAGCAAGCTTTAAAGCCATACGTCTAGGAATATTATTTCTTCCATCTCCACCAGTGATTACATCTTGAATAGCAAGCCCTTTACCACCACTTAAATATCCACCTTCATATTGGTTTGCAGCTGTTGCTCCTCCCCAAAAAAATCCTTCTTTAAATCCCATTGATACTTCCTCCTTGTTTTCTTATAATATTATATTCATTTTTATGTATTCGGTTTCATTTTTTCACTTTATGAAAATCTCATTTTCATAATAATACAGAATTCGTTATAATAAATATATATTCGGAGGGATAATATGAAATTACATCAATTACGTTATTTTCAATGTCTAGCTCATTATTTACATTATCGTAAAGCAAGTGAAGCCCTTTATATTTCTCAACCTACACTTTCATTTGCAATCAAAGAATTAGAAAAAAAACTAGGTGTTACTTTATTTAAAAAAGAAGGAAGAACTATTCAACTTTCTCAAGAAGGAAAAATATTCTTAGATTATGTATCAAAAAGTTTACAAATTTTAGATGAAGGAATTCATGCTATTCAACCAAAAAAAGAAATTAAAATTTCATCTATTCCTACTGTCATTAATAGTTTTCTTGTACCTTTTATCATTCATTTACAAAAAGAACAACCTCATATCAACATACAATTTCGTAGTGAAAAGACAGAAACAATTACTCAAAAAATATTAGAAAATCAAAGACAATCATTTACAATATATTCCTCTTATTAAAAGAAAACTTGTCATTGTACTTTCAAAAAAAATCCTTTATCAAAAAAAGAAAAAGTAGAATTAAAAGATCTATTAGATTATCCTTTCTATACTTATCAAAAAAATATGACACTTTATAGTACAATTAAAGATTTATTTATAAGTTAACATTTACCCTTTAAACCTACTAACTATTTTGATGATGAAAATTCGATGATTGGTTTAGTAAATGCTAATTTAGCTGTTTCTATTATGGAAGATAATGATACACTTCTTTCTTATCAAAATATTATAAAAAAAGAAATTTCTCTTCCTTATAAAGAAAGAGAAATCTATATTGTATATGATCCTTTAAATATTTCTAAATTATCTTTAGATATTATTCAAGAAATGTTAAATTTTAAAATTCTTATATAAAAGTGAGGATTTTTTATGGAAAGAAGTCAAATAATTGATATAAAACAATTTAATACCTTTTATGATATTAACTATCATTCAATTTGGTCAAATTAAATATATCAAGAAAAATACACTCATTATTGAAGAAAAACAAAAAAATGAAAATATATTTTTCTTACTTCAAGGTATTGCTTATAATTATTGCCTTTTTGAAAATGATAGTAAAAGAATACTCAATATTGAAAATCAAGAACATTTTTTAAACGAAGACGCTATCTATCAAGAATACGCTTCTTCAAATATTAAAGTCTTAAAAAATTCTACTATTTTAGTAATTCCTATTTCTATCATTAAAGAGTTAATCCATGATAATTTTCTATTTTCACAAAAAATACAATCATCGTTAGCTTCTAAATATATAGAAAATCAAAATCTTTTAAAATTTAATTCTTATCAAAATAGTCAAGCGCGTTTAACTATATATCTTTGTTATTTAGCTCATAAACTTGGTATTTCTTATCAAGATGACATTGAAATTCCTTTTGATTTTTCAGTTGTTTTTCTTTCTCAATTAATTGGTGCAAAAAGAGAAACAACTTCTAGAATTTTAAATCAACTTATTGATCAAGATTTTATTTACTATCATCAAAAACACTTAGTCATTAAAAATTTAAATTTATTTAACCATTTAAAAAGTATCGCTTTTTCGTGATACTTTTTAAAACTCTAAATTTAAAATATCTTTGATATGTTCAACCGGCATTTCTTTTCCAGTCCATAATTTAAAAGATTCTGCTCCTTGATAAAGCATCATACCTTCGCCATTAATAGCTTTTTTAACCCCAAATTTTCTAGCAACTCTTAATAATTCAGTTTCTTTAGGAGCATAAACAGTATCTGCTACATAAAAATCTTTTCTTAAATAAGTTTCATTCCTACTCCTGTTGCATTAACAAATAAGTAAGATTCATTCATTTCTTTTCTTAATGCTTCATGATCTGCTCAATCAAAAACTTTAGCTTTTGATTGAGTATTTTCATTAATATTTTTACAATTAATTAAAGCTTGATTATAAAATTCATCTTTTCTATTAAAAATAGAAATCTCTGCGACACCATCTAAAGCTGCTTGTATTTCAATAGCTGTAACTGCTCCACCAGCTCCAACAATCGTTATTTTTTTACCAATAGGATCAAGATTACTTTCTTTTAACACTTTTATAAAACTAACGCCATCAGTTGTAGTACCAGTTAAAACACCATCATCATTAATAACAGTATTAACTGCTTGGCCCATCTTAGCAACAGGTGTTAAGTGATCTAACTACTTTACAATTGTTGTTTTATTAGGCATAGAGACATTCCATCCTCTTACTTTCGTTGCCTTTAAACCTTCTACAGTTTTCTCTAAATTTTCATGATCAACTTCATAACACATATAACAATAATCTAATCCTAACTTAGCAAATGCTTCATTATGCATTGTTGGACTTTTAGAATGTCTAATAGGATTAGCAATAAGTCCTATTAATTCTGTATTCCAGTCACTCTTTCAGTAATTTCTTCCATTTTTATTTTCCCCTCTACAATAATTCTTTTTGTTTTAATAAATGAATACTATTTCTTCCCTCTTGTGTTCCTTCAATAATACGTCTAGCTCTTTTACAGTCTCCAATTTCTAAAACATCACCATTTTTATCTTGATAATAATCTTTAAGTTGTAAATAAAGTGGATTATAAGCTTTCATTCCTAAACATACAAAGCCATAATCAAATGGAACTTTTATTTCTTGATTTTCTTTTTCTACAATAAAATAGTTTTCATGTACTTCTTTTAATTTTGTTTGTGTCATTTGTTTTACATGATGTTTTTCCATCATTTCTTTTGTTTGTGATTTTGTAACAGGATCAAGATCTCTTCCAATTTGATTCATCATTTCAATAATAGTAGGTGATGCCCCTCTATTAGCAAAATATTCAGCAATATCTAATCCTACTGCTCCTCCACCAACAATAACAATCTCTTTATTGGTTGTATCATCTGGATAAAGATCTAGATGATTCATAAATTTATCAATACTACTTACCTTATGATTATCTAAATCAATATTTTCCTTTAATCCACTAATTGGTGGAAGGATTGATTTTGAACCAGTTGCAACAACAATATCAGGTTTAAAATTATCAACAAAATCAACGTTTGCTTCTACTCCTTTTAAAATAAATCGTGTAACTTTTCTGCTCTTTTTTCTAAATACTTAGGAAAATGAGCTATTCTTGTTTTTTCAGGTATTTGACTAATTTGTCTAGCTAAGCCACCTAAAGTTTTTTCTTTTTCTATTAAAAATGTTGTACATCCTACTTCACTTGCTGTACAAGCTGCTTCAAGTCCTGCTGTTCCCCCACCAATAACTACTACATTCGTTTTCTTATTTACTTTTTGTTTTTTATAAAAATCATCATAGAAAACATCTGGATTAACTGTACAACGGATTGGTCTATTTAATCCAATACGATGTCCTGCACATCCAATATTACAAGAAATACATTGACGAATTTCATCTATTTTTCCTGTTTTGACTTTATGAGACCAACTTGGATTTGCAATTGTTTGACGACCCATTCCAATTAAATCAGTATCTTGGTTTTCAAGAATTTCACAAGCACTTTGAGGATTGCGAATATCTCCTGATGTCATGACTATTTTATCAGGAAAAACTTCTTTAATAGCACGTGCCATATAACGACGCCATCCATCAGGATAATATGAAGCATCTATTTGTTTATGAATTGAATCACTTAATCCTGCAGAAACATCAATCATATCAACTTCTTTTACAAAGTATTTAAGTCATTCAATGCTATCTTCTAATGTATTATCACCATCTAAAAATTCATCTGCAGAAATTCTTATAATAACAGGAAAACGTGGACCGACTACTTTTCTTACTTTTTCTACAATGATTTTAGCAAAACGCGCACGATTTTCTATATTTCCACCAAATTCATCCGTTCTATCATTCGTAAGTGGTGATAAAAATTGTGAAATTAGATATGAATGTCCTGCATGTATTTCAATGGCATCAAAACCTATTGTTTGAGCTCTTTTAGCTGAGGTTGCATAATCATCAGCGATACTATAAATTTCCTCAACTGATAATTTTCTTGGAATAGCACCGCATTCTTTATTTGGTAAATTACTTGCAGAAACAGGTTGCATACCATTACGACTTTCCACGGCACTTGCTCCTGCATGATTTAATTGGATAGCAATTTTAGTTCCATATTGATGAATTATCTCACATAATTTATAAAGTCTTGGTATATAATTATCAGCATCTATTCTAAGTTGTGTAGTTCCATTACTTCCCTCTGGATATTTCACACAAGCATTTTCAACAATCAGAAGCCCATAACCTCCTTGAGCTCTTCTTTCATAATAATCCATATGTAGAAAACTCATTTTTCCATTTTGTTCACCAAAATTAGTTCCCATAGGTGTCATGACTAATCTATTTTCTAATGTTAATCCATTAATTTCTATTGGTTCAAATAAGTTTTTATATTGGTTCATCGATATCCCTCCACATATTATTCAAACAAATGGAAAAATAATAAAAAATAACAAAACCGAGATATATATCACAAAAAAAGAATATGTCCTTAAAACATATTCTTAATACTTAATATCTAACAATTCTTTAAAACAATTTAAATGATAATCTGCAAAAGTGCAATGATAAGCACTTGATAAAGCTGCTACATTCATAGAAGCGCTTTTAGCAGCAAAACATCCTGAAATTGCATCTTCTACAACTAAACATTCTTTATAAGGAATATTAAGCAAGTCTGCAGCTTTCATGAAAACCTCTGGATGTGGTTTTGAATACTGAATAGAATTTCCATCGCTAATTGCATCAAAGAAAGTATCTAAACCTAGTTGTTTTAAAATAAGCATTGTATTTTTACTTGAAGATCCAATAGCAAGTTTTAATCCTTTTTTTCTTAATTGTTCTAGTGTTTCTTTGACTTCTTTAGATAAATCTTTTGTAGACATTTTTAATAAATATTGTTGATAAAGCTTATTTTTTCTATCAGCAAATTGTTCTTTTTCTTTTAATGAATAGTTTTCTTTTGATTTTTCTAAAATAATATCTAAACTTTCCATTCTAGAAACACCTCTTAAACGTTCATTATCTTTTTCATCAAAAGGAATATTTAAATCATCTGCTAAAGATTTCCAAGCTAAATAATGATAATGATCTGTTGAACAAATAACACCATCTAAATCAAAAATAATGGCTTTCATCTTTTTGTATCCCACCTTCCACAATAGACATCAACTGGACTTTTTCCAACAAATTTTTCTTTTCCAAGAAGCTTATCCACTAAAACTTGTAATGTTTGATCATTGTTTGTATAACAATTAATATAAGTTTTTATCATTGGTACATCAAAAAGATGATATGGATTAGCAAGAGAGACAAAAATAGTTGGCACATCTTGCATAAACCATGGCGCATTTGCTGCCATTAATTTTATCCATTCTACTCTTCTTGTCGTTTGATTACTCGCTGTATCATAATTAGCTACATAAATGACTAAATCACATTTTTCTTTGATATCTTTTATACCACCTTCAAATACCTCTTGAAAATCTAAACGTTTTGTATCAAATTCATAAACATTGAATCCTTCTTTTTGTAATAAATTGGTTAGTGATAGTTGTGTTCCTTCTTCTTTAAAACCACCATTATCTTGATCAGTTAGATTATATATTCTAATTTTTTTGTATTTATCACTTGTTAATGGTAAAACACCTTTTTGTTCTTTAACTAAAGTAATAGCTTGTTTAGCACATTCTTTTGCTAAGCTTTGATGTTCGATACAACCTACAATCTTTTCAGATTCTTCTACCTCACTATGATCAAACAAGCCATTTGCCATCTTTGTACCAATAATTCTTAAAACAGCTTCATCTAATCTTTTTTGAGATAAAAACCCTTCTTTTAAACCATTTTTTATAAACATATAGTCTTCATCGATATTTTTATTAAATAAAATCATATCACAACCTCTTTCAATACATAGAGGTAATGCTTTTGATCTTGACATAGCTACATTAAACCCTATCATTGCTGTAGCATCTGTTACAACTAATCCATTAAATCCTAATTTGTTTCTTAATAACACTGTTAAAATCTCTTTTGATAAACTTGCTGGCATATAGTCTTCTTCATTGCATTCAGGATTTATTTCTTTAATATAATGAGGTAATAAGATATGCCCAACCATGATTGAACCTATTCCATTATTAATAAAATGTTGATATATTTTTCCATAACTATTATTCCACTTATCAACGGTTAAATCATTTACACTACTTAATAGATGCTGATCTCTCATATCCACACCATCTCCTGGAAAGTGTTTAATACAAGGTAAAATATGGTTTTCTTTAAGTGCTTCAATTTGACAATCAGCAAATTTAATAATTGTTTCTTGATTTGAACCATAAGTTCTAATATTTGTAATAGGATTCAAAAAATTATAATCAATATCAACAATAGGAGCAAATGACCAGTTACATCCTACTGCGTGTGCCTCTTTACCTGCAATCATTCCTAAATCATAAGCAAATTTTTCTTGATTAGTAGCAGCAACAGACATTTGTCTAGCAAAATATGTACCATCAAGGCAAATGCCATTTCCCCCACTTTCTAAATTAGCAGCCAATAATAATGGTATTTTACTTTGGCTTTGAAGTCTATGATGAATTCTTTTTATCTCTTTTGAAGGAAGTGGGCGATACATCATTGCTCCTGGTTTATATTTTTGAATGAATTCGTCTATTTCTTTTTCATCTTGAACATTACCTATAGGACAAAAGATTTGTCCTATTTTTTCATCTAATGTCATATCATTACATATCTTAGTAACTTTTTGAATTTGTTCATCATTTAAATTAAATGGATTTGTTGATAAATCTATCATATATTTTCTCCATTTCTTTCAATAATTTCTTTATACCAATAAAAAGAATCTTTCTTATAACGTTTACAATCCATAATATCTTGATCTGTGCGATTGACATAAACTAGACCATATCTTTTTGAAAAACCTTGGTGTGAACTAACAACATCAATAAACGACCATGGACAATATCCAAAAACAGGATATCCTTCTTCTTTTGCACGTAATACTTCTTTAATATGGGCTGAAAGATATTCAATACGATAAGTATCATGAACTCTATTATTTTCTAATACATCACTATAAGCCATACCATTTTCAGTAATAATAATAGGTAAAGCATAACGATTATAAATTTTATAGATAATACTTCTAATTCCTAATGGATCTATTCCATTAGACATCCATTTTGTTTTCTTTAAATGTTCATTAGGACAAACTTCAAACATAGAACTTCTAAAAAATGGCGGTAATTGATAATTAATACGATGTTCTTTGTTTTCTTTTACACAAATAGATGAATAATAGTTTATTCCTATAAAATCTGGTTTAGAAGATTTGAGAATTTCATCATCCCCTTTTTCTTGAACTGGATAACAATCCATATTCTTTAAAATACTTTTTACTCTAAATGAATAACTTCCTTTAACAGACATATCTAAAAGCATATACATCATTAATTCCTCAGCATCCATTGCTGCTAAAACATCTTCAGGAGATGAACTATATGGATAAACATTTTGAACAGCATTTACGACACCAATTTTTGCATTTACATCAATTTCTTTAAGTAATTTCATTACTTTCTTTTCTGCTAATGAAGCATGATATGACATTTGATACATATTTTTTGTTTGTAATACTTTATCATTTTCATGATTTCCATTTAGATCACTTGCTGCCATAGCAATCAATTGTTCATTGATTGTCACCCAATGCTTGATCGTACCTTGCCATTTTTGAAAGCAGATTTTAGCATATTCAACAAAAGCATCGATACATTTTCTACTTTTCCAACCACCAAATTCGTCAACTAATGCTTGAGGCATTTCAAAATGATAAAGTGTTGGAATCGGTTCAATATCATTTTCTAAACATAATTGAATAATTTGATCATAAAATTCAAGACCCTCTTGATTGACATGATGTCCATCTGGCATAATTCTTGCCCAACAAAAAGAGAAACGATATGCTTTTAATCCCAATTCTTTCATCAAAAGAATATCTTCTTTAAAATAATGATAATGATCACTTGCTACTTTTGTATCAGCAATACCTTCTTTAACATGACGTACATCTGTTGTTGAAAGTCCCTTACCACCCAAATTGTAGCCTCCTTCTACTTGAAAGCCACTGGTTGAAGCACCCCATAAAAATTTATTCATGTTGATCCCCTTTTTCATTCATTAATGCTTGATTATCAAGTGTTTTAAAGAATGGATAGTAAATAATAATCGAAATAACAACAGCAACTAATTGGAAAATACCCCAAGATAAACTACCTTGCATAATACCTGAAATAAGTGGTGGCATTGAACCTAATCCTAAAATTCCAATTGGAGCGGTCACAATTCCAAATTGAATTAATGCATATCCTAAACAAACCAAAACAATTGGACAAAGAATAAAAGGAATAAGCATAATTGGATTTAAAATAACTGGTAATCCAAAAATAACAGGTTCATTAACACTAAAGATTCCACATGGTAATGTTAGTTTTCCAAATGATTTATATTGTTCACTTTTAGCTTTAAAGAACATTAAAATAACAAGACCAATTGTAGCACCTGAACCACCTAAATTAGCTAAATCCCATAATCCAATATTTAATACATGAGGAATTGCTTTCCCTGCAGCCATGGCTGCTGTGTTATCTCCAATATAACTAAGCCAAATTGGAAATAAAATAGGTAATACTGTCATCGATCCATGAATTCCAAAGAACCATAATAATTGTGCAATTAAAATAATAATGATAAATGCTGGTAAATTTCCTGTTAATGATTGAAGTGGTGTTTGAATAATTGTATAAATGCAATCTGTTGCATTTCCATAAGCTGTCATTGCAAATAACGCTCTTAATACTAAAAATACAATGGTAATGATAACTCCTGCTAATAAAGATGATAAAGATTCACTGACCATTTCTGGTACAGAATCAGGTAATTTAATAACAATATTTTTTTCAGTAATTAAAGCTAATAATCTAGAAACCACTAGTCCTGCAAGCAATGCTACGAAAACTCCTTTTGTTCCTAAATAAGCTGTATTAAAGAAACTAATTCCACCATCTGCTAAAGTTGTACTATCTAATGGAATAAGTAACATATAAGCAAATAAAGATAAAAAACCTGATGTTAAAGTATATTTTTTATTTCCAAATACAGTTGCTCCACGATATCCTACTGCAAAAGCCATATAAACAGCTAATAAATTTGTAGTAACATTTTGAACTCCTGTAAATAACTGATCTAACCCTGTTTTAGCAAGTAAATCTGTATAAGGTGGCCATGAAATATTCGTTAAAATTGTAAAAACTGCACCTAACATGATTATTCCAAGAGTAGACATACATCCACCACTAATTGCATTTAAATATTTGTTTTGTGATAATTTATTAGCAACTGGAACAAGTGTTTTTTCTATAATAGATATTAATTTTTCCATTTCCTATTCTCCTTTATGTATCTGACATTGGCCTTTGTCTACATTGAGTATAACAAGAAAAAGAAAAAAATAAGTCATCAAAAAACCAGTGCTATTTTCAAAAATAAACACTGGTTTTCATAATCTGAAAATTTTATTAATAAGTAAAATAAATACAATAATACATGATGATTATTTCTAGTGTATAAAGTAATGATATGCGAGATTCAGTATTTGTATTATCTTGACTGCATAAAATAACTTCTCGATCAATAAATTCATTTATCATTTTTTGATGTTCATTCATTGTTAAAACAACAAGTTTAACTTTCTTTTCAAGAAGAATTTGTATAACTTCATTATGACGATAAAAATAGCCACCTTCAACACTTAAAATAATAACAGTACTACCTTCTTTTAAAGCATGTGCACTTTCTAACTGTTCTTCATTAGAAATAGCTACAGAAATATACTTATTCATTAAAGCAAAACGATTTTGTACATGTTGAGCTAGTAAAGTTGAAAACTCTAATCCAAGAATTAAAACATCATTACTATCGTGTATATAAGAACAAATACGATCTAATTGTTCAAAATCAAGATGATCATAAGAAAATTGAATATTATTTATTACACGATTTGTATAATGCTGAAGAATTTCCTTAACATCATTTTTATTTGCTTTTATCACTTTAGGAGAATAATCAGTTTTTGAAATATCCAATGTATTCAAACAGGCGTTTTTAAATTCTTGAAAAGAATGAAATCCAATAAGTTTAACAAAACGTGAAATTGATGCTGGTGAAACATAGCATAAATCTGATATTTCATTAATTGTTTTTTTAGGAATCTCACTATAATGTGTTAAAAGAGCTAGTGCTATATCATAATTTGTATCTTTTTTATATTGACCATTAACATATCTTAATAATATTGATAATACTGAATTTGTATCCATAACTACTCCTCTATATCATATGATGATATTATTTTAACATATTTTTTTATTTTTATAAATTTTCTGCTAATAATTCTACTAAATGAATCGTTCTATACCACCTATTTTAAGTCCTTTTTCACAGCCATTACAATAAACTAATATATTATTTTTATAATGTTTGACCCATTCTTTCATTTTCTTTTCTTGAATATTTTGTGGTAAAAGTTCAATATAGTGTTCTTTTAATCTTTGTATTGTTTGAGGTGCAATTTTGAACAAGTGTATCTCCTTCCTTTAAAAAATCATCTTTACTTCGACAACACTTATCAATAATAGCGCCTTGTTCTTGCATATATTTTGTAATTTTATGAATAGCTTGTTCATGATTTTTTCTTACATCATAACCTCCTTCATATTGATTAGCAGCACTTGTTCCACCCCATAAAAAATCTTTATTCATCTTTTAATCTCCTCGTTTTTTTATTTTATATATTATTTTAATATATTAAAAGAGCGGTTATAAACTATGGTATAAGATTTCGGTTTTTATTTAAAATAACAAAAAAAAGCGAAATTTAAGTTCGCTTTTAATCCAATTCATTAATAATGAAAGAGTTTCTTCCTGCATCCTTTGCTTCATACATAGACTTATCTCCTAAACGAATTAATTCTGTATAATCTGCATCCTTACCTTTCATAATAGCAATACATATACTGCAAGATACTGAGATAGTTTGTTGACTATTCTTATCATAAAAACCACTTTTTAATAATTGAAGAAGTCTATTCATCTCTTTTTACCAACAAAACAAAAAATAAATTCATCTCCACCAACACGCCCTATTTTACCTTTAAGTTGTTCTTTTAAAACAGCCGATACAAATTGAAGTACCTTATCTCCAACTTGATGTCCAAAATAAGTATTAAAATCTTTAAAATGATCAATATCTAAAAACCCTAAAGTAATTTGTCCATCTTTTTCTGCTTGAGCTTGCAATATTTTTTGTTTTTCTTGATCTCGATTTTTTTCTTTTTCTATGTAATCTAATAATTCATTAATACTTATAGCAAGTTTACTAAATTCATCTTTTTGATTGATTTCTAATCTAATTGAATAGTCTTGTGTACGTTTGATTTGTTCAAAAGCTTGTATTGCTTTTTGAATAGGAAAAGTGATCTGTTGAGCAAAGAAACTTTGAATCAATATTGCTCCTATAACTAATAAAATAAAGACCAATAAATAATATATTCTAAAAGATTGAATACTTTCTTTTTGTCTTGTATCACCTTCTTACCAAGTATAAAGTTTGCTACTTCTTTTTGGGAAGTTGATAAATGTATTGTTTCTAATTTTTGAATAATTGACATGATTTTCACCCCATTTTGGTAATTCTTTGACCTATTTTTAAGTAGATTAGTTCACCTATCATTCCTATACCTATCCCTGATAAAATACCAAATAACATTAAATAGGGTAAATAATAAATAAATACAGAAGAATTAAAGAAACACATAGCAACGAGTAGTTGTCCAATATTATGAAATACACCACCCATAATTGAAATAATAAGATGTGAAAATAGTTTTGTTTTATTAAATATAAACATTATGAATAATGATAAAATACCACCTGCTAAACTATAAAGAAACGTATAAAGATTTGTAAAAGCCATAGCTACAATCATAATTCTAAGTAATAAAACAATTAAAGCTTCTTTAAAACCAAAACATAAAAGCAACGTAAGGGTAACAACATTAGCAAGACCTATCTTAGCTCCTGGAATTCCTAGATAAAAAGGAAATAGTGTTTCAATATAACTTAAAACAATTGCAATTGCACAAAACAAAGAAAGATAGCATAATTTTCTAATAGACTTTTCCATCTTGTACTTCCTCTTTTCCTTCTTTTATTTCTATTATTAAATGATGTGGTAAACAAACAATTGTTGATCCTTTTTTATCAATTGTTCCTTGTTTAATACATAAATGATCTGGACAAGTAGCTTGTATCATTTTTACTTTTTGATTTTTTATTTGAATTGTATTTTCTTGATCTATTTTTATGATTTGATCTTCATTTAAAGAATAATAACCATATATTTGATTATCTTTTGTTATTTCTATTAATTGACCTTGTTTTCTTGATTTAAAGAAAAATAAACCTCCAATGATTAAAAATAAAATAACAATAACAATCAAATCATTTCTTAATGTTTTATTTTTCATTTTTTCACTCCATGATATAATAAGATAAAGGTGGTCTATATGAAAAAAATACTTATTTCTATCATTATTTTTTCATTTTTATTATGTGGTTGTCAAAAAACAACACCGCTATCTCATAAAGAATTTTGTTTAGATACAATTGTACAAATTACTTTGTATGATTCATCCTCTAAAAATATTTTAAATAACTGTTTCAATTTATGCAAGAAGTATGAACTTGTCTTTTCAGCGAATAATAAAGAAAGTGAACTCTATAAAATCAATCATGCTCATCACAAATTAGATGAACAACCTCTTTCTAAAGAACTTTTTAAAGTCATTAAAGAAGGTCTTTATTATAGTCAACTTTCTCAAGGTGCTTTTGATATAACCATTGGTTCTGTTTCTTCATTATGGAACTTTAAAGAAAATAAACTTCCTGATGATCAACAAATTAAAGCTCATTTAAATGATATATCTTATCAAAATATTATATTAGATAATCAAAAAATACGCTTTTTAAATGAACAAACAATGATAGATTTAGGTGCAATAGCTAAAGGATATATTGCTGATCAAATTAAAAGTTATCTATTAAAAAATAAGGTTAACAGTGCTTTAATTAATTTAGGTGGTAATATTTTATGTGTTGGTCAAAAAAATAATAATCCATTTTCTATAGGCATTACTGATCCTCAAAATACAAATCATTCAATACTTAGTTTAAATATTAATAATTTATCGATTGTAACAAGTGGTACGTATCAAAGATATATTGAAATTAATTCAAAAAAATATCATCATATTTTAAATCCCTCAACTGGATATTGTTATGATAATGATTTATCTTCTGTTACTATTATATCTAAAAGTTCTTTACAAGGAGATGCTTTAAGTACGGTTTGTTTTGCTTTAGGTAAAGAAAAAGGATTAGCATTACTCAATTCAATAAAAAACGTTTCAGGATGTTTTATTGATGATCATAATCAAATAAGCTATAGTAAAAATTTTAAAAAATATCTTTCAAATTAAAAACTCCTTTTGGGAGTTTTTATTCAATAATCTTTCTAGGACATTTTTCTTTACATTTTCCACAATGAATACATTTTGTATAATCGATATGTGCTAAAAAATCATCTACTGTAATTGCTTGAGTTGGACATACCTTTGTACATAGCATGCATCCAAGACATCCTGCTTTACAATTTTTATTAACAATAGCTCCTTTATCATGACTATTGCATCTAACATGACTATTTGCTTCATAAGGTACCATTTCAATAAGATGTTGTGGGCAAACATCCATACATTTTTGACATGATTTACATTTATCCTGATCTACTTGAGCAATACCATCAATAATATGAATAGCACCAAAAGCACAAGCTTTAACACAACTTCCATACCCAATACAACCAAAACGACACTTTTTATCACCACTACCAGGAACAATGGCGGCACTTAAACAATCATGAATACCATCATATTGATATTGTGTTTGAATTTGATCACAAGTCCCTTTACATTTTACATAAGCTACTAAATGTACATGGTTTTCTACTTCTAGATGCATGATTTCACCTATTTTTTTAGCAACTTCTTCGCCCCCAACAGGACATTGATTGATGGGTGCTTCTTTTTTAGCAATGGCACAAGCAAGTCCATCACATCCTGGATAGCCACAAGCCCCACAATTATTACCTGGAAGAACTGTCCTTATTTTTTCTTCATTTTCATCTACTTTCACTTCAAATTTTATACTTGCTAGCGAAAGTAAAATTCCAATCAGTAAACCTATTATTCCTACAACAAGAATTGAAATAATCATATGCATTCCTCCTAAATTAATCCTGAAAAGCCAATAAATGCAATTGCCATAAGACCGGCAGTAATTAAAACAATGGGTGAACCTTGAAGTACATGAGGAATATCATTATCAGCAATTCTTTCTCTTATACCAGCTAATATTGTAATAGAAATTGTAAATCCTAAAGCTGTTCCAAATCCAGCAACAACGCTTGTAATAAAATTATAATGATTTTGTACATTTGTTAAAGCAACACCTAAAACTGCACAATTCGTTGTAATCAATGGTAAGTAAACACCTAATGCATTATATAAAGCTGTTGAGTATTTTTTTAAAAACAATTCAACAAGTTGTACTAAAGCAGCAATAATAAGAATAAAAGTTACTGTTTCTAAGTATTCTACATGTAATAAAACAAGTAAACGATATAAAACGTGAGTAACTGCAGAAGCAATCGTAATAACAAAAATAACTGCACCACCCATCGAAAGAGCTGTTTTTGTTTGTTTAGAAACACCTAAAAATGGACATAATCCTAAAAATTGTGATAAGACAACATTATTAACTAAAGATACACTAATGAGTGTTAGTATAAGTGTTTTCATTTTTCAGGATCCTCCTTTAACAAGGATTTATTAATTTGGCATTGACTACCATGACAATGTAAACAATCCCCTCCACATTTTAAAGATGAATTTTGTACATTTGTTGCACTAGGTAGCTTTAATTTATTTTGAATAGCTGTTAATAAAGCTAAGATAAAGAATGCTCCTGGTGCCATTACAAAAATAGTAATTGGTTCAAAGGAAATAGGTAAAGTCATTGAAAATGCTGTTCCAGAACCTAAAATTTCTCTTACTAAACCTATTGAGGTTAATGCGAGAGTAAAACCTAACCCCATTCCTAATCCATCCATTATAGAAAGAAGCGGATTATTTTTAGAAGCAAAAGCTTCTGCTCTTCCTAAAATAATGCAATTAACAACAATTAAAGGAATATAAATACCTAATGTATCATATAATGAAGGAATATATGCTTGAAGTAGTAATTGAACAACTGTTACAAGTGATGCTACAATCACTATATAAGCAGGTATTCTCATACGACTAGGAATTATTTTTCTAAGTGCTGAAATAACAAAATTCGACATAATTAAAACCACCATCGTCGTAAGTCCCATTCCCATACCATTAATAGCTGATGTAGTAACAGCAAGTGTGGGGCACATTCCTAGCATTAAAACAAAAGTAGGATTTTCTTTAATGATACCATTATATAAAGGTTCTAAATATTTCTTCATATGCTCATCTTCCTTTCAACAGATCATAAAAATCTAATGCTGCATTCATTCCATTTGTCATTGCTTTTGAAGTAATTGTCGCTCCTGATAACGAATCAATTTCATCATCTTCTTGCTTACCAGTTTTTACAACTTGAAATTTCTTTACTTTTTTACCTACATATTGATTTCTAAAATCTTCATTTTTAGCATTCATTCCAAGTCCTACTGTTTCATCAATTGATAAAATTTCAACTCCTGTAATTTCTTTTTGAAGGTTGATACCAACAATTAACTCAATATCTCCACCAAAACCATCATGATCAACAACTTGAATAATATAGCCTATACCCTCTTTTTGTTTAAAAGATTTTAAAGCTTTTTCAATTGTTATCCCATTTTTACCATAATTATTTTTTAATTGTTTAGCTAATTTATTGATTTCTTTTGAATTAATTTCTTTAAATGATGTTGCTTCTTTCATGACTTCTAAATAAGCATCTTGTTGACTTTGTTGAGCTTGTTTTTCAATAGGGCTTAGAGTAATTTGGTAAACATAACCTAAAACACCACCACATATGACCGTAATAATACATAAAATAAGAATATCTTTTATTATTTTCTTCATTGATAAACACCACCTTTTAAAGTGAATTTATCAATTAACGGAACAAGTAAATTAGAAATAATAATTGCATAAGAAACACCTTCTGTACTAGTTCCAAAAAAACGAAATAATCCCGTTAAAACACCTAATAAAACTCCATAAATTATTTGTCCTTTTTGATCCATCGGACTTGTTACATAATCAGTAGCCATAAAGAATGCCCCAAAAATAAGTCCTCCTCCACAAAGCTCACAAGCTAAATAGTAAAAATCAAAAGAACAAGGTGAAAATAATAATGTAAAAATAGAAAAAGTTATGATATAAGTCATTGGAATTGTTAATTTAATAACTCCTTTAATAAGTAAATAAACAACTCCTATAAGCAAAGCAACCGTAGAAGTTTCCCCTATTGTTCCAGCAGTATTTCCAATAAACATCCTTATTAAATCAAAGCTTTCTCCATTTTTTAAAATTGCAAGTGGCGTTGATGAAGTCATCCCGTCAAATGCAAAATTTGTCATTCTTCCAGTAAAGGAAATCAATAAAAAACATCTTGCTGCTAAAGCTGGATTCATAAAATTTTGTCCTAAGCCTCCATAAAATTGTTTAACCACAATAATAGCAAAGAGGCCACCAATAACAGGAAGCCATAAAGGAACTGTTGATGGTAAATTTAAAGCAAGAATAAGTCCTGTGACAACTGCTGATAGATCTTTGATGGTAATTGTTTTTTTCATAAAACGTTCATATAAATATTCTGCTAAAACACATGTTGTTATCGTTGTTACAATAATCAATAAAGCATTTATTTTAAATTGAATAATTCCAAATAAAGTAGCTGGTATTAAAGCAATAATGACATCTAACATAATAGAAGATGTTGTAACACGATCTTTAATATGCGGTGAAGCAGAAACATGTAGTAATTGATTCATGAATAACACCTACTTTCTTTTATTAATAGAGACTAAATATTTCATCTTCTTAAATGCCTGTGTCATATTTCTTTTTGCTGGACATGTATAGCTACAACAACCACATTCTATACATTCCATTCCACCATTTAAAATAAAGGCCTCTGTATCATTTTTTGTTGCTATTTGATAAAGTTTTTGAGGAACTAATAAACTCGGACACACGTCTTTACATCGACCACAACGAATACATGCAGAAGGTTCAAAAAGGGATACTTCATCTTGTACAAGTGCAAGTAAAGAACTTGATGTCTTAGTTACAGGTATATCTAAATGAATAAGGGCACTTCCCATCATTGGACCTCCACAAATAAGTTTTTGAACTTCAGATTTGAAACCTCCTAATTGTTCAACAATCCATTTAAAACTCGTTCCTATAGGAACTTCAATATTGCTAGGTGTTATTCCATCACCCGAAATCGTCATTACTTTAGAAATTAAAGGTTGATTATAACGAACCGCTTGATTAATAGCAATCACTGTTGCTACATTATCAACAATACATCCTACATCTAAAGGAAGCATTTTAGAATTTAATGTCTTTCCTGTTAAAACCTTAACAAGCATTCTTTCTCCACCTTGAGGATATTTTGTTTTTAGTTCTTTCACAGCAATTCTTTTTTCATCTTTACACTTTTCTTTTAATAAATGAATAGCCTCTTTTTTATTATCTTCAATGGCAATATAACAAAGAGCTTTTGGAAACATTTCTAATAGAACATGAATTCCTGCTATTAGTTCATCTGTTTTTTCAAGCATCAAGCGATAATCACTTGTAAGATAGGGTTCACATTCCGCACCATTAACAATATAATATTGAACTTGATTTGAATCTTTAACAGATAATTTTACATGTGTAGGAAACCCTGCTCCTCCTAGACCAACTATACCTGCTGCCTTAATTCTTTCAATTTTTTCTTCATAAGTTAATTCTTGTTTATTATTATTATTTTCAACTTTTTGATATAATCCATCATTAGCAATAACAATTGATTCTTGCATTTTCCCACTGACATCCATTCTTTCTTCTATTTTTTTTACTACACCTGAAACTGAAGAAATAATAGGACTTGAAACAAAAGCATCACTACAAGCAATAACTTGCCCAACTTTTATCTCATCTTTTACTTTAACAATTGGTTGACAAGGTGCACCAATATGTTGTTTTAAAGGAAATACAACTTCATCACTTGCTTTTATTTTAATAATAGGTAAATCCTTTGTATATTGTTTTTGATCTTTTGGATGTATACCTCCAATAAATGATTTTAAACTCATAACTTCCATCCCCTTTAACCCTATTTTAGTCCTATTATTTTCAAATTGAAAGCGTTTACAACAAGTTAAAAAATTAACTTGTTTTCTTTGAAATATATGAAAATTATGTGATTTTAATCACATTTAAATATAAAAAAAAGATAGCTTTCGCTATCTTAAAAATACTAATTTTGTTCATAAAATTCTTCATCATCTAACATTGGGTAACTAGTAAGATGTTGACCATCTAAATTTATTTTATGCATATTAACGGCAGTAATTTGTCTTCTATTATATGTTGTATAATAATAGATTCCCTTTTGACTATTCCAACATGACGTATAAATCGTAATTTCATATTTTCCATCATCTACTTCACAACACCCTCTTTGTTGTTCTACAGAACCTAAAATATGGAAAAATTGGTTAACACTATCTCTTTCATTATCTTTTGATTGTCCGTTCATTTTAGTAAATGCAACTCTTACAAAACGTGACATTGAAGATAAATCACCAGGTAATCCAAGAGCTCCCATTCCTCTAGAATAGGATTTTAAATCTAATTGTTTAGAAAAATAATTTTGTGGTTGTTTAGGTGATAAAGACATGTAATTATTTAAGTTGAATAATTGTTTATCAAATGAAGGATTATTTGCAAGAACTCCTACAGGATTTTCATAGATTTTTAATCCTTCTTCGACTGATTCAACAGTTATACATCCACTTTGATCTGCAATGATCCAATGTAATGATGCGGCTGGTAAATGTTCATTATAAGGTGTCTTCACTAAATTGATTGTTTGAATAAGTTGTTTAGCTTCTTTAAGTGTTGCACATTGACTTAAAACCCAAGGAATGAATTCATATTGAGCAACGTTGACTGCTCCTTCTTTAACCTCTTGATAACAAGCATTTCCGACAAAATTTAATCCTGCCATTCCTAAACCTTTTTCATTAACAGCATCATAATATAAAGGATATTCATCTAATACATGAGCCATACCAATCATGGCATAATGTTCAATATTTTTTAATCCATGTCTATATTGTAAAGGGTAGTTTCTTGGCATAATTGCTATTTTTTCACCATAGGAAAATTCATAATCCAAAGTTCTACCCATATAAAAATCTTTTGTTTGATAAGTTGCTGCTGTACACATATAAAATCTCTCCTTCTTTTCATTGTTTTGCTATTATATAGTATAACCCATTTATTTCATCTTTATGAATTAGAAAAGAAAAACACTCCTAAGAGTGTATTTCGAATATTATTTAACTTCAACAAGTTCTAAATAGCTTGTTGCACCTTTAACTCCTGGTGTTCCACCAGTAACTAAGATTTTTTGACCAGGTTTTACACCATTTTCTCTAGCAATAATACCTGCATAATCAATCATTGAAATACGTGAATTTAATGGTTTACAAGGAACAGCTTTAACACCCCAGTTTAAAGCTAATGCTTTTACTGTTTTTATAGATGGAGTTGCTGCTATAATACGAGATTTTGTACGATAACGCGCCATTTTACGAGCAGTAAATCCTGATTCTGTAAAGGCTATAATCGCTGCTACATTAAATTTATAAGCAATTTCAGCAACTGACATACAAATAGCTTCACTTGTATCATCTGGTGCTGTACGAATAGCTTGTCTTTGTAAGCTTTGATAATCCAAAGTTCCTTCTGTTTTTAAAGCAATTTTAGACATCATCATGACTGCTTCTTGAGGATAAAGACCACTTGCTGATTCTCCAGATAACATGATTGCATCTGTTCCATCATAAATTGCATTAGCAACATCAGATACTTCTGCACGTGTTGGACGTGGATTTTGTTGCATACTTTCTAACATTTGAGTTGCTGTAATAACAATTTTACCACGTTGTTTGCATTTTTTAATAATTGATTTTTGGATAAGTGGTACATCTTCTGCAGGAACTTCAACTCCTAAATCTCCACGAGCAACCATGATACCATCAGCAATATCAAGAATTTCATCTACATTATCAACACCTTCTTGATTTTCAATCTTAGCTAAAATTTGAATATCATTTCTACCATTTTCAATTAATAATTTTTTGATATCAATAATATCTTGTGCTCTTCGACAGAATGAGGCAGCAACATAGTCAAAAGGTTGACCTGCTCCAAATGTTAAATCTGAAATATCTTTAGGTGATAAATAATCAAATCCTAATTTAATTCCTGGAACATTGATTCCACGTTTATTTTTTACTTCTCCATCATTTGCTGCAACACAAACAATATCAGTTCCTTCAATATGATCAACTAATAATTCCACTTGACCATCATTTACTAAGATATAACCACCAGGTTTAACATCTTTATATAAATCTTTATAAGTGATTGTAAATCTTTCACTTGTACCTTCGATATCTTCTACACAAATAATAGAAGTTTGCCCTTTTTTAAAAGTAGTTTTACCACCAACAAAATCACCTGTACGAATTTCAGGTCCTTTTGTATCTAATAAAATAGCAACATTTGTAGATAATTCTTTATTAATTTCTAATAATGTATTAATTTTTTCTGCATGTTCTTCATGTGTTCCATGTGAGAAATTTAATCTCATTACATTCATTCCAGCTTTTACTAATTTTGTAAGCATTTCTTTGCTTTCAGATGCTGGTCCTACAGTACATACAATTTTTGTTTTTGACATAATCTCGTTTTTCTTCATAACTTTTGCCTTCCTTTACTCTCTACAATTTTAAGTATAAACCTATTTTTTTACTTTAACAATGGGCAAAAGTAATGTAAGCACATCCACTTGAAAATATTTTTTTTAATGTAAATTTGTTACATCTATTTATATGATTCATCAAAAATAAGAAAATATTTTTCTATTAAAAAAACCTTTTAAAGTAAGCTCTAAAAGGTTTAAATATTATTGGTATTCAAAATAATCTTTACTATGATGTACTGCAATTTCTAGAGGTAAAGTTTCTAATAATTCTGGTAATTTTTCTTCAATGATCACTTCTAAATGATGCCCTGGATCTATTAATAAACAATCATGATCTATCGCATATTTAGCGTGTCTATATTTAGTATCCCCTGTAATATAACAATCAACTTGATCAGCTAAAAAATCTAAATCATCTGCTGCACTTCCACCACATATAGCAATTGTATGTATCATTTTATTTGTATTTTTACTATATTTTAAATGTTGCAAATGAAATTTATCTTTTACATATTCTATAAAATCTTGTCCTTCCATGGCTTGATTTAAAATAGCTTTCTTTCCTACTTCATAATGATCATAACAAGCAACATCATGAACACCTAATTTTTGAATCAACCAATCATTCATGGAAATCCCATTTTGTCCTCGATCTAAACATGTATGTAAACTATAAACAACAATATCATGTTTCATGGCCATTGAAATAAATTTTCCTTGATGTAAAGAAGTATCTATGTTTTTTATTTTTTCTAATAAAAAAGGATGATGTGTAATTAACATTTGACAATTATTTTCAATACAGGCTTGTAATGTTTCATTATCAGCGTTTAAAGCAATATAAACTTTTTTAACTTCCTTTTCTCTACTTCCAATTTGTAGGCCACAGCAATCAAAATCCATTTGAAGATTTAAAGGAAAATATTTCTCCAAATGATTCATAATTTCATAAGCTTTCATTTAATTCACCTTCTATTAAATGTTTTTGATTTTCTAATTCTAAATATCTTGGATGATTTGATGGCAAATCATTCATAATCTTTAAATATGTTTGATATTGTTTTTGCCAATAACGAATAAATAATTCATTTTTATTTTTTCTTAAAACTGGACCAAACATCATATCTTCTTGACTATATTGAATATCTTGATTTGTATTTTCTACTACCATCATTTCATAAACATGATGCCCATCCTTGATTATTTTTTCATCTATAATTTTAAAATGATTTTTAAACAAATATTCTCTTAAATGATCCGTATTAGCGTTAGGTTGTAAATAGAATTGTTTAACTTTGTTTAAATACGCTTTATTTTTTTCTAATATTTCTACAATTAGAAATGATCCCATTCCAGCAATCGTTACCATATCAACTTCTTTATCAAGAATAGGATCTAATCCATCTCCTAATAAAGCTTCTACATTTTTTTCAAAATGATATTGCCTAATAGTAGAAAGTGACGCCGCAAAAGGACCTTTTGCGACATCACAGGCATAAGCTTTTTCTATAATATTTCTTTCTATTAAATAACATGGCAAATAAGCATGATCTGTTCCAATATCTGCCAAGATGTTTCCTTTTTTATGTTTTTCTACCAAATAAGCAAGTAATTCTAATCTTTTTGATAATTTCATTAGCGATCTAAGAAATCCTTTAATCTTTTTGAACGAGATGGATGTTTTAATTTTCTTAATGCTTTCGCTTCAATTTGACGAATACGTTCACGTGTTACATTAAATTCACGACCTACTTCTTCAAGAGTTCTTGTTCTACCATCATCTAATCCAAAACGAAGTCTTAAAACTTTTTCTTCACGATCAGTAAGTTCTAATAAAACATCATTTAATTCATCTTTTAATAATTCGTTTGCTGCATAATCATTTGGTGACATAGCGCCTTCATCTTCAATAAAATCACCTAAATGAGAATCATCTTCTTCACCAATTGGTGTTTCTAATGAAACAGGTTCTAATGAAATTTTTTGAATTTCACGTACTTTTTCAGGCGTCATACCATCCATTTTTTCAGCAATTTCTTCAGCAGATGGTTCTCTTCCTAATTCTTGAATTAATTGTCTTTGAATACGTGTTAATTTATTGATTGTTTCTACCATGTGTACTGGAATACGAATTGTACGGGCTTGATCGGCAATTGCACGTGTAATTGCTTGTCTAATCCACCAAGTCGCATAAGTAGAAAATTTAAATCCTTTTGTATAATCAAATTTTTCTACTGCCTTAATTAACCCCATGTTTCCTTCTTGGATTAAATCTAAGAATAACATTCCACGTCCAACATATCTTTTAGCGATGGAAACAACTAATCTTAAGTTTGCTGCAGCAAGTTCTTTTTTAGCTTGTTCATCTCCTTCAAGAATTCTTTTAGCTAATTCAATTTCTTGATCATGATTTAATAATTCAACTCGCCCAATTTCTTTAAGATACATTTTTACAGGATCATTAATTTTAACATTACTTCCAAGTTGAGTGCTTTCGCTTTCTTTATCATCATCATGTTCTTGATACATATGTAATGTATCCCCTGTCATCATATCGAAATCACCATCAAAATCTAGATCAGGAGTATCGTCTGCATCATCTAAATCAAGGTCTAAATCATCGTCCATTGCAGGAACGCCTGCAAGTAACATATCATCATCTACATCTAATGAATCTAAATCATCATCAGAAATGGTAATTTGATTTTGTTGAATATATTCAAGTAATTCTTCTGCGAGTTCATCACTTAAATCATAATTCATTAAATATTCATCAATTTGTTCTTGGGTTAATACATTGTTATTGTTTTTTGCTTCATTTACAACTAATTTTTTTAAATCATCAAATGAAACTGCTTGTACTTTTTTCTTTGCCATAGTTTACTCCTTATCTTTTGATTCTATAATTTCTTGAAGAATTTTTGCTTGTTGACGAGGATCATATGTTTGCGATAGCTCCTGTTCAAGTTGTTTAATTCGTTCAATTTTAAGTTTTTCTTGTATTATTTTGATATAATCATCAATTGCTTGATTTGATTCTAATTGAGGTAAATGTAAAGATGATATTTCTAAAATTCTTTTAACAATATCTTGATCATCAATCATATTAATCAAATCAGCAACTTCTAAAATGACATACTGACGATAATAATCAATAATATAGGAAGCAATTAAGCGATTAACCTTATCATACATATAACCTGCTTTTGCTTCATATTGCATCGCATACTTTTTATCCTGCATCATATAATATAACAAATCTCTTTCAGCCTTTTGATACTTATCAATCAATCTTGAAACATGATCATAAGTCACTGGTCTAAAAGGTATTGGTTTTTTTACAGGAGTTTGTTGACTCATTAAATGATGAATTGTTTCTTTAGAAAATCCTGATTTTTTTTCAAGTTGACCAATATAATAATCTTGATCAACAATATCATCCAATTGCATGATGACTTTAACCATGGATTCTAAATAATTTTTTCGATCTTCATAATTATCAACATTGATACGTTCATAATAATAATTTAATTTAAACTCAACAGCACTTATCGGATTTTTAAAGAGTGCTATTAATTCATCTTTTCCTTTAGCTTCTAGAAATTCATCTGGATCCATTGCATCAGGAATAACCACGATTGATGTATGAAATCCTTCATTATTTAAAGCATCCACACATTTTATCATCGCATTTTTTCCAGCTTGATCACCATCAAGACATAAAACAATATCATTTGATAATCGCTTTAACATTTTTAAATGTTGTGAAGTTAAAGCTGTTCCCATAATTGCGACAGTATTTTTAATGCCCGCTTTATATAATGCTATTACATCCATAAAACCTTCTAGAATAATGACTTTACCTTCATTTCTAACATCATTTTTTATACGATGATAATTGTATAAGGTCTCTCCTTTAATAAAAATCTTAGATTCAGGAGAGTTCATATACTTGGATTCTTTTTGATTTTTTTGATAGATACGACCACTAAAGCCAACAACACGTCCTTCACTATTATGTAAAGGAAACATAATACGATTGGAATAGCGATCATATCCCACTTCAGATTCTATAACAAGTCCTGATTCATAAGCTTGCATTCTTGAAAAACCAGATTTTTCAAAAGCTTTTAATAAAATATTTTGTTCCGGTGCATAACCAATTTCAAAATAGTCAATAATATCTTTAGATAAATGTCTTTGACTTAAATAACTATTTGCTTCTAAAGCAAGCTTCGTCGTTAAATAATGTTTATAAATACGATTAGCTTCTTCATGCATTAAATAGTATGGTTCTAATTCTTGATTTACATGTGGTTTTTCTTCATAAAATGTAAAATCACCTAAATCAACATTTCCCATTTGAGCCACCATTTTGACAGCTTCCATAAAAGAAATTTTTAAGTAATCTTGTAAGAAAGTAAATACATTTCCCCCATGAGAACAAACAAAACATCTATAAATTTGCTTTTCAGGTGAAACAGACATTGATGGATGATCATCATTGTGAAATGGGCACCTTGCTAAATAATTACGACCTCTTCTTTCTAAAGGAAGATAATTGCCAATAACATCAACGATATCAACACTTTGCCTTATTTCATTGATTTTTTCATTTGATAGTCTTGGCATAATAATCTCCTTTATTAAAATGAAACTTTTTCTTGAATATAATTTACTAACTCACTAATTGGTAAACGTACTTGTTCCATGGTATCTCTATCACGAACAGTAACAGCATTGTCTTCCATTGTATCAAAATCAACAGTCACACAATATGGTGTTCCAATAGCATCTTGACGACGATATCTTTTACCAATTTGACCTGCAACATCAAATTCAACAGAGAAATGTTTAGCAAGTGTTGCATAAACTTCTTCAGCTTTTTCACTTTGTTTTTTAGTAAGTGGTAAAACTGCTACTTTATATGGAGCAACAGCAGGATGTAATTTCATCACTGTTCTTGTATCTCCATTTTCTAATGTTTCTTCTTGATAACTATCACATAAAATAGATAAGAATAAACGATCAGCTCCAACAGATGGTTCAATGACATATGGAATATATTTTTCATTTGTTTGTGGATCTAAATATTCTAAAGATTTTTTAGAATGTTCCATATGACGAGATAAATCATAATCTGTACGGTCTGCAATACCCCATAATTCACCCCATCCAAATGGGAATTTATATTCAACATCACATGTAGCCTTAGAATAGAAAGATAATTCTTCTTTTTCATGATCTCTGAACTTTAAATTTTCTTCTTTTAATCCTAAGTCTAATAAGAATTTTTTACAATAAGCTTTCCAATAATCAAACCATTCTAAATCAGTATCTGGTTTACAGAAGAATTCTAATTCCATTTGTTCAAATTCTCTTGTTCTAAAAATAAAGTTACCTGGTGTAATTTCATTTCTGAATGATTTACCAATTTGACCAATACCAAATGGTACTTTTTTACGAGAAGTTCTTTGAATATTTTTAAAGTTTACAAAGATTCCTTGTGCAGTTTCTGGACGTAAATAAACAACAGATTTATCATCTTCAACAACACCCATATGTGTTTCAAACATTAATTTAAATTGTCTAACATCAGTGAAATTACTTTTTCCACAGTTAGGACAAACAATATTATGTTCTTTAATATAAGACATTGTTTGTTCATTAGACCAACCTTCACTATGTACAGAAGGATCATATGCTTCAATTAATTTATCTGCACGATGTCTTGTTTTACATTCTTTACAGTCAATTAATGGATCAGAGAAACCACCAACATGTCCTGAAGCTTCCCATACCTTTGGATTCATGAAAATAGCTGAATCTAAACCAACGTTATAAGGAGATTCTTGAATGAATCTTTTCCACCATAAACGTTTAATATTGTTTTTCATTTCAACCCCTAATGGTCCATAATCCCAAGTATTTGCTAGTCCATCATAGATTTCTGAACCTTGATATACAAAACCAGTTGATTTTGCATGATTTACTAATTTATCCATATCTTTAGTTGCCATAATTTTCTCCTTTTTTACGATATAAATGAATAAAGACTTGGCTTTCCAAGTCTTCTATCTTCTTTTCGCGTACAAATAAAATACCCTTATAGTGGATATTTGTCAACCAACTATAAGGGTACTAGATGTAGGTTCTTTCGTCTAACCAATGCATGATATCATGATAGACATCTCGATAATTATTATCATGTAAAATATCTTGTCTTTTATTATCATAAATCTTATATTGGAGATCTTTTAGACCATTTCCTTTTAATATTTGATAAAGTTTTATAGTATCTTTTCCATTTTTAGTAAGATTATCAAAACCACCTGATAATAAATAAACAGGTAAATAATCAGGTATATGTTTTAGATGATCTTCATCACTTACATATTTTATGTATTCCAATATATCATGATAGGCTTGATTTGTATAAACAAAATCACTTAAAGGATCTTCTTGATAAAGCTGTACTTCTTTTTGATTACTCATTTTATAACAACCATTTAAATTTTTTTGTAAAAATAAATCAACTGCTTTTTTTATTACTCTTGAACGGTTCATTTGTCCATGTAGTAAAATATTTAAATCAACAATCGTTTTCATACGATAATAAAAATTATTTTTCAGACATGTTCCAAGCATAATCATTCCATTAATATAATTTCCATACGTCATGGCATATTTAAGTAATACGAGCGAACCAAAATCAACACCAATCATAAAATAAGGAAGGTCTTCATATCTTTTAGCGATAATATGTCTTAAACGCTGCATATCTTCAATCAAAGTATCAAGAGCATTTCCGCTTCCAAAATAGCCTTGTTCAAAATGATAAAGTGATGTACCATGCCCAGGAAAATCAGGCACGACTACAATAAAACCTTCATGACTTAAATATTCCGCAAATTTTTGATAACGGTCTGAATGTTCACATAATCCATGATGAAGTTGAATGATTCCCTTATATCTTAATATCACATTCGGTTGATAAATATCAAATTTAATATGTGTTTGTGTTAAGGACGTATACGTTTCTGTAAGTTTCATCATTTATGCCCCCTTGTATAAGATTTGTTATAGTTTTGCCTTTTTGTACGTGGTTTAATCAGGCATTTTTTACCAAATCCAATCAAATCTTTTCGATTAGCTTTGATCAAGGCTTCATATACAAGGTCATAGTTTTTAGGATTCTTATATTGAATCAAGGCTCTTTGCATCGCTTTTTCTTTAGGATCTTTTGGCACATAAACAGGTGTCATATCACGAGGATCCAACCCTGTATAATACATCGTTGTTGAAAGTGTTCCTGGTGTTGGATAAAAATCTTGTACTTGTTCTGGTTGATGATGAATATCTCTTAAATATTCCGCCAGTTCGATAGCATCTTCTAAACGGCATCCTGGATGAGAGGACATTAAATAAGGCACTAAGAATTGTTTTTTATTATATTTTTCATTAATACGATAATATTTATCAACAAATTTTTCGTAAAGCCCTCGTCTTGGTTTGCCCATCTTATCTAAAGCATGATTACTGATATGTTCAGGAGCAACTTTTAATTGTCCTGAAATATGATGTTGAACAAGCTCTTCAAAGAAATGATCATTTTTATCATACATGAGATAATCATAACGAATTCCTGAACGTACGAAAACTTTTTTAACGTTTGGAAGCTGTCTTAATTTTGTAAGTAATGATAAATAATCTTCATGATCAACTTTTAAATTTTTACAAGGTTCTGGCCATAAACATTGTTTTGTAGGACAAGCCCCTTTGGTTTTTTGTTTATCACAAGCAGTATCTCTAAAGTTAGCTGTTGGTCCACCAACATCATGAATGTATCCTTTAAAATCAGGATCCCAAACCATTTTATTTGCTTCAGCAATAATTGATTCATGACTTCTTGCTTGAATAATTCTTCCTTGATGGAACGCTAGAGCACAGAAATTACATGATCCAAAACACCCTCTATTTGAAATAAGTGAAAATTTTACTTCATCAATAGCTGGAACGTGTTGATAACTTGGATGATAATCACGATTGTAATCATAACCATAAGCTCTATCGAATTCTCTTTGGGTAAGTGGTCTATTCGGTTTATTTTGAACCACATACCATCCTTGATAAGGTTCAACTAAGATTTTAGCATTATAATGATCGGTATTTAAATATTGTTTTTGGAAAGATTCAGCGTATTTTCTTTTAGATGTTGTAATTTCTTCGTAACTAGGAAGCATTATATAATCAGCTTCATTTAAATCATCGATATTTTTTGTTTTATAAACTGTTCCATCTAAATACGTTAAATATTTAATATCTAACCCACTATCTAATGCTTCTGCAACTTCAATAATACTGTTTTCTCCCATTCCAAACATTAATAAATCTGCATTGGCATCAATAATAATCGATTTTCTAACCTTATCACTCCAATAATCATAATGAGCTAAACGTCTAAGAGAAGCTTCAATTCCTCCAATTAAAATATTAGCATCAGGAAATGCTTGTCTTGCCATTTGACTATAAACAATCACTGCTCTATCAGGTCTTTTAAAACCTTCGCCACCTGGTGTATAAGAATCTTTATGTCTTCTTTTTTTAGAAACGGTATAGTGATTGACCATTGAATCAATATTACCTGAAGAAATTAAAAAACCTAAACGAGGTTTCCCAAATTGCCTAAATTCTTCTACCTTATGCCAATCTGGTTGCGATAAAAAAGCAACCTTAAAACCATTTGCTTCTAATGTACGACAAATAATAGCTGCTCCAAATGAAGGGTGATCTACATAAGCATCACCACAAATATAGACAAAATCTACCTCTTGCCATCCTCTTTCTTCCATTTCTTTTCTATTTGTCGGTAAAAATTGTCCCATCTATAAATCCTCCCTTACTTTTTTTCTATTATAGTCAAAATATGTTTATAAAAAAAGACAAAAGTGTCTACTTTTGTCATATTTTTGAAAGACTTTGAATCATTTTCTTTGTTTTAAATAAAATCCCCGTCATCTCATCAACATAATAATCCATAATTTCCATTAATAAATCAATAGATTCATCCGGTACTTTAAGTTGATCAATAGAATCAATCGTTAATTTATTAATATGACGAAAAGCCTTTAATGTTACCTTATCTAATTGTTTATCATGAAGTGATAAACAATCATGACAGACAAAGCCCCCATCTTCTAAACTGATTCCTGCTATATGATCTTGTCTTAAACATCTTACACAGCCATCAACTTGTAAAGCCATCCCACACCTTTTTAAAATAAAAGCATTATATAATAGATAAACCAATGGATAGGGATAACCATGATTTAAAGCATCCAATGATTTTTTTAAAGTATCAAAGATTTCTAAATCCGGTTGGTTATCTTCTTCATTTTTTAAAACAAATTCCATAAAATAACTTGCATACGCTTCTAATTCAAGATTTTCTTTAATATAACGATAAAAATCAACCGAACTTGCTTTAATCATCGTTGATAAACCATTTCTAGGTATAAAAGTAAACTCTGAAAGTGTAAGACTTTGACAAGCCGAAGCATTTTTACTTTTTAATTTTTTTACACCCCGAGCAATCAAAGTCATTTTTCCATAATCTTTAAAATACACAGTGACTAAAGAATCACTTTCTTTATAAGGATGCGTCTTTAAAACAATACCTAAAGAAACAACTTCTTCTTTTTTAATAGTCATCTTCGTTATAACCAAATTCTTTTAAATATTTTTGTTTATTACGCCAATTATTTTCAACTTTAACAAATAATTCCAAATGTACTGTTGTTTGTAAAAAACGTTTCATTTCTCTTTGTGCATTTTGACGAATTTTTTTGATCATACTTCCTTGTTTACCAATCAAAATACCCTTTTGAGATTTACGATCAACAACAATTGTCGCAATAACTTCTACACTGCCATCCTCTAATTCTGCCATTCTTTCAACAACGATTGCAACACTATGAGGAACTTCTTCTCTTGTAAAATAAAGAATCTTTTCTCTAATAAATTCAGCCATCACAAATCTTTCTGGATGATCTGTCATTTGATCTTTTGGATAATACATCATTCCTTCATTTAAATATGTTTTAATTGTAGAAATCAATGTATCCACATTTTGATCTTCTAAAGCTGAAATAGGAATGATTTCTTTAAAATCAAAAAGTTCTTTCCATTCTGTTAATTTTTTAATAACTTCATCTTTAGAAACAAGATCACATTTATTAAGTAAAAGGAAAACCGGTCCATCCGCTTCTTTTAATCTTTCAATAATAAAACGGTCTCCTCTACCAATCGTTTCATTTGCTGGTGCAATAAATAAAACCATATCCACTCCATAAATACTATTTAAAGCAGTCGTATTCATAAAGTTTCCTAAACCATCTTGAGGTTTATGGATTCCTGGTGTATCCATAAAAATGATTTGTGCTTCATCATCTGTATAAATACCTTGAATTGTATTACGTGTTGTTTGAGCAACATCTGACATGATAGCAAGCTTTGTTTTTAATATTTGATTTAATAAGGTAGACTTTCCAACATTTGGACGTCCTACAATACTGACAAATCCTGATTTAAAACTCATAAACTCTCTCCTATAAATACCATTGGTAATAATTCACCAATTGTATGTTTTTCTACTTTTTCTTTATTTGCTAGAAAGATGGGCATCTCTAAATCAACAAGTTCTGATAATACTTGGCGACATGCCCCACATGGAGAAGCAATCGGACTACAATCAGCAACAATTGCTAGTCCAATAATATCTTCTTTGCGATAACCTTTACAATAAGCGCCAAAGACAGCATTTCTTTCTGCACACATTGTTGACCCATAAGCAGCATTTTCAATATTACATCCTTGAACAAATGTTCCATCTTTTAAAGCAATACAAGCTCCTACTTTAAAATGACTATAAGGAACATACGCATTTTCTCTTGCTTTCCAAGCTAAATCGATTAATTTATTTTGGTCCATATTATTTCCTTTCAATATTTAAAGCATTCAATATTTCTTTTTGTCTTGAAAACATCACTTTTTCATCTTCTTCATTCATATGATCAAATCCAAGCAAATGTAATAAACCATGTGTAAATAAAAAACACATTTCTCGATAAAATGAATGACCATATTCTTCTGCTTGTATTTTAGCATGATCAATTGAAATAAAAATATCTCCTATTTCTCTTGGCATACCTTCAATATAATATTGTTCACTATCTTCTAAAGCAAAACTAATAACATCTGTACTACGATCAATTTTACGATATTCCTTATTGATTTCATGAATACGCTGATCATCTACAAAAATAACTGATAATTCTAAATCATCATGAATATCTAATTGTTTACATGCTTCTTGAATAATTTCTAAATAAATACTTTCATAATCTTCTTTAAAATCTTCTACTTCATTATTAAGTGCTAAATCTATTTCCATAATCTTCCTCACCCACTATTTTTCCTGAATCAATTATAACACAGTCAAACTGGCAGTTCATCATATTTATTTGATGAGAAACAATAATCACGATGATCTTTTGAAAACTTAGATAATTGATCAATAATTGTAATCTTTCTTGATCTATATTACTAAATGCTTCATCTAAAATCAAAACATCGGGTTCACTTAATAGTGCACGAATAATCATCACGAGCTGTCCTTGTCCCGATGATAAAAAGCCACCCTGTTCATCAAGCTTTAAATCTAAACCATTTACTAAATCACCCAACATAAAATAATGCAATAATTCTATCATTTTATCCTCTAAAAACAAACGATCAAAAATTATATTCGTTCTTAATGATTCTTTATAAAAAACAGGAGTTTTATTTAAATATTTAATATGACTATAATAACTATTTAAATCAAGTTCTTGTAGATTGATTCCATTAATAACAATTTCTCCTTTTGTTGGTTGTAATTGATTCATGATCAGTTTTAAAAGTGTTGATTTACCACTTCCTGTTTTTCCTTGAATAAACACTGATTTTTCTATTTTCAGTTGAAAATGATCAAAAAGAGGTCGTGTATAACCATAACTAAAACTTACATGTTTTAATTCAATGCTTTTTATCTTTTTGATTTTCTTTTTCCTCTCTCTTTTTTCAGGTAACATTTCTTTATATCTTTCAAAAATAATTTGTAATTCATCATGCATCGCAATAAAGGCTGATATTTTCATTAAAGGATCAATCATATAAGAAAGTAATAAATAAACAAGCATCACTGTTCCAAGAGTCATTTGCTGTTTTTTATAAATGAAAATAGAAAATAATAAAACAACCATGATCATGATTTGAATCAATGCTTCTAATTGAATTTGATGCCTATTTGTTATTTCATCATGATGATAAACATCCATAAAATAGTTATCATAGAGATATCCCAATTTATTTTTCATCATTTTTTTAACTTTAAACTGGATTGTTTGAAAATAGTTTTCTTGAAATTCCAACAAACCATCATTTAAATGTTCTTTTTGTTCTAATATTTTTTTATTTTCAATATGTAACTTTTTACTATAAAAATAAAATACTAAAAAAATGAGGACCATCATTAATAAAACAATGAAAAACAAAGATAACTGAATCGATAAAATAAAAAACAAAATAAAGAGTATTAAAATACTATCAATAAAGATTACATGATAAAATTCTATAAAATATTGACTTAATTCAAATAAGTTTTGTGATCTAGATAATAAAGTTCCTTTTTCTAAACCATCAATATAATCGTAATCTTGATAAATCAGATTTTGCATTGTTTTTAAAGCATATTCTTGATTAAGTTCTTTACTTAATTCTAAAATTTGTTGTCTTCTTAAATAATCTAATAAAAGTTTAAAAGCATAGAGTATTGTAAAACCAAGAGAAATGAGAATAATTTGATAAATTTGATATTTTGAAAAAGAATCAATCAATAATTGATAATAATAAGAAAAAAGCATTGTCAATAGAGAAATAATAATGGTTTTGATGACCATTTTAATAATTGTTTGATAATGTTGTTTAAAATGATCTTTTAGAAAATTTTGAAAAGTATAGTTATTTCTTTTAGTAAGCGGCATTCCTACATGATCAATCATGATAATAATTCCTGTAAACTGTTTTGAAAAAATTTCATAAGACATTTTTATGAGTCCTTTGGCTGGATCTCCCACTAAAAAATATTCATCTTTGATTTTATACAAAACAACATAATGATAGAGATCATCTTGTTTTAAATGAATGATTACTGGGCAATTGACCTCTTCAAATAAATGTTTAAACTCACATTGATACGCTTTTGCTTCTAGATGATATTCTTTTAAAACTTGTATCAATCCATAAACCGTAATACCCTCTTTTGTAAGACGACAACGCTTTTTAATATTTTTAATTTCATCATCTCTTTTATAAAAACTTAAGAGCATTTTAATACAGTATGCACCACAACTGTTTTCATTATCTTGTAAAAAAATAGGATATTTCAACATATATTTATCACCTCATCATTATATATGTCAAAAACATCCTATTTTTCTTTTAATTTTTTAAAATATTTAAATATTTTTTTCAATTGCTTGATCTAAAATAGCAATTGCTTGATCCACATCTTTTTCAGTTGTAATAAATGGTGGTAACATTCTTATAACATTCGCTCCTGCCATGACAACAATAAGTCCATTATCTAAACAAGTTTGAACAATATCTTTAACTGGTCGATCAAATTCTAAACCAATCATCAATCCTAAACCACGTCTTTCTTTAATACAAGAATATTTATCTTTTAAATCATCTAATTTTTCAATTAAATATTCACTGATATCTTGAACATGATCAAGCATTTTTGTTTCTTCTAAGATTTTAAAAACCGTTCTACATGCTTGACCAGCCATTGGATTTCCACCATAAGTAGAACCATGATCTCCAGGTTCCATAGCTGCAGCAAACTTTTTATTTGCGACAAAGGCTCCCATTGGAAAACCAGCCCCAATTCCTTTAGCTAAACATAAAATATCAGGTAAGATATCGTATTGGAAATAAGTCATAATTGTTCCTGTACGACCCATACCACATTGAACTTCATCTAAAATCAAAGCAATATCTTTTTCATCACAAAGAATTCTTAAACCTGTTAAGAATTCTTTTGTACAAACGTAAACGCCACCTTCACCTTGAACAGGTTCAACAATGATTGCTGCTGTTTTTTCACTTATTAATGCTTTAACGCTTTCTAAATCATTGATATTGGCATATTTTACACCTTCAATTAAAGGTCCAAAAGCTTCTTGATAATGTGCGTTTCCTGTAAGTTTAACAGATCCTGTTGTTCTTCCATGGAAAGAATGATTTAAGGAAATGATTTCACTATCTGCTTTTCCATGTTTTTGATAATAATATTTACGTGCAAGTTTTAAAGCTCCTTCTGTTGATTCAGCACCTGAATTTGTAAAGAATACTTTATCTAATTTTGTAGCTTTTTTAACACATTCAGCTGCTTCAATTGTTTCAACCGTATTAAAGTAGTTAGAAATATGCATTAATCTATGTAATTGTTTTTCCATGGCTTCTACATAAGCTGGATAATTATAACCAAAAGAATTAACACCAATTCCTGAAAAGAAATCAATATATTCTTTTTGATTTACATCATATAAATGAATGCCATCTCCATGATCAAATGTGACATTATATCTTCCATAGGCATGCATTAAAGCATCCAATGATCTATCATAATAATTCATTTTTAGTCCCCCAATTGTACATTTCTTGCAAGTTTTTCATAAAGTTCAACAGCTTGTACTAAAACTTCTTCATGAAAATTGAAAGTTGGTGTATGTAGACCTGAAGTATATTCTTTACATCTTGTCCCCACATAAAAGAAAACACCAGGAATCACTTTTTGATAATGAGCAAAGTCTTCTGCTAACATCACAGGTTCTTCAAGTTCTTCGAAGTTTGCGCCAACATTCTTTTTAAGTTCTTCATATAAATGTGCATCATTTAAAACAGGTGGGTTAAAAGGTTGACAGGCAAAATCAATTTGACAATGATATGCTTGTTCCATTCCTTGATTAAACCCTTTCATTGCTTCTACAATACGTGAAAAAACTTCTTCACTATACGTTCTAAGTGTTCCATGGAAACTTGTTTGACTAGCCACAATATTTCTGACCGTTCCCCCATGTATTTCACCTATATTTAAAACACAAGGTTGCATTGGCGAAATCATTCGTGAAATGATACTTTGATAATTACTAATCAAAAAACTCGCAATCACAATTGAATCAATTCCTTCATGATATTTTCCTGCATGTGCACTTTTACCATGAACAGTTACATCCAATTCACCACTTTCAGCCATTAAAGGACCTTTACGACAAGCAATTTTTCCTTCATCAACATCTGGGAACATATGTAAACCATAAATTCCTTTAACATGATATTTTTCAAAAATACCTGTATTAATAATTGATGGTGCCCCATTGACCACTTCTTCTCCTGGTTGAAAAATAAGCAAAACATTATGTGGTAGATCTTGAACATCTTTTAGCTTATAAGCAAGTCCAAGAAGTGCTGTCATATGTCCATCATGACCACAGGCATGCATTTTTCCTTGATGTGTACTTTTAAATGATACACCTGTTTGTTCTTCAATTTCTAAAGCATCGATATCACTTCTAAAAGCAAGTGTTTTTTCTTTATGAAAATCAAGATAAACAGCAATTCCCGTTTCTGTTATTTTTAAAGGTTGATACCCCATTTTTTCTAATTCTTCATAAAGATACTTTGATGTTTTATATTCTTGAAAACCGATTTCAGGAATGGCGTGTAAATGACGACGCCATGTCCTTATTTGATCTAATAATTGTTCCATAATCGTATCCTAGATTTTACGTAAATCATCCATTAATTGTGTTTTACCTTCAGTTTTTTCATCTTTTTGTTCTTTGATGATTCTTGCTGGATTTCCAACAACAACCGCACCAGCAGGTACATCTTGAGTAACAATACTTCCTGCACCTACAACTGCACCTTTACCAATATGAACACCTTCGATAACAACCGCATTTGCACCAATTAAAACATCATCTTCTAGAATAACAGGTGAAGCACTAGGTGGTTCAATAACACCAGCTAATACTGCTCCAGCTCCAACGTGACAATGTTTTCCAACTTCAGCACGTCCTCCTAAAACAGCACCCATATCGATCATTGATCCTTCACCAATTTTAGCACCGATATTGATAACAGCACCCATCATGATAACGGCATTATCTCCAATAGATACATTTTCACGAATGAAGCATCCTGGTTCAATACGAGCGTTGATATTTCTCATATCTAACATTGGAATCGCACTATTACGACGATCTTGTTCAATAAATGAATCTTTGATTAAATCTTTATTTTCTTCAACATAAGCATTGATGGCATCTAAATCTCCAATAGCAATTTTAAAATGACTATCTCCAAATAAATGGAATGCATCTGTATCAGGTAAATTTTCACCTTTTAAATACATTTTAATTGGTGTTTGTTTCTTTGCATCACCAATATACTTAATAATTTCTTCTGCTGTTTGTAACATAAATTTCCTCCTTATATTTTTATTTTTCCTTCAAACACAGTTGTTGCTGGACCTGTCATAAAAATATGTCCCTCTTGAAGTTCAATTTCTAACTTTCCTCCAAGAAGCTCAACTGTTGCTTTTTCTTTACAATAACCATTCAAATAACTTGCATACATAACGGCACAGGCACCTGTTCCACAAGCCATTGTTTCACCGCTGCCTCTTTCCCATACACGCATTTTTAAATAATGATCATTGATTACTTCAACAAATTCAGTATTGACTGATTCTGGAAATATTTGATGATGTTCAAATTGTTTTCCTATTGTTTCAATATCAAAATCTAATGAATCAACATACGTAATGACATGGGGATTCCCCATAGAAACAGCTGTTAAAGCATATTCTTTATCTCCAATCATTACTTTTTCATTAATCATTTTTTCTTGATCAAAAATAACAGGAATGTCTTTACAATTTAAAATTGGTTCTTGCATATCTACTTTTGCGCCAACAACTTCATCCCCATCAAAAATAAGTTCTACAATACGTAAACCTGCCTTTGTTTCAATATTTAAAACCTTTTTATCTGTTAAATGATGGTCATAACAAAATTTAACAAAACAACGAATTCCATTTCCACACATCATTCCTTCACTACCATCTAGATTGAACATACGCATTTTAAAATCATATTGATCAGACTTTAAAATAACGATCATCCCATCTCCACCAATACCAAAATGGCGATTTGAAATACGACTAATAAATTCAGCATCCATCGGTACTTCTTGATTGATTCCATCAACATAAATATAGTCATTTCCAATACCTTCCATTTTTGTAAAATGTAATTCCACTTTATCACCTCACATTGTTTAAAACAATTTTACCAAAATGATAATTTTTTTCAATCTTCTTTATCATTTAATTTTATGACATCACATAAAAACACATGATTGAACCATTGTTCTATTATAGTTTTCATCTATATTATAACCATGAAAGATCAATCATCTTTCGTTAAATAATAAATTCATATTCCCTTCCCAATTATTATTTAAAAAAAAGTCTTTAAAAAAGACTTTTTTGTTTAATAAGAAATATTCAGTTCACAATTGTTTATTATGATAATAGTAAGAAAGATAAATAATATTTAAACATCTTTCTTAGAAAAAATTTTTTTCAAATTTCCTTCCCTTATAAAACATTATATATCGTAAACGAATAAAGGATCCTTCTTGGATCCTTTATTTTGTTTCTAATTCTTCTTTATATTCTAAATATTCATCGTATGTTGATAAACGATCAATCATACCATCTTTATTAAATTCAATAATTCTATTAGCAATTGTTTGTACAAATTGATGGTCATGACATGTAAATAAAATATTTTCTTTAAATTGAATAAGGCCTTGGTTTAAAGCTTGAATTGATTCAAGATCCAAATGGTTTGTTGGTTCATCAAAAACAAGAACATTTGCATCTTCCATCATCATTTTAGCCAGCATACATCTTACCTTTTCTCCTCCAGATAAAACATTTGCTTTCTTTAAAGCTTCTTCTCCAGAGAATAATACTCTTCCTAACCATCCTCTTAAATCTTGTTCATAAACCGTTCCATCTGTAAATTGTCTTAACCAATCAACAAGTGATAATTCACAGTCATTAAAATATTTTGAGTTATCTTTAGGAAAATAAGATTGGCTTGTTGTCACACCCCATTTAAATTCTCCTTCATAATCTTCATCTTCACCCATAATAATTTTAAAGAACGCTTCTGTTGCTTTATCATCTCCTACAAAAGCAACTTTTTCATTTGGTTGAATAGAGAATGAAACATTATTAATAAGTTTTTCTCCATCAACTACTTTAGTAAGACCTTCAACATTTAAAACGATATTTCCTACTTCTCTTCCTGGTTTAAAACCAATAAATGGATATCTTCTAAGAGATGGTTTAATATCAACCATTTCTAAGTTATCTAATAATTTCTTTCTAGAAGTTGCTTGTTTGGCTTTTGAAGCATTGGCACTGAATCGTGCAATAAATTCTTCCAATTCTTTTTTCTTTGCTTCAGCTTTTTTATTTTGATCTTTCGCTTGTTGAATTTGCATTTGACTATATTCATACCAGAAATCATAGTTTCCAACATATAATTGAATACGGCTATAGTCAATATCAGCAATATGTGTACAAACTTTATTTAAAAAATGGCGGTCATGAGAAACAACAATGACAGTATTTTTGAAATTTAACAAGAAGTTTTCTAACCAATTAATACTTTTTAAATCCAAGTGGTTTGTTGGTTCGTCTAATAATAAAATATCTGGATCACCAAATAAAGCTTGCGCTAATAAAACTTTTACTTTTTGATTTCCATCTAAATCTTTCATATACATATCATGAAATTCAGAAGTAATTCCTAAACCATTAAGCATTGTTTCAGCATCAGCTTCAGCGTTCCAACCATCCATATCCGCAAATTCACCTTCTAATTCACCAAGTAAAATACCATCTTCATCATTAAAATCTTCTTTTGCGTATAATCTTTCTTTTTCTTGCATGATTTCATAAAGTCTTTTATTACCCATAATAACAGTTTCAACAACTTTATTTTCATCATAAGCAAAATGATCTTGTTTTAAAACAGATAATCTTTTATGAGGTTCAATAATAACTTCCCCTTTATTAGGTTCAATTTCTCCTGCTAAAATTTTTAAAAATGTAGATTTACCAGCACCATTGGCACCAATAATTCCATAACAGTTACCTTCTGTAAATTTAACAGAAACGTTTTCAAATAATGCTCTATCTCCATATCTTAATGAGACATTTTGTGTTGATATCATATCGTCATTCCTTTCTTTTAAGTAGCTTTGGTATTATGACATAAAACACAAAAAATGTCTATTAAAAGTAGATAAAATGGATTTTCAATATATTTATTTAATTACAAATGACAATCTTGAAATACTTTTTCAATGACTTTCCATATCATCAAAGACGGGTTTTCTTTATAAAATTGATATCCTCTATAATTTAGCGTATCCACTTCTTTCTTTCATCTCTCATAATATTTTTCCTGCTTGTCTTACATTAATTACTAAAAGTTTCCTATTTGAACTTTCAAGTCATTTTCTAACAACAATCTAACCCTTTCTATAAATGAAGGAACACTTTCATTTATGCTATATTGCCCCGTTTTTCTAAATTATGACATTAAAATAAAACATCCATTATTTATATATAGAAATTTAATTTTTGAACATAATAAAAGTGAATCCTTCATCGATTCACTTTTATTAGATATCTTATTTATCTTGAGAATGTCTTTCACCAATTTGGAATTCTTCTTGATGATCAAACATATATCTTACTGAAATAGGTGTATCTCCTGTAAGTTCAGCAAAGTCTTTTGTATGAATATCCATTTTACCTTCTCTAATAGCTTGAGCAAATGTAACCATTCCATCTGATGAAAATGGTGCTTCTGAATCTTTTTGGAATACACCATCTGTTGTTCTAGGAACACCCATAGCATCCCAAATTTGATAGTTTTCTTCATCTGTCACATTCACAAATGGAACATGATTTCCTGTACTGACATCTCCAATAGCACAGAATGTTGAAATTGTCATTAATTCTAGACCATTGATGTTCCATACTTTATGATGGAATTCATTTGATCTATGTAAAGCATAAGCTAATGCTTTCGCACAGTCTTTACGTGAAATGTAAGCCATTAAACCATCACCTTGTGAATTTGTAAGTGGTGCATTCATATGTGCATAAGTAAAGTAATTTGTGATCATTGCTTCAGCATATTGAGAATTTCTCATAAATTGATAATCCAAACCAACTTCTTGAATATATTTTTCAGTATAAATATGATCTTTCTTTTCTACTGATGGATTTGTTTCATCATCCGCATTGACTAAAGATGTATAAATAATTTGTTTAACACCTGCAGCTTTAGCAGCATCTACTGCATTTTTATGCGCGTTTTGTCTTTTAGCACCAACAAATGGCATAGAAATCAATGCTAGAGCATCTGCTCCTTTAAAAGCTTCAGCTAATCCATCTGGATTATTAAAGTTTGTGACATGTGTTTCAATTCCTTTTTCATCATATTTCTTTAGTGATTCTTCACTATATCCACAAAAAATTAAGTTTTCTACTGGTTCTAGTGTTAATAAAACATCAGCAGCTAATTGACCTAAGTTACCATCAACACCAGTTAATAATAATTTACCCATTGATTCTTCCTCCTATTTTACAGTAATATGATAACATTTTCACAAGATAATCATAGTCCTTATTTATTAATAAAGACTATAAGTTTTACTTATAGTCTTTAACCAATACTTTTACAATTTCTCCATAATATTGACTATGAACCCCTTCTTCTTGGTACCATTCATAAACATTTTCATCAACACTCTTTGAATCAAAATCACTTTTACCCATAACCTTACACTGAACTCTCTTCAAAATAAGGAGCAACGTCTTCATTATTAACAGTCATTCCACACTTTTCCATTTTATTTTCATCTCTACCAGAAACACGTCCAAAATAACCTAATTGATTTTTATGTTCTTGATCCATAAAACATATAGAATTATATTTAGCTTGATCAAAAATATGTTTAGAGTAACGTGTTTTATGTACATAAACTGTAGCCATTGGTTTTCTCCATAAAACACCAAATCCAGCCCAACCAATTGTAATCATTTCCATCACTAGCAATCGCAATAGCTGGCTTTAAAAGGATTTATATATTTGATTAAATCTTTTACTTCTATTTTTTTCATCCAACTCATTTCCTTAAACACCTTTATTAATACTTATAATAAACAAAAATAGGCAATGGATTTTCCATTGCCTACAGTTTGTTTACTTGTCTTTTCTTTTCTTCATTAGAACTTTTATAATTTTCAGGTAGATTAAGTTTAAGTGACTGAACACCTAATAACTCCATCAATATATTCATATCCATACAACTTTTTAAACATCTTTCCTTATACATATTCCTTAAATCTTTAAAAGTTGTTTTAAATCCATACTTACTTCCAATACGATCCAATCCTCTTTGTAGTTTAGTAACTTCACTGACAACATATAAATGAGATGTTAAATAACAATCACTTTCTTTATCCTTTAAATATTCTTGTAAATAAAAAAACAACTCCTTAGGAATTGTTATATCTCTTAACATTGGCCATTCTACATCATAAACTTCATAAATCGTTTTAGATCCTATATCATCATTTTTAGTTCTTTGAGCTCTTTTACTTATATGAATTAGTTGATTTTCTAAATCTATATCACTGACCTTTAAAGCAACAATTTCTCCAATCATCATTCCTGTATCCATCGCAAGTAAAATACTTAAACAAATATCATTGTTTTTATTTAAACAGTATTGATGTAATTGTTTAAATTGTTTATTTGTTAGATATTCTGTTTCTTTCTTTTCTTCTTCTATTTTGACTAATGAAAAATCAATATGGTTGAAACCATATTGATTTTCATAGGTTGTATAGATTGCTTTTAAGACATTTTTGATTGTTTTTACAACACTTGATGATAATCCTTTGTTAAGTAATTTCATCAAGTATTCTTTGATAATATTTATATTTAATTGTTCTAATGAATTATGATCAAAGAAACTTATTAAATAATTATTGATAATCATCTCATATTTAGCATATGTAGATGGTTTCACATCTTCTTTCTTACTTCTTAACCACTCAAAACATAATGTTTGACTATTAAGCAATGTGTTGTCACCTCACTTTGAATCAATAATCATAATCGTTTAGATTATATTTTCTAAAAAAATCAACGTATTGTTTACATTGATTTTCTAATACTTTTATTTCTTCATCATTAAAATTTAATTTTTCAAATTTGATGTCAAGATCTTTATAATCATCTTCTAATCTTCTCTTTTTAGCAAAATTCACAACTTTTCTAAATATTAAAGATGCCTCTTTTTGATCTAAATCTTCATTTAAATTTTCTTTAAAATATTCATAGATTTTTTTGGAATCAAAATAATCTTTATCTTCAACTTTTTTACATATGCCCGTTCCAAATATATAATATTGGTTATTGATACAATATAAAAAAGGATATTGTTTAAATAATTTTTCAATATAATTCATAACTTACACCTCATCATCTCAATCTTTTAATGTGATTATAAATCTGATCAAACTTCCTGTTTGATACATGATATATTCTAAAGCGTCTTTACTTGATTTATCATTATGCTTTGCATAACCATTATTAAAAGATGTATAACTTTGTAAAAGTGTTTCAAAATTACTACGTAATTCATTAGGAATATCTTTTGATTTCATATAATTTCCATATTCAGATTTCAAATTTTCCAAAGATTTTGAAGAATCAAAAAATTCCTTAAAAAAAGTTTCAAGTGCTTTTCTAAACAAATCAGCCACAGTACTAATATTGTCATCCGTTAATTTAGAATATTCTTTAAGCGCCTTTACAAAAGCTTTATGAGATAAAGGATATTCTTTTAACCATATCAATACATCAGAAACAAGAGCATTATCTAGTTCTTCTGCTCCTTTAGGAAAAATAAAATAATTATTCTCTTCTTTTTTTAATTCATAAGGAATATGTGTGTCTTTTAAGCAATTACATACTAAATTTATTAATTCTTCTTTTGTGTACCTATTAGAATCAGCCTGATTATCATTTTGACAGTTAACAAAAAAGATATAATATGATAAAAATTCTCTAATCGTTCTATTATTAGAATTAAAAATACGCATAACTTCATGCCATACATTACTGTTCTCTACTGCATGATTTATTGGATAAGCGACTTCCATACAAAATTCATAATATTCATTTATTGTCATTTGATTACGCATTTCGTAATAATTATCAATTGCATTCCACATACGATGAAAGAAAGCAATTTCAAGTTCTCTATCATCAAAACCAATCCCTAATTTCTTTCTATAATCTATAAAATCCATGCCTTCAGCTCCTTTAATAGTGTATATTCTCTACATTTTCTTTAAGTTCTTCTAATATAATTATTTTCCCATTTTCTTTTTTTAGAATTTCATAATTACAAAGAGAGCGTAAAGTAGATTTAATATATCTATCACAAATATCAACATTCAAATCTTTTTTTAATTTTTTCTTTATATTCTCTACTGTAATTTCTTTACTTTCATTATTTAGCAACCATGAAACAAGATATATGTCTATTTCAATTTCAGATAGATTAATCTTCATTTTTTGGAAAATTATTATTAAAAATGAACCAACTACACATAGAACAACGCGTGGTTCACTATTTGCACCTAATGCCAAAACATCAAGAAAACTTATGGCTATATCAGTAATATGTAATTTTACATTTTTAATTTTAAAACTTGTCTTATTCATATAACTAACATATTTATACCCATCAGGAATATATTCTTGTATATTCTCTACATAATCCACATTAATATTATTTTCTAATAATTTAATTAAATCATCTTTATCTAATTTAAATGGTATCCCATAATATAAACAATTCATTTTTAATTCTTGATATATAGTTTCTACATCAAACAAATTTGCTAGCATTTACGTCATCTCCTTTTTCCTTTAAACCTAACCCAAGTTAAATGTTGGTGACTAACGACAGAAAACTATTTGTTTATAGTGAATTTTATAAATAGTGCTATATTTTTAAGATTTTAAGTTGTTTAATTTATTGAAGAACTTTATATAAACACGCAAAGATATTTGGCTTTAATAATATTTATTAATCAATTGCCAACATTTATCTTTAGTTAAGTTTTTCCTTTAAAAAAAGTACATTTAAAAGAATAAATACATGAATCATTTTGAAAAGGATACATATCATTAATAACAACATTATTTATTTTTTCATGTTGATTCAATATATAATTAAAATACTTAACTTTTCTTAAATTTGTAATTGATAAATTAAAACAATATTTTTTAGTTCTTGTTAATGCTTCCGCAACAGGATATTTTTTTAAATTGTTATAAAATATAATCATGAAAATAGCAGACAATGCTTCGTCTATATCAAAAAGACTTGTTATTGTTGATTTACATCCACTAAAACCAAGTGCCCAATTTACTCCCTGATAAGAAAAATCCATATTTGATCCTTGTGCACTTCGACAAGCTGATAAAACCATCAAATCCACATTACTTAAATCAAAAAAAGTAATCTCTTTAGCTGTTAATATACCATTATCATATTCTCTCAACTTTTCATTATTTTTCCAATTAATAAATCCTGACAACACTATTGCAGATTTCACTAAAAAAAAATCGTCATTTTGAATATTTTCATCATCTTCAAATATTCCATGTGTTGAAATATGAATCATTGTAGAATTTAAGCTATTTATTAAATTTCGCTTATTTGCCCTATTTTCAGTAAAATAATATGAAGAAAGTAATTTAGCTATACACTGCACTTCTATTTCAGTAAGATATAAATGTGAAATGTCATCATTGTATGATTTATTAATATTAAAATTTGGATTTCCATACAAGGTTGATTTTCTTAAACGAATTCTAAAATCAGGCTTGATGTCATATATTGAAGGAACATAAATAAGAGTCTTATCTTCAAAGATTGCTGTATTTTCATTAATATTAAAAAAATCAAATGAAAATTCAGATAAAAATCCATTTGCTGAAATATATACAGTTGTATACTTTTTTATAATATGTTGAATGTCATTAAATAAAATATTGTAAATATTAACCAATATTTCATCACTAAATGTATCATAATATTTATCAATATATTCCACTAAAATATCAGCATCAATAATATTTTCACATTTTACAATCATTTGCCCATTATTAAGCTTTTCAACAATATGAATCATATAATAAAATTTTTCTACTTCTACTTCATTATCTAATTCATTATTTTTAAATGTATAATAAAGAAAAAAATCTATATAACACGAATTATCAGGTACATGAATCATATCGATACCAGGAATATGATATGGGGTTTTCAACGAATAATTATATTTTATTTGTTTTTTTAACTCATTAATCTTATTTAATGTATATTTTTTCTCTTGATTAGATATATTCTGATATACATATCTTGTTTCTAATGAAGTAATATGTTTACTAATTACTATATTAGATGGTTTATCCATATAATTACCATAATAGTATTGTTTTAAATATTTTAATTTTGAGATTAATGGAAAAATATCAATAATATCTTTATTTCTATCATTGATAGAAGAAAAAAAATACATCGTTTCATTTATAAAATCTTGCATATCTAAATGATTATACATTTTTTTAGAGAACTCTTCTAATTGGTCTTTTCTTCTTAATAAATTTTTTATTGAATTTTGCTTGCAACAATCTAAATTCCTATAATTAGAATCATAAATAATTTTATAGCTGTCAGATAATTGTGGCAAAATATTCTTCCTAACAAACTTATCATAAGCTATAATACTTTTATAATCCTTACTAAAATCATAAAAGAGCAATTTACATAAAATGTATAAAAAATAATAATCATTATTTTGATTTTTACGCTTTTTAAAAAATACATCAAACTCATTAAATAAATCTTTTATTTTATCCTTTTCATAGCACTTATTTAATATTAATACTTTTAAATAATTTATTTTTGCTATTTTAATTAGATAATCTTCTTTAATTTCTTCCGCTAAAGATATAGCCCTCTCACAAATAGATTGTAATTTTTTATAATTAATAGAAAATTCACCTAAATAATTATAATTGCTGGATACCAAGTTAATATACATTATACAAAGTTGTTCTTTTGATACTGCATTAGATATATCAACTATTTGATTCCAATAATCTTCTTTTTCATTTTCATCTCTAGAAAAGATATATAATTGTAAAAGTGTGGCAAAATAGTTATCAATATCACCTAAATTTTTGAAGCCTTCCAATGCTATTTTAGAAAGTTTTATAGAAAAAACATAATTATTTTTTTTAATTTCAAAAAAGGATTTTAACTTACATAATTTATAATAAATATCATCTTTTTCACTTAACTCATTTGAGAAAATATAACCTTCATCAACCCAATAGTTTGCCCTTTCTTGATTTAATAATCCTAGATAGCAATTACCTAATTCTAAACAAAACATTGGAAATAGAAGACAACTTCTAGTACTATCATCTATGTATCCATCATAAAAATCTATAGCTTCTTTATATCTTTTTTCTGCTTCTAACAGATATAATTTATAAAGATGATAAAGAATATCTACATCTATTTGCAATGAAATATCATTTTTAATAATAAATGATTTCCATGTTTCTAAAATTTGATACATTACCAAAAAATAGTTCTTTTTTTCTTTTTCATTTAATAAAAATTTAGTATAATTATATAATCCTACTAACAATAATAATAATGCATCAGAAATAAAAAAATAATCTTTTAAAACATTAATATTAAAATTATTTTTGTACAAATCTAAAGCTAAAAGAATATTATGTTGCTGTAATACTTCACCAATTAAATGACATAAAAATTGTTGGTATTCAAAACTATTCAGCCCATCATACTTTTTAGCATATAACTCTAAAACATTTAGAACATACGCATTTGCTTGATCAAATTCATTTATACAATATAATTCGTTAGCTATATCAATATGTATACCGATATGTAAAGTATTCAATTTATATTTAGAATTTAAAACATGTTTATAATTCTTTGTAAAAACTGAATCTATTTCTGTGCTTATTTGTTTAAAAAAATCGCCATCATTTGACACATAATGAACTAATTTATTATTTCTTTCATTCGTAGTATTTTTTTCATTTTGATCAAATTCAATAAATTGTGCTAAATAGCACGATATTATCTGATTTATACAAAATGCTCGTCGATAATTACAATTATTTAATGAATCATAATAATTAGTTTTACATATACTTAATAACTGATCATACCTATCATTCATATATTTCAATCACCTTTACGAAATTTTGATAAATATTGAGAAAATGTAATTTCTACATCAACAATATTTTTCAAACCGAGCACATAATAAATTTCATTTTTTAAATAAATTAAAAACATATTTTCTACAACTTCAAACCTTATAATCTTTTCAGGCATATGTATTGTAAATTTGCCAACCTCTTCGCCATTTTTATCTTGTCTACATCCATATAACTGAATCCAATTTTCATATAAATCCAAATAACTATTTTTTCCTTCAAAATGATATATAGTTTCATTATCTTTTTTAACCAAATGTGCAAGCATTGAAGCTAATTCTATTAATCCATCATCTTCTTGAACATCTAATTGATAATCATCAAAATCATTATCTATACCAATATATTTATTCTTTTTCTTCAATTTGAGCACCACACATTCTTAACTCAAAACAAACTAATTTTTCATTTAAAGAATCTATTTTATTTTTAAAAAAGAAAAACAAATTCTTTGCTATATTGAAAATATAACCAAAACCATTTAAAGATAAACCACTTTTTCTTCCATAGAATAAATAACCAAATGCAATTAACATAGCTATAAAAATAACTGCTAACATTCCAAAAAGAATAAAAGCTAATGTGATTGCCCCAATTTTTAATGCTAATACTGTAAATTTACAAGAAATAATAATTTGTCTGTACTCTTTACTTTCAATATCATACTTTTCCTCAAAAGCGTCTATATTAAATGCAACTAACATAGGAATTGATCTATATGCAAAAAAAGTAAAAACAATACTTAATAATACATAAAAAATAGCAAAATATGGATATAAAAATCCTGTACATATTGCCATGATAATACTATTAATAACATAAAACATTACAAATACAGCCATATAATTTCCTCCATATTTATATCAATTATTTTTTATCTTTATTATTTGATCATGTCTATAAAAAATTAAATTCTATTTTACTAATTCATGAATATAACTATTCACTTGATCATGTAAATCTTCTCTATCTAATGCAAAATCTATTGTTGCTTTGATAAAGCCAAATTTATCTCCTACATCATATCTCTTTCCTTCAAAATCATATGCATAGACTGCTTGTCTATCTAATAGTCTTTTAATAGCATCTGTTAATTGGATTTCTCCTCCTGCGCCTTTTCCTTGTGTTTCTAAAAGTTCAAAGATTTCTGGTGTCAATACATATCTCCCTAAGACTGCTAGTTGACTTGGTGCTTTCTCTACTGCTGGTTTTTCTACCATATCTGTTAGTTTTACCAGTCTTCCTTTTGCTGGATGTGACTTTGATGGTTCTACGATTCCATATTTGCTGACATCTTTTTTATCGACTGTTTGTACTCCAATTACTGATGCTGATGTCTTTTCATATTGTTCTATTAATTGTTTTAATGCTGGTTTCCCTTCTTTATTGACAACCACATCATCTCCTAGTAGTACAGCAAATGGTTCATCTCCAATGAATGATTTAGCACAAAGTACGGCATGTCCTAATCCTTTTGGTTCCTTTTGTCTGATATAGTAGATATTGGCCATATCTGCTATATCTTGGATCATTTTTACTTGTTCTAGTTTCCCTGATTCTTTTAATCTTTCTTCCAGTTCATAGTTTTTATCAAAATGATTTTCCATTGCATGTTTATTACTGTTTGTAATAATCAGGATTTCTTCTATTCCACTGTCTACTGCTTCTTGAATGATATATTGAATTGTTGGAATATCTACAATTGGTAACATTTCTTTGGCGATTGCTTTTGTTGCTGGTAGAAATCTTGTCCCTAATCCTGCCGCTGGTATAATTGCTTTTCTTACTTTTTTATTCATTTTTTCTATCCTTTCTTCATATAGAATATTTACTTAAACCATACCATTTTTTTAATTTTTATCAACCCTTTATAACCAATATGCTATTTTAATTACTTAAATACTCATCTAATTTAAATTTTTATAATTTTAATTACATGTATGATTATAATATCAATAAAAAAGCAATGTTTTTAAATCACATTGCCTCTAATAATTATTTCTTTTCTACGATATCATTAAGTTCCTTAAAAATTGAATTTTCTGGTACAACGCCTCTTACTCTAGATAATGGATAAATATTACTATTTCTTCCAATAACAGTTCCAGGGTTTAAAACACTATTACATCCTACTTCTACATAATCTCCTAGCATTGCACCCATTTTTTTAAGTCCAGTTTCAATTTCTTCATGGTTAAATCTATCTTTTACAACTACTAATGTCTTATCACTTTTAACATTACTTGTAATTGATCCTGCACCCATATGAGACTTATATCCCAAAATAGAATCACCTACATAGTTATAATGAGGAACTTGTACATTATCAAAAATAATAACATTCTTTAACTCAACAGAATTACCAATAACACAATTTTCCCCTACTAATGCACTTCCTCTGATAAAAGCACAATGTCTCACTTCTGTTCCTGCACCAATAATACAAGGTGAACCAATATAAGCACTATCAAAAACTTTAGCATCTTTGTGAATCCAAACATGTTCATTCACTTCTTGATATTCATCCCCTAAAGTTTCTCCTAATTCAATAATAAAATCTTTAATTCCTTTTAAAGCTTGCCAAGGATACTCATATTTTGATAAATAATCCTTTGCTTGACTATGTGTTAAATCATATAAATCGTTTATCTTATACATAAAAATACCCTCCTACTTATCTTCTTCATAAAACAATTGTAATACAAGTTGTTTTAATTGTTTTTGATCAACAATAAATTCATCATGTAATTCACCTTTTTGATCTTCTCCAGGTAAAGTATAGTATTCATTATTATCGATTGAATAATTTAAAATCATTTCAGCATAACTATCTATTTCTTTTAATGTAATATTTGTTGTTAATTTACTATAAAAATTATACATTTTTTGAAGTGTTATTGAATAATCATTTGTAAGTTGTGTTTTCAATTGATTAATATAAGTTTGAATATATAATTTTTGTCTTTGCATTCTTGTTTTATTAGAATAATCTTTTGAAGTATTACGTGAACGTACAAATTCTTCAACATTATCTCGATTAATAACAATTTTCTTTCCTTTTTTCCACAATGGATTAATATCTATATAATCATCATCTAAAACCATTGGCATATCACCAATAATATCTTGTAATTCTTGTAAAGAATTCAAATCAAATGCAGTGTAATTTACTAAAGGAACATCACTTAAAAGTTTAGAAACAGCATCTTTAGCTAAAATACCACCATGTTTTCTATTTTTCCCATAAGAATATGCTAGACCTAAATGTTGTTTATCCCAGCCCAAATCATTACCTTCACTGTCAAATAATCTTATTTTGCACATCGTATCTCTTGATAATGAAACAATTTTAATTTTTTGTTGATCACGATCAAAGATAGCTAAATCAATGGCATCACTTTGTCCTTGATTTTTTGTTTCATCAGTTGTATCAATCCCTAAAAATAAGATTGTTTTTAAATTCGTTCTATATCGATAATCTTTACCATCTACTTTAATATAACGATAACTATTTTGATCAGTTTCTACAACTTCTTTTTTCTCACCTTTTACTTGAAATAACATAATCGCAATGCATGCTACTAAAACTATTACAATTCCTAAAACAATAAAATTTCTCTTCTTATTTTTTTTCATTCTTATTCCTCCTTTCTAATCATTATTTATATAATGACTAAAAAGCAGGAATCAGATTACTGATTCCTTAACTTTTTTTACATACTTTTCTTTCTTCTAACAACGCAAAATCCAATTCCTGCAAGTGCTACAACACCTAAAGCAACAAATGGCATTACATTTGTAGAATCACCAGTTTTTGTACTATTTGCTTTTGTTCCATTTTTATTAGCATTAGCATCACCAGCTTGATAAATAACTGCTACTGGAGATAAGTCTTTAAATTCTTGAGTAATTGTTTTATTGTCAAAATCAACTGACTTAGGAGTTAAGATTTCCCAAGTATTTCTTACTGTACTATAGTGAAGAACTTTAACATTTTTAGCTGTTTTTACTAAGTTTGGTACTTCCCAAGTTAAAGTAACATTCTTAACTTTTTGTTTTAATTCACCATTAACATAAACTGATAAATCTTGGAATTCAGTTAATAAAGAATATCCTGACAAATCAACACCTTTGATTAAAGATGCTAATTGTGATGGATTGGCATTTACTTTTTCAATTACATCAATAATTTCATCAGATACACCTGCAGCTGAATAAGTTTCTTTTTTAGAATCAAATGCTACAGTTGTGTTTGCGTCAACTTTTTCTCCGTTGATTAAAATACTATCTTTTTTGACAGCTCCATTTTTATTAATACTTGGTGCTGCAAATACAGTAGTTAGACTTAAGCATAATGTTAACGCTAAAGAGATAGTAGTTAATAATTTTTTCATCATATTCACCTCCTCCCATTAATAGTATCCATAGTAATCATAGTAATCTGATTGATGTTTTTCGATACGATTTAAAACAACACCTATCACTTTACTTCCAGTTCTTACTAGATCATCTTTTACTTTTTTAACAGATTTTTTGCTTACAAAGTTATTGCGTACAACCATTAGAACACCATCTACATTTCTTCCAATAATCGTTGCATCCGCACCGATTCCCATAGGTGGAGTATCAATGATAATCAAATCAAATTCTTCTTTTAGAGCTTCTAACATTTTTTCAAAAGAAGAATTAGAAAGTAATTCAGTTGGATTTGGTGGTTTTTTCCCAGATAAAACAACAAATAAACCATCAACATCTGTTTGGTAAATAAAATCTTTGCTTTGTCCACTTACATATTCACTCATTCCACTTACTCTTGTTTTTACAGTAAAGAATTTTTTTAAACTTCCTTTTCTTAAATCACAATCCATAAGAAGAACTTTTTTACCTAATTCAGCGTAACTTTTTGCCAAATAGTAAGCAGTTGTCGTCTTTCCCTCATTAGCTACTGTACTTGTTAAAGAAATTACTTTTAAATCACTTGTATAAAGAAGATTTGTACGTAAAGTCTTGTAAGACTCATTCATTGCACTATCATCAATTAATTCTCTTGTTTCTAACTTACCTAGTTTCATGATGTTTTCTTCCTCCATTTAATTTTGCTAATTCTTTATTTTCACCAATACCAGCTAATACTGGAACACCCAATAATTTTTCAATGTCATCTGCACTTCTTACTTTATCATTCAACATAAATTGAATAAATAATCCACCAATACTAGCAACTAGCCCTAAAAGCATTCCCATAAGTAATACTTTTTTATTAGATGTATTGATTTTATTATTATCTACTACTGCTTTTTCAACTGTATAAGGTTGCTTAGATTCAATTTCTTCAACTGTATCTACACCTCGATCTACTAATTGATTAGCCAAATCCGCTGCTATTTGAGCATTTGTATTTGTTACTGTAATTTTAATAATACGTGTATCATCAATTGTAGAAATAGTTGTTGAATTATAAAGTTGATCATATGTCATATCAACATCTAAATCAGAAATAATACGATTTAAAACTGGTCTACTTTTTAAGATAACCATATAATCACTTGATAACTCTTGATTGACTTGTAAATCTGAAACAGAAATTTGCGTATTAGAATCTCTCATATAAATCATTGCTGTTGCTTGATATTGTGGCACTTCAATTTTCCATAAATAAAATGCAGCACCTAAAACGCCAACTAAAATCGATACAACGACAATATACCAATATCTTTTTATATGAAAAAATAGTTCTCTTAAATCTATTTCAATTTCATTTTGTTCTTCGTTGTTTATATCCATACTGTCCTCCCACTAATTTTGATTTGGTTTGATTATATTAAACATTTTAAAAAAAAGAAAGAGTTGGACACCAAAAAGCAAAAAAAAATACTAAAAAACACTTTTTTTTACAAAACAATGTAAAAAAGGACTCATTTCGAGTCCTAAATATCATCAAATCATCTATCTAATGTCTTCTTTTTTAAAATTATATATCCAAACATACTTAAAATCATTAACCCTGCTAATCCAATAAAGTTTGTTGAATCCCCTGTTTTTATTTGCTTTCTTTGTGTTTTATCAATAGATGTTATTTCTTTCTTTTTAAGTTTTTCTAATGCTTTATTGATATTCATTGCATATTCATCAACTATATCTTGCTCCGTAATATTTTTATCATACTTCACTGCATTAAGTGCATTTTTTAATGTCTCAACTGATTCATCTGTATAAATACTTAAATCATTTGGAACTTTCGATTTTGCTTCATTTACTTTTGTATAATCTGCAAGTCTATACTTTAATTCACTTATCGCTTTAGTAATTGCATCTGCATAACCATCTACAGTTGCTTGTTCAGTAATATTCTTTCCTTCTTCTATTGAAGCAAGAATATCTTTTAATGATTTAATTGATTCATCCGTATAAATATTTAAATCACTTGGTACTTTAGCTCTAGCCTCGTTTACCTTTGTATAATCCGCATCCTTATATTTTAATTCCTTGATAGCATTTTCAATATTCATTGCATAACCATCTACAATTTCTTGTTCCATAAGATTTTTTTCTTCTTCTATTGAAGCAAGAATGTCTTTTAGTGATTTAACTGATTCATCTGTATAAATACTTAAATCATTTGGAATTTTTGATTTTGCTTCATTTACTTTCGTATAATCAGCTAAAATATTTAACTCATTCCATGAAAAAGTTGGATGATTAATACCACATACCCATTTAATACCTTCACTTGCATTTTCTTGTAGCTCTGTAAGTACATTAGCTAATGTAAAATTTGAGACTGATTTACCACATTTTGATTGATCAAAATTAGGATCAGCAGACGCAGTTCCTGCATCCCAATCAACAATCAACCTTACAGCAGCAAAATAATTTCCATTATTATCTGGATATGTTTCTTCATCAAGAGTTACATCAGCAGGTGGTGTATCAGGCCAAATACAGTTTTTAACGAGAACTGTGGCTGCAGCTGTAATCCAAGTAATATCTCCTGGTTCTGCACACGTAATATTTTTTGTAGATACCATACAATTTCTAATAATAACACCAGGTTGTCCACGAAAATCAAAATTTGCGCCTAAAATTCCTGCTACACCTGAATATATATTATTACAAAAAACTGAACCTCCAAACCAGCAATCAGTAATCAACGAATCATCTGTTGAATTTTCCCATTGCCCTATTAAACCACCAACAGTATCACAATCATCGCCACTAAATGTACTTACAACATTTGTATCAGAAGCACATCCTTTTATTTGTGTACCATCAGTACATTGACCAATCAAGCCACCAAGAAATTTATACCCATTATTATTTTCAATCTTCCCACTTGTATAACAATTTTCTACTGTTCCTGCATTAACCCAATCAGCCAAAACACCTGCAATTAAAGAATCATCATTAGAAACAATGTCCGCATTAATAACTTGTAAATTTTTTATTATACCACCACTTGAGACTATTCCAAAAAGTCCGTTACGAAAATCATTTTCACTCGTATGATGTGATAAATTATTAATTATATGATACTGACCATTAAAAGTTCCTGCAAAATATCTTGCAAAATTACTCCCATTTCCTATTGATGTCCATTCATATCCCGCTAAATCTAAATCATTATCTAGATATATCGTTTTTCCTTTAAAAGATTCACTTACAGTTTTATCATTGACTAATTTTGCAATTCCTGCAAGCTGTTTTGCTGTTGTAATATGATATTCACTATCATTTTCATGATTATCATACCAACTCGTATCAACTGTACCATCCCATTTATCTACATTATTTATCGCAAATACATCTATTGAAATAAATGTTACAGCTAAAGATAGCGATAATAATATAGTAACTATTATTTTTTTAATCATTTTCATACATGTCTTCCTCCTTTAATTATTTATATTTTGAGACTATCAGTCTCATGAGATAGTATAAATAATTGTTACTTTCATTATAGGTTGCAACAATCATCAAAAATATTATTGAGACTATGTGTCTCATATATTTATATTATATTTTTTGTACATTTAATTGTCAATTAAACAAAAAAAGATTTTATCAATATTTTCCATTAATTCATAAAATCTTTTCCTTTAAACTGTATCTAATTGTAAATAAATTTATCTTGCTTTTTATTCAAACTAATAAACCCTAAATATATTTTCTTTCTTAAAAGAAATAGTATTATCATTAAAGTAATAAATATCACCAAAATAACATTATCAATAAAAATATCTTCTTTTTGAATTATTTTTGCATTATCAACATTATTATTAAATAGCACAACATACCGATCACCTAAATATCTTTCTGTCGCAATCATATTGCTTGCGCTATATTCATACTGATCATATCCACCAACTTCTTTATCAAAATGAATAACATAATGCATATAGCTAAACTTACTTGAAGAACCACTATCTGAACCATTAGAAACCCATGTTTTTCCATAAAATTCTGCAACAGTTACTGTTCCTTCTGACTTATATTTATAAGTATTTATTTGAATATCTTGGACAAGTGCTTTAATAGACAAACCACACAAAAGAATAAAGATGACAATAAACGTTATTTCACCTATCACCAAACCCCAAAATTTCCAAGTATATTTTGTTGTTACTTCTTTCGTTTTCTTTTTCAAAATTATCCTCCATTTTTAGTTAAATAATGTTACTAATTGAATACATTCATCACTTTTAGCGATACAAAAGTATCGATTTTATTTAGCACTTAAAAGGCAAATTGACTCAACATGTCTTGTGTGGGGAAACATATCATAAAGATGCATTGTATGAGTATGATAACCTATCTTTTTAAAATATTGAATATCTCTTATTTGTGTTGTTGGATCACATGAAATATAAACAACTTGTTTTGGATTTAGTATTTTAACCGAATCCATAAACTGTTTAGTAGAACCGCTTCTTGGAGGATCCATAATGACCACATCTACTTTATGCTTTTCTTTCGCAAGTTTTTTCATAAATCCAGTCGCATCATCACACACAAATTGAATATTAGAAAGTTGATTCATACGTGCATTGTTTTTTGCATCTTTGATTGCATCTTTATTACTTTCCACTCCAATAACTTGTTTTACTTTTTGTGATAGAATCATTCCGATTGTTCCAATACCACAATAAGCATCAATTGCTGTTTCATTTCCTTTAATATTCAATAAGGATAAAGCTTTGGTATAAAGGTTCACACATTGGTCATGATTGATTTGATAAAAAGATTGTGGAGAAATTTTAAATTTCAAACCACATAATTCATCAACAATAAACCCTTTTCCATAAAGAACTTTATCTTCATTTCCTAAAACAATTGGTGTTCTACGTGTATTGACATTTAAGACAATTGTTTTAATACTTGGAAACTTCTTAACTAATTGGTTACAAAATTGTTTAGACCCACGCCACATATTTTCATTACATACTAAAACAACCATTGTTTGATCTGTTTTAACACCTCGACGAATTAAAATATGTCTTAATAATCCTTTATGTCTTTTACGATCATAAATAGAAACACGATACTTTCTTAAATAACTTTGTATATATTGTAAAATTTCATCCATAATATCTTCGTGTAATAAACAGTGTTTATAAGGAATAATATCTTGGCTATGTTCTTCGTAGAGACCGTATTCATATTTTTGATTAAAAGCAACAATTGCTTTATTTCGATAACCATTAACTAATGGTGAAGCTACTGTTGGTTTTACATCTATTTTTAATTTTGTTTTCTTTATTTCTTTTTCTATAAATAATGTCTTTTCTTTTAATTCTTCTTGATATTGATCTTGTGGATAAAAGCATCCTCCACATCTTTTAATTATTGGACATTTCATTTTTTATCACCCTTTACTTGTCAATCATTATAACATAGGTATTATCATTTGATGAAATGATTTATGAGTGTTATAATCTAGCGGAGGTGAAATATATGAGTAAAATAGATATTATTTCTGGCTTTTTAGGTGCTGGAAAAACAACATTAATTAAAAAATTAATTGCTGAAGCATATCAAAATGAAAAAATCGTATTAATAGAAAATGAATTTGGAGAAATTGGAATTGATGGAACATTCTTAAAAGATTCTGGTGTTACAATCAACGAAATGAACTCTGGATGTATTTGTTGTAGTTTAGTAGGAGATTTCGAAACATCGTTAAAAGAAGTCTTAGATACGTATCATCCTGATCGTGTTATTATTGAACCTTCTGGTGTTGGCAAATTATCTGATGTTATTAAAGCAGTATCTACTGTTAATAGTGATGAAATGGAATTAGATAATTTTATTACAGTTGTAGATGCTAAAAAATGTCGTATGTATACTAAAAACTTTGGTGAATTCTATAATAACCAAGTTGAACATGCATCATTAATTGTTTTAAGTCGTAGCCAAGACTTAACTGAATTCCAATTAAAAGAATGCTTAGATATCTTAAAAGGATTAAACGATCATTCACCAATCATTACAACTGCTTGGGATAAATTAAATGGTTTAGATATCATTAATGCTTGTGAAGTGAACATTCAAGCAGAATTATTACATGAACATGAACATCATCACCATCATGATCACGAATGTGAATGCGGACATGACCATCATCATGAACACGATCATGACCATGAATGTTGTGGACATGATCATCACGAACATGATCATGAACATGGATGTTGCGGACATGACCATCATGAACACGATCACGACCATGAATGTTGTGGACATCATCATCACCATGACCATGATCATGAATGTGGTTGTGGACATCATCACCATCATGCTGATGAAGTATTTAATAGTATTGGATTTGACACTGTTAAAAAATATAACGAAGTTGAATTAAGTGATATCTTAAATAAATTATGTAATGATGATAATGTTTTAAGAGCTAAAGGTTTTGTAGATAGTGGAAATGAAGATTGGTGGTATTTTGATTTAGTACCAGGTGAATTTGAAATTCGTTTAGGTAAACCTATTTATACAGGTCAAGTTTGTGTAATTGGTAAAGACTTAGATGAAAATACAATTAAGGAGTTATTTTTAGGATAAGCGTATGAATAAAACAAGAGTTTATTTGTTTACTGGATTTTTAGAAAGTGGAAAATCTTCATTTATCCAAGATACTCTTCTTGAACAAGGTTTTGGTGAAGATGAAAAAACTTTGATCATTGCCTGCGAAGAAGGTGAAGTAGAATATGATATTCCTGCTTTAGAAAAAGAAAATGTTTCTGTTGAATTTATTGAAAACGAAGAAGATTTAAATTATGAAACTCTTCTTCATTTACATCAAAAATATCAACCAACACAAGTGATGATTGAATATAATGGTATGTGGGATAATACAAAATTTGTGGATGAAATTTGTATTGACCAATGGCAAGTTGTTCAAATTCTTACAACTATTTCTGCTGAAACATTTGATCTTTATTACAATAATATGCGTGGTCAATTTGTTTATCATATTACTGGTAGTGATTTAGTTATTGTTAATAGATGTGATGAAAATACAAAAAAATATCCTATTAGAGGAAGTATTAAATCTTTAAATCCAATGTGTCAAATTGTTTATGAAAATAAAAATAGACAAATTGAAGATTTAACTGTTAATGATTTACCATATAACTTAAATGATGATTATATTGAAGTAAATGATATGGATTATGGTATTTTCTGTATGCATATTATGGAAAATCCTCAAATCTATGAAAATAAAACAATTAAGATCAAAGGTAAAGTGATTGGCCGTGATAAATTAATTGAAAATGGTTTTGTTTTAGGTAGACAAGCCATGGTATGTTGTAGTGATGATATGCAACTTTTAGGTTTAGTATGTATTAGTAAATACGCTAAAGATTTAATTAAAGATGAATGGTTAGTGGTTGATGGAACCATTAGTTTAGAATATGATGAATCTATTCAAAGTAATATTCCTATTTTACATGTTGATCATTTAGAAGGTGCTAAACCTTTAGAAAATGAATATGTTACATTTGATTAAGAGCTTTTAGCTCTTTTTCTATTTTATTTATAAATACTTTCATGTATAATGAATAGGCAAAAAGAGGTGGAAAAATGAAAGATTTTTGGTATGAATTAAAACATGTTTGTAAACAAAGTGGTGCTCGATATGGGATTTTACATACTCCCCATGGAGATGTAGAAACACCTATGTTTATGCCTGTAGGTACACTAGCTACAGTAAAAGGGATTGCCCCTGAAATGTTAAAAGAAATGGGATCACAAGTAATCCTTTCTAATACATATCACTTATGGTTAAGACCTGGGGAAGATATTGTTGCTAAAGCGGGTGGTCTTCATAAGTTTATGAACTATGATGGTCCTATGCTTACAGATAGTGGAGGATTTCAAGTTTTTTCTTTGGGAAAAACAAGAAAGATCAAAGAAGAAGGCGTTTATTTTAAAAGTATTATTGATGGTAAGTCTTTATTCTTATCTCCAGAAAAAGCAATCGATATTCAAAACAAATTAGGAGCAGATATGATTATGTCTTTAGATGAATGTGCTCCTTATCCAGCAACTTATGATTATATGAAACATAGTGTTGAAAGAACAATTCGTTGGGCTAAAAGAGGTAAAGAAGCGCATCATAATGAAAAACAAGCGTTATTTGGAATTGTTCAAGGTGGAGAATATCCTGATTTAAGAGAAAAATGTGCCAAAGCACTTGTAGAAATGGATTTCCCTGGTTATTCAATTGGTGGAACAAGCGTTGGTGAACCAAAAGATGTGATGTATAAAATGGTCGAAGATGCAATTCAATGGTTACCTGAAGATAAACCACGTTATTTAATGGGAGTTGGTAATCCAATTGATTTAATTGAATCTGCGATTCGTGGTATTGATATGTATGATTGTGTTTTACCAACACGTGTTGCTAGACATGGTGCTTTAATGACACATCATGGACGTATAAATATTAATAATGAAAAGTTTAAAGAGGATTTTACTCCTATTGATCCTGAATGTGATTGTTATACTTGTAGAAATTATACAAGAGCTTATTTAAGACATCTTCATAAATCAGATGAATTATTTGGAAAAACATTGTTATCGATTCACAATGTAAGATTCTTATTACAACTTTCAGAAGATATTCGTAAAGCAATTCAAGAAGATCGTTTATTAGATTTTAAAGAAGAATTTTTAGATAAATATGGTAGAGATGTTTATAAGAGGGCTTTTTAAATGAAACTAAGTGAATTTGATTTTGAACTACCTGAAGAACTCATTGCTCAACATCCTGTTGAAAAAAGAGATACTTCTAGATTAATGGTAGTAAATAGAGAAAACGGAAATATTGAACACAGACATTTTTATGATATTCTTGATTATTTAAAACCAGGTGATGTTTTAGTAAGAAATAATACAAAAGTTATTCCTGCACGTTTATTTGGAATTAAAGAAGAAACAAATGGACATGTAGAAGTTCTTTTGTTAAAAGAATTAAAGAAAGATACTTGGGAATGTTTATGTGGAAATGCTCGTATTGTTAAAATGAATACAGTGATTACTTTTGGTGAAGGGTTATTAAAAGCAAAATGTATTGAAATCAAAGATGAAGGTATTCGTGTTTTTGAAATGATGTATGATGGGATTTTCTATGAAATCTTAGATCAATTAGGAACAATGCCTTTACCTCCTTATATTAAAGAAAAACTTGAAGATAAAAATAGATATCAAACAGTTTACGCTAAAATTGAAGGAAGTGCAGCAGCTCCTACAGCTGGTTTACATTTTACTGAAGAAATCAATCAAAAAATAAAAGATAAAGGTATTGAAATCTTAGATGTTTGTTTACATGTTGGTCTTGGAACATTTAGACCTGTTAAAGAAGAAAATGTTTTAGATCATCATATGCATAGTGAATTCTATATGATCAGTGAAGAAGTCGCTGATAAATTAAACAAAGCAAAAGCAAATGGTCAAAGAATCATCGCTGTAGGAACAACATCAACACGTACTCTAGAAGCTAATATGAAAAAATATGGTAAATTTACAGCAACAAGTGAAAATACTGATATCTTTATTTATCCTGGATATAAATTTGAAGCTATTGATTGTTTAATCACAAACTTCCATTTACCTAAATCAACATTACTCATGTTAATTAGTGCCTTTGCTTCAAAAGAACTTATTTTCAAAGCTTATAAAGAAGCTGTCAAAGAAAAATATCGTTTCTTTAGCTTTGGCGATAGTATGATGATTTTATAATGAAAATCAATTACGACTTAAAATTCAAAGAAGAATTAGAAAAAATAAAAGGTACAAAACCTTCCCTCCTACTTCATGTTTGTTGTGGACCATGTAGCGGAAACGTTTTAAAAGAAATATCTGAATTTTTCGATATAACTATTTATTACTCTAATTCAAACATTTATCCAGATACCGCGTATTTTCGTCGATTTCATGAATTAGAAGATTTTATTCAACGCTTTAATCAAGATTTTAATCAAAATATTCAAGTTATCGAAAAAGAATATCAACCTAAAGAATATTTGAAAGATATTTCTCAATATAAAGAGGAACCTGAAGGTGGAAAACGTTGTTATCTTTGTTATTCAAAGAGAATGAAAGATGCTTATGATTACGCTTGTTTACATCACTTTGATTATTGGACAACTGTTTTAAGTGTTTCTCCACATAAAAACAGCCAATGGATCAATGAAATTGGCGCAAGCTATCCTCAAGAAAAAACACAATTTCTTTTCAGTGATTTTAAGAAGAATAACGGGTATTTAAAATCGGTTAAATTTGCGGCATTATATAACCTATATCGACAAAATTATTGTGGTTGTGTATATTCTTATCAAGATATGTTAGAAAGAGAAAAAAACAAGGAGTTACAAAAATAATTTCAAGATGGTGCTAATTTGCACCATTTTTTATTTCATCCCTAAAAAAATCTATTTGTCCCTAAAATATAGGCATTATGTATTTTTTAGATTATATTATAAATAGAAAGAAGAGTGATTTATATGAAATATAAATTTGAAATAAAAAAAGAAAACAGATCTATCATTTGGAAAATATTACTTGTAATGATTTACTTTTCTTTTTATGCAGTCAGTATACGATTATTCATGACCTATTTTCCATTTATAAATAAGGAACTTATAATTGTCGTTGGTGTTCTTGTTTATCTATTTATTATTTTACCAATGGTATTTACACCTAAATGGTATTTAAGTAACAATTCTATTTTAATAGTACAACCATCAGGTTTAATAGAAACTTGGGAGTATTTCATTTTAAAAAAAGGTATACAAGAAATTAAATATTCAATAATTGAGAATATTACGATTACTTATGAAAAAATATCAACTCAATATATTTATAATGAGGGGTATAATATTCTTTTTAAAGTATGTTTAAAATCAGGTGATGAAATTATATTCGATTCATTATTAGGAATTGATAAATCTAATTATCTTCGTGGAATAGAAATAATGAAAAAAAAAGGTATTATTTTTATAGATAAATATCACATATTATCTGTTTTAGAAAATGATAATATTAATCTATGGGAACATTTAAAAAAAGTGGAAGAAGGTATTTTAGATGATTAAAATTCTATGGTTATTGGAAAGTAAAATAAATTCAGATTTCATAAATGAAATTTCTGACGAACTTGAATTAAAAATACAAATATCTTCTTCATTTGAAAAAGAAACAATTTATGATGTTATCATACTTGAAAATTTAGCAATCATATCTCATTTAAGTGAAATTCAAAAAAATTCCATTCTTATTTATGTTTTAGATGAAAAAAATAATATTTTTGATCATCAAAATATATATGTTAATTACTATATTCGTAATGTATCCTTATATGAAGACTTATATCAAGCATTTCTTAAAAGTAAAGATTTTTTATTAAAAAAGATAAATACAATTTCTTTAAAAAGCGGAAAAATAAATTATCATATAATCAAAAATAACATTCTTTACATAGAATCATTTAGAAATTATATTGTTATTCATACATCTATCTCAGATTATACCTTAAGATATACTTTAAAGAAAATTCATAAAAAATTAGGCAATGAATTTGTTCAATGCCATAAATCTTATCTAGTTAATTTAAATAATGTCATTTGCATAAAAGAAAATACCATTGAGTTAAAAAATGAAGTAACACTTCCTATTGGAAATAAATATAAACAAAATCTTTATAATTTGATTTATAAATAAAATGTATTTAAAAAGATGATAACATCAAACATAAGTTATCATCTTTTTATTTTTTTTTAAAGCCATGTCACTACATTACCTTTTCTAGGTAATACTTTTCTTAGTGGTTTTCCATCATTTGTATCAGGATAGCCGATAATTAAAGAGCCATAGACCCTTTCATCTTCTTTCATACCTAAACTTTGTAAGTAAGAGAGAATTTTTCGATCTTCATTGAGCCATTTTAATTGATTAATATAACAACTTCCCAAATCTAATTCATTAGCTTCAAGCATCATATTTTCTAAGGCAATCGCACAATCCGCTTGATTATTTCCATAATCTCTTTTATTGGCGACAATAATCAAAACAGGTGCATTATAAGAAAATACATATCCACCTTTTTTAGAAAGATTGATTGAATTTTGTAAACTTCTATACATATTTTCAGTAATCTCCATTTTAGAAAATGCTTTTTCAACCATTTTTACTAAACGATCAATTATTTGTTTATTTTGAATAACTATAAAATGATTACTTTGACTATTGCCACCACTTGGTGCATATCTTCCAGTTTCTATGATTTTTTCTAGTAATTCTTCGCTTACTGGCTTATTTAAATATTTTCTTGTACTTCTTCTAGTCAATATACTTTCATATGTATTCATTTTTTTCTATTTCCTTTTTCTTTTATAAAGGACATATCCAATAATACCTAGTGCTACAACACCAGCTCCACCAGCAACACCATTTTCATCTTCTTGTTCTTTTTGTTTTTTATACTTGTTATATTCCTTTTTATATTTTTTGTCTAAAACATCATAGACTTTATAATTTTTATATTTACGATAAGATTCATCACTTTGCTTCTCATTATCAAAATCATCCTGCGCATATTTAGAAAGCTTCTTTTTTAAAGAATTTATCTCTTTTTCTTCTTGATCATAAGTACTTTGATAACTTTCTTTATAGACTTTCTTTTGTTTTTCTAAAGTGTACTCACTATTTGTATCTTCATCTTCTAAATTTCTTGCATTATCAATTGCTTTTTTATTTGCATCTTATCTTATTTTAGAAAAATCACTTGCTTCACTTTGATTATAAGCATCTTTATAAGAATCTAAATAAACACTACTTATTAAACCAACTGGAACTTCTAAATTATATGATTCTGTTGTCGTTCCATCTTCTGTTCCCTTGGCTGTTCCTTGATCTTTAGAAAGTGTCGTTAATTCATTTTCAGCATTCGTAAACCCTGTATCATAACCATTTATATAGGTTTGATCCTTCCCCGTAAGATCTTCCTTACCTGCATCAGGATTTGCCTTTTTATAATTATAACCTGCCGTTTCTCCTTGTTTTGTATAATCAACTACTTGAGGTGTACTTTGTGTTTGACTTGTTGAAGAAGATCCACTATCTGTACTTGAGCTTGATGAGGAGCTATCTGAACTTGAAGAACTGCTCGAACCTCCACCATTATGATAATGATATTCACCATCTCTAAGTCCCCATTTGGCACAATTTGTACGACAATAATGTCCTCCATTTGCATCTGTTCTTCCTGGATGAGCACTTATAGGTGTAATCATCATCAGTAAAACGATAATCATTGATGCTATTTTTAATATTCTTTTTTTCATATTCCCGTTTCCTTTTTTATTATAAAATGTATTCTTTTAAACAATTTGTATAGCGTACATATCCATCATGATTGATATGGAGACCATCTTCAAAGTATGCTTCAATCGGTTCTCCTTTTTTATTACATAACGTTGGATAAGCATTAATAAAAGTTACATATTCATAAGGGATTGTCTTTTTAAATTCTTTATAAATCATTTTTAAAAGATCATTACTTCTTAAAACCCCTGGTGTATGTTTATAATCATGCATTGGTAAACATGGTAATGGTGAGACCACATAAATTTCACATTCAGGTAAATTATAGTGTACAGTTTCTACAAGTTCTTTGACATTAATAGCAATATCTTTAGGTGATTGCATAACTGTTTTTCCTAAATCATTCGTACCAATCATATAAACAAGTTGTTTAGGTTTAAATTTTAAAACTCCTTCATCAATAAAATGAAGCAGCATTGTGGAAGTAATTCCACCAATACCACAATTATATTTATTATCTATTTCAGGAAAATATTTTTCTATATCCATAAATTGGGTGATAGAATCTCCAAAAAAGACAGTACCGCCTTCCTTTGCATTTTTATTTTGATCAATAATTTCTTTCATACGATCAATTGTCATTTCTCTTATTTGATAGTAATTTGTAAGAAATGTCATATTTTCTCTCATAATGTCGACCTCTTTTCTATATAATATTATTATATTTTTATTGTTTTATTTTTTCAATATTGAAAAAATATTGAATATACTTGAAAAAAGTGATATTTTATTATCATTAATATGAGGGGAGAATTATTATGGTGAAAATCGTCAAATTCGGTGGTTCATCTCTTGCAGATGCCCATCAATTTAAAAAAGTCGGTGACATTATCAAAAGTGATCCAGATCGTCGTTTTGTTGTACCTTCAGCGCCTGGTAAACGTTTTAAAGATGATATCAAAGTTACTGATTTATTATACAAAGCATATAACGCAGAAAGTGAACAAGAGTTTGAATGTACTTTTGATACAATCAAAGATCGTTATCAAAGTATTATCGATGAACTTAATTTAACAGTTGATCTTACTGAAGAATTTGAAGTTATTAAGAAAAACTTCCAAGATCAAATCAGTGAAGAATATGCAGCAAGTCGTGGGGAATATTTAAATGGTATCTTACTTGCGAATTATTTAGGATTTGAATTTGTTGATCCTGCAACATGTATCTTTATCGATGAACATGGAAATTATGATGATAAAAAAACAGATCCTGTTTTATCTAAAAAATTAAGTGAAGTAGAAAATTGTGTTATTCCTGGATTCTATGGTTCATGTAGTGAAGATCCTACAAAAATTAGAACTTTCTCTCGTGGGGGAAGTGATGTTACTGGTTCAATCGTCGCTAAATGTGGTCAAGTTAAACTTTATGAAAACTGGACAGATGTTTCAGGTTTCTTAGTTGCTGATCCACGTATTGTTAAAAATCCAGAAGTGATTGGAACAATCACTTATAAAGAATTACGTGAACTTTCTTACATGGGAGCAAGTGTTTTGCATGAAAATGCTGTTTTCCCTATTCGCTCTCAAGGAATTCCTATTGTAATCAAAAATACTAATAAACCTGAAGATGCTGGAACTTTAATCGTTGAAAGTACTGTGCATAAACCAGATCATATTATTACTGGTATTTCTGGTAAACAAGGTTTTGCGACAATCATGATTGAAAAAGATATGATGAATGATGAAATTGGTTTTGGTAGAAAAGTTTTACAAGTTATTGAAGAAGCTGGTCTATCTTATGAACATACACCTTCTGGTATTGATACAATGAACGTAATTGTTGAATTAAATTCATTCATTGAACATGAACAAGAAATTTTAGCTAACTTACATCGTGCCGTTGAACCTGATTCAATTGAACTTGAATCTGACCTTGCTTTAATTGCTATCGTTGGTCGTGGTATGAAAGATGGTCGTGGAGTTGCAGCAAAAGTTTTTACAGCTTTAGCTAATAAAAAAATCAATGTTAAAATGATTGATCAAGGTTCTTCAGAATTAAATATCATTGTTGGTGTTAAAAACATTCACTTTAATGATGCAATTCGTGCTATCTATAATACATTTATCGAACAAGAATAAAGACTTTGGTCTTTTTCTTTTTATTTAATTCATATAATTTCTCTAGGAATTATCTAAAAAAGATGTTATAATAGACAAGAGGTGGTCATATGAAAATATCAACAAGAGGGCGTTATGCTCTAAGATTAATGATTGATTTAGCCCAAAATAAAGAACAAGGGAATATATCACTTAAAGATGTTGCTAAAAGACAAGAAATTTCTATCAAATATCTTGAACAAATAGCTACTCCTTTAATTCGTGCAGGACTTATTAAAAGCGTTAGAGGTGCCCAAGGTGGATATTCTCTTACAAGAGATATAAATAAATATACAGCAAAAGATATTTTAGTTGCTGTTGAAGGTCCAATCGCTTGTGTTGCCTGTTTAGAAACTGAACCTAATCAATGTCCTCGTTATAGTGAATGTTTAACTCTTCCTTTTTATAAAGGACTAAATAAAGTTATTACTGATTATTTAGAATCCTATACTTTAGAAGATCTTGCTGATTTACATGGATATCAAATTGAATATATTATCTAATAAACATATCATTGATATGTTTTTTTATTTAAAAATCGTGTATTTCTACACGATTAATCATCATAATGTTCTAAAAACAGATGTTTTCCTTCATCATCTTTATAAGCCATAATTGTTTTTAAATTGACATTTTCTACACTTTTAAAAATATTTCCTTCAACAAAAGGATTTACTTTCTTTAAATCCTTAATTAATTGTTTAATTTCTAAACGTTTAGAATCATTTTCTTCATCATGAGCATCTTGATTTTCTTCAGTAAATTTACATGCACATTGTAAAAATGTTAATTCATGTTCATCTCTCCATGCCTTAATATCATCTTCACGAATAAGATACATCGGTCTAATAAGTTCCATTCCTTCAAAATTCAAACTATGAAGTTTAGGCATCATTGTTTGAATTTGTGCTCCATAAAGCATACCCATTAAAATAGTTTCAATAACATCATCATAGTGATGTCCCAAAGCAATCTTATTACATCCTAATTCCTTTGCCTTCGCATATAAATGTCCCCTTCTCATTCTCGCACATAAATAACAAGGAGATTTTTCTATATTAAAAACAGAATCAAATATTTGTGAATCAAATATTTGAATTGGAATATTTAATTTTTTCGAATTATCAATAATCATTTGTCTGTTTAATTGATTATACCCAGGATCCATCACCATAAAAACAAGTTCAAATTCAAATTTATTATGTCTTTTTAATTCTTGAAAGAGTTTAGCCATCAACATAGAATCTTTTCCACCAGAAATACATACAGCAATTTTATCTCCAGGTTTTACTAATTCATATTGATTAATAGCCTTGCAAAAAGGTCTCCATAATTTTTTCTTATATTTTTTTTGAATACTCTTCTCTACTTCTTTTAAATACTCCAAATTATCCATCTTTTATCCTCACTTTCTCTATTTATAAAAACAAAATTCATATCTAAAGTCAAATATTTTCAAATAATTCACATAAAAAGTTCAAATTCAATTCATATTGATATATAAAATGATAGCGAGGTGATAATTATGGCTGAAAGATTTAAATTCAACGATGAAGAAGAAAATATAGATGAAAACGATAATCAACAAGATGATTTAGAAAAAGAATATTATGATAATACTGATTATTCCTATACAAAAAGTAAAAATAAAAAAAGACCTAAAACAAAAAAGGTAACAAGAAAGAAGACAAAAACGAAAGTGAAAAAGAAAAAAAATGGACGTTCTAAAGTTTCTACTTTCTTTATCACGTTACTTATTTTACTTTTAATTATTGGTGCAGGAGTTGGTGGGTATTTTGCATATGAACATTATCAAGATCAACAAAAACAAATTAATCAATTAGAAAAACAAGTAGATCAACAAAATAAAACAAAATCAGACAAGTCAACATCTACAAAAAAGGAAATCCAACAAGAAGAATCTTCTTCATCTGAAAATGAAGAAAGTACATCAAGTGATAATACAACAAACAGCGATGAAAGTGATTCATCACAAAATACAACCGATGATTCTTCATCAAATGAAAATACAAATTCAGATTCAACAACTGAAACAGAATAAAAAAAACTTGGCATTTGCCAAGTTTTTAAATTTGATCTAAAGCTTCTTTTAAATCAAATAAGATATCATCAATATGTTCTGTACCAATTGATAAACGAATTGTATTAGGTTGAATTCCAACATCAGCTAATTCTTCTTCTGTTAATTGTGAATGTGTAGTTGTTGCTGGATGGATAACTAATGATTTAACATCAGCGACATTAGCAAGTAAAGAGAATACTTGTAAATTATCAATAAATTTATGAGCTTCTTCTACGCCACCTTTAATATTGAAAGTAAAGATTGATCCTCCACCATTTGGGAAATATTTTTCATATAAAGCATGATCTGGATGATCTGGTAATGAAGGATGATTTACTTTTTCTACTGCTGGATGTTGTTGTAAGAACTCAACAACTTTTTTAGTATTTTCATTATGACGATCAATTCTTAAAGATAATGTTTCTGTACCTTGTAATAATAAGAATGCATTGAATGGAGAAATTGTAGCTCCTGTATCTCTTAATAAGATTGCTCTAATATAAGTAACGAAAGCAGCTGGTCCTGCAGCTTCAGTAAATTTCACTCCATGATAACTTGGGTTAGGTTCACTGATCCATGGATAATGTCCACTTTTAGCCCAATCATAAGTACCACCATCAACGATGACACCACCTAAGCTTGTACCATGACCACCAATAAATTTAGTAGCACTATGAACAACGATATCAGCACCATGTTCAATTGGTCTAAATAGATATGGTGTACCAAATGTATTATCAACAACAACTGGTAATCCATGTTTTTTAGCGATTGCACTAATTGCATCGATATCAGGAATATCACTATTAGGATTTCCTAAAGTTTCTAAATAAATTGCTTTTGTGTTTTCTTGAATTGCATCTTCAACTTCTTGTAAATTATGAGCATCTACGAAAGTAGTTGTAATTCCGTATTGAGTAAATGTATGCGCTAATAAGTTAGAAGTTCCCCCATAAATAGTTTTTTGAGCAACGATATGTTCACCTTGTCCTGCTAAAGCTTGAATAGTATAAGCGATTGCAGCTGCTCCAGAAGCAACAGCTAAACCTGCTACCCCACCTTCTAAAGCGGCAATACGATCTTCAAATACACCTTGTGTAGAGTTTGTTAAACGTCCATAGATATTTCCAGCATCTGCTAATTCAAAACGAGCTGCTGCATGTGCACTATTTTTAAACACATATGAAGTAGTTTGGTAAATAGGTACTGCTCTTGCATCTGTTGCTGGATCTGGTTGTTCTTGTCCTACATGTAATTGTAATGTTTCAAATTTAAATTTTCTATCTTCTCTTTTAGTTACTGCCATTTTAATTTCCTCATCTTTCTTTTGTATAAATATTATATATTGTTTTATGAATAAATAAAACTATTTACACATTCGTCCATTACGGAAATTATGTCTTAATTCTTCAATCATTCAAATTCCCCTATCTAATCTTGAATTAAAGGTGTTGATAAATAACGATCTCCACCATCTGGTAATAAAACTACAATTGTCTTTCCTGCATTCTCTTTTCTCTTTGCTAGTTCTTTGGCTGCATATAATGCTGCTCCTGATGATATCCCTACTAAGATTCCTTCTGTCTTTG
>ERZ773162.131-NODE-131-length-99024-cov-7.910073_pt1 | contig 99024 bp, 88 predicted proteins | sample MGYA00511113_ERZ773162 | MGnify/ENA primary metagenome ERZ773162 (study PRJEB29015, sample SAMEA2737807) | human gut metagenome | biome: human gut; feature: human-associated habitat; material: faeces | place: China | collected 2012 ... | reverse complement strand
CTTTTCATGGACGTGCGCCAACGCGCGTTTTTGCATCAGCTTCTGCGATCAGGCCTCACGGCTCGCGGAAGCCGCAGCGAACGCCGGCAAGGCGCGAGGTGCGTTGAAACCTTCCTTTTCGAAGCGGTCAGCAATCTTCTGTGCGATCTCGTGCCCCTGGCCCTTATCCACCAGGGCGATGATGGAGCCGCCGAAGCCGCCGCCGGTCATACGCGCACCATACGCACCGTTGGCACGGGCCACGTCCACGGCAATATCCAACTCGGGCACAGTCACTTCATAATCCGCAGCGAGCGAATCATGAGACGCGTTGAACAGTCGGCCGGCCTCGTCGATCTTGCCGTTGGCGAAGGCACGCACGAAGGAGTTGACACGGGCGATTTCGGTGATGACGTGGCGCACGCGCTTCTTCATCGTGTCATCTTCCAGCTTGTCGAGCGTTTCCTTGAGCGCCTGGAACGGATCGTCGGACTTGGCGATGCTGTCGGCGACCACACGCAGGTTGGCCACGCCGAGGATTTCGGCGGCCTTCTCGCAAGTGGCGCGACGCTGGGCATACTGTCCGTCGTTGAGCTGGTGCGGAGCCTGGGTGTCAAGCACCAGCAGTTCCAGACCGTACTTGTCGAGATCGAATTCCTGCTGGGAGACGTTCTCCAGCGGGCTCAGCTCTGGACGGCAATCAAGACGCAACGCATGGCCGAAAGTGCAGCGCATGGATGCGTTCTGATCGAGCCCACCGGTGGACGCGCCCGCCATGTCGTTTTCCGACTTGATGGCGGCGTTGATCAGCGTCACACGACCGGCATCGGATGCGCCATAACCCAAACCGTACACGTCATCCAACGCCAAGGCGGTGGAGCAGGTCATGGCTGCGGAGGAGCTCAGACCGGATCCGAGCGGCACGCAGGAGGAGAATGCCGCATCGAAGCCCTGCACCGCATCGAAGCCGGCTTCGCGCAATGCCCAGGCAACGCCTACCGGGTAGGCGGCCCAGCCTTCCACGCCACCGGCCTGCAGGCCGTCGAGGTCGGCTTCGGTGACGTTTTCGGAGTCAACGTCGGAAACCACGCGCACCTTGGTGTCTTCACGCGGCTTGAGCGCGATGAACGTGCGGTGCGGCAGTGCGATCGGCAGGCACAGGCCCGCGTTGTAGTCGGTGTGTTCGCCGATCAGGTTCACACGGCCCGGTGCGGCCCATACGCCAGCCGGCTCCTCACCGTAGGTGGCACGGAACAGATCGGTCGCGTTCTCCACACCCTCGTCGTGCGAGAGCGGCTCAATGAATTCAACAGCAGTCATTGGTGTTTTGTCCTTTGGGTTTTATTGGCTTTCAGCCTTCGATATCGATTGGTCCGAGCTCGTGGAAGCGCTTGGCGATGAGTTCCGGCGTGGTGTCGGAAACCCATGCGGCCATGCCGGATTCGGATCCGGCCAGATACTTGATCTTGTTGGCTGCGCGGCGGAACGAGAAGAACTGCAGGTTCAGGCGGTAGTTTTCACGGCGTACGTCGTGGATCGGAGCCTGATGCCATGCTGCGATGTACGGCAGGTCCATGCCCTTGCCGTCACCCTTGTCGAAGAACGCGTTGCCGCGCTTGAGCAGGGTGGAGTACATGACGGCCAGATCCCAACGTTCCTGGTCGTTGAGCTCGTCGAGGGTGAGCACGTCGCGCACCGGGGCCACATGCACCTCGAGGGGCCAGCGGGCTGCTGCTGGCACGTAGGCCACCCAGCTGTGGTTGCGCATGACGATGCGCTCCCCGGCCTCGATTTCGGAGTTCATGAGATCCTTGAGCAGGTTGCCGCCGGTCTTCTCATGGTAGGCTTCGGTCTGCTTGAGTTCGGCTTCCATCTTCGGCGCGATGAACGGGTAGCAGTAGACCTGTCCGTGAGGGTGCGCCAGGGAGACGCCGATTTCCTGTCCGTGGTTTTCGAACGGGAAGATCTGTTCGATGCCTTCCATCTTGGAGATTTCGGCGGTACGGAACGCCCATGCTTCCACGACGGTGCGCAGACGGGAGACCGGCAGGTCTGCCGGCAGACCATTTTCGTCCGGGTCGAAGCAGATCACTTCGCAGCGGCCTGCGGCGAGCTTCTTCTCCCACAGCGGGTTGCCGTTGACGTATTCCACGGCTTCGGAACGGCCCGGCACGCGAACCATGGACGGGAAGCGGTTTTCGAACACGACCACGTTGTAGTCGGTGTCCGGCACTTCGCCGTCTTGGTACGGGTCGCCCGGCTTGCGTGCGGCCAGCGGGTTGCCTTTGGCGGTGGCGCCAGGGCCCGCGGTGATCGGGCGGTTCATGCGTGCGGTCGCCATAGGAATCCAGTCGCCGGTCAGTGGATCGCGACGCATTTCCGGAGCAGCGTACGGCACTTCCTCACCGGCCGCGTTGAGCTGGTTGGAGAAACGGTATGCCAGCTGACGAGGATCGTTCAGTTCGCGCGTCTTCGCGCCGGAAACGTATTCCGGATCATCGTCGAGGTAGAAGAAAGCGCGGCCATCGGCGAGCGTGGTCGGCGTGATGCGAATGTGCTCCTTCGCGTACTCTCCGGGAGTGTAGTTTGCGAATTCACTCATTATGGTTATTCACCTTCCTGAATAGGCTCGCTCTGGTGTGCCAGCACGAGCTCTTTAACCAAATCCCTTGTTTTCCCAACCGAATCGGGGTCTAGTCCATCATCGGTAATGACCGTGTCCACCTGGTCGAAGCGTGCGAAAAGCGACAATGATGTGCAGCTCCACTTGGTGTGATCGGTCAAAATTATGGTGCGATCGGCAATGTCCATCATTGCCATATCGGTTGCGGCCTCAAGCGAGTTCGGCATGAGGAAGCCGCGCGGAATGGACACGGAATGCGTGCCCAGGAAGACTGTGTTGACGCGCAGGGAGGCCACCACTTTGTCTGCGATCGGGCCTACGAGCGAGTTGGATCGGGTGGTCACGCCGCCGGTCACGATGACTTCCACGTCTTTCGATTCCAGCGCCTGCACCAGTTCCGCCACCGGAATGGAGTTGGTGAGGATGGTGATCCCCGACGACTGCTGTGATTCCAACAGATGTTGCGCGAATACGTATGCGGTGGTGCCGCCGCCGATGGCGATCACGTCGCCGGGTGCCACATATTTGATGGCTTCCTGTGCGATGGCGTCCTTCAATCCGATGTCCATCTGCGACTTTACGGAGAACAGCGGCTCACTCAGCAGCGTGCTGGTGGTGACGGCGCCGCCGTGCACACGCTTCAGCAGACCCTTGTCGGCCAGATCGGCGATATCGCGTCGGATGGTCATGGCGGAAACGCCCAATTCCTTGGACAATGCGGTGATACGCACCGCACCGCGGGTACGCAACCTGCTCAAAATCAAATGCTGACGTTGTGACGATATCATTCGAACATTATCGCACATGTTCACTCAAAATAAAAACTGAGATGAGCGTTTCGCGCGTTTTCCTCACGAAAAAATATACTTGGCACTCCTGTAATCGTTCAAATCGAACAAAAACGAACGTCGACATCCCGTCAGCGAAATCAATCGACGTGTTGCTTTCCTGCGACAAACGGTGCGAGAATAGTGAACCATGACGTATGTTTCTGAGAATTTCTGGCACGATGCGGTGAACAAAGCCACCACAGATCTCTTCACCTTCGGCTACAAGCACATCATCAAGCCGCATTTCGTGTTCAATCAGACGCCCGATGTGGCGCACGACCAGATGATTCAGTTCTGCAAGATCACCAAGAACATTCCGCCGCTGATGTGGGCGTGCCGTGAAATGCTCAACTATTCCGACCCCGTGCTGGAAACCAGCGTGATGGGCGTCGACTTCGTCAATCCGTTCGGCCTTTCCGCCGGCCTCGACAAGAACTGCGAGATGCCGGTGCTGCTCGACAACGCCGGCTTCGGCTTCGAAACGGTCGGATCCACCACGTCTCGTCCGTGCCCCGGCAATCCGAAGCCGTGGTTCCACCGTCTGCCCGAATATGATTCGATGATGGTGCATGTCGGTCTTGCCAATGAGGGTTCGGAAATCGTTGTTCCGCGCGCGGAACAGGCTTGGACGAAGGCGCGCGACATGCAGATTTCCGTGTCGATCGCGCGTACGAATGACGATAAGACCGGCGATTTGGACGAAGGCATCGAGGATTACTGCATTTCGATGCGCCGCACGGCCGGTCGCACCGCCATGGTCGAAGTGAACATCTCCTGCCCGAACACGATGGCCGGCGAACCGTTCAATCAGAGCCCTGAAGCGCTCGACAAGCTGTTCACCGAACTCGACAAGATCGAACGTCCACAGCCCACGCTGGTGAAGATGCCGTTGAATAAGTCCTGGGAAGAGTTCAAGGATCTGCTTGACGTGCTTGCCGAACACAATGTGCAGGGCTTGTCGATTGCGAATCTGCAGAAGGACCGCGCCGGCATGGAGATTCCTCGCGATTGGGAGGGCGGACTGTCAGGTTCGCCATGCTATGAGGCCAGCAACGAACGCATCAAGCAGGTGTACCGCGAGTATGGCGACCGTTTTGCGATTGCCGGCATCGGCGGCGTGTTCACTCCGCAGCAGGCGTATGCGAAGATTCGTTCCGGCTCGTCGTTGGTCATGTTCATCAGCTCGCTGATGTATCGCGGACCGCAGCAGATCACCGTGTTGAAGCGCGGCCTTGCCGAACTGCTCAAGCGCGACGGATTCGACCATGTGAGCCAGGCTGTCGGCATCGACGCCTGATACCGATTATTTCAATCGGCAGCGAGCACCAAATAATAATGCGCCCTGCGACCGCCAACGCGGTGCAGGGCGCATTATTGTTGTTCGATTGTTGTTCGATATTACCTTGGTTATTGGTTGCGTTTAGTATGCGCCACGCACATACTGCGGCTGGTAGGGCGCATCTTCGGTCGGAATACCGAGCTTGTGGGCGGCGCGAAGAGGCCAATTCGGATCACGAAGCGCCGCACGTCCGATTTCGATGGCGTCGGCGGCACCGGATTTCAAAATCTTCTTGGCCTGCTTCGGCTTGGTGATCAATCCGACGGCCGTGGTTGGAATTTCGGCACGCGAGCGCACCTGTTCGGCGAATGGAACCTGATAATCGGGTTTGACGGGAATGGTCACGCCCGGAATCATGCCTCCGGTGGAGACGTCCATCAGATCGACACCGTGCTTCTTCAGGACTTTGGCAAGGTCGACGGTCTGATCGAGATCCCAGCCTCCGGCGGCCCAATCGGTCGCGGAAACGCGCACCAGCACCGGCATGGTGTCGGGGATGACGGAACGCACGGCGTCCACGACTTCGACCAGTATGCGGATACGGTTGTCGAACGATCCGCCGTATTCATCCTCGCGCTTGTTGATCAGCGGATCGAGGAATTGCGACAGCAGATAGCCGTGGGCCGCATGAATTTCCACCGCGTCAAAGCCGATATCATAAGCACGCCAAGCGGCGTCGCGGAACTGGTCGACGATGGCATGGATTTCGTCAACGGTGAGTTCGCGAGGCTTGTCCAACGGCCCGAACGCGTTGGCACTTGGCCCCACGGTCTGCCATCCGCCCTGCTCTTCCGGCACGCTCTCATGCTCGTATCCGATGGAGAAGCAGCCGGTGGAAGCCTTGCGTCCGGCATGGTTGAGCTGCACCGCCATCGTCGCGCCGGCGGCCTTCGCATCGGCAACGATCCAACGCCATGCGTCCATCTGCTCGTCGGCCCACAATCCCAAGTCGCACGGCGAAATACGACCCTCCGGCGTCACTGCGGTGGCTTCCACGATAACCATGCCGAAACCGCCCATGGCACGTGACACATAATGCTGGTAGTGGAATGACGTGGGCAGGCCATCCTGGGCCAACGCGGAATACGTGTCCATTGGCGGCAGCCAGATGCGGTTGCGCACGGTCATGCCACGCAAAGTCATAGGATCGAACAGGCCAACCGTGCCATTGGTTGTGGCCTTCTTCGACCGCTTCGCCTTCTTTTCGTCTTCGCTCATCGTAGTAGCTCCCCTCCGGTCGCACCTACTGGCTCCATGCCGATCGGCTGAACCTTCTTCTTGTATTCCCCTTGAGCTTCTCTGGAGATTTCGTGCCATAAAACCGGCACTATCTGCATTCTACGCAGAACGCCCGCCGGGCGTGGCGGGCGTTCATTGATTGTTCACTTCCATTCGCTGGATTGCGGAAGCGTCACTCATCTTCGGTCTGCTGCTGATCCTGATCATCCTGCTGGTCGTTCTGCTGGCTTTGCTGCTGAAGCGACTGGTTCTGCTGCTGAATGATTGTGCTTTGCTGCTGGGTGGCATTCTGCTTTCCACCGCCGATCTTGGTGACCGTGCCGGATGTTGCGGAATACTTGGCCGCAGGCTGCCCATAATCGTTGTCAATCGGCAGCTGTTTGCGTTCCGCATAAGCATTCATAAAGTCACGCCATGCCGGGGCCGCGATGGTGGAACCATCCCAGTAGCTGTGGTACTGGCCGTTGATAGCGATATTCGCAATCGGGTGTCCAACCGGGTTCTGCACGTCACCGACAAGCACGAATGTGGCGATCTGGTTCGGAATGAAACCACCCGTCGTAACTAGCTGATCCTCGTGGGTACCGGTCTTGGCGAAGGTCTTACGTCCATTGGCTAGCTGTGCCACACCGCCTGCGCCGTCAGGACGGACAACGCCTTGATTCATGGCCCAAGCAAGCGTTTGGATGATTTCCGGATCGACCGCCTGATGGCAGTTCGCGGAAGGCACCTTAATATCATTGCCGTCCACATCAGTCACCTGCTTCAGCGCGATCGGATCGCACTGCACGCCATTGGACGCATATACAGCGAAGATGCTTGCCATCGTCAGCGGGGACACGTTGACGTTGCCGACCATCATGGCAGGCACGAATGATGAGGTCTTGTCGAGCGTCTCACCGGTATTCGCATCATGATAGCCAAGTTCAGTTGCGGTATCGGCAATCTTGCACAAGCCGATGATGGATCCCATGGAAGCCTGCGTGGTGTTATGAGACCTTGCCAAAGCCAATGCCGGCGTTTCCGGGTTCACCGTTCCATTGGTTATTGCGTTGGTGACGTTCCACGTATCAGTGCCGCCGGTATAACGATCGCATGCGAACAACGAGGTCGAATACCTCGTGGACGTCTGCAGGTTCTCGTTGACGGAATGTCCCGCTTCCATCCATGCCACCAGATTGACAGGCTTCCACGACGAGCCGATGGAAAAGCCCATGCCGCCGCCGTCTTCTCGATCCACGGCATAGTTCATGGAATCCCTGGTCTGGTCGTTCTGCGCCGCTTCGGTGGCATCATACGTTCGATTCAGACCGAAGCCCAACACTTCTCCGGTACCCGGTTTGACGGACGCCATCACGATTTCCATGCCGGAGGAATCTTCCGGTGGGATGGTGTTGCGCGCGGTTTCGTTCAACAAGGTGTTGGCATCGATATCCAACGTGGTGACGATCTTCAGACCGCCCTCTTTCAGCAGTCTTTCCCTGTCCTCGCTGGTCTTGCCGAATTCCTTGGAATTCAAAATCTTATGCACCACGTAATCGCAGAAATAGCCCGCATCATAGTCCGCGGCCATGCAACCGGTGGAAATAGGCTGGACATCAAGCGTATCTGCGAGCGGAGTATTGACCGCCTCTTGATATTCCGCATCCGAAATATAGCCCTGCTCGTTCATCAGCTGCAGCACGATATTGCGTTGCTTCTCGGATTCCGGCTGGTTCGATTCGACGGAAGGATCGTAAGCGTTCGGATTCTTGGTGATTGCCGCGATGGTGGCGGACTGCACGATGTTCAGCTGATCTGCGGTGGTGTTGAAATACCGCTTCGCAGCCGCCTGCACGCCATAGAGGCTATTGCCGCCAAACTGTGCGATATTGAGATATCCCTGCAAAATTTCAGGCTTGGAATACTGCTTTTCCATTTGCACGGAAATCAGCATTTCCCTCATTTTTCGTGCGATGGTATCTTCCGACGCATGGTATTGTGCGATCGGATCGTCATCCTGCTGCGCCTGCAGGATCAGCACGTTTTTGACATACTGCTGGGTAAGGGAGGAACCGCCCTGATGGTCGCCCTTCATATATGTTTGGACGAACGCGCGGAACACACCCTGCACATCAACGCCGCCGTGAGTGAAGAATCGTCTGTCTTCACGCGCTACCACGGCCTGCTGCATGTATTTGGAAATCTTCTTCAACGGCACGACTTCACGATTCTGATCCCAGAATTCGGTGATTTTCGTGGTGCCATCGGAAGCGTACATGGTCGACTTCTGCGGCAGGCTGGTCACATCAAAATCAATACCTTCGACCGACAGCGACGGAATAACCGCCTTGGCGACGCTGTTCGCGCCGAAAACCGCCGGTAGGAGGAACAAACTGGCGGCCACGCCGCCACCCACACTCAGCGTGATGTAGGCAATCACGAGTGCGAGCACACGTTGAACGGTCAAAGTCTTCTTTTCGGGCATGGTGCCCATTCTAAAGTGGTGGGTCTACTAATCAACCGCACGCCCGCAGGCGTCACGGGTTTCTCACAAACAACCGTAAAACTTGAAAAACACTGGAAAACAGTCGAAAATTATCGTCTCGATCGTCGAATAAGCATGCCAGGCTGGTAGATGATGATGGAACGGCCCTCACGCGCGATCCATCCACGGTTGGCGAAATCCATCAGCGCCTTGTTCACCGTCTCGCGCGACGAACCGACCAGCTGCGCCATTTCCTCCTGCGTCAGATCGTGCGGCACCTTCAACCCCGCCTCGACCGGCTCGCCGAAGCGTGACGCCAGATTCAGCAGCGTTTTCGCCAAACGTCCCGGCACGTCCATGAACACAAGCTCCGAAATGCGCTCGTTGTTGTCACGCATGCGATGCGCGAGCACCTGAAGCATGTCGACGGCCACGCGCGGATGCTCGTCAAGCCATGCGAACAGGGCGTCATGCTCAAGCCATACGACTTTCGTGTCACTGGTCATGGCCACGGCGGACGCGGTGCGCGGCCCACCATGCGGATCGAACACCGGAATCTCACCCAGCACTTCGCCGTACGCATGAATGCTCAACAACTGCACACGTCTGTCGGACGATTGCCGGATCAGTTTGACGCGCCCGCGTTCCAGCAGATACATGCGGTGATCGGTGTCGCCTTCGCGGAAAATATAGTCGCCCTTGCTATATTCGGCATGCTGCAGATGCGGCAGCAGTTCCTCCGCCTCTTCGGAAGAAACCTGCTTGAACAACGCGGTGTGCAGCAACGTCGCGCTTTCGCCACTGGGTCCACTATTGGTCTCGTTTGGCGTAGCCATTTGTCACACCTCCGTTCATAGGCACATCCTCTGGGCACGCCGCCAGGCGCGCTGCCGGGCGCGCTGCCGCGGCCTCGAAAGCTTGGCGCGATTCCACATGCCCTCACGGAACACAAGCTTTCGTAACGTTCTCATTGCCCTTGATATCAGGGCGGCTTCGACCATCGGGCTACATTGTAACTCGCCTGGCGGCGTCGAGCAGCCGTTCAACCACGTCTTCACGACTCATGCCCGTCTGCGAGCGCATTGGATCGACTCGTTTTACCGCTGATTTCACCGCTTTGTCCGACATTTTCTCACGTGAGGTGTTCAATACCCGCCCCATTTTTTCCGCGTCGATATCGTAGGCGAGGGTCACGTGGTGCAGTATGGCGCCAGGCCCTCCCTCTACTGGTGTGAAGCGGCGTTGCGCGGCTCCGCCGAGTTTGCCGTATTGCGTGGCGATGTCGTTGAGACCGGCGAATCGTACGTCGAGCCCGAGTTCCTTAAGCGCGCGCACCAGCCAGAAATCGCAGAGCCGGTATGATTCCTCGATGCTTATGCCTTGGGTGAAATCGAACGGCGCGTACAACGAGTAAGTGATGGTATTGCCCGGTTCGATGAACATCGCCCCGCCGCCGGTGCAACGTCGGACCACGGTGAATCCTTCCTTCTGCGCGACCGCCGTATTGACTTCGTCTTCGAGCGACTGGAATTTGCCGATGACCACGGCCGGAGCGGCCCATTCCCAGATACGCAGCGTGGGTTCGCGTTTGCCTGCCGCCACTTCGCGCGCCCATGCGATGTCGGTTTCCATTTGTTCGTTCGGGTCGCGCGGCTTGTCGTGGATGACGGTCGGTTTCAGGTCCCGCCAGCGTTCCAGATATTCCTCTTGTGTCAGCGCATTATGCATTCCCGGTTGTTCCCCGGAATATTGTTTCGTGGACCGCGCGATATTTCCGTTGCCCGTTGCATCTTCCGCATTACGCGATTCACTGCTTGTGATTGCGCGGAGAAAAGCGATGGCAATGCCTTCTGCCGTCATACCCACCAATCGCACGTTCGGATAGTTCGCGGTAATCGCTTGCAATCGTCGCGTAATGTCGCGTGTGGGCGCGCCTCGCTGGCTTTGCAGCAAGTTTTCCCAATCCTGCAATAGTCGGCGGGAATCCTTGTCATCGCCGTCAAGAAAGAAATCGCCGTCGATCCGACATTGTTCCACGGATTGGATGGAACTTGCACATTCGCGGAAATATGCTGGAATGTCATCAGAAAGCCGGACGGAAACCCCTACGAGTTTGCCGCCCGGCTGCTTATACAGCCCTCTGCCCATCAATCCTGGAGTTCTTGGCCGTGCCCATCGCGGTGCCAGTTGGACCCGTAGCTGGAGCACAGGATGAGGACGGCTTCGATCAGAGCCCAGATTCCGGAAATGATCGGTCCGATGAGGATGATCCATCCGATCAGGGTCAGCAACAGCTGAGCCACGGCCTTGCCGGTATATCCCAGATAGAAGTTGTGCACGCCGAGGGTGCCGAGGAACAGGCCGAGCAGGCCGGCGACGATCTTCGACTTCTGCGCGTAGCCATAGCCGGGCTGCTGTTGGGTCGCCTGATAGTAGGTCTGCTGCGCGTAGGTTGGTGGCTGATTGTATGCGGACTGCGTGTATTGGGGCTGAGTCGGCTCCTGATAATAGGGGGTCTGCGCCGATTGTGCGTAATCCGTAGGTCCGTACGTCGGCTGGCCGTAGATGGGCTGTGCAGGTTGCGCAGGCTGAGTCGGCTGCCCGTAAGCGGGAGCGGCCGAGCCATATGCGGGGACGGACGAACCGTAGGCAGCCGACTGACCATATGGCTGACCATTGCCATACGTACCGCCGGGGATGTTGTTGCCCTGCGTACCCGGGGCATATCCCTGCACGGGCCGCTGCGATGCGTACGGGTTGGGATTGTGCGGCTGTGAAGCAGGCTGATTGTAGCCATCCTGCGACTGCCTGTAATCGGCTTGAGTTGAATCGTTCGTCGCGAAATACTCGTCTTGGCCGGAACCGTTGTAATCGGCATTGTTGTCACTCATGGTTTCAACAATATCCCATAATTTGCCTTGTTGCTTTCATCCACCCTGAAAGCAATCCCTGAAATCCCCCTGAATATGCGAGACGCCTGTCGAATTCAAGCATGAACTCGATTTCGACAGGCGTCTCAACAGGCGAACATATCCGGCGCAATCATGCGTTCCGGATCATATGTCACATACGTGCCAAAATGTCGCGTCCGACCTCGTCGGTGGAGCGTGTAGCGGATCCCAGCTCTTCGATGTCCGCTTCGACGGCCGCATCGATCTTGGCCGCGGCGTCGTCGAAACCGAGGTGGCGCAGCAGCATGGCCGCAGAAAGGATCGCGGCGGTCGGATTGGCCTTGTTCTGGCCTGCGATATCCGGTGCGGAACCGTGAATCGGCTCGAACATGGACGGGTATTCGTTGGAAGCGTTGATGCATCCGGAAGCGGAGTATCCGACACCGCCGACCACGGCACCTGCCTCGTCGGTGATGATGTCGCCGAACAGGTTGTCAGTGAGGATCACGTCGAAGCGGGACGGATTCGACACCATGAAAATGGTGGTCGCGTCGATATGCAGATAGTCGTGGGAAACTTCCGGATATTCCTCGGCGACCTTATCGACGATGCGCTGCCACATGTCTCCGGCGTTGACGAGCACGTTCTTCTTGTGCACGAGGGTCACATGCTTCCTGCGCTTCATGGCCAGCTGGAAGGCGTAACGCACCACACGTTCCACGCCGTAGGCGGTGTTGATGGAAACTTCGGTGGCCACCTCGTTCGGGGTGCCGCGGCGAACCGCTCCGCCGGCGCCGCAGTACAGGCCTTCGGTGCCTTCACGCACCACGACGAAGTCGATATCACCCGGGTTGGCGAGCGGGGAGGTCACGCCCTTGTACAGCTTGGACGGACGCAGGTTGACGTACTGGTCGAGATCGAAACGGAGCTTGAGCAGCAGGCCACGTTCGAGAATGCCGGCCTTGATACGCGGATCGCCGACTGCGCCCAACAGGATCGCGTCGGTCTTCTTGATGCGTTCCTCTTCCTCTTCCGGAAGAATCGCACCGTCACGCAGGTAACGTTCGGCGCCAAGATCGAAATTCTCGTAATCGAATTCGGCAACGCCCTCGGCCGCCTTCTCCAGAGCCTTCTGAGCCCACGGAGTCACTTCCTTGCCAATGCCATCGCCCGGAATGACGGCGATGGTGTACTTCTTTGCAGAATCACTCATAGCACGCGACTCTAGTCAACGAATCAGCACGTGGACGCGTAACGCTCAACTAATGGACACTCCATGCCGCTTTCCTGTACGAAACACACGAAAAGCATGAATCATACGAATCTCACAAATCGCACAGCCTAATCAGCTGGTAATACCCATCACGCCAAGGCACCAAGCATTCTCATAGGAGATCTCCTCCCACTGCTTGTACCTTCCAGACGTACCCCCATGACCAGCCTCAACCTCAATCTTCGCCACGGCATCCACGCCCGCACGCTGCAGTCGGGCCAACCATTTCATCGGCTCCACATACAGCACACGAGTGTCATTCATCGACGTGGTAATGAAAATCTTGGGAAAAACCGCAACCCGCGCATCATTCGCATCAGACGGCGCATTCTCATACGGCGTATATTCCTTCATATACCGATACACGTCCGCATTATGCAGCGGATCGCCCCACTCATCCCACTCCGTAACCGTCAACGGCAACGACGGATCAAGAATCGATGTCAACGCATCCACAAAAGGCACATCCGCCTCAACGCCCGCGAAACATTCGGGAGCCATATTCGCCACGGCACCCATCAACAGGCCACCGGCGGAACCGCCATCGGCCACCGTGCGAGCAGGCGACGCCAAACCGGCACGCTGCAACGCACGCACGGCATCAACGAAATCCTCAAACGAATGCTTCTTATTGAGCAAATGCCCCTGCTCATACCAAGCACGACCCATCTCACCGCCGCCGCGAATGTGCGGCACCGCATAAAGCACACCACGATCAAGCATGCTGATGCGAGACACCGAGAATCCCGGATCCGAACTGATCTCATACGCGCCATACCCGGTAACGAACATCGCCGAATCACACGCGGGCACATCCCTGCGCCACACCAAGGAAACAGGAATGCGCTCGCCATCGCGGGCGGTAACCCACACCCTGCGCTCCATGTATTCGCGCGGTTCAAATCCACCAAGCACCGTGGCACGCCGCAACAGGCGATCCTCGCCGGTCGCCGGATCGATATCATGCAGTTCGCCGGGACGCGTGTAACTGGAGAACGAGTAGCGCATGCGGGGCGCATCATACGAAGGATTGCCTCCCACACCAATCGAATACAAGCGCCGGGTCTCCCCCGGCATCGCATCGGCGGTCGCGCCATCCGATGAGGTCATCGCCTTGCGGGAAACCCCATGCACGGCCGACCCCTCGCCTTGCGCGGCGGCCAATTGGTCGAGCGCGCCCCACACTTCGGCACGTTCCTCGTTGATCTCGTCCACCGACTCGTCGACATCCCAATCATCTTCCAACGCGTGGGGAACCAGCTCGGTGAACTTCCATGGACGCCCCGCAAGAAAATCCTCCGCAGCGGCATCCTTCGTCATCACCGCAATATGCGTCAGGCTTTCCGCCCGGTACTGCAGCGCCACATAATGCCGGTGAATCGAGATCCCCTCAATGCCAAGACCATGCGCGCCCTGCAAAATGGCTGGATTGCAGGGATTGGAATACGGTGTGCCGATCGGCATCTCAGAAGCGCCCGGTTCGACCTCGTCGCCATGCTCGCATCCGTACGGCGAACCGACGGCCACACGCACGCCCTCACCCAAACGGTACGGGGGCTCATGGGAGCGCATGTCGATCACATCGATTTCGAAATTCGGGTTCAACGCATTGTGATAGACCACGGCGAGCGGAATATCCTCACCGCGTTCGCCGGCACCTTCGAAACGGCTGAAACTCACGTCGTATTCCACGTCCTGCTCGCGCGGAATGAACGCGCGGAATTCGCCTTCCGGATCGTCGGTGGAAAGCAGCAGCACTTCGGTGGTAGTCTTCGACCCGGTGCCGATCACCAGATTGCGTTCGTCGAACGACAGGCCGATGCCAACCCAGAATCGTTCGTCCTGTTCGCGGTACACCTCCACATCGTCGACGATGGGAGTGCCGACGCGGTGCCTCATCACCGCGTATGGACGCCACGCGTCGTCGAGCTTCACATAGAACACCCATTGCGCGTCCGGTGTGAAGCAGGCGCCACCGATGCCCTTGAACACTTCCGGCAGTTCCTTGCCGGTTTCCAAGCTGCGGATGCGGAAATCGTAACGTTCGTCGCCGCTGGTGTCGGTGCCGTACAGCATCCAACGTCCGTCTTTGGAAATATCCATGCCGCCGATACGGAAGAAATCATGGCCTTGCGCTTCGGCATTGGTGTCGAACACCACTTGTTCGCCGTCGATGGGCACGCCGATTTCAATGGTTGGCGGATCCCAATCGTCTGCGCCTCGAATAGGCACACGGCATTGCACCGCATACTGCTGGCCCTCCTGGGTGCGTACGAAATACCAGTAGCCATCCATGCGTGTCGGCACGGACATGTCGTTTTCCTGAACGTGCGACTTGAGCTCGTCGAACAGTGTGGAGCGTAGGGTTTTCAACGGTTCCATACGCTGCTCGCAATACCGGTTCTGCGCGGCGACGTAATCCTGCACGTCATGCGATTCCTTGTCGCGCAGCCATTCGTACTCGTCGATGAAGGTGTCGCCGTGGAATACGCGCTCCTTCGGCACACGCTTCGCGATCGGCATCCCGCATTTGTCTTGCACGCTTTCGTCGCTTTCTCGCGCGCCCGTTGCGCCCTGTTCACCCCGAAAATCAGTCATGCACGCGATTATACCGGCATTGCATTCCCAATCCCACGCGGCACGTACCCCCTGCTCCGGGCGTACGAAAAAGTCAGACGCCCATCTGTTGTTTCAGGAACGGCAGCATGGTTTTCATCAGATTCGAGCCGGTCGTTCCCGTGAATACCGGGACATCGGTGACCGGGATCGGCTGCGTGACCGCACGCCCCGCAACGGTGCCGAGATTGCCGGCGACTTCGCGTGGAGACAACTGCCGGATGCCGATCGCCAGCACACGCCCTGGGTATCGGCGTGCGATCGTGGCGTACGTGGTCGGATCCTTCTGCCCGTCATCGCCGATCAGAATGAACTTCATATCAGGAAAATCAGCCATCAATTGTTCGGCATATTCGAGTTTGTGCTGCACTCCGGAAGGAATGAACGTTTTCGGGCGAGGATCGAGGTCGCGCAATAGCAGCGGACCTTCCGGAAAACCATGGTTGGCGATGAAATGCCGGATCGAGCTTTCCACATTCCATGGCGATGTCGACAGGTAGAAGAACGGCGCGTCCGGGAACATGTCCGCAATGCGGTTGAACAGCAGGTTCATGCCCGCAACCGGCATTTTCTTCTTTGGATCGAGCAGCAGCAGATTGTAGGCGGCTTTCATCAGGCTTGGCGCCTGCGTGACCATGATGGTGTCGTCCACGTCGGAGATCACGCCGACTTTCGTACCGCTGGGAATGGTGAACAGGTTGGCTGTGACCGGTTTGCGGCTGCGTACCTTGTATGACACGTCGTGCACGCCCGGTTCGAGCGAATGTTCGGCCACGAGATCGAGATATCCTGCGGAATCGGAGGCTGCGAATTCACTGGAGACATTGCGCTGCGCGTCCACTTCGTCGTGCACTTCGGACGCGCCCACCTGCACGGTTTCGAGGGGCACGCCGTCGATGGCGATGCGCACCTTCGTATGCGGCGAGGGGATGGTGAGCATGGCACGGATGCCACGGGTCAGACGACCCGCCTGACGTTTGAAGGGCCCGTACACGGTTCGGCAGATCAGTCGAGAGTAATGTTCGGTGCCGTAGCCGACATATGGTTCCACGCGCGGATACCAGTTGAGATTGAGCACCATGCTTGTTGAGAACGTCACCCACTTGTTGAACGCTCTGGTAATGGTGCGGCGGAACAGTCGTGTCAGCGGAGGCTTGACTTCGATGCGTTCATGTTTCGAAGCCGCGTCGAAGGTGGTGACCACCTTGCGTGCGGGAATGGGCACGGTCGGCATGTCATCTTCGGATATGGAATCCGGTTCACGCTGGGGCAACGGCTGCGGTTCGGTCATAACCCCACTATAAAGGCGATTATTGAATTACCTGGTACCCCAGCGTGAAAATCAGGGATTTTTCAGGGAATACCGATGATTCCCCATCCAATTTCCCGAATCGTGCCGTTCACTGAGCCACGATGTTGGCGTATTCCTCGGAGGAAAGCAGTCCCGGCTCATCATCCTCAAGTTCGATTTTGAAAATCCAGCCTTCGCCATACGGGTCACCCGTTACGATGCTTGGATCGTCGGCGGCCTCGTTGTTCACATAGCGAATCACGCCGGCCACCGGAGTGACCAGCGGCGTGACCGCCTTGGAAGATTCCAGTTCCGCCACCTCGTCGCCCGCCTGCACTTCGGTGCCGACTTCCGGCAGATCGATGTACACGAGTTCGCCAAGCTGGTCGGCCGCATATTCGGTGATACCCACCATGGCCGGCTCGGTGGAAGCATCCACCCACACATGCTCGTCGGAATATTCAAGATGCTCAGGCACATCCAGATTCGGCTTGTTATCGTTTTCTTCGCTCATGAAAGCTCATTCTACGTCAATCGTATGTATTTCCCTAGAGCAGTGCCGAAACTTGTTACGGGAGGTCGTGGCCGAGCCATTCTTCGATCATGTAGCGGGCGATGGTGGCCTTTCCGGGAGCTTCCATACGCCCTGCCACCAACTCGTTCATGTATTCGTCGCGGGTCACCCAACGCGCCTGCAGGGTCTCGTCGCCGTCCACGCGCACGTCGGTGGTGTTGGCCACGCCTTTGAACGCCATCATGAGCGATGCGGGGAACGGCCATGGCTGCGATCCCAAGTATTTGAGTTCGCCGATATCTATGCCGACTTCCTCTTTGGCTTCGCGCCGGCAGGCATGCTCCAGGTTTTCTCCGGCTTCCACGAAGCCGGCCGATACGGAGTACAGTCCGGTGTTGCGCCATGCGCTGTTGTGTTGCAGCAGCAGACGGTCCTCATGGTCCACGATCGCCGTGATGACGGCCGGTTCCACTCTGGGGAACAGCAGTCGCTTGCCGTCCGCTTCGCTGGTGCAGCGTTGCGCCCATCCTCCCAACGCCGGTTCGGTCGGAGCGCCGCATGTGGGGCAATGACGTTGGCGCGCATGCCATACGCCCAGCGAGATCGCCGTCGTGGCCTGGCCTGCTTCGCGCGCGCTGGCATGCGGTGCGAATCCGCGCAGATCGACCCAGTCGAATCGTTCCGCAGCGCTTTCCAGCAACGATTTCGACGTTTTCGCTTCCGGTTCGTGCTGTTCGCCGAACGCATCGTCCGCGCCCATATGCTCGCTGCTTGCGGCCACCGTCTCCGCGGCTTTCACGCGAGACACGTCAACGGCGACCACGTGTTCGTCGCGTTTGCCGCCATACGATCCGAGGAATATGGCGAGCGCCGTCGGATGCGTGTGCAGTTCCGCCGCCACGTAGGCGCCGGGCAATTGCGCGAGACGCATATGCACGTTGGCGTAGTCCGCGATGGCTCCCTGTCCGTGCGGCACCGCCACCATGCCGTCTTTGACGAGAATGACCTTCGTGGCCGGCTCCAGCAGCGCCGTGTCGAACAGGTCGGGTTCGCCGCGTCTCGAAACCTCATAGTCGATGTCACCTTGCGCAAGTGGCAGGAACGGCAGTGCCTGAGTCAGCGCCAATGGTGAGAACACGCTCATCGCTTGCTTCTTTCCTTGAATACGATTGATAGAGCGGATATTTTTTCTCTATTCCGTATTTTCTTTTCTATTTTTTTATATCTTTTTTGTATTTCTGATTGCGATATTGACGGCAGCGACGGAAAATACCGGCTACTGCACCCTGCGCACCAGCGCGAGCAGCGCGTCGGCAACCGCTTGCGGATGCTCGTATGCGCTGAAATGCCCGCAATCGAATACCACCGTCATATCCGCACTCGTGCCTGTCATCGCATCGGCGATCGGCGTCATCACGCTCGGCGGGCTCGACGGATCCTTGTCGCCGCAGATCACCGCAACCGGTGCTGTAATCGCAGGCAACACATCGTTCAGATCCGGGCGCCCAGCCGCCATGCGCTCACGCCATGCGATGCCTTCGGCAGGCTGTTCGTTGATCCACGTCGTGAACTGTTCACGGTAGGCGTCCGACTGTTTGATGGTTGAATCCTCAGGCGTGGCGGCGGCGAATCCCATAACCGGTTCGTGTGTACCCGTCGATTCGCATTCCTCGGCGATCGCGATGCGTTTCGCACGCATCTGATCGGAATCAGCGGCGGCCTTCGTGTCGCATAATGCCAGTGCGGCGACGGCTTCGGGGTGCAAACGCTGAATGTCGAGAATCAGGTAGCCGCCCATCGAAAGACCCACCCAAATCGCCTTGTCGTATCCGGCAGCGTGCAACAGGTCGACGTAAGCGTCGGCCATACGGTCCAAACCGTTGGGGAAAGCGCCGTCCGTGTCTTTGCCGCCACTGGTCTCATCGGAAGGAATCGGCCCTTCTCCCGCACCGGGCATGTCGGGACCCCAGATCGGGAACCGTTTCATACCATGTTCCACAGCGGCCGCCTCCAACGCCTCCGCACATTCGTCCCACATGCGGTGGTCCACGGGGAACCCGTGCACCAGCACCACGGGAAGTCCCTCGCCCTCGCAATACACGTTATTATGTAATTCGATCGTCATCGTCTCACTCCGTTCCTCTCCCCTATATTGCCTATATATCTATCGCTTACGCTGCCTGCATTCGCAAGCTGCCACGCGCTTTCCTGGCGCCCACGGCCGACCGTTTTCGACGTCAACCATAAGCCTGTCGGCTACCTGCCGGCCCAAGCGATCGCCTGACGCACAATCGTGCCGTATCCGTTGCTCATCTGGTTTATGAAAGTGTCGAGGATCTCGCTGTTCGTGTTGACCCATTCCACGTCGAGCGTCTCGTCCTGCGGCTTGCAATCGCCCGCGATCGGCACTACATAGCACAATGCGATCGCATGCTGGCGGGAATCGAAATAATCGGACAGTCCTGGCGTCGGGAAAAATTCAGCCACGGTGAATGGCTGCAGGCTCACTGGCAACTGCGGCAACGCGATATCTCCCAAATCCTTGGCGATATTGCGCGCCACGGCCTCACGCAACGATTCGTGGTAGAGCACGCGGCCGGCGATCAGCGTTCGTTCGATGCTGCCGTCGTCAGACACACGAAGCAGTGATCCGACCTGTGAGACACGTCCCAGATCATCGGTGCGCACCGGCACCACAAGCACGTACGGAATCGGCATTTCACCTCGCATACGGTTGATTTCGCCGGAAGCAAGCCATCCTGGAGGGTTTCCTATTCCGCGGATGAAATCCTCCGGCGTGATGTCGTCGAATTCTCCGCGACGGCGGCCTGCATCGAAATCGCCCTCGTCGGGCACTTCATCATTCATCACTGGCATAGTCCCATTATCACGCATCTTGTGTGAATTGGCTGGAAAAGCGTGCGATGGAAGACGATTCCTCTGATAGCGGATCTTGCGCATGCCGGGAATGCGTCGGGTTGGGGCACGGTTATATACTCCAAAGCAATCGCATACGAGGGGTGCAGCCCGTCACGCGCGTCGATGGAACGAACAGCAAGGAGCAATCATGGCAACGCATGCAGTCACTTCCGAGGATTTCAATCAGATTGTGGAATCCAACGATCTGGTATTCGTGGATTTTTGGGCGACCTGGTGCGGTCCGTGCCGCGCATTCGGTCCGACGTTCGAAAAGGCGAGCGAAGCGAATCCCGACGTTTATTTCGCCAAGGTCGATATCGACCAGAATCCGGATCTCGCTTCCGCGGCCAAGGTGCAGGCCGTGCCGACGTTGATGGTGGTCAAGAACCAGCAGATCGTGTTCCAGCAGGCCGGTGCGTTACGTGCGTCGGATCTGGACGATCTGATCGCGCAGGCCAAGGCGTTGGATGTCAACGCGGCCGCTGCCGAAGAGGCTGAGGCGCAGGCGGAGTAGGCTGAAAATTACAACGATTTCAAAGGTGTCGTTCGATGGTAAACATCAACGGCACTTTTTGTTTTGCCCGCCTATTGCGTACGCTTGCTTTGCCCACCTGTTACATATGCGCCCGCTCGGTTTCCATGGCGTGAGGTAAACTGGCTTGTTAGATGTGCGCTTTCCGGCGAAGCCTCGTGTGGCAGCGCACCGCATGCCGAGCATGCGTGAATTCGCCGAGGATCTGAACGCGCGTTTAGGAGCAGAATGGCTAACCACAGCAAGCACGCCCAATCGTCTACCTTCACCGTGCCGAGCAAGTCCTCGCTGGTGAAGATCGCCGCAACGATTGCGGCGATGGGCCTGTTGGCTACCGGCGGCATTGTGTCGCGCAATCTTTACACATCCGCGGAGCGGAATACGGCCAATCAGGTCACGGCTTTCTCCGTCACCGATTCCGCGGAGGCGTCCCGTGGCAATGCCCGCGAGCTGCTTAATGGAGACACCTCGTACGTCACCGTGAAAATCAACGGCAAGTCACGCGTGGTGCCCGGCACCAATTTCACCGACGTGAAGTCCGTGCTTGACGCGGGTGATATCACGCTCGAACCGGAAGACACGGTCTCCCCTTCGCTCACCACCAAGGTCGATGAGAAGACCGTGATCACCATTCAGCGTGCCGGCGCAAGCGTCGAGGTTTCCGACACCGCCATCGGCTTCAATGTCATCAAGAAAGAAACCTCAAGCCTGCCGGAAGGCCAGGAGAAGGTCGAGACGGAAGGCGAGGAAGGCGTGATGGAAACCACGAACCTCGTGACCAAGTCCGGTGACACCGTGGTTTCCTCCAACATGATCAGCTCGTACGTGAAGAAGGCTCCGGTCGACAAGGTCATTCTCGTTGGCACCGGCTCCACTTCGTCGTCGTCCTCCAGCGCTTCCGCGTCGATCGGCACCACTGTGCCGGCGGGCGAAATGCAGCAGTGGGCTCACGATTATCTGCTGTCGAACGGCTACACCGAAGCCGATTTCACCGCCACCGTATACATCATCACCCACGAGTCCGGCTGGAGCGTCACCGCAACGAATCCGAGTTCGGGCGCCTATGGTCTGCCCCAGGCGTTGCCTGGCAGCAAGATGGTGAGCGAGGGCGCCGATTGGGCTACCAATTACCAGACCCAGCTCAAGTGGTTCTGGGGCTATTGCGCACAGCGTTACGGTTCCATTCAGGGAGCCTATTCGTACTGGCTTGCCAACCACTGCTACTGATATGCGTCGCCATCTGATCTCAAGCAAGCTCGTATTGAAAGTTTATGCTGACTGGTGATTGATATTTAATTTTCGTAATTCAACGCATATAGTTTGAGCCTTGTAGTATTTGAAGATATTACGAGGCTCAAACTATATTGCGATTCGATATATCACTAAGATACTATCGGTTTCACAGGGCGTTGTTGGCGCCGATCACAGTAGCTTCCTTGACGTCGTCGATCTTCCTGCGCTTGCGGCCGCCATGGCCGGCCTTCGGACCGCGCTTGCCGACGGTGCCGCTACGAACCCCGTTCTTGGCGTCGAAGAGGATCACGCGCTCATCGCTGTGATATTCACCTTCCAAAGCAAAGTAGGCGATCTTGTCTGCAGGCACTTCCGGGAAAGTGAAGAACTTCTGCGTTGCAACAAGCAGGTCAAGATTGCGAGTGGTCACGGAAGCCGGACGATCAGCGTTCGGATTGTTGAACTGAACCGCGAAATCGTCGTTCTCGTCGCACACCTGGATTGCGAACTTGCCACGCTCGTAATTCACCAGCAGCTTGACGAATTCCGGACGACCGAGCACTTCGGAAACACCCTTGGAAAAACGAACGGATTCAAGCATGACCGTCATGGTCAACTTGCCCCCCGTTCTTTCGCCAACTTCTTTGAAACCATCAAGAACGGACATGTAAATCCCTCCTTTATCGTAAATAACTACATGAAATACTGTACCTCATTGTCGGCAATAAAAACGAATCGAATCTTAGGGAATATATATTCGTATCTTTAAGAACACAACATAATACGAAAAAACATAATGAGGCCATTTCACGCAACCACTTTTGTAATCACTTTCATTTTTAAAATGTTTTCTCAACAACAATTTTCATTGGAATTTCGCCATTTCTTGGTACTTTTTGCACTCTAATTGAAATGGAACATACACTACACAGTTACAGCATCGCAAACGCAATCAAAGAAGATGGACCCCCGTCGCAAAGCAGGATTCCAGCATTGCTAACAGCGTGGCGGAATCCTTGAGCAATGTGGTGGAAAAGTCGCTACACGCTTCCAGCAAAGAGTCGCCGGTGAAGCTTTCCATGGTGCAGCGCACCGCGGAGCCCGTAGCCCCCAGCTCCCCGAAGGCGGCGTTGTACCTGGCTGTGACGTGACTATGAAGCGCGATCTGAAGGAAATCGCCGTTCAGCTCGACAACCTCAACGTTCCGGTGATGGGCTTCGTGTTCAACTTCGCGAAGGAACGCAAGGTCTCCTCGAACGGCAACTACCATTACTATTATGACGAGAGCTGCAAGAAGCGCCAAAGGAGCCGAAAGAAGAGTAAGCACAAAAACTGACCCAATCTCAACAAAAATAATCGCCTCCCTTTTACTAGAAAGGGAGGCGATTTTTCGAGTTTATGCAACGCAATGCGCAGCTTAGTAGGAACCGGTACCGCGGAAGACTACGAGCACGGTCTTCGCAAGAATCGCGAGATCTCCAGCGATGGACCAATTCTCGATGTACGAAACGTCCAAATACTCGCTCTGCTCCTGCGAAAGATCCGAACGACCGGAAACCTGCCACGGACCAGTAATACCGGGCTTCACCAGCAAACGCGTGGAATACAGGGAGCCATAGCGGGCAACCTCGTCAGGCAACGCCGGACGAGGCCCAACCAAAGACATATCGCCCTTCAACACGTTAAAGAACTGAGGGAACTCATCCAACGAAGTCTTACGAATAAAATGGCCAATCTTCGTAATACGTGGATCATCCTTCATTTTGAAGATAAAACGATCGCTCTGGCCATTCTCTTCCGCAAGCTTCTTCTTCAACTCTTCTGCATTGGTAACCATGGAACGGAACTTGTACATGGTGAACGGCTTACCATGTAACCCGACACGCTGCTGAGAGAAAAACACCGGACCACCATCATCGAGTTTGATGGCAATAGCCACACCGAGCATAATCGGCGAAGAAATCAACAACGCGCAAGCCGAACCTATGATATCGACGACACGTTTCACCACAGCAGTAGCAGTAGTGTATTGCGGCAGACTCGCCAACAACACCGGCTGCTCAGCCGTATTACGCAAATATAGGCGGTGACCGCTCACATCAGCCAAAGACACGGCCAACGCAAGCTCCATGCCCAAAGATTCCACTGCAAGAGAGATACCATGCAGCATTTCGGAATCACGAGACAGCACGTCGGCAACATACACTTCCTGCGCACCCAAGCTTTCGCACGTGCGGGGGAACGCGGAATTAAGCGGAATCACCTTCAGCTTGTCGGCACCTTCAATGGAAGGATCCGGCTCGAACGAAGTGACCACATACGCATCTTTCTTTCTGCCGTCAGCTTCGATCGGGCATACTGCGACCGGCGAATACCCCCAATTGGAATAATCCTGCATGGTACGCAACGCACGGTTAATGCCGTCGGAAGAACCAATCACCACGGTCCTATACTTGCAAGAACCTTTTTTGCGGCTGCGATGCAACCACTGACGCATCTGCCAACGGGCAATCACTTCCAGGAGGAACGCGATGATCGGGGCAACGATAAGTGCCGTTCGTGGAAGCGCAAGTTTGAAAATAAACGCAATCGAGCAATACGTAATAATAGTGAGCAGCGAAGCGTTGATGATCTTCGCGTACAGCTCATAGCCCTCCGCCATCACATGCCTATGGTATGCACCGACGATTGTAAGGCTCAATACCCAAATGGCACTGAAGCAAACAAGAAATAGCCCAAATGGCATGACGCTACCGATGGCTTCATATGCAGAATTGTTTGCCCACAGGCTGAACGCGAGAGAAACCAGCATGACGGCAAGGTCGACCATTACCAGACAGGCAACGAACGAATATCTCCACCCCGGAACGACCTGCTTCTTGACCCTCTTACAGCTATGCCCGTCCCCATCAACGGGAAACGGCGTGTTCGAGAATGTCATCGGTTCAAACTGCGAAACGTTTTGAGCTTGATCCTGAACATGCGTCCGCTGCTTATGCCATGCGTTGGAGGAAACAATATGTATTTCCTCCGTCTTTGGCGTTGAATCCGAATCGCAGGAGTTCCCTCGCATGTCCAATCCCTTCAGTCTGGCTCTCACACTCCATCCTTCTAGGGCAGATTACCCCCCCCCCGAGTAACATCCACCACCCTAGAATGGCATAGAAGGGTGATGGATGTCGGTACTCCCACAATCAGCTGCGGAGGAGGATTTCCTCCAGGGCGCCAATCACCGCATCGGGCATGCCGGAGGTGACAAACAGCTCGTTGCTGAAACGGGGCGCGGTATCGAAGGTGCGCAGAGCCCCGAGCGCACGCACTCCTTGCTCACGAATCGCCTGCATCGCATGCTCTTTGGAAATGTACGGCATTTGCGCATGCAAGAGCACGTCAAGCACGTCCTGTTCGACTGAATTCTCAGCAATCTGCAGTCCGTCTGCAATCGTAACGTTCAAGCATGCAGTAGACGGCACGTCGCGCACAACGACCGACAGACTCAACGTCTGCTGATCGTATGTAATTTCTGCAGTATTGCAAGCTTTACCGCCAATTTCGATACGAACGTTCTGCGTGTCTGGCTGCGCAACTCCACGGAACACAATCTCCCAGTTACGCTGTGCCGGAATGGCTTCAGCACAGCCTTCCACCGGACTGATGGTGAACTGCGTGGCATTGTCCGTATTCTTCCAGTCAAGGCTCATGCGCGTATCGGCAACATGAGTTTGGCCATCGCAAGACTCGGCAGATGCAGAACCGGAAGCAGCAGAGGCCACAGAACCATCGTCTTCCTTGAGTGTGAACGAACCGTTCGCACCGGGGAACACCAGCACCTGCAGGGACTCCGGATTGCCTAGATCATTCACCTTATTGCCCTCGCCAAGCTGCTGCAACGGCACGATACCGCCAGCCTTGGCAAACACCGGCATACGGTCGATCGCACGCCACACTTCCAAACGACGCCCGGACTTCCCTGCCGAAACGTAACGGCGACCGTCGAAGAAGTCATACCATTCGCCTTGCGGCAGCCATGCTTCCGTGCTACCCAGCTGCGCGGAATCGTCATTGTCAGAAACAATTGGTGCAACCAGCAGCTCAGTACCGAAACGGAATTCGTCCGGCACCTCGTACGCCTGCGGATTGTTCGGATCCGCCCAATACATCGGCTCCACCAATGGCATGCCCTCAAACGCGGCGCGATAGTTCATGGTGTACAGGTACGGCAGCATCATATGGCGCAGTCGCAGCGAACCCACCATGGAATCGCGCACTTCCGCGGAGAAGTTCCACGGCTCCTTGCCCATGAACTGCGAATTGCTGGAATGCAGGCGATTGATCGGGCTGAACGTGCCAAGCTGGTACCAACGGGCTTCCAAATGCTCGTTACGATAGCCACACATATGACCGCCAATATCGTGACTCCACCATCCGTAGCCGATATTCGACGCGGTAGCAGTGAAATACGGCTGGAACTGCAAGGATTCCCACGTAACAATGGTGTCTCCCGAGAAACCGACCGGATAGCGGTGCGAACCCGGGCCAGCATACCGCGAGAAGGTGAGCGGCCAACGGTTGTTGCGTCCCGCACGGCTCACGTTGCGTTCGGATTGCTCGACATGCATTTCATGCTCATCTCGAACGCCCGGCTCGGCGCACTTTTCGCATTCGCAGTTCTCCCCTGCGTTGCGTTCGGAAGAAGTCTCGTAGCGCCCGGAATCCAGGTAGTGCAAGTGGTTGAGCACCCACAGCGGGTCGAGTCCCGGCTGGCGGGTCACGCCGCCCTGCTGCCAGTCGAGCCACCAGAAGTCAACGCCTTCGGCTTCCATACGATGATGCATGTCGAAGTAGGCGCTTACGAAATCCGGATTCGTCAGGTCGAATTCCACCGCCTCTTCGGTTGCGGGATCGATGCCGACGCGCTTGGCCACCGCCTCATAGTCGTCTTCGAACGCGCGCACGCCGTCTCGCGGATGCACGTTCAACGTGGCTTTCAGGCCGCGCTCGTGCAAGTCGCGCAAGAACGCCTTATGGTCCGGAAACAGCTGCTTATCCCACGAATAGCCGGTCCAACCGGAACCGTATTTCGGATCGACATCGTCCACGCGGTGCCAATCCATGTCGATCACGGATGTGGTGAATGGAATGCCTTCGCGCTTGAACCGGTCCATGAGCTGCAGGTATTCGTCTTGCGTGTAGCGGTAGTAGCGGCTCCACCAGTTGCCGAGTGCGAAGCGCGGCAGCAGAGGCGTTGGTCCGGCCAGCTTGTAGAAGTCTTGCACCGCTTCGGTGTAGCGGCGGCCATAGCCGAAGAAGTAGAAGTCGGTTTCCGCGTGATCGCGTGGCATAACCCAAGCCCCCAGTGGATTCGGTTTGCCGTTCACTTCGTATGCTTCCACGATCACGTTCGCGGCGGAATCGTCGAGTACCGCCCATCCGTCTCGCGAAATCACACCGTCGCCGAGCGGAATCGCACCATTCGCCTCGTCGAGCGTGCGCGCGGTGCCTTTGAGATTATGCTTCGGCTCGTCGCCGTAGTGCCACGTATTGAACTGGGTGTCGGCCACGCCCTTGACGACCACGCTCAAGCCTTCTTTGCTGAACGGCTTGCCATCGTACGTCACATATAGCGCGGGGGTATCAACAATGAGCAGTCCGTCGCGATGTGTCACCGTGAATTGCGGATCGGCACCGAAATCGCGGTTGACCACCATCTGCGTGAGATTGTCCTCAAATTCACCGGAATCTGACCATTCGAAACGGATCAGCGATTCCGTTAGAATGCCAATCCTCCAATGCTCCCCCTGCAGGATCGACGCTTCTCGCATATTCGGCCGCGCCTTGCGCACATAGTCGACGAACACCGTGCCGGCTGCGTTATCTAATGCGTTGTTTGCCATGCTACTCCTGCCTTACTTGCTACTGCCCGTCGCAATACCTGCGATGAACTGCTTCTGGAAAATCATATATACAATAATCACTGGAACAATTGCCAACGAAGTTGCTGCGAACAATCCGCCGTAATCGGTGCCATATTGGCCGTTGAAGGCCTTCAAGCCGACAGCGAGCAGCTGCTTGTGTTCGTCAGTGATCATCAAGAATGGCCACAGGTAGTCTTCCCAATTCCACAGGAAGGTGAAGATGGCGAGCGCCGCGATGGTGTTGTGGCTCATTGGCAGAATGATGCTATGGAAGATTCTGGTTTCGGATGCGCCATCGAGTTTTGCCGCTTCAATGAGTTCGTCAGAAATTCCCGAGATGGATTGGCGGAACAGGAAGATGCCGAATGCGCTGATCATGCCAGGAAGCACGAGCGACGTGTAGGTGTCTTGCAGACCCCAGTTGGTGAACATTTCGTATTGCGGAATGATGGTCACTGCCCAAGGAATCATCATGGTGCTCATAACGATGCCGAAAAGCAGGTTGCGACCACGGAATCGCATTTTAGAGAACACGTAACCAAGCACTGCACTTGTGTAGATTGCAATACCGGTTTTCAGTACTGCTACAATCAGCGAGTTTGCGAACAATCGCAAAAAATTGAACTTTTCTTGGATGCTCACATAATTGTCAATTGTGGATGGCTTAGGGAATAATCCTCCGGTCACTTTGACGATTTCGCTATTTGGCGCGAATGATGAAATGAACATCCAAACAAATGGAACAATGGTGATGATGGCGACGATGAAGAGCAGAATCGTAAGAATGATGCCGCCAATTTTACGTGATTTCATACCAGTTCCTCCGAATCTCCAGAAACCTTGAACATGATGAGGGTGAGCACACCAGTGAACAGGAAGAGCACAACTGCCTGAGCTGATGCGACGCCGAAGTTGTATTTCTGGAATGCCTGATCAAAGATGAGATAGCTGATGGTGTAGGTTGACGTGCCCGGTCCGCCTTCGGTCATGACGAGAATCTGCACGTATGCCTGCAGGTAGCTGATCAGTGACGTGATGACAATGAACAAGGTGGTTGATTTAAGCAGCGGCAGGGTGATTTTGAAGAAAATCTGCACTGAGTTGGCACCGTCGATGGCGGCCGCCTCGTACACGTCTCGAGGAAGATTCATGAGACCGGCCAAATATAGAACGGTCGCGTAGCCGAAATCCTTCCAAATGGTCATGATGATGACTGCCGGCATGGCCCATTTGGTGTCGTGCAGCCAGTTGATGTCGAGTCCTGTGATTTTGTCTACCATGCCGAACTGCGGGTCGAACATCCACATCCACACGAAAGAGACTGCCACGAGCGGAGTGATGGTCGGCATGTAGAACAGACCGCGGAGGGTATCTTTGCATTTGACGAGTTTGGCGCTGAGCAGCAGGGCCAAACCGAGACCAAGCACAATGCGGAAGAGTGTAGAAACACCTGCGAATACCGCAGTGTTCCCCATGGAAGTCCAGAAGAGTTTGTCTGTGAGGATCTGTTTGAAGTTGTCGAGCCCAGCCCAATCATAAGTGCCGATCAGAGGATTCCAGTTATGCAGACTGCCCGCGAAGGCTTTAAAAATTGGGTAGGCCAGGAAAATGGCGAAGTAGACCACCAAGAAGGCAACGGCCATGTTGCGTAGGGTGAAAATTCTCGATACCAGAGATTCACCATTTTTGTTTTTCATTGAATCTCGCCTCTCTGTGAGTCGATTCGACCGTTTTGTTACGCAATACAGAATGCCGGATCGAAGCGAATAAGAAGATTGAACGTATCTCGTAGATAAAAGGCAGTCGCGGCGCGGAAGAAGAATCGTACCGCGACTGCCCGGATTGGAAAAGGGATCGGAAAGGATATATCGGTATTACTTATGTTCGTCGAAGTAAGCGTACTTGCTTTCCATTGACGTGAAGTCAGAGCTCTTCATGTCGGTATCCATCTGATCCTGGGCCTTCTTGAGAGCTTTATCGATGGACATGCCGTTCTGGAAGACGTTCTGGAAAGCAGTGGTGCCGCTGGATTCAACGGTGGATGGTGCCGGCCCCGGCCAGATCAGTCGGTCTACGCGTGGCTGGATGGCGGTCATGACCGGCTTGGAGAGAATGTCCTTGTCGTTCTGCAGCGAGGTCTTGGCTGGGAAGGAGTTCAATTCGGATACCGCTTCACGAATGTAATCATCGTTGGCAAGCAGGTACTTGATGAAGTCTTGGGCAACGGCCTGCTGTTCCTTGCTCTGGTTCTTGTTGACGCCCGGAGTAGATTCGCCGTTGTAACGGTCGTATGCAAACGGAGTGTCTTCGGAGAAAGTTGGGGTGGCGAACACACCGTAGTCAATATCTGGATACTTTTCTTTCAGCGTGCCTTCCATGTGGCCCCAAGCGTAGATCATCGCAGACTGGCCGTTACCGAAACTTTGGGTGTAATCGTTACCGAAGTCAACAGATCCGACCTTGTACTTGTCATACAAATCCTTGAGGAACTGCATGTTTTCTTTGGTCACATCGTTGTTGTAGTTGGCTTTCTTGCCATCTTCGCTGAAGAGCAGTTCACCCTTCTGATAGTTCAGACCTTGATAGATGGCGCTGTAGGCATCGCCGTTGAAGTTGAAGCCGGCCTGCGTCATCTTGCTGCCGTCGGTCTTGGTGAGCTTTTGGGCGACCTGGATGAATTCGTCCCATGTGGTCGGAATGTCGGCGTCGGTAAGGCCCGCTTCGCTCCACAATGTCTTGTTGTAGTAGATGTTGCCGGTGTTGATCACGGAGTCGATGTACTTGACTTTACCGTTCTCATCTTCATGTACGGATGCGGTGGAGTAGTCGGATTCCAGAGACTTGGTGTCGATATCGTAATCCGCTGCGTATGGACGAATCAACGCATCGTGAGAGTTGTGGATGTTGAAAACAGCAGGACCGTTTTTGCCTTTCAGAGCCAACGGCAGCTTGGTCCAATAATCATCCCATGAAACATTCACCGTTTTGATGGCGACGTTCGGATACGTCTTCGTGTAGGACTCAATCATCTTGTAGACAGGATCCGTGCCCTTGCTGCCCCAGCTCCAGTACTCGAGCTGGATTGGCTTGCCGTCGTTCACGAGATGATTGGGGTCGTAGGTAATGGTGTTGCCGATAACATCAAGCCCTTTGTCGGCTTTCGTATCGGTTGTGCCGGAGGTGGCATTGCTGTTCCCGCACGCAGCCAAGCCGACGATGCTCAAGGCTGCCACTGCCACTGCGATACCTTTGTTGATTTTCATATCTCTCCTTACGTCCTCGTAAGCCTTCATCCGCCCCTTGCGGACAAGCAATAGCATACGACAAGGGTTTCATATTGGCAATTCAAGGTTTTTTAAAATGTAAACGGTTTCATTTGAAACCCGTTTCATCTCACCGCTGTGAGCGTGCACACATTGTTTTTCATACGGCGTGTCGTATCGCAACCCTTTTCATTCATCTTTCAACTCTGTAGCCATGAGGACGGCAATGATGGTAGGCTGAAACCAACAGTGAAAAACTTTCGGAGGCACCATGAAAGCGAGCATCGGCGATGTGGCACTGAAGGCAGGCGTATCGAACGCTACAGTCTCACGCACTTTCGCACACCCTGAACAGGTGTCAGAGGCAACACGGTTGAAAGTGCAGGCCGCAGCCGATGCGTTGAATTTCAGCGTTTCCAGATCGGCAGGAATTCTTAAATCCGGTAGAACCTATCGCATAGCATTATTGGTCGGCAGCGGCGTCATCGAATGGTTCACCGCCGAAATCATTGCCGGACTTAATGATGTTTTGCGTGACGCCGGGTACGATCTGGTCATCTACCCCATCGAGGGGTCGGAAGCGCGCGACGCATTCTTCGAGGAACTTCCCGTACGCAACAACGCTGATGCCGTATTCGTTTCCTCATTTGGCATCAGCCCCGACGAAGTCAAACGTCTCGGAACCGCAAAAATTCCGATTATCGGCATCAATACCACCAGCGAAGGATTCGACGCAACTGTCGGTATCAACGACAAAGAAGGCATCAAACTCATCGTTCGGCATCTCGCCAAGCTGGGACATCGTAACCTGCTGTATTTATATGAAAGCTTTTCCTCCACATTGGGATTCAGCTCATTTAACCGCATTTCCGGATTCCAAGAAGCCTGCGATATGATTGACGGATTGACCGCCCGCACACTGGCAGTGCAAAAAGGCGACAGCATTCTGGATGCGGCAATTTCCGAAATCCTGGCGCAAGACAACCCACCCACCGCATTGTGTTTCCATCAGGACTCACAGGCAATTCCATTGTTCTTCCGCCTTCAACGCAGTGGCCTTTCCGTGCCTGGAGATATTTCCGTAACCGGATTTGACGACAGCACCTTCGCTAAGGAGGCTGAGCTAACCACCGTTCGACAGCGCCCATACGACATGGCCGTCGATGCGGCGCAAAAGGCTCTGGCGCTCATCGAAGGACAACCCATCGAGGAACCATTCGAGACATTCCCCGTTCAGTTGCAAGTACGCGGATCAACCGCCAAACCACGCGCCACCCCTCTGCTGTAGGCCGCAGCGTGTAATCGCACGAGATCGCTTCGCGTAATATCCCCATTTCAACCTGGCCGCATCTGCGTTATGTATGGCAGATTTGTAGCGGGCTTTCGATCAAACAGATGTTGGGCAGTTTTACATGGCATTTATCAAAGATCTTGTTTTCTGCCGCTCCACACTCAAAGAATTCAACCAGAAAATACCGATTGCTTTTGCAGCCGCATCAATTAAATGCCAGCAAAAATCCATTCAAGACGTTGCTGCCAGCAACACCTCGGAAAGTAAAGTAAAAGTTGTGACCAATAATTCGGAGGCATCGCCAAGCAATGCAACCGTATTAAAATTCGGTTCGATTAAGGTTCGATAAATCTACCTCACCATTTTTGCTTATGGCGAGGCAAAATACATCCTTCCCACATGGCTTTGCTGCTTTTTGTATCTTTTGTTGTTATCCGTTGCCACTTGTCGGCATCGGCACGGCATGTCAGTATCATGTGCGTATGCGACTTCTTGGCAATATTCTGTGGCTGATTTTGGGTGGACTGCTGCTCGCCGCCGGTTGGGCGATTATCGGCCTGGTGCTGTGCGTCACCATTGTGGGCATTCCGCTGGGCATTCAGGCGTTCAAGATGGCGGGACTCACGCTGACCCCGTTCGGCAAAACCGTGGTGTATGGCGGAGGTGTGGGATCGGTGCTGGCCAATATCGTATGGTTTGTGTTGGCTGGCGTATGGATGGCGATTGGCTACATACTTGCCGGCCTGCTGAACTGCGTCACCATCATTGGCATTCCGTTCGGCATTCAATCGTTCAAGATGGCCAAATTAGCGCTATGGCCGTTCGGCTCGCAAATCCGCAGCTTGTAAATCACTTCAGATCACTTCACCCAACATAGACGGCCATCGACTGCCGTCTTGCATATAAGTATCGAGGAGCTGCGGTCCGAACAGGCCGTGACCACTGCACCCTAAGCAACGAAACACGTCTCATTTCGCTTATGGCAGCTCCAGAGCGGCAAGGCTCAAAAAACTGAACAGTCGAACATTACCTACCCAAATGATTGCTAATGCCAACCGCCTTGTGGACAGGTTAAAGAATACTTGCGATAGCGGCTTCTCTAACTGTAAGTTATCTAGAAGAAGACATCCGTACCCCGTCAAATATGGTTACTTGCGCAGCTTGCTTGCCGCGAAGATAAACAATGGCAGCGCGGCGAACGCGTAGTTCTCGCACTGGATATACAGGTACACGATCAGGACAAGCCAGCAGATAACAGTCTTGCCCCAAACACCATGCTCGGCAGCTGCAGTATCGAAGACACGCGTCATGGAAACTATGGAAGCGATGACCAGCAGAACCAGGCCGATCAATCCGTATTCGGCGACAACGCTGGTATACGCACACATCGTCCATACGGTGTCCGCATTCATGCCAGTCGCGAATCCCACCACAGCACTTCCATTCATGCCCAGGCCATTCAACAATCGTTCCGCATGCTTCGCGCCGGCCCATACCGCGTTGATGATGTTGCCGGAGCCATATCCGGTAAGCACCGTCCACGGATGGGCAAGAAGCCCGCATATCGGGTCAAGACTCTGGTAGATTCGCGCGAAGAACGATCCGTCTCCTTCGGCACCGTTTTCCGCAATCGAAGATAGTCGGGAATCGGCAAGCACGCCCAGCAGACCAAGCATAACCGCACCCAGCAGCTGCGCAATACCACGCACGCGCTGTTTCTTGTCGCACCACGAATTATGCACAATAATGGCAACCAGCAATGCCACCACCGAATCAAGAACGATCCGGGTGCCGGCCTGCATCAGCACAGAGCCAATCGCATACACAACGATGAGGTTGCGCAACCGCTTGGCATAGATACGGTCGCGCCCACGCATAAGCCACATAAGCGGCAGCAATATGCCGAACAGATGCATGCCGATATAGCTGGGCTCCGCGAACAGGAATTGCGGGCGACCACCGCCCCACACCGAGCTTTCATTGATGTACTGCCGGTACATGAGGTGCGCGAAATAGTCGGCCAACGGCTTGATATGCAGATGGATGGCTAGCCATTGCACCACGCCCACGCCGAAGGAGAACCAGTAAGAAGCGATGAGAATCCGCAATGGAGTACGCCAGGGGATGCGTTTGATGCCGAACGCAATGGCGATCGCACCCAAAGTGGCGAGCACGCCCAATAAGCCGGTGATGCTCATGAACGCGGCGTTGAGATGGATGCCGAATTTCAGCCATCCCGGAATGGACAGGATTATGCAGGCCACCGGCAGGAGGAACATTGGCAGGTATCGGTTGACCACGATGCGCAGTTGCCGCCAATTGCATAGGCAGTACGCGGCGAACAGCGCCGGACTGATTGGCGACCAGAACGGTGCGTACAGGCCGAGCGTGGTGCCGTCCACCGGAAGAAAAGCGATGGCCAGCAGCAGCCAAATGACGTTGCGTTCCTGCGTTGTCAGGAATCGCAGGAACGGCCGGTATTGCGGTCGGCCATGATGGTTGCCCGCGTCGATGGTGTCGTTGCGTGCGCATGCCTGGTTCATGTGGTTCCCCCTCCCCGTCAACCCTACTCGTTCATCATGATGTATGGATGCTACCCGTTGTTCATTTGCAGGTGCAACGCCTTCGTCAGGCTTGTAGGTCTGGCGGTTCGTCGGCGAATGGCTCGGCAGGCGTGCGGTAGCCGAGCACTCGCATGGGCCGGTCGATCTTGTGCTGTAGCGGACAAGCGGCAGCCCGTCATCATTCATCGATTAAACGTCCACTTCTCCTCAGGCTTGCGGCAAATTGTTCTTCCGTGATTTCTTCTGTCACCAGTCTGGAAATGAGTTTATATAGGGTATTTCGTTCTGGCGCTGGATCATCATCGATATCCAAATCAATTCTTTCCATTTTCAGGATGGCCAAGGATATGGCCATTGCGGTGCGCTTGTTGCCATCAGCGAAATAATGATTTTTGGCTAGGTGAAAGGTAAAATGCGCCATTTGTCGAAACAAATCTTCGAATCGTTCTTTCGGCGATTGACCGAATACCGGCAGAAAGGTCGAATCTACAACGCCACTTACGGAACCGGCGTCATTGGCTCTTTCCACGGTAAATCCGCCGATGTCGTCAAGTTGCTTCCTGTGTACTCGGACGATTGCTTGTGTCATTGCTTCTGCGAAATCATCAGATGGAAAAACGAGTGGCGGCGCTTGGATATGCCACCACTCGTCAGTGTATTGCTCAGGCATTGCGCAGAATCCTGAAGGTGTTCTGCCATTTTGCATTTACTTCATCCAAACTAGATGCAAGAGTGTTTTTGGGGAAGGTCAGACCGTCGTCGGATGCGAGAATGGCATCGTTGGTGATTTCGACGTTTTCTCCTTCCCTGTAGACATTCTTCCAAGCGGAGTTCTTTCGATGGGAGAATCTCACAAGATCGAATGCCGTCAGAAAACCATATTTCTTTGCCGTCCCATCTACGACGGATAAGGCCTGTTCATCCTTTACGGTTTCGCCCTCGGGCTTGAGAATCCTGTTGCGTCCGTATTTTTGGAAAGTGAAATAAACGTTCCTCTCAACCGGACCGTAAGGCCACGCTTCAATCTTGTCTTCGAACAATGGTTTCCCGGTTTCGCGCAGAGATTCGACTTGCGCGAAATAAACGAGCTTGTTCAGCACAAGATTCGTAATGTCGATATCAGAGCCATGGCGAAGAATGAAAGCATTCGCTACTTGTATTGACTTCATGCCCCTCCTCTGTCATGGAAATTTCTATGTTCAGATATATGAAGCTTGCTTTCGAAAGGATGTATATTACCAGTCCTTCTCTCAAAAACACAAAGGTAGCATTCAATAATGCATTTGTCAGACGCTGTAAGAAATCCTGCATTTTCAGTTTGCTGGGTATATATAGTACAGAATACGAAAAGGCATCATCAATCATTGCTTCAAATATCCGAAAGGCAATTTGTCGTATTGATGAAGGCTTGTATCTTGAGGATTAGGCGGTGTTATAAATCCCTTTGGAACAAAGGGCGCACTTCTATACAGGGGCAAGCCATGTATGTGCGCTCTGCGAGGCAGGCAGCCCAAACACACGAATATTCGGGTTGTTTTGCGCCACTCCGTTCCGTACAAGGGGCTGCAACCCTTGCGTCGCTAAGCGGCTATCCCTGCGGACTTGCTATCTACGAACGATTTAACAAACCATTCGCAGATAGCAAGTATGATTGAAAGGAGCATCCATGAAAGGAGCATCCATGAAGCGAGACATGGAGCTTGTTCGTCTCATTCTTTTGAAAATTGAAGAAGAATACTCTTCAACAGCGATTTCTAATTTGAACATTAGTGGCTACGACATGGAAACTGTCGCCTATCATTGCAAAATATTAAATGAGGCTGGGCTGATTTCTGATTACGGTGCCCGGTATGCGGATAACAGTTTACGGAGCTTCGGCGTAGGTTCTTTAACATGGGAGGGCAATGATTTTCTTGATAAAATCCGAGATAACTCCCAATGGAAAAAGGTTAAAGATGTAATTGTGCAAAAAGGACTCCCCCCTGTTATCGAAACAATTAAGACCATTTCCTCTGCGTTTGTGACAGCCGCAGCAGAGGGAGTAGCAAACTCCATCATTAAAAACGGTGGAATGCCGCAATAAAAAAACTATCCTCTAGTGTTACATAGACCGTCTACAAAAAAGTAGGCGGTCTTTTTATATCCCCACATCAAAATCAAGGAGGTCATGCATTATGGCAAAACAGAAAACTATCCCCGAACTGGAAGCGGAGAAAGCGGGAAAAAGAACGCAAGCTCTTGCAGCTCCAACACAAAAAGCAGCAACTTGAAAACCGTGCCGCATACTACGAAAAGGGAGATCGGCGCAAGCGGGCACATCATCTTATCACCCGTGGCGCAGCTATTGAAAGCGTTGCATCGCTGACAAAGGTTTTGACCGAAACCGAGTTTTACACCTTTGCGGAAAAGCATTCGCCTTGACGGAAGTCAAGGGTCTGCTCATGGAGGCCATCAACGAGCACAACAAAAATGAGTTTGGGGGTGATTGACTATCGCACTGTATCATTTTCATGTGACCCGGATTAAGCGCAGCGCCGGACAGTCTGCTGTGGCTGCTGCCGCCTATCGCTCCGGCGAAAAGCTGCACAGTGAGCATTACAGCGAGGACAGCGATTACGCCAAAAGGGCGACGTAATCTGTTCCGAAATCCTGCTGCCATCTCATGCTCCACCCTCTTTCTCTGACCGCGAAACCTTATGGAACGAGGTGGAGAAGCAGAACGGGAAAAGCGCAGCTTGCCTACAGATTTGACATTGCCTTGCAGAACGAGTTTTCCATGCAGGAGAACAGGGCGCAGACGTTTTCTTGGAGACTGAGCGAAAGGATTATCATATGTCCGGTCCCGAGGAACGACAGCGCGCGGTGGATCTGTACTCCGCCACGCCGATGACCACGGCCCAGGTGGTGAGGCATCTGGGATACCCGACCAGGCAGTGCCTGGAACGCTGGCTGGCAAAGGATCCCGGGTATGCCGGCCATATGGCGAAACCCATCATCCTAATGGAGACGAGGGCCAAGGCGATCGAACTGGTGCTGGGCGGCATGCGCGGAAGCAGGCCGCCGAACGGCTCGGTGCGGGCATCGGAGCGGTCCGCAACCGGGTCAGGGCGTACCGCGAGGGCGGCATGGCCGCGCTGCGACCCAAGAACAGGAACGCCGGCCAGGCCGACAGGCCAGCGATGCGACGGGATCGATCCGCCGGCGACGCCGAGGCCCCGCGCCGCAGGGTCGAGGAGCCGGAACTGGGGAACGCGTTGATGCGGGAGGTGGCGGAGGCGTTCGCCTCTTCCAGGGGAAGGTACGGGTACCGCAGGGTCAGGGCCGTGCTCCGAACCCGCGTCTCGGAGAAGGCGCTCCGCAGGATCATGGCCGAGGATGGTCCGACGGCGCATGTTCCCGAACGACGCGGGTACGGCTCATACGAGAGCGAGACCACGCCGGCTCCCGGCGACCTCGCCGACCGCGATTTCACGGCTGAGATGCCGAACGAGAAATGGCTCACGGACATCACCGAGATCAAGGCCAGGGATGGGAAGGTGTACCTCTCCCCGCCGATCGACTGTTACGACGGCAAGATCGTCGCGTACACGGCCGGGCCCGGTCCCAACGCGGAGCTCGCCAACAGGATGCTCGTCAAGGCCGTGGAAACGCTGCCGGAGGGAGCGAGGCCCCTGGTGCATTCCGACCGCGGATGCCACTGCCGGCGGCCCGGATGGCTGGCGCTCATGGACCGCTACGGCCCGGCGCGGTCGACGGGCGCCAAAGGCCGTTCCCCGGACGACGCCGCCGCGGAGGGGTTCCTCGGACGCATGAGGACGGAGCCCGTCTATCCTGGGCATTGGGGGGCATACCCGCGACGGGGTGCTCGTCCCGATCGACGACTGCATCCGCTGGCACGACCACGAGCGCATCAAACGGTCGATTGGTTGGATGAGTCCTGTACAAATACCGTCAAAGCCAGGGAATGGCTGCGTGATCATCTCCAAGAAAACGTCCGCAGCCCCCTTATCACACTTGTCACACATTCATGTAGATAAGGCTCAATATTATATACAGGTATGACAACTAAAACTAGCGGATCCATATTGCTTTTCATTTCTTCTCAAAAAGTTTCAAGTAAATTGAAGTCAGTTCCCGGGCATTCTCGGAAATATCATAGTCGGAGAACGCTTTATCGGAGGAATCGATTCGTATCCCCGGTTCCAATGCCAGTATAGAAGAGCTCCATTCTTCATGCGATTCTATGGGCATGAATTTAGATGTGCCTGTTACATCAACTTCTCGTGTAATTGCGTCGGAGAACAGGCATGGGAGACCAGCGCGCTGCGCCTCAACGCCAACTAAGCAAAGTCCCTCATATAGACTAGGCAGGCAGAACACGTCAAATGCTTGGTATAGACGATTGACATCAGATCTCTGTCCCAGAAACATCACATGATCAACAACACCAAGCTCTTCAGCATGCTGTTGAACATCCGCCTTATCAGGTCCTTCTCCCACAAAGGCAAGCATCGTATTAGGCCTACTAGGCAGCAGATCCGCAAGCATGTCAACCAAGAAAACCTGGTTCTTTTGAGGCATAAAGCGGCCAACATGCCCTATCAGGAATGTGTCATCGGCAATACCGAATTCTTCGCGTACCTTTTGACGAACTGTAGAATCAAAACGGAATTTATCCAGCTCAATGGCGTTCGGAATCACAGTAAAATCATGGTTTTTACCAAACAACCATTCACCCGCATAATGTCCGCACGCAAACCTTACTGTCGGGTACACATTTGCGAACGGCTTCAATGCAAGCTTCATCGCATTCTTCGCAAACTCGCCTTTTCCCATGGTTGAATGAGAATGCGCGATGCGGACGGGCACTCCCACTTTCTTCGCTGCCGACAATGGGAATACACTCAGCGTGTTGATGTTGCTGTGCACAATCGGCCACTGCTGTTCGTGCATCAGACGAATCAGCTCACGACGGTAACGAATCGGATGCTGGTACGGCGGTATGCGGAATACACGACCACCCAAAGTAGTGATTTCCTCTTCAGGAACGCGCGTGGAATCCTCATCGACAAGGAAATCAAACTGCACTTTGCTGCGGTCGATATACCGGTAGTAGTTCATCACTACAGATTCAACACCGCCGCCAACCATTTTGCCGACAATCTGAGCCACGCGAATCGGCTTTTGCGAACCATTCACGCTGGTTTTCGTATTATGCGATTGCGTATCGACCATACTCATATCACGTATTGCTTCCCTTGTACTTCCGAGCTTACCCAGCACCTGAAACTGCCGTTCCCCTGATGGAATCCCTTGCTATGTCTCATCTCCATCAGAACCTATCAATATGCACCCTTGTGAGTTACAACGGCGCCGACGGTGCGGAACAGTAGCACGATGTCGCCCAACATGGACCAGTTCTGCACATAGCTGACATCCAAGGATTCAGACTCCTCCCGGCTCAGATTGGAACGGCCGGACACCTGCCACGGACCGGTGATGCCGGGCTTGACCAGCATACGAGTGGCATATGTCTGGTCGTACTGCGCCACTTCCTCAGGCAGCGGCGGGCGCGGTCCCACCACGCTCATATCACCCTTCAGCACGTTCAGGAACTGCGGAAGCTCATCAATGGAGAACTTGCGAATGAACTTGCCCATCTTGGTAACTCGCGGATCGTCCTTCATCTTGAAAATGAAACGGCCCTTCTGTCCATTTTCCTCGGCCAATTCCGCCTTCATCTTGTCCGCGTTCACCACCATGGAACGGAACTTGATCATCTTGAACGTCTTGCCACGGCGGCCCACACGGGTCTGCATATAAAAAATCGGACCACCATCGGTGAGCTTGATGGCGATGGCGACGGGAACGCTGACAATCGCGGAAACCAACAGCGCAATCAGCGACATCACAATGTCGAACGCGCGCTTCTTGCACATGGCCCACGGCGAATACTGCGGCAGGCTGATCGTCATCACCGTGGTGCCTTGGAGCACGCGGATATTGGTCTCATGGCCACTCACATCCACTGCGGAGGTGACAACTGCGATCTCCAGATTCATGGATTCCAGATCCAACACGAATGTGTTGAAATTATCGGAAAAACGCTGCATCACATCGGTGACCATCACCGTCTGCACACCCACGGCCACGGCACGTTCGGCGAAATTCTTGCAATACGGCAACGTCACGATATTTCTGCCGCTAATCTCATGGATCCGCTGCTTGAACTCCTCGGGCGCGCCGACAGCCTCCACAAGACCGTTCTTCTCGTTCAATCCAATCGGGCACACCGCAACGACATGATAGTTTAGCTGGCTTTTCTTGCTCAGGAATTCCAAGGCATGTTCAATGCCCTCGGGAGAGCCTACCAGTACGGTGCCGTACGAATACGCGCCCTTCTCACGGCTGAACAGCACGAACTGACGGATGATGAGACGTTCGACAATGGTAACCAGTAACGCACACAGAAGCGCCAAACCGGTGGTCACCAACGGTACGTACACGTTGAGAATGGAATTCAGCGCGCAAACCATCAGACCCGCGAAAATCGCACCTTTGACCAAAAACGCATTGAGCTGGTAGCCGTCACCCATCACATGACGGTGGTACACGCCCACACTGTGCAGGCAATATATCCAAATCAGCGAGCCGACAAGCGTATACACCCATAAAGCAAGGTAGAAGTGGGAAACGCGTGGAGTACAGGTCTTCTGCATTCCGCACCACGTATACAATCGCCGAGGCAATGATGAAGGCGGTCATATCACACAACACCAGCAAGGCGTTGACGAAGAACCGCCAGTAGGCGACGCTGAGCACATACTTCCGGGATGTCTCGCTCAACTTCTCCTTAGTGTTGCCGCTATAGGTCATTTTTCTCTCCAAACTAAAAGCCCTTGCCTCCCCCGCTTGTTAGGAGCGATAATTTAGCTTACTCTCACATCCATATAAAGGGGGATTTTTCTTTCAGCTCGACACGCCCACCAGCCTTCGATAAGCGGAGTCTGCGGACAGTGAGGACTTCCTCAGCGTCCGGAGCGGATTGCACATGCAAGGTGATCTCATACTCCTCCCCCGGTTTCAGCGTGACCTTGCCGACGACGAGCGTCAAACCATCATGCACGGTCATGCCCTGGTAATCATTTGGTTCTGGAACTTCTAATCCACCAAACGGCCATTCGCCGGCGCATATAGGAACAAGGCCGTTCTTATGTCTCCGGGCTCGGTCTCGTTCGTGCCACCGGTCACATAGTTCGGAGCCGTGGCCAGTTCCTCGACGGTTATCAGGTCCTTCAGCTTGATATGCACCGTATACTGGTTAGCCCCATTCGCCACCACTTTCTGGAATTTGGTGGTCACCTCGCGATGCAGATACCAGTCCATCTTCGGCTGCGTCTCGTCGGAAATGTACACGCCGATCTGAAGCTTGGCACCCTCGGTAATGGAACGACCCAAAATCTCGGATTCGGCAATCAAGTCCTGCTCGCCCTCGTGCGCGCTCCACAGCAGCAGATGCCCCTTCACGGACCGGGAAAGCGCACCAATATAGGCTTTTGGATCATCGGCATTCTGGGTGATGTGGTTGAACGCAGCTTGCGCGGCATCTGCGAAATGCCTGTCCTTTTTCTCCGGCGTCATCTTCGCATACACAATATTCAACAGCGTCTGCGCGGTATTCGTACCGTCCAATACGGAACCGTCGGGCATGGTCACACCGCCGGTAACGGCAAGCATGTTCTGCAGAAACAGCGGGTCAATAGCAATCACGCCATCCCATCTGGACGCCATATTGTATGGCCCACATTGCACGTACGATTTCGCCGGTACGCGGGAAGTCGGGAGTGAAATTCACGTCGCGGATATCCGTGCCCAGCTTGTCGGTGAACAGCATCCGCTCCTCGGCGGTGAGCTCCACCACCGGCTCGCCAGACTTGGGATCTCCATATCCGAGACGAACGGCTGCAAGCTCAGATGGCCGCCCTGTACGGTGATTACGCCAAGCAAACCGGTCAAACCGCCGGAAGGACGAGCCTCCGCGTTGGCCTGCGCCAGAATCAGGTAGTTGCGCGGAGCGTCAATGGCACGGCTGTCCGTGCCGAACATGCTGGGCAGCAACTGCGCCAGTGTGCTCATACCATGAACCGTGTTACTGAGCTTCACGCAACTGGCTTTGACTGCATTGATAGCGTCGGTCACTTGCCGTATTTTCGGCTGCTGCGCGGATTTCATCTCGCGCACGGCATCATCAATCACATCATCGGCAGCATTCTTCTGCGCATTCTCCAAACCGGGAATGCCGACAGTGCCATCCTTTACCTGAATCTTGTTCAGATTGATGCTTCCCGAAGCCTGCACCAGCTGAGGCAAGGCCTGCGAAGAGATGTCTTCCAAAGCTCCGACCGTGTCCCGGACCGCGGAAATATCACCACCCGCCTACGGCAGACGCGTGGCAACCGACCATATCGATGAAGATGTTTGCGGATAAGCCTTGTCAATATGCGCGGAGAGCTCCCCCCACACGCTTTTCCATCTTCGACTGGTCGGCATCGGCAATGACGGACTGCAGATGTTTTGCACCATCAGCGGCCTGTTGCAGTTCACTCTTCGCTTTCAACGCCGAGAAAGCGAACACCCCCAGCAACGGCTGCAAACGCCAGCAGCACGATGAGCACGGCAACCAGGATGCGAGGGTTACGGCGTCGACGCTTGATACGGCGGATGTGCTCGGCGCTCATCCGTCTGCGGACCCGCCGACGATGCGGCTCGCCGTGCTCGGGATTCTAATTGGCATCTCGTAGAATCGGAATTCGGAGCAGCATCCAAAACACCTGAAATGCCCGAAGCATTTGAATTGCCCGAATGGGATTCCTGCCCGGAAACGGAACTGTCAAGTATGGACGGGAATGCCAGACCGTTTTCTTCAGGGCTTTTCTGGTTCTCTGACCCTGGACGATCGATCGTCCATGACGGTTGATTCCTCTCCGCTTCGCTACTAATTCGTACACATTCTAATACATGAGGGGAAAACAAGCGAGATTACGAATCCACCCCGAATCATTACCCTCATGCCCTTCGATATCTTAGCAATGATGGCCTATAACGGTGGTTCAGTAATGATAGTCCACATCGTTCGTCATTTTTCCGGATGGGGACTGGTCGATGGTCAGATCGGTCTTCGCCTTCGTGGAAGTGGTCACGTCGAATTCGAACGTCACACTTTTCCCGGGTTCCAGATACGCAACGTTGGTGGTGACGTTCTGTCCGTCCATCGTGGTTGTGCGCTGATCCTTCACATCGCCGGTCGAAGTTATGTCTCCGATTGTTCCTCCCGCCGGAGCATAGAAAAGCATACGCTGCACGGAAATGCCGGAGCCGCCCACGATTTGTCCGTCGACTCCGCTTTGCACTCCGCCGAGAATATACCAGTTGCAGGTTGCCTGTTCCGCTTCGGTCAGCGTATTGGTCAGCGTGTAGCGCACATGATAGGTGCGGGCGCCGTCCTTGGTTCGTCCGGTCGCCGTCACCATGGCCTTACGATCGATGTACCAGCCCAGCTTCGACGAGTTCTGTTCGTTGAGATATATACCCACCTGTGGTTCGTCCGCGCTGCCGGGAGCGCTTTTCGCGGTTCCGGCACCTTGGAAGTGATCAGCCTCGTCCTCATGGAACGTGTATGCGTACAAGTGACGTTCCTGGGCCATTGAGCCAATAATCTGCCCCATATTCAGCAGTTTCTCCACGCTCATGCTGTTGAAGGCGTTGTTCAGCACCGTCTGCGCCACGTAATTGAAATAGGCGTCCTGTTGTTCCGCCGGCACGCTCTTGTAGATTGTGTTCAACAGATACTGCGCGGTGTTGCTACCGTTGAGCACGGTACCATTCTCAAGCCGCACGTCGCCGCTGATACCAACCATCTCCTGGATGAACACCGGGTCGACCGCCAGTAGACCATCGATATTGCAGGCGTACGGCGAGCGCTGCCAAGTAGCGTTCAGCATTTCCGCGTTGCGTGCTATGTCAGGCACGGCGAATGTGTCGCGCAGGTCGAAGGAGAATGCGAGCGGGCCGTTGAAGACCGCTTTTTCCTCGGCATTGCCGTTATTACCGTTGAGCAGCGTGCCGTCGGGGTGGAGTTCGCCGACCGTCACTGTTCCTTGATCGGCGTGGAATGTGCCGAGAGATCCGACCAGTCCGCCTCCGGAGCGTTGTTCGGAGGGGGTTTGGATGGCTAGAAGGTATGTTCTCGCCCCGTTTTGGCCGAGCAATTCGGGGACCATTTGCATCGCACTGTTCATGCCGTCCACGGTTTGCGCGAGATCGTCGAGTTTGTCGCGTCCCTGTTGGTATGCGGATGCCACGATTTTGATTTTTGGCGTGGGCAGGTTGCCGTATTTTTCTCGTTGCTGCTGGAGCTGCTGGTTAGCTTTGGCGAATTCGTCTTGCATGTCAGCGATGGCCTGCAGGTTGAGCTGTCCGTTGGCGTTGTTCAGCTGCGTCGTACTGATCTGTTGCGCGATGCTCGTGAAACCGGGAAGCGTGTTGCCGGTCAGGTCGTCCATTACTTCGGTCATGCCGCGCACTGTAGTGACATCGTTGCCCATGTACGGCATTATGGATGCGACCGTCCACAATGGGTTATGCGAAATTCGTTTGGCTTCCACGGTATGCTGCTGCGCTTGGGATACGGTGGCTTGCAGAGAGTCCGCATTCTTGAGGATATCTTCGTTCAGCCCAGAGAGGGCGGAAACCGCCTGTTGTTCCTCATTTTTCACGGTCTGAGCCTGCTTGTAGAACAGCAGTCCGGCCACTGCAACGGAAACTGCGAGCGCGAGGCAGAGGATTACGATGGCCAGTGCCACATGCACGGCGGTGCGCTTTTTCGTATGCTTGCTTCTTGGCAAAATCGTCTGCTCCTTGTTTCAGCATGCGCTGGTTCGCATGGTTGCGGGACGCGAATCGGACTGTTCGGTTGTTTCCGCTGTCTAAGTCTACTCTGTTTTCGATGGCTGTGCGGAGCTGGCAGATTTCGGGGGTTGGATTGCGGCCAGTTTGGGGAAGCCGGTTGCCCAGATGTAGAGCCATAGGGTGTAGAACGCGTAGCCTTCGAATTGGATATAGAGGTAGCACAGGAGGATCAGCCAACAGATTGTGGTTTTGTTCCAGGCATGGTTGCAGGTCACGTGGGCCAAAAGCAGTATCAGGAATGCGGCCAGCATTATTATGCCGAATTCGGTGATGAAACTGACGTAGGCATTCATGGTGAAGTAGTAGGTGCTGTTGTCCGTGTTCGCTATCAGTCTGATCTCGACATTGCCAGACGGGTCTCCGCCTCGGGCGATGATGACGTTTCGGGCATCGTCGTATCCTTGCAGCATTGCGTTTTTGATGTTGCCCATGCCGAAGCCGAATACAAGGTGCGCAGGGGCATGCAGACCGGCGAGCATTGGCGCCAGCGAGCGGAAAATGCGTGCGAGCATGGAGAAGTCTCCCTGCATCAGGCCGTGCTGCAGCAGGCTTTGCACGCGCGCGTTGCGCAGTAACATCAGTGTTCCGCCGATGCTGATCGCTCCGATGCCGACGAATGCTGCGATGATGTTGCGCGCGCGGTTCCACCGGATTTCGATTACCGCCCACAGCAGCAGCGCAATCACCGTGTCGATTAGGATGCGCACGCCAACCCCCATGCATGCCGAGCCGAAGGCGAACACGAGTACGAGTAGGGCCAATGACTTGCGTCTGGTGAGCCAGAACAGGGGCAATAGTACGCCGAATATGTGCATGCCGATGTAGCTTGGTTCCGCGAACAGGAATTGGGGCTTGCGCGGCACGTAGTTGCGTTCCATGAGATGTTGGGACAGGAATGTGACTGGTTCGATGCCGTATCGGGAGTCCAACCATTGCAGGACACCCGCCATGAATGCGATCCAATACACGATTACGACAATCGTCACCGCCCTGTTCCAATCGAGTCGTTTCAAGCGGAACGCGATATCCAATGATGCCAGACATGCAAGGCCTGAGACCAGCGCGAACATGGTCTGGAACACGTACATCCTGTGGAATCCGACGGTCAGCCATCCGAAGAATGATACGGCCACCAGCAGGAGCAGGAACAGGAAGAATCCGAGATACTGGCGCATGGAACGCAGGAAAAGGCGTAGATTGCATAGGACATACAGCGTGAAGAACACGGGGGCGATAGGTGTCCAGTACGGCATGATGACGCCAAGCCTCGTGCCGTCAACCGGCAAAGTGATCAACGCCATCACCAGCAACACATCGCTCGCGTTCCGTATCAGACCGCTGTTTCCATGCTCCATATATCTCATGTCCCCTCTTTACAATCCTCTACGAGGATAGCGCCCCTCCCCGAATGCCCAATGCAATATATACGAGGCTTCTGCTGTTGTCGTGGGTTAGAGGACGGGGACCGGCAATCGGATGGGTAGGCCGGAGCATCTGAGTTTGATCATGGCGATGAGGTTGTCGACGTGGTGGAAGCCGTAGGCCATGCGTATGGTGACTTTGATCCTGTTGTTGAACGCCTCCAGGCGCGCGTTGGAGTAGCCGAGTCGGATGGTCCTGAGGATGCCGTCCCGGCGCCCGCGGATCTTCCTGCATAGTTCGACGATCTCGGGGATGCGCGAGTGGCTGGCCCAGTTGATCCATCGTTTGAGTTCCCCCTCGGCTTGCCGGCGGGCTGGTGCAGGAGCGTGCGCAGGAGCTCCTTGAGCTGCCAGGAGCGGTAGAGCTGGCCCTTGGGATCCACGCCGGCGAGCGTGGCGAGGGCCGTGGATTGGCGCTCGGTCAAGTCGCCGGGGTTTCCGAGCACGGCGTATTTCAGGCCCTTCATCGCCTCCGCGGCCGTCTTGTCCTTCGTTCGCCTGGCCTGGTTCCACAACCGTTTCCCGACCCGGTCCAGGCAGTCGGTCATCCAGGAGACGATGTGGAATGAGTCGAGCACGCGCTCCGCGTTCGGGCGGTATTCGGCGACGGACGAGTCGATCCACCTGGCGCTGTCGCCGGTGACGATCCTGATGGAGGCGCGCTGCTCCAGCGTCAATTCTTCGAAGAACAGGTCGAGGACCTGTTTGCCGTATCCGTCGTGCGCCCAGACCACCCGCTTGCGTTCGTGGTCGACGACGACGGTGACGTACGTGTGGCCCTTCCTGTGGCCGGTCTCGTCCACGCCGATCGCCGTGAGCCCGTCGAACATGCATGGCATGCCGGATTCCAGCCGGCCGACGACCCGTCCGGCGATGTCGCCCGCGGTCCTCCACGCGACATGCAGGAAACCGCTCACGGTCTTCCTGTTGGCGACCGTCATCAGCCACGTGCATTCCATCTCGAAGTCGCGCGTGAACCGGCTGCCCGGCTCCGCCCACGGAACCCGCGACACCACCACGCCATGCACACGGCATTCCACACGCGGAGCCGGACCCACGATCTCGACCCGATAGCAGCCGAAGTCCTGGTGCCGCCAACGCCTTTCGCCGCCCCCGTCGTCGTATTTCGGGCATTTGCGCCCGCAGCGCGAGCAACGCAACGCGGCCTTCCTGCACCTGACACGCGCCACCAGGACCGGAACGTCGCGCAGCGGGGAATCGTCGATGGACACGTCCTCGACGACCATGCCCTTGACGTTGAGCAAACGTTTGAATATGTTCTTCATAAGGCGTTTTCTGTGGTTCTTTTTCTTGGTCGAAAAACAAACCTACAGGAAACGCCCCTCACACCCTCATAATCAACGGCTCAACGACGAGACGACACCCACGAAAACAACACAAGAGCCATATATATACTGTTTCTAGCCTATTTTCGCATTTCGATGGTTGAAGGATTCAAAAACATGCGCGTCCTGTTCATCTGCACCGGCAATATCTGCCGGTCACCAATGGGGGAACTCCTTTTCCGCACATACACGCAGGGCACTTCCCTCGAGGTCGGCAGCGCTGGCACCCATAGTTTAGCCGGCCACAGCATCGATCCTTCCAGTAAGGCACTGATGGATGCCGTCGGAATCGACTCCTCACAGTTCCGTTCCACGCAGCTGACACAGGACATCGCGGACAATTCCGATTTGATTCTGTGCTTCGAACCGGAGCAACGGCACAATATCGTCGTCATCGCCCCGACCGCACTACCGTACACGTTCACGCTCACCGATTTCTCCAATATGTGCGCATACTGCGCGCAGCACAACATGATCACGGGCGTCACCATCCAAGAACGCCTGCAATCGGTAATTGACCAATCCATGCAGATACGTCCAATGCTGCCCCCCTCGGCCACGATTCCGGATCCCTACCGTAAAAACTTCGAAGCGTTCAGGTCGGCCGCGCGCGCCACCAATGACGCAATCCGCAATATTCTGCGCTCAATCAGTTACAACACCACGCCCGCCGTCCAAAGCGTCAAGGAAACGGTCCAACTAGGAAATCCTCCCCATTTCCATGGCGACGTGGTCCATGGCGACTGGCCTCTGCCCGACCTCTCATTTGACAACGCGGTGGCGCCCGCGGACATCGTCGTCAAAGACAATACGGAGGTTGAAACCGCCAATACGAAGTTGATCGCTCCGGACGACCTGCCCGATGATGTCCAATCCGATGAAAGCAGCGATCAGGATGAGATGCCCGTCGTCGTAGAGGACACTTCCATTCGAGACAAAGCGGCCGCTGCGGAGAAGAAGTCCAAGAAGCGTAAGATCATCATCATCGCCAGTGCCGTGGCTGTGGCCGCTTTGCTGGCCGTAGGCGGAACCGTGGCTTGGCATGTCACATCGGTCAACGCCCAACGTGACGCCTTCTCGTCCTGCAAGCAGTCAGCGACCCGATATGCCAAAGTGAAGAAGCGCTACGACGCCGCAATTCAGAACGCAAACCTGCTGGTGAGCGTGCCGTCCGACCAGCTCGCGGATAGCAAGACCGCCAGCACGCTGAAGGACGCGCTGTCGAACGCGTATGATTTCATTCCGACTACCCAATGCGTGGCTTCGTTGTCCACCGAGAATCTGACACGAGCAGCCAAACAAAACAATAAGAACGCCAAGGCGATGGAGCAGTCCCTCACCACGCTGACCAAGGCCTCCGATGCGCTGTCCAAGAGCCGCAATGCTAAGGCCGATTCCAGCGTGGAAGCCGCCAAGCAGTCATTGAAGACCACGCTGGAACAGGCCAAGAGCCTTATGGACAGCAGCAAGGACAATGTGTCGGACGAGAAGACGCGCACCTCCCTGCAGCAGGCCATCGACGCAGCCAATCAGGTGCTGAATGGTGAGGGTCCAAGCATCAATGCGCTTTCCAAGGCGCGTGAGAACGTGGAGAGCGCCATGAAGGCGGTCACCGATTCCGTGGCGAAGCACAATGCGGATTCCAAGGCGTACGAGACACCGAAGGACAATTCAAATTCCAATTCGAACAATCAGACCTATTACAATCCAAGCATCTATGCTCCGGCACCGAAGCAGAATGCGATTAACAATAGCAACACTGGTAGTTCCGCCGGTCCCGCCGGAACCGGTACCGGCGGCAACAATTCCGGCGGCAACAGCGGTTCCAACAACAACTCCAGCAGCAATGGTTCCGGCAATAATTCCGGTGGAAACGGAGAAACGAAGCCCACGCCGACTCCGACCCCCACTCCAACTCCGGACCCGGGTCCGACCCCAACTCCGGACCCGGGTCCGACCCCAACTCCGGACCCGGACCCGACCCCAACTCCGGACCCGGACCCGACACCCACACCGGACCCAGGTAACGGCGGAGAGTCAACACAGACCGCTGAATAGCCTGGTCTTATATGGGCTGATTCGATGGCCGTCGAATGTAGCAGCCACCGAATCAGCCCGGAATAGCATAAAAGCCGAGTCTCATTTGAGATGCGGCCTTTACTGATTGCGAATTTGAATCACTGCTTGGTGTCGTCTTCGTATGTGATTTGCGGTTCGTAGGGCACAGGCGTTTGGTCGAACACAAGGTCGGCGGCTCCGGCTGCGGTGGTCACGTCGTATTCCACAGTCGCGGTGCAGCCGGGATCGATGAACACGCCGACGTTCGTGTAGTATTCACGCCCATCGGATTTGATCGACCTGAACTGTTCACCTTCCTTCACTTGGGAGGCGGAGTTGTTGCTGACCTTGATGCCGGAAACGCTTCCACCGGCTGGCGGTTCAATCACATAGATGTGCCACAGCACACCCGGTTGGGCTTTCCCAACCATGGTGTTGGCGAAGGTCTTCTCCTCGTCGGACATATTGCCATGCGAGATAAGGTCTTCAAAGAATGAGGTGGGGAACGTGGACGTGATGTATGCCGGCGTGGACTGCACCTCTTCCGGCTTCATGGAATTGGCGATGGTATATTTCACATGCCACGTGGCCGTGCCATCCTTGTTGGTCTTCGTTTTGACCACCACGGCATTGCGTTTAGCGTACCAATCCATCTTCGTCCAGCCCATCTCGTTGACGAACAGTCCGGTTTCCGGCTGCTTGGGATCATCGGACAGTTCGCCGTTCCATCCGCTCTTGCCGGAATCGGCGAAGCTGACATTGTAGAGGTGGCGCTGCTGGCCCAAAACAGACATGGTCTTGATCAGGGAAAGCATGTTGTTCGCGTCGAACGATCCAAACACCTTCTGCATGATCATATGCGCGGATTCCTTGAAGAACGCATCCTGCTGGTTTTGGTCCGGGATGTCGCGATAGACGGTGTTCGACAGGTAATGCGCGGTGTTGGATCCATCAAGCTGGACGCCGTTGCTGAGCGTCACGCCGCCCAGTACGCCGAGCATGCTCTGCAATGCGTACGGGTCGAGAGACATCACACCCTTAATGGTGTCGTTGGCGCCAAAGGACTGCTGCTTCCACACGCCTGCGGCATATTTGGCCGCTATCGGAAAGTTTGGGGACACGGTGGATATGCGAATGTCCCCGCCATAGTTGACACCGAACTGAGAAATCGCATACAGGTCTTCAATCTGCTTGGTGCCTTTAACATTGCCGACGAGTTGGAATTCCGAATCGGAATGGAACTCCCCAACAACAATCTTGCCGTCCTTGACTTCCAACGATCCGACGGAGCCGGGAACACCACCGGCGGCTTGCGCCTCAGCGTTGCTCTGTACCAGAATCAGGTACTTTCCTTCTCCTCCGTTCGTCAGTTGGGAGAACATGGATACGACCTTGCTGATTTGGTCGCTCTGATCGGCCAGTTTGGCGAACAAGGTTTTGCCTGTTGACAAAGCGTCACGAACTTTGCCAATATGCGGCGTAGGCGCGTTCTCCAAGGCTTTGGACTGCGTCTGCACTGCCGCGTTCGCCTTCACGATCGCATTCGCAGCCGATGACAACGACTTGATATCCAGCGTATTGCCCGCAGCGCTGTTGTTCTGCAGGCTGGTCAGTGAGTCGAATACCGTGGGAATCACGTCATTGGAGACGGTATCCAAAGCCGTCACGGCCGTGCGCGCGGCCGACAGATCATCCCCGAAATAGGGAATCACCGTACCGATCCGCCACACAATGCCATCAGTCTGTGACCGAGCGGCCTTGGTTTCCTGCTGCAGCTGCGCTGTTTTGCCAGTCAAGGCAGTCAAGCCGGAAGTCATGTCGGAACCGATATTGGCCGACTGAACGATAGACACCGCTTGAGTGAGGTGTTTCTTCGCCTGCAACACGCTCCCAACCAACAACGCGCAGTAAACGACGATGACGCCGAGTATGGCCGCCACCACAATGGCGACCTTCTTTCCCGTACTCCCCCTTGTCTGACTCTTTACCTGAGTATTATCCGCATGGTTGGCCATGCTTCCCCCTCATTGTTTGCTTAATATGTTTCTACCGCGAAATCGCAGTCGCAGTAAATCCATTGATGGCGTCCTGCAATTTGTTCATCTGATTGGTATACACGCTCGAGTCCGAAGAATTGGATGCGGACACTACCTGCTGGGCTTCGTTCAACGCAGCAGACAAATTCTGCCGAGCTGTCAAATCATTGGAACGCACGGTACTCAACACATTCTGCCCATCGTTGATTTTGTTGCTCAAATCAGCCTTGGCAACAGCAACGTCACGGGCATTCTTGGAATGCTCCACCGCAATTTCAGCACTTAGGATAGCCTCAACCTTGTTCCCCAAATCACGTGTGGCTTCAGTAAGCTTCCGATCTGCAGCCTGGTTGTCCTCAACCGACGCCGAGGCGTCACAGCTCGCATCAATCTTGGTCTTTTCATTTCCCTTATCAACTGCAGTACGCAAATCAGTCACAGTTTTGGAATCCTGCACCTGAGCCTCTGTAATCTGCAGATCATCAGCTGCACCCTCAACGGTCTTCCTCAAACGCTCGACGCTTGACTGATAGATGTCAACAGACTGCTGGCAAGAACTCAATACCTCTTGGCTGTCGACATGCTGACGAAGTCCCATTGTAATCCCAGCAACAGCAGCGGCCACCACCGCAATCGCAAGGACGCTTATCAACTCGCGACGATGTCGGTATACAAAACCATGAGTTTTTGTCTTCGACACATCATATCCCCCGGCATTGCTGATTAAATGACCTCTAGAGGCTTCTTCACCGGCGAGTTGACCCTCTGCAGTCAAAGGAAAATCATAAATTACCGGGGCATGCGCACTACGAGTTCCATTCGGAGCACACACTTCCGGCCATTCTTTGAATTCATTGCCCGCCATATCCTGCATTCCCTCCCAGTACTTTCCGATACCTCTCACACATTATACGGATGACATGTCACAAAGGGGCCATTCTCACACTCCGATAACCATACTTAAAAAGAGGGTATACTAACCATGAGAGAGATTACGGGCGATTTCGTAATTGTCAATGATTATCGGGGAGCAGCAAGCAGCGTGACTACGACCAACAGGAAAAAGAGGGTACTCATAGTTCACGAAGCCATGGGCGGCTGTGGACGCAACATCATAGATATTGCCAACGGCATCGACCGCAATAAATTCGAAGTGACGGTCGCTTATGGAACCGACCGAATCGACGACTATTATCGCAAAGCCATTCCTGAGATGCAGAAGCATGCGACGCTTATTCCCATCCCTGAACTGACCCGTAATATTTCCGTCGGCAATGACCTCAAGTCATGGCTGCGCGTACGCAAGCTCATCAAAGAAATCAAACCGGATATTCTGCATTGCCACAGTTCGAAAGCGGGCATCATCGGACGAGCCGCAACGATTGGTCTCCACGTACCAAAAGTGTTCTATACGCCTCACGCCTACTCATTTCAGGCTTGGGAGTTTTCTGAATCGAAGAAACAACTGTTTACGTTAATCGAACGGGTGTTCAGTCATCTTTTTACCACGCAGACGTTCAACGTTTCCGCTGGAGAGCGTGACATCGCACTCCAGCATAAAATCGATAGACCGGAAAAGCTTAAAGTCGTATACAACGGTATTCTGGATATAGCATTGCCTTCGCGCCAAGAAGCCCTGCAAGCACTGGGGTTGTCTGATTTGCCACAGGATGCCATCTTCATCGGTTCGACCGTACGATTGGCACAGCAGAAGGATCCGATGACGTTTGTGCGAATCGCGAAGACAGTAGTCGAACATAATCCCCTCGCACATTTCGTTTGTGTGGGAGATGGCGATCTGCATGATGATGTAGCCCATTTCATCGCAGACAATGGTCTCGCCGGCAATGTGCATCTTCTAGGCTACCGTGATGACGCGGAGCGCATCGTCTCAGCATTTGACGTGTATCTGCTGACCTCACTGTATGAGGGCCTGCCGTATTCACTGGTCGAAGCATTGCGCGCGGGCGTGCCCATCGTAGCCACGGATGTGACTGGCAACAATGAAGTAGTACAGCCCGGTGTAAATGGTTACCTGTTCAAAGTCGGCGACGTAGAAGACGGCGCTCGTCAAGTAGAGCGTATCATCTCCGAACGTTCCCACGACGGTAAGTTCTCCTACGATGTTATCCGCGGCACGTATCTCGATAAATTCACGTCACAACAAATGCTTGACAGCGTGATGGGAAGCTATTTGAGCTGAACGCCAATCAATCTCTCATCATCGCACGATATTGCTGGATAAAATCTACATTGAAGTCCAGCTATCTGATTCGAAGACAGTCACGTATGCTCCGTCGACGGTGGATCAAAGACGACATTAGGGAATACATAAGGTAAATCAAACCACCGTCTGAGCTGATTCCGCGCGGAACGACAGGCTTATCCATCGCAGCAATCATGGCGCACCATACATCAGCATGGTGTATGCCACTAGGGATGACCCGGAATTCCGACACGCTTCCGTCGACCTGCACGGTCTGCGCGCATCCGCTACATCACCACGAGAACGGACACCCGCCGCCACCTGGACATGTCCCGGTTTGATGACAGACTCGGGGGGAAGAGAACTGGTCATCGCACCATGGACTGACATGATTCAAAGTGCACAATTTTTTCGGACACTACCGGTTGGGAAGACGAATGAGAAAAGAAGTTTATCATATTTCTCTACGTACATCACAAATGATTAATGTGGTTAGACTCATCATGATTATCGGAGTCATATATGTACATGCTATACCAATTTTAAAACCAATTGACTCTCCAATAATCACTGCTTTCTCATCTCTCATGCGAGGCCCTATCGGAACTTCCGGCATAGCTTTATTCTTCTTTTTATCGTCAATATTGACATATAAAAAGGAATTTACATTTAAAAGTAATTTCCGAAAAAAATGCTTATCGTTGCTTCTCCCCTATATAGCTTTTATATCATTTTGGATACTAGTTGTATTTGTAATGCAGCTTTATACCCCACTTCTTGTGCTCTTCCATTTCGATAGTCAAGTTATTCTCTGGGGCAAACCCGTTATTCAGTGGACGCCTTTAGATTGGTTTGACGCATATACAGGTTTTGTCCATGGAACTCCTTTTGTTTATCCATTCTGGTTTATTCGTGATTTATTTTTAGTTAATATTTTCGCCAGCTTAATAAAGAAAGCCGTAGATTCCAACCCCTATATTTCGGGAATTATTTTAACAACAATATCAATAGTATTAATGCAAATCGGAACTTATGGATTAACTCTATTCAGCTTTGCTCTCGGGTATTACGTTATTAAGTTTAACATTTCATTGGAAAAAGTCAACGATATAAACATCAGCCTAATTCTTGTAGGCTATGTTGCACTTGTTTTATGTTTTTCGATTACATTTAAATATATATATTACATACTTGTTTTCCCACTGGTGATTGTGGGCAATATATTATATTTACAGATAGGGTATTGTCTTATTGATAAAAAACATGATAAATATTTATTAAAAATCGCCCCCTGGTCTTTTGGGATATTCTGTTTCCATGAATATTTTTTGCGATTCTTCAGAAAGATAGCTTCTATGATTATTCCTCAAATTCCAATTCTCGTTATAATTGAATATTGCATACTGCCACTAGTTCTTTGTCTGTTCTGTTTGCTTATTTGTAAAATATTGAATTCGCTTCCTTTCAGCCCATTAAAACTGTTGCTTGGGGGAAGAGGTAGTAAATCTTCAAAAAGGATGAATAAATGAGAGTTATTAAATCTATTATCGCCATAATCACTGCATTTGTTCTCTCTCTGTTACCCATAACAGCATACGCTGAAACAGGAGAAGCCAATAAAATCGATTTGTTCTTAGGTGATTCCACCACTTCTGCCATCGGCGTGTCTGATACCCAGCGTTGGAGCAAATTATTTTCAGAGAAAGATAATGCGCAAGAAGTTAATTATGCAGTTGGAGGTTCCGGCTGGGGGGACACAAAATGGGTGCATGATGGCAGAACATATGCTGATCAATATGAAAAAGCTCGTGATGCGTTAGGGGATAACGTACAATACGTTCATAGAGTGTTTGTCGTTGGTTTCGTCAACGATATTCAAAGTGGAACCTCTGTGCAAGATATCAAGACTAAAATGAATGATTTGCTTACAAAAATACATGCAGATCTTCCTGAGGCGCAGCTTATCTATATACCTGAGATTGCTGCACCATCTCCTAAGAATCTGAGTCTTCTTCCACTAATGCTTCCAGCTTCAAAAGAACTGATCAAAACAGCTCAAAGCATCAATAGTGTGTATGTGGCTGATGACTGTATTGATTGGTTGAAAGACTCGAGCGACACGTGGCAAAGTGATCAAATTCACCCTAATGCAAAAGGGCATGAAATCGTTGCACAAAAAGTCGAATCTCTTGTAGCACAAATTGATTCAGGTAAAAAGCAAGCAGGGAAGACAGCTAATACTGAAAATGCTACTGCTAGTATTTCAAAGAATATTTTTTTAAATTATAAACAGATTGCACTTATTTTATTCATCGTTATAGCTCTTATAGCGATTGCAATTGTGCTAATTGCATCTCGTAAACAGAAATCGAAGCACGCAAAGCGGTGATATTTTCTTGGAGATGCAGATGCAGCCATTCCTTGACTTTGTCTGTATCGTACCATGAGTGTATCCAACCGAGTGATTGTTTGATGCACTCATGGTTGCACCCGTGACGAGGAACCGTTAATCAGGATGAGCACCTCGTCACGGGTGCATTTTTCACCGATTGCACCACTGCCATCGGTGAACATCCATCATCAATCACCACAACGTCCAAATTGCCATAGGTCTGGCTCGATAGACTGTCCGGACACGCGTCCAGTTCACGTTCAGAATGCATGTGGGGACAATTACGCAACCAGGGGTTGCTTACCATACGCTCATCTATCTGCTTTTGCATACCAACGCCACAACGCCTTGACGTTCAGCAAAAACAGCAGTTTCGTCAGTCGATCGGTATGGCCCGACTTCAACGCATTGAGATAATGTCTACGCCACGGCGAATGCATGATTCGTTCGATAAACGCCACACGATTGTCGACCCCAACGCCACTCGGCGCCCGACGAACCGCGCTGATAGCCCGAAGCACGTCATTAGCCAGACGCGTGTCGATGGCTTTGCGCTGGTCTTGCGTGATAGGCAGGTCCTTATAGAACTCCACATGTCGGCCGTGGCTGAACTCGAAATCGTCGGTCTTCCCCATGCGGAAGCCACGGACCAAGCTGCCGCTATCCTCACGGTAGTCGTACAGAGCTTTAGACAGTACACCGACTGTGCCGCCACGCTTCAACGTCTCCAGCACAAACACCGTGTCCTCTCCATACGCGCATCCCGGTTCGAAACGCAGCCCCACAATCCACGATCTGCGGAACAATTTGCCCCAGCACTGGTACAAATGACCTGCGATGTCCAAATCGCAGATCTGGCGGGCACATTGGGCGTCGTGCAGATTCCCGGTATCCAAGCAACGGCTCGATTTGCCAGTTTCAGAAGATTCGAACGGCCCGGGCACGACCTCGTCACGCATTTCCGTGCCGTTATCCCCCATCACATGGCGCGTATAGCCTCCAATCACCATGTCGTCGTCTTGGCTGCGGGCCTCAGACAGCAGACACTCGATAGCATCCAGCTCCAGCCAATCATCGCTATCCACGAAGGCCACGTATTCGCCGTTGGCCGCATCCAGACCGGCATTACGGGCGCATGCGACACCTTGATTGCGCTGGTAGATGACGCGAATACGAGCATCCGACACAGCGAAGGCACCGCATATGCTTGAAGTCTGATCCGTGGAACCGTCGTCCACCAGAATCGCTTCGACATGCGCATAGGTCTGACCGATAATGCTCTCCACACACCGGCGAAGATACTTCTGCGCGTTGTACGCGGGAACAATCACGCTCACCAACGGGTTGTCGTTCGCCCCCATCATCGGTTTCTCCTATCGTGTATTTCAGTGTATTTACGCCATAGCCAACGGTTGTTCAGCATCATCAGTACCTTCATTGTCTTGGACAGCAACGCGCCACGCGCGCCACGCGCCACATATCGACGGCACGTTTCGTCACCGACCATGGTCATGATATCATGCACGCGCTTGTCTATCGGCACATCAAACGCGTCAGTCACCTGCGGAACGATCCAACCGATGTCCTGGGTGATGTGGACGGACAGATCCTCCAGTCCCTTCTTGCTCAGCTTGCCCGCAAACAGTGCATCCTTGAGTCGATTCGCGGCGACAACATTGCGTACCTTGCGTTCCGAATACACGGTGGCCATGCCCGAATCCATATGCCGGTAGCAATATAGCGAATCATGCATGGCGTACACGCTGGGCTTGCGGCGCAATATCTGGATGTTGAACGCCAAATCCTCCTCATACACCATGCCAGTGTCGAACGCGAGACCGTCCACAAGCCTTCTGGCAATCAGCTTGCCCCAAGGCGAGCTAAGGTAGTCGTCCCGCAGCAAGCTTGCAAGCCGGTCGTAATAATCCGAGCCGGACTTGTCGCAGAGCATGTCCTGATCGATGACTGCGATACGCAGATTATTTCCCTGTTCGTCGATGTATCGCTTGCCGAAAATCACCAGCTCGCATCCGGTGCGCGACGCCACGGACACTGACTTCTCCACCGCTTCGGGGTGCAGCTCATCGTCGCTGTCCACGAACATCAGATAGTCGCCCGCGGCCTGAGCCATGCCTGCATTGCGGGCACCGGACGCTCCGCTGTTGGGAATATGCAACACAGTGACGCGAGTATCTTTCCCCGCCCATTCGTCACATAAACGAGGGCAATCATCAGGGGAGCCATCGTCTACCAGAATCAATTGAAGGTTGCAATAGCTCTGTTTCAAAACCGATTTGACGCAAGTGCCAAGAAAATGCTCAGCTTTGTATACAGGAACGACAATGCTGACTAATGGCTCAGAACCCGTGGCCATAGTATCCACCTATCCATTTTCAGCTGATATACCCTTGCTGGGTCTTACTTCTTCTCATTATCCACACGGGATTCTAGCATCTGCCCCGTCCGATTCGATAACGTCCGAGTCATGATGCCGGAAGATCCGCCGCCACGCCTACGTCGTAGGCAGTTTCCCCGACGGGAACGGCGCTCTGATGCTCGTCCGAGTGCGCGTTAAATACGTCACCGCGAACGAATGGTTGACGCCGCTACCTAGACATGTCCCGGTTTGGTGGCAACCTCGTGGAAACAAACTGATTCACGCTATGGACTGCCATGATTCAAAGCGCGCCGCTTTTCGGGCACTACAAGGCTACAGATCGATAGCATTTACCCATCACTATCGAGGAGATTGGCAAATGACCGTCCTGCCCAAAAGGAAAGACGCTTTGGCTTGGAATGGATAGCACTATTCATTCCAAGCACTAATGTCATAGAAGAAGAGAGCTGTTCCACGCAAGAGATTTCTTACAGACCGCAAACGGAGACAGGGGAATAACACATCATGGAATCTTCTCGACGCATCGCATGGGTGGACTACGCCAAAGGCATCGCCATCATTGGTGTCTTCATATTGCACAGCAATGCCCCGAAGGCATCATCCATGCAGTGAATGCGTTCTGCATGCCCCTGTTTTTCTACTCTCCGGTTTGTCTTTTCAATCCGCAGGTATTCCTCTTTTCGACCTTTCCTATGGAATAAATTGCGGACATTGATTATCCCGGGAATCTTCTTCGCCGTTGTGCCGTTCATCATAGAACGCATCATCGGAATGTTTTCAGGTAGCACATGGACGATGAAGGGCTACGCGGAATGGATACTGGGTATTGTCGTCAATCTTCGTGGCCATGAGAGCTTCGGAAGCATCCCCTGGTTCCTTACTTGCCTGTTCATGGTCGAAATCGGTGGATATATCCTGCTGCGTTTGTCCAAACGCTTTTCCCTTCCCGAATGGGCATTCATCGGGATAGGTATCGCAAGCATACTTATCGGCTATCTGTATAGCTCATTCATCCATATCGTTCTGCCATGGGGAGTGGATATCGCCTTGTCGATGTTCGGCTTTTTCGTTTTCGGATATGTGATGCGCACCCATCGGGAAACGATAGAACATGCGATGCATCCTTTCACGGCCATCGCTGCGATAGCGCTACTGGTAGCGGCAGCCATGCTGAACATACGTCAACCAGTCAATGTGTATATGAACACGTACGGCAACATCGGCTGCTATCTGGTTGGTGCGTTTGCAGGTATATGGACCATACTCGCAATATGCATCGGTCTGAATCATGTTCCATCCCATAGCACGCTTCTTTCGGCACTTACCTATTGTGGCCGTAATACCTTAGTGTTCTACTGCGTGAATGCACCTATCTACGGCACTCTGATTCCATTCTTTTTGGGAATGGTCGGACTTGATGTTGGTGGTGGATCCATAGCGAATCAACTGTTATGCATGCTAGGAGCAATCGCCTTCAATCTGGTCATTTGCTCCGTCGCAGCGGAAATCATGAATCGGTGGATGCCTAGCGTGCTTGGCAAAAAACGCACGGCCAAATCCTCCATGGAATGATGAAACAGACCACTTGCCCGATTTATTCCTGTTTCGGAGAGAATCTGACGAGAGACATCCGAATCCGATTGAATCACAGCCATCCCTGTAGTCCGAATCCACTAATAACGGTTAGATTGAATAGTCTTACCGAACCGCATCAATCGTAACCATGCCAAGATACGTCAATTGTCATCATATTCTCCCGTCAGCCAATTAATGAAGTCAGCGGGGTGAATTGTTCGGCGAACCAATCTGAGGGGAATCTGGGATTGGTAACATGCAGCACCTGACGGGCTAATTGCGGCACCTCATCCGCAGTAGATGCGAACGCGACGTACGGAACATCTTTCAACCATTCGTACTCATAGCCGACCTTGCCATTCGAATTGTTCAGTGCCACGCACGGAGTCCCAGTGACCGCAGAGAAAATCATGCCATGCAATCGGTCGGTGATAACGAGACGGGCGGAACGGAACTCGTTCCACTTCCCATAGACCAGACGCTCACCCTCTTGCTGTGTTATGGGGCCATGTGTCTGTACCGTAGTGTCTGTATACCGCCAGTCCATGCCCAGATCCCGGGCAAGCTCCTCGAATAGGCGGTGCGAATCGTTGCCAAGAACCTGCTCGACATCATTCCGCATGCACAACAGAATCCCCTGCCTCGATGCAAAATCGGCGCTGTCCTCGCCACTAATCGAGAGCACAATATCCGGAACCAGCTGCACATCATTATCTGGAAACGTCATCTTCATACGTTCGTAAGTAACCTGCTCACGCGCAAACAAGTGCAAATCAGGATGAGCACCATACACACATTGCACATGATGTAGAAAACGACGATCGTCCTCCGTTCCCCCATAGCTCATGGTCTGAGGGAATAAAATAATTCGATTACTACGCCTAGCGGAAATCAGACGCAATCTATATTCCTCTTCATTACGATACAGCGTTCCCATATTGCCGCCACCAGTCAAATAAATAGTGTCTTCCTGGGATGCATAACGCCGGAGACATAACAACAGCGCCGTCGTGTCTCCACCAAACGACAATACGGGCCGCTGCATACGCCCCAGCATTCTCCGCTCTGCGAGAGCAATGGCATGATCACCGAGATTCCCATAATGAGGGCAGCAGGTCAGAATACTGCGGGGTGTTCCCCCAGTAGCTTCGAACTGCTCTCCATATTCGCGTAACCCAGCGTTGGCACGGTTATGGTAACGTAACAATGCAAATCTATCATCACCAAAGGTATTCTTAACGATTCCTGTAAGTCTATCCTTCATTCCCATTTCCAGCATTTTCCTTTCGGGATTACTTACTCGTTTTCAAAAACTTACCGACCAGAATTCTTTTGAATTCCAAACGCTCATCACGACTAAATACAACAAAAAGATTAATCGCTCCCGCTATAAAGCTACACAGCACAGCCATGCAAATAAGCAACAGCCATGAATCAACGATTACGAGGCGGTGGAACACGGCAGCCACCAATGTCATTATCGCAGTGCACAAGGCTCCACGAGCAATCGCCTTGTAGAACGTCGACCAATGAACATCAAGGCAATGTGCGGCGTAGACTGGCGTGAATGTCAGATTTCGGAACAATCCCCAAACAAACGATGACAGGGGTACGCTCCACACGCCAAGCGGCGTGAACGACGCCAGTACAATCACCGTCACCACTTGCAGCACACCGAAAGCAACCCACACCAGAGCCGGCACCTTCAACTTGTTTGTGACGGTATACACGTTATATATGGTATTGATGCTTCCCGTGACAATCATCGGGATAATCGTCAGTAACGACATTCCTTGCAATGTCGCAACATCCTGTCCCGGCACCCAAAGCTGGAAGAAGTTCGGCGCGAAGACAATAAGGAAGCCTATCGGCAAAGCCATCACATAGCCCATGACCTTGACCGAAAAATTAATACTGCGGAGAAGATCCCCCTTCTTCTTCTGCGCATACAGAATTGTGAACTGCGGAACAAACACCGACACCATTGTACCGACAAAAGACTGAATGAAATTAGGCAGAGTCTTTGCCACGGAATACTCACCTGCAGCCGTAGCTCCAATCAGCACATTCATCAGATAGATATCAAGTGATGTAAGTAATACAAGACTCAGCTGGTTTACCGAGTTCCACACGCCGGATGACAGAAGTTCCTTCACCGCGGCGCCTTTGAAATGGTGAATATCCACCTTTAACTGCGGGGTCAGCTTTCTGGTGTAATAGACATCGGCCAAGCCAAGATACACGTATACCACCATCATGGTTCCGGTCACATACCACATACGAGCTGGCAGAGAAGCGAAAAGCGCAACCAAAATGATTGCTCGGAGTATGCTACCTTCGATATTTCGCTTCGCTTGAATATCCACATGGTTCGTCGTGTAATATACGGTGGCGAACACGTTTAAAAGCAGCTGAACCTCCATGCCAACGAAAGCAAAGGCAAACATAAACTGAACATCTGAAAGCAGATGGGCAGGTACGTTCATCACTTTATCAGCGAACAGCACGAACAATATGCTCGGGATCATCAGCACACACGCAAGCACAGTGTTTGCCATCAGCACTGAGTTGAAATATTCCTTCGCCTTTTTCGTATTCTGACGATTAATCTCTATGCAGATGAATCGACCAGACATGGAATTTAAGGCAACTGTAAGGATACCCACCCAGCTAATTACGTTATTCGACAGCTGCACGAATCCATATGCTTCACTACCCAGAGTACGAACAATATACGGCGTCAACAAGAAGTTAATGCCGAATTGCACAACGAATGCCACTACGTTGGCAATCATATTAATCACTAACCGTTTTCCGCCCATATCTCCCGCTATTTTCGTCCATTGCGGCTATCGCACCTATAACTGGCTGCTCAGGTCTTGTCTTGTCAGTTGCGCAAAGACAAAGACACCAGCATGCGTCGACATCCTTCCAAGACAACTCGTATCTTTTCACTCACACACCGAGACCAATATATGGTTTTCACTGCCAAACGCGGATGAGTGCGCATTTCCACCAACCTGTTCCATATCCCATCAGGAACAATATCGCGAACAGCACTCACAGAATCGAATAATCTATTGATACGAAGTACCACAGCATGCTCGTTCCGTGTATCACGCCAGTCCAGCCGTGCACTTGAATATAAATCATTCATAATCATATGGAGCAACGGAATAATAAGGTCTTCCCCTTCACCGTGCTTGACAAATGCATCCAACCGTTGCAGCCACGCATCAATCCGGTCAAGATAACGAATGTCATACCATGTATGCATGATGCTTCCACGATGCTGCACATAATGATAAAGCTCATCAGCTATGACAACGACCCGATCACATTGATACATAATTTCATGGAAGACGAACTCATCCTCATGAAGCCGTCCTTTTGGAAAACGCAATCCTTCCCAAAGGGAGCGGTGGTACAACTTGCTCCATGCCGTCACAGCATTCGGATCAACATAGGTCAGCCCCAAACACTTACGACCTGACATCACGCACTCCTGCGGGCGTCTCTCTCTAGATTTCTGCAGAACGTTGCCACTCTCATCCTCACGAACTACATCACATACGGATACTGTGGAAGAACACCTGCTGAGCGCATCAAACATCCTCTCAATAAACCTCGAATCGACATAATCATCGCTATCAACAAAAGCAATGTATTCGCCGAGACATACATCCAATCCGGCATTCCTTGCATCCGATAATCCACCATTCCTTTTATGGATAACCGAAATGCGGTCATCTTTGCCCGCCCAAAAATCGCACTTTAACGACGATCCATCCGTCGAACCATCATCTACAAGAAGGATTTCAATCTTCGAATAAGTTTGAGAGACAATGCTTTCCACGCATCGATCAAGAAACCTCACAACATTATAGACAGGAACAATAACACTTATTAGGGGACGATTCAGTTGCATTCCTGACACCACCTCGAATTATTCAACTTCCTCCACGGAATTACAGTCCCTGTTCCTTCAATCCGTAGACCCTGAAATTAACCAATCTTTCTTGCACTTATTGTATGGCAACCGGTACGACGTAACTGTTCCATCAGATTCTATATTAGGCTTGGAATCATTCGAATTTCTCGCTCAAGAAGATATTGCGGTCATATGTCAATGTATTTATATTTGCGCAAAAACCTGCATCGCGAGCAGTACTCCGAACATCAGGGCGATTACGAAGAAAATCCGCGAATCCACATCTGTCATCATCCGAACCGTCATCGATTATAGGTACTTCTATATCGCTCAAAGTTGAACGGGCGATACTGCTCAGACATTTGTCCAGAAACTGTGCCGTTTGATACACCGGCACGATAACACTGATTGCCGGACTACTCATGCTCATGCTCCTCACCGGCTACCAGATAATTTGGATAGCACCCGTTTGCGCCAAAACATCACATCGCCCTTGAAGATGTTCCAACGGTGACGCGCAATGTCTCCCGGCCTTTTCCACTGGATATGGGCAAAATTATCTTCGGTCACCCTATCCACTTCAAGAGGCTCGAATGCCCCAGGAAGAATCTTGAACACCCTAGCGGATTCCGTCTGGTCAGGAAGACGAACGGCCATATCACGGCGTTGGAAATGCATGTACATAAGCTCCGATGCAACGAAGTTACCAAAGTTTCGAGTATATCTCGTCAGAACACCATCACGCCATACGTACACCGCCCTCGCAGCTTTCTCCGTACAGTACGTCGTGAGGTCATCATTGAACCGGGTGATTTGGAACACCGATGCACGCGCCCGCGGATTGGTCGAATAGTCTTCCGTGAACACGGAGAATCCATGCTCCTTGTAAATCATGTTCACGTTAGTCGGCAAATAGCTTTCATCAAAGGTGAAAATACGTTCAGATTGCAGCACTTCCTTATAAAGTTCACGACCGTTCAAGGGAAGCATAAAGCGCGTGTTGTTCTCGTTGTTGTTCTTGAGTATCGAGCAATGCCCGAGCACGAAGAGCTTGTCGTAGTTTTCGAGCATGGTGTTAGTAATGAACCGGTTCAATCGCCCGAACACCATGTCGCAATCACAGTATCCCCAATGCTCGTAATCCTGTAGATACTCGGAGAACAGGTAGCCATACATCGGCTTCAAATCGCATAGCTTATACGGCGCATTCAGTACAACCGGGAAATCAAACTTATGCCGGACCCGTTCCTGCATATCCTTGAATGATTCATAGCGAACATGTACGTTTGCCGGATATTCGTATTCCGTACAATCGTCGGTGAATATCAACCAGTCGTAGTCCGCATTGGTGGCACATGAGTTCAGGAATAGTTGGAAGTAGTTGCCAAATTTCCCGTAGTATGGAATAATAAACGCACATTTTCTCATGACTTCCCCTGCCTATTCCGCATGTTTCAGATAGAATCGTTGTAATTCCGATGCGACGTCACGGATATCAAAGCCCTTGTCCCTTACAACCGTTGAATAATCTTGACGCTTCTTTCTATCAGCCAGCAAACGCTGGCATTCCTCAGCCCACTGCCGTGCCGATTCCTGTAGAGAAACAAATTCCAGCAAATCGGTTATCTTGGCAACAGGTGGAACTGCCTCCTTAGATGCCAAACAAGGCAAACCGGCGCATTGTGCCTCGGCATAGACAATGCCGAATCCCTCGAACAGCGACGGCAGCAGGAACAGATCCATGGCCTGATACAAATCGGGCATGTCAGTACGGGCTCCAAGAAACATGACCTTATCCGTAATGCCCAGTTCTTCCACCTTCCTACGCATTTGTTGTTCAAGCTCACCGATACCGATCAGCATGAGCTTGGTATCCGCTTCCATACGCGCATACTCGGCGAAGATTTCCAATAGGAACAAGGGATTCTTCTGCTTGCGGAAACGCCCACAAAAACCTATGAGTTTGGTGTCTTCGCCGATTCCCAACTCAGCACGCACCCGCTGACGGGTATCCTCACGAAATGCGAATTTTTCAGTATCGATACCGTTCCTCACCCAAGAGAAAGGTTTACCCGGGAACATATAATCGGCGGCCTGCTGCGAACAAGCGAAATAGTGGGTCGGCGCCGTGTCAATCTGTTTTCGTACAGCGCAATCTCGACATGTCTTAATCATTGCCTTGATGCCACTCGGCTGTGGCCCGAATTGCGATCCCGAACCGGAATTATGCGAATGCAGGATACGTAGGGGAATTCCCGCCTCCTTGGCCACTTTAAGCGGATACGCATACGGATAGTTGGCGTTCACGTGAATGCCTGCGAACTCAGAATGCTCCCGAAGAAAACGAAGCAGTTCCGAATGGGATTTGATCAACGATTCGCGTTGCGAGTACATTACTCGATAGATATGCCCGCCCATGGCAAGAATCTCATCTTCATAGGCCAGCCTGCCCTCGTTGTGGGATTCAAGGAAATCGAATTGGACTTTGCTTCGATCCACATTGCGGTACACGTTCATGATGAACGCTTCGACACCGCCAAAACCGCCAAGCATGCCCCATTGAAGGATACGAATCAGTTCTGTCATATCATCACACCTCTCGCTGACTAATGCTGGGTCATCCGCACATACAGTTTCGGTATCCACGTCAGCATGCGGATCTTCATCTTTTCCGCAAGCCCCACGGAAGAATCACGATATATGGGCTTGGCCTTCACCGACAGTTCTTTGCGCCAAGTATTCAACACTTCGGAATCCAAGTTCATTCGCGCCAGATCATAGACGATGTCATACCGGCCTTGCATCACAAAATAATCCAAGGATGCCCGATCTTGGTATCCGGATTCCAGAAGGTATTCACAGCATTTGTCCGCGATTTTCGCCCGGTCGAAACTATGAGCGTTCAATCCTGCCGTGGTGATGGAATCGGGCCGGATACGGTAATGGTACAGCGCCTTTGGATTGAACAGGATGCCCCGCATCGTGCGATACACCTGCGCCAGCACGTAATAGTCCTCGTTGTTCAGCCCCTCGGGGAAACGGATATGGCTGGTTCCGGTGAAGAAAACCGCCTTGAACAGTTTGTTCCACACGGCGCTGGCCATGCGGTTGCGGTGGTGGAGGAAATCGTGAAGCGCCTCGTCCGAGTTGAACTCTCGTTCCGGCAGTTGGCCGTCGATATGTTCCTTGCGGCCGTCCTCGTAATCCTTTTCGGTGCCGCACATCACCACGTCGACGGCGGTGTGCTTCCGCATCCATCCCAGCATGGTTTCCAGCATCGTCGGCTCAATCCAATCGTCGCTGTCGACGAAGGCGACGAGCTCACCGGTCACTACGTCCAATCCGGCGTTACGGGCCGAGGAAAGCCCGCCGTTTGCCTTATGGACCACATGGATGCGCGGGTCCTTGCTGGCCCACTCATCGCACATCGCAGGACACCGGTCCTTGCTTCCATCGTCAACGAGGATGATTTCCAGATTGCGATAGGTTTGTGCCGTCACGCTCTCCACGCAATGGTTCAGATACTGCTCCACTCCGTATACCGGAATGATGACGCTAATCAATGGTTCGCTCATGCGTGCACCGTCACGATGCTTTCAGGATCGAAACGCTTGGACATGCAGGTTTTGACCTCCGGTAGGAAATGTCCGACAGCGATATACATCACGAGGAATTCGCTGTCTGGCAGGTTCAGCAGTTTACGGGTGGCTTCGTCGCGTTTCATCGGCAGCATGGTGTTCAACGGGCATGCGGCCAGTTGCTGCTCTTCAAGCGCAAGCAGCAGCGACATGCCGAACAGTCCGCCATCCGTATAGCCCTCGTTGCGTTCGTCTTGGTTCATGAACGCTTGGTTGTCGGCGGTGAGCAGGATGAGCGCGGGCGGCATTTTGTATCCACGGAATCCACCCTGCAATGGCATCAATTTGGCGATCATGTCGGCATTGGTGATGATATGGACGCGAGTGGGCTGTCGGTTGCATACCGATGGTGTACGCATGGCGATGGTCACTGCCTGCTTGATGTCTTCGGCGCTGACCGGCTCGTCGCTGAATTCGCGTACGGAATGGCGTGCTTCGGACAGCTGCTCGAAAGTGAGTTCGGCATTATGCGCCTTATCGGCGGCTTTGATGGTCAGCACGCCTCCGGCATGCCCCTGAGCCTGGCCGATTTCCTCCCATAGATCATCCGGGAAAAGGCGACGCATGTAGTCGAGATCGTATCCGGCCCGCTCATGGCGTGCGCGATACTCATGTAGCGCGCACGTAGCCGATTGGAAGATCCCGTTGCTCTTGTATTGCGCGTCAACCTTGCGCAACGCCACCAACAGCGGAGCGAATTCCGCAAGTACGCCCTTGCCGAAGCCGAAACGGAAATCCTGATGACTCAGTCCCTTTTCGATCTGATGGGTGAAGAATATGATACGGGTTTCCAGATGTTCCTTCCGCATGGAGCCACGCTTGGCGTAGTTCCGTTCGAAACGCTTCATCTGACGAATGGTTTCACGACGAAGTTTCACGGAAGCCTGCACGCCGCGAATCCACGCAATCATCGATTCGGGAACGATCTTCTTCAACGTCTCTTTCATCTTCCGTATCTCCTAATCCTGCAATGCATGCCGCAGATACTGCTTGGACCGTTCGACTTCTCTACCCAATTTCTCGTCGATCACCTGATAGTCAATGGTCGAATCGTCCCAGGTCTCCCCCTCGATGAGCTGACGGCTGTCCAATCCGCACAGTGCCAGCAAGGAGCTCATGCGGTCATCCATGTTGACTTTGCCGTTATGTTTGCCACGCACCACGTAGAACTGCTTCTCGAATTTGATGGAGAAGGCCGTGCCATGGAAGGACGCCGAAAGCACGTAGTCGGCGTTTTTGATCAGGCTCAGATAGTGGTTCGGCGCGGCCACTTCAAGCAGATGGAACCCGTACTTCTTCAATCCGTAGGATTTGTTGCCGGTGAACATCACGTATACCGGCAGACCCTTGCTCTGCGCGAATGTTTGGACCGCCTTGGCCGCGGAATCGTTCAGCTCGATGGAATCAATAGCGTAGTAGAAGATGTACGGCTCATGGACAAGAGGCTCGGCCGTGATGGAATCATAGACCCCGGAGTCAAGCAGCAGAGTCGGATCGAGCACCTGTTCCACGTGCTGCTTCACCAATGGTTGCAGGTATTCCTGCGCGGTCAACTCGCGCACGCTAATCGCATGGTAATCCGCCAGCAGTTTGGCGTAATGTTCGGCGAGCGCCTTGTCATCTTTCTTGTCGAGTATATGACCGCCCATGCTGGATGCGTAGGAGATCTTGCGTCCTTGATGCACGAAACTCAGCAGGTAGGCGTCGGAATAGTCCCATGCGTCCGTGTTCCAAATCTGGTCGCTACCGGATACGAACGCGTCGTACCGTCCGTTCAGTACCTCCAACTGTTCGACGGTTTCGTAGAATTGCGGCGTGAGCCGCAGTGCCTGGTGCTGTAATGCCACGAAATCGTCGTGCCGTTGCTGGATCAGCTTGTGGTGGAAGAACGCGTACAGGTTTTTGGCGATGTCCTTCGGACCAGACACTTTCTTGTATACGTCGTAGAGGTACTGCTGACGCGGCGTGGAGAAATCAATGACATCGCATTCGTGGCCAAGCTGTTCGATGGCTTTCTGCGTGGCGAATGCCTGCAGGAACGAGCCGTTGTTGTGGGCCGCATGGTAGGTAATCAGTGCGGTTTTCATTGGGTCACCTCATGTAATAGTTGAATCCAGGATTGAATAATCGTGTTGATTCCATATCGTTGGGCATTGCTGCCGCTCATGCTTGAATATTTGACGCGCTTGGCGCGATCATCAATCAGTTCATTGACTGCCCTTGCCATGGCATCAATGTCTCCCAACGGCACGAGGGTTCCGTTGACACCGTCCTCGATGATTTCGGCGGGGCCTGTCGGGCAGTCGAAGCTCACCAATGGCAGACGATGCGCTTTGGCTTCCAGCAGCACCATTGGCAATCCCTCGAAACGTGAGGTCATGACGAATATGGCAGACTGCCTGTAATACGCGTCCACGTCATCGACTCGACCTTCGAGTGTCAACCGGCCGTCCAGATGAGCATCGTGAATCTTCTGCTCGATCGACGGCCTGTCCTCACCTTCTCCAAGAATCTTCCACTGCCAGTCCGGATGATCCGGTAGCACTTTGGCAGCGACATCGACCAACAGGTCAAAGCCTTTCTGATACGTCAGTCGGCCAGAGCTCAGAATCAGCTTGGAATCCGCGTCATATGGAACAGGGTCGGCAGGCGCCTGCATGGGGTTCGGAATGGCAATAACCGGACATCTCAACGTGAGATTGGTCTCGTATAGTTTCCTGTCGGTTTCAGTCAGAGTGACGATGGCGTCCGCGCGGCGAGCGGCCCACCGACGAGTCAGCTTACGGTAAGGCACATCCGGATTCTGCAAGTAATTGAAATGCTCCCAAGATACCACCTTCACGCCGGTTTTCCTTTTGAGCGGAAGGGAATACATGTCCAGAATGCCGTCGATGTCAATCAGTACATCAACATGCTGTTTCACAACGATGTTCCGCAATCGTTTGCAGGTATCGAAATAATGTTGGATACCGTGTGTCACCGTCGGATATAGACTGAATCGCTGGATGTTTGAGTCAATCGGAAAGAACGGACTGTCATGCTCCTCGAAGAGGCTGATGAAGGAGATTGTGTAGTCAGTGCTCGTCGAGAGTGCGTTGGCGAGCATGATGGACACATTCTCCGTACCTCCTGAACGGGTGATGTCACCGGAGAAAAAACCGACGTGCATCTGAATCAAACCACCTCTACGCGATTCCGCTTATGCTTCCCCACCATCTGCGAACTTTTCCACGCGGCAACACGTTGATTTGATGACATGACCAGCATATGCAAAATCGGGAAAGTAGCAGCTTCATGCCTTGTCCATGACCCGAAGTCAGGTTCGAATATAGCCGATGCAAGAAAATAGCCTAGATAAATCGACAATCCTAGAAGGCTTTGCTCATCGTCTAGCTCACTCACATTGCCAAAAAGATGCACAACATAGATAGTAACCGCAATCTGAAATATCAAAAAAGGCAGATATTGGACACCCTTGAACAAAAGTTCGATGGGCAGCATCATACGAAAAGCATTAAAGAAGTAGTTAATGAGGAACATCGGCAGACTGGTGGTTTCATTATCACCAATCCAGTTATTGATGATAGTGGCGCCAGCACCTGCAGCAGTGGTGTCACGACCATCAAGAGATTCGCTCCTGACATTCATCACATCGTGATAAGCAGAGGGCATGACCACTTGGGCGGCAATCATAGCAGCGCACACAAGGAGATACATCGAAATAACCATCCCCGCGATTTTTCCGATATAGGAAAGTTTGGTGCGACTACGGAAAAACATAAGAATGCAATATACGGATACCACAAAAGCGGCAATTAAGATATAATACGACCTAAATACCAAGCTTTCAAAGCATAAGACGCCAGCCGATAAAACAATCTTAATTGAATTATTGATTGGAATAAGAAGAATCAGATATACCGCAAAAAAGAACATGAACTGTATTACGTCTTTTCCAATATTAAAGACATAAATGTTCAAAAGACCCACGCATGTCAACCAGAAAATAGTCTGTACCGTATCAGGTTCAGGTAAGCGCAGAAGCATGAAGAAGATGACGACTGTCATGATAAGCCCTAACAGCCAACTCCACTGAAGCATGCTATTGAAGTGGAGAAAATTAATGGAACGGAACAAGTTCGCCGCGGTCTCATAAGTGCCGCCCCAAGCGTCAACACTCCGATCGCCGTTGGCCATACCCAAGATACGCTTATTGTCGTAAAAATACTTATTCGGCAAAACCATGGAAATAAGCTTTGCCAATATCATGACCACAAAAGTCAGAATCAGTGCTGAATTTTTATTGCGATTCTCCCACCAACCGACTCGTTCCTCTTCAAGAATCTCATTGTCCATTTAGAAACTCTCTTCACTAACAAGATGCTTTTTGCAGTGCGTCCACATAAAATTTCTGCAACCATTCCGCATTGGCTTTGATGTCAAATCCAGCATTAGTCACAGTGTCCGCGCCGGAGGCACGATCCGTGCCAGCGTACGCGGCATGTTGGTTCAGGACTCGCTTGGCCCATTCCGCTGGAGACTCATTCAGGCCAATGACCCGCACATTCCCCGTCACGTCGCATTGCTTGGGTACGCGGTCGGAAATGGTGCAGGGCAGACCGGATGCCTGCGCCTCAATCATGGTGACTGGCAACCCCTCATACAGGCTCGGTAGAATGAAGGAATCCATGCCTTGCAACACACGGTTCACGTCGGAACGTACACCGAGGAACTTCACTGCGTCATGCAGGCCGAGATCGTCCACCTTGGCCTTAATCTGGTTTTTCAATTCGTCGTTCAGCTCGCCGCCGCCTACGAGCCACAGGACGCTGTTCGGACACTGCTTGTGGACTTCGGCGAAGATATCAATCAGGAATGTATGGTTCTTCTGCGGGAAGAACCGTCCCACATGACCAAGCACAAAGGTGTCGGGGTCAGTGACGCCGAATTCAGCGCGCACTTTCGTGGCAAGGGACGGATCATAGCGGTAGGCGGAGGTGTCGATGGCGTTCCGCTGCTGAATCACCTTGCTCCGGTTCTTCTCGCCGAACAGCCAATCCCCCGCCTCAGTGCCGCATGCGAACATGTGTGTGACGTATTTCGGCAATCTCATGCGGAAGTACTCGCGGAATATGGATTTCAGGTCGAAGCCGACCGGACGGTTGTGCGCGTGCGCGATGCGAACGGGAACGCCCTGTTCAGCGGCTATCCGCAGAGGAAAGTAGCTGCGCTCCTCAAGATTCGAATGGATAATCCGGTATTCCGGATGCTGCTGGAGGAAGGCTTGGAATTCGCGCTTATACCGTCCGAAGTACTGGGGATACATCGGGCACATGCGGTAAATGTGCCCGCCCAGCGCCTCGATCTCATCCTCATAGGCCGCACGGTAATCGCGGTTGACCAGAAAATCGTAGGTGATTTTCTCACGGTCGAAGTGACGAAGGTAATTCATCATCATGGTTTCGGCGCCACCTCGGTCCATGACCGTATCAAGCACCAGTACGCGCATAGGAGCATCCTTAGCCATGACGAACCTCCTCCTTGATGAATTCCTGCTTAAGACGAACCACCGTATTGGAAGGAATGGATGAATCAATCACGCAACCCGCGCCAATCACACAATTATCCCCGATGGAAGCGCCTTTGATGATGGTCACGTTGCTGCCAATCCAGCAATGTTTTCCGATAACGATCGGCGCCGTGGAGTATCCCTGCCCTTTGATGGACTCATCAGCGTCGGCGAAACGATGATTATGGTCGTAAATGCGTACGTTCTCGCCAAAGATGGTGCCATCGCCAATGCGAATCTCCTCAATGGCGTGCACGGCACAGTCGTTGTTGAAGAAGACGTTGTCACCGATGGTGATGGTGCCACCCAACTCGGCGGTCAGCTGCAGTCCCCTACGGAAGTGCAACGCCTTGCCCCACCGAATGGATTTACCGTAAATGACCCTGTATAGGGCCTTCAGAAATATTCCCGTAAACCGGTACCACAGCTTCACCACCGCCATCATATTCCCCGCTCGTCGATCCTTTATCGATTGTGCTTTTTACGCGAATGGGATTTGCCGGAAGAGTTGTGGTTTTTCTGGTCAGAGGCATCTTCGTAGTAATAATAACCAGAACGCTTGGCATTATCCGAAGAAGCCATGTTCAAGACAATTCCCCTCACTGATGTGTGAGACATGTTAAATTCCTTGAACGTTTCATGAACCGCCTTTTTCTGAGCGACACCCTGGCCAACAACCATGACCAAAACACCACCATGCTTGGCGAATACGGCAGCATCGTTTGCCACAGTCATAGGCGCAGTATCGACAATCACATAGTCATAACGCTCGGCGGCCTGATTAATCAACGTCCGCATCGCATCGGAACCAAGAATAATGCCAGACGATTCTTTCTGGTTCTCAGACGGAAGAACATGCAGATACGGTTTCCAATACGGCTGAATGGCCTCTTTTGCGGAAATCTCCCCAGCCAGCAATGAAACCAAGCCTACGCCACTGTTCATACCAATTGTTTTAGCCACTGATGGATGCCGCACATCAGCATCAATAAGTAGTACGCTCTTGCCCTTTTCAGCCAATGCCACAGCCAAATTAACGGAAATGGTCGTCTTGCCCTCGCGTGGATTGGACGACGTGACGATGATGACATTCGGCTGGTTCAAATCGCTGGGAGTCACAAACGAGAGATTGGTGCCCAAACGTCTAATTTCCTCAGCCGCACGTCCGCGAGGTTTCACTATAACAGCTGGAGTTCCATCAGCAACGGTGTGAGACTTTGGAACCGCCGCAAGAATCGGAGTACTTGTAATCGCTTGGACATCAGCAGCTTCATTGAGGCTTTTATCAGACATTTCACGAATAACAGCTCCAATAAGCGCCAATACGATACCAGCTGCAATGCCAATACCGTAATTGGCAATAACGTTAGGGGAAGAAGGAGCCGATGGAACAACCGGCTTCTGAACTACCGAGAGAGAAACCCGTAAAGACGTATAAATCTTCTGTAGTTGCTTTTCAAGCTGGGAAGTTAATTCGTCAACGATTTTAGCAGAGTCTTCAGAGTCCGAATATGTTGCCGTCAACTGAATGACCGTTGAAGCGTCAGAAGTTACCGCATCAATTTTGCTTCGCAAATCAGAAACCGTAGCATGCAGTCCCAGGTTATCGATTACTGGCTTCAATACGGCATCGGATTTGACTATATCAGGGCACATCGAAGCTACGGCAACCTGCGCGCTTGCTGACATTGCCTGCTGGGCAGAAGCAAGATCATCGGAAACTGGAGATGCTTGAACAAGCACCTCAGACTGTGCAGTGTACATAGTCGGCATAGCGGAAGTGATTCCCGCCGTCACACCGATAGCGACGCAAAACAGAATAATTTCCGTCACCCAGTGTTTTTTAAATGCTCGCAATACGTCCGCAATAGACATATACCCTCTCCATTCTCACACTAAAGCAGGCATATCATCCCACTTGCCAAGAAAACGCTCAGCCCTTCATAAAATATCTTACCGACAACCCTGACAAGGGGTTATGATTACAATCCCCTCACACCTTTTGTTTCTCGTTAAAGTTGTTATGCTTCGGCAAGAAGCCATTACCCACTAATGCAAGCTGTATAAAACAATGCATATCCTGAAGCACCATCTCGCATGTCCTTAGCATCTCCTCAACTCAGGAAACTTCGAGGGTGGCGAGGAGCGCGCGATGGTCGGAGCCGGGGATGCACCTCGTTTCAAGGTCGCCCACGACCACGCTTTTGTCGTGCACGATATGGTCGATCTCGGACACCGGCAACATGGCCGGGTACGTCATATGCAGCCCTTCGCCGGCCTGTTCGCCGGAGTCTAGGAAACGGCCACCCAGAAGGTACCGGAGGCTGGCATGATCCCATGTGGAGTTGAAATCGCCCATCAGCACGTAAAGGCTGTCGTAATGCTGCAACTGGGCGAGTGAATCGATGCTACGGTTCCACAGGCCTTGGTTGCCGGGGCGTGGCGAGAAGGGATGAACCGAGCCGAACCGCACCTTCGTACCGGCGAATTCGATGGTCGCCGCCGGAACGCTGCTCGACTCCACGGGAATCAGGTTCTGCTTGACGTCTTCCATCGGCGCCGCGCTGTACAGCACGTTCACGCCGCCGTTGTCATGCCACGTTTGCTGCGCGGCCACAGAATACGGCAGATAGTCGGCGATTCCGGCGCTGGCGAGCCGGTCGAGCAGACTCCACGACACCTCCTGCAGGGCAAGTACTTCGACATGCTCGGTTTTCACGGTCTCGACGATTTTGACTGCGTCGGCCGCATCCTGTTTGGCGTTGAGGATCATGATGCGGGCGTACTTGTCGGACGTGTCGGGCATGCCATTGGCCGTCGTCTGCGCGACGGACTGGCGGGCGTTTCTGGAAATCGTCTGTTGTGGTTCGATATCTCCCCAAATGCCAGCCGACTTGCACAACCACGCACACCACGCCGATGGCGGCGAGCGCTGCACGTCCTCCAATCTGTCGGATGACGAGTGCGACAACCGCGATAACCGCGGACAGGAATCCCAGCCATGGCATCAGTGCGACAATGATCGGCACGTAGCGTTTGCCGTCGAGGCTGTTGGGGAGCATGCGCAGCAGCATGGCCAGCAGGATGACGGCGGTGGCCATCCAGAGTGCGATGGTCAGGATGTGCAGGATGGTGCTGCGACGGGACATGTTGCGTTGGACTTGGTCGAGGCTGTTGCGATTGCGGGCTGTGCTGGCGGCGTCGAGTCGCGCGCCCAGATTCTCAATCTCGCGTTCGGCTTCGTTTTCGTTGCCGTTGCCGCGTTCGTTGTTGCTTTCGCCTTTGCCGGTTTGCCACATGCTTGCCTTACATTACGTTCCCGTTCACCATACGCAACGTGATATGGATTCGTTGTGAACAGTCCGCGAGGTTCACAGTGCCTTTACGTGCCGCCGTCTTCCCTGCCGCTCTTGCTGCCGTACGGACGTCCCCTATGCGAACGCCGGTTTGGATGATGACATGTGGACGCAAGTCCAAATGGCCAGTGAACCGGAATCATCGCAAGAACTCGTCACGTGCAGCATCGCTCAACGAATACCGGATCGGTCGTTTTCCATGCGCTTCCAGCAATCCCAGATCCATCAATGCATCGAGAGAGGTACTCACCTTCCGCTCCCCCACACCAAGCCACTCGCGCATCAATCGCCGTGATATGGAATTCGAAGTATCGTCGAACAGCTCCTTCTGAAGCAGGAAGAACAGCATGTCCCGCTGCAGTTCGGGAACGTCATGCGCATCGGCGTACCGTTCGAGATTGTCTTTCGCGGCATCAAGCATGGCTTTCTTCTCGCTCAACACGGAAATGATGTTTTCCTGCGCGGTCGCGACGAAACGGATCATCCGGTAGCAGAAGAGGGAAACATCGGAACAATTCAACGGATGCTGTACTTCATTAAAAGCCTTGTAATACTGTCCCTTCGCTTCGGCGATGGCCGAGATTAGGCTGACCGCCGTCGGTACAGACAGGCATTTGCTAAATTGCAGGGCGAGCAGGAACCGTCCCGTTCTGCCGTTGCCATCGTAGAACGGGTGTATGCATTCGAACTCGTAATAGCACATCGTGGCCCGCAACAATGGCGGGATTCTCATTGGAAAGCAATGCCAGCCATTTGGTCAACTGCACCTGGATCTCCGATTCCGGCCATGCGCCTTTATGGATCAGCCTGCCGGCACCGTCGTAGACCGAAACTGTTTTGGCTCTGAACAGCATGCCATCAGGCTTGCAGATATCCTTTAATTCACCATCCATCACTTGATCGTAGATGTTGCGTATATCGTTCAGCGTCTGAGGCAGGTCAAGGCGTGTGGCTCCTTCGCCGGAAAGGCCGAGAAACAGTTTGGCGAGTTCACTCAACCGCTTATGCGGACCATCGACCATCGCGGCATCCAACGCGTCCGCAATCTCCTCGCGCGTGGTATGCACGTTTTCTATCGTGTTCGTGTTCTGCATTTCCGCGCCGATAAGCTCCATCAGATACGCTCTGCGGGCGATTAGCGACAACGTGTTCCATAGCACTTCGACCCGCACTTCCATGCCACGCACGGAATCCATGGCGTTAAGTAGTTCCCTGAACGCCACGGCGAACATCTCATGACCATCGAATACGATCCCCGACCGATATGTCGAATAGCCGTTCAGCCTGTTTTCATACTCCTTTTCGGCCGCATCCTGTGGTTTGAGCGTGGATGATGACATCGCCAGCGTCTGCCGTATGCTCTTGTATTCCATAATCGCCATCCTCGCAAAACGTGACCATAAACCAAGCCATATGACGCTTCTATATATACAAAATAGCGAAAACGTCACTATAGAAGCGAGGCGGTGACGTTTTCTTGGACTCCCCGACCGGGAGGAGAACCCCCTTATGGCGAAGTACAGCAAGGAGCAGCGCGACAGGGCCGTGGACCTGTACATCAAATACGAACGCTGCGCCGCTGACGTGATCCGCGAACTCGGCTATCCCAGCAAGGTCGCGCTGCTGTCGTGGTACGCGGACCGGCTCGAGGAGGAGCGCACCGATGGATTGGCTACGATGTATTGGACAGTCCGATGAGGGACAATTGACATGGGATTGGAGGCCGACGATGGCCGGCCCGAAGCATCCCCGCCACTACGACGAGGCGTTCAAACGGCAGATCGTGCAGCTTTACGAGAACGGCAAGCCCTCCCGGGAGATCAGGGCCGAGTACGACATAGCGCGATCGACCCTGCGGCGCTGGGTCCAAGACATCCGCAACAGCGGCTTCACCCGGGCCGCGGACAACCGCACGCCCGAGCAGAACGAGCCGGTCGGGCCGGGGAGACGCGACCGACAGTTGGAGATGGAGGTGGACGTTTCAGAACAAGCGGCGCCGGTATTCGCACGAAAGTAGACGTGATACGGGCCAACGCCGCACGCTACCCGATATCAGCGCGATGCGGGATACTGGGCGTTCCCCGCTCCACCTACTGAATATTTGTAGCTTTTGAGGCCACTGGTTATTGTGCTTGGGGACCAGCATTATGGCGGGAGAAGGCCGGTGGCGGATTGGTTAGAAGCCGTCGGCCTTCGGGGCTAGTTGTCGAGCATGGCTTGCCCGTGGCGTTGCCTCATGTTGTACTCGCCTGTATTAATCCAGATCGCGTTGTGCACGATGCGGTCGAGAATCGTGTCGGCGATGGTGTCGCCGCCGAGCTGTCGGTGCCATTCCTTGGTCGCCAGCTGCGTGGCGAACGCCGTGCTGACGGTGTCGTACCGGAGCTCCATGAGCTCCAGGAGGAATCGTTTGAATAGTTCGTCGGGCTTGTCGACGAGCCATTCGTCGATCGCGAGCAGGTTGTAGGTGGCGTATTTGCGCACGAGCTTGGGCACTCCTCCTGGCTTGTTCGACGCGACCGTCACCTGCTCGGCCAGGTCTGGCATTCGGACGTAGACTGCGCGGTACCGTGCCCGGCACGCGGATTTCACCAACGCGCATAGCAGGTGGGATTTGCCCGATCCCGTGGCTCCCTGGAACACGACGTTCAACCGTTGTTCCAGATAGTTCCCGGCGTCGAGGCCGGCGATCACGCTCCGGTCGAGCCTGCGTTCCTCCCCCAGGTCGATGGTTCTCAGGTCCGCCTGGGGGGGTAGCGCAGACCCGCGCGTTTGACGAGGCGTTGGATCTTGGCGTCCATGTGACCGGAGTGGGCGTTGTCGACCGCAAGCCTGACGACCTCCGTGTGGCTCATGGGCGCCGTCGTTCGCTCGTCGAGCCGTTCGAACGCGTCAAGCAGATCGGATGCGTTCATCTCACGCAATTTGCGTTTGGTCTCGGTGTCGATGATCATCGCGCGTCCACCTTCCCATGTCCGCGTAGTAATCGCCGCCGCGCACCCATCCGACGTCGTCAACGGCGCCGTCGGGGATCCCGCCCGTGGCGTCCTGGCCGGATTCGAGGATCGGTCTGATGTGCGAATACCGCGGCGAAGCGATCGACCGCAGCGACAGCGAACACGCGTTCTCCAAACGTTGGGCGGAATAGCGTTTCGACAGCCGCAGGATGCTCGTCGAGGCGTTCCGTGGCGAACAGCCCGCCGATCACGGCGGCGCAGCCGGGGCCTATTCGCTGGGCCCATTGCTCGCAACGTTTCCTGTCCCATGGTCTCCACGCGGCTTTGCCGGGCAGGTCGGACTCGTTCGTGGACCACTGGTTGGATGCCGTCGCCGGCAGGAGCCGGTGCGAGCACAACCGCGTGTTCCCCATGCCAGACCTCGAGCATGCTCGCGCCGATCCGCAGGTCCACCGTGGAACCGATGTACGCGTACGGGACGGAATACCAGTTGCGCGCATACGCGACGTGGCTGTTGGCCTGCGGCCGTATACCCAGTCCGCCACCTCGTAAGGCATCAGCGGCAACGTGATCAGCAGCGGTTTCTCCTCCGATTCGAACACCGACGACCGGGACCCGTCGCGCTTCTGGAACGCACGGGAATTGTATTCCGCCAGCCAGGCGCGTATCGCGGCCCGCAGTTCGTCAAGCGATCCGAACTCGTGGTCGCGCATCGCGCCGGCCAGCGCCATCGTGACGTGCCACACGGTGTTCTCCGCGGACGGCTTGTCCTTCGGCTTCCTCACCCGTCCGGGCAGCACAGCGGCCGAATAGTGCTCGGCCATGCCCCGGTACGCGTCGTTCAACACGATCTCGCCCTCACGTGGATGCTTGATCACGCCGGTCTTCAGGTTGTCGCACACCAGGCGCGGCGTGGATCCGCCGAACCATTCGTACATCGTCACATGGGCCCGCAGCCACGAATTCTGCCCCATATCCAGGGTGGGTTCCACGAACGCGTACCGACTGAACGGCAATACCGCCACGAACAGGTACACGGTCGACGAATCACCGGTGACCGGATCGACGATGCGCATGGTCTTGCCGGCCCAGTCGACCTCGATGGTGCGGCCGGCCTTATGTTCCACCCTGCTTGTCACGCCGAGTCTCGCCACGTACGCGGCGTACAGCTTGCAGAACCTGTCATAACCCATATGGGGCCTACCCGACTGCCGGCATTCGTCCACATACTCGCCGTGCAGAATCCTCAACGTCACGCCGACACGGGTCAACTCCCGGTGGACCTTGCCCCAGTCGGGTTGCTCATACACGCTCTCACGTTCCCCGCGCCCGGGGAACAGCAGCGCGTATACCTCGTCGTCCGGCCTGTTAGCGACGTCATCCCAGCCGATGCCGGCGGCCTTCGCTGCGTCCAGCACGTCGGCCACGCTCCGGCGCGACATGCCTTGGGACCTTGCGATCGCGCGTCCCGATAACCCCTGGCCATGCAAACGCAGGACCAGTTTCGCCTGTATTTTCCGTACCATTGCTGGCAGCTCCTTCCACCACACGTCCCTCGCATGGTGAAATCGGAATTCTGAAACTTCCAATCCATCAAGCGGCCATTCGCCGGAGCATACAGGAACAGCACGGTTCTGATGTCACCGGGCTCGGTGCCATCCATGCCACCGGTCACATAATTAGGGGCTGTTTTCCGGTTCCTCAGCAGTCATAAGTACGGAAAAACGTATACACCCAACGGAAACGCCTTCACAGCCTCCGCCAAAGGTTCTTCTCTTGCAGACCAAGAGAAGAACCTTGCGAATCAGTGAAGACGTCAGCAGACGGACCGGCCCCACGCGCGACAGCACCAAATCCTGTTCTTTATTCCAGCCTTGCCATAGGCATAAGAGGCATAAGAGCCTTCTTCCTCCAAGAAGGATTAACGGTGTGTGCCTCAGCACTTAGAGAAACCGGATCACAAAGCAACACTCCGATCATCGGATTGAAGAAATTCGGATCCGATGATCGGAGTGCGGTTTCATGTCTGCATTACTAGCGTTTTGCGTCTATACAGCTCAAGAAAAGGGCGGAAAATACTAGTTGTGCAGATGCGACGATCGCAGATGGGCCGTTGCGTATGCGCAGATTGCGGAAGCGATCACCAGCAGCAGCGAGATGATGGCGAGCGCCTGCACTGCGGATCCGGAGCGAGGCATTTCCGGCTTCTCTGGCTTTTCTGGATTGCTGGGTTTGCCAGGTTCTTCTGGCTCTTCTGGCTCGGCGACGGCTTTGATGGTTACCGTCACTTGGGCGCTTATGCCATCGTGGTCGGAAGTGCGCAACTGTGGGCCCGCTCCCCTACTCGAGTTTGCATCTATAACATCATCCGCACCATTGCGCACGGCGGTGATGGTGATGTTCTGGCTCACGGCTTCGAAGGCTTTCCTCTTCTCAACCGCCTGCATTGCGCGATCGATCTGATCGTTCAACGCCTGCAACTGGTCACTATCCACCACAAGACGGTAGTCGGCGATGCCGTTCAGTTGTGTTTCCGTCAGCTTTAGTAGATCATCGGCGCTCAACCGTTGGAGTCCGTCCACTGGGTCCAATTCCACCGAGGCCTGTTTGCTAGAGATCGCCAGATCGCCGATATGAAACATTCCGTCGCCCGTACCGTCACCGCTAGTGCCATCTGGAATCAGCCCAAGCGAGTCAGCCAAATACGGCGCAAGATTCGACGAGTCGGAGAACGAGCCGCTCAACAAGGCGAGCGTGTTCAGTCCAGCTGGAATCATACCCCGGTATTCACCGCCACGAACGGTAACATAGCCAAGGTTTTTAGCGTCATCCAGCAGGTTGAATAGCGTCGGCGCGATGAACGTTCCATCCGAAAAAACTGCCTTGCGCGGAAGTCCCATCCGTTTCGGCGAACCGCATCAGCGTTGCGTCCGAGGTGAATGTGCCGCTCTTCACGTGTAGTGCGCCACGGCAATCGACCGCAGGCTGTGTTCCGCCCGCAACCGTTCCCGGGCCGACAATGGTGAGCTGCATGTTCGCAGGCACAGTGATCGTAGCAAACCCAGCAGCTCCACCGGATTCAGCGGCTTGCAGCACATGCCCGTTCAGATCAAACGTTACATTTCGTACGCCTTTCGGTGGCGCAATCGTAACGCTTTCCGTCACGTCGGCTAGCAATGTGACCGTCGTGTTCTTCAACGTTGTTCGACCGAATGCCTCCTGTACGCTCGCGTAGGTTGCGTTGCCCACTTGCGCGACCGCCTGAGATTCGGCAGCATCGGCAACCGCATCTGCAGAGAACAGCAGCGTTCCAAACAGCGACGCGATCGCGAAAACAGCGGTCAGCACCACCGAAACCAAATACTTGCCTTGCGTTCGCGGGCACATGTTCGCCCGCTTCTCATGACTACGCATGATTATTTCCTTTTATAGGTTCTATTGCATATTTCAATCCGCACCGAAGTGCGTGGGACCACCCTCAGCTGTGAGGGATGACGTTACAGAAATCACGGCGCCATGCTACATTAATTATCTCACAATGCGCAAAGGAAAGCAAATTACCTATTTTGAAAATCCAAATCTTATATGAGATATATCAAAAGACAATCTTTAGTTATAGTGGACCTCATTACATAAGTTAAATCTGTTTCACATGAGTATTACAATATTCCCCATAAAAATAAATCCATCATATAGACTGCAAAAATATACGTATGACAAATAATTGTTTCCCATCAAGAAACAAGTGAGGCTGAATCCAAACAAGCGAAGCCATGGCTAAAAACAGCGCGGTCGCAACCAAACAAACTCCACCACACAAAAACACATCCCCCGCCTGCACAAGTCGGGAAATACAAAAAGAGCGCTCGGGAAGGAGCGCCCTGATTTGCACGACGATTCGTGCGAAAAGTACTGCGGAATTTAGTAAGATCCGGTGCCGAGAAAGACCACGAACACAGTTTTTGCGAGAATCGCAAGATCGCCTGCAATGGACCAATTTTCGATATAGGAAACGTCCAAATATTCGCTCTGCTCCTGCGAAAGATCCGAACGGCCAGAAACCTGCCACGGACCGGTAATACCAGGCTTAACCAGCAGTCGGGCGGAATAAAGGGAACCATAGCGGGCAACCTCTTCCGGCAAAGCCGGGCGAGGACCAACCAAAGACATGTCACCCTTCAAAACGTTGAAGAACTGTGGAAATTCATCCAACGAAGTCTTACGAATAAAACGACCGACCTTCGTAATTCTCGGATCATCCTTCATTTTGAAGATGAAACGATCGGTCTGTCCATTTTCTTCGGCAAGTTTCTTCTTCAATTCTTCCGCATCGGTAACCATGGAACGGAATTTATACATGGTAAACGGCTTGCCATGCAAACCGATACGCTTCTGCGAGAAGAAAATCGGACCACCGTCATCAAGCTTGATGGCGAGCGCCGTACCCAACATCAGCGGCGAGAAAATCAGCAGCGCGAAAGCCGAACCAACGATATCCAGCAGGCGTTTAATCACGTACGTCGTATTCGTATACTGCGGCAAACTTGCCAACAATACAGGCTGTTCGGCCGTATTACGCAAGTACAGGCGGTGGCCGCTCACGTCAGCCAAGGAAACAGCCAACGCAAGCTCCATGCCAAGGGATTCGACCGCAAGCGAAATGCCATGCAGCATTTCGGAATCACGGGAAAGCACGTCGGCAACGTACACTTCCTGCGCACCCAAGCTTTCGCACGTACGCGGGAAAGCGGCATTGAACGGGATCACCTTCAGTTTGTCGGCACCTTCAATGGAAGGATCAGGCTCGAACGATGTGACTACATAAGCGTCTTTCTCATTACCGTCAACTTCGATCGGACACACGGCAATCGGCGAATACCCCCAATTGGAGTAGTCCCGCATGGTACGCAACGCACGATTGATACCGTCGGAAGAGCCAATCACCACGGTCTTATACTTGCAGGCACCCTTCTGACGGCTGCGATGCTGCCACTGACGCATCTGCCAACGGGCGATTACTTCTAGGAAGAATGCAATGATCGGAGCGACGATAAGCGCGGTTCGCGGCAAGGAAAGATTGAAAATAAAAGCAAGCGAGCAGTAAGTGATGATGGTGAGCAGCGACGCATTGATGATTTTCGCATATAGCTCGTAGCCTTCCGCCATCACATGGCGATGGTACGTTCCTGCAAAAGTGAGGCTCAACACCCAGATGAAACTGAAGCAGACGAGGAACAGCCAGAACGGCATAGCCCCATTGATGGCATTATATGCGGCATCATTGACCCAAAGACTGATGGACAGCGAAATCAGCATGACTGCAAGATCGACCATCACCAGGCAAGCGACAAAGGAATAACGCCATGCGGGCACAACCTGACTCCGCCTGCCCTTGCGCCTTCCATCTTCACCAACGGAAAATGGCGTGTTCGAAAACGTCATCGGCTCAAACTGAGGGCTGTTGTTTTGTGACTGATGCCGCTCCTGCTTCTGATCCTGATGACGAGAGTCAGAAGAGACGATATGGATTTCCTGGGTTCTCACTACTTGATCCGAACCCTGCTCAGAGCTGCGGAAACCACCTTGCATGACTTCTCCTCCCACTATCCCCACCCCACCCTCGAAAACAGGGGGTATTCTCTCTGCGAAGGAAGCATACTATAAGCCCCGTACCCCCAACTCGCTTTTGCGGTTAAATCACTATTGGAAACACTTGCTTTTGACGAGATACCGCGAAACGCGCAGCAAGAACGGATGAAAAGTTGACGTCCGTTCCGTAAACGTGAGATTGCATGCGCATATACCCACATATTCTCATACTCCCCTGTTGCAAGATGGCTTGTTAGAGCCGCTTGCTTGACGATTTGGCCGTTTTACGGCCGCCTGTTTGGCTGCTTAAGCTGCCTACGGAACTACGGAACTGTCTAGCGGCCTTCAATCAACGGGGTCTGACGAAAGGTGAGCGGCTCATCCGTATCCGGGGCGGACTGCACGTGCACGGTGATCTCATAGGATTCGCCGGGCTGCAAGGTCACATCGCCCACGCCCACGGTCAGGCCATTATGCAAAGTCACACCCTTGTAATCGTCGGCATTCTGAAATTCCCAATCCACCAAACGACCGTTCGCAGGCGCATAAATGAACAATGCCGTCTTGATCTGGCCCTTCGGAACGATATTTCCGCCACCAGTCACATATTCCGCTTCGGAAGCCGCTTCTTCCGCCGTCATGGTGTTCTGCAACTTGATATGCGCCGTATACTGGTTCGCGCCGTTTCGCGCGACCTTCTGGAATTCAGTGGTCACTTCGCGATGCAAATACCAGTCCATTTTCGACTCGGTTTCGTCGGAAAAATACACGCCGACCTGCGGTTTTGCACCTTCCGTAATCAATTTGCCGGAAATAGCGGAATCGGCAATCAGATTCTGCTCATCCTCATGCGCGCTCCACACCACCACATGTCCCTGCTCAACAGACGTGGAAAGCGCCTTGACATACGATTTGAAATTGCCCGCATTCCGCATGATATGGTCGAACGCAGCCTGCGCAGCAACCGCGAAATACTCGTCCGTCTCCTGCGGAGCCATGCGCGCATACACGTCATGCAGCAACGTTTGGGCAGTATTCGCACCATCCAACGTCGAACCGTCAGGCATGGCAACGCCACCGGTCACCGCCAGCATGTTCTGCAGGAACAGCGGATCAATGGCGATCACACCATCAACCGCAACGCCATACTGGCGATTCAACATGGCGCTCATAATCTCGCCGGTACGCGGAAAATCAGGCGTGAAATTCACGTCGCGAATATCCTTGCCAAGCTTGTCGGTAAACAGCAAACGTTCCTCGGCAGTCAAATCCACAACCGGCTCGTCGGCATTCTGAATTTCCGAATCGGAAACGAACGGCTGCAAGCTCACGTGACCGCCCTGCACCGTGGCCAGGCCGAGCGATCCCGTAAGACCACCGAACGGGCGAGCCTCCGCATTCGTTTGCGCAAGAATCAAATAATTGCGCGGAGCATCATTCGCATGGCTTTCCGTACCCAACATGCTTGGAAGCACCTGCACGATGGAATTCAAGGAATGCACCATGCTATCAAGTTTTTCGCAATACGTTTCCGCGGTTTTCAGGGCGTCCGCGATCTGCGCGACATACGGGGTTTCACGGCTTTCACGGTTTTCACTTCCCGCGTGGCCTTGTTGATCGTATCGTCCGCGATCTGGAGCGGCCGCTGAGACGCTTCCAATCCGGAAATTTCAATCGTGCCATTTTCCACGTGAACATTATTCAGATCATTATCGTAATGCTGTAATTGAGCTATGGAATCCAAACTTTTGTTCCATAATCCCTGTTTGCTTGGTCGTGAAGAAAACGGATGAATGGAAGGCATGATCGCGACGATCAGAGGCACGTAACGTTTACCATCGAGACTGTTCGGCAGCATGCGCAGAAGCATCGCGAACACGATGACGGCGAATACGAACCACAGCAACGCCGTAAGCAGTAAAGCGCGCATTTAGGATGACGCCTTCACGAGAGTGCCATTATATGGACACTTTCCGGCATTTGGAATCGTTCTGATACGTTCATCCGATAGTCTATAAGTTACAAAACGGCGCTTAATAAAAGAGGTAGTCATGAGCGAAGAGGCAATGCGAGAAAAAGTGGCGCAAGCTGTGGAAGTGGCCGCAAACAAGGCCGCCGAAGAGGAAATCAGCAAGCTGACCGAATTCGAAAGCGCCATCGACGAGACGCTCGCCTCCGGATATTTGGACGATACGCTCACCGTCACCGACGCAAACGGTGTAGCGCAAGTGCTGCCGGTGCTTGATTCCGAGCCGATCTCACACCTAGTGGAAGGCTTGGAAGCCGTAGGCGGGAGCGCCAATGTGTTCGTGCACACCAGCGCAGGCGTGGTGGCCCTCAGCGTAGTGGAATACAAGCCCAACGAAGAAGAGTAGCCGTCGCAGCATGCACGGTCAGGCGGCACGCCTACGGTTGAGGGCGCGTTGCACGGTTTCATGCGTGGAACCGGCACCCTGGCCGCGCACGCCGAAGAACACCATCAGCACCATCACGAAGCAGATTGCCGCACTGATACGAAGCGCCCACTGAATGCCGAACACATTGGCAGCCGCATACACGGCTTTTGTGCCACCGAGCGCAGTCCAACGAAGAGACGTGAACGTCTCCATCAAAATCACCAACACCGGAGCGCCAATCGCGCCCGCAATCTGACGAACCGTATTCGTCACCGCGGATCCGGCGCTCACCTCTTCCGGTTCCAAACAATTCAGTGACCATGTGGTGATCGGCATCAACACGAAACCCATGCCGATCTGGCGCACAAACTGCCAAATCGACACCCACCAAATCCACGAAGTCATGGAAATCAAACTCATCATGACCGTGCCGAAACACAAGGTAATCGTGCCGATCAACGCCACCGGACGTGCGCCGAAACGGTCAAGCACCTTACCACCGAAAAACTGCGAAATGCACTGGCCCAAAGCACCCGGAAGCATCACCAGGCCGCTAATCGCAGCAGAATAGCCACGGCAATCCTGAATGTACAGGGGCATGATCACCATAATCGAACTGAACGCGAAGAACGAGAGCGCGGCCGTGATCGTGCCAACAGTAAAACTACGATTCTTCAACACGCTCAAATTCAACAGTGGCGGCTGCGCTTCAGGATTTTCAATCTGCCTGCGCGCGCCATGAATCTGGCGGAGCACAAACCAAATAATTCCCACAACGCCAATCACCATTGGCAGCCAAACCATAGGATTTACAAACGAATACGATTCAATATTCGTAAAGCCGAACATTAGCCCGCCGAAACCGAAAATAGACAGTCCAACGGAAAAAAAGTCAGCCTTCGCGGTTTTATCGTTCTCACCGAAATTATGCAATCCAAAATAGGCAAGAAGCAGCGAAATTATGCCGATAATGGTCAACGTGAGGAAAATTGAACGCCAACCGTTCAAGTCCGTCTGCACACCGCCAAGCGTCGGGCCGATCGCCGGAGCCACGCTCATCGCCATGCCAACCGTACCCATTGCGAAACCACGGCGAGACAGCGGATAAATCGAAAACACCGTGATCTGCAACACCGGCCACATCACACCCGTGCCAACCGCCTCAAGCAAACGCCCGATCAGCACCATCAAAAAAGTTGGACCAAGCCAAGCGAACAGTGAACCGATCGTGAACACAACCATGGAAACAAGCACGATTTCGCGCGTCGAAAAACGTCTCGTAAGGTATGCCGTAAGCGGCACCATCACGCCCATGACCAGCTGGAAAATCGACGTCAGCCACTGACCGGTCGTAACGGAAATACCAAAATCACTGACGATCGTCGGCAACGCGGCACTCAACTGCAATTGCGTGAAATTACCGACGAACGTAATAAATGTAAGAATCGCAATGGAAATAAACGCCGTGCGCGTTAAATGACCGTTCTGATATGATTCCTCTCGACTAAGCGCTCGGGACATGTTCCGCCTTGCTGACATCAATCACCTTCTCCACATTCAAACGCACAAACTATATGATAGCCCGTATGACAGAGGCATGGATATTCGCCTGCGGATTCCTGTTTTTGTCATTTCGGGGTAACGCTCCCCTATTTAGAGGTATCATGGCACACGAAAGAGGTAGGCAAGTTTTCGACGCAGGCAGCGTCGAGGGGGGGGGAGGATAATGACAGTCAGGGCCATGTTCCACATCTGCATGGAGTTGTGGGGCATTTTCATATGTCTGATTTGCGCAGGCGGAATTTTCATTGCAACACCACAAAAAACCAGACGAACTCGCATCAAAATACTCATGCAGATCGCCTGCATGCTTCTTCTTGGAACCGACGCGCTCAGCTGGTATTTTCGCGTAGATGCAGACAAAACCGCATACTATATGGTTCGCATAAGCAATTTCTCAGTATTCTGCATCAACTATATTTTCATGAGTTTCTTCGCAACCTATGTTTGGTTGACAGTGAGCAAACATCAGCATCGCAAACCAGCCGCATTGCGTGCTGTCTACGCATTATCCGTAATTGGAATTCTCTTACTTATCATCACACAATTCACTGGTCTTTTCTACTATTTCGATGACCACAATCTTTACCATCGCGGTAATTTCTATCTTCTTTCGCAAGCAATTGCGGTCTTGGGAATCGCATTATGCCTCTTCATGTTGATCTCATATCGCAAGAATCTTGATCGCATTATTTTCCTTTCCATGATGTCGTTCTTCGTGCTACCAGTATTGGCGACCATCTACCAAGCACTGGCATACAGTTTTTCATTGCAATGTTTGGCGATCGTGATTTCCACACAGATTATGTTCGTCATGGACACCGTGGAAATGAACATGCGATTCCACTCGCAACAGGCCGCCTACGAAAAAGCAAGGTACGAAGCCGAACATGACGGCATGACCGGTTTGCTGAACAAAGAAGCGGGATGGAAGCACATGCGCAAATACTTCGACCGCATGGATTCGCACGACGAAGCGATGCTGATGTTCGTCGACATCGACGATTTCAAAACCATCAACGACACATACGGACACACGGTCGGCGATTTCTGGATCCGCGAGGTCGCATCCCAGCTTCGGCACATCTACCGGCAAGATGACATCATCTGCCGATACGGCGGCGACGAATTCATAGCACTCATCCGCAACACCGCCAGCGAACAGGTGCTCGAAACCACGCTGGGCATGTTCTTCCAACAGTTGGCACGCGCCTCGGAACAGCACGGGCAAGACGTGCATTGCAGTGTGGGCGTGTGCCGTATTGCAGCCGCTGACGGTGCCAGCCTTGGCACGGGGAGCGTCGATGGAGACGCGATCGGAAGCGTGGATTTCGGCCAATGCGTCGCACAGGCCGACTTGGCGCTGTACGAAACCAAACGATTCAACAAAGGAACGTTCACCGTCTACAACTACGACCGTTCCCAGCCAGCACCCGCAAATATCCGCGCCTAAATGAGCAGCTTCAGCTTTCCGGCAATTCCTGCGCTGGGCAACCGTGCAATGCGGAAAGCATCGCCCGCTTTTCCTGCGAAGTGACAGTCAGCCCGTACTTGTCTTTCACGCCAATCTGCCGGGCCACGTAATCGCAACGGTATTCACTGTTCGTCGGCAGCCAGTATGCGGCCGAAGCGGAACCCTTCTGCTGATTCGCGGGCCCATCCACGGCCAGCAGATTGTACATGTCGTTGCCGAATTGGTACAGCTTCGCATGATCCCACGTGTTCGCGCCCGACTGCCACGCATTTTCCAACGCGACCACATGATCGATCTGCACCGCCGAAGACGTTTTCACTCCACGTACGAATTGGATGGTCTGACCGGTATACGGATCGTCAAGCGTGCCCGACGCAACCTGGCAGCTACGGCCGTTCTTATATTGCACGTCCGTCAGATCGCGCGCGAGCACGTCTTCGCGCACGTCGCAACCGTTGCCATCGTCGTCGGTTTCGCGGAATCCGAACGCATCGCGATCATATCCGGCCTTGCTGGGATTGTCGTCGACGGTAAGTTTTTCCAACGTTTCCGCAGCTGTGCCGGTTGCCGTGTACTCGCCGGTGATTTCGCCTACGGTCGGATTGACTTTCGGCAGCAGCATGCCGATAGTGACGCCGATTACCGCAACGACTACCAGCAAAATAAGAATACGTTCCAGCGGACCGTCGGCGTTGATCCAACTTTTTTTGAACCGTTTGCCGGCCTGCTGGATATCACGCACGTCGCGTTCAATATTCCGATAATTATAAGAATTACGATTATTCTTTCGAGGCATAATTATTAAAAATAATACGAAATTACGGAATTACGGAGTATCAGGCGTACGTGAACGTCATCGGATCATGTCCGGCGCGCGTCGGACCGTCAAGCGCGTCGATCGCGGCATGTTCTTCAGGGGTGAGCACGAATCCAAACAAATCGAGATTCTGCTTCTGCCGATCCGCATGCACCGACTTGGGGATGATGATCGTGCCATTTTCGATATGCCAACGCAGAATCACCTGCGCAGGGGTAACCCCATGCTCCGCTGCGATGCGCTCAATCGCACCATTTCCGGCGTTCAAATCAGCACCGCGAGCCATCGGCGAATATGCTTCCACGGCAATGCCGTGCGCCTTGCAATAGTCCACGACCTCGCGCTGCTGCCAGGTCGGATGCAGCTCAATCTGGTTGACGGCAGGATATTCGCCGGTCTCCTCATGCAAGCGGTCGAGATGCTCGGGCAGGAAATTGCACACACCCAGCGTGCGCACGCGCCCCTCCGCGCGGAATTCCTGGAACGCCTTCCACGTTTCGCTGGAACGCCAGTCGAACGGGGTGGGCCAATGCAGCATGTACATGTCGACATAATCGAGCTGCAGCAAGCCAAGCTGGCGGTCGAACGCCTTGCGCGCGCTGTCATACCCCTGCTCGGAATCGCGCAGTTTCGTCGTAACCCACAGGTTTTTGCGCTGCTCACCTTCCGTGAATCCCGCATTGTTCAGCGCGCGACCCACGCCGGCCTCATTGTTGTACCCCGCCGCGCCGTCGATATGACGGTAGCCGGCTTCCAGCGCACTCTCCACTACGGAGGTAACGCCCTCATCGTCGATACGCAGCACGCCCAAGCCGATTTGCGGAATCAGATTGCCGTCGTTCAATGTGACCATGGGGGTATGGAAAGTTGCCATGCGTTGTCCTTTCGAAGGCTGTGTTTCAGGCGATTATTCTCAACCGTTCTTATGCCTGTTCCAGCTTAGCCGCAGGTCGCCGCAATTCGGCCATATTTCGTGGCACATGCCTCGCATTGCGTCTTGAAACGGTTCGGACGCGCCGTTGCATGAGTCGCGCATATGCCGACAGATGATATGCGCGTACGTAACATAACCGCGCAGCCTCGTGCGCTATAACATTGCTCGGATAAGAGGGCGACGAACATGAACAGTACAGACGACGCGAACGATATGGACGGCATGGGAGGCATGGTCAATGCGGGTGCGACGGATGGCGTGGAATGCTGGGAAACGGCACGGGCGAATCACGATTTCTCTTCCCGCCACGGGCACGCGCTTGCCGGCATGCTTGGACCTGCTTTTGTGGCGGCCGTCGCCTACGTGGATCCCGGCAATGTGGCGGCGAATATCACATCCGGCGCGAGGTACGGATATCTGCTGGTGTGGGTGCTGGTACTCGCCAATTGTATGAGCGTGCTCATTCAATATCAGTCCGCAAAACTTGGTATCGTCACCGGAAAAAGTCTTCCCGAAATCCTGGGAGAACGACTTGGCGACGGCGGTCGATTCATGTTTTTCATGCAAGCGGAAGTCATTGCAATAGCGACTGATCTTGCGGAAGTAATTGGCGGCGCAATCGCACTGAAATTATTATTTGGACTTCCGCTTTTTATTGGTGGGTGCATAATCGGCATTATTTCTACGGTCTTGCTTATTTTTCAAAAGAGTGCCACGCATCATATTTTTGAAAAGCTGATTATTGCATTGCTGCTGGTGATTACTTTTGGATTTATTGCAGGCCTTTTTATTGATCCACCAAATCCTGCGCAAGTTTTGCAAGGTCTTGTTCCGCATTTCAAAGGAACCGAAACGGTATTGATGGCAACTTCCATGCTGGGCGCCACGGTGATGCCGCACGCGATTTACCTGCATTCCACGCTGGTGAACGACCATTACGTGCCAGGAGAGCCCAAACCGAGCGTAAAGACCCTGCTACACGGAAGCAAAATAGACGTGTTCTGGGCATTATTACTTGCTGGATCGGTGAATCTTGCACTATTGATTCTTGCGGCGAATTCATTGCATGGCATGACCGGCACGGATACGATCGAGGGTGCGCAACAGGCCATTCAGCATGTGCTAGGTCCGGTGATCGGCACGATTTTCTCGGTCGGATTGCTGGCTTCCAGCCTGAGTTCCACGTCGGTCGGCACATATGCAGGCGCCGAAATCATGCATGGACTGTTGCGGATCAAAGCGCCGATGTGGGCATGCCGCGTGGTGACGCTCGTACCGGCGTTGGTGGTGTTGTGGTTTGCTAAGAATCCGACGGAAGCGCTGATCATAGGGCAAGTTGTGCTGTCGATCGGCATTCCATTTGCGATTATTCCGTTAATGAAATACACGCACGACCGTTCTTTAATGGGCGATTATGTGGATGGTCCGGTGAAATTCGCGATCAATATGGTAGTTGTTTCGCTGATTGTCACACTTAACGTGATTCTTGTAATTCTCACGCTCTCCGGTCGTTCCTGATGTGGGTCCCATTTCGGTGTCCGCACGGTCGACCGGCGCAGCCGCCCGCGCAGGAATTGCCGGAACACCGAGGTTGATTCGGGTCTGCACAACCTCGGTTCCGTGTCTGCATAAGTCTGATTTTGCGTCTGCACAACTCCGATTTCAGGGCCAATTCCGGACTTGTGCAGACACAGAATCAGACTTATGCAGACGACAGACACCGCAGACGGGCCAGGAAACCGAAAACGCAAGTTCGGACGAAACCTGTCCACCTAAGTCGCAAGTCAGGCCTGAAATCAGACTTGTGCAGACGGAAAAACCTGCCAAGCCGGCAATACGGGAATGAAAATCAAGAACAGATACCCCCCTAAAAAGGCGTTTGGCGGGGAAACTGCACAAACATCGCGAGCTGCGTCGCGAAGCCAACGATACGAAATCAACGGCACAAAGGGCGATAGCGCGAAATCAACGGTACGAAAGCCAACGGCACGAAACCAACGGCGAGCTACACGCGCGTGGTGGCGCGGGCGATCACGTGCGACTGGGTGGTGATGTAACTCGGCTCCAGCACACGCGTGCCGTCGATCCGGTCGAGAATGCGGCTGACCGCAGTCGGCGCAATCCAGTCGAGACAAGAATCCATGGTGGTCAGCGGAGGCTGGAAATAGGCGGCTTCTTCAATGTTGTCGAAACCAATCACCTGCATCTGGTCGGGAACGGAAATGCCGTTCGCAGCCAAAGTGAACAGCGCTCCCAACGCAAGCTGGTCATTGAATGCCACAATCCCGTCGAAAGGAATTCCGGAATCGATGAGCTGTTGCGTAATGCGAGCGCCGGAGCCGATCGTCCAATCCTGGCCCGTGTTCATCACCAATCGCGAATCGAATTCGATACCTCGCGCGGCGCATGCTTCGAGCACGCCGCGGAGTCGCAGTTGCGCGTTGCCTTCAATGGCGTCTCGTACGGAATCAATGTGTTCCGGTTCGGTTCGAGAGCCCACCACCGCGAGTCGAGTTGCTCCATGATCGAACAGGTATTCGGCGGCAAGGCGGGCTTCCTGAATATCGTCGGGGGTAACGTGGTCGGCTTTGCCGTGTGTGGAACGCGCGCCCACGCATACGAGCGGATAGTCCACGTCCAAGTCCGCCGCTTCAAGGTTTTCGACTTCGGAGATCGACAGGATCATGCCGTCCGAGACGGTGGTGTTGAAGTTGCACAGGAGTGATTGCGCTCCTTGTGCGGATCCTTCGGCGTAGGTGGTGACGTATACGGAGTAGCCGTAGCCGCGGGCCGCGTCGATTACGCGGTTGGCGAGCTCCGACAGGTATGGGGCGGTCAATGTTGGTACGGCGAGTGTGATGAAACCGGTTTTGCCGCGGTTGAGATTGCGCGCGGACACGTTCACGCGGTATCCGAGTCGGTCGATGACTTCCTGGACTTTTTCTCGCGTGGAGTCGGTCATACGGCCGGAATGGTTGATCACGTTGGATGCGGTTTTGAGTGAAACGCCTGCCTCTTCGGCCACGTCTCGTAGGGTGACGCGTTTTTTGTCCGGCTTCGGCTCCGGCTTTGACTCGCCCATGTTCGTCTCCGTGATTGTTGAATATGCCGGTAAAAAGTTTACCAGTTATGGCAAGCCCGCCATTCTTGAGTTTCAGAATGGCGGGCTCAGGTTGTGTGAGATTGTTGTGTTACGCAATCAATCGCGCGAAATTGCGCGAAATTATGCGGAATTATGCGCGCTTTACGACGAGTACGCCGTTGCGATGCACGGTGTAGCTGCCCGTCTGTGCCTCTGCTTCCGCTTGGAACAGGTAGATTGGTTCGCCTTCGATGCCCTGCAATGCGATTTCTTTCTTGCCGCGCGGCAGATAGAAATCGAAGGTTGCGTCGGCGGACTTGCGCACGGTGTGCAGTACGTTGGAATCGGCCGGATTGGCGACATTTGCGGAATCTTCCACGATATTCTCGCGCACGAATTCCGTAAGATCGGCGACGTTGAGATCGCAGCCGACGAAGTATGTTTCGCCGGAACCGTACGGATTGCGGGTGATTGCGGCGGTGCCGTCGAGTTCCCATTCGTCGGCTTCTTCACCTTCGTAGGTGGCCAATACCTGCGCGCGTTCGCCGTCGACGTTCACGTCGTTCTGCCACAGGCGGGTGACCGCACCGGAGCTCAAACGAATTTCGGACGGTTCGCCTTCTGCTTCCGCGCCGAGAATGTTGAATTCCTCGCCGCGAATACCCAGCATTTCGCGCAGCAGGCCGTCGCCGGCTCCCGGGTATCCGCCGAGCCAGGTGTGGAAGTTTTCGTCGATCAGTCCGGTTGCGTAACCGATGACCACACGGCCGCCGGCAGCTGCGAAATCGGCCAAACGCTGCGTATCTTCGGCGCTGAGCATGATCACGGTCGGCAGTACGACGGTCTTGTATGCGCTCCAATCGTATTTCAGCGGCACAATGTCGGCACGGGTGCCGGCGTTGAGGAACGCACGGTACCAGTCGCGCACGTCATGCCAATGGTTGAGCTTCATGCTCGGCAGGGTTTCGGAGCGTGTGGCCCATTCGGATTCCGCGCTGAACAGGATCGCCGTATCGGACTGTTCCAGTTCGGTACCCTGCACGCCAGCGTCGCCGAGGGTTTTCAGCGCTGCGCCCAGTTCGCACACTTGGCGGAACAGTTTGGTGTCTTCGCCTGCGTGGGGCACGAGTGCGGAGTGGAAGGATTCGGCTCCGAATGCGGAGGCACGCCACTGGAAGAAGTTGATGGCGTCGGCACCCATGGCCACATGCGCAATGGAGTCACGCACGGTTTCACCCTTGCGCTTGCGTGCGTTGAGCGGCTTCCACTGCACGGCCGAAGTGGAATGTTCCATCACATACCACGGCTTGCCGAGCGCGAGGGAATCCATCAAAGCGTCGGAGCAGAACAGTTCGTCGATATGCGATTCGCCCTCATGGAAGTAATGGTCGTTCGACACGAAATCGACTTCCTCGGCCCAGTCGGCGTAGTCCATGCAGCACTGGTCGGTGGAGACCATGAAGTTCGTGGTGAACGGCTTGTCGGGGCAGATTTCGGCGATGGCGTCGCGTTCGGCCTTGTAGAAGTCGAGCAGCATATCGTTGCCGAAACGCTCGAAATCAAGCTTTTGACCGGGGTTCACCATGGAGTCGGCGCCCATGAAACGCGGGATGAGCACTTCGTGGAAACCGTTCATTTCCTGACCCCAGAAGGTGGTGCCCCACGCCTTGTTGAGGTTTTCGATGGTGCCGTATTTGCGTTCGCACCACAGGCGGAAGGCGTTGAGCGCGTTGTCGGAGTAATCGTAACGGTTGTTCCAGCCGTATTCGTTGCCCATATGCCATGCGGTGACGTACGGGTTGGTGCCGTAGCGTTCGGCCAGTTTGCGGCACAGGGTGAGCGCGTATTCCTTGAACACCGGGCTTGTCGGGCTCCAGGATTGGCGCGATCCCGCGTTGACGGGATGGCCGAATTTGTCTTGCGGCAGCACTTCCGGGTGCTTTTCGTACAGCCACAGCGGCGCGGTGGCGGTGGCGGAGGCCAGATCGACCGCGATGCCGGCTTTGCCGAGCTTGTCGATGATGCGGTCAAGCCAGCCGAAATCCCAACGGTTTTCTTCCGGCTGAATGCGATCCCAGCTGAAAATGGCCACGGCCACGGTATTGACACCGGCCTGTTTCATGAGGCGGACGTCTTCGTCCCACACGTCTTCCGACCACTGGTCGGGATTGTAATCACCGCCGTATGCGATGCCTTTGCCGTTGTCGGTCAGCAGTTCCGGCCATTTGAACGTGCGATGCATGGATTACTCCTTTGTGTGCGTATGGCATCCGCTATAACGCTGAGGATGCCAGCTCGACAGCTTCCCTTCGAAAGCTCTCGTAAAATCTTTTTATAAAATCTAGTATATATATTTACTAAGATATTTGAGATGGTCCCGGGGATGTCCACGATGACACCCCCGAGGTCTTATTTTTTGTTCTTTTCGGACGATTGTCGAAAAATCGGTATGCGCTTTACCGAAATTTCAGCATGCGACCGTTGCGATCATTCCTTGACGGCGCCTGCGGCAAGGCCGGACTGCCAGTACTTCTGCAGGCAC
>ERZ773162.128-NODE-128-length-99445-cov-8.291146_pt1 | contig 99445 bp, 88 predicted proteins | sample MGYA00511113_ERZ773162 | MGnify/ENA primary metagenome ERZ773162 (study PRJEB29015, sample SAMEA2737807) | human gut metagenome | biome: human gut; feature: human-associated habitat; material: faeces | place: China | collected 2012 ... | reverse complement strand
ACGCCTACGAGGGCTCCTGCAAGCTGTCCTCGGTCGACGGCTTCGGCATGCTGTCCTTCCACGAGCTGGACGCCCAGCGCGAGGCTCTGGGCGTGGAGGTGCTGTTCGACTGCCATGACGAGCGCCTCATCCAGAACCCCCAGACCAAGGAGATCGTGGGCGCCTACACCATGATCGGCAACGAGGAGAAGACCGTGAAGGCTCGCAAGGCCGTCATCATGACGCTGGGCGGCTTCGAGTTCAACGAGGAGCTGAAGAACCAGTACCTCAAGTGCTCTCCCTTCAAGTTCGAGGGCTGGCGCTTCAACACCGGCGACGGCATCAAGATGGTCGAGGACGTGGGGGCGAAGCTGTGGCACATGGACATGGCCATCTCCATGTACTCCATGTGGACGCGCGACCCGGAGTACGACTTCTCCATCCTGTACTTCATGCCCGGCTTCAGCTACTTCAACGTGAACCGCTTGGGCAAGCGTTTCGTGAACGAGAACAACATGGGCTCGCCGCATAATGGCTGGCATACGCTGCTGTCCTTCGACGACTCCATCGCCGACTTCGACCGCATTCCCTCCTGGGGCATCTTCGACCAGAGCTGCTTCGACGCCGGCAAGCTGTCCACCAGCCAGGGCGACTTCTTCGAGTGCGGCAACTTCGCCAGCGACCTGCCCGATTCCGTGCGCGACTGGGACGGCTGGAGCCAGGACAACAAGGCCGAGTTGGAGCGCGGTTGGATCCTCACCGGTGCCACCATCGAGGAGCTGGGCCAGAAGATCAAGGAGTTCGATCCGCTGATGGATGTGGACACCCTGAAGGCCACCTTCGAGGAGTACCAGGGCTTCGCCGCCGCCGGCAAGGACGCGCGCTTCGACCGCGCCGCCGAGACCATGGTGCCGCTCGATAACGGCCCCTACTACGCCGTGTCCATCTACCCCGGCTCCTGCTCCACCTTGGGCGGTCCTATGAAGAACGAGAACGCTCAGGTGCTCGATCCGGCCCAGAACCCCATCCCGCGCCTGTACGCGGCCGGCTGCTTCGGCAACTTCCAGAGCCACACCTACGGCATCACCGGCGGCAACAACGCCGAGAACCAGGTGTGGGGCCGTATCGCCGCCCGCCATGCCTCCGGCCTGGAGAACTGGGACGCCGAGTAATCCCCCGAGCCTTGAGGCTCACTCAAGCAAGTAAGGCGGCCGCCCCGCACCATGAGCGCACGGGGCGGCCGTCCCCCTGCGAGCGGCGGCGAGCCGCGAGCGAGATGAGAGGAGAATTCCATGGAAAGTGAAGCGAAGCGGCCGTGCCGCCTTGCCTTTGCGGCCATCATCGCCGCGGTGCTCGTCGTGGCGGCCCTCACGGGCACGCTCATGGGCTGCGCGCCGAGTGCGCCCGCGTCCGACTCGAACGGTTCGGGGACTGCCGCCGCTCCCGCCGAGCAGGAGGCCGGCGGCGACGACGCTATGGCCGGTCAGCCGGTGAACTGGACGATGGAGTCCGACTGCGTCACCTGCCATACCGCCGAGGCGGCGTCGGCGACCGATTCCGCCTGTCCCCAAGGCGTGGCCCACGAGGCCGAGGGTGTGACCTGCGTCACCTGCCATACCGATGAGGCGGTGCTGGCCGAGGTGCACGACGGCATCGCCATGGGCGACAAGCCGGCCACCAAGGCCACGGTCGTCACCGTGGACGAGGCCACCTGCATCGCCTGCCACGGCGACTTGTCCGAGGTGGCGGTACTGACGGCCGACTCCACCGCGCTGACCGACGACAAGGGCACCGTTGTGAACCCGCACGAGCGCCCGGCCGGCGAGAAGCACGAGGCGAACCCGGCCACGTGCACCGATTGCCACAACAACCATTCGAAGGACTTGCCCAAGGACGCCATGAAGTACTGCGCCCAGTGCCACCACCGGGGCACCTTCGAGTGCGGCACCTGCCACGAGCTGCGCGAGCGCTAGCACGGGAGCGCGCGTGCTCCGGCCTGTGCGAGTTTCGACCTGCGTGCCGATGCTCGCTGCAAATTGCGCGCTGCTTATCCGCAACTAAGCATTTTCCGCGCCGGGGCGGCATTCTCCCTCCCGCTGCCCCGGCTTTTTCCGGCCCGACCGCTTCCAGCCCGCGGTCGGGCCTTTTTCGCTCTCCTAATCTGGAAAAGGTGCTTTTCTGGGACACGGGATTTGGAGAATGTGCTTTTTTGGCCGAAAAAGTTGGAAAATGTGCTTTTTAGATTTCGCAAAACACTCTATTTGACCTGCGGAAACTTGAGAAACCCCAGCTCAGAAGGGTGAACAAAAAAGCACATTTTCCAACTTTGGGGCTCGCAAACCCTCCCGTTATGGCTGGCTGCGGTCGGGCCTTTCCTTGTCCAGCTACTTCGCGAGTGCGCGGGGGAGCGCCTCGGGGTTCACGCAGGCCTCGGGGGTGCGGCCACGCACGACGTCGATGGCGTTTTGGGTGCAGCGGCGCCGCAGCTCGACGGCGGACTCCTCGGACCAGTAGGCGGCGTGCGAGGTGAGCACGGTGTGGGGCGCGTGCATGATGGGGGCGTCCGGCGAGACCGGCTCGTGCTCGAACACGTCGATGCCGGCGCCCCAGAGCTTGCCTGCGCAAAGGGCGGCAGCCACGGCGTCGTTGTCGATGACCGCGCCGCGCGAGGTGTTCACCACGATGGCGTCGTCTTTCATGAGCTTGATGTTGTCGGCGTTCAGCAAATGATGGGTTGCCGGCACGAGCGCCGTGTGGAAGCTGACCACGTCGGCGGTCTTCAGCAGCTCCTCGAGGGTCGCGTAGGGGAAGTCCTCCGGCGTGAAGCGCTCCGGGACTCCCTTGTGATCCCACACCACGACGTTGAACCCGAGCCCGCGCGCCTTGCGCGCCACCGCACGGCCGATATTGCCGTAGCCCACGACGCCGAAGGTGCGCCCGTGCACCTGGCCCAAGGGACGGCGACGATGGAAGTCCCAGATGCCGGCGCGCATGTCGGCATCGATCTCGTTGATGCGCCGCAGACACGCGAGCGCAAGCGCTATGGCGTGATCGCTCACCACTTCCGTGCCGTAGCCGGGCACGTTGCACACGGCGCATCCGTCGGCCGTGGCCGCCGCGACATCGATGTTGTCCACGCCGGTGCCGGTCTTGCTGACCACCTTCAGCTGGGGAAGCGCCGCAAACACCTCGGCGGTGAAGCGCCCGTAGGAGGTGATGGCGCCATCGGCCCCGTGCAAATGCTCGATGATCTCGGCGGGGGTGCGGTTGCGGGCATCGTCGAAGCTCTTGAATTGGATGCCGGCCGCTTCCACCATCTTTCGTTCAAAGTCGCAGTCATCGAAATCGAAGTCCGCCATCACGATCGTTGCCATGAGATGCCTCCCGAATGCTTGCCCGCTACACCTATTGCTTGAGCGCCATTGTAGCGGTGCTTCAGGTGATTGCGTCTCCGGAGCGTGTCTCTTCACTGAATGAAAATGTCCCCAAGAATGGGCTTGGGGATCTCGCGTTCGCGAAACTTGTCAGAATCGGTGGTATGCGCTTACGCGGGAGCCCGCTAAAGGCTGTCACGTTTCCCGCGGCCGAAAAAAGTTGCGGGGGTTGACAATCGTGGTATGATATGGGGCTGTACTTGTACCGCCAACATGTGAGGAAGTTAGTCAATGGATTTGGCCAAGCAGGCAAAGATCGTCGATGGCATTCATGATACCTTGAATGATTTCGTCGGTCAACGATTGAAAGTGCGCGCCAACATGGGCCGTTCGAAGATCGTCGAGAGCGAAGGCGTGCTGACGCAGGTTCATCCGCAGCTGTTCATCATGGAGGTCGACCGCAAGCGCGGCCGCACCGCTCGCCAGTCTTACCAGTACGTCGACGTGCTCACCGGCATGGTGGAGCTGTCCCAGAACGGCGAGCCGCTGTTCGCGCCGTTCGTGGACGAGTCGATGGAGCTGGTGGATTACCCGTTGGAAGAGCGTGTGGTCTCTTAAGCGAAACGGTTGACAATCGTTTCGAAATCGGGCAAACTACTGCCTTGCGCGAAAGCGCACACCTTCGTGGGGATGTAGCTCAGCTGGGAGAGCATCACGTTCGCAACGTGGGGGTCGTGGGTTCGAATCCCATCATCTCCACCACGGAAATGACGCGGGCCTCGGGAAACCGGGGTCCGCTTTGTTTTGCCGGCATTCCGTCCGCAGAGGGCAATCTCAGTCGCCCCTTGCCAGGAGCGGGGGTCGGCTGCAAATTGGGAGGGCGGCGCAAGTACCGCCCCTACGAGAGGCGAGCGGAAGGGGATGCCGATGGATGCAACAACGGGCAAGGCGCTGATGCGGGCGCAGTTCAAGGCGGTGCGCGAGGGGCTTATCCCAGGGGAGCGGCGCGCCATCGATGAGGCGATCGCGCGGAATGTGGCGGCGCTGCCGGAGTTCGCAGCGGCCGATGCGGTGTTCACCTATCTGAGCTTCGGCGCGGAAGTGGATACGCGCGAGCTCATCCAGCGCGCGTGGGAAGCGGGGAAAACTGTGTGCCTGCCGCGCGTTGTTCCGGGCACGCGCGAGATGCGCTGGTATACGGTGCAATCCCTCGACAGGCTCGTGCGCAGCTCCTTCGGCGTGGAAGAACCCCCTGACGACCCCTCTCGTGAAGTGCATCCCGCCGACTTCGTCCGTCCCGTGGCCCTCGTGCCCGGGCTCGCCTTCGACCGCGAAGGTTTCCGTCTGGGCTACGGCGGCGGCTTCTACGACACGTTCCTGCCTGCTTTTCCCGGCGCCTCCATCGGCCTCATCCGCGCCTGCCAGCTGGTCGAGCGGCTCGCCGTGCGAGACGTCCATGATGCACCCGTCAACATCGTTGCGTTAGAGCAAGGCAGTGCATACGTTGCGGAACCGGTAGAAAGGGCTGTTCTCGGACGTTGGTCGTAGCATGAGGCACCTTTTTGCCACAATCGTAGAAGAACTCCGACAAAAAGACGCTTCGTGCTACGGCTGATGGGTCCAAATCAGACAAAAATCCGTAGCACGACATGGGTTTTTGCCAAAACGAAGTAGCACGAGGGGACATAATGCCCAAATCGGTGGTGATGCTTGGCAAAAAGGCGTGTCGTGCTACGGGTGGCGGCTGAGACCGCAGCAGTTATCGCCGCCTACCCGAACCACGCGCGGGCCAGGGCGGCGATGCCGGGGCGGATGTCTGCCTCGGCGATGGAGGAGAACCCTACGAGCACGACGCCCTTGGTGGCGCGGGCGGGGTCGGCCCAGTACTTCTTGGTGGGGTACACCGCCACATCGGCGGCGGCCGCGGCGGCCACGAGCTCGTCCTGGCTGCGCCCGTCGCGCACGCGCACGAGCAGGTGCAGCCCCGTGCCGCATTCCAGCACGTCCACCTTGTCGCCCATGTACTCGCGCAGCGCCGCCGTGAGCGCGTCGTACTTGCGGCGGTTTCTCGTCTGCACGCGGCGCAGGTGCCGGCCCCACGAGCCGTCGGTCATGAAGCGCGCGAGCACCTGCTGGTTGAGCCAGGGCACTGGCGAGTACGAGCTGGCGAAGGCCTCGCGCCATCGCTTAAGGAGGGGCGTGGGCAGCACGAGGTAGTTCATGCGCAGGGCGGGCGAGAGCGACTTCGAGAACGTGCCCATGTAGATCACGCGGCCACGGTCATCCATGGAGGCCAGCGGCGCCAGCGAACGCTCCCGGTAGCGGAAGTCGCGGCAGTAATCGTCCTCCAGGATGTAGGCGTCGGCGGCCTCAGCCCACGCGAGCACGCGCTCGCGCACGTCGGTCGGCATGATGCGGCAAGTGGGGAACTGGCTCGAAGGGGTGAGGTAGGCCAGGCGCGCCCCCGAGGACTCGAGGTCGGAAAGGAACACACGGACATCGTCGGTCACCCGGCAGGGCTTGATGGCGAAGCGCGCCCGTTCAATGACCGAGCGCACGCCGTCGTAGCCGGGGTCTTCCATGGCCACGGTGTCCCGGGCGGCGTCGAAGAGGGTCAGCAGGTTCTGGACGCTGGTCTGCGTGCCGCCCTGCACGACGATTTGCTCGGGGGTGCAGTCGATGTCGCGCTGCGTGACCAGCCGCCACGCAATGGCCGCGCGCAGACTCTCCTCCCCGAACGGGTCGTTGTAGGCGTCGCAGCCGGCGGCTTCCACCGACAGCAGGATGTCGTCGGTGATGGCCCGCCAGGCGGTGGCGGGGAAGGTGCCGGGCTCCAGGTTGCCGTAGGTGAAGTCGTAGCGGGCCTTCTGCCGAGACCCTCCCAGCAGCACGGCGCAGGAGGGCGCCGAGGCGTCCGGCTGCAGGTAGGCCACATTCTGCACGACGTACCCGCTGCCGGGGCGGCTTGCCACGTAGCCTTCCTGCACGAGCAGATGATAGGCCTGCTCGACGGTGTTGCGCGCGCAGCCCAAATCGGCCGCCAGCCCCCGGATGGAGGGGAGACGCGAGCCGGTGGGATAGGTGCCGCTCTCGATGCCTTCCCGCAGCTGGGCCTCCAGCTGGCGATAGAAGGGGGTGTCGCTGTGCTCGTCCAGATGCATGGGGCCTCCCGGTTGTGAATCGCGCTCCCTCTCCGCGTTGCCATGGTTGGGGGAGGACGGTTCTTTATTTCCTGAGTGAGAAGCTTAGCAAATGTGGAAGCCCCATGAAGGTGTCCCCCTCAGGTTTTTCAACCGTCCCCATGAAATAACGGGCAACTGTCCCTTCGCGATGGGGACAGTTGCCGTCTAGACTGTGCGCCGAAACAATTCGGTTCGAGAGAGGCCGCCGCGGGATCGCCGGCGAGACGGCTGCGGAAAGAGCGCCGCAACACGCCGCCCGTGTGCCGGCCGCACGAACAAACAGAGGGGGTTTGGCTATGCGTTTGACGGGAATCGCCGCCTTGGCCGCCGCGGGCGTCTTCGCGGCGAGCGCGGTCGCCTCTGCTGCGCCGTCGCCATTGCCCTTGCTGCGGCCGCCCGGCGCCGGCGCGCCCGAGCACTTCGCCGCGCGCTGCGTGCGTTGCGGCCGCTGTCTTGAGGCGTGCCCCTACCAGGCCATTCATGCGGCCCCTCTGAACGCGGGGCGCGAGGCTTCCACGCCCTTTGTGAACGCGCGGTCCCAGGCCTGCCGCCTGTGCGTGGAATTCCCCTGCGCGGCGGCTTGCCCAACGGGCGCTTTGGACGTGCCTGCCGAGCGCCGCGACGCCGGCATGGGCGTGGCCGTCATCAACGAGGACACCTGCCTGTCGTTTCAGGGCATGCGCTGCGAGGTGTGCTACCGCGCCTGCCCGCTCATCGACGAGGCCATCACCATCGACTACCGGCCCCGCGAGGGCGATGACATCCACGCGGTGTTCGCACCGCAGGTGGTGCCCGATGGGTGCCCGGGTTGCGGCCTGTGCGAGCAGCGCTGCCCGGTGAGCGACCCCGCGCCCGCCATTGTGGTGGTGCCCACCGGCGCCCAAGAGGAAACCTACGTGGCCCGCCGCAACGGCGCGGCCTAGCAGATACGCGAAGGCGGGGCGTCTGGCGCCCTCGACCGAAAGGGAGGAACAAGATGGAATTGACTCGACGCACCTTCGTTAAGAGCACCGCCGTGGCCCTCGCCTCGGCGGCCGCTGCCGGCACCATGGCCGGCTGCTCGGCGCTCGCCGGCACCGGCGGGGACGCGGCAACCTCGGGCGGCGACTCCGTGAAGACCGTGGGCGTGTGCCGCTTCTGCGGCTGCGGTTGCGGCGTCATCGTGGAGGCCAAGGACGGCAAGGTGATCTCGGTCACGGGCGACCCGGAGAACGGCTCGAGCCGCGGCCTGAACTGCGTGAAGGGCTACTACTTGGCCGGCGCGCTGTACGGCGAGGATCGCCTGACCACCCCGCTCATCCGCGACGACAAGTCCACCAAGGGCACGCCCGACGGCCTGCGCGAGGCCACCTGGGACGAGGCGCTCGATCTGGTGGCGGGCAAGCTCCGCGACACGTGGAAGGCCGACAAGAGCCGCCTGGCGTTCTGGGGAAGTGGCCAGCAGCCCATCGTGGAGGGCTACTGCACGGCGAAGTTCTGGAAGGCGGGCCTGCTCTCCAACAACATCGACCCCAACGCGCGTCTGTGCATGGCCTCGGCCGTCGTGGGCTTCATGAACGTCTTCCAGACCGACGAGCCGGCCGGCTGCTACGCCGACATCGACGAGACCGACGTCTTCGTCACCTGGGGCGCCAACATGGCCGAGGCCCATCCCATGCTGTACTCGCGCCTGACGGCCCGCAAGCTCGCCGACGAGGCCGTGCGCCACTACGACGTGACCACCATGACCACCCGCACCTCGGCCTCGGCCGACAAGGTGCTCACCTTCCGCCCGGGCAGCGACATCGCCATCGCCAACGCCATCGCGAACTACCTCATCGTGAATGACAAGTACGACCACGACTTCGTGGCCGACCACGTGCAGTTCAAGCAGGGCACCGAGAACATCGGCAACGCCACCGACGACGGCTACGACAAGAGCGACATCGGCCAGGCCGTCGACAATGTGGAGCCCATCACTTTCGAAGCCTTCGCCGCGCGTCTGGCCCCCTACACCCTGGAGTACGCCTCCGAGCTTTCCGGCGTGCCGGCCGAGGATATCCAGGAGCTGGCCGAGGTGTTCGCCGACAAGAGCCGCAAGGTTCTCTCGCTTTGGACCATGGGCGTGAACCAGCACAACCGCGGCACCTGGATGAATCACTGCATCTACAACATTCACCTTTTGACCGGCCGCTACGCCCGTCCCGGCGACGGCGCCTTCTCGCTGACCGGCCAGCCCACGGCCTGCGGAACGGCTCGCGAGGTGGGCACCTTCTCGCACCGCCTTCCCGCCGACCTGGTGGTGAAGAACCCGAATCATCGCCGCTATACCGAGGCCATTTGGGACTTGCCCAACGGCTACCTGGACGCCATCGAGAAACCCGGTTACCACACGGTGAAGATGTTCCGCGAACTTTCCAAGGGCGGCATCGATTTCCTCTGGAGCGCCCACAACAACTGGGCCGTGTCGATGCCCAACCTCACCCGTTTCCTCGGGCGCGGCGACCTCACGGGCATCAACGACGCCTTCATCTGCGTGTCCGAGGTGTATCCGACGCTGTCCTGCCAGTACGCCGACGTGGTGCTGCCGGCGGCCATGTGGGTCGAGCGCGAGGGCGCCTTCGGTAACGGCGAGCGCCGCACGGCCGTGTTCGAGAAGGCCGTGGACGCCCCGGGTGAGGCCAAGTGGGATCTCTGGATGCTCATGGAAGTGGCCAAGCGCGTGCTGGCCGGCGAGCAGATCGGCGGCGAGGACGCCTTCGACCACCTGTTCGGCGCCTGGTACGACGCCGAGGCCGGCGCTTTCAAGGGTACCGACCGCGAGGTGTGCTCGAGCATCTGGGAGGAGTACCGCACCTTCAGCAACCCGAGCCTGAACCCGGATGCCGAGGCCATCAACGCCGAGGCGAAGCTGAAGATGGAGGCCAAGCAGCTGGCCCCCTATGAGGAGTACATCTACAACCATGGCCTCACCTGGCCCGTGCGCGAGGTGGACGGGAAGTGGCTGCCGACGCTGTGGCGCTTCTGCGACGGCCCCCAGGAGGACGGCTTCGATGAGTACGGCGTGGAAACCTACGGCGAGCACGACAAGGCCGGCGGCGTGAGCTTCTACAAATCCGCCGACAAGAAGCCCTCGGCGGTGTTCCGCCCCTACGAACCGCCGGCGGAGGAGCCCAGCGACGAGTACCCGTTCTGGTTCTGCACGGGACGTCTGCTGGAGCACTGGCACACCGGATCGATGACCCGTCGCGTGCCCGAGCTCAATCGCGCGCTGCCCGAGGCGCTGCTGGATATGAACCCGGCCGACTGCGAGCGCCTCGGCGTGACCGACGGCGATCGCGTGCGCCTCACCTCGCGTTTCGGCACCTGCGATATCACGGTGTCCACGGCTGGCCGCACCCGTCCGCCCGCAGGCATGGTGTTCGCGCCGTTCTTCGCGGAGGAGACGTTGATCAACCTCGTGGTGCAGGACACCTACTGCCCGCTTTCGAAAGAGCCCGATTTCAAGAAGACCTGCGTTTCCATCGAGAAGATTTAAGGAGGGGTACCCATGCGGACCATGAAGAAGTCGAAGATGATCTGCGCCGCCGTGCTGACCGGCGTGCTGGGGGCCGCGGCGCTGGCCGGGTGCGCCCAAGAGATGGCCGACACCGGTGCCACCTACAATCCCGGGGAGCCGCCGCTCATGACGGCGAGCCACGAGGGCCGCTACGAGAGCCTGGGCGCGGCCGGCTGCTTCGGCTGCCACGGCGGCAGCGACGAGGTGGAGGTGTTCCTGGCGGCCGCCGCGCCGCTGCCTGCCGACCACTATGTGGGCGGGGATGCGTCCACCCATGAGGTCGACGGCCCTCGCGCCGAGTGCATCACCTGCCATCCGGTGGCCCAGGAGTAGGTCATGGAAGACGAGAAGGTGGTCATCTCCTCGCTGGTGGTGGAGGCGCGGCCGGAATCGGTGGATGCGGTGGCGCGGGCCCTGGCGGCTATGGAGGGGGTGGAGGTGCACGAGGTGAACGGGTACAAGATCGTCGTCACCATCGAGGCTTCCTCCACCGGCGCCTCGCACGAGATTTCGAGCCGGTTCATTCAGATTCCAGGGGTGCTGAACGTGAACCTCGTGTACGTCAACTTTGAGGATGAGACACTCGGGTAGAAAGTCGCCCAAAAGCGGAGCTACGGGGTACCTTGATTCGCTCAGACAGTCCTCGCTCGGCGAAACAGCCCACTGGGCTGTTTCGTTCGCTGCGGAACTCGCTCGGTCAAGGCACCCCGTATCTCCTTTGATCATTGCCTTGGTTGGGAGGAATGACCTGTGACTCGGTCTATGGGAAAGATAACGGTTGTGCGGCGGGTGGTGCAGGGTTGCATGCTGGTGCTGTTCTGCTTGCCGCCGCTGCTGGCCGGATGGGGGCTGGCGGGGCTGTTCGCGGGCGGCGACGGGGAAGTGGCGACGCCGGCTGCGGGCGTCTTCTTCGGTAGCCTGTCCTCCTCGAGTGTTGCCGGCGTGCCGTTGTTCGACCCGCTGGGCGCCATGGAAGCGATGGCGGCGTCGCGCAGTATGCTGGCGGCTTCGGCGCTTACGGGCGCTCTGCTCGTCGTCGTGGTGTACGGGCTCGTGCGCGGGCGCGCCTTTTGCGGCTGGGTGTGCCCGGTGAACCTCATCGGCGAGGGCGTGGATGCGGCTCGTCGTCGGCTCGGCATTGAAGTGCCCGAGCGCACGGTGCCGCGGCGCGCGAAGATCGGCGTGGCGGTGGCGGTGGTGCTGCTGTCGGCCCTCGTGGGCTTTCCCGTCTTCGAGCTGATTTCGCCCATCGGCGCGGTGAACAAGGGCCTCGTGTTCGGCGGCTTCGCCGGGGCGGGCACGCTTTTGGCCATCATTATCGCTGAGCTGCTCGTCAGCCGCCGTCTGTGGTGCCGAGCGCTGTGCCCCTTGGGCGGCACCTTCCAAGTGCTCGGGCGCGCGGGCCAGGTGAACGTCGCCATCGATCACGACGCCTGCATCCACTGCGACAAGTGCACCCACGTTTGCCTCGCCGATCCCGAGATCCTCGCGCCGGCGCTGGCGGGGGAGGATACGATCGTGCGTGCCGGCGACTGCATGGCCTGTGGCGCCTGCGTGGACGTGTGCCCCACTTCCGCCCTGCGCTTCCGCTTTGGGCGCCCCCGCCGTTCCCAAAAGGGTACCGAAAGCGGATTGGCGAGAAGTCGCAAAGACGTTGATGTCGCAGTGACGGTTGCAGCCGGGGGAATCGGCTCGCCGGACGTCCCTTCCCGAGAAGAAATGTAAGCAAGGTGTAACCGTCCCCTTCCTCTGCTGTTGCTGTCCCCATGAATATGAGCGAAACTGTCCCTTTTCGGTGGCGGGATTCACGGCGTAAGCTTGCGCTATCGTTGCGGCCGTCCAGGGCGCGGCCGCCCGTGAGACAAGCGATCAAAAGGAGGGACCATGAAACGATCGACGTTCAAGACGGCGGCCGTCGCGGCAGGTACCGTGGCGCTCGTCGCGGCGCTGGCCGCCTGCGCGCCGGCCGCCCAGGAACCGGCGGCGGCACCGTCCGGGGGAGAAAGCGATGCCCCCGCGGCCGCGGCTCCCGCCGAGACCCCCGAGCCCGATTCCTTCGGCGTCGTGGTGGCGGAATCTTGGAAGGACATCTACCCCAACGAGTACCAAACCTATATGGCCAACGAGTCCAACAGCCCCCAGGGCAAGCAGGACTACCTGACCGAGTACCCGGAGCTGGTGACCATGTACGCCGGCTACGGCTTCGCCAAGGGCTACGACGAGGCGGCGGGGCATCCCTACAGCCTGCAGTCCGTGGCCGAGACGCCCCGCGTGAACGAGAACACGCTGGCCAACTGCATCACCTGCAAGACGCCCCAGTACACCGCCATGGTGAACTCCGAGGGCGATTCGGCCTACCAGAAGCCCTTCGCCGAGGTGCTCATGCAGATGACCGAGCCCATCAGCTGCTACAACTGCCATGAGAACGACCCGACGAAGACCACGGTCACCCAGAAGTTCTTCGTGAATTCCATGGGTTCCGATGTGGATAAGGTCTCCACCGATTCCCAGGTGTGCGGCCAGTGCCACAACGAGTATTACTTCGCTCCCGAGACCAAGGCCACCACGAATCCCTACACGGGGCTCGAGGGCATGACCGCCGAGGCCATTCTCGCCTACTACGACGAGATGGGCTTCAAGGATTGGGAGCACACCGAGACCGGCGCCCCCATGCTGAAGGCCCAGCATCCCGAGTTCGAGACTATCTACGGCGGCGCGCAGTCCTCCATGGCCAAGCAGGGCTACACCTGCGCCGATTGCCACATGGCCCCCGCCAAGGCCGAGGACGGCACCGAGTACAGCTCCCACAACCTGGTGAACCCCACCGAGGATCCGGCCATCATGGAGAAGTGCGAGGGCTGCCATGCCGACCTGCCTGGGCAGATCGTCCAGTGGCAGAAGGAGACCACCGACCGCGAGCACGAGCTGGCGGCCAAGCTGGACGCCTACATCAAGACCCTGGCCGAGCAGAAGGACTCCCTGGACGAGGCCACTCTGGAGCAGGCTCGCCAGATCCACCGCCATGCACAGTTCTACTGGGACTACGTGATGGTGGAGAACTCCGAGGGCGCCCACAACCCGGGTCTGGCCCAGGAGAACCTCGACAAGTGCGAGGACGAGCTGAAGGCCGGCTACGCTCTGCTGAACATGGCCTACTAGAAGGCGCGTCGCGCTCCCTCGCCGCTGTGGCGACGGGGCGCACCGCTCGATAATCGTGTCGGACCGCCCTGCCGGCACCCTCCCCGAAGGCGCGCACCCACCCGCGGTGCGCGCCTTCGTCTATGTGCGGTCTCTTTATGCGGGAGTTGAAGAGGCGCGGGTTGGCGGCGCGAGACTCCTTCCCATTGCGAAAGTGTTGCGATTACGCTGATCTGCTGGTTTCGGTGGAATCTAAAGCGCGGTTCTGCATGGCTTGGGCGATACTGGCCGTTGGTAATTTTTCGGGCCTTCGGGGAGGCAGGTCCACACCGCTTTGGTACCTTAGAAACAGGAGGACTATGAACGCGAAGATGAAGAAGAGGATGATCGCCGTCTCCGGCGTCATCGTCATCGTGCTTATCTTGGTGCTCGCATTCGTAGGAGGCAACACCGCCGCCACGACCATGAGCATCGCGGAGGCCGCCGAGAATCCCCAGGCGGGCCAGAAGGTGCAAGTGTCGGGCAACGTGGTGCAGGATTCCTTCTCCACGAGCAATGACGTGCTCACTTTCAAGATTTACGACCCTGAGGGCGACCCCGCCACGCAGCTTGAGGTGCGCTACGACGGCGCCGCCTCGTCCACGTTCGGCAACGACGTGACCGCCATTTGCACGGGCAAGATCAACGATGCGGGCGTGCTGGAGTGCTCCGAGCTGGTGACGAAGTGCCCCTCGAAGTACGAGAACGCCGACAGCGCCCTTACGGTGGAACAGCTGCTCGGTTACGGCGAGAGCGTCTACGGCAACGTCGTGAAGGTGGCCGGCTCGGTCGGCGCCGGGTCGCTTAAGGCCGCAGGCCAGGGCGACCGCTTCATCCTCGTCGACGCGGAGACCGGCGACTCGATGCCGGTCGTCTTCGAGGGCGCGCTTTCCGACGGGATCGCCGACGGTTCCGCTGTGGTGCTCACGGGCTCCCTCGGCGCCGACGGCAAGTTCGCCGCCACCGATGTCGCACTGGAGGGCTAGCCCATGTCGATGATCGGACTTCTCGGCCTGCTCGTGGCCTTTGCCGGCTGCGTCATCTCGGTGCTGTGCCTGGGCGTGGCCCATATCCTTTACAAGAAGCGCTCCTTCGAGCGCTCCGACACCTTCGCCTGGGGCGGACGGGTGGCCGCGGTGCTCACGGCGGTGGCGCTCACGGTGTGCTGCGCCGTGCTCGTGTGGTGCTTCTTCTCGGGCGACAACACCATCCAGTACGTGCTGGACAACCGCTCCACCTCCACGGCCCCCGAGGCGTGGCTCTACAAGCTCGCCGGTCTTTGGGCGGGGCGTCAGGGCTCGCTGCTGTTCTGGGCGTGGCTCATTGCCGTGTTCAACGCGGTGCTCGTGTTCGCCACGCGCAAGAATGCGCGCCCGCTCGATAACGGCGCGCTCGCCATTTCCTCGCTCGTGCTGACGGCCTTCGTGTCGGTACTGCTGTTCTCCGAGGGCAACATGCCCTTCATCGTGACCGACTCGCGCTACTTCGGCGACGATGGCACGCTGTCGGTCATGGCCTCGGCCCGTTCCATGAACGCGCTTCTGGAGCACTGGGCCATGGCGATTCACCCGCCGACGCTGTTCATCGGCTACGCGGGCCTCACCATTCCGTTCGCTTACGCCATCTCCGCGCTCATCGTCAACGACGATTCCACGGAATGGGTGAACCGCTCGACGCCCTACCTCATGTTCTCGTGGCTTCTGCTTGGCATCGGCATCGGGCTGGGCGCCGTGTGGGCCTACGTGGTGCTCGGCTGGGGCGGCTACTGGGGCTGGGATCCGGTGGAGAACGCCAGTCTGCTCCCGTGGCTCGTGGGCGTGGCGCTCATCCACTCCTTCACGGTGTACCGCCAGCGCGGCGCTTTCAAGCGCTGGAGCGTGTTCTGCGCCTGCCTCACCTTCTGCTTCGTGGTGCTGGGCACCTTCATCACCCGTTCGGGCCTCGTGCAGTCGGTGCATGCCTTCGAGGGCGATCCGGTTTCGCTCGTCATGTTCGGCGCGCTCATCATCTGCTCGCTTCTGGCCGGCATCGTGGGCCTTATCGTGCGCCGCAAGAACTTCGGTGCGACGGATGCGGCCGATGACGACATCGAGTCGATGATGTCGAAGGAAGCGGCCTACTACGTGAACAACCTCATCATGATCGTGTTCGCCGTGCTTCTGGCCTACATGACGGTGTCCTCGGCCCTGCCGAGCTGGCTGCCCTTCGGCGGCCAGTCCCTGTCGGCCGGCACCTACAACGCCATCGCCCGGCCCTTGGGCATCGCCTATCTGGCCGTGCTCGCCATCTGCCCGCTTCTGGGCTGGCGCCGCACCGACAAGAAGGCGTTCTGGCGAAATGCCCGCGTGCCGGCGCTGTGCGCGCTCGTGCTGTTCATCGTGCTCATGATCTATTTCGCCACATACCTTCTGCCCAGCTACCAGGCCATGATCGACATGGGCGGCACCCAGGCCTCGGGCCTGCTGGAGCAGGGCAACCCCATCTACTACAACGGCCTGGCCGTGGTGGGCTTCGCCGTGGCGAGCCTTCTGTTCTTCAGCGCGCTGTTCATGGCCGTCCGCTCGCTCAAGCGGGTCGATGGCGCCAAGCTGCGCCGCCGCCTGGCCCTGTTCGGCGGCTCGGTGGCCCATGCCGCCATGGCCATCATTCTGGTGGGCCTCATCGGCTCGTCCATGTACGTGACCGAGATCACGGGGTATCTGCCCTACGACGAGGAGAGCGATTCGGTTTCCGAGACCTTCGACATCCAGGACTTCCAGCTCACCTATACGGGCAACTCCATCGATGAGCTCGGCAACGGCAACGTGCGCTACGCGCTCACCTTCGATGTGACGAAGGACGGTCAGTTCGTGGGCACGGTGAATCCGGCCGTGCAGCTGGTGAGCGCCACCCAGCAGCAGAAGCTGGAGGCGAGCGTCATCGGGTTCCCGCTGGAGGACTTGTTCGTGGTGTACCGCGGCGTGAACGACGAGGGCGACTTCTCGATGGACGTGCGCGTGAACCCGCTCATCTCGTTCGTGTGGGTGGGCTTCGCCCTGCTCATGGTGGGCTGCCTGATCCCGCTGTTCGCCAAGCGCGCCGAGCGCCGTCGCGGCGGCCCGGCCGTGGGCGATGTGCCCGCTGCCGAGCTGGCGGAGGCCGAGCCGAAGGAGCGCGGGAAGGCCTCGCGCGACGCGGCGCCCCGCAAGAGCGTCGTCGAGGAGACGGCGGCTGTGGAAGTGGCGCTCGTGGAAGATGCCGAGGGCGACGCGGCGGCCGATGCGGACGCGGCGGCAGTGGCCGAAGCGCCCGCGGATGCCGCGGACGCCGCCGATGCCGCCGACGCCGACGCCGGCTCGAAGGCGGGGGGGTAGTCCCGTGGAAACGGCGCTTACCGTCGATCACCTGACGAAATCGTTCGGCGGCCGCAAGGCCGTCGACGACGTGTCGTTCGCGCTGCCTGAGGGTGCGTTCCTCTCGGTGTTCGGGCCCAACGGGGCGGGCAAGACCACGCTTCTGCGCATGCTCGCCACACTGTCGCGGCCCACGGAGGGAACGGTGACGCTCGCGGGCATCGACGTGAAGGAGGAGCCCGAGCGCGTGCGCGAGGCCATCGGGCTCATCTCGCACAACCCGATGCTCTACCCCGACCTCACCGCCGAGGAGAACTTGCTTCTATATGCGAAGCTCTACGGCGTGGCCGACCCTGAGCACCGCGTGATAGAGCTTCTCGATGCCGTGGGGCTCAAACATCGCCGGCTCGATCGGGTGCGCACGTTCTCGCGCGGCATGACCCAGCGCGTCTCCATCGCCCGGGCGCTCGTGAACGACCCGTCGGTGGTGCTGCTCGACGAGCCCTACTCGGGGCTCGACCCCCATGCCATGCACATTTTCGACGAGCTGATCGCCTCGGTGCGCGAGGGTCGCACGTTCGTCATGGTGAGCCACGACTTGGACAAGGGCCTGGCGCTCGCGAGCCACGTGCTCGTGCTCGCTCGCGGCCGCGTGGTTCACTTCGGCGAGAAGGACCAGATGAGCCCCGACGAGTTCGCCGATTTGTACCGCACGACGGTAGGGATGGGGGTGAGCTAGATGGCTGAGGAAGAGCAGCGATTAGACGTGGGGTGCTCTGACCGAGCAAGTTCCGCAGCGACTGAAGCAGCCCAGTGGGCTGTTTCGCCAAGCGAGGACTGTCTGAGCGAATCAGAGTACCGCGCGGCTGATCGCGGAGGGACGCGCAGCGCTCTCTGCAAAGCTCCCTCCACATTCACCCAGTACAAAACGCTGCTGTCGAAGGACTTGAAGGCGGAGTTTCGCACCAAGGACATGATCGTGTCCATGGGCATCTACGCCTTCCTCGTCATCGTGGTGTTCGGCGTGGCGCTCTCCTTCGCCCGTCCGGGATCCGAGTTCCTCGAGGTGTCCGGCGGCCTTCTGTGGGCGCTCGTGGTGTTCACGTCGCTTCTGGGGCTCAACCGCTCGTTTTCCAAGGAGACGGAGAACGGCTGCTTGGAAGGCCTGCTTCTGGCTCCGCTCGACCGCGGCGTGATCTTTCTGGCCAAGGCGACGTCGAATTTGGTGTTTTTGGCATTGGTGGAAGTGATCGCCGTGCCGCTGTACTGGGTGTTCTTCTCCAGCTTCGCGGCGCCGGCCGATACGGGCTGGCTGCTCGTGGTGCCGCTTGTCGTGGGCAGCATCGGTATCGCCGGCATCGGCACCATGCTCTCCACCATCACGGCGGCCACCCGCGGCAAGGACGTCATACTGGCGCTTCTGTTCGTGCCCGTGATCTTCCCGCTTCTGTACGCCTGCGTGTCGGCCACCACCTGCGCGCTCGTGGGCGGAGATGTGTTCGCCGACGGGTTTCTTACGTCGCTGGCCCTTGGCGCTGGCTACGATGTGATCATGATCCTGGCTTCGTGGGTTCTCTACGATTTCGTCGTCAACTAAAGGAGGACTGAGTGACTGATAAGAAGTTGAAGCTGCCCGAGGCGGGGCAGTGGCCCGACAAGCTGGTGGTGCCGGCGCTCATCGCGGGCGCGGTGCTTTCCACCGTCGGGTTCCTCATGGCGTTCTTCTACGTGGCCCCTGTCGGGGGCGCCGCGGTGAACGGCGCCGAGCTCATCGGGGACGTGATGGTGTCCCAGAAGATGCTCCTGTCCCAGAAGATCTTCTACTTCCACATGCCCGTGGCCATCACGTCGTTCATCGCGCTCGGCTTCGGGTGCTACTACGCCGTGCGGTTCCTCATGACGAAGAACCAGCGCTTCGACACTTGCTCGCGCATTTGCCTGGAGATCGCGCTTCTGTTCGTGGTGCTCACCATGATCACCGGCGAGATGTGGACGCGCTTCGAATGGGGCGTGTGGTGGAGCTGGGAGCCGCGGCTCACGACCTACCTGATTCTCATGCTCATCGTGATCGCCTACTTCGTGCTGCGAAGCTCCGTGGACGAGCCCGAGCGCCGCGCGACATTTGCTGCGGTGGTAGCCATCATTGCCACCATTGACGTACCCATCTGCTTCATGATCACGCGCCTCATTCCGTCGTCCATTCACCCCGTGGTGCTGCGCGAGGGCGGTATGAGCCCCGAGATGGGCATGTGCGTGGGCCTGTGCGCGCTCGGCATGCTGCTCGTGGGCTTCGTACTGTACCGCACGCGTTTCAACCAGGTACGCCTCACCCAGCGCGTCGAAGCGCTCAAGGAAACCCTCGACGACGAACGATAGGAGAGAGCCATGAATCCCATTCTTGCCGATATCTATTCCACCATCCTGCCCTCCGCCCCCTACATCATCGCGGCCTACGCGCTTCTGTGGGTGGCCCTGCTCGTGTACGTGCTTATGGTGTTTCGCGGTACCAAGAAGGCGACCGCGCAGCTCACGCTTCTAGAGGAGGCCGTGGCCGATCAGCAGGCGAAGGCCCGCGCGGCGAAGGACGAGTAGCGATTCGCGACCCGTGCCGCATCTGCTGCGCGCGGTCGGATTCCAAGTGGCGATTGGCCGCTGCTGTGTTCCGCAATATAGCCCGTTTAGGTGATACGCCTAGACGGGCTTTTCCGTATTATGATGGCAGAGCAAAGCTCGAAACCTTCCTCGGAGCCGCCCTTCCTCCCTCCCTCCTTCCAGCGGCAACCGAGATCTCACGCAAGACGGTCGCCCCTCGGGTCGGCCGTCTTTTGCGCTCCGTTCCGTCTCGCAGCGCGAGGTGAAATTTTTCAGCCGTTCTTGCAAGAGTGGCACCATAGCCTCTCAAAAATCTTGAGAGGCTATGGTGCCAGCTTCTCAAGATTTTTGAGAGGCTGCTTGATGGTAACGGCTCCGAGAAAAACACGGTAGATGGTTTGAGAAAGCCAATAGGTGCTTTAAAGCCCCAGCTCCTTTTCGCCCCACTGCTTCATGGCGAGGAGAATGGGCACGAAGCTCTTGCCTTGTGGGGTGAGGGCGTATTCCACGCGCGGAGGCACCTCGCCGAAGTCGGTGCGCGTGAGAAAGCCGTCGTCGACGAGCTCTCTGAGCTGCTTGGAAAGCGTGGACTCGGATATGTTCCCAATGCAGTGTCGGACCCGCCCGGGCAGCGCGAGCAAATCCTCGCGGCCCTTGATGCCGTCATCTCCGACTTCGGCGAGGAGCGCCTGCGCCGCTACCGTGTCAACTTGCGGCATCTGTGGGAGGTTCGCGAAAAGGTGCCGACGTGGGTGATTTGCGAAAAGGGCGCTGAAGATGCCAGTTGAGGGCTGAAACGGTCGAAAGGCAGGGCGAAAAATCGCGGTTATCCGGCCATTTCTGTCCTCAACTGGCATTTTTCGACTCTGGCATTGACCATTTCTGCCCTCAACTGGCATCTACTTCGCGAAAACGAAAAAAGGGACTATGGTGGTGAGGAATTTGATCGCAATGGAGTTTCATTCGCTAAGTCATTTCGCAAGTGCGCACAGGTTTCCTTTGGTCAGGAATATCCGGCCCGAGCGAGGGGAGGGGAGTCGCTCGGGCCGGATGGGAGGGAGATGGGGATTGTCTCTTAAGGGTGCTTAGGCCTGCACGAGTTCGTGGGCCTGGTTGGCTGCCGAGCGACCGCCGTTGATGCATTCAGCGCTGGCGCTGCCGGGCACATCGATGGGATAGACGTCGCGGTAGAGCATGATGCCGTCGAGGCCGATGACCCAGACGTTATCGAGCACGCCGCCATCGGTCAGCACGGGCTGGAACTTGCGATTCGTCTTCACGCCGCCGAGCGGGCCCTCGATGGCCTCGTGGATTTTCGCGATGTAGAAGGGGCCCTGTTGGATGGCGATGAGGTACTGGGCGTCCTTGCCGTAGAGGTCGTCCTTGCCGGCGGCGCACTTCGCGTTGTACTCGTCGACGGCCGCCTGCAGCGCAGCGGCATCTAACCCTGCCGCTTCAGCCGCCTCGGCAAGTGTGTCGGCCCGCCAGACGTCGTCGCCGGCGGCGATGATGGCCTCCATCTGCTCGGCGAGGTCCACCTTCCACTCCGCGGCGGCATCGGCATTGTCGGCCAGCTGCTTCTCGTAAATAGCCTGATCGAAAATGCTGTAGGCCACGCCATTCTGGCCGTGGACGGCTGCCGACTGGGTGATGGCGTTGCCGACACGGAAAACGTAGCCTTCGTCGACGAACCTCTCGCAGTCCTGGTTAACCCAAAGCATGGGGCCGCCGAAAGCGAAAGCTCCCCAATAGGCGCCGAACTTCTCCACCTGATGGCTGATGCGGTTGTATTTCAAGTAGCATACGCCGTTGAACTCCTCGGCGCCGGCGGCGATAGTCATGTTGATGCCGTCGCCGAAGTGGCCCGGCGTGCCGATGCGCTCGAGGGTGGTCAGATCGAAGCCCCATTTGGTCATGCGGCGGTCGTCGTCGGCGAAGCCGCCCGTGGCCACGATGACGGCTTTGGCCTGGTACTGCACCAAGTCGCCGAAGGCGTCGATGGCGTACACGCCGTTGATGGCGCCGTTCTCGTCATAGCTGAATTCCAGGGCGCGGTTGTTGAGACGGATGTCCGCCGCCGCATCGCGCAGCTTCTGCTGCATGGGCATCACGTAGCCCACGTAGGCCGCGCCGTCCTTCCACCAGTGGAAGGTGTCAACGGAGCCGACGCTGACGCCGAAGGGGTAGTTGTCGATGGTGCCTTCCAGCTCGCAACCGCATTGATCGACGAGCCATTCGATGTTTGCCGCCGAGTTGTCGCAAAGATCCTTGTACAGCAGGCCATCGGCCACCCATTGAGTTTTTCCGAGCTCCTCCTGCATGATGATGGAGCGATCGACTTGGATGTTCTGCTCTTTCTGGAAACGGGAGTCCACGGCGAAGGTGCCCTCAACGCCTTGGCCGTTACCGCCGAGCGTGGCTTGGGCCTCAAGAAGAATGAAATCGTCACCGTTCTCGGCGGCCTGCACGGCGGCAGCAAGTCCGGAAAGACCGCCGCCTACAATGACGATGTTGGTCTCGATGACCTCGACGACCTCATCGGGGTTCACCTCGATGCCCGAGCTGTTGATGGGCTCCGACGAGCGGTTGCCGGTAGTGGCCAAATCGGTCGATGCGGAGCCCTTGGTCTGCGGAGCGCAGCCGGCAAGACCGGCCGCGGCGGCGCTGGCGGCGCCGAGGGTGCCCAAGGCGAGAAAGCTTCTACGAGACAGGTTTTCCATAGTGTTCTCCTCTATATGTTTCGGGATACTGTGTGACTGTTATGCCGAGAAGCCCTTGGAGGCATCGTAGGTAATCGTCTTGCCGTTGACGGTCATGGTGGCGCTCTTTATGGCGTAGCGGTAGTTCGTCTGAGTGCTGTCCTCGCGTGCTGTGGCAGCCTCGACAGCGGTGATGTCGGTGACGATCTCGGCATTCTGCACATCGAGGTCGGCAACCTTTTTGTATTGGAGAAGCTCGCTCCAAAATTCCGCGAAGGCGGGATCGTTCTGGGAGATGGTAGCGGGGCTGTCGGCGTCGGTGAGGCCCAGGTCCATCATGGTGAACAAGTCGCCGGCGGCCATGATCACCTGCTTGGCATTGGTTCGATCCTCTGCGGGAATGTCGCTTTTCGATGTGTCTCCTTGGCTAGCGCAGCCGCAAAGGGCAAGTGCCATGACGGCGGCGATCGCCAGGGCGATCGCGGTTACCTTCGTTGCTCCCTTTTTCATTGTCCGCTTCCTCTGTTCCATAGGTTCCTCCTTTGGGTCTGTGGCCGCTTCTTTTTCGTGCCTTCGTACGGCCTGTAAGCATATTGGCCTGTGCTGACGAGAGAGGCGACCTCCCAAAATAGTGAATTGGCCGCCGTTCGGAAAATGTCACCCGAAAAGGATTACGAGGAAAAAGGCCAGTTGGGAGCATTGAATCGCCAAGATGCGTTGGATGACTATGTTAGAATTCGCCTTGGTATGCCGCAGTCTGATCACTTGAGCATTCGCGGTCGTTTCCGAAGGGGAATCATGGGGCAGTCGAAGAAAAAGCCAAGGCGCATCAAAGCGTTAACGGGTTCGGCGTCGTGGCCGAGCATTGTCGGCGCTGCATTTTTCTGGATATGGATGGATCGCGCGATGTTCGGCGACACGCTGTTGCCGGATGCGGCAAGCTCTGCGGAGCATGAGGCGCTGGCTTGGCTGGCGCCGCTCGTCATTCTTGTCTCAAGCTGCGTTGCCCTTCTCCTCATCGTCGTTGCCCTGGTTCGCGGGAACGACGATGAACTTTGGCGTTGGAGGATGTTTGCCGTCTGCGCTGCAATAGGCGTCGTGGGCGGCGTGGCTGTGACCGGAGGCTATCTGGGCTCGGCGACACCGGTGTGTCTCGCGGGCTGTTGCTTGGTGGGGGGCGCTATGGCTCCCCTCATTATTCTATGGGGACGCGTGGCCACAGCTCAGGGAACTCAGAAGACGCTCACTCATATTTCGGGAGCATGGGCTTTGGGCCTTGCGGGCAATCTTCTTCTAGAGGGGCTTCTTCCTGTGGCGGCGGCCTTGTCGGTGGGTCTTATGCCCCTGCTCTCCTTTGCGGGCTACTATGTCTTGTTTCGCCTGCAAGGCAAGGCGACGTTCCGCATTCCTGTCGAGGCAACCGCCGAGGTCGACTCCTCTTGTGGGCGGAAGAGCGCGAAAGAGAGGCTTTTGGGCATACGGCCCTCCTTTATTGTGTTTATCCTTGTGTTCTGCTCTGTTTTCGGCCTCATGTACGGCTTCGAGTTCTCCCCGCAGATCCCTTCCAGTGGCGTTCCGGGTATGGCAGACGTTATAGGAATGCGGGACGTAACGGCGTTGCTCTTCTTCTTCGTAAGTTTCACCAGTCATGGGCAGAAGATAGAGCATTTGTTCAGTATATGCGTGTCCCTTATTGCGGTGGGACTTCTCGCAATGACGGTAGGTGCGTACTCTGAGGACATCCGGCTTTTTGCCCGCATCTGCATTCCCGTTGGATACGCGGCTTTCGATATTCTGGTATGGACTATTATGGCGCAGCAAATTCAGAGGGGTCAGGTATGCCCTGCCCTCTTGATCGCCGTTGCCATGTTCGCCGAGCAGGTAGGCATTACGGCAGGAGAGGCCGCCGGGGTGCTAGTGGGGGACTACGGAAGTTTAGCGGGCAATCCGGTGATGCTCGGTCTTAATTATCTGCAGCTTGTGGCAGTCATCGGCCTAATGCGGATGTTTCGTCTCGACGGGGGTGAGGAGGGCCGATCTGTGCGATCGGCTTCTTCTCGTGAGGGTGTGAAGGCGGAGGGGGTGCTGGACTTTCCGGTTCCGAGTGGCGTGCCGGACGGGCTTTCGACGGTGGTTCCCGATAACGTAAGGCGTCTAGCGGATGACTGCGGGCTCACTGAACGAGAGAAAGAGATTCTCGCACTCTTCGCCGAGGGACGCAGTGTTCCCTATATTGCCGAGAAGTTCATTTTGTCGCCCAACACAGTAAAGACTCATATGCGTAGGATATACGGAAAGGCTAACGTGCACAGTCGCCAGGAGCTTCTGGACAAGCTGGAAGAGATTGGCCGATAAGCTGGCTGTGCGAGCGAGATAAATTCGGGAGAGGGTCGCAGATTGCTCGCCGTGCTGCTTGTTTCTTGTTTCGCCAGGATCGCCTTGAGCACAGATAAATGAGGCTGTAAAAAGCTCCGTTCATAAAGGCGGTCGGGGTCTTTGAGGAGGAGATCGCCATGCACGAGATGTCCATTCTCACCAATGAGGTAGATACTGTGCTCGTCTATGCTGCGGAAAACAACGCAAGTTGGGTGATCGAGGTTTCGCTGGTCGTGGGGGATCTGCGCGATGTAGTGGACGAGCTCATGGAGAGCTGCTTTCAATTCCTCTCGCGGGGGACTATCGCCGAAGGGCTCGCCTTATCATGGCTAAGGTGCCTCTGAAGCTGCAATGCGAGGATTGCCTGCTGGTTTTTGGCACCGATATATGGGGATGGAAGCAGGTTGCGTGCCCCGATTGCGGCAGCAGCCGTCTCAAGGTGAAGTCGGATCGCGAGTTCCTCATCATCGGCTCTATTGTTGTCGAATAGGGGCAGCGGATTTGATGCCGACCGTACTTGCCCTAGTTCCAGGACGTTGGATTCCGAAGTTCGAGCGCCTCGTCCTCGGCATCTCGGTGAAAACCCAGTTAAGCGACTTCTCAAGATTTTCGAGAAGATAGCGCTGCAACTTCTCGAAAATTTTGAGAAGTTGCAAGCAGGACTAGTCCCGAAAAAGCGAGTGCGGCCATTCGAATCGCTGCCTTAAAGCCGCAGCTCTTTTTCGCCCCACTGCTTCATGGAGAGGAGGATGGGCACGAAGCTCTCACCTTGAGGGGTGAGGGTGTATTCCACGCGCGGGGGCACCTCGCCGAAATCGGTGCGCACAAGGAAGCCGTCGTCCACCAGCTCCCTGAGCTGCTTGGAGAGGGTGGACTCGGATATGTTCCCGATGCAGCGCCTGAGCTGCCCGAAATGCCGCACGTCTTTAAGGGCGATATAGAAGAGGATCTCGATCTTCCATTTTCCTCCGATCATGCGCTGGATGGTGGAGACGGACTTGCAGCGCTCCACCTCTTCGCCTTGCCTTCGCGCCATAGATCTTCCTCTCTTCTACTTCAGAAAAAGACAGTACTTCAAATCGAATACCAATCCTAGCATGATGACAGGGAGCGAAATCGATGGCGCATGGGGTGGGGAGCGAAATCGACGATGAGCGCCTTGAAGGCGTGTCAGTGAAGGATTTAATGTCGACAACGATTTTCCCAATCGCACCAAGCATGAGAGAAAGGAGTGCCATGCATTACACGGGAACGATCTGGCGGCCGCCCTACGAGGCGGACTCGCTCATCATCGAGGCGACGGCGGGTTGCACGCATCACCGGTGCAAGTTCTGCACGTTGTACGAGGACCTGCCGTTCAAGTTTCGCCCGTCGCCCTTGGAGGACATCGAGGCGGATCTTCTGGAAGCGCAGACGTGGTATCACGATCCGCTTCGGAAAGCCGAAGAGCACCTGTTCGAGCTGCCCGGCGCCCGCGCGAGTCGGATATTTCTTGCGGGAGCGAACCCCTTCGGGCTGAAGGCGCTGCATTTGCGGAAGATCGCGTCGCTCGTTCGCACCTACTTCCCGCAATGCAAGAGCATCGGGTGCTTCTCCCGTGTGACCGATGTGGCGGCAAAGACCGACGAGGAGCTCGCCGAGCTCGCGGCGGCTGGGTTCGACGGTCTCACCATCGGCATCGAGACCGGTGACGAGGAGGCCCTTGCGTTCATGGACAAAGGCTACGGGGCCGAGGAGATTGTTGAGCAGTGCGCACGGCTCGATGCTGTGGGGATTTCTTACGCGTTCTTCTACCTGGTTGGCATCTCGGGCGCCGGACGCGGCCTGGTGGGAGCGCGAGCGACGGCGGATGTCTGCAACCGGACGAGCCCCTGGCTCATCGGCGCGAACATGCTCACCATCTACCGTAGCTCGGCGCTGTACCGGGAGATCGAGGCCGGGCGGTGGCGCGAGGCGGCCGAGGTGGAGAAATATGAGGAGGTGAAGGAGCTGGTCGCCCAGCTGGATATTCCTGTGGAGTTCGCCATGCTGGGGGCGTCCAACCCGGTGATGTTGCACGGTCGGTTGCCCGAGCAGCGCGAGGGGCTCCTTGCGGCTCTCGGCGCCGTCATCTCCGACATTGGTGAGGAGCGCCTGCGCCGCTACCGTGTCAACTTGCGGCATTTGTAGGCGGTTCGCGAAGAGGTCCTGACGTGGGTGATTCGCGAAAAGGGCGCCGTAGATGCCAGTTGGGGGCCGAAATGGTCGAAAGGCGGCGCGAGAAATCGCGGTTATCCGGCCATTTCTACCCTCAACTGGCATTTTCCGAATCGGGCATTGACCATTTCTGCTCCCAACTGGCATTCACTTCGCGAAAATGAAAAGGAGGGGGATTCATGCGAAAAAGAAGAGGGGGGATCCGCGCCATTGCGGATCCCCCCTCTGCGGGATGAGCTTGTTTTGGGAAATGGGCTTGCGCGAGCCTTCGCGGCCAGGTTGGTTTCCCCGGCCAGCCACTTAGTCGAATGCCAGCTTAGCCAACCAAATGACTACTGCTCGTCCTTCTCGACGGCGACGTAGACGTAGCCCGACTCGCCCTCGGCGGGCAGCTCGTTGTAGGCCACCATCTCGGCGATCTCGGCGGCCGTGGCGCTCGCGGGCTCGGTCTCAAGCAGGTAGGCGGTGTCGGCGCGGCGCTCCATGGCCTTCTGGAAGTCCTTGGTTCCCACGAACACTTCATGCTTGTACGGGTTCACGCCGAGCTTCTTGGCGCGGTACACGATGTAGGCCAGCGCGGCGATGTTGGCCGCCAGCGCGACGATGGACACGCCCAGGTTCACGTCCGGGTTGTTCACCGACTGCACGGCGAAGACGGAGTCGTTCACGAACATCGGCACCATCTGGCAGAACATGCACCAGATGGAAAGCGTGAAGGCGCGGTTCTGAATCCAGCCGCCCTTGTTCCAAATGAGACCGGCGATGGTCGGCGCGAGCAGAAGGGCGATGCCGCAGTACCAGGAATGGGTGGGCAGGCAGTTGTAGGTGTAGCAGAAGTTCCACAGATCGTAGGCGATGATGAACACCCAGGTCATGTCGGGCCACAGCATGTCCTGACGCTTCTTGGAGATATAAATGCCGAACCAGCCGGTCATGCAGGCGATGTTGAGCAGGCCCGCGATGCCGTTGAACACGTTGTGCCAGCCGCCGTAGAGCGTGACGCCCTCGGTGGAAACCCACGTGGTGCCGAAGGCGCGGAAGGCGCTCTCGAAGTCGCTCACCACGGCGATGAGGATGTTGATGGCCACGATGACGAAGGGGAAGGCCTTGAACCAATGCGAGCGGCCGATCTTGCCCCAGGAGTACTTCAGCATCATGAAGCCGATGCAGCCGGCGGTGGCGGCGTACACCTTGGCGTAGTGGAACCAGCTGTTCATGTCGGTGTGGGTGGGGTTGTTCACGGCCCACTCGGCACCGGACGCCGCACCGATCTCTACGGCCAGGCAGTAGACGGTCATGGCGCCGCAGACGCCGAAGAACATGAAGATGCCGCCGGCCTTGGTGCGGCGGGCGAACTCGTTCAGCAGGATGAGCGCGATGAGCACCATCGCCAGGCCGAGCCATTGGAAGCCGGCGTTCGGGCCGTACACGTCGAATAACATGGTGATCCCTCCTTTAAGGATCGGTGCCTTCCTTATCGCGAAGCCCGCCGCGGGTGGAGCACAAGAGGCCTCGCTGACCCACTCGCACCGGCTGCGCAGGGCATCAAATTGATGCTGGGAAGTACCATACCTGTGTAGAACTCTTCAGTCAATATCCATAATTTTGCAAGTTGGTAATAATTGACGGAATTGGTAAATGAGTCAATAAAGCATTGATAAGCGGGGAAAATACTGCTAAGATTCCCCAAATAAAGTTCATTGAAGAAAGAAAAAGAAAACTTTCACGAAGAAATAATTGGAACGCACAGCCGAATGATAGGAGGGAATATGAAGCGAACAACGACGGCCATCGCCTGCAGCGCGGCCGCCCTCGCCCTGGGGCTTTCCGGTTGCGGGGCGTCCTTTGAGGGGTCTGGGTCGAAGGATGCCGCCTCGGCGGAGCAGCTGGCTCTGCGCACCGATGACCCCTGGGCAGCCGAGGTTGCGGCCGATGCGGGGGCGCGGGCCCAAGGCGACTACGCCGACGGGGTGTATGTAGGGCATGGGCGCGGTATGGAGGGCGCCATCACGGTGACGCTTCTTCTGGATGACGGGCGCATCACCTGCCTGGAGACGACCCAGGAGGGGGAGAGCCAGAGCCGCGGCGGCTACGAGGCCATCCGCGACGGGCGGTACGCCGAGATGATCGAGGCGGCCCAGAGTGCCGATATCGACGCCATCGCCGGGGCCACCATTACGACGGCCGGGGTGAAGCAGGCCGTGGCCGACGCGCTCGCGCAGGCGGAAATTGCCGCCGGCACCGAGACGACTGGCGGCGCGGCGACGCAGAGCGGCGGAGATGCCGCCGCAGCGAGCGATGCCGACGCCACCGCTGCCCCAACTGGAAAGGAGGCCTAGCCATGGCCGAGAACATCACGGGCACGGGCGCCCTTTCCCGCCGCGACTTCCTGACCGGCTCGGCCGTGGCCGCCGCCGGGGCTGCCATGCTGGGCCTTGCCGCCGCCGAGCCGGCCGTGGCCGCCGAGGTGCGCAGCGGCAATTGGGCCGCCGACGGCTCCGCGGCCGTGACCGCCGAGCCTTCCGCCGCCACCAACGTCACGGCCACCGACGGCACCTACCGCGAGCATAATGCCAGCTCGTTTCCCGCCGACGACGCCACGCCCATCCCTCCCCGGGACGTGCCTGCCAGCTGGGACTACGAGTGCGACATCTGCGTGGTGGGCGCCGGCGGCGGCGGCCTGAACGCGGCGGCCCGCGCGGTTCAGCTGGGCGCCGACGTCATCTGCGTGGAGGCCATGGGCCTTCCCGGCGGCAACGCCCAGGAGGCCGGCATGTGCGGCATCTTAGGCGGCTATTCGGGCCAGGAGGAGAAGAAGTTCGCCTTCCCGAGCTATCCCTTCGATCCCAAGGCGCTGACCGATTGGGCCATGGACGAGTACCACTACGCGGCCGACCCGAAGCTCATCTATCGGCTCGCCTGCGAGGGCGGAAAGTCGCTGGACTGGATGGCCGATTGCGGCGTGCACTGGCGTCTGGGCGAGGTGCCGGTGTACGTGGCCCCGAAGCGCTCGACGCTGGACCACCACGTGCTGAAGATGAAGGACGCCACCGACGCCATGTACAACTACGGCTACGCCCACGGCGTCGATTTCCACTTCCAAAGCCCCGCTGTGGCCCTCGTGCAGGACGACGACGGACGCATCGTGGGCGTCGTGGTGAACGAGGACTACGAGACCGAGCGCTACATCCGCGCCGACCGCGCCGTCATCCTCACGGCGGGCGGCTTTTGCAACAACAAGGCGCTGCTCGACAAGTACATCCCCACGGCGGCCATGGGCTGCGCGTCCAGCTATCTGACGGCCGGCGAGCGCGGGGAGTGCTTCCGCATGGGGCTGGGCGTGGGCGCCGACGTGTCCGGGTTCAACAGCTCCGCCTCCTTCGACGGCGGGGTCGACTGGCAGGCCGAGGGCGGCACCTGGGCGCGGTTCCTCTACGACGGCATGACCCAGCTTTCGCGCCAGCCGTGGCTGACTATCGACCGCTGCGGCAACCGCCTGCGCTACATGGACTCGCGCGTGGCCGAGGACGGCGCCAACGCCATCTACGCCTTGGGCGATTTGGCCACCATCCAGATGACGCCGCCGGGCCACCGCTCCTACATCATCTTCGACGCGAACTACGAGGATCACCTGGCGGGATTCGCCCAGGAGCACTGCCGCAAGCTGCTGACCCCCGACCTGGAGCAGATCGAGAAGGTGCCGGAGCACTACCGCGACTGGCACCACGGCGTGCAGGACGCCATCGACGCCGACGTGCTGAAGCGCCGCGACAGTTTGGAGGAGCTGGAGCGCGATTTGGGTCTCGCCGAGGGCGTGCTCACCGAGGCCGTGGCTCAGTGGAACGACGCCTGCGAGCGCGGCGAGGACGACTTTCTGTACCCCATGCCCGCCGAGTGGCTGCACCCTATTGTGGAGCCGCCTTTCTACGGCTGCCGCATCGGCGGCAACCTGTACGGCACGAAGGCGGGACTGCTCATCAACGACCAGATGCAGGTGGTGGGCACCGATGGCCGTGTGATCCCCGGCCTGTACGCCGGCTGGCACACCGCCGGGGGCGCTTGCGGCGAGAACAGCTACATCGGCGACCCGATTCTGGGATCGCTCATGGGGGACGTGGGGCTCGCCTTCTGCGGCGGGTATCTGTGCGGCACCTTTGCAGTGGAGAACGAGATCAACGGCGGCCAGGCGTAAGGGCGCGAGCGTGCGTACGGATAGGAGTTCGTTATGAAAGATATGAAAGCGATGGCGCGGCCGTTTCTCGCGCTGTATGCCATGGCGCTCGTGATTGCGCTTCTGGGACGCATTGGGCTTGCGGTGGCCGGGGGCACCGGCGTGCTCGCCTTCGACTACATCTCGGCCTCGGGCGTGCCGGTGCTCGATGTGATCTGCTCCATCCTCACGGGCTCGGCCTTCGTGGCCTTTCTGTTCGCGGCCGGCCTCGCGCTTTGCGTGTCGACGGCCGGCGCGGTGCTCTACGGCGCGCTGGCCTCGCGAGATGGCGCTCGCGCAGCGACGTGCGCGGAAGGCGCTGATGCAGACGCTCCTGCGGGCGCTACCGGTGCTGCGCAAACCGATGTCGCGCGAATTGCTGCAGATGCGGATGGGCGTGCGGCAGTGCGCCCCCGTCCGCTGACGGCATTCCTGTGGGGCTGGGCCACGGCGCTCGTGGCGCTGGTGTGCCTAATGATTGTGGCGCTCGGCATTCTGTCGGCGGTGCAGGTGGGCTCTATGTCATCGAAGCTGCCGGGACTGCCGATCATCGTCGTCGGCGTTATCGGGTTCGCCGCCTTCCTCGGCACGCTTCTGGGGGCGGCCTCCATGGTGGTGTGTGCCTGCGTGGCTCGCTGGCGCGCAGGGCACAGCCTGGAGCTTTCGCTCATCGCGGCGGTGGCTTTGTGCGGTGCCGTCGTCGCAGCGCTCACGGTCGGCACGTTCTCGGCCCTGAACGTGGCGAGCATCAGCCTGCCGGCGCTGGGCGGCTGGTTCGCGGCGGATGTCGTGGCAAATGTGGCCATGCTCTTCGGTGCGAAGGTCTATGCGGACAAGATGAGCCTCGCCTCGTGACAAGAATTTCGAGTTGTTAGAGTTTTCGGAGGCTGGTTGATGGGCGATTCCCTCTCTTTCGATCCGCGAAGCGTCAAAACAGGGGCATTTGATACTCACCTTCTAGCAACTCGAGTCTAACAACTCGAAAAAAGCGCCTGAAAGCGCGTGCTAGATTTCCCGGAGCAGGTCGTAGGCGGCCTGCTCCTTTGCTTGCCGCTGGGCGTTCAGGTCGGCCACCACCACATGGCCCACGCGCTCGATGGCGTCCCTCTGCTCGGGAGTCAGGCGCACCCACAGCTTGGTGGCAGCCAGCTCGTTCACGGTGGCGCTGATGAGAAATCCCTGGTAAACGCCCTCGTCGGTGAGGGCCACGTACACGGCCTTCTTGTCGTGAGGCGACTTCAGGCGCTTGGCCCAGCCGCGGCCCACGAGGCGATCCACGGCGCGCGCCGCGTTCACCGGCGACATCATCAGCTGCTCTGCCAGGGTTCCGACGCGTTCGGGATGATCCGTCTCGCCGAGGCGTTGGACGATGCGGCACTCGTTGAGCGACGCGCCCGTGGCATCGCGCAGGGTGCGCTCTGTCTCGGCGCGGATGAGCTCGATGGATACGAGCGAGCGCATGGCAGGGAAACGCTGAGCGCGCCCAGCGTGCAGTGGGGGTTCGATGTGGGCTGCGGCGGCAACCGCCGCTTCCAGAATGGTGCGATACGTGGGATCTTGGGTTGGGAAGGTGGCGTACAAGCTCTCTACCAGGGACTGGTTGACGGCAGCGACGTGCTCGGCGCCGTCGTCGGTGACAGCGAGGAACCGCGTGCGGCCATCGGTCGTGCCAGCCTCGCGGGTCGCGTACCCATGGGCGACGAGGGCGTCGACGGCCTGGGTCACCACATTGGGCTTCATGCCTAGAATCTTTCCGAGCTCCCCCTGGCTTACGGGCGCCGAGGCCTGCATCAGCTTCGTTAAAATGCGGTACTGGGTGATGTTCAGGTCGCTCGCCTGCTCCAACCCGCGGCGCAGGGCCTCATGGGCCATTTCGAAGGCCACGAAGTACGTGGAGTCCAGGTTGAATTTGTTCGCGACCTCGGCCATTGCGTCCTTTCGGCTGCCGGAAAGTTAGTTCATCGATGCAACGATTAGTCTAGCGTTCTCCGACGGTTCGAGGAGGCGACGATTTCTCCCCGATACAAAGACTTCATAGCTCGCTCAGCGGGCTGGGGTGATGGCGCCGTCGGGGGCGATGAAGAAGGCCTGCAGAATTTCGGGGTGTCGACGGGCGAGGGCGAGTCCGCGTTCGAGGCCGAGGGCGAGCAGGGTGGTAGAGAAGCCCTCCGCGTCGATGGATTTCTCGCAGATGATGGTGACGCCGGCCACGTCGGTTTCGACGGGGCGCCCCGTGCGCGGATCGAGGATATGGTGGTAGAAGGTGCCGTCGGGCGCGGTGAAGCAGCGCTCGTAGACGCCACTCGTGACGGCCGATCCCGCAACCAGGGGCACGGCGCCGATGAGCTGGGAGGGGTCGCGCGGATCGCGGATGCCCACGCGCCAAGGGTCGCCTGTGGGCTTGGTGCCGCTCACGGCCACGTTGCCGCCGAGGTTCACGATGATGCCCGAGAGCCCGTGGGCCTCCATGGCCGCCACGAGCGCATCGGCGATCCATCCTTTGGCGATGCCGCCGACGTCCACGGCGGCATCGGGGTCGGCCAGCTGCGCGAAGCAGGCCTTGGGTTCGGGCGCTGCCTCGAACCCGGGCACCGCCTCGGTTGCGGCATCGGCGTCGCTCTCGGCCGCTGTGGCTGCCGGCGTCTTCCACAATCTGAGCGCGTGCCAGTCGACGTGGCGCACCGCCTCGGCGAGTGCACCGTCATCGGGCACCGTGCCCTCGTGAAAATTCCACAGGCGCACCGCCGGGCCTACGGTAATGTCGAAGGCGCCCTCGCTTTCCGCGCAGTAGGAAAGCGCCCTCTCGAGCAGGTCGTAGGTCAAAGGGTCGATGGCCACGGGCTGGCCGTGCGCGCTGTTTATGCGTGCGATGTCGGAGTGGGGAAGCGTGCGGCTGAACAGGCGCTCGTAGAGGCGGCAGAGCGCCCGGGCCTCCTCGAAGGCCGCTCGGCACGCCGCCGCTTCGCCGTAGGCTTCGATGTCGATGATGGTGTTGAATGCCAGAAAGCGCACGCCCGCCGGCTTGCCCCCGGTGGCATCGCGGGCCTCCAGGTACTGCTCGTCGGGGATGGGGTCGAGAATATGTGCGCAGGTTTCGTCCATGTGCCTAGTATAGTCGACCTCGCGCGCAATGCGGGCGCGAACGGCAGATGCCCGTTTTGAGCAAAATACCCCACTTCTCGTAGCTTTGCGTTGGAAAACTACGGCACCCGCCAGATCTCAGCCAGAGTTTCGCCAGGTCGCGTTTAGCGGTCGGCGCGATAGGGGAGGACGAGACTACGAGAACTATGTCTTTTTGCTCAATCGAGTAGCTTTGGAGTGCGGCAAGGCGACGCAAGGTCCGCCATCGTGCATCTGTAGTATCATGGGCGGCACGCGAACAACGAAGAGAAAGGCGCTCGATGAAGGCACTCATTCCCGCGGCGGGGCTCGGTACCCGCTTTCTGCCGGCTACCAAGGCCCAGCCCAAAGAAATGCTGCTGGTGGTGGATCGTCCGGCCATCCAGTATGTGGTGGAAGAGGGTCTGGCTTCCGGCGCTGATGAGGTCGTGATCGTCAACAGCCGCGAGAAGAAGGCCATTGAGGACCACTTTACGCCGAACCCGGAGCTGGTGGCGCTTCTGCGCGAGCGCGGCAAGGACGCCTATGCCGAGGCGGTGGAATATGTCGGCAACCTGCCGGTCAGCTACGTGTATCAGGAGGAGGCGCTGGGGCTGGGACATGCCGTGCGCTGCGCGGCAGAGAAGACGGGCGACGAGCCGTTCTACGTGCTGCTCGGCGATGTGCTCGTGCCGGGCAATGAGATGCTGCCGGCTATGAAGGCGGTCTCCGACGCCCATGGCGGGGCCAGCGTCATCGCGGTCATGCCCGTGCCCGACGACCAGGTGAGCCGGTTCGGCGTCATCGCCGGGGAGGCGGTGGCCGAGAATGTGTGGAAGGTGGACTCGCTGGTGGAAAAGCCGGCGCTAGAGGATGCGCCGTCGAACCTGGCGGTGTTCGGCCGCTACCTGCTCTCGCCCCGCGTGATGGAGCTGCTGGCCGATGTGGAGCCGGGGGTGGGCGGCGAGATTCAGCTCACCGACGCGCTGGACGCGGTGCTTGCCGAGGAGGAGATGTACGCGCTTGTGGTGGATCCGGCCGACGGCTTCGACACGGGCACCGTGGAGAGCTGGCTCGAGACGAACAACGTGCTGTTCGCGCGTCGTCAAGGATAGGTGTTACCGCTGATGAGGTTTCTTCTAAAATGCGAAGAATTACTTAACGATGAGCCTATGAATCCACAAGTTCACCATGGGTGCATCATAGGGAATTCAAGGGTGGCTGTTATACTGACGTCAGCAAGTGAGACAACCCCCTCCGATCACTTGCCTGCTTTGTCTCTTTAAAGCAGAAAGCGGCTCCGCGAGAGTCGCATCCCCCCTCCTTCTGGCCCGGCGGCCCCCTCCGCCGGGCCGCTTCTTTTTGTCGTGCATTTCGCATTGATAAAACATTTGTTCTATTATTTTGGCGGGCTCCGTGGTACCATTACGGGCTATGGATACTTTGTTTACTGCTATGGAAAATGATCGGAAGCGCGATGTGGCTCCGCTCGCGGTGCGCATGCGGCCGCGCACGCTCGACGAGGTGGTCGGGCAGACGGAGGCCGTGGGCGAGGGCAGCTGGCTGCGCGCGGCCATCGAGAACGACACGTTAAGCTCCGTCATCCTCTTCGGGCCAGCGGGCACGGGCAAGACGTCGCTCGCCCATGTCATTGCGGAGTCGACCCGCGCCACCTTCGTGGAGGTGTCGGCTATCGGGGGCACGGTGTCCGACTTGCGCCGGGAAATCGACGCGGCGGAGAAGCGTCTCGTCATGGGGGGCTTGCGTACCATCCTGTTCGTCGACGAGATCCACCGCTTCAACCGCAGCCAGCAGGACGCGTTGCTGCATGCGGTGGAAGACCGGCTCGTGGTGCTCGTGGGCGCCACCACGGAAAACCCTTTTTTTGAAGTGAACTCAGCCCTCATCTCCCGCTCGCGCATCGTGGAGCTGCATTCGCTGTCCGACGACGAGATCGCCGAGCTGGTGGGTCGCGCTGTGGAAGACGCGCGGGGGCTGGCTGGCTGCTATGCTCTGGAGGAGGCCGCTACCGCGGCCATCGTCACCCTGGCCGGCGGCGACGGCCGCGGGGCGCTCACAACGTTGGAGTTGGCCGCTGGTATGGTGGCGCCGGGCACGAAGGAGGCCCCCGTTTCCATCACCGAGGCCATGGTGCGGGCCGCCACGCCCCACCGCGCGCTGCCCTACGACAAGAACAAGGACATGCACTACGACATCATCTCCGCGTTCATCAAGAGCATGCGGGGCAGCGATCCGGATGCCGCCGTGTACTGGCTCGCCCGCATGATCGACGGGGGAGAGGATCCGAAGTTCATCGCCCGCCGCATGTACATCGCTGCCTCGGAGGATATCGGGAACGCCGACCCCCAGGCCCTGCTCGTGGCCGAGGCCGCCTTCCGGGCTGCCGAGGTCATCGGCTACCCGGAGTGCCGCATCAACTTGGCCCAGGCCGCCATTTACTTGGCGCTGGCGCCGAAGTCCAACAGCGCCGAGGCCGCGATCGATGCGGCGCTGCGCGAAGTGCGCAACGGCCCGGTGCGCAAGGTGCCCGACTACCTGCGCGATCGTCATCGCCCCGGCTCGGAAAACTACGGCGAGTACAAGTACCCCCACAGCTACCCGGCCGGCTGGGTCGATCAGCGCTATCTGCCCGAGGGCCTTGAGCGCGGCTGCTTCTACCAACCCGGCGAGCGCGGCTGGGAGGCTTACCGCACCGACGCCGCCGCCCGCGACCGCCAGGGGAGTTGAGTCGCGGCTCGGCGTGTTGCGTCCGCCGCATTGCGGGCACCGCGCAGCGAGCCAGGCATCGTGCTGGGGCGACGTTCGGTCGAGGGCGCCCCAGCACGGGTGCCGCTGGCGATGTCGCTCGCGTGTGACACGACGTCAACTTCCGTTTACGGAATGGCTACCGTAGCGGCGCGTTCCGTGGAGGCCCTGCGCAACTTAATTAGAATGACTCCAGTAATGGTATAGTCAGGTCTTCGGAATTATAAGGAGGCTCATCATGGATTTCGCAGGGATCGTGGACATCGCGCTGCCCGTCATCTACGTGCTCGTCGGCGCGGTGCTCGTATGGTTTGTCGTGGAATTGGCGCTCACCATCCGCTCGACGCGCTCGACCATCGACGACGCCCATAAGGAGCTCACCCCCACGCTGAAGAACGTGGAGAAGATCACCGCCCAGGTCGATCCCCTCATCGCCCATGTGGATGCCCTGGTGACCGATCAGATCGACCCGCTGCTTACCCGCGTGAACGAGATCGCCGAGGAGGCCAAGCCCGCCGTGGGCCGCGTCGATCCGCTGGTGGAGCGTCTGTCGCTCACGGTGGACGCGGCGAATTTGGAACTCATGCGCGTCGACCAGATTCTGGAAGATGTGACCCAGATCACCGATTCCGTCTCGAAGGCCGCCGGTGCCGTCGATACCGTGACGAGCGCTCCGATCGATTTGGTGAACTCGCTCACGGGCAAGTTGCGCAGCAAGTTCAAGCCGCGCTACGCCTCCGATGAGTCCGTGAGCTTGGGAGCCGCTGCCGACGCCAGCGCCGCCGCGAAGGCCGGCCGCGCGCCCGAGCGCGGGGCGACCGTTGCCGACGCCGTCTCGGCCATGGGGGATGCCGCCCGCGCCGTCGTCGCCGAGGGCAAAGACCGCCGCGCCGCTGTCAAGGCCGCCAACGCAGCCAGCCAAGAACGTGCCCACGACTTCGAAGACCAGCTCTCCGGCACCGCCGGCACCATCGCCGATGCGGCCGTGGCCAACGCCAACGCCGACATCGACACCGACGCGCCGGCCGCGACGGCCCCTGCCGACCCCGCAGCTGCTGCCCCGCCGGCCATCTCTCCCAACGCCGCCGCGGCTCAGGCCAAGCCGGCCTCCGCGGGGAACAGCCCCTACACCGTTCAGTAGCTTGCACCCGAGGAGATTCCCATGAGCACCGACGCGTCTCAATCGCAGGGAGGAGCCGACGCGCCCGCTTCCGTCAACAACCCGCGCAGCGCGGCCGCCGCGGCCACCGCTGCCGCCAATGCCATCTCGCGCACCAAGCAGGCCCGCGCCCGCACGCGCTTCTTCGACCTGTGGGCCGTGGTGGCGGCCATTCTGCTTTTGGCGGCGACCGTCTATCTGCTGAACATCCTGTCGGTGCCCGTGGCCATTCTCATCTGGACCGTCATCATCGTCTTCTGCCTGCGCGGCATTGTGAACGGGCTGGAGAAGCGCCATATCAACCGCGGTTTGGGCACCACGATCGCCTATGTCATCATGGCGCTCGTGCTCGCCCTTATCGGCTTCCTTCTGTTCTCGCCTATGTTCGGCCTGAACGCCCAGTTCAACGACTTGGTCAGCAACCTGCCCCATTATGTTGATGCGGTCATCGCCTGGGGCAACGACCTGTACGCCCGCTACGCCCCGATGCTCGAGGACGAAACGGTGAAGAACGTCATCAGCGAGGTGCAGAAGTCTGCTGCCTCGTGGGCCTCCTCCATCGCCCAGGGCAGCGCCAACGGCATCGTGGCCTTCTCCACGACGCTGGCCAACGGCCTTATGGCCTTAGGGTTCGCGCTCGTCATCGCCTTCTGGATCCTCATGGAGCTGCCGGCCATGGGCCGCGAGACGCGCCGGCTCATCGGCCCCAAGCACGCCGAGGACGCCGAGTTCTTCCACGCCACCTTCACGCGCGTCATGGGCGGCTACATCAAGGGAACGCTTTTGCAGTGCGCCGTCATCGGCGTGGGCTGCGGCATCCTGTTCCAGGTCGTCGGCGTGCCCAACGCGGCCGTGCTCGGCCTCATCACCGGCGTGATGAACATCATCCCCATCATCGGCCCGTGGCTGGGAGGTGCGCTCGCGGCCATCGCGGCCGTCTTCGTGAGCCCGCTGGTGGCCCTTATCGCCCTGGCCGGCACCGTGGTCATCCAGCAGCTCGTCTACACCTTCGTCTCGCCGAAGATCATGGCGAACTCGGTGGACATCCACCCGGCCCTCACCCTCATCGCGTTGATGGTGGGCTCGGCCCTCGGCGGTGCTATGAGCGGCCTTGTGGGGTCGCTCGTGGGCATGCTCGCCTCCATCCCGCTGGTGGCCGTGGCCAAGTCGGTGTTCGTCTACTACTTCGAGAAGAAGACCGGCCGGCACCTGGTGGCCGAGGACGGCGTGTTCTTCAAGGGCGTGCCGTCGGACAACGAGGAAGTGAACCCGCTGTCGGACGCCACGTCACCGGGCGTCACCACCGGCTCCATGAAGCCCATCAAGCTGGACGACGCGACGCTGTTCGGCCGCAAGTTGCCGAAGCTGCGCTCGCAGGCCCATGGGAAGGTGACGGCGCGCCATTCCCATGATGACACGTCGTCTTCCAAAAAGTAGCGCGCAAGGAGCGCTATAATCTGCTGCAACTGTTTTCGTTGACCGTAAAGGACGGATAGAACACCTATGCGTTACATGACCACCGCTGAGATTCGCGAGAAGTACCTGAACTACTTCCAGGAGAAGGGCTGCAAGCTCGTGCCCTCCTCCTCGCTCATTCCCGACGACCCGTCGCTTCTGCTGACGAGCGCCGGCATGGTGCAGTTCAAGCCCTACTTCCTGCAGCAGAAGCAGCTGGAGGCGCCCTATATCGGCACCACCTCCGTGCAGAAGTGCGTGCGCACCAACGACATCGACATCATCGGCACCACGGGCCGCCATCTGAGCTTCTTCGAGATGCTCGGCAACTTCTCCTTCGGCGAGTACTTCAAGGAAGAGATGTGCGCCTGGGCCTACGACTTCTCCGTGAACGTGCTGGGGCTGCCGCCGGAGCGTTTGTACTTCACGGTGTTCGAGGATGACGACGAGACCATCGAGATTTGGAAGAACCTGGGCGTGCCCGAGGACCATATCTCGCGCCTCGGCGAGGACGACAACTTCTGGCGCGCCGGCCCCACCGGCCCCTGCGGCCCCTGCTCGGAGATCTACTACGACCAGGGCCCTGAGTTCGGCTGCGGCAGCCCCGACTGCGCGCCGGGCTGCGACTGCGACCGGTTCCTCGAGTACTGGAACTGCGTGTTCACCCAGTATGACGGCCAGGAGGACGGCACTTTGGCGCCCCTTCCCAAGAAGAACATCGACACGGGCATGGGGCTCGAGCGCATGGCCGCCGTCATGCAGGGCGTGCAGTCCAACTACGAGACCGACGTGCTGCGCAGCCTGGTGGCCGTGGGCGAGCGTCTGGCCGGCGTGACCTACGGCGAGGACGCCGAGACCGACCTGGCCCTGCGCATCATTGCCGATCACTCCCGCTCGGTCACCTTCATGATCGCCGACGGCATTCTGCCGGGCAACGAGGGCCGCGGCTACGTGCTGCGCCGTCTGCTGCGCCGCGCCATCATGAAGGCCCAGCTCATCGGCATCGAGGGGCACTTCCTCAACGAGTACGTGGACGAGATCGTGCGGCTCATGGGAGATGTGTACCCCGAGATCGTGGAGAACCGCGAGCTGGAACGCGGCCTCATCATGGCCGAGGAGGACCGCTTCGGCGCCACCCTGCGCCAGGGCCAGGCCTACCTGGAGGAGGCCCTCGGCAAGCTCGAGGGCGACGTGCTCTCCGGCGAGGAGGCCTTCACCCTGCACGACACCTACGGCTTCCCCGTGGAAGTGACCCAGGAGATCGCGGAGGGCCGCGGCGTGAAAGTGGACATGAAGGCCTTCGAGGCCGCCATGGAGGCTCAGCGCGAGCGCGCCCGCGCCGCCGGCGCGAAGGACGCCGAGGCGGCCTGGTCCACCTACGGCGGCATCTACAGCGATCTTTTGAACGAGCTCGGCCCCACGGAGTTCATCGGCTATGACGCCACCGCCGCCGAGACGCGCGTGCTGGCCGTTATCGTCGATGGCGAGCGCGTGGGAACGCTGGCGCCGGGGCAGACCGGCGAGGTGGTGCTGGCCGCCACGCCCTTCTACGCCGAGATGGGCGGAGAAGTGGGGGACACCGGCATCATCGAGAACGGCGAGGGACGCATTTTCGTGCTGGACACGAAGGCTCCCGAGAAGGGCCTGTTCGTGCACGCGGTGCGCGCCGAGGAGACCGGGCTTGCCGAGGGCGATACCGTCGTGGCCCGCGTGGACGCGAACCGTCGCGCCGCCATCGAGCGCAACCACACCGCCACCCACATCCTGCACGCCGCGCTGCGCCGCGTGCTCGGCGACCACGTGAAGCAGGCCGGCTCCTACGTGGGGCCCGACCGCCTGCGCTTCGACTTCACCCATTTCGAGGCGTGCACGCCCGAGCAGCTGGCCGAGGTGGAGCGCGAGGCCAACGAGCACATCATGAGCGCCACGCCCACCACCATTTACGAGACGTCGCTGGAAGAGGCCCGCGCCGCCGGCGTGACGGGCTTGTTCGGCGAGAAGTACGGCGAGGTCGTGCGCGTGGTGGAGGCGGGCGACCTCTCCCGTGAGCTGTGTGGCGGCTGCCATGTGAACAACACCGCCGAGATCGGCTTTTTGAAGATCACGAGCGAGTCGTCGGTGGGCGCCAACGTGCGCCGCATCGAGGCCGTGACGAGCTACGGCGCGCTCGCCTATGTGAACAAGGTGGAGGCCGAGCTGAAGGAGGCCGCGGCCACCTTGCGCGTGCCGCCCTTCGACGTGTCCGAGCGCGTGGCGGCCGACCAGAAGGCCTTGAAGGAGATGCGCACCAAGGCCAAGCGCGCCAAGGATATGGTGAGCGACGACATGTTCTCGGCCCTGCTCTCCCAAGTGCAGCAGGCGCCGGCGGGGTATCCCGTCATCATCGCGCGCACCGAGGTGCGCGACGGCGGCCAGATGCGCAACATGTGGGACGTCGTGAGAAGCCGCATGAGCGCGCCCGGCGCCATGGTGGTGGCCGGCGTGAACGACGGCAAGCCCGTACTCATGGCCGCCGGCACCGACGAGGCCGTGGCGGCGGGCTTCAACGCCGGGGCCATCATCAAGGCCATGGGCCCGGCCATCCAGGGCGGTGGCGGCGGCAAGCCCACCATGGCCCAGGCCGGCGGCAAGAACCCCGACGGCATCGACGACGCCCTGGAGATCGCCCGCAACATGATCCTGTAGCGACGCTGAAGAGCGATCACGAGAGGGGTGTGGCGGTTTTGCCTCGCCCCTCTTTTGCGTCTCGAGGAATACGGCTGTGTGCTGCTTGAGGGAATCTCGCCGAACGACGGTCATGTCGGTATAAATGTCGGTATAAATGTCGGTATAACCGCGTCGCTCGGAAACATTGCCCCGACTGATTTTCTCTGCGATAAGGTTTCCTTAGCATACGGCGATTTGCCGTGCGTGGTTGCTTTTGGAAAGAATTAAAGGTGGTGCGCATTCCGTGCGGTTGGGCAGGGGGTTGGAAACGCCGTGGTAAGATGACGGGGAAACAAGAGATGCGCGGTTCGGCGGCCTTGATGCGATCCGCTGGCTGCGCGGGCGCGTTAGGGGTTGTTCCATGAATCCGCAGAGTCCGGGAACGGGCGGTCGAGGGCCGTACGACAGCTGGGGGAGACCCTACGGTGCGTCTCGGCAGCCCGGTTCGCAGCAACCCGGGCCGCAGCAACCCGGCCCCGAGTACGTCTACGAGATGCCCGAAGATTTCCAAGAACAGCAGCGGAGCGCCCAGCAGGACAGCGCCAACGGGAATGCGAAGGGGCGTCCCCGGGGCGCGAAGCCCGCGCCGGACGTGCCGGGCGCCGGCTCCTGGTCGGCAGGACCTTCGGGCAGCCCCATTCCCGGCATGTCGGCCAAGGATTTCCAGAAGATGTGCCGGTCGGTTGACAAGGCCTTCTCGCAGTTCGCCCGCATGGTCGACCAAGGGGTGAACGAGGCCGCCGAGGCGCTAGGGCAGTCGCCCGAGAAGAACCTGAAGGCCCATAAGGAGCTGCAGGAGAAGCGCAAGCGCGAGAAGAAGGCGCGCAAGGCCCAGGAAGAGGCGCAGCGCCGGGCGGCTCAGCAAGCCTACGGGCAGCAGCGTTACGGGCATCCGGGCTACGGGGCGTCCCAGGGCGCGCCGACAGGTGGCGTTCCCCAGGGTTTTCAACAGGCGGTGACCTCTGCGGCCCAGCAGGCCCAACAGTGGGCGCCGCTGGCCAAGGCAAAGAAGCGCTTCCGCTCGTCGTGGGGGCTGACGGCCTCCGGGGTCGTCATGGCGGCGGCCGGCGGGGCGGGCATGGTCTTTTTCGGCATTCCCGCCTTAGTCTCGGCGCTGGCGCCGGCGGTGGCCGGGAATCCCGAAGTGGCCGTGACGGCGATCCTCGGCATTCTGACGGCCGGTTTCGCCACGTTGCTCGGCTTCGGCGTCCGCAACCTACGGCGTGCCTCGAGGCTCAAGGCTCTCCAGCGGGCGGTGGGCCAGCGCGAGGCCGTTGGCTTCGACGACCTCGCCGCGCGCATGCAGGTGAGCCCCAAGGCCGCCCTTGCCGCCTCGCGCACGCTCATCAAGGGCGGCTACCTCCCCGAGGGGCGCATCGACGACGAGAACACCACCCTCATGGTGACCGAGAACGCCTACCACCAGTATCGTCAGTTCCAGCAGAGCCAGCGCCAGACGCTCGCCGAGCGCGAGGCGGCCGAGGCGGCCCGGGCAGCTGAGGCGGCGGCGCGGGCGGCCCACGAGCAGGATATCTCCGAGCGCCTGACGCCCGAGCAGCGCGCCTTTGTCGCCCGCGGCCGCGACTACGTGCGCCAGATGGACGAGCTGAACGCCGCCATCGACGACGCCGCGGTGAGCGAGCGCATTACGGCCATTCAGGACGTGGTGGGCCGCATTCTCTCCCGCGCCGAGGAAGAGCCGGCCGTCATCGCCGGGCTCGACCGCCTGACCGCGTACTACCTGCCCACCACGGTGAAGCTGCTCGATGCCTACGACCGGTTGGAGGAGGAACCTATTCAGGGCGAGAACATCTCCAGCTCGCGCAGCGAGATCGAGCATACGTTGGAAGTGCTGCACAGCGCTTTCGAGAAGCTCTTCGACGACACGTACCAAGACCTCTCCCTCGATGTGTCCACCGACATCTCGGTGCTGCACGCCATGCTCGCCCAAGAGGGACTCACGGAAGGCCCCTTCGATGTGAAGCCGTAAGCAATGGCTTCGAGCGCCTAACCCCGGACGCTCTTGAGCGCGAGGTCCGCAAGGCCCCCTCGCAGTTTCCGATCCATCCGTACCGTGCCCGTGAAAGGATATGCCATGACCAACGAACTGACCGACCTCACGAACATTCCCGCCCCGACGCTCACGCTCGATCCCGTAAGCGACGGCGAGGTGGCCGAGGCCTCCATCATCGAGGTGGACCCACCCGCCGCGCCCAGCCTCGCCGACTCGCTTTCCGCCGAAGAGCTGGCCCAGGTGGACGCCTTCGCCCAGCAGATCGACATCGCGAACTCCCAGCAGGTGCTCACCTTCGGCGCCGGCGCCCAGAAGAAGATGGCGTCGTTCTCCGAGACGGCGCTCGCGAAGGTGCGCACCCAGGATTTGGGCGAGGCGGGCGATCTTATCGCCGGGGTAGTGACCGAGCTCAAGAACTTCGACGTGGATGACGACGACAAGGGCTTCTTCGGCCTGTTCAAGAAGTCGGCGAACAAAATCACGTCGCTCAAGGCCCGCTACGACACCGCCGAGGCCAACGTCGACAAGATCGCCAAGACCCTCGAGGGCCATCAGGTGCAGCTCATGAAGGACGCGGCCACGCTCGACAAGCTCTACGAGCTGAACCTCACCTACTTCAAGGAGCTGACCATGTACCTTCTGGCCGGCCGTCAGCGCCTGGCCGAGGTGCGCGAGGGCGAGCTGGCCGAACTGTCCGCCAAGGCTCAGGCCTCCGGTTCCACCGAGGACGCCGAGGCGGTGCAGAAGCTCGCCGCTGCGTGCAACCGCTTCGAGAAGAAGCTGTCGGACTTGGATTTGTCCCGCACTGTGGCCATGCAGATGGCACCGCAGATCCGTCTCGTGCAGAACAACGAGATGCTCATGATCGAGAAGATCCAGACGACGCTCGTGAACACCATTCCTCTGTGGAAGAGCCAGATGCTGCTGGCGCTGGGGCTCGCCAACAACGAGGCGGCGCTCAAAGCCCAGTCGGCCGTCACCGACATGACCAACGAGCTTCTGCGCAAGAACGCCGAGAAGTTGAAAGCTTCCACCGTGGAGGTGGCCCGCGAGTCCGAGCGCGGCATTGTGGACATCGAGACGTTGAAGGCCACCAACGAGAACCTCATCCAGACCTTCGATGAGGTAATGAAGATCCAGGCCGAGGGCCGCGCCAAGCGCGCCGAGGCCGAGGCGGAGATGCGCCGCATGGAAGCCGAGCTGCGCCAGAAACTGCTGGAGGTGAAGTAGCCCGTGCGCGTGATGGCGCTGGATATCGGGGAAGTGCGCGTGGGGGTGGCGGTGAGCGACCCGGGCGAGCGCGTGGCAAGTCCGGTGTGCGTGATGCCCGCCGCCGAGGTGACCGGTTGCGCCAAGCCCTTCCGCCGGCTTCTGGAAGACTGGGAGCCGGAGCTGCTCGTCTGCGGGCTGCCCCGCACGCTCGCCGGCGATGAGGGCCCCCAGGCGGCCCGCATTCGCAAGGAGGCCGCGCGCATCAGCGACGCCTGCGGCATTCCCCACGTTTTCGCAGATGAACGGCTCAGCTCGGCCGAGGCCAAGCGGAGTTTGCGTGAAAAGGGTCTGACTGAGAAGGAGATGCGCGGCAAGGTTGATATGATAGCCGCAAGTCTGTTTTTGCAATCTTGGCTCGACGAGCGTGCCCGCGCTTGAGGTATTCGCGGGGCTAATCGCCGGGCCGTTTCGTAGAGAAAGGCCGCACCTTGGCTCTCCATGGCAAGAAGGTCACCTATTCGTCCCACTCCTCTCGCGCCGCCCGGGCGGCGCACGCCAAGGGGGATCGGGAGTTCCGTACCTACGACACGAGCGCCATCATGCCGAAGAAGTCGCCGGCGCCCTTCATTTGCTTGGGCATCGTGGCCGTCGTCGTCATTGCGGCCGTGTGCTTCTTCGCCTTCCGCGGCTGCGCCGGCTCGCAAGTGGAGCTGCTCGCGCCGGGCCAGTCAGCAGAGGTGACCATCACGGAAGGGGAGACCGCCTCCTCCATCGGCGACGCGCTCGTGGCCGCGCGCCTCATCTGCAGCTCGCGGGAGTTCACCGACGAGGTCACGCGCCTGGAAGCCGCCTCGGCGCTCATTCCCGGCACCTACACCTTCCAGGGCGGCAGCACCCCCGAGGAGCTGGTGCGCGCCATCATGGCCGGCCCCGCCCAGGTGGGCGACACGCTCGCCGTGCCCGAGGACATCACCCGTGCGGAGCTGTCCGAGCTGGTGGCGAGCGCCACGGGCGGCCGCATCACCGCCGAGGCCTTCCTCGCCGCTTCCGAGAACGCGAGCGCCTATGCGGCCGACTACGCGTTTCTGGAAAGCGCCGGCGAGAACTCGCTGGAGGGCTTCCTGTTCCCCAAGACCTACGCCGTGACCGAGGACATGGATGCCGAGGCCGTCGTGCGCATGATGCTCGACCAGTTCGGCACCGAGACTGCCAGCATCTTCGGCGACTTCGCCAACAGCTACCCGGCGAGTCAGGGGCTTACGCTGTACCAGGCGGTGAACCTGGCCTCCATCGTCGCCAAGGAATCCACCGGCGACCAGGAGGTGCGCGATCATGTGGCCGGGGTGTTCTACAACCGCCTCGCCTCCGATCGGCCCTACCTGGAATCCGACGCCACCACGGCCTACGAGGTGGGCCGCGAGCTCACGGCCGAGGAGGTGCACGCCGAGACGCCCTACAGCACCTACGCGAATGCGGGCCTGCCGCCGACGCCCATCTGCTCGCCGGGCCTCGAGAGCCTCACCGCCGTGTGCGAGCCGACCCAAACCGAGGACATGTTCTTCTACTTCTATCCCGATGCCGACGGCAACATGCAGGCGGCGTTCAGCAAGACCTACGAGGAGCATCAGCAGGCCATCGCCGATAATTCCAACGCTGGTGGCGCCGACGGGTCGGGCGATGCTGCAGCCGGTGAAGGCGCGGCCGCCTAAGGGCGCCCTTTCGGTCTTCAGGTGCGACCCATGGCGCTTCTCACCCCCGATCGCTATTTCTCGCGCATCAGCGCCATCGATATCGAGCGCGATTTGCTCGGGTGCGGCCTGACTCATGTGCTGCTCGACATCGACAATACCGTGCGCGCCCGGGATACGGGATGCGTGCCGCGCGATGTGGGGATGTGGCTCGGTCGGGCGCGGGAGGCCGGGGTGAGCTTCTGTTTGCTCTCGAACAACTGGCATGCCGACGTGTACCGATTCGCCGGCGAGCTGGAGCTGCCCATCGTGGCCAAGGCCTTAAAGCCGCTGCCGCCGGCGTTTCTCGCGGCCCGGCGCAAGATTGGGGGAGTCGCCGCCGACACGGTCGTTGTTGGCGATCAGCTGGCGACCGATGTGCTGGGAGCCCATCTGACGGGCATGAAGGCCTATATGCTGCAGCCGTTGGTCGAGCAGGATCTGCCCCACACGCTGCTGCTGCGCAACGTCGAGCGGGCTATTTTGGGAGATCGCAAGCCAGAGCCGGCAATCAATATCGCGGAATGCGAGGCGAGCCGTTCCGCGGCGCGCCGCGGACAAGGAAGCGCCCCGCGCCGCTTCGGGCAGGGCGCGCAGCGCGGGGTCGAAGGGGCCTCGCGCGAAACGGGAAGGGAATCGCTGTGAGCGAGGAGCTGTATGTGCTGGGGCACCCGGTGAGCCATTCGAAATCGCCGGTCATGTACAACGCCGTCTACGAGAAGGCGGGGCTGCCCTGGCATTACGGTCTCATGGATGTGCCGACGGCGCCCGAGGCCGAGGCGTTCCTTGCGGCTCGCGACTTCCTTTCCATCAACATCACCACGCCCTATAAGCCCGAGGCGTTCGCTGCCGCCGATGTGCGGGCCGCCTCGGCCACGCTCGCCCACGGGGCCAACGTGCTCGTGAACAAGGACGGGGCCCTTATCGCCTACAACACCGACGGCCAGGGCTGCGTGGCCTATTTGGAACGGGCCGGCGTCGATTTTCGCGGCGCGTCCGTCGTCGTTTGCGGCACGGGGCCGACCTCCCTCTCCATCCTGCACGCCGTGGCCCAGGCGGGGCCGGATGAAGTGATCCTCATCGGCCGCGACAAGGCCAAGGCCCGCAACGTCATGCGCACCTACGCCGACGAGCTGGGGGCGATGGTCGGACGGGTGGTGGACATGCCCGCCTTCAAGGAAGGGCACCTGAGCTTTTCCGAGGTGTACAAGCAGGTGGGCTTCAAGTTCGGCAGCTACGCCACGTCGCGGCAGGCCATCGCGGGCGCGGACATCATCATCGACGCCACGCCGCTCGGCATGAAGGCGGGCGACCCTGCCCCCTTCGACACGGCGCTTCTGAGCGCGGACCAGACGGTGTTCGACGTGGTGTACGGCCACGGCGAGACGGCGCTGGCCCGGGCGGCCCGGGCGGCGGGGTGCCGGTTTTTCGACGGTGCCGGCATGCTCGTCGGCCAGGCCGTGGTCACGGTGGGCATCCTGCGCGACATCACCGGCGAGGCGGCCCTCGACATCCCCGAGGACGAGCTGTTCGCCCTTATGGCGCAGGCGGCCGGGTTTAATCTCGCCTAAGGCCCTTCGGGCGCGCGGGGATTTGGCGGCCGAGATGCCTTTGGCCCCATAGGCGGCGCGGCGCTGTCCTGCTATCATAGCGGCAATGGAAAACACCCTAGCTCGAAAGGTCGCGCCATAATGAACCGCACTAAGATCGCCCAGCTCTACGCCGATGCCGACGCCTTCGCCGGGAAGACCGTCACCGTTGCCGGTTGGGTCAAGTCAGTCCGCGATATGAAGAACTTCGGCTTCGTCACGTTGAACGACGGCAGTTGCTTCAAGGACTTGCAAGTGGTCATGGACCGCGCGACGCTGGAAAACTACGACGAGATTGCGCACCAGAACGTGTCGGCGGCTCTCGTGTGCGAAGGCGTGTTGAAGCTGACGCCGGACGCCCCGCAGCCCTTCGAGCTTGCCGCCGAGAGCATTCGCGTCGAGGGCGCCTCGGCTCCCGACTACCCGCTGCAGAAGAAGCGCGCCACGCCGGAGTTCCTGCGCACCCAGCAGCATCTGCGGCCGCGCACGAACCTGTTCCGCGCCGTGTTCCGCATCCGCTCGATGGCCGCCGCCTCCATCCACCGCTTCTTCCAAGACCGCGGGTTCGTCTACGTGCACACGCCCATCATCACGGCGAGCGACTGCGAGGGGGCCGGCGAGATGTTCCGCGTGACCACCATCGACCCGGCCCAGGTACCGCTCGTGAGCGAGGAGGCTGCCGCGGCCTCGGACGGCGCGCTTGTGGCCGGCGAGGTGGATTGGAGCGCCGACTTCTTCGGCAAGCCCGCCTCGCTCACCGTGTCCGGCCAGCTGAACGCCGAGAACTTCGCCATGGCCTTCGGGGATGTGTATACGTTCGGCCCCACTTTCCGCGCGGAGAACTCCAACACGGCGCGCCATGCCGCCGAGTTCTGGATGGTGGAGCCCGAGATTGCCTTCGCCGACCTTGAGGACGATATGGAACTGGCCGAGAGCATGCTCAAGTACGTCATCCGCGACGTGATGGAGCGCTGCCCCGACGAGCTGGCCATGTTGAACAAGTTCGTCGACAAGGGGCTTCTCGAGCGCCTGGATCATGTGGCCTCCTCCGACTTTGCGCGCGTCACCTACACCGAGGCCATCGACATCCTGCTCGCGGCGCAAGCGGCCGGGCGCGCCTTCGAGTATCCCGTTGAATGGGGCATCGACTTGCAGACCGAGCACGAGCGGTTCCTCACCGAGGAGCACTTCGGCCGCCCGACGTTCGTGATCGACTATCCCGTCGGCATCAAGGCCTTCTACATGCGCCTGAACGACGACGGGCGCACCGTGGCCGCCATGGACTGCCTCGTGCCGGGCATCGGGGAAATCGTGGGCGGCTCCCAGCGCGAGGAGCGCCTGGAAGTGCTCGAGCGGCGCATCGCCGAGCTGGACATGGACGCCGAGCAGTACCGGGCGTATCTGGACTTGCGCCGTTTCGGCACCTGCCAGCACGCGGGCTTCGGGCTCGGGTTCGAGCGCTTGGTGATGTACCTCACGGGCGTGAGCAATATCCGCGACGTCATCCCGCACCCGCGCACGGTGGGCAACGCCGAGTTCTAAGAGGGCTCAGGGGCCGCTTCCGTCCGCACTTTACCGTCCCGAAACGGTTGGGTGCCTCTGCGTGCGCTACAATGGGTGCCGATCTGTCTCGGGCGCCCTCTGTCGGCGCGCCCTGCGAGAAAGCTGCGTCTATGGAATACATCACTGCCGGAGAAAGTCACGGGCCGAATCTTACGGCCATCGTGACGGGCGTGCCGGCCGGCCTGCCCGTGTCCGTCGATCACATCAACTCCGATCTGGCTCGCCGCCAGGCCGGCTACGGGCGCGGCGGCCGCATGGCCATCGAGAAGGATACGGTGCGCGTCACGAGCGGCATCCGCTTCGGTCGCACTATCGGCAGTCCCATCGCGCTTGAGGTGGCCAACCGCGATTGGGAGAACTGGACGGAGCGCATGGCCGCCTTCGGCGAGGCGCCGCGCGACTTGGTGCGCGAGGTGACGCCCCGGCCGGGGCATGCCGACTTGGTGGGCGCCTTGCGCACGAACACCGATGACTGCCGCAACATCCTGGAGCGCGCGAGCGCCCGGGAGACGGCGGCCCGGGTGGCCGCGGCCGGCGTGGCGCGCGAGTTTCTGGCGGCGCTCGGCGTGGAAGTGATGTCGTACGTGGTGTCGGTGGGAGATGCGGCCATGCCCGAGGAGACGATGGCCGACGCCGCCGAGCACAAGCCGCTCGACATCGAGCTGTCGGAGATGCGCTGCCCGGACGCGAAGGCGACCATCGCCATGAAGAAGGCCATCGACCGCGCGAAGTCCGACGGCGAGAGCTTGGGCGGCACCTTCCGCATCGTAGTCTGCGGGCTTGCGCCGGGGCTCGGCACCTACGCCACGGGCGCCGATCGGCTCACCTCGCGGCTGGGCGCGGCGCTCTTTTCCATCCCTGCCATCAAGGGCGTGGAATTCGGCCTCGGTTTTCAGGCAGCCGCGCGTCCTGGGTCGCAGGTGCACGACCCCATCGTGCTCGCCGACGGCGAGTTCCGCCGCACGTCGAACAACGCCGGCGGCTTAGAAGGCGGCATGACCACGGGCATGCCGCTCGTGATCACGGCGGCCATGAAGCCCATCCCGACGCTCATGACGCCGCTGGAAACGGTGAACCTGGACACGCTCTGCGTGGAGGAGGCGTCGAAAGAGCGCTCGGACGTGTGCGCGGTGCCGGCGGCGGCCGTGGTGGCCGAGGGCGAGGTGGCCTTCGCGCTGGCCAACGCCTACTTGGAGGCTTTCGGCGACACCTGCATGGCCGATATCAAGGCGAACATCAAGGCCTACAAGGCGCGGCTGCGCACCATGGGGCGCTAAGATGGCAGAACGCATGGAACTGACCCGCCCGGTCTTTTTCGTCGGGTTCATGGGCGCCGGCAAGACGTCGGTGGCCCGGCGCCTCGCCCGCACGTGCGGCGTGGCCTCGGTGGACATGGACACCTACATCGAGCGCCGCGAGGGCAAGAAGGTGAAGGAGATCTTCGCCGAGGGCGGCGAGGAGGGCTTCCGCGCCATCGAGACGGACGTGCTGCGCGATCTGGGCGCCAAGCCCGACCCTTTGCTCATCTCCTGCGGCGGCGGCGTGGTGGTCACGCCGGCCAACCACGACGTCTTCCGCGAGGCCGGCTTCGTGGTGTATCTGGAAGTGACCGCCGACGAGGCCGCCAGCCGCATCAGCGATACGTCCACCCGGCCCTTGTTCCAGAACCTGGAAGCGGCCCGGGCCCGCTGCGAGGAGCGCCTGCCGCTGTACGAGGCGGTGGCCGACGTGCGCGTGAGCACCGCCGGCAAATCGGTGCCGGCCATCGCGCGGGAAGTGCAGCGCATTTTGGAAAAGGAGGGAATCCTGTGCCCGCAACAAAGATAGTGGTCAACATCCCCGGCGAGACGCCCTACGACGTGCGCATCGGCGCTACGGTGCTCGCCGGCCTCGGCGAGTCGGTGCGGCGGCTCGATGGCGTGGGAGACGCGCCGCACCTGCTCGTCCTCACCGATTCCAACGTGGGGCCGCTGTATCTGGAAGAGGCCAAGTCGTCGCTGAAGGCGGCGGGCTTCCGCGTGAGCGATATCGTCGTGCCCGCGGGGGAGGACTCGAAGTCGCTCGCGGTGGCCGGGGAGATCTGGTCGGCCATGGCATCGCTTGGGCTCACGCGCGACTGCGCCGTGGTGGCCCTCGGCGGCGGCGTCGTGGGCGACTTGGCCGGTTTCGTCGCTTCTACCTACATGCGGGGCATCCCGTTTGTGCAGGTGCCCACTTCGCTTCTGGCCATGGTGGATTCCTCGGTCGGCGGCAAGACCGGCGTGAACCTTCCCGAGGGGAAGAACCTCGTGGGCACGTTCAAGCAGCCGGTCTACGTGTGCGCCTCCACGGCGGTGCTCGCCACGCTGGACGACCGCGAGTGGGCCTGCGGCTGCGCCGAGATCGCCAAGGCGTCGGTGATCGATTCCGACGAGTTCTTCTTCTGGATGATGGATCACGCCGCCGCCCTGGAGGCGCGCGATCCGGTGGTGGTCACCGAGGCCATCGCGCGCTCGGTGGTGTTCAAGGCCAACGTCGTGGCCGAGGACAAGACGGAGAGCCGCGGGGTGCGCGAGTGCCTGAACTACGGGCACACTCTGGGACATGCGGTGGAGGCGCTCGCGGGCTATGGGATGTTCTCCCACGGGGCCGCCGTGGCCGAGGGCATGCGCTTCGCGGCGCGCCTCGGCGTGGATGTGGTGGGCACGTCGGCCGAGCTGGTGGATGCCCAGGACGAGCTTCTGGACGGGCTCGGGTTGCCGGCGCTTGACTGGTCGGCGCCGGCCGATGAGATGCTGGCCGCTATGAAGCGCGACAAGAAGACCCGCGCCGGCGAGGTGCGCTTCGTGCTGCCGCGCGACATCGGCGACTGGGAACTCGTTGCGGTGCCCGACGAGGTGATTTTGGAGCACCTGCGCCGGTGGGAGGCTTCCAAGAGTTTGTGACGTTGACGGCGATCGGTCGGGGAAGGTGCTCCGCAGCCCTCTGCGCGCTTGATCCCCTTCCGAACGCGGCAAAAGAAATAAGCGGAAGGAACGCACATAAGCCGGTACCATCCCGGCATCGTTGCTGCTGAAGTGGAAGCTGTTTCTTAACGGCCGCGTTCTCCAGGGGGCGCGCAGAGGTCTGCGGAGCACCTTCCCCGACCGATCGGAGAGAGGCGAACTTTGTTGAAGAAGATACTGCTCATGAATGGGCCTAACTTGAACATGTTGGGGGTGCGTGATCCGGCTATTTATGGCACGGACACGCTTGAGGCCATCGAGGAGATGGTGCGTGCCTACGGGGCCGAGCATGGCTGCGAGGTCGACTGCTTTCAGTCGAACCACGAAGGCGCGCTCATCGATCGGCTGCATGCGGCCCACGGCAACTACGATGGTATCGTGTACAACCCCGGAGCCCACACGCACTACTCCTACGCGCTGCACGATGCGGTGGAATGCATCGACGTGCCGGTGGTGGAGATCCACATCTCCGACATCTCCAAGCGCGAGGAGTTCCGCCGCCACTCGGTGATCGCGCCGGCCTGCATCGCCCAGGTGAAGGGCCTCGGCAAGGAGGGCTACCTGCGCGCGCTGGATATTCTGCTGGAAAACGCTGTGGCCGAAGGTAGCGAATAGCCCGATAGGGTAGGACGCCGGTGCGACGGGGCGTCCCGCGCGCAGGTTGCGCAGCGAACGGAACAGTCCAGTGAACTGTTCCGCCGAGCGAGCCATTGCTTGAGCACGGGATGCCCCGTCGCACCGGCGTCCGGACGAACCAGGAGGAATTCATGACGGTATTCGACGAGTTGAACGATCCGAAGGCCTGCGAGCGGCACCTGGCTCGCTTGCGCGATGCGTTTCCCGAGCTGGGTGTGGGGGCGTTTCTCGTGCGCGACACGTCGAACATCCAGTGGCTCACCGCCTTCGATGACGTCTTCGACGAGGAGGCGGCCCATGCTCTGTATGTCTGCCCCGACCACGCGTGGCTGCATACCGACTCGCGCTATGTGACGGCCTGCGAGAACGCCGCGCGGCTCAAGCCTTTGGAGGTGAGCGCCGAGCGCGAAACCCACGCGCAGTTTGCCGCCAAGCGGTGGGGAGGCCGGGCCGCCGGGGCTGCCGATGCGCTTTTGGGCATCGAGGACGGCGTCTCGCTCGCCGAGTACCGCCGCTTGCAGAAGGCGTTCGCCGAAGCCGACGCGGAGGAGCCCTTCGCGGAGACCGACGGCGTCGTGGTGGGGCTGCGGGCGGTGAAGGACCGCTACGAGATCGCGCGGATGCGCGGCGCCCAGTCCATCACCGACGCCGCCTTCGAACACATCGTTCGCTATATGCGCCCGGGTATGATGGAACGCCAAGTGCAGTTGGAGCTCGAGGAGTTCATGCTGCGCCATGGTGCCCAGGGCCTGGCGTTCCCCTCCATCGTGGCCACTGGGCCCAACGGCGCGAGCCCGCACGCCATTCCCGGCGCCACCATGCTGGAGGCCGGCCAGTGCGTCGTGCTCGATTTCGGTGCCCGCTCCTACGGCTACTGCTCGGACATGACGCGCACGGTCTTCCTCGGCGAGCCCGACCCGGAGATGCGGGCGGCGTGGGACGCGCTGCGGGAGGCCAACGAGTCCGTGGAAGCTATGCTTCGGCCCGGCGTCACGGGCAAAGAGGCCCATGAGCGAGCCGAGGAGGTGCTGGCGGCGGCCGGCTTCGGCGGTCGCATGGGGCACGGGCTCGGTCACGGCGTGGGCATCGACATCCACGAGGAACCGGTGCTCGCTCCGCGCAACGAGCGGCCGCTCGTTGTCGGCAACGTCGTCACGGTGGAGCCCGGTATCTACCTGCCGGGCAAGTTCGGCATGCGCCTGGAGGACTTCGGCGTCGTGACCGACGACGGCTTCGACGTGTTCACCAACTCCACCCACGACCTCGTGGTCATCTAGGGCGCCATGATTGACGGCGCGCGCATACTGGTCGTGGAAGACGACGCGGCTATCAACAAGGTGGTCTGTTCCTATCTGGGCAAGCTGGGCGCCGAGTGTGTGCCGGCGTTCTCTGGCACCGAGGGGCTCATGCATTTGGAAGGGGAGCGCCGCTTCGATCTGCTGATCACCGATCTCATGCTGCCTGGGGCGCCGGGCGAGGAGGTGGTAGCCGCCGCTCGGGCGCGGCACGTGCCCATCATCGTGCTGTCGGCGCGGGCCACCGTGGCCGACCGGGTCGATCTTTTGCGCCTTGGTGCCGACGACTACCTGGTGAAGCCCTTCGATCTGGAAGAGTTGGCCGCCCGCTGCGAGGCGGTGCTACGCCGGGTTGGTGGGGGAGGTGCTTCCGGCGCTGGCGGAGACGGCGGCGATGCCGACTTTGGGAATCGCACCTCCGTCTCTGCATCGGACGGGGCCGCTGGGCCCCCGGCGGCTTCTCGGGCCTCGGGTGGCATCGCCTGCGGTACAGGCTCTGACGCCGTGTCCCAGAGCCCCGACGAGTGTCTCCGCTTTGGTAGCTGGATGCTGGACGAGGGCGCCCGCGCATTCACGGTAGCGGGCGAGCCAGTGCGCCTCACGCGCACGGAGTTCGACATTCTGCACGCGCTCATGGCCGCCCCGCGCCGCGTGCACACCAAGCGCGCCCTGTCCGAGGCTGCCGGCGGCGATGCGGCGGCCCTGGAGGACAAGACCGTCTCCACCCACATCGGCAACCTCCGCGCCAAGTTGCGTCCCACCGGCACCGACCGCTATATCGAGACCGTCTGGGGCGTCGGCTTCAAACTGCGCGACGTGATCTGAGGCCCCTTCGCCCCTTCCGGAACGTCGAAATCCTCGCATTTCTCGCCATTTCCAAAAACTATTAATGACCTGCGGATATCCTCTATAATGCCAGTTCAGAAGCTTGGCGAGAAATTCGAGGGTTTCGACATGACACACCACATGCGTGATGCATGGCTGCAAAGCAGGCTCAAATCTTGGCACTTTCTTGGAACTTTTCAGGAAGATTCTGCAAACGCGTCGCGTAGGATAGAGGGCAAAGAGCAGTTCCGAGGGAAAGGATGCAGCCATGGCTGAATGCGAAGAATCCCCTGCGGCGCGGGCGATGGCTCTCGATTGCGCGCACCTCACGCGCGTCTTCCATGGAAAGCGAGCGGTGGACGATGTGTCCCTGGCTCTGGCGCCTGGGGATATCTACGGGCTTGTGGGGCGCAACGGCGCGGGCAAATCGACACTCTTGAAGCTGATCGCCGGCTATCTTGCGCCTACAGGTGGCACCGTGGCGGTGTGCGGCGAGACGCTGCGTCCTTGCCAAACAAGCGCGCGCATCGGCTGCCTCATCGAGCATCCGGCGGTGAACCCGGCGCTCACAGGGTTCGAGAACGTGATGGTGCGGGCACTCGCCCAAGGCCTTCCCGATCCGAAGGCCTCCGTGGCTGAGGTTATGGAGGCCGTGGGGCTTCGGGAAGCGGGCCGCGACCGCGCTAAGGGCTATTCTCTCGGCATGAAACAGCGCTTAGGGCTGGCGCTCGCGCTCATCGGGCATCCGGACGTGCTGCTTTTGGACGAGCCCTTCAACGGCCTTGATCCCGAAGGGGTGCGGCTTGTGCGTCGCCTCCTGGAGAATCTTGCCACGCAGCGCGAATGCGCCGTGCTCGTCAGTTCTCACGTGCTCGATCAGCTTGAGCGCCTGGTGGATCGCTACGGCATCTTGCGCGAGGGGCGGCTTGTGGCCCAGATGACCGCCGAGGAAGTGGAAGAGGCCTGTCGCGACTACCTGTGCGTGGAAACTCCCGAAGCGCCCCGGGCTCTGGCGGTGCTTGAGAGCGCTTTCCCGGATGCCGCATTCACCATGATGCCCGACGACGCCATCCGCCTGTCCGGTGTCGGTGCTGACGAAGTGGGTCGCGTTTTGCTGGCGGCCGAGGTGCCCGTGAGCGGCCTGTATACCCATGCTCGCGACATCGAGGACTATTTCATCGGGCTCATGGGCGGCACCAGTTCGGTGCGAAGTTGCTCGACGGAGTGCACCGTGAAAGGAGGCGAGGGAAATGCTTAACCTATTCCGCGCGCAATGGTATCGACTGGTTCGCAATCGGGCGTTTTGGGGCCTACTGGCAGTGTTCGGCGTCCTGGTTTTCCTGTTTGTGATTCAGGTGGACGAGCAATCGGTGCGTGAGGGGGTCTACCGGAATTTTCCCGCCCTCGGAGGAGCGCCCGAGGGCGTAGGGATGACGATGGACGTCGAGGCGGTGCTGGGCCAGTTTTGGGTGCCCCAGTTGCTGCTGGCTTTTGTGGGTATGCTGTCTGCGGCCTTTTTCGGGGACGACTTTAGATATGTGGGCGTGCGTTCGCTTGATGTAATGCCTGGGTTTCGCTGGCGGTATGTGGGAAGTGCTGTTTTGATCATTGTAGTGATTGCCTTGATCTTCCTTGCGGCTGCCTCTTTCGTCGCATGGTTGGCTCTTCTGCCCAATCCGGCGATGAGCGTGGGGCTGAGCGGTGGGCGTTTTTTGCGCTGGGGCCTTTTGCTGGTGGTGATAAGTCTTGTCTACGCTATGGCCGCGCTGGCCGTGGTGGCAGCGACGAATCGGGCTGGGCTGGGAATTATTGCGTTCTTCCTTTTGGTGGGTGCTCTCCCCGACGCACTCCTTCAGCTGGCTTCGGGCTGGCTCTCAGCGTTTCAAGGACCGATCGCCGCAGTGGTTTCGGCGTTGCCCTCCGCGCAACTAGGGCAATTGAGTGCAGAGGGCTTTACGCCTGTGGCAACCGATGTGTTGATGCTGCTACCGTGGCTTGCCGTCGCTGTGGCGGGGTGTGGTTTGGTCATGCGACATAAACGGCTCTGATGGAAATCGTGAGGTTGAAAAGGAGGGCCCTATGATCTGGTTGGGAGTGCTCTGCCTTTTGTTGGCGGTGGCCTTGGCGGGGTATGTGGCGGCTACGGAGCGGCAGATGTGGGCGTTGGCCGACGCGCTGGCGGTGCGCGGGCGCGATCTACGGCGGGTGCGGCTGCGGTTTCCCACGAGGGCGGCGCGGGCCTTGGCCCAGGAGGCCAACGGGCTCATCGACGAGGCTGATGCTGCTCGTCTTGAAGCGGCTGAGGAGCGTCGCGAGCTGCAGCGGAACCTGGCGACGTTCTCCCATGATGTGCGCACGCCCTTGGCCGGTGCCCAAGGCTACCTGCAACTGTACGCCGTGGCGGAAAGCGACGAGGAGCGCAGCGAGTGCGTGGCGGCGGCTATCGAACGGCTCGGTGTCATGCGGGTGCTGGTGGATCAGCTCTTCGAGTACGCCAAGGCCGTAAGCGACGATCGGGAGCTGGCTCGTGAGCCGGTGGATGTGGCGGACGTGTTGGGGGAGTGCCTGGCCGAGCTGTACCCCTCTTTCGTCGAGCGCGGCTGGGCGCCCGAGGTGGCGGCCGACGAGGCCGTGGAAGTGCTTGCCGATCGCGAAGCGCTGACGCGCATCGTGGAAAACGTGCTGGGAAACTGCCTGCGCCACGGCAGTGGGGCGCCTCGCATCGAACTGCGGGGAGCTGTTGATCCCGCGCGTCCCTCCGATACGCTGCGCCTCGCATGCGACGGCGCGACGGCAGGGTGCAGTGGCTTTGCGCTCTCGATTTCCAATGAGGCCGAGGGGCTGGAGGCTTTGGACGTCTCGCGGCTCTTCGAGCGATTCTATCGGGGCGATGCCGCTCGCAGCACCGGCGGCAGCGGCTTGGGGCTTGCCATCGCTGCCGATTTGGCCCGCGCCATGGGCATGAGCCTTGAGGCAACGGTGCCGGATGGCCGCTTCACCGTCACGCTTTGGAAATAGAGATACGGCCTTTGCGGCGCTCGCTAGCGCTGCCGCTTGTCGGCGGTGAGCGGTTGAGTTTCCACCGTCTAACCTTTGCGTGGTTGTGCTTGCGTAATTTCCGCGAGCCGCGCCCTTCCCCGTGCTATAACTGAAACCGTACAGAGGTAATTTCGATGCCGGAAAGGACGGTGAGGAGACGATGACGGAACGGAAGATCAATCGTGGGAGCGAGATTCGGGCCAAGGGAAAATCCATGGGGCGCGAGCGCTCGGGTGTATCGGCCGATCCGTCTGACAGACCCTCGCCGCAAGCCGGTGGCTTAAAGGCTGCGTCTTCGGCCGAAGGCGTCCGAGGCGGTCTTTCGTCTTCGGTGGAATCTGCGGAAGGCTCGCCCGCCGCTCCCGCCGAGCGCTCGCTGACGCTGCGCGCCGCCCTGTTTCTGACGGGCCGCATCGCGCTTATGCTGGCGGGCATCGCGGTCATGGGGCTTGGCATCGACATCGTCGTGAAGGCCGATTTGGGCAACTCGCCCATCTCCGCCACGCCCAACGTGCTCTCCCTCGGGTTCACGGCCGTGAGCTTCGGCACGTTCATGCTGGGGTGGCAGTGCTTTCTCGTGCTGGTGCAAATCGCTCTTCTTCGCCGGGAGTTCCGCTTGGTGGACTTGTGGCAGATTCCCATCTCGGTGTTCTTCGGCGTGTGCATTGACGCCTTCATGGCGCTGCTCGGCCCTGCTGCGCCGACGAGTTATGTCGCCTCGTGGCTGTGGCTCGCCGGCGGCATGGCCGTTCTCGCGCTGGGCATTGTGATGACGGTCGTCTCGGGCACGGTCATGAACTGCGGCGAGGCCGTGGTGCAGGCCGTAGTGCGCAAGACGGGCGCCCGGTTCGGCACCGTGAAGGTGGGCTTCGATCTCGCCTGCGCGGCCTTGGCGTGCCTGTGCGCGTTCCTGTTCGTGGGCCATTTGGCCGGCGTGCGCGAGGGCACCTTCGTCTGCGCCGCCTTCACCGGCGTCATCGTGAACGTCTACATGGGCCTCTACGGCAAGCTGCGCGACGCAGCCCGCAGCCGCCGCGCCGCAGATTCTGGTACGGCGTCGGAATGCTGCACATCGGCTGAAACGGTAGGGCCCTTTACTTCCGAGTGAATAAATACTAGGCGGTGGCTTTTTCGTCTGGATCGAACAAGCAGTCTGGCTGGTGGACCTGGGTTACGCGTGGCTGGCGTCGCGCGTGGCCATTGCCGATCGCCTTTGCTATGCGCAGGATCGTGTAGGCTCCGAAGAGGGCGGTGTATACGAGCAGCGATCGCTGCGCGGCGATTCCGCCGTGCAGAGCTGCCGGCGCCAGAATGAATGCGAGATGGCAGAATACCAGGCCGAAAAATACATAGGAAAGCCGCTGCGCTCTATTCCAGGTTGTTGCAGTCATAATGCGTTTGACGACGTTAAGTGACGTGATCCCTAAGACGGTTAAGAGTGCAAGCAGAATGAGCGCCACAGCCATGGAGACGACGATGTTCTCGTCGAGATTGTTCGTACTTAGGAGTCGCGGCAGATAGGAGACGGCATAAACGGTCACATGGCTCATGGCGAGTATCCAGGCGATGATCGATAGCTCTCCGCGAATAGGGCTGAGGCGGCGATGGAGACGGGAGGTGCTGTCGAGACATCCTATGAGCATGACGATGGCGAAGAGTGCCAGAGCAAGCTCGCATCGTTGTACGAGTTCCACCAGGATTCCCCACAGCCAGCGGGGGAGGACAATGAAGCCGCTGGCGAGATAGAGCGTATCGAGGGCGATGGCGCAGAGGTAGAAGACGACCGGCCAGCGTTTGATCGGTTTTCGAAGCAGGTAGACTGCCGCGCAGGTCGTAGGGAAAGTCAGAAGGAAGTTCATGGCGGCCTCCTTGGTTTCGAGAAGCGACGGCCGACAGCTCATCAGAGCGTGCCGGCCGTGCGATGCGGTTTACGAGAGGGGCGTTCCCGCTAGCTCGTTTTCGATGCTGGCAAGCGTTATCGCGGTGAGGTGCGCCAGCGCTTGATAGAAGCTCCCCTCAGCTGCGCTGTTGAGCTTTTCGAGATAGGTCGGCGCCCAGGGAAGCAGATGCTGATCCAGAAACTCGCCAACGAGTTCGGGGCGATTGCTGGCGAGCCAGCTGAGAAGCGCGAGCATGCGTCCGATGTGGTCGATCGGCTCCCGGCTTTCCGCCTCGTGGAGCTCGATGCCCTGGGCGCGCATCCATCGGCTGATCGCGAGGCACGAATCGCCGAACACGACCGCCTCGGAATCGAGGTACACCGATCCCCAGGGAGGCGCCGCTAGCTTCCGGGGGCCGACGAAAAGGCGGTGGTAGGCGCGGTCTGTCTCGTGGATGTCCGCTCTGCCTGTTCGGGCGAGCTCCTCGGAGACGGCATGCAAGTCTTCGGCCGTGCCCCAGGGCCATTCTTCGGCGAGGTTCATGGCGGCCAAGCCGCGGATAATCTCCTTGCAGTGGGGCAGTGCCGGGCGCTCCAAGAAGAGGGTGCCCAAAAGCAGGGCGCACTGCTCGATATCCTCAACGTTCGCGTTCATGACTATTCCACTTCCAGCGGATTGGCGATGTAGCCTTCGTCGAGATTGTAGGTGTTCGAGTCGATGGCTTGGCAGGAGCCGATAACAAGGTTGGGTGCCGTGGTCGGCTCGGGAAGGGGAGCGACTTGGCTCGTGTCCCCGTACTTTTCTCGCAGCTCGTCAATGGGGCCGAATTCAAGGGCTCGCAGTGGGCAGGCGCCTACGCACATGGGCTGTTCCTCGTTGCGCACGCGGGCCAGACAGCCGTCGCACTTGCGGGCGCGAGAGAGTTCGGCGTCGATGCGCGGGGCGTCGTAGGGGCAGGAGTTTCGACAGGTGCCGCAGCCTATGCAGACTTCTGGATCGGAATTCACCAGGCCGGTCTCCTCGTCCTTCTGCATGGCTCCGGTGGGGCAGTTTTCCACGCAGGCGGCGTTGTCGCAGTGGTTGCAGGAGATCGCCAGATGGTAGTTGAATGCCGTCTTGTTCCAAGCGCCCTCGGAGGTCTTCTCCCAGCTGCCGCCCTCGAAGTCGTAGATGCGGCGGAACAGGATATCGGGTCCCAGGTCGTGGTAGTCCTTGCAGACCAGCTCGCAGGTCTTGCAGCCGGTGCAGCGGGACGAGTCGAAATAGAAGCCGTACTGGGTCATGGGTTCCTCCTTAAGCCTTCTCGACCTGGACGAGCGTGGAGCCGGTCGACGGACAGTTCTTCGAGATGGGCGACCAATGGTGGCCGCTCAGTGTGTTGGCGTTGGCGCCGATATCCACGCCGTCAACCATTTCGCGACGATGTGCATGCGGCATTCCCACCACGCCGGGCATGATGCGGGAAGTGACGCGGGCCATGATCTGTACCTCGCCACGGTCGTTGAACACGCGCAGGGTGTCACCGTTCTGGATGCCGCGCGATTCGGCGTCGATGGGGTTGATCCACAGGCAGTGGCGACAGGCCTGCTGGAGCTCCTCGATTACCTGGTAGCGGCTGTGGAACTGGTTTTTGGCCTTCCAAGTGGAGAACAAGAGCGGGTAAGTGTCGTTGATATCGGCCACGCCCTCGATTTCGGGGAAGTAGCTGGGCACGGGACGTACTACGTCGCGGTCGCCGTTGTGGAACGTCCAGGTGTCGCGAATGGTGGCCAGGCGCTCGGAGTACAACTCGATCTTTCCCGACGGCGTCGTGCGCGGGCGGCCCTCAGGGTCGTCGACGTAGTCTTTGAGGGCGATGAAAGGAACGGCTTGCACCGGGTCGCGCCAGAAGCCCATTTCGAGCCCCTCTTGGAACGACGGTGCATTGCCGTTGGGGGCCGAGGGACGGCTGTACTCTTCGTAGCGGGTCTCCATCCAGTCCTCCCAGGTTTTGCCCTCGGTGAACTCGTCGCGCAGCCCGAGGCGCTCGGCGAGATCGGCGACCCAATCATACGAGAGACGGCATTCGAACTGCGGTTCCTGGACAGGGCGGCCGAAGACGAACCCGAGAGCGGATCCGCCGGTCACGGTGGAAACCATGTTCATGCGTTCCTGGTACATGAGATCGGGCAAGATGATGTCGCAGAAGGGCAGTGAAGTGGACATGATGACGTCGCAGCCAAGGATGAACTCGCACTTGCTCTCGTCTTCGAGGATTGTCGCGGCCCAATTCAGGTCGGAGCTGGAGTTGCCGAAGCAGCCGGCCTCGTACAGGGCGAGGAACTTGATGCCGACCTCCAGCTTGTCGCCGCCCTGGATGCCGTCGGTGAGCGCGGTCATCTCGAGCGGATGGTCGATAGCGTTGAACCGGCCGGAGATGGAGATCTTCTTGGTGACGGGATTCTCTCCGATGGGCACCGAGTTCCACATACCGCCGTCGAAGTTCATCTGCATGCCCTTGCCGTTGAGGCCGGGGCATGTGCCCTCGCGGCCGATATTGCCGGTGATGACGGGAAGGGCAGCGATGGCGGCTGCGTTCCATTCGCCGTTGTGCCGACGCTGCGGCCCAAAACCTTGGGTGATGAAGCAGGTTTCGTGGTCGGTGATGAAATGGGCGAGATAGGTGATCTTCTCGGAGGGAAGCCCGCAGATGGGGGCGGCCCACTCGGGGGTCTTAGGAATGTTGTCATAGCCGGTGCCCATGATATAGTCCATATAGGAGGAGTTTGCCGGCGCAGATTCAGGCATCGTGTCGGCATCAAATCCGACGACATACTTGTCCAAGAAGGCCTTGTCGTGCTTCCCCTCGCTGATAATGACATAGGCGATAGCGCTCGCCAGAGCTCCATCGGTGCCCGGGTAGATGGGGAACCACTCGTCCGGATTGCCAGATGACCCCTCTCCCAGGCGGTAATCTACGAAGGCGACCGGGATGCCTGCCTCGCGCGCTTTGGCCACCTCGTAGACCTCTCCCATGCCGCACATACGCGATTCGCCCGACCCGCAGCCGAAGAACAGACCGCAATCGGCGTCTTTGATGGCCGAGGTGTTGCTTCCGAGACCACCAGCACAATCGAATGTCTGGCTGTCGAAGCCGAACAGGTAGTTGGCTGTCTGGGCGATCTGGCCATTCGATTCCGAGTTAATGGTTCCCAAATGACCGCCGGTCAAATTGAAGAGGCGCTGGATGGGGTAGTTGCGGGTTCCTGTTGCGCACAGGAAGAATGCCTCGGGACCGTAGGTGTCAAGGGTGTAGCGGTACTTCTCGGCGATGATATCGAGAGCCTCATCCCAGCTGATGCGTTCGAACTCCCCGCTTCCTCGTTTGCCCACGCGTTTCATGGGGTATTTGAGGCGATCGGGGCTGTTGATCCATTTTCGCACCGAACGAGCCTTGAGGCACGCGCGGAACGATACAGCGCCGAACTCGTCGTCGCCGTCGGTGTCGTTGTCGATCCAGCGAAGGGCGCCGTCTACGACGTGGCACTTGAGGGGGCATGCAACAAAGCCGCAGTGGCAGCAGCTCTGCCAGATGATTTCTCCCTCCTCGGGAATCTCGTTGGCGACGACACCATTCGACCCCGTCTGCGCGAGCTCACCTTTGCTTTGCGCGCTCTGAGGGGCGCAGCCGAATAGGGAGGCGGCGGTGCCGGCTCCGGCCGCAGTTGCAAGGGTCGCGAGTGTCGATCCCTTGATGAAGCCTCGCCGCGAGACGGCCCTCTCCGTTGCTTTTCTGGTCATAGATATCTCCTTCCTCTCTTAGGCGGCGTCCCAATAGCTGCTGTGCCGCTTGACGACAGTGTGCGCCTAGAGAGGGGGCCATCGTGAGACCTCGTTTTGGTGAAAGGGATTCAAAACGTGTCAACCTTTTTCGTGATTTTTTGAGAAACGCCTGGTGATCGCAGAATCAGCAGAGAGTGTAAGGCGTGGTTGTGCTGAGAGGGAATTATCTTTTCTGGTAGACTTCAGCTGTTCGCGGATGAGGAGGGGCACTGTCGATGAAACTGTTCGATGCGGGCAAGATCATCTCGTCGTCTCTCGGCATGGCCGTGGCCATGTCGCTTTCGTCGCTCTTTTTATGGAAGAGTGACTGGCTTTCCGTTCCTTCTGGTTCCTTTCACGGCTCCCATGGCATGGGGATCGTCATCGGCATTGTGACGAGCGCGGCGGTGATGTTGTGGTGTTCTCTGTCGCGGCAATCGCTGCGGCGCTTCGGGATGCAAGTAGTCCCTCCTATTGCCCTTGCGAGCCTCGTCGTCTCTGGTTTGCCGGTGGTGCAGGGGTCGGCTCAGTGGGTACTTGGCATCGCCATTCCCGTGATCGGCTCTTACACGCTTATGTTCTCGTGGTTCTACGTTGTGTCTCTGCGCGATATCGAGGGCAGCCTCATGACCCTGCTCTTTGCCTGGGTGGTAAGCTTTTTTGTGAGAACTTTCTTCGAGTCGTTTACAGGAGCGGCGGTAACCTTGGCTATTTCCGCTACCCTGATGAGCGTCTGCTGGGGACTGCTTCTTGTCCAAGCGCGTCAACTCGATCTCGCTTCGCCCATGGCGTCGAGCTCTTTCTCCGCCAATCGTGTGAGCTATGTCCATGGGCTCGCAAGTTTCTGGCGTAGCGTGCTGTACTGTGGCACCTTCGCCTTTCTCGGGGGAGTTGTTCGCTTTCTGGCTGTCGACACGACGGCCATGACCTTCATCAACTATAGTTCCGCGCTCGCGGGCCTGTTCGCCCCCATCGTCCTTATGGCGCTCTGGCGGTTTCGGACGGTGCGGTACAACATCGATGGCGTATTTCGCCTGGCGTTCCCGCTGATCGTGGTCGCTCTCGGAATTCTGCCATTCGCTGCTGGCATCCCCTTTGTCATTCTAGCGGCGTTGCTCTACATGACATATAGCTTCTTGTCGCTGAGCGTTCAGGCGCTTTCCATTCAGATTTCTCATGACTACGGCATTGACCCCGTGTTCTGTCTCAGCTTCCAGACGCTCGTGTGCGTGGTCGCCCAGGGGGTAGGGTATCTCCTAGGAGCCTGCGCGCCCGCAGGCGAGTCCTTCGGAGTTTCCCCCTATGCCGTCATCGCCCTCGGGTCGGTGTGCTTTCTCGCCTTGGCGCTCTACGTCACGCGAGCGCTGCATCCCTCGCAATCTGAGAAAAGCCGACCCGTCGAGTTTCTCTCGCTCGCTAGCGGACGAGTCGATTGCGGGACCCAGTCCACGCCGTTTGCCGAGATTGAAGAGGAAGACGATGGGGCTGCGTCAGTCTCTGAGGAGACGATCGTCCGGCCGCGCTACGAGGATAAGACGGCTCTTCGCTGCGATCTCATAGGGCGCAAGTACGCTCTGTCCCAGCGGGAGATCGAAGTCATGCTTCTCTTTGCTCGCGGAAATACTATCAGCTCCATAGCGGGGGAGTTGTTCATATCTGACAACACAGTGAAGACTCACATGCGGCGCCTTTACGCAAAACTGGGGATTCACAAGAAGCAAGAGTTGTTCGCCCTCATAAACAGCTACGTCGAGTGACCCATATTTTTCTTTGCGAAGAGGACGCAGGACGGCTATACTGTACCAGTTTGAACCAAACGCGGCGGGCGACCAGAGGGTTTGCCGCGGCGCGTGAGCAGGAAAGGAAACATCCGTGGCAAGCATTTCTACCGCCGATTTCAAGAACGGCATGTGCATCATCAACAACGGCAAGATGTGCACCATCGTCGAGTTCCAGCATGTGAAGCCGGGCAAGGGCGGCGCGTTCGTGCGCACCAAGCTCAAGGACATCAAGACCGGCCGCGTGGTCGACTACACCTTCAACGCCGGCACGAAGTTCGATTCCGTGCGTCTTGAGTCCAAGAAGATGCAGTACCTCTACAACGACGGCGCCGATTACTGGTTCATGGACAACAGCACGTTCGAGCAGATGCCCGTCTCCGCCGATATGGTGGGCTCCGCGGCCGATTGGCTGAAGGAGAACGACGAGGCCACACTGCTGTACGCCGGCGACGAGCTCATCAGCCTGGAGCCCCAGATGTTCGTGGAGCTCGAGGTCACCCACACCGAACCGGGCTTCAAGGGCGACACCGCCACCAACACGCTGAAGCCGGCCACCCTGGAGACGGGCAAGGAGGTACAGGTGCCGACGTTCATCGAGATCGGCGACGTCCTGCAGATCGACACCCGCGACGGCCGCGTCATCAAGCGCGTGTAAAGTTCCGCCGCCGTTTCAGTGATCTTGGGCCTCCCTTCGGGGAGGCCTTTTTTGTGCTCCAGACAAAATGCCCTCGCGATTTTCCCGAAATGTTGCGTTTGTTAGCATTCGCGGGCTCATTTCCGGAGCGCCCCCCATCCAGTTCAGTGAATTTGGGCATAATTCCTCCGTTATGCCCCCCGTTATGAGCTGAAAACAGGATCCAAACAGGGTCGTGTGAGCCATCTTCATGCTAACAAACGCAATTTCTTGGAAAAAAATGGGCATGCAAGTGTTCTGGAGGATTGGACTGGTTCCATGGAAGAGTGGACAGCGCCCTTCGGGTCCATTCTATTCTCGAGCGAAGAAGGCGAAGGCGACGCCGCCGGGGCCGACGTGGGTGCCGATGACGGCACCGACCTGCGTGAGGGGCAGATCGTTCGGCACGGCGGACTCGTCGGCGGCCGCTTCCTCGGCGGCTTTCGCCTGCGCCAGGCTGTCGGCGATGTACTTGCGGGCCGTCGCGTCGGACAGGCCCGAGTAGGCCACCCAGATGGGCCGCGTGAAGTCGATGCCGCCGGTCTCGTCGATCTTCTGGAACACCATGTTCTTCGACTGCTTCGATCCACGGGCCTTGCCGAGCACCACGACGTCGCCATCGACGACGCCCACCACGGGCTTGATGGAGAGCATGCCGCCCACGAGCGCCGCCGCTCCGGAAATGCGGCCTCCACGGCGCAGGTACTCCAGTGTATCCAGCGAGGCCACGAGCCGGATATCCTTCTTCTCATGGTTGAGGCAGTAGGCGATATCTTGGGCGGAAAGCCCTTCATCGCGCAGGGCCCAGGCGCGCTCGGCCAAGATGCGCTCGCCGATGGTGGCGTTCTCGCTGTCGACCACGAAGACCGACTCCTTGAACGGGGCCGCGGCGATGCAGGCGCTCTGGTAGGTGCCGGAGATGTGGCTGGAAAGCGTGATGCAGACGACCTCGTCGCCGGCGTCGACGGCCTCTTGGAAGAGGTCTTGGAACACCATGGGAGGGATCTGGCTCGTGCGGGGCAGATCGTCGGTTTCCACGAGGCGCTCGAAGAATTCCTCGCGCGAAAGGTCGACGCCCTCGGCGTACTGTTCGGAGCCGAATGCGATGGTCATGGGGATGATGGTGATGTCGTGGGCACGGGCGTAGCCCTCTTCCATGTCCGCCGACGAGTCCACGATGATGCGAATGGCCACAATGCCTCCCTCGAAGTCGTTTCCCTTATTTTATCGTCCGTACGCGGGGCCTCGGCGAGGCGGCGTAAAGGCAAGTAAATTGTTCATAATTTGGGAACGGTTTCTCGATTGACAGCGAGCCTCAAAAGTGGCCACTGGGAAGTGTTTAGCCTTCCACCAGATCGAGCAGCTCCTGGTGGGAGTGGATGCCCAGTTTCGCGTAGACATGCTTCACGTGGGCCTTCACGGTGTTGCGGGACACGACGAGCGCCTCCTCGATGTAGGCGCGGTCGCGGCCCCGGGCGAGCATGGCGAACACCTCGGCCTCGCGCGGGGTGAGGGAGAACTCGCTTGCGATGGCCTCGCAGCGGGAGGCGAAGGCCTCCTCGGGGGTGCGGGCCGCGGGCATCGGCAGCGGCACTGGCCCCGTTCCGGCGTCCGGTACCGCTTCTGCTCCGGCATCGGTTCCCTTCCCGGCGGTCGTTGTCCCCACCAGCACTGGATCGATGCCGTCGATGGCGCCGGCGAAGGTGAAGCGCTTCAGCCCGATGGTCACATAGGCGGCGAAGACCAGCAGCAGTGCCGCGGGGATGGCCACACGCAGGGCGGGCATGCTTGCCGCGGCGCTGTTGGCAAGCATGCCCGCGGCGGCTCCCGTAAGCGATCCTAAGGCCGAGACACCGTTTCCCCAGGCTACCGTTGTGATGGCTCCGAGTGGGTTGCGTGCGGCAATGGTGACCAGCGCCATCTGGGCGGCCATGATGAACAGGCCGTTGCCTGCGTTCAGCAGCGCCACGTCGGCCGCACCGCTGTCAGCGGCGAGCAGGGGCTGGGTTGCCAGAAGGAACCCGGCCATCACCGCGAGAGCCGACAGCTGCACGAGACCGTCGGCGGGAAAGCGCCGGCGCGAACAAATCACGTAAAGGGCCACGAGGGCAAGCGGGATGGCCGAGAGAAACGACATGCGCGGTGTGCCTGCCACCTCCCCGAAGCGCAGGGCGAAGCCGAAGGCCACCTGGAATAAAAACAAGCACACGAACAGGGCCGAGAACGGCGCGAGGAACGAGGCCGGCCGCGTGACGGCGATGTCGCTCGGCGAAGGCCGATCGTGGGCCATGTCGAAGTAAAGGCGGGCGCCGCGGGCGGTAAGCGCGATGGCCGCCAAGGGGAAAATCAGGAAGAGGGCGGTTCCGACCCACGGGGGCAGAAGCGACGACGCGGGGCTCGCCGCCAGCTGAACGGTGTAGGCCGCAGCGATGATCACGGCCGTCGTGTGCATTTCGAGGCGCACGAGATAAAGCGCCGTCGACACCGTGGCCACCGAGCGGCCGATGGCGGCGAGGCTCGCACCCGCAATGAGGGGCGCCGGCGCGGAAAACCCAAGCCCCAGGGACAGAAGCGCGCCGCCGCCTACAAGACAGGCTACCGCCACGGCGACGATGGCGCGCTCCCGCAGAAGGCGCGGGGCGCGGTAGGCCGCAAGCCCAAGGCCGAGCAAAGTTGCTGCCGAGAACGTGACGGAGATGTCGCGGGCGAACATGAAGATCGCGTCGAACTGCGGGAAGAGCGAGCCGTTCATGAGGGAGGTGGTGCCGAGCGTCAAAAGCAGCGCGACGAACCCGCACAAGGGGCTTGCCTTTTCTGCGGTGCATTCCGTTTCCATGTCGCTCCCTTTCGCTCCTTCGCGCTTCCCTCCATTCTACACGCGAAAACCCCCTGTCCGCACGGGACAGGGGGTTCGCTCTTATAACCGCTGGTCGCTGGAGGGGAGGCGCGACCGGCGGTATCCCTTGGGAAGGGCTTGACGAACTGCCTTCGCGGGATGTGGAATAAACGGCTCGCGAAGGCGAAGGGGCCTTGAAGGCGCGGACGCCTTACGCCTGCCCGGTTGCCGCCAGCATGCCGGCGCGGCGGCCGAAGGTCATGGTGCGCCCGCAGGCAAGGCCCGTCAGCAGGTTCGGGTAGCTCACCGAGAAGAAGCCGCCCGAGTCGTTGCCGGTGAGGTACAGGCCCTCGATGGGGTCGCCGTTCTCGTCGCAGGGGTGCATGTTCGTGTCGATGGTGACGCCGTCGAGCGTCGCCAAGAACCACGCCCCGGTGCGCACGCCGTAGAAGGGCGGCGTGTCGATGGCCATCAGGCGGTGCTTCTCCTTGTAGTAGTCGGTGTCCTCGCCGGCTGCGGCCATCTCGTTGTAGTGCTTCCACGAGGCCACGGTGGTCTCCACGGGCAGGTTCAGCTTCTCAGCGAGCTCTTCCATGGTGTCGGCCTTCTGCACGTAACCGTCCTCGATGAGCTTCTCGATCATACCGTCCACCACCTGCATGGGGATGTTGTTCTTCGCCCCGTTGGGGAAGGGGAACAGCCGGCAGCAGCCCACCTCGTCGAAGGCCTCGGCCTGCGCGGCGTGGTTCGCGTCCCAGATGTCCACGTAGGTCTGGTGCGGCTGCATGATGGTGGAGTGCAGCATGTAGTCGTAGGGGCCGCTCTCGTTGCAGAAGCGCTCACCCTTCAGGTTCAGCTTCAGGAAGGGCTGCTCGCCGAACCAGAACCAGCGGCCGAGCACCCCGTCGCCGGCGTACTGGTCGGGCTTCACGCAGGCGCGGTTGAAGGTGCAGGCCGCGCCGAGCGGGTCCATGGTGGCGCCGAGCCACAGCGCCGCCTTGATGCCGGATCCGGTGGGGTTGCCGCCGGAGCCGGGGGCCGCGATGCGGATCTTCTGGTTCCAGGCCTGGCGGTCCTCCATCATCTCCAGGTTGTTGCCGTAGCCGCCGGTGGAGAGGATGACGCCCTTGCTGGCGTTGATGCGCAGGTAGGGGCGCTCGCCCTGCACGTCGCGGGCGATGACGCCGGTCACGCGGCCGGATTCATCGGTCTCGCACTTGATGAACTCGGTGTACCAGCGCACCTCGGCGCCCTGCTCGGCGGCGTAGGCCAGGATAGATTCGGCGAAGCCCCATTCCTCGTCCTCGGCCACGGCATCGGTCTTTTGCGGACTGTGGCCGGTGGCGAAGGCCTTATCGCGGCCCGGGTCGGAGGTGTCGCCCACGCCGCCCTCGAATTCCATGACGAGCTTGCCGTCGCGCTGGATGATGTCGGTGAGCCAGTCCACCATGGCGCCGGACTCGTCGGCCCACAGCTTCACCAGGTCGTAGTTCACAAAGCCGTTGGCGTAGCGGACGATGTCCTCGACGGCCTCTTTCTTCTCGATGCGGAACTCCGGGAACTCGTCGAAGGAGGCCTGTTGCAGGCGCGAGTCGATGGCGCCGATGTCCTCGCGGACGTTGTGCGGGGTGCCCTGGCGGTCGATGCCGAGCACGCGCGCGCCGTTCTCGGCGGCCGAGATCATGGCCGGGATGCCGCCGGTGCCCATGCCCACGACGAGCACCTCGGTCTCGATGGTCTCGGCGATGTCGGCCTCGTCGATGACGGGCGGCGCTCCCAGCCAGGAGGGGCCGCCGAAGTCGCCGGTGCTCGGGTTGGCGGGATCCGCGGCTGCATAGCCTTGGCCGCATCCGGACAGCGTGCCGGCGGTCAGCGCGCCCACGGCCGCGAGGCCGGCGCCTTTGAAGAAGCTGCGGCGGGAAACGTTACTGGACATTGGGGGCCTCCCATCCTTCGGGCAGGGTCAGGTCGTGGCACTCGTTGCAGACGAGTACCTGGTTCTCGTGGGCTTTATGGCAGTCGCCACATTCCAGGGCCGCGTCCTCATGGTTGGCGTGCGGGTTGTACTTCTCGTCGTTGCCGGCGAATCCCCACAGGCCCGCGGTGATCTCGTCGAAGGACTTGCCTCCGTGGCACTCGGGGCGCGCGCAGAACTCCTCGCTTGCGAACTGCTTGCCCGTGGCGAGCATGGTGCCGTCCTCGGTCATGGGGTAGTTGTCGGACACCCAGGCCATCGCCTCCGAGATTTGGGTCGTCAGCTCGGCGGTGTGGCAGTCGAGGCACGACTCGCCGGCCTTCGCGTGCGCGGTTACGCCCAGCTGCGGGTCGCCGGAGTCGTAGGTCTCCACGTAGTAGTCCATGGGGCTGTGGCAGATGGCGTTGCAGAAGCTCGGCTGCTCGTGCCACACCCAGAACCCGGCGCCGGCCACCACAATGACGGCCGCCACCACGCCGGCGACGATCCACCCGCGCTTGGGACGCTTCTTGGGAGCCGGTCCGCCTGCGCCCGTCGCTGGGCCGGCAGCTGCGGCCGAGCTTGTGTCCGTTGCCGGGCCCGCATGGCTCGGCGCCCCCGCGGCCCTCTTCTCTTCATCGATGCTCATGATCGCTTCCTCCCTTCCTTGTCGTGACAGAAACGATGGCGCCCAGTGTGCGCCGCGCCGCCCCGAAAAGCTATTACCCCAGCGGGGTAAACTTCGCGTTTAGCCTGATAAATAAGGGATATTAAAGGGCGAGCGCTTGTTTTTCCTGCCCTAAGCGGAGGGAGAGCTTGAGGATGCTGTTTTCCATCTGCGAGTACTGCGGTCATGAATGTTGGTTCCATCGATCTTATCCCGCAAACGCTTTTCCACGGTCGCGGCACGGTATCGTGCTTGCCCATGAACGTGTATCTTTCCCATAACACGGCGCTGCTGTTCTGGCGCGCTTGGTCCGCCGCCGCGGCTATTCCTCTGTGTGTGTTCCACGATTTGGGCGTGGCGGACGCGTCGCTGTTTCCTGCGACTCTCTTTCCGACATCGGAGGTGCTTCGCAATGAAGCGGTGCTGAGCAGGGATGTGCGGACGATCTTGGAGGACGCGCTGCAAAGCCTCACGGGCGCAGATCCGGTGCGTCCGGCTGACGCGGGTTCGGTGGCCTCGCCGGACGGTTCTGCGGCGTCTGCGGCCGCCGTCGGCGGGATGCTCCCGCAAACTACCGCCGTGGCGTCGGCGCTGAAGGAGGTTGTTCGCTCTCGGGGAGCAGCGCCGCTGCACATCATGGTCGCAAAGGGTCATGGCACGCGGAACTCCAGCGATCTTATACGCCATCGCTCGGTCGCCGCTTTTCCTCGGCAAGCTTTCATCAAAGTAGCTCCGGGCGTGTTCGTCTGCTCTCCCGAGCTCGTCTTCGTTCAAATGGCCTCTTCGTTGACGCGCGGAGGGCTCTTGGCGGTCGGTTACGAGTTGTGTGGCTGCTATCCGCTGGGGAAGGAGCGCGTCGGTGCCCTCGTGCGCCGTCCTCTTTCGTCACCGCGGCGCCTTACGGCTTTTGCCGCCCGTGCAAAGGGTCTGGCGGGCGTGAAGGCGGCCCGATCGGCGGCGAAGCAGGTGCTTGCCAAGTCGGGATCCCTCATGGAGACTGAGGTATCCATCATTGCGTTCTCCCTGTTTTCCCAGGGAGGGTTGGGCCTGAGAACGCCTCTTCTGAACGAACCGGTCGCATTGTCCGACCGCGCGAGGACGGCCACGGGATTGAGCCGCGTGGTGTGCGATTGGCTTTGGCCCGCCGAGCGAGTTGTGCTGGAATACGACGGGCACGATGCGCATAGCTCGCCGCAGCAACAAGCCCATGATGCCCGCAAGCGCGATGCCTTGCGCATCGACGGCTTCGATCTTGCCGTTCTCACGAGCTCCCAATTTCACCACGTCAACCAATGCACTGAGCTGCTGCGCGGGGTTGCCCGAAGCGCCGGGCAAAGGTCGCCTGCCCTGAAGCCCGAGCACCTCCCGCGTCATTTGGCCTTGCGCGAGCAGGTACGGAAACATCATCGCGCCCATTTTCCCTCGCGTTTTCGGAGGGCGCGTTCGTAAGATGCGCCCGTAAGGTATGTCTGCGGGACGTATCCGGGGGACGCATCCGCAGGCGTGCCTGTGGGGGCTTCGCAAGGCGCGGGTTCCGGAAAGGTCTCTTCGGATCGCCTCGGCCTTGGCTGCCCGGTTCGCTTCGGGAAAAGCGCCGCCGCTGCAGAGAAAAGTGCGATTGTGCGAGTCTTGAGAGGCGAAAAACTCGCACGATCGCACTTTTTCCTGCAGCGGGGGCCTTTTCGAGCGCTTTTGACTCGCACAATCGCACTTTTCTCCGCACGAGATGCCAAAAACTTGTTTTGGAAGGTCTCGGAGCCGGGAAATTAGCTGGAAATACGATAGGGAACAAGCGGTTGTTCTCTGCATCGGGGATCTCGGAGCTGGGCGATTGGTTGGGAAGGTAGGGGAAGGGCGGGGGAGGGAAGTTCGGGATTCGCCCCTTCGGCCGCTTCGTTGATGTTTCTTGTCGGCAAATCGGGCGGCGTGGCGCGGGGCCGTGGTAGGCTTCCTCTATAATCCGAAACTTGATCTTTGACTAACCTGTGTATAAGGAGGTGTGAGTTCATGCCACGGCTTCAGATCATGGACACGACCATCCGCGACGGTCAGCAGAGCCTCTGGGCCACCCGTATGCAGATCGGCGACATGCTGCCGATTCTGCCGAAGATGGACCGCGTCGGCTACTGGGCCATCGAGGCGTGGGGCGGGGCGACGTTCGACTCCTGCCTGCGCTTTCTGGACGAGAACCCCTGGGAGCGTCTGCGCGCCATCAAGGCGAACACGCCCAATACGCCGCTTGCCATGCTCTCGCGCGGGCAGAACCTCGTCGGCTACAAGCACTACTCCAAGGAGATCGTGCATCGCTTTATCAACGCGGCGCACCGCAACGGCGTCGAGGTCTTCCGCGTCTTCGACGCGCTGAACGACATCCGCAACGTCGTGGACAACGCCGAGGCCATCAAGGAGTGCGGCGGTCTGTTCGAGGGCGCCATCTCCTACACGATCTCGCCGGTGCACACGCTGGACTCCTACTTGGAATACGGCCAGCAGCTGAAGGATCTGGGCGCCGACACCATCGCCATCAAGGATATGGCCGGCATGCTCACGCCCTATCGCGCCGAGCGCATGGTGAAGGCGTTCAACGAGGAAATCGGCCTGCCGGTGCACATCCACTGCCACTATGTCGGCGGCATGGCCCCGGCCAACATCCTGAAGGCCGCCGAGGCGGGCGTGGCCGTGGCCGACACGGCTCATGCTCCGCTCGCGTTCGGCAACTCGCATCCGGCGGTGGAGATGATCGTGGCCGCTCTGAAGGAGAGCCGCTACGACACCGACCTCGACTTGGATCTGCTGTTCGAGATCTCCGAGTACTGGGAGGAGATGCGCAAGCGCGGCCATTACAAGCGCGGCGTGTCCTCGCTCATTCATATGCAGGTGTACTCGCATCAGGTGCCCGGCGGCATGATGAGCAACCTCATCAGCCAGCTGGAGGTGCAGAAGGCCGCGCACCGTCTGCCCGAGGTGATGGCCGAGATTCCGAAGGTGCGCGCCGAGGTGGGCTATCCGCCGCTCGTGACGCCGATGTCCCAGATCGTGGGCACCCAGGCGGTGTTCAACGTGCTGACGGGCAAGCGCTGGAGCGTCATCTCCAAGGAGATGAAGGACTATGTGTGCGGCTACTATGGCAAGGCGCCGGGCAACATGGACAAGGAAATCGTGGCGAAGGTGGCCGGCGACGCCGAGATCTTGGATCCGAAGATCGCCCCCGGCACGCTGGTGACCACCACCTACGACGAGTGCGCCGCCGAGATTGGCGATTTGGCCCAAAGCGAGGAGGACGTGCTCATGTACGCCCTGTTCCCCAACGAGGCCCGCACCTATTTGAGCAAGCACCGGGTATCCGAGAAAGTCGATTTCATGCTGGAGCAGGAGTCCAGCGCCACCAAGGAGGACGATTACGTGGACATCAATCAGATTCGCGAGCTGGTTCGCGTTGCCGAGGAGAGCGGCGTCGGGGAGATCGTCGTAGAAGAAGAGGGCATGCGCATCGCTGTCCGCATGCCGGGTCAGGGCGCGCCGGCCGCTGCCGTGCCCGCCGCTCCGCAGGCCCAGGCGGCTCCCGTTGCCGCCGTGCCCGCGCCGGCCGCCGAGGAGCCGGCGAGCGATCGTCCGGCCACGTGGAAGCCGGTGGTGGCTCCCATGGTGGGTACCTACTACGAGGCCCCGGCCCCGGGCGAGCCGCCCTTCGTGAAGGTGGGCGACGAGGTGGCCGCCGGCGAGACGCTGTGCATCGTGGAGGCCATGAAGCTCATGAATGAGATCGCCGCCGAGGAGATGGGCACCGTGCGCGAGGTGTGCCTGTCCGACGCCACGCCGGTGGAGTACGGCACCGTGCTCTTCTACGTGGAGCCCCACGACCCCACGCCGGGCGCGTAGGAGACAAGCATGTTCGAGAAAATTCTAGTTGCCAACCGCGGCGAGGTGGCGCTGCGCATCATGCGCGCCGCCCGCGAGCTGGGCGTGAAGACGGTGGCCGTGTACTCCACGGAGGATGCCGACACCTATCCGGTGCGCTACGCCGACGAGGCCGTCTGCATCGGCCCTGCCCAGTCGAACAAGAGCTATCTGGTCATGGCCTCCATCATTGCCGCGGCGAAGAACACCGGCGCCGAGGCGATTCATCCCGGCTACGGCTTTTTGGCCGAGAACGCGGAGTTCGCCCGCGCCTGCGCCGACAACGACCTGGTGTTCATCGGCCCCGCCCCTGAGTGCATCGACCGCATGGGCGACAAGTCGTCGGCCCGCGAGACTATGAAGATGTGCGGCGTGCCCACGGTGCCTGGCTCCGACGGCTGCCTGGATACGGTGGAAGAGGCTGCGGCCTTCGCCGAGAAGGTGGGCTACCCGGTGCTCATCAAGGCCACGGCCGGCGGTGGCGGCAAGGGCATGCGCGAGGTGCACGACCCGGCCGATCTCGCGGCCCAGTACAAGGCCGCCCGCACCGAGGCCGGCGCCGCCTTCGGCAACGACGGGGTGTACCTGGAAAAGCTCGTGCTGCGCCCGCGCCACGTGGAGGTGCAGGTGCTCGCCGACGATCACGGCAACGCTGTGGCCCTCTGCGAGCGCGACTGCTCCATCCAGCGCCGCCATCAGAAGCTTCTGGAAGAGGCCCCCTCGCCGGCGCTTTCCGAGAACCTGCGTCGCGACATGATGAAGGCGGCCCTGAAGGCCGTGCGCGCCGTGGACTACCGCAACGCCGGCACCATCGAGTTTCTGCTGGACGAGCGCGGCCAGTTCTACTTCATGGAGATGAACACCCGCGTGCAGGTGGAGCACCCGGTCACCGAGGAGATCACCGGCACCGACATCATCAAGGAGCAGCTGCGCATCGCCGCCGGCGAGCCCATGAGCTGCGCGGGCCGCGCCCCGTTCACGCCGGCGGGACACGCCATCGAGCTGCGCATCAACGCCGAGGATCCCGAGCACGGCTTCCGCCCGTGCCCCGGCACCGTCACGCGCTTCGAGCCCCCGGCGGGCCCCGGCGTGCGCGTGGAGACCTACCTGCGCCCCGGTTCGCGCATCTCGCCCCACTACGACTCGCTCGTGGCTAAGGTGGTCGTGCACGGCCAGGATCGCGCCGAGGCCGTCGCCCGCGCCAAGCGTGCCTTGGACGAGTTCGTTATTGAAGGAATTGCAACAACTATCCCGTTCCACAAACGCGTGCTCGATAACGAGGTATTCTTGGCCGGTGATGCGACAACCGACTTTATCGAAACCCAGATGGGAGACGTACTATGACAGACCAGATGAACGTCGAGGGCCTTTCCATCGCCCCGGGGGTCATGGAGACCATCATCTCCGTGGCCACCAGCGAGGTGGACGGCGTGGCCTCGCTGGGCTCCTTCGCCACGAGCGGCATCCGCTCCATGCTGGCGAGCAAGCCCTCCACCTCCGGCATCGAGACCAAGATGGACGAGGACGGCAAGCTTTCCGTGGCGGTGCACGTGGAAGTCTACTACGGCTACGTGCTGCCCGAGCTGGCGGCCCAGCTGCGCACCGCCATCGCCGAGGCGCTGGCCACCCAGGCCGGCGTGGAGGTGTCCTCGGTGGACGTGTACATCGACGGCCTTCAGTTCAAGGCGTAGGTGGCGCGCGGTATGGCTCCGAGAATCCACGAGCGCACCCGCGACCGCGTGAGCGCGGTGCAGGTGCTCTATACGAGCGAGCTGACGGGGAAATCGCCCAGCGAGCTGCTCGATTGCGGGCTGTGCCTGGTGGCTCGCGAGGCTCCCGCCGATGAGGCCGAAGCCGCCGAGGCGGGCGCGTTCGGCCGCATCGAGGAGGGGACGCTGACCGACTACGCCTTGGCGCTCATCCACGGCGTGGAGGCGAACCAGGCCCAGGTAGATGAGCGTATTGAAGCGGCGTCCGAGAACTGGGCGCTCTCCCGCATGCCCATCGTGGACCGCTCCATTCTGCGCCTGGCCGTCTTCGAGATGTTCAACTGCGACGATGTGCCGGTGTCCGTTTCCATCAACGAGGCGGTGGAGCTGGCCAAGGGCTTCGGCGGCGAGGATGATTCGCCGCGCTTTGTGAACGGTGTGCTGGGGCGCATCGCGCGTTCTATGGAAGGCGATGGCGCGGGCGCGGTCGGGGTGGCCGGGGCTGACGCTGCTGCCGCCGACCCGGTGGATGCCCTGATGGGCGCCTCGGGCGCGGCCGCCTGCGTGCAGGTGGGGGTGTAGGCGCCATGGCCGACGAGCAGGGTCGCACCTTCGAGGACGTGCACGAGCGTCTTTCCGAGATCGTTGACGAGGTGTCCGCCGAGGACATCTCGCTGGACGACGCCTTGAAGTTGTACGAGGAGGCCGTGAAGCTGGGCCTTTCCGCGTGCGACTTGTCCGAGCAGGACTTGGATGCGTTTTTGGCGACGGAAGAGGAAGGCGAGTCTTCCCCGGCCGAGGAGTGCGGCGCAACCCCCGCCCCTACGGGTTCAACCGACACGACGTCTTCCGCTGACGCGCCCGCGCCCAGCGAGGCCTAAAGGAAACCGCCCATGGATGTCCCGCGCATACTCGATGCTATCAGCTCGCCGGCCGATTTGAAGGTGCTCGACAATGAGGAGCTGGCCATTCTCGCCCGCGAGATCCGCCAGGAGATCGTCGCCACCACCTCGGTCACCGGGGGACATGTGGCGTCGTCTTTGGGCGCCGTGGACATCATCGTGGCCCTGGAGAGCCTGCTCGACATGCCGCGCGACCGCGTGGTGTTCGACGTGGGGCACCAGGCCTACGCCCACAAACTGCTCACCGGCCGGCGCGAGGCGTTCGAAACACTGCGCACCTACGGCGGCCTTTCCGGCTTCACCAAGCCATCGGAGAGCCCTTACGACGCGCACCCGTCGGGTCACGCGTCCGACTCGCTTTCCATCGCCACGGGTCTCGCGAAGGCGCGTCAGCTGAAGGGCACCGACGAGAAGGTGGTGGCCCTCATCGGCGACGCGTCGCTCGCTGGCGGCATGGCCTTCGAGGCGCTGAACTACATGGGCAACGAGCAGTTGCCGCTCGTCGTCATCTTGAACGACAACGAGATGTCCATCTCGCGCAACGTGGGCGCCCTCATGAAGCATTTGGGCAACATCCGCGCCAACAGCCATTACCGCGAAGCGCGCGAAGGCTTGCAGGCGGCCATGGAGCAGGGCGGCCCTGCGGCCCGCGGTCTGCTCGGCTTCGGCAAGAACATGAAGGAATCCCTCAAGCAGATGGTGATTCCCCATACCATGATCTACGAATCGCTCGGCATCGTGTGCACCGCTCCCATCGACGGCCACAATATCGCCGAGCTGCGCGACGTTCTGTCGCTCGTGCTGGAAATGGACGGCCCGGCGCTCGTGCACGTGGTCACGCGGAAAGGGGAGGGCTACGAGCCTGCCCGCCGCGATCCCGAGGCGTTCCATGGCACCGGTCCCTACGATATTGCCACGGGCCGCGCGTTGAAGAAGCCCGGGCGCGCCCCCAGCTACACCGAGGTCTTCGGCGCGGCGCTCGCCGACGAGGCGGCCAACGATGCGGATGTGGTGGCCATCACGGCGGCCATGACCGGCGGCACGGGGCTGAAGACCTTTGCGGCTGAGTTCCCCTCGCGTTTTGTGGACGTGGGCATTGCCGAGGAGCAGGCGGTGGGCATGGCGGCCGGCCTCTCATCGGGCGGCAAGAAGCCCGTGGTGGCGCTGTACTCCACCTTCATGCAGCGGGCCGTGGACCAGATGATCATCGATGTGGCCCTGCCCGAGGCCAACGTCGTGTTCGCCTTCGACCGCGCGGGCCTGGTGGGCGATGATGGCCCCACGCACCACGGCGTCTTCGACATGGTATACACGCGCATGGTGCCGAACATGCGGGCGCTCGCGCCCTCCGACGAGGCGGAGCTCGTGCACGCCCTGCACACGGCGCTCATTTTGGAAGGCCCCGTGTCGTTGCGCTACCCGCGCGGCGAGGCCGAGGGTGCGCCGTTGCCGGATGTGCCGGAAATCTTGGAAGTGGGGAAGTCCCGCATGGTGCGCGAGGGGGACGACGTGGCCCTGCTCGCCTTCGGTCGCATGGTGGGCCAAGCCCGCGCCGCCGCCGAGCTGCTGTCTGCCGAGGGCATCGAGTGCCGTGTGGTGGACATGCGCTGGGTGAAGCCGCTCGACGAGGAGGCCATCGCCGCTGCGGCGGCCTGTCGTTTGGTGGTCACGGTGGAAGAGGGCGTCATCGCGGGAGGCGCCGGCGAGGGCGTGTTGGAAGTGCTGGGCCGCCAGGGTGCCACGACCCCTGCCGTCACGCTGGGCATCCCCGACCGCTTCATCGGCCAGGGCCCCGTGTCCCAGCTCTTCGCCGACCTCGGCCTGAACGCCGAGGGCATCGCCGCTACCGTGCGCGAGGCGCTGCGATAGCGCCGTTCGCGCTCGTGCCGATCTGGATTAGACCAGCTTCTTCTCCATGATGTAGTCGTCCATGATGTAGCCGTCGCCGATGTCGGTTTCCACGGCGTCGATGACCTCGAAGCCCTTGGCTTTGTAGGCGCGGATGGCCATCTCGTTGTGCTTGTTCACCGTGAGGTAGAGGGCGTCCAGGCCGCGCTCGCGGGCGAGGCGCTCGTAGAAGCGGATGGTGGCCGAGCACAGGCCCTCGCCGCGGTGCTCCTTCAGCAGGTAGATCTTCGAGATGAAGAAGCGGTTCGTGTCCGCTTCCACGTGTCCACCGGTGTAGCCGACGATGCGGGGGACGGCGGCGGTGCGGGCGAAATCCTCGGTGTCGCGGGCCAGCTCGCCGTCGCGGTCGGATTCGATGTCGTCGTTGACGCGGCCGGCTACGGTGTCGCCCTGGTCGTGGATGTCGGCGCCGTGCGTCGCCGCGCCCAGCTCGTGGGGCGTTTCGTCCTCGTGCTGCATGATGAAGAAGTACTCGTAGCCATTGTCGGCGATGTCGGTGCGGAAGGCATTCAGGCTCTGGAACTTCTCCACCATGTAGTCGGTTTGCGCTTGGCCGATGATGGCCGGCCAGTACTCGTTCCAAATATGGTAGGCCATATGGGCCAGGGCCTCGACCTCTTCGTCGCGCTCGACCTGTCGAAATGCAACGCTCATGGGTGCATCCTTCCGCGTCGTGACAAAACTTTTCGAAAAAGTGGTCACAAAATCGAGTTCTGGGTTTTCTTTACGGGAGATATGACCCAATTAACGGCTGCGAGCCTGCGCAATATAGCGTTTGGCGATATATCCCTCTTGTTCTCATGCTGCCTTGAGGCCTGCAAAAACCCAGAACTCGATTTTGTGACCAAATCGCGCCGATTTTTTGCAAGGGCAACGCTGCCATTGTAATGCTTCGGCGGTTCGTGACGGGACGCGCGGGCATTTGTTTCCGCCCAGTAACAAGGATTGGTCGCCAGTGTTAACACTTATTTTTGAGGGGGTTAACAATCATCGTTGAGCGCGCGGGTCACCAGGTGCCGTGGAACAATCGGATTGTCCTTGCCGTTGGGCATCTTGGGCGACAAGGGGTGGGGAGGCCCGCGCGGTGCGGCGCGCGGCGCCTCCCGACCTCTTTTCGCCGAGGGCCCGCGAACTGTGAAAGGGGTTGATCGCGATGATTGACACCGGTTCCACCGGGTTCATGCTCGTCTGCGCCATGCTGGTGCTGCTCATGACGCCCGGACTCGCCTTCTTCTATGGGGGTCTCTCCCGCCGCAAGAACGTCGTGAACACCATGGTGATGGTGTTCGGCGTGCTCGGCATTGTCGGGGTGGTTTGGGTCGTGTGCGGATGGTCGTTCGCCTACGGCGGCGACGGGTCGCTGCCGTTCTTTGGCGGCTTCGACCAGATCGGGTGCTTGAGCGTCGTGAACGACATGGTGGCCGAGGCCGAGGGCACGCCCGATGCCTTCGCGGTGCTGTCCGGCCAGGGTGCGCTGGCCAATGACCCTGAGCTGGCAGCGGGCTACCCGGCCATCATCGACATCGTCTTCCAGATGGCCTTTGCCATGATCACCTGCGCCATCATTACCGGTGCGGTGGCCGGGCGCATGAAGTTCGGCGCCGTGTGCGCGTTCGTGGCCGTGTGGGTCGTCGTGGTGTACGCGCCGCTGGCGCATATGGTGTGGGGCGGCGACGGCTCGCTCATCGGCGACATGATCGGGGCCTTGGACTTCGCTGGCGGCGACGTGGTGCACATCTCCTCGGGCCTCACCGGACTCATCCTGTGCCTCATGCTGGGGCGTCGCAAGGGGTTCGCCGTGCTGTCCTACCGTCCCCACAACGTGCCGTTCGTGGCCCTGGGCGCGGCGCTTCTGTGGTTCGGCTGGTTCGGCTTCAATGCCGGCAGCGAGTTCGCGGCCGACGGCGTGGCCGGGCTCGCGCTGCTGAACACCGTGGCGGCCAGCGCGGCCGGCGTGCTTTCCTGGATGCTTACCGAGCGCATCACGGTGGGGAAGTGCACGCTCGTCGGCGCGGCGACGGGCCTGGTGGCCGGTCTTGTGGTCATCACCCCGGCGGCCGGGTTCGTGGAGCCCTGGGCGGCGATCGTCATGGGGCTGATCGTGAGTCCCATCGTGTATGTGGCCATCTCCCAGGCTAAGCGGCGCCTCGGCTACGACGACGCGCTGGACGCCTTCGGCTGCCACTGCGTCGGCGGCATCGTGGGCGGTATCCTCACGGGCCTGTTCTGCGTGCCCGGGCTCTCCTGGACCGAGCACGGCGGCCTGCTGTACACGGGCGACTGGTCGCTTCTGGGAGCGCAGGTGCTGGGCATTCTGGTGACTATCGCCTTCGTGGCCATCGCCGATGTGGTGTTCGGGCTCATCATCAAGGCGTGCTTTGCGGGCAGCCTGCGCGTGAGCGCTGAGGACGAGGCGGCGGGGCTCGACGTGGCCGTCCATGGCGAGTCGGCCTACCCGGCCTACCTGGGCCTGGACTAAAGGTTCCGTTCGCCCTGCGGGACGAACGGACCGGCCGACGCTGCGGATCCGACAGGCACCTGCCCTTGCCCCTTGTTTTGGGCTCGGCGTTGCGCGAAGGCAACTTGGCCCAAAGGCGGGGCAATTGCAGGCACCTGTCGGACCCTCGCTGACTTTGCCAAGAAAGTTGGATGGTGTAAATAGGAGGATATTATGAAACGAGTAACGGCTATTGTGCGGCCTGAGAAGATGGAGCCGCTGAAGGATGCCCTGTTCGCGGCCGATGTGAAGGGCATGACCATCTCGCAGGTGCACGGCTGCGGCGCCCAGCACGGCTGGAGCGAGTACGTGCGCGGCACCGAGGTGATGCTGAACATGGTGCCGAAGGTGAAGTTCGAGGTGGTGGTGGAAGACGACGCGGTGGACGCGCTGGTGGACACCATCGTGGGCGCCGCCCGCACCGGCGAGGTGGGCGACGGCAAGATCTTCGTGGCGCCCGTGGAGGAAGTGGTGCGCATCCGCACCGGCGAGCGGGGCGCGTCGGCGGTGTAGGCCAAGATGCGGTACAATTTCGCCGAAACAAGTTGCGAGAAAGGAACCGGCATGCACACCTACATTCCCCGCGGCGTCTGCTCCCGCCAGATCGATGTGGAGCTGGACGGCGACACCATCAAGAGCGTCCAGTTCACCGGCGGCTGCGATGGCAACTTGAAGGCCATCTCCAAGTTGGTGGCCGGCCAGAATGTCGACGACATCGTCGCCATGATGGAGGGTCACACCTGCGGGCGGCGCTCCACCTCCTGCGTCGACCAAATGACCAAGGCCATACGCGAGGCCCAGGCGAAGGACGCCGAGCAGGCGTAAGGTATCGGCTGTATGCCTAATCGCCCGAATGAGGCAAGTTCCAGGGCCCGGATGTTTCATCCGGGCCCCCTTTATGTCGTAAGCTAGCCTTTAAGCCAGGGTTGCAAGAGCTCGTCTGGGAAACGTGTTGTCACCAAGCGGCACGCTGATGAACGAGGCCGAGCACGGTGACGCGATCGGCCTCGTCCTCGTAGAAAGTAACGATATCGAAAGGTCCGCCGGGGATTTTGCGCACGCCTTCGCCGTACTCGTATGCAAGGGCGGCCGCCACGTCGGTCGACCCCATGCTGGGTATTGTGGGCAAGATCTCGATTACCCTGAGGATGTCATCGAGAACTTTGTCCGACAGAACGATCCCCAAATCCTCCTCGAAGCCCTCGGAGATGCGCACTTCGGCCATCAGAGCCCCCGCTTCTCGCGAATGCGGGCGACGAAACCATCGACATCGGTGGTGAAACGCCCCTCCTCGATATCGCGCTTGCCGCGTCGGAGAACGAATTCCATCTCCGCTTCGTAGCGAGCGTCTTCACGGGCTTGCTTGAGCTCTCGATCGAATATCTCTTCGGAGCAGAACACGTAAGCGCCGTTGCCGTTCTCGGTGATGTAGACGACTTGGCGATCGGCCACGTCCTTTACCTCGCGTTGGCGCGAGGCGAGGGCGGTAGACGAATAGATGGAGCCTTTGGGGGCAACCATGGCGTACCTCATTTCCTAGGATTTAGCTAGATTGATCATATCACGCTTTCAGTAGGAAATTCTACAAGATATCATATTGGTGATAAAAGGAAAGTTCCCTTATAGAAAAGGCCTTACAGCATCATGAACAGCTTGGCCAAGGCCCAGCCGATGAAGCCGCAGCAGGGGAAGGTGAGCACCCAGGCCCATACCATGCGGCGGGCGACGCCCCAGTTCACGCGGCGGAAGCTCTTGGAGGCGCCCACGCCCATGATGGAGGCGGTGGAGCAGTGGGACGTGGAGACGGGCATGCCGGTCATGGAGGCCACGAACAGCGTGATCACGGTAGAGATGGAGGCCGCCACGCCCTGGTACTTCTCCAGCGAGACCATGTCCATGGCCACCGATTTGATGATGCGCTTGCCGCCGAGCAGCGTGCCCAGAGACATTGCCGCCGAGCAGATGATCATGAGCCACAGGGGGAAGTCGGTGGCGTCGCTTGTCTCCATGCCGAAGGCGAGCGCGATGCCCAGAAGCCCGATGGACATGAACTTCTGCCCGTCCTGGGCGCCGTGGAGGAACGACAGCGCGCAGGCGCAGATGTCCTGCAGCACCATGCACACCTTGTTGCCGCGCTGGCGGTTGACGCGGGAGAAGAGAAACTCGATGATCTTGGTGGTCGCCATACCGAGGATGAAGCCGCCCACCAGCGAGAACACCATGCCGTAGATGACGAGCATCCACTCGGAGAGCACGACACCGGCCAGCCCGTTCAGCGCGATGGCCCCGCCGGTGACGCCGGCGATGAGCGAGTGGGACTTGCTGGCGGGGATGCCCCAGAACCAGCAGAAGACGCCCCAGCCGATAGAGCCTATCATGGCGGCTATGAGCGCGAGGAGCGCCTGGTGGGTGTTGCCGGAGAAATCGACCATGTTGAACATGGTGTGGGCCACGGCGGTGGAGATGTAGGTCATGCCCACCAGGCCCACGAAGTTGAACACGGCGGCCAGCGCGAGGGCGGCGCCGGGGGTGAGGCAGCGGGTGGAGACCGCGCTGGCGATGGCGTTGGGGGCGTCGGTGGCGCCCGAGATGATGGTCACGCCGATGACCAGCGCCAGAATGCCGAGCAGGACCGGATGGTCTCCTGCCTGCGAGAGGAACACCGAAAGAGTCAATTCCATGCCTGAGCCTTATCCCGATGAAGCCGACCGGACGCAAACGCACCTTCCTATTCTAGCGCAACGGCTGCACGCACGAAAGATGACCTTGCGAGTCAACTCAAATCCCGGGTGCGGCCGCACGGGCGTCGTGAGTCTGCGGGCGCCTTGTGGGCGCGCTGCGAAAAATGTCGGCACTCGGGGAAAATTCACAAGGAAGCGCGCGCGAGCGGTGCTATACTGGGCGGGCTTGCCGATAGGCGGCAAGTGTAAGTAACTGTTGGCCCCCGAGACATGTTTGTTGCACCGCGATCCTTGCTTCTGCAAGCGAACATGGTACGTATCAACCATCATGACGAAGGGTCCCCGATTTAGTTTTTGAAAGGGGTCCGTTTTGACCGAAATCAAGAACACCTCCGTGATCGACTTCTCCGACATCTCCGATGAGCAGATGAACGAGATGATCGACGGTACGCTGACCGAGTTCGACGAGGGCGATCTCGTCGACGGCACCGTCGTCAAGCTGGAGCACGACGAGGTGCTGGTGGACATCGGCTTCAAGAGCGAGGGCGTCATCCCGGCCCGCGAGCTGTCCATCCGCAAGGACGCCGATCCGTCCGACATCGTGAGCCTGGGCGACAAGATCGAGGCGCTGGTTCTTCAGAAGGAGGACAAGGACGGCCGCCTCATCCTCTCCAAGAAGCGCGCCGAGTACGAGCGTGCCTGGATTTCCGTCGAGGAGAAGTTCAAGGCCGGCGAAGTGGTCACCGGCGAGGTCATCGAGGTGGTCAAGGGCGGTCTTATCCTGGACATCGGCCTGCGCGGCTTCCTTCCGGCGTCTCTCGTGGACCTGCGCCGCGTGAAGGATCTGGACGCCTACCTGGGCACCGAGATCGAGGCCCGCGTCATCGAGATGGATCGCAACCGCAACAACGTCGTGCTGTCCCGCCGCGTTCTCTTGGAGGAGGGCCGCAAGAACGAGCGCGCCGAGATCCTCTCCAAGCTCTCCAAGGGCATGCGCCTCAAGGGCAACGTTTCCTCCATCGTGGACTTCGGCGCCTTCGTGGACCTGGGCGGCATCGACGGCCTGGTGCACATCTCCGAGCTGTCCTGGAACCATGTCAACCATCCCTCCGAGGTCGTCAAGGTGGGCGACGAGGTGGAGGTCGAGGTGCTCGACGTCGATCTGCAGCGTGAGCGCATCTCCCTCGGTCTCAAGCAGACCACGCCCGACCCGTGGATCCAGCTGGTGGAGAACTACCCGGTGGGCACCATCGTCGACGGCAAGGTCACCAAGATCGTGCCCTTCGGCGCCTTCGTCGAGCTGGGCGACTCCATCGAGGGCCTGGTGCACATCTCCGAGATGGCCGGCCGCCACATCGACACCCCGGCGCAGGTCGTGCATGCGGGCGACGATGTGAAGGTGAAGGTCATGGAGATCAACCCGGATCGCCGCCGCATTTCCCTGTCCATGAAGGCTGCTGCCGAGGAGCTCGGCTTCGAGATCGACGTGGACGAGTCGGTGCAGGCCGAGGAGAAGCCGGCCCGCCGCAAGAAGGACGAGGCTCCGGCCGAGGCCGAGGTCGTCGAGGTGGAGACCGTCGACGCCGAGTAGCCTCTACGGGTTCGTGCGACTGCGAACGACCAGTGACTTTTCAAAGGCCGCTCTTCGGAGCGGCCTTTCTCGTGTATGATGGTAGCGGAAGTTTTGCAGGGCAATCCCGTAGGGGGCGACCTTGGTCGCCCCTCCCGAGCGGTGAGGTTTCTCAGTCTGGGAGGGCAGACCAAGGTCTGCCCCTACGGATCGCTTCTGTGGGATGTTGGAGAACCCGGGGCGGTGCGCCGGGGTAACCCGGAAGGGGAGGTTCGCATGAAGAAGCTGTTTCTCATCGGCGGCATGGGCGCCGGCAAGTCCACGGCGCGCAAGGCGCTCACCGACGAGGGCCTGGCTTGGATCGATCTCGATCAGGTGGGGCACGAGGTGCTCATGTGGGATACGGTGAAGGACGACTTGCGCGGCGCGTTCGGCGATGACATCTTCGATGAGAACGGGGAAGTGGTGCGCAGCGCCCTGGCCGCCAAGGCCTTCGCGACGCCGGCCGCCACGCGCAAGCTGAACACCATCACGATGCCCCGCATCGAGGAGCGCTACACCGATCTCATCGACGGCTTCGAGGCCGAGGGCAAGCCTGCCGTGGTGGTGGAGTACTCGGTGTTCCGCAACCGCCAGAGCTCGCTGGCCTACGGGGCCGATGTCGTCATGGCCGTGCTGGCGCCGCTGGAGACCCGCATCGAGCGCGCCGTGAAGTCGGGCTTTTCCGAGGAGGACGTGCGTGCCCGCATCGCTCGCCAGATCACCGACGCCGACCGCATCGAGGCCTCGGATGTCGTCTTCAACAACGACGGTACCCCCGAGGAGCTGCGCAACGAGGTTATCTCCTGGTGGAGCGGGTATAAGAAGACGATCTAGCGGGATGTATTCTCAGATTTTAGCGAAGGCCCTGAGAGCGCTAGTTCTCGGGGCCTTGCTTTGGCTGCATGAAGGTAGCGATGAATTCTCTGGCGCGCTCATCCTTGGCTTGCGCAATTAGGTCTTCTGCGCTTAAGCCTTCTGGCCATGGCTTGGAGAAAGCCGCTCTTTCGGCAATCCTCTGGTCTGCTCCCTTGAGTTTATCAAGTTTTCGAGCTATCTGTTCGTCTTCTTCTCTCACGATTACCACAGTCCCAGCAGATGTTGCATTCCGAGGCTGGCACCTGCTATGCAGATCCAGCAGATGAGGCCCATGAGGATGGGCTTGCCGCCGGATTTCACGAGCTTCACGAGATCGGTGTTCAGGCCGATGGCGGCCATGGCCATGATGATGAAGAACTTGGAAAGCGTCTTCAGCGGCGCGAACGCCGCCGCGTCGGCACCGGCGGCCACGGCGATGGTGGTGATGATGCTGGCCACGAGGAAGAACAGGATGAACATCGGGAAGGCGCGCTTCAGCGAGAAGTTGCCGAGGCCGTCGGCGCCCTCCTTGCGGGCCATGACGATGCCGAGCACGAGCGTGATGGGGATGATGGCGAGCGTTCGCGTGAGTTTCACGATGGTGGCGTCGTCCAGGGCGTTCGAGCCGGGGCGCATGCCGTCCCAGGCAGCTGCGGCGGCGGTGACCGACGAGGTGTCGTTCACGGCGGTGCCGGCGAATAGGCCGAAGCCCTCGTTGGACATGCCGAGCATGCCTCCCAGAGTTGGGAAGATGAGCGCCGCCACCACGTTGAACAGAAAGATGACCGAGATGGCCTGGGCCACCTGCTCGTCTTTGGCGCGGATGACCGGGGCCGTGGCGGCGATGGCCGACCCGCCGCAGATGGACGAGCCCACGGCGATGAGCGTGGCGATGGCGGAATCCACGGACAGCACGCGGTAGAGGATATAGCCCACGATGAGCGCCGTGGCGATGGTGGTGAGGATGATGGGCAAGCTCTCGGCGCCTACGGCCGCGATCTGGGCGAGGTTCAGCCCGAAGCCCAGCAGGATGACCGCGTACTGCAGCACCTTCTTCGCCGTGAAGGCGATGCCGTCCTGCACGGTGCCGCGCGCGGGCTGCTTCCACCAAAGGGCGATGACCATGCCGATGAGGATGGCGAACACCGGGCCGCCCACCACGGGCAGCGCCTCGCCGAGAAACCAGCAGGGGATGGCGATGGCGGCGCACAGGCCGATGCCGGGGGCCACGTTCTTCATGTTCGCCACGATGAGCTCCTCACGTCACGAGATGTCAACAGCGATTGCAGAGTATAGCACTCATGGTTGGACGGATCGTGAACTTTAAGCGAACATCTGTTCATTTATTGGGGAAGGTGCTAGACTGTTCTCCTTATAGCGAATTACTGTGAGAGGAGGGACGCGCGTGTCCACTCATCTTTCCAATATAGAAGGTATGGAAATGGCGGGGAAGCTGCCCGAGGTGCGGCTGGCGAACACGCCGTTCAAGGTGGTCTCGCCCTTCGAGCCGTCGGGAGACCAGCCCGAGGCCATCGCCGCGCTCGCGAAGGGCGTGGAGGATGGTCTGCGCTACCAGACGCTGCTCGGCGTCACCGGTTCGGGCAAGACGTTCACCATGGCCAAAACCATCGAGGCGGTGCAGAAGCCCACACTCGTCATGGCACCGAACAAGACGCTCGCCGCCCAGCTGGCCGCCGAGTTGAAGGAGTTCTTCCCGGATAACGCCGTGGTGTACTTCGTCAGCTACTACGACTACTACCAGCCCGAGGCCTACGTGCCCTCATCGGACACCTTCATCGAGAAGGACGCCTCCATCAACGAGGAGGTGGAGAAGCTGCGCCATGCGGCGACCTCGGCTCTGCTCTCGCGGCGGGATGTCATCGTGGTGGCATCGGTGAGCTGCATCTACGGTATCGGCTCGCCGATGGACTACGCCGGCATGGCAGTGTTCGTCGACAAGCAGAAGGAGATGGACCGCGACGAGGTCATCCACGAGCTCATCGACATCCAGTACGACCGCAACGATTACGAGCAGAAGCGCGGCACCTTCCGCGTGCGGGGCGATGCGCTGGACGTGTTCCCGCCCTACGCCGACCATCCCATCCGCATCGAGTTCTGGGGGGACGAGATCGAGTCCATCGACGAGATCGACCAGGTCACCGGCGAGGTGCTGAACTCCTACGAGGCGCTGCCCATCTGGCCGGCTTCCCACTACGTTACGGCGCGCCCGAAGATGGACAAGGCCCTCGGCACGATTCAGGACGAGCTGCGCGAGCGCCTTATGCAGTTCAAGGAAGAGGGGAAGCTCCTGGAGGCCCAGCGCCTGGAGATGCGCGTGAACTACGACTTGGAGATGCTGGAGACCATGGGATTTTGCTCCGGCATCGAGAACTACTCGCGGCATCTGGACGGCCGCGCGCCGGGCGAGCCGCCCTACACCCTCATCGACTACTTCCCGAAGGACTTCCTCTGCATCATCGACGAGTCCCACGTCACGGTGCCGCAGATCCGCGGCATGCACGAGGGCGACCGCTCCCGCAAGATCACCCTGGCCGAACACGGCTTCCGTCTGCCCAGCTGCCTGGACAACCGCCCCTTGCGCTTCGACGAGTTCGAGGAGCGCATTCCGCAGTTCATCTACGTATCGGCCACGCCGGGCGACTACGAGGAGCGCGTGAGCCAGGCGAAGGTGGACCAGGTCATCCGCCCGACGGGCCTTCTGGACCCGGAGATCGTCGTGCGCACGAGCGCCAGCCAGATCGACGACATCATCGACGAGGCGAAGGAGCGGGCTGCGCGAAACGAACGCGTGCTCATCACGACGCTCACGAAGAAGATGGCCGAGGATTTGACCGACCATTTGCTGGATCAGGGCGTGAAGGCGCGCTACATGCACTCGGACATCGCCACCCTGGAGCGCACGGAGATCCTGCGCGATCTGCGCCGCGGCGAGTTCGACGTGCTCGTGGGCATCAACCTTCTGCGCGAGGGGCTCGACTTGCCCGAGGTGTCGCTCGTGGCCATCCTGGATGCCGACAAGGAGGGCTTTCTGCGCAACCACCGCTCGCTCATCCAGACCATAGGCCGCGCGGCGCGCAACGTGTCCGGCCAGGTCATCATGTACGCCGACCGCATCACCGATTCCATGCGCCGGGCCATCGACGAGACGCGCCGGCGCCGCGACATCCAGATGGCCTACAACGAGGAGCACGGTATCAAGCCCCAGACCATCCGCAAGGCCATCAACGACATCATGGGCTTCATCACCGAAGACGTGGAGGGCACCACCGCCGAGCAGGTGAACAAGGAGCTGGCAGAGCTTTCCCGTGAAGAGGTCCTGCGGCTCATCTCGTCCATGGAGGACGACATGGCCGCCGCGTCCCGCGACATGGATTTCGAGGAGGCGGCGCGCCTGCGCGACCAGGTGGTAAAGCTGAAGAGCACCGTGGAGGACAAGTCCGAGGAAGACGTGCTGAAGGATTTGAAGAAGGGCGCGCGCAAGGGGAGCGCCTACGGCAACCGCAAGCACGCCGCCTACGGGTCGTCGCGCGCGAATTAGGGCCCGATGCCCGGGCGCCTCGCCGCTATCGCGGGCGCCTTTCGGCGCGGGGCGCCCCGACAGGTTGACGAGACGCGTTCAATTTTCGTGGAACTCTTGAGGATTGCGAACTTTACGGAAATGTAAGCTGCTCTGCTGTGGACGTTCTGGCGCTTCGTCGTATAATCGCGAGAAAGCTCCTGCACCACCTGAAGTACTTCCAAAGGAATAAAGCGATGCCCGATCAGCCCGCCTCCCACGGTTCGAACAACCCCCGCAACAATCCGCGACAGCACAAGAAGCCCACGCGCCGCCATCCGGGTGCTCCTGCGCCGACTTCGGTTCCCCATGCCCATGGGGCCGCGGCGCCGCAGCCGCAGTCGACGGCCGCCCCGTCGGGGTATCAGGTCCAGCCGGCACCGCAGGCGCCGACTCTCCAGCAGGAGTCGGTTGCGCCCCGCGAGCAGCCGGCCGCTGCCGCCCAGCCGCAGGATCCGCGCCTTCGCGAGGCGCAACCCTATCAGCCGCATGACTATCAGCCGCCCCAGCCCCAGCCCCAGCCGCATCAGGCATCGTCGCCGCACGGCTACGCGGGCTATGCGGCCCAGGTGCCTCCGCGGGTCGTCCCGGCCACCAAGGCCGATGGCCAGGTGGCTCCCTATGCCGACATGGGGCGCTACAAGAAGAAGGGCAAGAAGAAGGCGAGCGTCGTCTCCGTTATCGTCTCCGTGGTCATTCTGGCCGTCATCGGCGTGGGGGTGTACCTGTATTTGAACCCCCTGCAGTTCAACGTGACGGTCAACGGCATGACGCGCACGGTGGATCGGGGCACGACCTTGAACGACATGATCGCCGAGGGCGTGGTCTCTCCGAAGCCGGGAAACCTGCTCGCGGTCGATGGGGAGGTTTTGGAAGAGGGGGGCGGTGCCGCCTTTGCCGGCACGGTCAACGGCAACGAGGTGACCGACGGCGCGACCGAGCTGCACAAGGGCGATGTCGTTCAGCTGGACGACGGCGCCGACGCGACCGAGGACTATGATGTCACCACCGAGGAGATGCCCCCGGGCCAGGTGGAGCTGGGCGAGGGGGCCATCCACGTGTACGTGCCCGGCGAGCCGGCCCAGGTGGAGACGCGCACGGGCAAGGTATCGGGCAAATCCGTGCAGGAGACGGTGAAGGAGGGCTCCGACAACGTCTATCTGAAGTACAACGCGAACACGAACGGCGAGAAGGTCATCGCGCTGACCTTCGACGACGGCCCGTGGCCCACGACGAGCGAGCTGCTCGACGTGCTGAAGGAGAACGACGCCGTGGCGACGTTCTTTACCATTGGTGAGCAGATATCCGATAAGACCGATTACGTGGAGACGATCCAGCGCATGGCGGCCGAGGGGCACCAGATCGGCACCCATTCCTACGACCATGCGGCCACCGGCGGCGGCAATGGCGTGGACATGACGCGCCAGAGCCCGGAAAAGCAGATCGAAGAGGTGCAAATGGGCCAGCAGGCCATCGCGGACGCGACGGGCAGCGAGGCGTCTAAGGTGTTCCGCTCGCCGGGCGGCAACTTCCACGACGAGATCATCTGGAATCTGCAACCCTATATCACGAGCGAGATCGGCTGGAACGTGGACACGGAGGACTGGCGGCGACCGGGCGCCGATGCCATAGCGGAGCGCCTGCTGTCGGTGAAGCCGGGGGATGTCGTGCTCATGCACGACGGCGGCGGCGATCGCAGCCAGACGATCGAGGCGCTCAAGATCGCCCTGCCGCAGCTTAGGGCCGAGGGCTACAAGTTCGTGACCATCGACCAGCTTCTGGCCTACGACGATGCCAAGGCGCTCGCCCAAGAGCTGGCCTCTCAGCAGGCAGCCGAATAGCGGTATCTCTGCGAAAAACTTGTCGGATAATCTTCGTAGGGGGCGACCTTGGTCGCCCCTTGTCGCGAGCATGGCCATTGTCGGGAGGGCAGACCAAGGTCTGCCCCTACGGGCGGGGGTGCGAATCGGCCGTTGCTGATGGTAGCGGCCGATCTGTGCGGAAGCGCCGGGTTACTGCCTGAGGAGCTCGCGGGCGTGGGCGAGGGAGGTCTCGGTGGCGGTGCCCGATAGCAGGCGCGCCACTTCGGCCACGCGCGCATCGCCCGTGACGGGGGCGAGGATGGTTTCGGGCACGTCGCCGGCGGTCTTCGTCACCGTGTAGTGAGCGTCGGCGAGCACGGCGACCTGGGCCAGGTGCGTGATGGCGATGACCTGATGGCTGCCCGCGAGCTCGGCCAGCACGGTGGCGAGCGCATTGGCGGTGCTGCCGCCCACGCCGGCATCCACTTCGTCGAAGACAAGCGTCTCGGTTCCGTCCTTCGCGCCCAAGGCCACCTTGATGGCCAGCATGACGCGGCTGATCTCGCCGCCGGAGGCGATGCGGGCCAAGGGGCGCGGCTGCATGGAGGCGCCGGGCTTGAACTCGAAGACGACGCTCGCGCTGCCCGCGGCGCTCCAGTTTTCGCGGGGCAGCGGCTCCACCGTGCACACCAGCGCCGCCGTTCCCATCTCCAGACGCCCGAGCACCTCGTTGACCGCCGCCGCGAACTGCGGGGCCGCCTCGGCGCGGGCGGCATCGTAGGCGGCCGCCGCTTCGGCCAGGACGCTCTCGGCCGCTTTCAGCGCCGCCTCGGCGCGGGCCAGGTTCTCATCGGCGTCGTCGATGAGGCCGACGAGGGCCGCTGCCGCGTCCCAGCGCTCGAAGACGGCTTCCATGGTGGGGCCGAAGGAACGCATGAGACCCATGAGCTGCCCCATGCGCTCCTGGGCCGCAGCCAAAGACTCGCCGTCGAAATCGATGGCGTCGCAATAGCCGGCCATATCTCGGGCGACGTCCTCCACAACGAAGCATGTTTCCCTCAGCGTTGTGGCGAAGGGCGCCAGCGACTCGTCGGCCCGGGAGGCCTCCTCGATGAGCGAGATGGCCGTGTTCAGGGCGTCCAACGCCCCGCCGTCGCCGGAGAGCGCCTCGGCGGCTCCGTGGGAGTTGCGGGCGAGCACCTCGGCGTGCTCGGCCCGGGCGAGCCAGTCGCGCGTTTCCTCGTACTCGCCGCCCTCGGGGTTCACCGCCTCTATCTGCTGCAGCGTGAAGCGGGCCTCCTCCAGCTGCGTGTTGGAGGCGCTCGCCGTTGCCCTCATCTCTTCCAGGGCCGCCTCGGCGGCGCGGGCATCGGCGAGGGCCTCGCGAAAGGCCGCCCCTACGGTGCTTTCCAGATCGGCCCAACCATCGAGGATGCGGCCGTGCTCCGCCGGCTTCAGCAGCGATTGGTACTCGTGCTGTCCGCAGAGCTCCACCAGCGGCCCCACCGTGCGCGCGAGCTCTGACACGCTGGCCATGGTTCCGTTGATGGTGGCGCGACTGCGCCCGTCGGCGCTGACCTTGCGCACTGCGACGAGCTCATCGGCGGCGGGATCGGAAGGGAACAGGCGCCCCCGCACCTCGGCGTTTTTCGCCCCCTCGCGCACGTAAGAGCTGTCGGCGCGCTCGCCGACGAGCAGCTTCACGGCGCTGACGAGCGCCGTCTTTCCGGCGCCCGTCTCGCCGGTGAGGACGGTGAGACCGGGGGAGGGGGAAAGGGAGGCCTCGCGGATGAGGGCCACGTCCTTCACTTGGATTTCGTCGATCATGGTTCCCCGCTAGAAGTCGATGACGTCGAAGACGATGCCCTGCTCCGCCTCAAGCACGCTGAACAGCTCGTCGGGAGCCACGCGGCGCACGGCCCGGGAGACGGATACCTCGCCGCCATGGGTGACGATGAAGTCGGCCTGCAGCTTGCGGGCGCAGGACTCGGTGAGGGCCGCGCGATAGGGCAGCCCCTCGTGCTCCAGGGCGAAGCGCACATCGGGGCCGTCGATCGAGCACACAGACAGAAACGCCATGGCCGAGCGCAAAGCCGAGCGGGCGTCGTGGTCGGATAGGGCCTCGGCGAGGGCGGCGCGCACCTCTCCGAAGGCCTCGGCGGAGACCCACAGCTCCGCGGCCCCGGCCAGCTCCATGGCATGGAGCTTCACCCAGGCGGCGGCGGTGCTCTCGCGCTCGCCGATGAAGTCGAGCAGAACGTCGCTATCGATGAGCAGGCGCATGGCTATTCTCCTTCCCTGGTTGCGGGCGCGCCGTCGCGGGCCTCCCAGAACGACGCCGGTACGGGGCGCGTGGCCTGGCGCAAGCGGAAGCGCAGCTCGTTGGCCTGGGCGTCGGTGAGGGTGATGCGCAGAGGAGATTCTCCCCGTTGCGCATCGGGCAGCTCGCCGGTGGCAAGTACGTAATCGTAGGCGGCGTTCACCAGCTCGGTGGGGGACGAGCCGATGGACCGCAGCTTCGCGTTCACCTGGTCGCGGATTTCCAGGGGCACTCGGGCCGTTACCATGGCGTGCATGGCCGCTCCTTTCTCTTACTTTTGGCGCAGTATAACGGAACACCGAACAAATTGCAATAATAATACGAACAAGTATTTGCATTATGGTCAAAAAGTGTTATGCTCCATGGACAAGGAGTCGACGGCTCGTGTCTTTTTCGGCAAGACGCTTGCCTCGGTCGGTCGATTTGGGGAAGATGGAGCGATGCAGCGCACCGGTCGGCATGTTCGCCCGGGGCAAGCTGCGGCGTAATGGCAGAACGGAAGGGAAACCTTGGCACAGCGAGCGTTCGGAAAAGGAAAAGCGACGAGGGTCTTTCTCGCCCTGTTGCTCGCCTTCTCCCTCGTCGGCATCGGCGCGGTTCCGGCTGCGGCCGATCCTGCCGACGACACTCAGGCTGCCGTGGATGCGGCGCAGGCCACGCTGGATGAGGCCGAATCCCGCATGGCCCAGATCAATAGCGAGTACGAGCAGCTCACCGCCGAGGTGGCCGAGCTGCAGACCAAGATCGACGAGACGGCGGCGGCGGCCATGGAGGCCCAGCAGGCCATGCTCGAGGGGCGCGCGGCTTTAGGCCAGGTGGCCGTGGGCGAGTACCGCGACGGCAGTTCCATGGGGCTTTTGGGCCTCATCCTTGATTCGAAGAACTTCGACGAGCTGCTCCGCAACATGGAGTACGTCACTCAGATCATGTCCTATCAGGCCGACGAGGTGGCCGAGCAGAAGGAGCGCAAGCGCGCCTTCGACGACGTGAGCGACGAGCTGAACGTCCAGAAGAACGAGCAGGAAGAGGCGTTGGCGGCCCAGGAGGCCAAGCGCGCCGAGGCCCAAAGCGTCGTGGAGGACGCCACGGCCCGCCTGGAGGGCGCTCAGGAGGAGCACGCGGCCCGTCTGGCTGAGCTCGCCGCTCAGGCCGAGGCCCTGCGCAAGCAGGAAGAGGAGGCCGCCGCTGCGGCGGCCGCGGCCGTGCAGGAGAGCCCCGACGCCAATACGGGCGATCGCGAGCCGGTCGTCTCCGACGACGAGGGCCCTTCCGATAACGGCGGCTCGTCGGGTAGCTCTGGCGATTCCGGCAGCTCAGGATCATCGGGGAATTCCGGCAGCTCCGGCGGCTCCGGCAACGGGGGCGGATCCGGCGGCTCGTCGGAGGAAGGGTGGCTTTCAGGCGTGGCCTCGGCCTACGGCGGCAGCACTGATCCGAACACGCCGAACCCCGGCACCACGTCCACCGGCGCCGTCTGCGACGACAACTCCATGGGCGTGGCGGTGCCCAAATCGATGCCGAACTACCGCAGTTATTTCGGACGTACGGTGGAAATCGTCTATGGCGGTCAGACCGTGTATGCCACGGTGAACGACTGCGGCTCCATGGGCGGCGGTTCCCGCGTCCTCGATCTGCAGCCGGGCGTGTGGAAGGCCTTCGGCTTCTCCAGCTGCCGCGCCTGGGGCCTGCGCACCGTCAAGTACCGCTTCCTGTAGGGCGCCTCGCCGCGCCACTGGAGCGCCGCGCCTCTTCGCGGCTCGCCGGAGCCCGCTTCCCGTCTGCCTCCGCGCGCCCGCGGCCCGCTTCCCGTCTGTCGGGCGCGGGAAAGTTCTGCGCTCGCTCCGCCTCGAAGTGCGCTATACTGTGGCGTTACATGCGATGACGAAGACAGCGGACGCGCGTCACGGTCGCCAGAGAAGGGCTTCACCGGCTGAGAGAGCCCGACCCTCTGAGTGCGTCTTATTCCCTTCCGAGCAGCATTCCCGAACGCGAACGCCCACCGGCGAGGCGACCAGTAGGGGTGCCGGGTGCTCCCGTCACAGAGCGCGAACAAGCGGGCGACGCCGCACTGCGATTCCCTTCGGGTCGCTGAAGCGTTGCCAACCGAGGTGGTACCGCGAGAGCCTTCTCCCGTCCTTGGATTCCTGGTAAGCCGCAAGCGGCCCCAGGCGGGACGGAAGAAGGCTCTTTTTTGTTGGCTCGAGAAGAAAGGCGAACCTTATGGCAATCGCAGAGGAGTTGGCGGCGCTGCGCGAGCGCACCTTGGCCGAAATCGCCGCGGCGGACACGTCGGCGGCGCTCGAGGCGGTGCGCGTGGCGGTGCTGGGCAAGTCCGGCACGCTGACCGGGTATTTGAGATCCATGGGCCAGGTGCCCGCTGAAGAGCGCGCGAGCGTGGGCAAGGCCGTGAACGCGGCCCGCGTGGAAGTGGAAGAGGCGCTGGCCGCCCGCAAGGCGGCACTCGATGCCGCCGAGCTTGAGGCGGCCATGGGGGCGGCGGCCGTGGATGTGACGCTGCCCGGCCGCGCCCAGCAGGTGGGTACCCGCCATCTCATCAACGGCATCATCGATGAGGTGTCCGACATCTTCTTGGGCCTGGGCTACAAAGTGGTGGAAGGCGAGGAGATCGAGACCGACTACTACAACTTCACGGCCCTGAACGCCCCGGCCGATCATCCGAGCCGTTCCATGCAGGACACCTTCTACGTGCACGACCTGTCCGGCGACACCTCGCGGGTGCGCGGCGAGTCCGACGTGCTGCTGCGCACCCAGACCTCCGGCGTGCAGGTGCATGTCATGGAGGACTGGGATCTGCCCATCTACATGATCGCCCCGGGCAAGGTGTACCGCCGCGATGTGGCCGACCCGTCGCATCTGCCGCAGTTCCACCAGATTGAGGGGCTCGTGGTGGATCGCGGCATCACCTTCGGCGACCTGAAGGGTACCCTCGACTACGTGTGCAAGCAGATCTTCGGGCCCGAGCGCAAGACGCGCTTCCGCGCCCACTACTTCCCGTTCACGGAGCCCTCGGCCGAGGCGGACGTGAGCTGCGGCATCTGCCACGGCGAGGGTTGCCGCATGTGCAAGGGCACCGGCTGGATCGAGATCTTGGGCTGCGGCATGGTGGACCCGAACGTGCTTTCCATGAGCGGCATCGACCCGGAGGAGTACTCGGGGTTCGCTTTCGGCATGGGGGTGGAGCGCATCGCCTGCCTGAAGTACGACGTGCCGGATTTGCGTATGCTTTTGGAAGGCGACATGCGGTTCTTGCGGCAATTTTAGTTGTAGCTCTGCCGGGGTCGGGCTTCCGAGTAGTGCTCAGTCGCTCAGACAGTCCTCGCTCGGCGGAAATGCCCACTGGGCATTTCC
>ERZ773162.122-NODE-122-length-100726-cov-11.148772_pt1 | contig 100726 bp, 97 predicted proteins | sample MGYA00511113_ERZ773162 | MGnify/ENA primary metagenome ERZ773162 (study PRJEB29015, sample SAMEA2737807) | human gut metagenome | biome: human gut; feature: human-associated habitat; material: faeces | place: China | collected 2012 ... | reverse complement strand
AAACGCTGAAGGCATCTAAGCGTGAAGCCCCCCTCAAGATGAGATATCCCATTCGAAAGAAGTAAGACCCCTTGAAGACGACGAGGTAGATAGGGCAGGGGTGGAAGTGCCGTAAGGCATGGAGCTGACTGTTACTAATCGGTCGAGGGCTTGACCTGAATGGTTGTGTTCACAAAAAATGGAATGATAGATGTGTAGTGTATGCGGTTTTGAAGGTATATCGGAAAAGCCATCGGAGAGATCCGATGGCTTTTTGTAATTATTTTCCGCAAAATACTTGTTTTTCGAAAAAGATTGTGTTATAGTAACGATTGTCAGGAAAAGATTCCTGAGGTATTCCTCGATAGCTCAATGGTAGAGCATTCGGCTGTTAACCGAAGGGTTGTTGGTTCGAGCCCAACTCGGGGAGCTAAGATGAAGAAGCGATACAGAAATGAGAAATCATAACTGTATCGCTTTTTTGATGTCTGTAGCCATTAAGAAACGCCATCTAACATTTTGACGGTTTTCCATAACATTTCTTCCTGTTCATGGAAGAAAGATTTCGTTATAATAAAATCAGACAGATCACGGAACATGTGCAGAGTCAGGAGTCGTGTCAAGGCGGAACTTTTTCCGATAGGCGCTTGGCGTCATGCCCTGCTTCTGGCGGAAGGCTTTGGTAAAAACTTCGGCATTCTGGTAACCACAGGAAAAAGCGACCGTTTCGATGGAGAGATCCGTATACGATAAAAGCTCGAGCGCACGCGTGATCCGGCAGGAAGAAAGATAGTCCTGCGGTGAGGTATGGAGATATTTCTGAAACAGGGTATAAAGGTAACTTCGGTTGATGCAGACATATCTGGCAATATCCGAGACAAGGATTTCATTGGAATAATTATTTCGGATAAACTCAACGGCTTTTTCCACGTAAAGATTGCCGCTCTCCCGTGCAGAAGGATCGGCAAGCGTGATTTCGCGGGAAAGAATTGAGAAAAACTGGTACAGACAGCCTTCCAGAAGATACTGGTCCGAGGTGTCATAGGTATTGTGCTTCTGCATCTGAAACAAGAGGGACTGCAGTTCACCGGAAAAACTGCACTGGTAGACAGGGTGCTCCTCGGAAAGACCGAGTTCCTGTACATAAGAGGCAGCTTTTTCGCCGTCAAAACCGATCCAGAGATAGGTCCAGGGATCATCCGCATCGGCTTCATAGTAGGTGCGGACATTTGGCATCAGGAAAAAGCCCTGTCCGGCGGTTAAGCGGTAAGTGCGGTTTCCGATGGTAAAAGTGCCTTTCCCGGAAATAATATAGTGGATCACGTAATTGGGGCGGACAGCCGGGCCGTAGCTGTGGAACGGCTGGCAGGCTTCGTAGCCGCAGAAGCAGAGATAAAGATCCGAAAATTTATGCTTTGGGACAGGAAGTGTCCAGGAAGTTTCCATAAGTATACCTCACAAAATGAATCATCAGAAAAGCTGGAATGTCACAAAGGATGAGATTCCGAAATATCAGTAAAATTATATCGTGTTTTGCAGGATACTGCAAGATGCCGCAGGAGGAGGAAATCATGGCAATCAAAGTAAGTGAAAATGGACGGTTATTTACCCTCCAGACAAAAGACAGCAGTTACCAGATGTTCGCAGATGACAAAAATGTGCTTCTGCATCTCTACTATGGAGAAAAAATCGGTGAGGAAAATCTTTCCGGTCTGATTTTCTGTACGGATATGGGATTTGCAGGAAATCCGGAGGAGGCAGGTATTAACCGGAAATATTCTCTTGATACACTCCCGCAGGAAATTCCGGGAAGTGGTGTCGGTGATTTCCGTGATGATATGATTGAGATCCGCCACGCGGACGGCAGCTTTGCAGCAGATTTCCGTTTCGATTCGTACGAAATTCTGGATCATTCCTATGCCATTCCGGGAATGCCGGCGTTGTACGATACAGAGGAAGAAAAAGGTGAGACTCTTGTTATTACAATGACGGAGAAGGCTTCCGATATTGTTCTGAAGCTGTTTTACGGTGTATTTGAAAAGGAAAATGTGATTACGAGAGCGGCAAGACTCGAAAATCACGGAGAAACGGCGATTGAGCTGGAAAAAATGCTGTCTTTCAGCATGGATCTGATGTATGAAAATTATGAGATGATCTATTTCTCGGGTCGTCATGCGATGGAGCGTACGGCGGAGCGGATTCCGGTGCAGCATGCAAAAGTCGAGATCGGAAGCACCCGTGGTACATCGAGCCATCATTACAATCCGGCTGTGATCCTCTGCGAGGAGGGTGCGGGTGAGACACACGGTTCCTGCATCGGCGCATGCCTCGTTTACAGCGGAAACTTTGTTGCGGCAGCACAGAAGGATCAGAAAAATCAGACCCGTTTTCAGATGGGTATTCATCCGACCAATTTCTGCTTCCATCTGGAAAAAGGAGAGGCGTTCGATACCCCGCAGGCAATCTTAAGCTATTCCGGAACCGGTCTTACCAAACTGTCACAGCAGTATCATGAGATCATCCGCGAGCATATCTGCCGCGGCGCATACAAGCATGCCAAACGACCAATTCTGATCAACAACTGGGAAGCAACCTATTTTGATTTCAACGAAGAAAAAATTCTGAAAATTGCAGAGCAGGCGCAAAAGCTTGGCATTGAGATGCTGGTGCTTGACGATGGCTGGTTTGGAAAACGAGAGGATGATAACAGTGGTCTCGGTGACTGGTTCGTCAACGAGAAAAAGATGAACGGCTCCATGGCGCAGCTTGCAGAAAAAATTCACAAGATGGGCATGAAATTCGGTCTCTGGTTTGAGCCGGAGATGATTTCCGAGGACAGTGATCTTTACCGTGCACATCCGGATTGGGCATTTGCAATTCCTGGCCGTGTGCCGAACCACAGCAGAAATCAGCTTGTACTTGATATGACGCGTGAGGATGTGCGTGAGTATCTGCTGGAGCGTCTGACAACCATCGTTCATGATGCAAAGATTGATTATGTCAAATGGGATATGAACCGCAGCGTCTGCGATGTTTACAGCCATGTGGCAGCACAGAGCCGGAACGGAGAGCTGTATCACCGCTATGTGCTCGGTGTTTACGATTTGATGGAAAGATTCCTTGCCGCATGCCCGAATCTGCTGCTCGAGGGCTGCAGCGGAGGAGGCGGAAGATATGATGCCGGTATGATGTATTATTCCCCGCAGATCTGGTGCAGCGATAATACCGATGCGATCAACCGTCTTTCCATCCAGTACGGAAGCTCGTTCTTCTATCCGATCAGCACCGTCGTCTCCCACGTTTCGGTATGCCCGAACCATCAGACCGGCCGTGTGACACCGTTCCGGACAAGAGGCGATGTGGCGCTGGCAGGAAGCTTTGGATATGAGATGGATCTGAATAAGATTTCAGAGGAAGAAAAAGAGATGGTAAAAGAGCAGGTTGCTGCGATGCATGAATATTACGAGCTCACACACGAAGGCCTGTATTACCGTCTGACCGGACTGAAAAAACAGGATTTCATGGCATGGGAGTTCGTGGCAAAGGATCAGAGCCGCGCACTGCTTACGATCGTAAAGACTGACGCAGAAGGAAATATGCTTCCGGTTCACACGAAAGTGTGCAGCCTTGCAGAGGATAAGCTGTACCGCTGCAGTCTGGACGGTGAAATCCGCTCGGGCCGTACCTGGAACCGTGCGGGGCTGACCCTGCATCAGGTGCTGGGAGAGTATGAGAGTATCCGGGTCGAATTTACAGAAGTAAAATAAAAAAGATAAGAAAAATCTTCAACTGGATTTGAGAGGGAGGGAACCTCAATCTGGTTGGAGATTTTTTTGCATAAAGAAAATCAAAGCAGGAGGGAAGGAACGTACTCTTTACAGTGCAAAAATAGTTGTGATACAATAAGCAAAAGAAGTTTTCTGACAGAAAATAAAGACGGAACTGTCAAGAAAGGAAATTGTACATGAGAAACAGAAAAAACTGTTTAGCTGTTCTTCTGATGACAACTATTGTGGTAATGGGATGTGGAAATCAGCAGGTGGAAAAGGAGAATCCATCGGCTGTCTCCGAAAGAGCATCCAATGTCCAGGATGAGTCAGAAGATGGTGAAAAAGAGTTTCTTTCTACATACCAGAATATTATAATCACACTTCCAGAAGGCTGGAATGTAATGAGAGATGAAAAAATCCAATGCAGTTTCATATCGGAAGATGGAGAAAGTCTTGAGATATCGTATCGGGAAGGAATGGCAAAAGTGATACTTATGGATTTTCCGGAGGACGAAGAGAGCGCTGAAAATTTGCTCTATCCGAATGAAATAACAGGGGAAAACAGCATCAGCGATTTTATGGTGAAAACAGCTAACGAAGGAAAAGATAACGAGAGTTCCTTTTATCGTTTCCAGGTAAAAAATTCCCAGCAGATTCCGATTGCATTTTTATGCGGGGTGAAAACGGAGAATGAAGGGTATCAGATCATATGGAAAAAAGGAAGCGGCAGCAACGATACACAGCAAATCGTGCCGGAAATACTGGAGTCTCTGCAGTTCCCGGACAATGAGCTGCTGACAGAAACATTTCAGACGGCCTGCAAGGAGCAGAAAAGAGCGCTGAAAGCAGAAAATAATTCGGATGGCGTGAAAAAGCAGAAGGGTAAGAAAACCGTCACCTGTATCTCACCGGTCAATGTACGTACAGAACCCAACGTCAGCACAAGCCAGGTTATCGGAGCTCTGACGACAGGGGAAGAAGTGGAAATGCTCGGAAAAGAGAACGGATGGTACAAGATTTCGTATGAGGGAAAAACGGCGTATGTGTATGAAGACTATGTGAAAGAAAAAGAAAATTAAAAAAATGATATTTTCAAAAAAGCTGCTGAAGCAAACAGAACCGGCAGCTTTTTTGAAATAATTTTGAAAAAGAAAAATCCCGGAAACTATCTGTTTCCGGGAAAGAAGAGGCGTCGACCGGATTTGAACCGGTGGATACTGGTGTTGCAGACCATTGCCTTACCACTTGGCTACGACGCCATATGACTCCGACGGGAATCGAACCCGTGTTACCGCCGTGAAAGGGCGATGTCTTAACCGCTTGACCACGGAGCCGAAGTTTTTGTTTTGTCTGCCGTGATTTTTGCTCAGCGACAAGTAGTATATTATCATAAGAAAACGAGTTTGGCAAGTGTTTTTTGAAAAAAAATCAAAAATTTTTGAGATTTGTGTTGCCGTGCATTCAGAAGGAGAAAATTTGCCGGATCAGGGCATGGCTTTTCGATATTCTTCCGGTGACATACCAAAAGTCCGGCGGAAAATGCTGGCAAAATAGCTGGGGCTTTCAAATCCGGTATGCAGAGCAATTTCCAAGATAGAAAGCGAGCTGCCGGTAAGAAGATCTGCGGCTTGGGTTACGCGGTACTGGTTGATATAGGAAATAGGCGTTGTGTGAAAGTGCGTTTTGAAGAAACGACAAAAATATTGTGGATTCATATTGAGTATAGCAGCAAGATCTGAAAGACGGATTTTAGAATCATAGTTATCCTGAATATAACGTAAGAGTTTTTTACACTGATCAGATCTTTCTTTTTTACGAGTGCAGAGGGGTTCCGGATGAAGAAAAAGCTGGTATTGCGCCAGAAGTGCAAGAATTCGATACATGTCACTTTTGATCAGAAGAAACCAGCCGATGGGTTTGGTATCGTATGCATACAGGATTTCCTGGAAAAGCTCAGATAATGTCAGTACAAATGTTTTCTGTGTCTGAGAGGAGGATTCAGCAGCAGAAAGCTCTTCCAATGGAAAAGCAGGAAGAAGCAGTTGATGAGAGAGCAGCGGACGAATCCAGTCTGCTTCACAGGAATCCAGATAGGCACATGAGAGAATTTCTGGAAGAAATACAAGGGCATGGTGAACCGAAGGGGTAGTTCCAATGCTGCAGAGCTGATGCAGTTCGTGACTGTTGATGAAAAGAAAAGTACCTTCGGAAATTGTCCGGGTTTCAGTTTTCAGTGTCAGAGTGAGAGTACCTTTTTCAACCCAGATCCATTCTAATTCTTTATGCCAGTGAAAAGGAACAGAGAGCCCGCCATGCGCATAATCCTGATGATAGATATGGAGCGGAACAGGTTCGGTTCCATGCACGGTAAAATCCCGGATTCCGCCAGAAAGAACAGGGGAACAAGATTCAGGGGAAAAGAGCTCTTTTGAACGTTCTTTTTTCATAAAAGTCAAAATCCTTTCATTAAATACGAAAATCAGGTTAGAAAATATAAGATAATATCATTATACTGCTCTTATAGGAAAAAAGAAAGAGAGGACAGAAAATGAAAAGAGAGTGGTGGCATAGCTTAACCGTATATCAGATTTACACCAGAAGCTTCTGTGACAGCAACGGAGACGGCATCGGCGATTTTGGAGGGATTCTGCAGAAGCTGGACTATCTGCAGGAGCTTGGTGTTGGAGCCATCTGGCTTTCGCCTTTTAACGATTCTCCTAATTACGACAATGGATATGATGTCAGTGGCTATTATAAAGTAATGGAAGAAGCGGGCACAATGGAAGAGCTGGAAGAACTGATCGCAGCCTGTGAAAAGCGGGAAATTTTGGTCATGATGGATCTTGTTTTAAATCATAGTTCCCATCTGCACCCATGGTTCCTGGAAGCCAGAAAGGATCGAAACAGTAAATACCATGATTTTTACATCTGGAAGGAAGGAACGAAGGAGCAGCCGCCAGAAGGCGGCGGAGCATTCTTTGGAGGAAGCACCTGGGAATGGGTGCCGGAGGTTCAGGAATATTATTATCACAGTTTCAGTGTAATGCAGCCGGATCTGAACTGGAAAAATCCGTCGCTTCGGAAAGAGCTGTACCGGATGATCCAGTTCTGGATGGATAAAGGGATCCGTGGTTTCCGGCTGGATGCAATTGACAATATTGTAAAAGATGGACATGGAGGAAATGATACTCATTCGGAGCAGATTCATACATACTTAATGGAAATGAATCAGAATACGTATGGAAAATCAGAACAGATCCTGACAGTGGGGGAAACCGGAGGTGCTACGGTAGAAATGGCACAGCAGTATTCTGATCCGGAAAGCCAGGAGCTCAGTATGATTTTTCAATTTGAACTGATGGGAATCGACGGCATCCGAAGTGGAAACTGGGATCCGAAACCGTATACGCTGCCGCAACTGAAGCAGATCTTTGAAAAATGGCAGACGGGACTGGAAGAAAAAGGATGGAACAGTCTGTTCTGGGGAAACCATGATTTTCCGCGTGTCGTATCGCGCTTTGGAAATGACAGGGAACCGTATCGGGAAAAATCAGCAAAAATGTTGGCTGTCCTTCTCCATGGGATGAAAGGAACTCCTTATATTTACCAGGGGGAAGAAATCGGTATGACAAATGTGTCAGGGCTTCGGATCGAGGACTATCAGGATATCGAGTCTGTAAATTTTGCCGAAGACCGTAAAAAAGAAGGCTGGGAGGAAGAAAAAATTCGTACCTATCTTGCACGGAACAGCCGGGACCATGCGCGGACGCCAATGCAGTGGAATGCGGAAAAACACGCCGGATTTACAGCGGGAACACCGTGGATGGCGGAAAATCAGAATTACGAGGAGATCAATGTGGAAAACAGCAGAAAAAATCCGGATTCCCTCTTCTATTTCTATCAAAAACTAATTGCGCTGCGTAGGAAAAATGACACTCTTGTTTATGGGGATTTCCGTCTGATTGAGGAAGAAAATCCGGATATTTTTGCTTATGAGAGAAATCTGGGAGAGAAAAAGCTGATTGTGCTCTGTAATTTCCGGGATACCGCGGCAGAGATGAAAGCCCGATATGATTTGACAAAAGGAACGGTTCTGATTCATAATGATACAGAAAGTCTCACAAAAGAAGTGTGGAAGTTACAGCCGTATGAGGCGTATATGATTGAACTTCTGCAGTAAAAAGACAGAAATGAAAAGCAGCAGGAGAAGAAAACTGCAGGAGCAACTGGAAACAGGAGGGAGAAAATGTATCGCGTTCTTCTTGTAGAAGATGAAGAAATTGAACTGGAGACATTGCGGGATTATATTGACTGGAAAAAGAACGGGATTTCCAGAGTATTTACCGCGCGCAATGGCAGAAGGGCACTGGAGTGCCTGGAAGAAAATATGGCAGATATTGTGATTACGGATATTCAGATGCCAGGAATGAGTGGAATTGAACTGGCAGAGACGATCGTACGCCGGGGGTATCCATGCAAAATTGTTTTTCTGACAGGATATGATGATTTTTCCTATATCCATTCCGCTTTTCAGGTGAATGCCGTGGATTACCTTTTAAAGCCATTTACGATTGAAGAAGTAGAAGCATGTCTGAAAAAAGTGAGAAGTGAACTGGAGAAAAGTGAGATAGCAGACTGGTCGCGGAAAACGGCGGCGAAGCAGTTGCTGGAAATGGCTTTGCGGGAAAAACAGGAAACAGAGCTTTTACGGAAAAATTTCCGTGGTGTATTTGGAGAAGAACTGGAAGAGTGCAGGTTTGGAATCATAGCGGTTTATGGAAAAACGGAAGAAAACATCTGTAGCCAAATTCAGGAAAAATACAAGGGCATCCGTTACATCAGCAAAACGGAACGGATCAGCATTCTGCTGCTGGCGGGGTATCTGTCGGTGAAAGATACGGCATTTCAGATCTGGAATGATTTGAAAGAAGACGCACCGAGAGCCGTTGGATGGTGCAGTGGAGCATGGACAGCTGACTGCCTGTACGAAAAGGCGGAAAAACTTCGGAACTGTTGTGTTCTGGCATTTCATATGGATCCACCGGAACTTTTCTGTGCAGATGAAAAAGAAACGGAAGAGGAAAAAGCATATCATTTCCGGGAACAGAAGGAGCGGAGAGAAGAAATCTGTCGTCTGGTCAGCAACGGGAAAAAGCAGGAAACGCTGCAGACCATGAAAGATTATTTTCAAAAGCTAAAGGGGCTTGCGCCGAAAACATTTGCGGGAGAAGTTTACAATCTCTATATGTATCTATGGAACCGTCTTGTTTTGAGCGATGAACTGCTGGAAAACTGGATGGAAGCAGAAAAAATTTTGAGAGAAAATGAAATTTTTGAAGCAAACAACAATTATCAGATGCGGGAAAAGATGAAGCAGTATCTGGAACGGATGTTGGCATTTTTTGAAGAACAGAATCAAAATCCAAATTACTATGCCGTTTATCAGGTAAAAACATATCTTCAGGAGCACTGCTCGGAAAGCGCAGATATCGAGAAGCTGGCCGCGGAGGTCGGTTTGTCTCCGAATTATCTGAGGAGCCTGTTTAAAGAGGCAACAGGAAAAACGATTTTGGAATACAATACGGAAATGCGTCTGCAAAGGGCGGCGGAACTGTTAAAGAATAAGAAAAATAAAGTACGGGAAGTGAGTCTGGCGGTTGGATATGAAAATGTTTCTTACTTTGGCGTTGTGTATCGCAATGGCGATGAGTGTCCTGATGGCAGCGGGAATGCTTGCAGGATGCGGATCAAATGGCAGTACATCATCAAGTACTGCATCCGGCAGTGCATCATCTGCATCGGGCGAGGTATCAACAGACGGAGTTACGATTTCTATCTTTGACAAAAACTCCGGAAGCAATACCTTTGATGATCCAGTTGCAAAAGCAATTGAGGAAAAAACAGGTGTCAAAATTCAGGTAGAAAATCCAACCGGAGATCCGCTGGAAAAATTGAACCTGATGCTGACCGGTCAGAATTACCCGGATATCGTCCTGATGGATCGTGGAAATGATATTGTAAACCGTTACATTGAGGCAGGCGCACTGCTTCCGTTGAATGATCTGATCGATGAGTACGGCCCGGATGTAAAAGAGATGTACGGGGAAACCTTAAACAAGAGTCGTTATACCGATGGAAAGAATTACTATCTGAATAACTGGTACGGAGAAGATCCGGATCCGGTAGCCGGTGTTCTGATGCGCTATGATTATCTGTGCGAAATCGTTGGAAAAGACCGCGCAGACAGCGATGAGCCATTTACACAGGAAGAGTATATTGACATTTGTAAGAAATTCAAAGAACTTCATCCGACCATTGACGGAAAAGAGAGTATTGCCATTACCTTTGATGCAGAATCCAAAAACTACGATGGAACATTAAAAGGAATGTATGGTCTGAAAACATATTATCAGGATGGGGACAATCTGGAACATGTTGCCAAAGCACCAAACTTCAAAGAGATGATGTCCTTTGCCAATGAACTGTATATCGAAGGCCTTCTGGACAAAGAGTGGGTTGTCAACAAGAAAAATCAGTGGACGCAGAAACTGTCTGCAGGCAACGTATTCAGTACCTTTGCTTCCTACTGGGATACCGATGCAGCAAATACAGCACTTGCTTCTTCTGTAGGAGAAGATGCAAAATTCTATTCCTATAAAATCCTTGGAAACGGAATCAGTGCAGATGAAACTACTTACTCCGGAAGAAGTACACTTGGCTGGGATGCAATCGCGATCACCAAGAATTGTAAAAATCCGGAAGCAGCCATGAAGATGATCAACTACCTTGCAAGCGAAGAAGGACAGTATCTTCTGATGTGGGGTATTGAGGGAACCAACTGGAATATGGAAGATGGAAAACACGTTCCGAACGATGATCTGATTGAAGGATTCCAGACGGATTTTGACAAAACAAAACTGGATACCGGCGTCCGCAAATGGACTTGGTTTGTAAAGAACGGAAATGGTACAGACGGAACTCCATACGATGTATCACAGTATAAAGTAAAAGAGACCCGGCAGGTGGCTATGAATCACTTTGGTGAGAACGACAGATGGGATACCGCAGAGTTTGCAGGCCTTACCCCGGCAGGAAGCACTCCGGATGGCTTGAAATGGCAGAAAATCCAGGATATCTACGATCAGGAATATCCGAAGATTGTGAATGCAGACAGCCACGATGCGGCAATGGAAGAGTACGACAAGATGATTTCCGAAATGAATGACGCAGGACTGGAAGATGTAGAAAAAGTTATCACACAGAATTATCAGGAGCGTATGAAACTCTGGAATGAGTAAGCTAAAGTAAAATAAAAAAATCACACACGGAAAAGAACCGGCAGAAATTGAAATACAGATTTCTATGTCGGTTCTTTTTTATCAGAAGAAGCATTGCGATTTTCAAGGAATCTGGATATAATGAGGAAAACTGGAAAAACAGGGAAATCCAACCGCATGAGACAGGAGGCATCGTACATGGCAGCGAAAGAACAGTTAACCGCAATGGAAATGATCTGGGGATTTATGAGTGGGACGACAGGACATATGGGAAAGACGGACTTTGAGCCGCAGAAGGAAGCGTTCGGGGATTTTGCATCTCCGGAAACGTATTTTCCGCGCGTGGTGCCGGAGAGCGAAGGCATCTCATCGGAAAAGCTGACGCAGATGCTTCGTGAGCTCGCCGCTGCGCGCCATACGGACATGCATCATCTGCTGGTCCTGCGGAATGGACATGTCATCTGCGAATGCAATTTCGCCCCATACCGCAGCGGCATCTGGCATGCGACGTATTCTATGTGTAAGAGCATCACTGGCATGGCGGCTGGTTTTCTGATCAGTGAAGGAAAACTTTCCCTGGACGAGAACGTCTATGATATTTTTGAAAAACGAAACGGTCTGCTGCAGAAGATCCTGCGCCCGAATCTGACCGTGAAGCATCTTCTGACGATGAAGAGCGGCGTACAGTTCAACGAGATGGGCGTTGTTTCCGGCAACGACTGGGTGGACAGCTTCTTAAATGCGCCGGTCAAGGGAACACCGGGCGAAGCGTTTGAGTACAACAGTATGAACACGTATCTGCTGTCTGCAATCATACAGGAGCGCACCGGCATGAAAATGGTAGATTACCTGCGGCCGCGTCTGTTTGAGCCTCTCGGCATCCGGAAAGTTTTCTGGGAGAGCTGCCCGGCAGGGATTACGAAAGGCGGCTGGGGCCTCTTCCTGTGCCCGGAGGACGCGGCCAAGCTCGGGGTGATGTACGTGAACAGCGGAAAATTCGAAGGAAAACAGATCGTCCCGGCGGAATGGGTCGCAGCGTCCACCTCCGTTCATGCGACACCGCCGGAAAAGATGGGAAAATATGGCTATGGTTACCAGGTCTGGATGGAGGAGCGGCCGGGCAGCTTTGCGTTCAATGGCATGCTGGGGCAGAACGTGCTCGGTTATCCGGATACCGGCGTGGTGATTGTGACGAATGCGGGCAGCAACGAGCTGTTCCAGACGTGTGAGATGCTCGACATTGTGCGGAAGTATTTCGGCGCGGAATTTGGTGCAGAGCTGAAATCCGGCGAGGCGGAAAGCCCGATGGCATATCAGAAGCTGGTGCAGACCTGCCGTGATCTGGAGGGCGCGAAAGAGACACCGGGAAGAATCCTGCGCGGCGGCTGGAAGCGGAGAACACCGGGGCCGCGGAACAGCGGAACACCGCGTCAGATCGACATGGCGCAGCTTCTGCACGGAAAAGAATATAAAATGGAGGACACGCATGTCGGCATGTTTCCGCTGACGCTGCAGGTCTTCCACAACAACTTTTCCGACGGCATCCGCCGCATCGGTTTCTTCTATGAAAAAGGCCGTTTCTTTGTCGAGCTGACCGAGGGAGAAAAAACACAGCGCATTGAGATCGGTCTTACGGGGTCCAAAGTTGTAGAATGGGTGGAAAACGAGGAATCGTATCTGCTCGGAACGACGGGACAGTTTGCGGAGAATGAAGACGGCGAACTGGTGCTGAAGCTTGAGTTTGCATTTCTGGAAGAGGCCGCAAGACGGAGGGTCAAAATCATTTTCCAGCGTGATTTCGAGCGGATCAGACTGGAGTGGAATGAGACGCCGGGCAAGGATCTGATTATCGAGGGCCTTGAATCCCTCGTGACGGATGTGGCGATCGCACCGCTTCTGCCGTCGCGGTTCCGCGAGCGGAGCCTTGACATGATCCATCTGCTGATGGCACAGACCATTGAGCCAATGGTAGAGGCACACCGCGTGCGGCCGGGGGAAGAAACGGAGACAGAAGAAGCGGCAGCGGAAGCTGAATCGGCCGCGGCAGTGGAAAATGCGGAAAACGCAGAAGAAACGGTGTAAAAACAGAAAAAATCAGAAGAGAAATGTGGATAAAAAAGGGAATGGAGCTGCCGGATGCGCAGTTCCATTCCCTTTTAAAAATACAGATTACAGATTCAAAGCCATATCGCCGGATTTGATCAGGTTTGCCTTGCGGAATACCTCTGAGAAGAACAAGGTGATCACAGCCGGAAGCACGAAGTGGAGCAGAATGATTTTGATGATGACGAGCTTCGGATCATCGTAAGCGATCATCGTCTGATACGTTGTGATCTGTCCGACAAGACCTGCGGAACCCATGCCGCTTCCCGTTGCATTATTCTGCATATTGGCGAGGATTGTGGAGACGGGTCCTAAAATCGCACTCGAGAAGATGACGGGCAGCCAGATCAGTGGATGACGCATGATGTTCGGCACCTGGAGCATCGAGGTTCCAAGACCCTGTGCGACAAGGCCGCCGAATTTGTTTTCCCGATAACTTGCAACCGCGAATCCGACCATGTTGCAGCAGCAGCCGATCGTTGCGGCACCGGCGGCAAGACCGGAAAGATTCAGAATGATGCCGAGTGCAGCGGAGCTGATCGGCAGTGTCAGAACCATACCCATGACGACTGAAACAACGATGCCCATGATGAACGGCCGCTGTTCCGTTGCCCAGTTGATGATGCTTCCAAGGCCTGTCATCATCTGGGAGATAGGCGGTCCGACGAGCAGTCCGACAACGGAACCGGCTCCGATGGTGATGACCGGTGTCACGATGATATCAACCTTGGTCTTGCCGGAAACCAGATGGCCGCAGGTGATGCCTGCGAAAGCTGCGATGAAAGCGCCGAGCGGTTCGCCAGGTCCTGCCAGAACGGCATTTCCGTCCACAAAGAATGTGCCGCCGGTGATCTTGCCGGCATAACCGCCGACCATGGCGGCGACGGCTGCAGAAACCGTGACAAGCGGGCTTTCCCCATATTTCACTGCCACGCCGACACCGATACCGGCACTTGTCAGGGCTGCGGCAGCTTTTCCAAGCAGATAGATCACATTTCCGGTCGAACCGCCGATCAGAAGACCGATCTGCTGAATCATTGTACCGATAATCAGGGTTGCAAAAAGACCCTGCGTCATGCCGCCGAAGCCATCAATGAAGATGTGCGAGGCGACTTTTTTGATTGTTCGCATATGGATTCCTCCTCATGTATGTGGTGTGTTACTGTATTCACAAGTGACTTGTCAGTCGACTTTTAGTCTATCATAAGATGGGGGCGGGTGCAATCCTTTTCCGGGGGCATAAGTTGACAAAAGAAAGGGGCACGCTTATAATTGAGACAAATTCAGAGCGCTTCGAGAAAACAGCGCAGACAGTAAAAAAGTGATAAAGGAGACGCATGGGAAAACAGAAAAAGAAACAGAAAAAACGCGGCAATCCGCTTTGGACTCTGGTATTTTTAGCGGCACTTGCTGTTTTCTGCTTTTCCGGGTACAAGCTGATCGGCATTTACCTGGATTACAAGACCGGCACGGATGAATACCGGGATCTGCAGCAGTATACGACGGAAATTACAAAAACACCGGAGACACCGGCAACGACGAAAACAGAGGAGCCGCAGGCGGAATCCGAACCGGCGGAGCCTTCCGAACCGGAGCCGGAACCACTGTCGTATCCGACAGAACCGCCGCTTGCCGTTGATTTTGAATCCTTAAAAGCGATTAACCCGGATGTGAAGGGATGGCTTTATATCGAAGCTCTCGACATCAGTTACCCGGTCGTACAGGGGCCGGACAACGATGCGTATCTTCATACGACGTACGAGGGAACGAGCAACTTTGCGGGTTCCATTTTCCTCGATTACCAGAATCAGGATGATTTCAGTGATGGAAACACAATCGTTTACGGTCATAATATGAAGAATCTCTCCATGTTCGGAAAATTGAAACAGATGAAGGAGCAGGAAAAATATAGGGAAAGCGTCTATTTCTGGATGCTGACGCCGGAATCAAACGATGTGTACCAGATTTTTTCTGCCTTTTATACGGAGGCAGACAGTGATGTCTACACGCTGTATTCCGGCGGGGGTGAAGCGTTTGTACAGTATCTGAATACCATGGCGGCGCGGTCAGAGATCCCGGTGGAGCAGCCGGAGATGGATGAAAACAGCCATATTATTGTGCTGTCCACCTGTGCGGCGAGCGATACGACTGGACGGTTCGTCGTTCTGGGCGTGCGGCGGAACCGGTAATGATTGGTCAGGAGGAGGAATGACAGATGGAAGAGGAAAGAAAAATCGAAGAACTGCAGAGATTGATTGATACGCATGAAAATATCGTATTCTTCGGCGGCGCGGGCGTGTCCACGGAGAGCGGGATTCCGGATTTCCGGAGCGTGGATGGCCTTTATCATCAGAAGTATGACGTTCCGCCGGAGACAATTTTAAGCCACAGCTATTTCCTGCGGTACCCGGAAAAGTTTTATGCCTTTTACCGCGACAAAATGCTTCCGGTCGGCGCGAAACCGAACGCGGCGCATAAGAAACTTGCAGAGCTGGAAGCGGCGGGAAAATTAAAAGCGGTTGTGACGCAGAACATTGACGGACTGCATCAGGCGGCGGGAAGTAAAGTAGTGTATGAACTGCACGGAAGCATACACCGCAATTACTGCATGAAATGCGGGGCAGCCTGCGATACAGAGCTGGTGAGAAAGAGCAGCGGCGTTCCAAGATGTGAAAAATGCGGCGGCATGATCAAGCCGGATGTCGTTCTCTACGAGGAGAGCCTGAACGAGAAAGTGCTCGACGGAGCGATCCGCTCGATTGCGGCGGCAGATCTTCTGATTGTCGGCGGAACGTCGCTTGCTGTGTATCCGGCAGCAGGTCTTCTCCAGTATTTTCGGGGCGATGCACTGGTCCTGATTAATAAAGGTGCAACACCGATGGACAACAACGCAGATCTTCTGATCCAGCAGCCGATCGGACAGGTGCTCGGCAGTATCCGGGTGTGAAAATTCAGAGCTGTGAAAAATGGAGGTGCGGCTCTGATGATACAGAGAGAACCTTGAGAAAAAATCTCGGAAAGTGTCAGGAAATATAAAAATAAGGCGGAAGAAACATGGCAGAACATTACGAAGTAGGCGATATTGTAAAACTGAAAAAGCCGCATCCGTGCGGCAGCAGCGAGTGGGAAATCCTGCGTGCCGGCGCAGATTTCCGTCTCAAATGCACCGGCTGCGGCCACCAGATCATGGTAGCACGCAAGCTGGTCGAGAAAAACACCCGCGGATTACGAAAAAAAGATGCGTAATATCGTGAAAAAAACAAGAAAACACGCGAAAAAGGGCTTGCTATAAGCCCTTTTTTATGTTAAAATAACAAATTGTGACGTATAAAAATAATTCCTTGCTCCCCATAATGAAAATGGGGTGCCAAAAAGTCCAAAAGGAGGTAAAGCATGAACAAGTACGAATTAGCACTGGTTGTGAATGCAAAACTTGAAGAAGAGGAACGCGCAGCTGTAGTTGAGAAAGCCAAAGGTTATGTAACCCGTTACGGCGGAACAGTTGGCGAAGTAGAAGAGTGGGGCAAAAAACGCCTTGCATACGAAATTCAGCATATGCGTGAAGCATATTACTACTTTATTCAGTTTGAAGCAGACGCAACAGCTCCGGCAGAGATCGAGAGCCATATGCGTATTATGGATAACGTACTGAGATACTTAGTCGTTAAAAAGGAAGCTTAAGAGGTAAGCGAATGAATAAAGTTATATTGATGGGAAGATTGACCAGAGATCCCGATGTCAGATACTCTGCTGGAGAAAACTCCACAGCGGTAGCCCGTTATACACTGGCTGTTGACCGCAGATTCCGCAGAGACGGCGATTCCGCAACCGCAGACTTTATCGGATGCGTTGCTTTCGGCCGCCAGGCAGAATTTGCAGAGAAATACTTGCGTCAGGGAACGAAGATCGCCATCACCGGCCGCATTCAGACCGGAAGCTACACCAACCGTGAAGGCCAGAAGGTCTACACGACAGACGTAGTTGTAGAAGAGCAGGAGTTTGCAGAGAGCAAAAATGCAGGTGGAAACAACGGAGGATACTCCGCACCGCAGCATAACAATCCGGCTCCGTCCGCGAATACATCTGACCTGGGCAGCGCCGATGGTTTTATGAATATTCCCGATGGCATTGACGAAGAATTGCCATTTAATTGATAGAAAAGGAGAGATTGATCATGGCTTATAATAATAGTGAAAGACCAGCTTCCAGAAGACCGGCCCGCAGAAGAAGAAAAGTTTGTGTTTTCTGTGGTGGAGAAGAGATCAGCTACAAGGATGCAGCTAAACTGAAAAAATATGTATCCGAGCGTGGTAAAATCCTGCCGAGACGTGTAACTGGAACCTGCGCAAAACATCAGAGAGCAGTAACAGTAGCCGTTAAGAGAGCAAGACATATGGCTATTATGCCGTACGTAGATGATTGATTCTGACTTGCGCTAAACACTGTCCGAACGTTCATTTTGAATCGGTAAATAAATGGAGGTATCTGCCTGAAAAGGGCGGGTACCTTTTTTGTATCCAGAAGTATCTTGTTGCCAAAGTACAGGTCAAAGTGGTATAATCGGAAGGACAGGAGCGAAATACAACACGCAACGTTGGAAAGGTGTTAGGAAATGAAAAGCAAAATGAAGTTGAGCGGCCAATTGCGGAGCTATCTTCGATGGCCGCTGATTTTGTCCATCCTGATGCTTGTGATGAATATCGGCATGTATTTTGTGGATGTGATGGCAGGAATGTGGTTCACGCTGTTTTTTGCAGTCTATGTGATCGCAGCCGCAGTTCTCTATTACAGACAGCGTCCGCAGGTGATCAACGAGCTGATTACCTTTGCGACCGAATACGGCCAGGTTCAGAAGCATCTGATCCAGGAACTGGCGCTGCCCTATGCCGTTATGGATTCGCAGGGAAAACTTCTCTGGGTCAACAAAGAGTTTACAAAAATCACAGGGAAGGATACACAGTATCATAAATGTATCGCCACCATTTTTCCGGAGCTGACGGTCGAGCGGCTGCCGAAAAATGAGGAGGAGACCGACATCAACGTGGCTTACGGCGAAAAGAATTTCCGTGCCCATGTAAAAAGCGTCTGCATCGACGAGCTGATCCAGAATTCGGAGATGATCAACACAGATATCAAAGGCTATTTTATTCAGGCACTGTATCTGTTCGATGAGACGGAGCTCCGCGAGTATATGCGGAAATTCGAGGACGAAACGATGGTCACCGGTCTTCTGTATCTGGACAACTACGACGAGGCGCTGGAGAGCGTCGAGGAGGTCCGCCGTTCCCTTCTGACCGCACTGGTCGAGCGAAAGATCAACAAATATTTCAACGATCTCGACGGACTGGTGAAGCGGTATGAGAACGACAAATACATCGTGGTCATGCGCCGGAGTTCGTTAAATGAACTGAAAGAGAAAAAGTTCGATATCCTCGAGGACGTCAAGACCATCAACATCGGAAACGAGATGGCGGTCACAATCAGTATGGGTATCGGAGCAGATGCTGGATCGTTTGCGAAAAACTCCGAGTATGCGAAAATCGCGATCGACCTGGCTCTTGGCCGGGGCGGCGATCAGGTCGTTTTAAAGGACGGTTCGAAGATTCAGTATTTCGGCGGAAAAACGCAGGCTGTGGAAAAGAATACGAGAGTCAAAGCCCGCGTCAAGGCGCACGCGCTGAAAGAGTTTATGAACACGAAAGAGAAGGTCGTTGTCATGGGACACCGCCTGCCGGATGCCGATTCGTTCGGTGCGGCCATCGGTATCTACCGTGCGGCGAAAACGCTGAATAAAAAAGCGTACATCGTCATCGACAACCCGACCAGCTCGATTATTCCGCTGATGAATACGTTCCGCGACAACCAGGATTATGAGGCGGACATGTTTGTCAACAACCATGAGGCGAAAGAGATCATGGACGACAACACGCTGCTCGTTGTGGTCGATACGAACAAGCCGAGCATCACACAGTGTGAGGATCTGCTGTACATGGCGAAAATGATCGTCGTGCTGGATCATCACCGGCAGGGAAGCGATACGATCCGCAACTCGGTGCTTTCCTATATTGAGCCGTATGCATCATCCGCGAGCGAGATGGTTGCCGAGATTCTCCAGTATTTTACCGAGGGAATCCGCATCCGGAACGTGGAGGCGGACAGCATCTATGCCGGCATCATGATTGATACCGACAACTTTATGCAGAAAACAGGTGTCCGCACGTTCGAGGCGGCAGCTTTCCTGCGCCGCTGCGGTGCGGATGTGACGCGTGTGCGCAAGCTGTTCCGTGAGGATATGAACGATTACAAGGCAAGAGGAGAGACGATCCGCAATGCGGAGCTGTTCCGCGGCCAGTTCGCGATTTCCGAATGCCCGAGCGACTATGTGGACAGCCCGACGGTGGTCGGAGCACAAGCGGCGAACGAGCTGCTGAACATTGTCGGTGTCAAGGCGTCCTTTGTACTGACCGAGTATAAAGGCGTGATCTATATCAGCGCCCGCGCGATTGATGAGGTCAATGTACAGATCATCATGGAGCGGATGGGCGGCGGCGGTCATCTGAATATGGCAGGATGCCAGCTTGAGACCGTCGATCTGGAGGGGGCGCGCAGCCTCCTAAAATCAACCTTAACAGAAATGCAGGATGGAGGAGAAATCTGATATGAAAGTTATCTTACTGGAAGACGTAAAAGCACTTGGTAAAAAAGGACAGACTGTAAACGTAAGTGACGGATATGCAAGAAACATGCTTCTGCCGAAAAAACTCGGCATCGAGGCAACCGCAAAAAACCTGAATGAGCTGAAACTCCAGAAAGCACACGAGGACAAAGTGGCAGCAGAGCAGCTCGCTGAGGCACAGGCTTTCGCGAAAGAGATTGAGGACAAACAGGTTACCGTAGCAATCAAAGTCGGCGAGGGCGGAAAAGTATTCGGAAGTGTATCGGCAAAAGAGATCGCTGAGGCAGCAAAAGAGCAGCTCGGATACGACATCGACAAAAAGAAAATGCAGCTTCCGAACCCGATCAAGGTTCTTGGAACGACAGAAGTGCCGATCCGCCTGCATACCAAAGTAACTGCAAAGCTGAAAGTTATCGTAAAAGAAGCATAATTCTATGGAAGAAGCACTGATTAAACGAATCCTTCCGCACAGCATCGAGGCGGAGCAGTCGGTCATCGGTTCCATGCTGATGGGGCGCGAAGCCATCATGGCGGCATCGGAAATCCTGACGAGCGACGATTTTTACCAGCACCAGTACGGCGTCATTTTTGATGCCATGGTGGAGCTGTTCAATGAGGGAAAACCGGTCGATCTGGTCACCCTGCAGAACCGCCTGCGTGAAAAGGATGTTCCGCCGGAGATCAGTTCGATGGAGTTTGTCCGCGATCTTTTAAATGCGGTGCCGACTTCGGCGAATGTGCGCCATTATGCGAACATCGTCAGCGAGAAAGCGGTGCTGCGCCGTCTCATTAAGCTGACAGAAGAGATAGAGAATGACTGCTATCTGAACAAAGAGCCGGTGGAAGTCATCATGGAGGAGACGGAAAAGAAGATGTTCCAGTTATTGGGCCAGCGGAATTCCGGAGACTTCATGCCGATCCGCCAGGTTGTCATCAATACGCTGGAGAACATCGAGCGTGCATCGAAGACGAAGGGAAATGTCACGGGTATTCCGACCGGATTCACGGATCTGGACTACAAGACATCGGGTCTGCAGAACTCTGACTTTATCCTGATTGCGGCACGTCCGTCTATGGGTAAAACGGCGTTTGTCCTCAATATTGCGCAGTATATGGCGTTTAAGAAAGACAAAGCCGTTGCGATTTTCAGTCTCGAGATGTCGCGGGAGCAGCTGATGAACCGTCTGCTCTCGATGGAGTCGAAAGTAGATTCCCAGCATCTGAGAACCGGAAACCTGAAAGACGACGAATGGAGCAAGCTGATCGAGAGCGCCGGCATGATCGGTGAATCCCGACTGATGATCGACGATACACCTGGTATCTCGATCGGAGAGATGCGGTCGAAATGCCGCAAATACAAGCTGGAGCACGGTCTTGATATCATCATCATTGACTACCTGCAGCTGATGTCGGGAAGCGGAAAGAGCTCCTCGGAATCGCGTCAGCAGGAGATTTCGGATATCAGCCGTTCCTTAAAAGCACTCGCGAGAGAGCTGAATGTGCCGGTTGTTGCACTGTCCCAGCTTTCCCGGGCTGTTGAGCAGCGTACCGACCACCGTCCGATGCTTTCCGACCTGCGTGAGTCGGGAGCGATCGAGCAGGATGCCGACGTTGTTATGTTTATCTATCGAGATGATTACTATAATAAGGATTCCGAGAATAAGGGAATCGCGGAAATCATCATCGCCAAACAGCGAAACGGCCCGATCGGAACCGTCAATCTGGTCTGGCTGCCGGATTATACGAAATTTGCGAATGCAGAGAGATAAAAGAAAATATTTTATGTGTCAGAACGTGTCGTGGGAAAGTCCTGCGGCACGTTCTTTGTGTATAATTGTATGAAATTGTCGGAATATTACGATGAGATTTTCTTGCGGCAGGGGATAACAGATCCTATAATAAAGGGAAGAAGGGAGTGGCTGCCGTATGGAAAATAGAACGTATCTGGTCACGGAGGCGGAGAAGCTGACCGGGGAGAAAGCGCATGTGCTCCGGTACTGGGAGGACGAGCTCGGCATGGAAATCCACCGCAATTCGCTGGGACACCGCTGCTATACTGCGCAGGACATTCAGATTTTTCTGGGAATCCGGGAACTGAAGAAAAAGGGGCTTCACCTGAAAGCGATCCGCGAGCTGATGCCGAAGCTGGTGCAGGCAACGGCGGAGATCAAAGCGTTTCCGGCGGAAGCGGCAGAGACGGCAAAGGAGAAGCCGGATCCGGCAATACCGGGAAAAGCGGACGAAGTGCCGGAGGTGGTTGTCGATCTTCTGCCCGAGCGGGAAGCAGAACAGCTGGCGGACACTGTGATGCGGCAGGAAGAGGAGGAGCGTCAGACGGAGTTTTACCGCGTGCTCGGCCGTCTGCTCGATCAGATGATACAGAAGCGGCGCCAGGAAGAGCGGAGCCGCCGCGTGGACGAGGCGATCCGCCGCCACCAGCAGAGCCGGAGAGAAGCAGCGGCGACGCTGGAGCAGAAAGGAAAACGGACGAAAGCAAAACGGGGCCATCGGAACAATGGGTAAATCGGACAGAAAAAAAGAACGCCTGTGAGAGGCGTTCTTTTTGGATCCACGCGGAAATCCGACTTATTTTGCAGCCAGATAATCGTTGATCTGGTCTTCCAGAACCTGAGCGTCCAGGCCGTGAACCATAGCTGCTTCTTCCAGGGACTCACCCTGTGCAGAAGGGCAGCCGATGCAGTGCATACCGGCTCCCATCAGGATTCCGATGATATTTGTATCCATTGCGATTAACTCGCCGATTGTCATGTCTTTCGAGATCTTTGCCATCTTAAAGTTCCTCCTTTAAATGTGTATATACCCGTCGTTCCGATTTTGACGGCTATTTTGATTATAGCGTACCCCCGGGGGGAATGCAAGAACAAATTCATAAGATTATAGAATGTTTATAATTTTGTACTTGTATTTCAGGGGGCAATCGTTTACAATGTGGATAGTACCGAAAGGGCCAAAAAATCTACAAGGAGGATAAGATCATGGCATATGTAATCACAGACGAATGTGTAAGCTGCGGAACCTGCGCTGGAGAATGTCCAGTAGAGGCTATCGCTGAGGGAGATTCCCATTACGAAATCAACCCGGATGTATGCGTTGAGTGCGGAACATGCGCAAGCGTATGTCCAACCGAGGCTATCACAGAAGAGTAATTTGTACGGAACGTACAAAAAAGGAAGTCCTTCGCGGACTTCCTTTTTTTATACATACGTTTCAAAACTTACAGAGAAGCCAGCTCCTGCAGAGCATTCTCTTTTACCATTGCATTTCCATGTTCCAGCAGAAATGCTTCAGCGGCCAGGGAGAAGGATTCCTGTCTGCCGTACTCGGAAAGAATGTTGCAGACCTTGTTGAATTCCTCCGGTTTGCAGCCGGACTGGTGCAGAACGAGCTGATAGTTGGCATCTGCCTTGTTCTTATAGAGGGAATTGCTGCCGGTAAAATACTGGTTCAGCGCTTTTGCGGAGCTGATGACATCGTCGAGGGTTGAGAAGTGGAAGGTGCGTACCAGATCCACATTCTTTTCCTCGGATGCTGCAGGCTCTTTTTCGTTTTCCTTCTGTGCCGCTTTCTTTGCGATTTCCTGTGCCTTGTTCTTCACATCGCAGAGCTTGTGGAACAGGTCGATGATGTCGTCCGCGCCGGAATACTGTACCGGTTCCGGTCCGTCCGTATCGTCGCCGGATGGAGCAAATTTGGCGAAGCGGGTGTCGAGCTCCTGTGGATCCTCGACTCTGGTGATAATGAGGACAATACTGTCCGGAGCCACCGGAACGGCCTCGACCATGAGCGGGGCATTATCCACATTGAAGCCGAACTGCTGGTTGGCTTCAAGCATCATATCCTGAAACAGGCTGCGGGCCTTTTCCGTGCCGTAAGCCAGTTCGCTGAGCTTTAAATTTCTTTCGGCAAGATCGGCGCTGGTCAGTGTGCAGCGGATCTTGTTATCATTGATTTTTTCTATTTTCATAACTCTCACGTCCTTAATTACTCTTTACTTATATAAATAGGGCTGCTTACGATATAGTATAACACATCACGGAAAGAAGTAAAGAACTTAAGATTTTTTTTACATTTCGCATAATTTTTTCAGAAATGAAGGGACAAACTTTATTTGTAATTCCCCCGGTTTGAAGTATAATGGGAGTTGGGGAAACCTTTGCTTCTGTCCGGAGGGTGCATACTCCGGCCGGAAGCAGGCACAGAAAAAACGGATCGGATAAGAAGTCGTCCCCGCGAAACATGATCATTGAAACTAAAAACAAAAGTATTTCATACGGATCGATGGGGCTTTCTTTTTTGTACGTCACAACTGCAAATAAGCCATGAAACAAACAATCGACAAAACTTTTTAAACAGATTTTCTGAAAAATACCCAATAGCAAAAAGCAACGATACTTTCGTTACTGTTCAATCAGCAGTGAAACACCTGCTGTTTCGCTGCGTAAGAACATGATTCAGGTGTGAGCAGCCCTCCTTTTGCGAAGCAAAACTTTAAATGAGGGCTGCGAAGGACACAATTCTCAGGTTTCCTAAGAATTGTGTCCAATACCGAGATACGGAAGTACATTGGAAAAGATATCGCGGATCACCGGCGCGCAGATCGTTCCGCCGTAGTAGACGCCCTGCGGATTGCGGATAATGCAAAGCCCCAGCACCGTCGGATGCTCCGCCGGGGTGAAGCCGAGGAATGAGGAAATATAGCGGTTGGCGCTCCGCGGAAGTGTCTGCGAAGTTGCCGTCTTTCCGCCGATGGAATATCCCTCGAGGTACGCATTCTTTCCAGACCCTTCTGAAACGACGCTTTCCAGAATTTCGCGCACCGTCCTGGAAGTTTCTTCCGAAAGAACCCCTTCTTTTTCCGGAAAATTCAGATGCTTTACAACATTTCCTTCTTCATCGAGCACATCCGTTGCGACATGCGGCGTCACCATTTTTCCGCCGTTGACGAGCGCAGAGACCGTCGCCGCCAGGCGGATCGGCGTGATCTGGAAGGACTGGCCGAATGCCATCGTCGCAAGCTCAACCTCTCCGATGTTTTCCTCCTTGTGCATAATCGTCGATGCCTCGCCCGGCAGATCGATCCCCGTCTTTTCCATCAGGCCGAAATTCCGGAAATAATCACAGAACTTTTCCACACCGAGCCGCAGCCCCACTTCAATGAACACCGGGTTGCACGAGTTCTGCGCGCCCTGCACGAAGTTTTCGGCTCCGTGTCCCGTCCGCTTGTGGCAGTGGATCCGGCGGTCCTCCACGATTTTGTAGCCGGGACAGAAAAACGAATCGTTCGGCGACACAACGCCCTCCGAAAGTCCCGCCGACATCGTGATGATCTTAAAGGTAGATCCCGGCTCGTACGTATCGTTGATGCAGGCATTCCGCCACATCTGGTTCAGCAGATCCTGAATTTCTTTTTCCGAAAGTCCCGTTGTATCCTGCTGCAGCGTGAACGGATCGTTGAGGTCGAACTCCGGCACATTGACACAGGCATAGATTTCTCCGTTCTGCGGATTCATAAGAAGAATCGAGACGCTGTCCGCCTGTTTTTCTGCCATCGCCTTTTCCGCTGCCTGCTGGCAGTACGCCTGGATATTGACATCCAGGCTGACCTTTAAGTCCCTTCCCGCCACCGGCTCCTGGCGGCTCTCCCCGATGCCGTTCTGCTCAATCCCGCGCGCATCCGTTGTCGTCAGGATTTTTCCGTTGATTCCTTTTAAAATTTCCTCATATTCCACCTCCAGTCCGATGATGCCCTGATTATCGCCTCCGGTGAAGCCGATAACGCGCGACGCCAGCTTCCCTTTGGGGTAATACCGCTTGAAATCCTCATCCACTTTTACCCCCGCGTATCCGTACGACCGGATGGTATCACCCGTCTTCTTGTCCACATTCGTCTTGACACGCTCGATTGAAGACCGCTTCTCCACGCGTTTCCGCGCCGTCTCCTCCGAAATTCCAAGCTCTTTTACCAGCATCGCAATCACCGCCTCCGGCTCCTCGATCTGGCTGTGGATCACGGAAATCGTACAGACCGTGCGGTTTGCCGCGAGAACTTCCCCGTTTGCATCAAGAATCCGGCCGCGCGCCGCCTTGATCCCGCGCTCCCGCTCGTGCAGATCATCCGCCTTCTCGGAATAATAGACGGACCGGAACACACACAGATACACCAGCCGCCCGGCAAGTCCGACCATCATTCCCATGCAGAGTACCCACAGAAGAACCGTCTTTTTCCGGTGATACGTTTTGTTTTTACGCATAGAATACCCCATAGCCGAATCCATTATGATAACACTATATGGAAACTGCTATGGGGTTATGTCTTTTGTTTTTTATGTTTTTTTACTCTTCATTGATGAGATCCAGCTCGGCGTTTGTCAGACCGCCGTTCTCGATATTGCTGTTTTCAGCACTGTTTTCCGTATCGTCTTCCTGTACCGGTGCCGCTACGTTTGGATCATCCGTTCCGGTCTCGGAGCCTTCGCCCGTCACACCGTCCGTATCATCCGGGAATACGTTCAAATACGGCAGCAGTTCTGTGTAGATCTCTTTTACGATCTCCTGTGCCAGCACACTGTTCGCCTGATTTTCTACATCCGGCTCGTCCACAATCGCGTAAACAACAGCTTTCGGGTTTTCTACCGGTGCAAATCCGATAAAGGAAACGAGATATTTTCCATTGCCTCGCGGATACTTCTGTGCAGTACCTGTTTTTCCTCCCATCGTGTAACCGGCAACCTTTGCACTCTGGCCGCTTCCATCGGTCACGACTCCCTGGAGGAAACTTCTCATTTTATCGCTGATTTCCGCGGAAACCGTCTGACGCACCAGATTCGGCTCATTGCTCTCAACAACAGCTCCTGTGCTGTCCGTGATCGTCTTCATCACATGCGGCTGGTAATAATTGCCTCCGTTGATCAGAGAGGAAAACGCAGCTGCCTGCTGTACCATCGTCACGGTATAGCCCTGTCCGAATGTACTCGTTGCAAGCTCGGTCGGTCCCATGGTATCCTCCGTGTGAACCAGGCCGTACGCCTCACCCGGCAGGTCAATTCCTGTCAGACTGCCGAAACCGAAAATATCCTGATAGCGGAGAAATTCCGCTGCTCCCATCTTCTGTCCGATCTGCATCATACCAGCGTTGCAGGAGTTTTTCAGTACATCGGCCGGTGTCTGTACGCCATGTGTTCCCGGATAAGCTCCGCAGCGGATCATCTGCCCTGCAATCGTCTCAAACCCCTCACAGTCAAACAGGGTATCATCATCGATTACATCGAGGGAATATGCCGCCGCCACGTTCATCGGTTTTGCCGTGGAACCTGGCTCATATGCATCGGAAATACAGTAGTTTTTCCAGATGGCACTCAAAGCCTCCATTGTCTCGTTATCGTTCATCGCATCAATTTCTTCCTTCGAATAGAACGGTGTCAGATCTCTTGGATTGTTCAGGTCATACCAGTCGGAAGAATCCATACCAAGAATCTCTCCATTGTTCGGATCCATCACGACAACGCCGATATTCTTTGCCGCTTTTGTCTGACGGTTCGTCTCAGTGTCCGATTCGTCCGCGCCGTTCTGGACATGAATCCGCTCATTGTAATTCTCGATCGCCGTGCGGATGATCTTCTGAATATTTACATCAATCGTCGTAACCACGTTTTTGCCCGGCTGCGCCTCGATGATCGTCTGTTCCATATCCGCATCTTCGTTGTAATAGCCGAACTGGCGGCCATTCACGCCATTTAAGATACTGGAATAATACCCTTCGATTCCCCAGTCTGCCGTGTCTCCTGAATACGTAAAGCCGATCAGATCGCAGGCAAGTGAATTTAACGGATACGTTCTGTGGTAGGATTCCTCGAACCAGACGCCGCGGATGTTGGCACGGTATGCTTTTTCCGCCTGCTCGTTCTCATCGAGCTCCTTGTTCTTTTTGTCCGCGTACTCGTCCACATAGGCCTCAAACGCTTTTTTCGCGTCCATCGAGACCTCTCTGGCGAGAACCTGGTACTGGCTTTCTTTTGTCGTTTCGCCGGTCAGACGATCCCGGATATCCGTCTCGTCGAGTCCGAAGTATTCAACCAGTGCTGCTACGGTCGGATCGACGTACGGATGGGTATCGTTCTTTTCTTCATCTTTTACCGTCGTATTGGCAAGTTTACAGTCGAGAATAACGTTGTAAACCTTCTCACTCGTTGCCAGAATCGTTCCGTTCCGGTCGGTGATACTTCCCCGCTGGAATGGAATTGTCCTGCTGTCGTAGGACTGCTGCGTCTGGCTTAAAACCTGTCTTTCGTATTTTTCTCCCTTTGTGGCATTCACATACGTAATGTCAATCGCTAAAGCAACAAAAACCAGCATCACTCCCAAAAAGAGTGCTACCAGTTTTCTGCTCATACGCCCACTTGTCTTCCGTCTCCGGAATGCCCCGCTTCGTTTTTTATTTTTTTTCTGTTTACTCACGTTTTCACCTATTTCGCATCCGGAACATCCTGATACTGTCTCACATAGCTGTTTTCTGAATCATCGAAATAAATTACCTGGGACTCATCTGCATATTTCATGCCGAGCCGGTTCTGTGCTGCTTCTTTGACTGCCTCAAGATCTTCGGAGGCAACCGTTGTATTGTAATAGGCGTCATTGTCCGCCTTCAGATCGCTCAATTCTTTTTCTTTGCTGGTAATGTCTTCCGCCTGCGTGGTAACCACGGTCTGCAACTTGACATACGCAACACACGCCGCGATACACAGTGTGCAGACAATGGCAAGAAAAACAGCGTAGCCCGCGCTGATCTGTGTCGCCCGTGCCCGGTTTCTTCTTGTCTGGCTGCTCACACCCGATTTCAGAGGCCGTGCTTCTTTTGGTGCTTCCTGCGGCTGTGCTGCAAGACGCCGTACCGCACTTCCGTCCTCAAACGTATCTGGCGTATAACGTTTCGTTCTATCTGTCGAATTTACCCTTCCATCTGCCCGTCTGGCCATAACTTCTCTGTCTCCTTCGTGCCGAGCCGTCACACTTTTCGTTCAAAGACGCGCAGTTTTGCGCTCTTGGAACGGGGATTTGTTTCCATTTCCTCTTCTCCCGGCAAGATCGGTTTCCGAGTTACTACGGTTCCCTTGGACTTCTTTCCGCATACACAGACCGGAAATTCCGGCGGACACGTACATGGATGCTCGTTTTTTCTGAAAATGTTTTTTACGATACGGTCTTCCAGAGAATGAAAGGTGATGACACAAAGTCTTCCACCGTCATTTAAGAGATCAATCATGCCGTCCAGTGACTCCGACAGAACGGTAAGTTCCTGGTTCACTTCGATACGGATTGCCTGAAAGGTTCTCTTGGCCGGATGGCCGCCCGTCGCCCTTATTTTTGCCGGAATCGAGCGCTTGATGATTTCGATTAACTCCCCAGTTGTTCGAATCGGCGCCTGCTGCCGGCTTACGCATATATTGTGTGCAATTTTTCTTGCAAAACGCTCTTCTCCATATTCATGGAGAATACGCGAAAGATTCTCTTCACTGTAATCGTTCACGACTTCGTACGCGGAAAGAGCATTTCTCTGATCCATCCGCATATCCAGCGGAACATCCTCACGGTATGTGAATCCACGCTCTGCATTATCCAGCTGATAGGATGAAACTCCAAGATCCAGCAGGATTCCGTCTACCCCGGTGACTCCGATTTCGGCAAGACGCGGAACCATATCGCAATAATTGCTGCGGATAATCGTGACCTGGTTCTGATATGGTTCCAGGCGTTTACCCGCAGCAGCTATCGCAGCTTCGTCCTGATCTATGCCTATTAATCTCCCCGTGGCAGATAAGCGCTCACATATATGACTGGAATGTCCAGCGCCTCCCAACGTCCCGTCCACGTAGATTCCGTCCGGTTTTATCTTAAGGTTTTCAATGGTTTCCTTCAGTAATACTGATGTATGCGAAAATTCCATGGTCATCTCCTGTATCCCAACGAAACAGATCAGATCACAATGCCCATCTCTTCCATTGATTCGGCGATGGCATCCATATCATCATAATTGCTGTTTTCGTTCCATTTTTCCTTGCTCCAGATTTCAATCCGGTTGATATTTCCGGTAAGGACTACATCTTTTTCCAGACCAGCAAATTCCCGCAGCGTTGCCGGTACGAGAATCCTCCCCTGCTTGTCCAGTTCACATGACGTAGCACCTGCTACAAAGAAACGGGAAAAAGTTCTGGCGTTTTTGTTTGTAAGTGGTAAGGCTCTCAGCTTCTCTTCAAAGGCAGCCCATTCGTCGTTTGGGTAAATGGAAAGGCATCCGTCCAATCCCTTCGTCAGTACAAACTCTTCTCCCAGCTGTTCTCTGAACTTGGACGGTATGATCAATCTTCCCTTCGCGTCAATCGTATGACTGTACTCTCCCATGAACATAATGAAAACCCTCTTATCACCTGAAATGGCGGTCTCCCCACGCACCACTTCATGTATCGCGCCGCAGCCGGACTGCCACATCCGCTCCACAACGCACCACTTTTCACCACTTTCTACCACTTATATTTTTATTCTATATCAACTCAGGGAAAATAGCAAGGTCTTTTTTCTATTTCATTTTTAAGATTTTTCCCAAAATGCAACATTTTTATGCGCATTTTCCGCCTTTTTTATACCAATTTTGTATCAAAAAAGAGAAAACCTTTTTTGCCGGTTTTCCCCTTTTCTGTATTTTTATTCTGTTTTTTTCACTGGTTTTATCCTTAAGAATGGGCTGTCTCCCCACCGGATGATAATTTTTTTCGTTTCCATACCACCAGGATGGTACATCCCACCACAAGGCACCCCGAAAGGAGCTGGGAAACCGGAAGTCCCACCACCGGAAGCAGAAGCTGGTCGGTGCGGAGTCCCTCGATCCAGATTCTTCCAAGGCCATATCCTATCAGATACATCAGGAACACTTCGCCGTTAAATTTTTTTCTTTTCCGAAACCAGAAAAGAAAAAGCAGGACACCCACATTCCATAAACTTTCATATAAAAAGGTGGGATGCACCTGAATATACTCGACGCCGTTTACCGTCACCACATGATCCCACATTTTCTGTGTGATTTCATTGGCACGGACCGCGGAAACCGGAAGCTGCATCGCAAACAGGTTGTTAGTGTAGTCACCGAATGCCTCACGGTTAAAGAAGTTTCCCCACCGTCCCATAATCTGACCGAACACGATGCTCATGCTCGCGGTATCCATCAGAAGGCTGAAGTTCTGTTTCTTCTTTCTGCTGTAAATCACCACCGCAATGCAGGCACCGATGATGCCGCCGTAGATGGCAAGTCCGCCCTGGCGGATGTTGAAAATACTCAAAAGATCATCCTTATAATAGTCCCAGGCAAATATAACGTAGTAAATCCGTGCCCCGAGAATACCGGCTGCGATGCCGATCATCGCAAGATCGAGGTACTGCTCCGGGTTCTGCCCCGTCCGCTTTGCCTCTCTTTGGGCAATCCAGATCGCAATCATCATACCGGTTACGATCACGATGCCGTAATAGGCGATGGAAAATCCGAAAATACTGATGTTTTTTCCCACATGGTCGAGATAGATCCCGAGATTGGGAAAATTAATTTCCATATCCATAACTTATATTCTCTCTTATTATTACTTATCAAACGTTGAAACGGAACAGGATGACATCGCCGTCGCGGACAATGTAATCTTTTCCTTCCATACGCACAAGGCCTTTCTCTCTTGCTCCTGCGTAGGAACCGCAGTCGAGCAGATCCTGATAATTGACAACCTCGGCTTTGATGAATCCGCGCTCGAAATCGGTGTGGATTTTTCCGGCTGCCTGCGGTGCTTTTGTTCCGACTTTGATGGTCCATGCACGGGTCTCATCCTCTCCTGCTGTAAGGAAGCTCATGAGGCCGAGCAGACGGTAGCTTGCTGCGATCAGTTTTTCCAGGCCGGACTCGGTAAGACCAAGATCCTCGAGGAACATTTTTTTCTCATCCTCTTCGAGTTCGGAGATTTCTGCCTCGATCTCGGCGCAGATGACGAATACTTCGCTGTTGTGCTCTTTTGCATATTCGCGGACGGACTGTACATAGGAGTTGTTTGCGCCATCGTCAGCGAGATCATCCTCTGCTACGTTTGCTGCGTAGATGACCGGTTTGCTGGTCAGCAGGTTGTACTCTGCGATCCATTTCTCCTCGTCCTCGTTCTGCAGCTCCATCAGGATGGCATCTTTTCCGTCCTCGAGCAGTTTTTTCAGACGCTCCTGGAATTCGAGCTCTTTTGCTGCCTCTTTGTCCATTCTTGCAGATTTTGCAGTTTTGGAAATACGGCGCTCGAGTACCTCAAGGTCGGCGAAGATCAGCTCAAGGTCGATGGTCTCGATATCACGGAGCGGATCAATGCTGCCGTCTACGTGGATAACGTTCGGATCCTCGAAGCATCTGACAACGTGAACGATAGCGTCTACCTCACGGATATTGGCAAGGAACTGGTTTCCAAGTCCCTCTCCTTTGGATGCACCTTTTACAAGACCTGCGATGTCAACGAACTCGATGACAGCCGGTGTTACTTTCTTGGACTGATAGAAATCTCCGAGCTGCTGCAGACGCTTGTCCGGAACCGGCACGATGCCGACATTCGGGTCAATGGTACAGAACGGATAGTTTGCGCTCTCTGCTCCTGCTTTGGTCAGGGAATTGAAAAGTGTACTTTTTCCGACGTTCGGAAGGCCCACGATACCTAATTTCATAATTCTTATATCTCCTTTTAAAATGCTTTATTTTATAAGGTTTGTGCATCTCTTTTATTATGCCGAGTGCCACATCGAGTGCCATAAAGCATCTCTTTATATATACTTTTATCCGACATTTAACGCACAAGCCACTATATCTATTTCTTTTTGCTTTTGTTCTTCTGTGATATCAACATACAGATTCATGGTTATGCCTATATTTGAATGCCCCAATATTTTTTGCAAAGTTTTGGGTATCATTCCGCCTTCAATGCATCTGGTTGCAAATGTATGCCGCAATACATGCATTGAGAATTTATCAATTTCCGCTTTTTCGCATATCTTGAATAGTGCTGTATCGTACGTGCTGTTTTTTACTGGTTCCCCTTTTCGACTCAGAAAAATATAGTCTACCCATTCTATCGAAATTTCTTTTATTTTCATATTCTTCTTTTTCTGTGCCATTAAAATTCTAATGGCTTCATCAGTCAAAGGAATTGTACGATATCCAGATTTGCTCTTTGGTTCCCCTACTCTCCATTCTCCAACACTATATCTATATTCCATGGAACGTTCAATTTTTAATGTCTTATTTTCAAAATTTACATCTTCCCATTTAAGTCCCACCAGTTCACCAGTGCGAAGTCCTGTTTGTAGTATAAACCTGAATTGATTTTCATAGCTCTGTCCCTTTGCTTGTTGCAGAAATCTTTTTTGCGTTTCAACCGTAAGTGCCTTCTTTTTCTGTGAAGGTTTTCCCATATTACTTTTTACTGATCTCTTACACGGATTGTTTAAAATCACATCATTTTCTCTTGCAAATTCGAGCATATTATAAAGAGTAATACGCGTTTGGTACAGAGTAGATGTTCGGTATCCTTCCTCTGCCATTTTCGTAAAAATATTCTGACAGTGAATCGGTTTTACCTCTGTCAATAATTTTTTACCTATCACTTTTTGAATGTTCCTATAATAACGTTCTCTATAATTCCTAACAGTATTAGGACGAACCGTTTTTCTTTTTATGTCAATCCAGTATTCGAACCAAGCATCAACCATCATATTTGTAGCTTGTTCAATATCACTATGTTCATTTATATAAGTTGCATCCGCAAGCCATTGCTTTACTTCCTGCAATTTTTTAGAACGTTTTGTTCTTCGTTTTCCAAACCTATCTACAAACCTTGCACAATATGTTCCATTCGTCTGCTGATAGATTCCTTCTCCTATCTCCTTTCCTCTTAAATCTTTACCCATAATTTCAGCTCCTTTCAATAAAAGAAGCCCCAATATAGCAACTTATAGATTACCACAATGGAGCTTCAAATTCAATGTAAATCAGCTATTTTTTCATAACTCAACACTATTTTCTATAAATCGTTCGAATTGTTTTCTCTTTACCAGCTTCTTTTTTCCAACATAGAGTACAAATGGACAACGCGGCATCTTAAGCAATTCAGCTATTTTATTTTGTCCAATATTGGAAAATTCAGCAGCTTCTTCTATTGTAAGGTTTGCTTTTTCCCATAAAGGTATCTTTTCGGTCATTTATCTTCTCCTTTTTCAGTTTTATACTCGACAAACTCTATACGATTAATAGGATATCCACTAGAATCTTTGATGGCATAGACACCATCTCTAATGACAGTTTCCATATTTTCAAAAATTTCCTTTTCAATATCTATTTTTTCTTCTACTTTTTCAATTTTGGGTTTATTCAAATTTTTAGAACAGAAGAAAAATCTTTCACCCCTAACACTTTCACCTGATTGAACTCTTTCTTGAATTGATTTTATCATATATTTCGTCATATACTGTATCGCATTGTATTGCTCATTTTTCTTTTTAGTTCCTGTTATCCAAACAAATCCATAGCTCCAGAGTTTTTCCAACTCTTTAACATCAATATTCATATTAAACAAAGCATGGAAATGAATTCTGTTTTTCTTCGTCCGTTCCCATACGCAAATATAGGGCACTTCTCCATACTTCCATTTCATTCTCCGCATAAAATTCCGCCATCTGTTTATTGCTATGTCGTACATCTGAATATCTTCTGCGAATGTCAATGTAGCCATAATTTTAAACGAATTCATTAGCGCCAGCTCTATTAATTCCGTTTTCTTTTTTTCATAGTATTGAACCCGTCTTTCATCCGAATATCTTTTTTCATCTGCTGACATTTCCGTATATTTTTTTCTTATTTTCAAATTACTTCCACCAGTCCGAATTGGGAAATCGTAAGCAACAACCTTTTTCTTATAGTTATAATCAATTATTTTAGTTTGGTACGACATCTTCTCCCCTTCGTACTTAATTAAGCGTATTAATCAAGTAAATAGCCCCCAGAACTTCGCAAGCCCGTTTGGCTTGCTCCGTTCCGTTGGCTTATGCAAAGCTCTAACTTCTGCCTTGCGCTTTTTTCTGTAAAAGTCTCGTTATTCTGCTCTTGTCTATCTGTGGCACTATAAAACTAACTGGATATGGCTTTTCATCTGTTATAATCAATCCTTTGCCGACTCCCGCCTTAAATCCTTCTGGTATTTCATCTGACAAAAATCCCATCATCTTTCTGCTCTCCAGCGAACTTGCTCCCAATAGTATCTTCACGTGATAGTTTTCTCTGCTTCCCATGCTGAAATTGGAAGAATCTGGTCTTTGCAGAATAGAAAGTATTCCCGCTGAACCACCTGCCAGTTCCCTGCCCATCATCAGAATCTCTCCCATTTTGCCTTTTATGTCCTGTGCCAGTTTCTTGTCCTGACTTTCTAGCCAGATCAAATTTCCTGCCATTTCATCCCAGACAAACCAAATATGTCCCTGTTTTTCTCCCGACTTAATAGCTTCGTATTCCTTGTAATACTCCTGGAACAAACGCACACAATCCGCACCAACTTCATAATGCGGGGTAATTCCTTTGTAGTCTCCTGTGTTCTTGAAGTCGGCTATGAAGATATCCGTTGCATACTCCTGAAACTGATTCAAAAGGAAAAGGGCAAGTATAGACTTACCAGATCCAGACGCGCCGCAAATTAACCAGTTTACGTGATTCTTTAATGGCACTTCGACTGGCACAAGCACACCTGCAAACGAGGTAGCACCCACTCTTATACGTTCCATTTTTTCATTTCCTGTTCTAATGTCTTGTCTTTGACAGTTTCCTGCTCCAGAATCTCCCGCTTTTTATACTCAGATGTTTCATTGAAGTACAATTCAAACTGCTTTAAGGTTTTTTTGCTAAAAGCATAATAAACACGAACAATATACATATTCTCGCCGTATTTTTCTACAGCTGTTTTAGTTCTCGTATATCCAAGATAATACGAGTAGATATAGTCGTAAACGAGCTTTCCAATTACAATTTTAAAGTTGCTTATTTCATTTTCTTTCCCAATAAACTCCACATCTAACAGCCCAAAACCGTTAAAACATATGTCTCGTGCATTTACCTCATCATATAACGCATATTTTGTTAACGAGGTCTTAATTTTTTCTCTCAAAATCTCGTCACAAGATAAAGATAAATTGTTCGGAGAATCATCCAACCAATATTGCACCTTTTCAACTATAGAATTAACTTTCTGCAAAGTTTTCCAAAGATTCATACTCTGCTTCCCCTCTTAGATGTCTACTGACTAACCGCCGCTATCTTAACATATATTTACTTCAAATTCCTCAGTGATTCTTGAAATCGTTTCTTCATCGCCGATCAAGACCTGTAATATATTTGGCCACACGAATAATACTTTTACGTGAAATTTCCCATCACATTTTGATTTTAATTTCAAAAATCCTTTATAAATTTCTTTAGAATCAATTTTCTCCATATCATACTTTACTTGAACATGATCTTTACTAGTATTTATCGCCATCGGCTTACATGCTCCAAATATATCTCCAAAAAGTGCCCAAATTATTTTATATATCATTACGCTACTCCTTTATAATATGTATTTCTTCTGCTTTCATATAAATTTCTTTATTCGAAGAAACATATGTAACTTGTAATCCTATAAGAATTGCACTGATTCCATTCTCCAATTCCTCATCTGAAGCATCTATTTTCGTTGCTGGTAACTTACATTTATAACGGCATCTGCTTAATACGCCATTTCCTCTTGGAATTTCCACCTCCACTCTCGTGTATGGTTCTTCATCTCCGTCCTTGTTTCTTTTTTTTCCATATTCAACACTAAGAAGGTCAACCTCAAGACCTTCTATTTTTTTCACAACCTCCTCCATTACTGCATCAAAAAATAATTTTGACATTTTGCTTCCTCCTTAAATTTTAAAATATTTTATATTTTCATTATATAACCTGATTTTTTTAATGAACATATCGCATTTTCCTTTATTTTTGAACCGTGCAAAATGAAAGAAATTTGCACGGTTCAATTTTCTTCCATATTTGAACGTTTTTTATTTTGTTTTTTTTTGCTATAATAAGATTCAAATTTAACATTAGGAGGTTTTTATGGAATATACTCGTTTCGAAGAAGTTTTTAATTATCTTCTTCCAGATTGTCAAGAATTCATTTTAACTTTAATGAAAGACTTATTTATGACCACAAAACAAGCCCATAAAATGATTGATTATTCGCAGATTTTTTCAGTAGCTCGTGGAATTACAACTTACACCGAGCAAGATATAGCAGACGCTATAAATTCTAAGCTAAATTATTCAGGTGCTTACTATCAAGTTTCTGTAAACACTATCCACTCCGTACTAAAAAGGGGATCCATACATTCCGAGCATTTTTCCAGCATAATTGATTTTTTAGACATCAGCAATGCTCTGATTTATCAAATTTCTGATTTTTTTCAAAACAAAGATCTAAAAGATTTTTTTGAATTGCTCTCTCCTGAATATCAAGATCTTGTATTATCTACAATGTGGGACCTTGTATCTCTTCAGACAAAACTTTCTAATCCTGTTTCTGATGCTGTTCCTCAAGAAAATTCCGACATCAAACAGAATGCAGACGAACAACTTTTAAACAGCCAGAGCAAAACATTGTCAAATGAAACTTTCCCAGAAACCGATAATAGTTCTTTTGGCGATGAAATATTTCTAAGCGACATTTATAATGATATGTCAAACGATTTTTCGGATAATAATGTTTCTCATTTTCCGAAATCCGCTCCCCGTCCGCCATTACAAGCAAGAAAAAAACGTAATTAAACAGAATATGAAACCATTTCATATTCTGCCATTACCATTCTATATTAGTCTCCGTCCATTCCGTCAAGGGCTGCCCTGCGGCGTCTCGCTACGCTTGTCCCTTGACCTCATTACATTTTTAAATATAGCAAAAAGCCTGTACGAATTTAATTCAATTCGACAGGCTTTTATTCTTTTACATATTTTATTAGTTCTTCTATTCCGCAATCCAAATACCAACACAACTTACAGATCAGCTGTGCATCCACTCTTTGAAACTCGTTGCGGCAGTAACGGTTAAAATTAGACCTCGGAATGTCTAGTTCCTTGCAGATGGTATTCTTACTTATTCCTCTTTCTTTTAGCAACTCTTCGATCTGGAGTTCTAAATGCCCATATCCCATGACCTCACCTCTGTTTAGAATTATATTCCATAATTCTTTATGTAGTAATTCCCCGTTTAGTGAGGTATTATATAGTTAGTTCCTTTTAATAAAATATACATCATCGAGGTAATATAATGAAGAAAAAACTGCTGTTCATCACTTTATTCTGTGTCCTTTTTGCGGGCATCCTATGCTATCTTAAATCACCTAATTATCTTATATTTAATAGCGTTTCCACCAATTACGGTTCTGAACGAGACACCGAATTGCAAGTCATTGTATGCAAACCCCAAAGCATCTCGAAACTAATAACAGAAATAGAAGCTGAACATAACAAAATCAATGGCACACCTTCCACCCTTACTATTAATCTTCACCATTCAAAACGTTCTTTTAAGCAAGGACGCAAACCTTTCTATCGCGTAACTATCAATTACCCTGAAAGCCAAAAAGCAGACAGCCTTTAAAACTGTCTGCTTTACCTTCACTTCTATTTTGCTATACGGAGCTTCAACCATCTGTTAATCATATTTTCGCTACCAAATCGAGTGCCACGACGAGAGCCAATTTCGAAAAAAATATAGAGATTTATATGAACTTATATCCTTCTGCAAAATCTGTAAAACCCTTTATTTATCCCGTTTTATCGCCCTTTGTTAAAAAATAGAAAGATATGTGAAATTAGTATTTATATTTCGATACCTAATTTCATAGTAATCTATATCTCCTTTGTTTTTATTTTTCGCTTCTTTTTCTGTTCGGGTTCTTTTTATGCACAAAAAGAGCCCAATGCAACTATAAATTATAGCACACGGGCTCTTTGATTTCAATGGATTTTAATCTCTTGACTGTACCATCAGAAGAATGCCGCCCTCGTACGATACATGCGCGGTCTCCTCGACGATCTCATTGCTCACGCACAGACCACCCGAAGTATTCGGCAGATAGTGATGGTCGAGCGGGTAGGCGAAGCCCTCCAGGGTGATGGATGCGACTTCCTTTTCCAGCGGGAAGAACGAAACGTACTTTCCAAACTGATCTTCTTTCCGGATTTCAAACGAAGTTTCCACCGGAATCGTAATCAGATTGCGGCTGTCCACGATGTAAGCCGGAATTTTCTTCTCCCATGCCGTTTTCAGGTTCTGCACAATACTTAAGAAATGGTCAAGTCTTCCCCCTGTTGCTCCGAGGATCGTGATTTCACTGCTTCCCAGAACAATCGCCTGCTGAAATGCGATGTCCGTGTCCGTATTGTCCTTCATGGGATTAAATTCCCGGATCGGTGCGACATGGTTCTCCTTGTAATAATTTAAAATCTCCGGAGATAAACTGTCAAAATCTCCCAGAATATACGTCGGTATAATCTGGTAATGGTAGCAGAACTCCAGTCCCCGGTCTGCTGCCAGGATAATATCAAACTGCTGTTTCTGAAGATATGGGAAGGCAAAATCCGGTTCGATCATCCCTCCCGAAATAATACATGTTCTCACGTTTCCCTGCCTCTTTTTTCTGTCTTTTTGTATCTTATTCTGCCTTTTTGCTGTATGAAGAAATTTTTTCCTGCAGCTCGCGCACGTTCTGCTCGATGTTGCTGCCAAATACAGCAGAGCCTGCCACGATGATGTTGGCACCTGCCGCAAGGACTTCATCGATGGTCGCGCGGTTGATGCCGCCATCGACCTGAATGTGCACATGCTCCAGTCCCTTTTCATCCAGCATTCTGCGAAGCGTACGGATCCTCTCCGTCGACTCCGGGATATACTTCTGGCCGCCGAAGCCAGGATAAACGCTCATAATCAGAATCATTTCTACCTGATCCATCACGTCCGTAACCGCAGAAAGCGGCGTATCCGGATTTACGGCAACTCCGGCATCTGCGCCTGTTTCATGAATCTTTTTCACGGTTTCTGCCAGATCGCGGCATGCCTCCGCGTGAACCGTGATCATATCCGCCCCGCAGCTTTGAAATTCTTCTACGTACCGCTCCGGGTCCTTTACCATCATATGAACATCAAAATACAGACTGCTTTCTTTTCGGATCGACTTTACCACCGGCATTCCAAACGAAATGGATGGTACAAACATTCCATCCATAATATCGATATGAAGCCACCGGCACTCTGCTTTCTCTACCCTTTGGATCTGTTCTCCGAGACGGTTGAAGTCTGCGGATAAAATAGAAGGTGCCAACTGATATACTCGGCTCATGCTAGTATCTCCTCTTTTCCTGTTCTTTCAGTTCTTCATAGAACATGGTATAGTTTTCAAATCTTTCTTTGCTGATATTTCCCTGTTCCAGTGCCTCTTTGACGGCACAGCCCGGCTCTTTTCCGTGGATGCAGCCGAGGAAACGGCATTTTCCTTCGTACGGATGAAATTCCGGGAAAAAGTTTTTCAGCTCCTCTTTTTCCATATCGGTTGTATAAAGCGAGCTGAACCCCGGCGTATCACACAGATACGTCTCATGGTCGATCGGGATCATCTGGGAATGGCGCGTCGTGTGTTTTCCTTTTTTCAGCTTTTTGCTGATCTCTCCGGTCTCCATCTGGATTTCTTTCTGCATCCGGTTTGTGATCGAAGATTTTCCGACGCCGGACGGACCGGCTACCACCGTTGTTTTCCCTTTCAGGTATGCTTCCACTTCCTGCATGCCCTGCTCTTTCGCTGCACTCACCGCAAAGACACGGTAACCGCAGTTCTCATAGACGCTTCGCAGATGGTCTGTGTAATCTTCCCCCGCAAGATCTCTTTTATTGAAACAGATTGCCGTCGGAACGTTCTGCTGTTCCATCATCACAAGGAAACGGTCCAGAAGCGTCAGGTTCGGGGTCGGATTTTCCAGTGCAAAAATCACAAGCGCCTGATCGATATTGGCTACTGCCGGACGGATCAGTTCATTTTTTCGCGGCAGAATCCGGGTCATATTTCCTGTTTTTTCCGTTTCGTCCAGAATCTCGATTTCCACAAGATCTCCGACGAGCGGTTTCTGGCCTTCCTTCCGGAAAATTCCTTTTGCTTTACACTCATAAATGCCGGATTCTTCCACGTCTACGTAGTAGAATCCGGCAATTCCTTTCATAATCTTTCCTGTCATACTCAACCTTCACTCAACGGAACCGATGGGTACTGTGCAATTGCCTGATAACTTCCGCTCGAATCCATCTCATAGAAGACGATTCTTCCGGTAGAAGAAGCAGACGATGAAGCACTCCAGTTGGTGTTGACAGAATACGGCCAGCTCGTAATGGCCTGTCCGTCCATGACGGTGATGGAGGTCTCGTTTCCGTTTCCATCCTCCTGAATCAGCTCAATCTTTGCAATACCACCCTGATACTGATCCGGCGCACTTAAGGTCTGGCTGCAGGACCAGGTAACATCCGTAGCGGTATTTGCGCCCGGCTCTGCCGGTGTCGGGGTCGGTGTATTCTCATCCGGCGTCGTTGGCTGTGCACTCGGGCTATTGACATAAATCGTAACGTCAGAACCTTTCTTTACTTTGGTTCCGATTGCCGGGTCAACCTCCATGACTTCGCCCTCGGCCACCTTGCTGCTGGTTCCTGTTTTCACAATAATATTGAAATCGCTCAGGATTGATTTTGCTGTCTCCTCATCCAGGCCGATTACATCACGGATTGCAATTTCTTCCGCGTCCTTGGATCCCTTGCTGATCACCAGCGTAACGGTAGATTCCGGCGCAACCTGACTTCCCTCTGACGGGTCAACGGAAATAACCAAGCCTTCTGCAACGGTATCGCTGAAATCCTCTGTTGTGGAAACCTGCAGTCCCAGCTGAGTCAGTGCAGCACTTGCAGCGTCTTTCTGTGTTCCAACAATGCCGGTCGGAATGGTTACGGTTTCTTTTCCGGAGCTTACATAATACGTAATCGTTGCATTTTTATCGACTTTCGTTCCCGGTTTCAGATCCTGGCGGCAGATCTTTCCTGCCTCAATGACATCCGATGCCTCGGTTCCGCCGTTGACCACACCAAGTTTCAGGCTGTTTGCCAGTGCGGTTGCATCTGCCTCGGTTTTATTGGTCAGATCCGGAACGGTTACTTTTTCCTCTTCTTTGCTGCTGGAAGAAACAACTTCCGTGCTGCTCGAAGATGATGCGGAACTGGAAGAAGCTGCGGTCGGTCCTTTTCCGCCGACAATGCCGGCTGCCTGCGCGATAAAGTAGATCAGCATGCAGATGATGATGGCTGCAATCGCAAAACCGCCGATCGTGATGATCTTCTCGAGTTTGTTTCCGGCTTTGTCATCGTCATCCTCATCGTCGTAGTAGGAATCGTCGTCATCCTCATCGTAGGAATCGCGGTCATCCTCTTCTTCGTCCTCATCCTCGTCTTCTTCGTCCTCGTAGCTGTAATCTTCGTCCTCTTCCTCATCCTCGATCTTGCTGTAGCGCTTGCGGGCCGGCTCCTCTGCCGTCTGCGCATTTGCCTTTGCTGCTGCGCCGGAACGGATCTGGCTTAACTCCTCTGCGGATACCATAACAGTCTCGGCGTGAGAGCTTAACGGAGTTACCTTTACGAAATTGCCCTGCGGCTCCATCAGCGAATGCTTCAAGTCGTCGATCAGCTCCGCCATGTTATTGTAACGGCGGTCCGGGCTCTTCTGGGTACATTTTAAGATAATCTGCTCCAGTGCGAACGGAAGGTTCGGGGTATATTTGGATGGAGATTCAATCTCCTCCTGCAGATGCTTGATTGCGATGGCAACGGTGGTGTCGCCGTCAAACGGCACTCTTCCGGTTACCATCTCGTACATGGTGATACCAAGGGAATAGATATCACTCTTATAGTCCGAATATCCGCCGCGCACCTGCTCCGGAGAGCTGTAATGTACGCTTCCCATAACGTTCGAACTGATCGTATTGGAAGAAGTTGCCTTTGCAATACCAAAGTCGGAAAGTTTTACTTTTCCGTCTGTGGAAATGATGATGTTCTGCGGTTTGACATCGCGGTGTACAATATTGCGGTTGTGTGCTGCTTCAAGACCAAGGGAAACCTGAATGGCGATGCTGGTTGCCTCTTTTACGCTCAGTTTTCCTTTGCGGTCAATGTAATCCTTCAGAGTAATTCCCTCGACAAGCTCCATGACGATATAGTAAACGCCGCGGTCCTCCCCGACATCGTACACGTTTACAATATTCGGATGGGACAGTCCTGCTGCGGCCTGTGCCTCCGTGCGGAACTTGCGGATAAAGGTTTTATCCTCCCGGAATTCCGGTTTTAAAACCTTTACGGCCACCATGCGGTTCAGCTTGTGGTCTTTTGCTTTGTAGACATCAGCCATACCGCCGGAACCGATCCGGCTTATGATCTCATATCGTTCTCCTAAAATAACGCCCTCTTTTAACATTCTTTCACCTCGTTTGTAAATGGTTCAACGACAATGACTGCGATATTGTCTCTGCCGCCATTTGCATTTGCTTTATCAATTAAACGTTTCGCCTTGTCCTCACCGTCTTCTCGGCAGATGAGTTCGAAAATCTCTTCATCCGTTACCATGTTGGAAAGGCCGTCCGAGCACATCACCAATTGATTGCCCTCTTCAAGCTGAATGTCAAAGAAATCAATCTTTACGGTATCCTGTGTGCCTACTGCTCTGGTAATAATGTTTTTGTCCGGGTGATTCCGCGCCTGCTCGGGAGTGAGTTCTCCAAGGCGCACCATCTCTGCGATCAGGGAATGGTCCTGCGTCACCTGGTCAAACGTGCCATCTGCTGCCAGATACAGCCTGCTGTCTCCTACGTTTGCAACGTAGGCATAGTTGCCGACAACCGTAGCTACTACCATCGTCGTACCCATGCCTTCCATGGATATATCTCGTTTTGCCTGCTCAAAAATCTGGCTGTTTGCTGCTTCAATTCCATGCCGAATGATCCGCACCGGGTTGAAATTCGTATCCCTTTTTACAGATTCCACCAGTACAGAAACACCGTAACGCGAAGCAAAATCGCCCGCGTTATGGCCTCCCATGCCGTCTGCAACGACAAAGAGGTTCGGAAGGTTTCCGACCGGAGAGGCGGAGGCAAACACAAAATCCTGGTTCATCGTCCGTTTCTGTCCGATATCGGTTGCAGAAAATACCTTCATGCTTTTTTCTCCTGTATTGACAGCCGCTTTTTACGGCTGTTCGTTTGATTTATCGATAAAACTTTTTCTTAACTGTCCACAGGCTCCGTCAATATCGGCGCCCATTTCCCTTCTAATAGTAACATTAATTCCGTATTTTTCAAGTTTATTTTTGAAATTCTCTACGACTTTTTTCGTTGATTTCACGTAATCGCGCTCTTTGATCGGGTTGACCGGGATCAGATTTACATGACAGTTGATATCCGAAATCCGCGCGGAAAGCTCTTTTGCATCGGCTTCGCTGTCATTTTTCCCGCCAACGAGAGAGTACTCAAATGTAATCCGACGGCCTGTTTTTGCAAAGTAATTGCGGCATGCATCGAGAATTTCATCAATGGAATATTTATTGGCAATCGGCATCAGCTCGCGGCGCTTTTCATCGTTCGGCGCATGAAGGGAAAGTGCCAGGGTGATCTGGAGTCCCTCATCTGCCAATTTGTACATATTCGGCACGATTCCGCAGGTGGAAACGGTGATGTTTCTCTGGCTGATGTTGAGTCCTTCCTGGCTCGAAAGCAGCCGCACGAAGCGCACCAGATTGTCGTAGTTGTCCATCGGCTCACCCGTTCCCATGACAACCAGATTGGAGACCCGCTCCCCGGTGTCCTCCCAAATCCGGTAAATCTGGTCAAGCATCTCCGACGGAGTCAGGCACCGCACGAGTCCGCCGATTGTGGACGCGCAGAAGCGGCAGCCCATCCGGCAGCCGACCTGGGATGAGATGCAGACGGAATTTCCGTGGTGGTACTTCATCCAGACGCTCTCGATCACGTTACCGTCGCTAAGGCGGAACAGGTATTTTCTCGTTCCGTCGATTTTAGACTCCTGCACCTGCACTTTTTCGAGACAGGTAAGCGGATACTGTTCCTTTAATTTTTCCCGGAAGGCAAGCGAGAGATTCGTCATCTCATCGTAGCTGCCCGCCAGACGATGATGCATCCAGTCGTATAACTGTTTGGCACGGAACGGCTTTTCTCCCATCTGCTGGCAAGCGTCCTTTAATTCGTCTAAGGTCATTGATTTAATATCCATCTGTTACGCCCGTCCTTCCTCTGTTTTCCGGAATTTTGCAAGGAAAAATCCGTCTGTCTTGTGTACCCCCGGGATCAGCTGCAGCTGTCCTTTGGCCGTTTCTCCGCTTTTCAGCTCATCCGGCAGCAGTTCATCCAGACTGACTGCTTCAAACGGGAACTGTTCCAGAAACCATGCGGCATTCTCGCCGTTTTCTTTTCTGTTGACGGTACATGTGCTGTACAGCAGTGTGCCGCCCGGCTTTACGTACGATGCGGCATTTGCAAGGATTGCCCGCTGAATCCGTACCAGCTCCTCTTCTTTTTCTTTTGAAGCATAATATTTGATATCCGGCTTTCTGCCGATGACGCCGTATCCGGTGCACGGCAGGTCCGCAATCACAACGTCCGCTTTTCCGATCCATTCCGCATCGAGCTGTTCCGCATCTTTTACCTTCGGCACGACGCAGGAAACACCTGCTCTCTGCACATTTTCCCGGATCAGATCGACCTTGTATTCGGTGAGATCACGCGCTTCCACGCATCCCTGATTTCTCATTTTATCTGCTGCATGGAGGCTCTTTCCGCCCGGTGCCGCGCAGAGATCCAGCACCTGGTCACCCGGCTTTGGATCCGCCAGATGCGCCGCCATCATGGAGCTCACATCCTGAATCTGGAACCGGCCTTCCTGGAAGGCATTCAGTGATGCGATCGTCTCAAAGTTTTTCAGATAGAACGCCTCGCCAAGATATGGCGCTTTTTCCAGCTCTGCCCCCTGGCTTTCCAGGCTTTTCTTCGTCTCCTCGATCGTATTGTTCCAGCGGTTGATACGGATCGTCACCTGTTTTTCTTTCAGGAAATCCGCCATCATCGTTTCTGCCGTTTCTTTTCCGTACTGGGATACGAACTCCTCAACCAGAAATTCCGGCATGGAGTATTTCACGGAAAGATACTGCGTAGTATTGTTCTCCTTCGGCATCGGCAGATGATCTTTCTCCCGCACGATCGTGCGCAGAACGCCGTTGACAAAGCCCTTTAAGTTGTAAAAATGCTTCTTTTCCGCCAGTTTCACCGCCTCATTGACGACTGCCGAATCCGGTACTGCGTCAAGAAAACGGATCTGGTACACCGACATCCGTAAGATCGCACGAATCACCGGCTTGCATTTGTTGATCTTGATTTTGGAATACTGATTGATGATGTAGTCATTCTGGATGCCGTATTCCACGGTTCCCTCGCAGACCCGCTTGATAAACGCACGGTCCTGCCGCGGCAGGAACTGGTATTTATCGAGGGCGTCCCTTACAGCAAGATGGCAGGGCGTTTTCTCCCTGTCCATCTCAAGCAGAATGTTCATAATCAGCTCTCTTGTATTGATTGTATCAGTCATCATTTCTCCTAAATGCTCCGGATAAAACCAGCAGCCGGAGCAGCTGCAGCAAGGAACCGATTACGGCTGCCACATAGGTCATCGCCGCTGCCCAGAGTACTTTTTTGACTCCGTCGTGTTCCGTCTCTGTAATCATACCATCCGCACCGAGCATCTTTAAGGCTCTTCTCGATGCATCAAATTCGACCGGAAGCGTTACTACCTGGAAGGCCAGCGCCAGCACAAAAAGCCAGATTCCGGCCTTTACCAGCATCGGAAGGCTGAAAATCAGTCCGATCAGAAATAACGGCCAGAACAGCTGGGATCCAAGATTGGCCACCGGTACAATGGCACTTCGCACCTTCAGCGGCACATAATCTGTATTGTGCTGTACGGCATGTCCGCACTCATGCGCTGCAACGCCGATCGCTGCAATCGATGCGGAATCGTAAACAGCATCCGAAAGATTTACCGTCTTTGTCCGCGGATCGTAGTGATCCGTCAGTTTTCCGGATACGTGACGGACGGTTACATCGTAGATGCCTGCCTGACGCAGAATCCGCATCGCCGCATCGCGTCCTGTCATGCCGCTGTAGGAACGGACCGTCTGATATTTACTGAATATCGTATTCATGCGGGCGGATGCCGCCATAGAAATCAGTGCTGCAAGAATTACCAGCAGATACGTACTGTCATAAAAAAGTCCCATATCATTTTCTCCTTTTTTTCAGGCACAGCGGCAGCAATACCTCTGTGCAGTTCCCCGCCTCAGCTTCAGATTTCTTTGTGCCTTTATTCTCCAAGTTTTGTACCCGGCTCGATCGTATATCCACGCAGGAAATCTGCTGTCTTCATCCGTTTTTTTCCTTCGAGCTGCAGCTCTTCAATCACCAGAATACCGTCTCCGGTCTTTACATGGATTCCGGTCTCATCTGCCACCCAGACTTTTCCGGCGCTTTTTGTCGGATTCTGTCCCGGGATTTTTGAGAACAGATCACCGCCAAGCATGGCAATGACCTTCGCATTCCATATTTTGAGATTTTTTCCGTTTACCTTCGTAAACGCGCTCGGCCACGGACTCATCGCACGGATCTGGCGCTCAATCTCGATGGCGCTCTTCGTCCAGTCGATCCTTCCATCCTCTTTTTTAATCATTCGTGCATACGCTGTCGTGCTCTCCTTTGGCTGCTTTTCCGGTGTGATTTCGCCTTTTTCAATTTTAGGAAGCGTCTCCACCAGCAGCTTGGCACCGGCTGCCGAAAGTTTGTCAAAAAGACTGCCGCCGGTCTCATCTGACGCAAGCGGAATCTCCACTTTCGAAAGCATTTCACCGGTATCAATGCCTTCATCCATTTTCATAATCGTAACACCGCTTACCGGATCACCGTTCATCACCGCCCACTGGATCGGTGCTGCACCACGGTAGGCCGGAAGCAGGGATGCATGTACGTTGATGCATCCATACTTCGGCATTTCAAGAATCTCTTTTGTAATAATCTGGCCAAAGGCAACGACAACGATCACATCCGGCTCCATTTTCCGGATTTCCTCGATCGCCTCTGCATCCCGCACGCGGCGCGGCTGATAGACCGGAAGGCCGTGTTTTTCGGCTGCCTCTTTCACCGGTGTCGGCATCATCTGTTTTCCACGGCCCTTCGGTTTGTCCGGCTGGGTCACAACGCCTGTGATCTCATAACCGGCCTCCACGAGTGCCTCAAGTGTTCCCACGGAGAAATCCGGGGTTCCCATAAATACCACTTTCATCTGAAGTCATCTCCTTTATTTTAAGACTTACTCTTCGTCCTCGTACTCCTCATACTCATCGTACGTGTTGTCCCAGAGTTCGCCTTCTACTTTTTCTGTATACATATGTCCGTCGAGGTGATCACACTCGTGGCAGATGCAGCGGGCAAGAAGTTCGGTTCCCTCCAGTTCAAACGGCTGCATGTCGCGGTCCAGCGCTCTTACCTTTACGTAATTCGGACGGGTTACTGTACCGGATTTTCCCGGAAGGCTTAAGCAGCCTTCTGCTCCTGTCTGGCTTCCGGAAGTCTCCAGGATTTCCGGATTGATCAGAAGATGTGGGGTTCCGTCCACATCCATGACTACGATTCTCTTTAAGATGCCGACCTGCGGTGCGGCAAGGCCGACACCGTTTGCCTCATACATGGTGTCAAACATGTCGTCGATCAGCTCGCTGATTCTTGGTGTCATCTTCTCCACCGGTCTGCATTTTTTCGTTAATACGCGGTCGCCTACGACTCTGATTTCTCTGATTGCCATAATTCTTTTCCTTTCTTTTGCTCTTCTATTATAAATAATCTATGTGTAAATAGTATGAAAAAACTAATACTTTCTGCTGAAGTCAAACTGTAAATAAACGGTACGGAAGCCTTTGTTAATCTCGATATACCGCTCCAGTTTTTCCCGCAGCTCTGCCAGCACCTCTTCCTGCGGCGCGCGTACATACACGGCCATGCGGTACAGGTCATTGATTTTCGACACTGCCTCACTTGCCGGGCCGATGATCTGGACTTCGCGGTTTCCCCGGATGCGGATGAGATATCTGCGAATGTATTCCATCGCCTGCGTCAGATGCGCTTCATCCTCCCCGGCTCCGTGGATCGCCAGAAGCTCCGCCGCCGGTGGATATCCCATCAGACGGCGGTAGTCCATTTCTTTCTCGTAAAATGCCCCGTAATCCTGCTCTGCCGCCGTCTGAATGCTGTAATGTTCGGGATGGTACGTCTGAATGACTGCCATTCCCGGCTTTTCGCCTCTTCCGGCGCGGCCGACTGCCTGCGTCAGCAGCTGGAACGTACGCTCCCCGGCACGGTAATCGACTGCATTCAGGGAGAGATCCGCCGCCAGCGCTCCCACCAGCGTGACATTCGGGAAATCGTGGCCTTTTACGATCATCTGGGTTCCAATCAGGATATCGGCCTCCCCCGCCGCAAATGAGGACAGGATTTCTTCATAACTGTTTTTCGTTTTTGTCGTGTCGCCGTCCATCCTAAGAACGCGTGCCTTTGGAAACAGCTTTTTCACGTTCTGCTCAATCTGCTGCGTACCGGCGCGGAAGCCGCCAATATACGGGGAACCGCACGACGGGCACGCATGTACCTGCGGTGTTTCATAACCGCAGTAATGGCAGACGAGCTTTCCGTTATTGTGTGCTGTCAGTGATACATCGCAGTGCGGGCACTTCATCACATGGCCGCATGCACGGCATGAGACGAAGCCCGCATAGCCTCTGCGGTTCAGAAACAGTACAACCTGTTCCTTTTTTTCAAGCCGTTTTTCGATCTCTTCCCGCAGTTTTCCGGACAGAATCGAACGATTTCCCATCTGTAATTCTTCCCGCATATCCGCGATCCATACGGACGGAAGTGCTGCATTTCCGTACCGCGCATCCATCCGGAACAGCGCGTACGCTCCCGTCTCGCAGGCGTAAGAAGCATCCACCGACGGCGTTGCCGAACCCATCACCACATGGGCATGCTCCAGCCCGGCGCGGCGCACAGCGGTCTCCCTTGCATGGTAGCGCGGCGTCACTTCACTTTTATAGGAGGTTTCATGCTCCTCATCGATTACGATCAGCCCCAGATCCGGAAACGGTGCAAAGAGTGCGGAACGCGGACCGATCATAATACTGACCTCCCCGCGCCGCGCGCGCTCCATCTGGTCGGCGCGCTCGGACGGTGTCATCCGCGAGTTGACCACCGTGACTCTTGTTCCAAACCGTGCGCAGAACCGCTCCACGTTCTGATACGTCAGCGCAATCTCCGGGATCAGCACGATCACCTGTTTTCCTTCCTTCAGCACTCGCTCCATCAGCTCCATATAGACGAGCGTTTTGCCGCTTCCCGTCACACCGCGGATCAGGCAGGGGCGGTTCTGCCCTTCCCATTCCTTTCGAATGCCGTCCACCACGGCCTGCTGCTGTTCGTTTGGTTTTCCCGCGGTTGTTCTTCCTGCCGCATCAGATACCGGATTTCTCCAGGTGCTCGTACGGCGGATTTCCAACACGCCCTGCTCTTCCATCACGTGCAGCGTATCTGCCGTGATTTTCAGTTCCTTGCTCACAACCGGCCCTGGAAGAACCGGCTGGGCCAGCAGCGCGTTTAAGAGACGGATTCTCGCTTTATAATTTTTCTTTCTGTAGTTTTCCAGCAGTTCCTCACACTCTGCGGGATCTGCAAGAAGCGCAATTTCGCGGGTTTCTTTCCCGCGCGCCTTTACTTTGACCGGAAGCACCGTCTTTAACGCCTGGATCATCGTCGATCCGTACGTATGACGCATCCACGCGGCGAGCGCGATGAGTTTCGTCTCTACGGTCGCCGCATCCTTTTGTACCGCAAGGATGGCCTTCATCCGGTCCTGCGGATATTTCGGCTCGTTTCCGACGGAAAGCACATAGCCGGTGATCGTGCGGTTTCCGTTTCCAAACGGAATCTGTACCGCCGTTCCCGGACCGATCTCCCCTGTCAGTTCCGGCGGAACCTTGTACTGAAAGGTCCGGTCCAGTTTTTCATTTGTGATGTCTACGATTACATCAGCGTAAACGCTGCTCATACATTCCCCTTACTTTCTTCCAGTATTTCCCGGATCAGCACGCGCTCATCCATCTCGTACCGTTTCCCCTTCCGGATCTGATACGTTTCGTGGCCTTTTCCCGCGAGCACCACGAGATCGCCCGGCTGCCGGTTTTCGATCACATACCGGATCGCCTCCTTACGGTCTGCAATCTCAACGAAAGCGCCTTCTGTTTTCCCGATTCCCGTCCGGATATCGTCCAGAATCGCCTGTGGTTCCTCATCCCGCGGATTGTCCGAGGTGATAACGGTCAGATCCGCCAGACGCCCCGACACCTCTCCCATCTGGAATCTCCGGTCCCGCGCGCGGTTTCCGCCGCAGCCGAAGAGACAGATCAGGCGCTTCGGATGGTATTTCCGCAGTGTCTTTAACAGGCTTTCGAGGCTCATCGCATTGTGTGCGTAGTCAATGAGAAGCGTCATTTCCGGATACACCGGAACTGCCTCACACCGCCCACGGACGCGGACTGTGGAAAGTGCCTCCTGCATCGCCTTTTCCGGGATTCCCATCTGCGCGCAGACCGCAATGGCGGCAAGCGAGTTGGAAACGGAAAACAGACCCGGCAGATCTACCCGTACCGGAAAATCCGCTGCGCCCTGCACCCGGTATGAGACACCGAGCACGCCGGGCGCCTGATCGAGTGCTGCATCTGCTGCCATAAAATCAGCTTTTTCCCTGCATCCGAATGTCACCAGACGGCAGGTGCTCTGCCTTATGATCTCCGGAAACCTTTTGTCATCCCGGTTTACAATTCCGGTTCTGCAGGTGCGAAGCAGCTTCTTTTTGCAGGACAGGTATTCTGCAAACGATGCATGCTCCCCGGCGCCGATGTGGTCGTTTCCAATGTTGGTGAACACACCGTAATCAAACGTAATTCCATCACACCGGTGCTGTTTTTCCGCCTGCGAGGAAACCTCCATCACAACATGGGTGCAGCCCTCCCGCATCATTTCAGAAAACAGCTTCTGCAGCACAACAGGCTCCGGCGTTGTATTTTCTGACGGAATGCTTTTTTCCCCGATCCTCGTCTCGATCGTTCCGATGAGTCCTGCGCGGATCCCTGCTTTTCGCAGGATTTCGTAAATCATATATGCAGTCGTCGTCTTTCCCTTCGTGCCGGTCACTCCGATTGTCACAAGGTGCTGCGCCGGATCGTCCTCCCAGGCACAGGAAAGCTGTGCGAGTGCTTCTCTGCTGTCCTTTACTACGAGTACGGTTACCTTTTCCGGAATCCCTTCCAGTTCCCGCTCCGCAACCAGGACAGCAGCGCCCCTCTCGACTGCTTCTTCTGCATATACGTGCCCGTCCATCCTGTTTCCGCGGATGCAGACAAACACGTTCTGCGGCTGTACTTTTCTGCTGTCGCATGTGATTCCTGTAACTTCCGCATCCAGACTGCCCTGCTGGAGCTGATATGCGATCCGTTTTTGTAACGTGCGCATGTTTTTCATGCCGGGACCTCCCTTTCACGTTTCAAATCCCTACGACTCAGATACTTTTATAGAATACCATAGTCCGAAAAACATTTCAATGTGCGCAATGTCGGTTTCTTCTTGATTTTTGCCTCCATAAACTTTATAATAGTTCTATATTGATGCCTGGTTTTTTCGTATCAAAATCTATGAACTGCAAAGAGAGGTATCTTCCAATGAAAAGAAAAAAAATAGTTGTTGCACTGGGACACAAAGCTCTTGGAACGACGCTGCCGGAACAGAAAGCAGCCGTAAAACGTTCCGCAAAAGTAATCGCAGATCTCGTTGCTGCCGGCGCTGATGTTGTCATCACCCACAGCAATGCGCCGCAGGTCGGCATGATCCACATGGCGATGAATGAATTCGGCAAAATGCACACCGACTACAGCGCAGCCCCGATGTCTGTCTGCTCCGCTATGAGCGAAGGCTACATCGGCTACGACCTGCAGAACGCCATCCGTGCTGAGCTTCTCCGCAGAGGAATCTTCAAAACCACATCCACGATTCTTACACAGGTTGAAGTAGATCCGTACGACGATGCCTTCAACAATCCGGTCAAACTGATCGGCCGTACGCTTACCAAAGAGGAGGCTGACGCAGAGGAAGAAAAAGGAAACTACGTAACGAAAACCGAGGACGGCTACCGCCGAATCGTTGCTGCTCCGAAGCCGCAGGATATCGTAGAGATCGACTCCATCCGTCTTCTTCTCGATGCCGGACAGGTTGTCATCGCAGCAGGCGGCGGCGGAATACCGGTTCTCCCACAGAATGAAGAGTTAAAGGGTGCATCCGCAGTCATCGAAAAAGACCTCACCAGCGGCCTGATGGCAGAAATGCTGAACGCAGACATGCTGATGATCCTGACCAGCGTGGAAAACGTTTCCATCAACTACGGTACCCCGGACGAAAAACCGCTGGAGCACATCACCGTTGCTGACGCGAAGAAATACATCGCAGAAGGCCAGTTCGGAGAAAACTCCATGCTGCCGAAGATGGAAGCAGCTGTTTCTTTCCTCGAGAAAGGCATCGGCCGTACCGCAGTCATCACTTCCATTGATTCCGCACTCGCCGGATTCCAGGGAAAAACAGGTACGATTATTGAGTAATACAAAGTATACAAAAAAGGATTCCCTCGAGTGGGAATCCTTTTTTTCTACTCTTTTTCCGGACTAAAAAGCCAGATTAGAAAGTAAATTTATCTGCAAAGTAAGCATCGAGATCCTCAATTTTAATTCTCTCCTGCTCCATGGTGTCACGGTCACGGACGGTAACAGCACCATCGGTCTCGGAATCGAAGTCGTAGGTGATGCAGTACGGAGTACCGATCTCATCCTGACGGCGATACCGTTTTCCGATATTTCCACGGTCATCAAACTCGCAGTTGTATTTCTTGGACAGCTCTGCAAAGACTTTCTCAGCGCCCTCGTTCAGCTTCTTGGAAAGCGGAAGCACACCGATTTTTACCGGTGCCAGTGCCGGATGGAAATGCATCACGGTACGAACATCATTCTTCTCTGCGTCGAGAACTTCCTCGTCATAAGCGCTGCACAGGAATGCCAGAACGACACGGTCAGCACCAAGAGACGGCTCGATAACATACGGGATGTATTTCTCGTTCTTCTCTGGATCGAAATAGGTCATATCCTGTCCGGATACATTCTGATGCTGGGTCAGGTCGTAATCGGTACGGTCTGCGATTCCCCACAGCTCGCCCCATCCGAACGGGAACAGGAACTCGATATCGGTTGTTCCCTTGCTGTAGAAGCACAGCTCTTCCGGAGAATGGTCTCTTGCACGCATCTCTTCGTCTTTCATGCCGAGGCTCTTCAGCCAGTTGATGCAGAAGCCTCTCCAGTACTGGAACCAGTCAAGGTCGGTGCCAGGCTCGCAGAAGAACTCCAGCTCCATCTGCTCGAACTCACGGGTACGGAAGGTGAAGTTACCCGGTGTAATCTCGTTACGGAAAGATTTACCGATCTGACCGATTCCGAACGGAATTTTCTTTCTGGAAGTACGCTGTACGTTTTTGAAGTTTACGAAGATACCCTGTGCAGTCTCCGGACGAAGATATACGGTGTTCTTCGCATCCTCTGTAACACCCTGGAAGGTTTTGAACATCAGGTTGAACTGACGGATATCGGTAAAGTTATGTTTTCCGCAGGACGGACACGGAATCTGATGCTCCTCGATGAAGTTCTTCATCTCTTCCTGGGACCATGCGTCTACACTGCCGCCTTCGATTTCAATGCCTTTTTCCTCGCAGAAGTCTTCGATCAGCTTGTCTGCACGGAAACGCTCGTGGCACTCTTTACAGTCCATCAGAGGATCGGAAAATCCGCCGAGATGACCGGAAGCTACCCATGTCTGCGGGTTCATCAGGATCGCGCAGTCAACACCTACGTTGTGCGGGCTCTCCATCACGAATTTCTGCCACCATGCTTTTTTCACGTTGTTTTTCAGCTCAACGCCGAGCGGGCCGTAATCCCAGGTATTTGCCAGGCCGCCGTAGATTTCGGAACCCGGATATACAAAACCTCTGGATTTTGCTACTGCCACAATTTTGTCCATTGTCTTTTCCATAGTTCGTTACTCCTCTATTTTATTTGTTTACTTACCATAAACAACAATAACAGGACTGGCAAGAAGAACGTCCTGCTCATATTCCTGCTCTGTTTCTTCTGTCTTAGTCTGCTCTGATGATGACGCAGAAGCACTCTCTGTGGACTTTGTGGTCCACTCGCCGGCCGTATCCACCGTGTTTTTTCCTTTGATCACGGCTGTACCGGAAACGCAGAGCACCGGATCTTCCGTTACGATTTCCAGCGGCTCCTCGCAGACAATCACGCGTACATGCTTAACGCCTTTGACCGCATCTTCGACTGAAACCTCATTGCCTTTAGAATCGACAAAGGAAGCGGAAAAATCATATCCCGCTTCTTCTGCCTCATCCAGCGTGCCTGCGAAAAATTCTGCTCCGTGATAATCCGCGTAGGACTGGTAATCTCCGTATTCCATCCGGATCTCCACCTTGTCCTCTTTGATCTGGCATTTTTCCAGCTTCACGGAATCCGCATCGCCGCGCTCCTCTGTGAATTTTTTGATGTCATCCTCCACAAAGACCTTCAGTTCGTCTTCCGTGTAATCATCGTCTTTGCTGTAATCTTCCACAATGGCTTCTGTCACAACACCATTTTTGCTCACATAGACAGATGTCGTTGTCACATCTTTTAACTTCTCACAGCCCGACAGCAGCACGGAAGCCGCTGTCAGAACTGCGAGAAGCTGTCCTGCTTTTTTCATAAAAATCCTCTAAAAACCGCCTGAATTATTTGTTGCGGTAAATGATATCGTCTCTTCCCGGCCCGTTGGAGATCATGGTGATCGGGAATCCGATTTCTTTCTCTACAAACTCGATGTAGTTTCTGCAGTTTTCCGGCAGTTCCTCATATTTCTTGATGCCGCGGATATCGCATTTCCAGCCCGGAAGCGTTTTCAGCACCGGTTTTGCTTTCTCAAGAATGCTGGTGTTCGGGAAATCGTGGATTTCTTTTCCGTCTACTTCGTATGCTGTGCAGACCGGAATCTCATCCAGATAGCCAAGTACGTCAAGTACGGTGAACGCTACATCGGTGGTACCCTGCATTCTGCAGCCGTAACGGGAAGCAACACAGTCGAACCATCCCATACGTCTCGGGCGGCCTGTGGTTGCACCGAACTCTCCGCCGTCTCCGCCGCGTCTTCTGAGCTCATCTGCCTCATCGCCGAAGATCTCGGAAACGAAAGCACCTGCTCCTACTGCACTGGAGTAAGCTTTGCATACGGTTACGATTTTCTTGATTTCATATGGCGGAACACCTGCTCCTACTGCGCCGTAGCCGGCCAGTGTGGAAGAAGAAGTTACCATCGGGTAAATTCCGTGATCCGGGTCTTTTAAGGAACCAAGCTGACCCTCAAGCAGGATCTCCTTGCCTTCCTGAATCGCGTTCCACAGGAATGCGGAAGTATCGCATACGTATGGCTCAACCATTTTTTTGTATTCCATCAGCTCTGCATAGATCTCATCCGGATTTAACTGCGGTTTGTGATACAGATGCTCGAGCAGAATGTTCTTGGTTTCGCATACGGATTTCAGTTTCTCTTTCAGGTGCTCATCGTCGAACAACTCGTTTACCTGGAAACCGATTTTTGCATATTTATCTGAGTAGAACGGAGCGATACCGGATTTGGTGGAACCAAAGGATTTTCCGCCCAGACGCTCTTCCTCATACTGATCGAACAGGATGTGGTACGGCATTACCATCTGTGCACGGTCGGAAATTTTGATCTTCGGTGCCGGCACTCCCTTCGAAACGATCTCATTTAACTCTTTGATCAGAACCGGAATATTGAGTGCAACACCGTTTCCGATTACGCTTGTTGTGTGGCTGTAAAATACGCCGGATGGAAGGGTATGAAGTGCAAACTTTCCATAGTTGTTTACAATGGTATGGCCTGCATTCGCACCACCCTGGAAACGGACAATAATGTCTGCCTCTTTTGCGAGCATATCGGTAATCTTACCTTTTCCCTCGTCTCCCCAGTTTGCTCCTACTACTGCCTTAATCATGTGACATCCTCCTAATTCAACGTATACTTGCGGCCTCTTTGTTTCGGCCGTTCATGCATAGTATACCATGTTTTCTTCATAAGTAAAACTTATTATTACTTATAAAATTTGTTTTTTTATTATTTCTGTTTATCAAACGCATCAGACGTTGATTTCCGCAGTCATGCCAAGTGCCTCTTTGTTTGCCTCAAGCACCGGATTAACTACGTTCTTCAGGAATGCGTCAACCTGTACGGATGCGCGGCCTGTGTATTTGGACGGATCCATCGTCTTTTCCAGCTCTTCTTTGGTCAGATGGAACATCTCATCCGCTGCGATCAGATCCAGAAGATCGTTGTCGCGGCCTTCCTCTTTGACATGTTTTCCGGCGATCATGGACAGCTCGCGGATTCTCTCATGCAGCTCCTGACGGTCGCCGCCTGCTTTTACCGCATCCATCATGATATTCTCAGTTGCCATAAACGGAAGCTCTGCCATCATGTGTTTTAAGATAACCTTTGGATAAACCACAAGTCCGTCTACGACGTTCATGCACAGATCCAGGATACCGTCGATGGCAAGGAAGCCTTCCGGAATGGAAAGTCTCTTGTTTGCAGAGTCATCGAGGGTTCTCTCAAACCACTGTACAGAAGAGGTGATGGCCGGATTTAATGCATCGGTGATCACATAACGGGACAGGGATGCGATACGCTCGCTTCTCATCGGATTTCTCTTGTATGCCATGGCGGAAGATCCGATCTGTCCTTTCTCGAACGGCTCCTCAACTTCTTTTAAGTGCTGCAGAAGACGGATGTCGTTGGAGAATTTTGTTGCGCTTGCCGCAATGCCTGCCAGAACGTTTAATACTCTCGTATCGACTTTTCTGGAATACGTCTGTCCGGAAACAGGATAGCAGTTCTTGAAGCCCATTTTCTCAGCGATCATCGGATCGATCTTGTCGATGGTCTCCTGATCTCCGTCGAACAGCTCTAAAAAGCTTGCCTGTGTGCCTGTTGTTCCTTTGGAGCCGAGCAGCTTTAAGGTGCTCTGTACGTACTCGAGATCTTCAAGATCCATTAAGAACTCCTGCATCCACAGGGTTGCACGTTTTCCGACGGTGGTCGGCTGTGCCGGCTGGAAGTGGGTGAAGGCAAGGGTCGGCTGGTCTTTGTAGGTATCCGCAAATTTTGCCAGCTCAGCGATAACGTTCACCAGTTTTTTCTTCACCAGCTTTAAGGCTTCGTTCATGACAATGATATCGGTATTGTCGCCTACGTAGCAGCTGGTTGCTCCCAGATGGATGATTCCTTTTGCTTTCGGACACTGTACGCCGTAGGCATACACATGGGACATTACGTCATGACGGCAGACTTTCTCTCTTTCTTTTGCCACATCGTAGTTGATGTTCTCGGCATTTGCTTTCAGTTCTTCGATCTGCTCATCTGTAATAGAAAGTCCCAGTTCTTTTTCTGTCTCAGCCAGCGCAATCCATAACTTTCTCCAGGTACGGAATTTCATATCCGGGGAGAAGATGTACTGCATCTCCTTGCTTGCATAACGTTCGGAAAGAGGGCTTACATATCTGTCAGTTCCGCTCATAGACACGATTCTCCTTTTCTTGTCAATTGTGTATTCGGTTTCGTTTTATCCCGCTCTTTTTCCATCCCGGAAGCGGGAATGGACACAATGAGAGCGTGTTTGAAATACATTTCAACCACGCTCTAGTATAACGCATGTTCTTTTCTTAGGCAAGTGCAACGTCGTTACTTCTCACGAAATTTTCCCAGAAATCCCTGCATTCTGGCATTTTTTGAATCGAAAACTTCGTCCGGTGTTCCCTCCACGGCGATCACACCCTGGTCCATAAAGATGACGCGGTCGGAAATTTCCCGGGCAAAATTCATCTCGTGAGTAACAATCACCATCGTCATGTTCATCTCCGCAAGAGATTTGATGACTTTTAAAACCTCGCCTGTCAGCTCCGGATCGAGTGCCGATGTCGGCTCATCGAAAAAGAGCACCTTCGGGTTCAGCATCAGCGCGCGCGCAATCGCAACCCTCTGACACTGACCGCCGGAAAGCTGACACGGATACGCCTTTTCTTTTCCTGTGAGCCCCATTTTCTGCAGCAGCTCTTCTGCCTGTGCTTCCACCTCCGCACGGTTGCGTTTCTGCACATGAATCGGCGCATCGCAGAGGTTTTTCATCACATCATAATGTGGAAACAGGTGGAAGCTCTGGAATACCATTCCAAAGTTTTCCTGAATTTTCCGCAGCACGGCCGGCTTTGCATAAACGGATTTTCCATTTTGCATGGTGACTGCCTGCTCGCCAAGATACGTCAGGTCACCGCCATCCATCATCTCCAGCATCGCCGCACACCGCAGCAGCGTCGATTTTCCCGATCCCGACGGGCCGATGATCGAGAGCACCTCGCCCTCTTCTACTTTGAGGGAAATATCTTTTAACACTTCGAGATCCCCAAAGCTCTTTCTTACATGGTTCATTTCCAGATAAATCATATCGTTTTCCGCTTTCTTCTTTAGTTAATGATAATAAGAAAATTTCTTTTCCAAAAGTTCCATCACCCACGCCACGACAAAATTGAAGATGTAGTAGAAAATACCGGCGGCGACGAACGGAACCATCGTGGTCTTGGCCGCCGCGATCTGTTTTGCGATCGTGAACATTTCCACATAGGAAATGGAAAAGGCCAGCGACGTATCCTTGACCAGCGTAATCACCTCATTGGTGATCGCCGGCAGAATCCGTTTCACAACCTGCGGCAGAATAATGCGGACAAACGTCTGTCCCTTCGAATAACCAAGAAGCTTTGCTGCCTCGTACTGTCCACGATCCATCGAAACGATGCCGGAGCGGTAGATTTCTGCAAAATAGGCGCCGTAGTTTAAGGCAAATCCGGTGATAATCGCCGGAAAGCGCCATTTTCCGATGTTCATACCGAACAGATAGAACGGTCCGAAGTAAACCACCATGAGCTGCAGCATCAGAGGCGTGCCGCGCATCAGGGAGATATAGAGCCGGAAAATTCCGCTCACAATCCGGTTTTTCGACATACGCCCGAAGGCGATCAGCAGACCGAGCGGCAGGGAAAATACGAGCGTCAGGACAAATATCGAGATCGTTCCCGCCATTCCGGTACTAAGCTGTGATAGAATTATGGACAACTTCATGCTGCTTTACTCTCCTTTTTTCTCCAGACACACCATGTCTGCGATTCCGTATTTTTCTGCGAGCTTGTCGAATGTTCCGTCGGCCAGAACCTGCTGCAGGCCTTCGTTTACTTTATCGCAGAGCTCGGTATTTCCTTTTTTGAATCCGATCGCATATTTCTCAGAGTTCAGGTGCTCGTCGAGGATTTTGTATCCTTCTCCGCGGCTTTCCAGCTGATATTTGGCAACGCCGATATCCATGGCAACCGCATCGATGGAACCTGCCTGAAGCTCTACAAACGCATTGTTGTAATCCGGGAACTGCTGCAGAGCGGCGAAAGTATCGGCGAGTTCTTTCTGACCGCCTTCTTCCTCACTCTGTAAAAGATCGAGTGCTGCGGATGCTGCCTGCACACCAACCGTCTTTCCTGCCAGATCGGACAGGCTGTTGATGCCGGAATTCTCAGATACGACCATCACCTGGCTGTTGTCCACGTACGGATCGGACCAGGTGTAATCGTCCTCTCTGCCGTTCATGGTAAAGCCGTTCCAGATGCAGTCAATCGCACCAGAATTCAGCTCGGTATCTTTCGCATCCCAGTTGATCGGGGTTTTTACCAGCTTCCAGCCGTAAATCTCGCAGACTGCCTCGGCGAGCTCCAGGTCAAATCCGGTGTAATCGCCGGTCTCATCGTCCATGTAGCCGTACGGCGGGTATTCTGCATCGAAGCCCACGGTAAAGGTTGTCGTTCCGTCTGCGGAAGAGGATGCTGCTCCTGCTGATGAGGCAGATGTTTTTGCTGTGTCTGCAAAGCCGCAGCCAGCCAGCAGGGCAGATACACAAAAGGCTGCTGTCAAAATGCTAACCATTTTCTTTTTCATAATAATCTTCTCCTTTTCTACGTGATCATGTTATCACTGTACTACGCTAAACTAATTGGTATCCTACCATACTCCGGCACCGCCTGTCAACCCGCACCGGTTAAATAATCCAGAAAACCTGTTCCAACACAAAAAAGTCTCCGAAACGGTCAGCAGATTCTGCTTTTTTCCGTCTTCGGAGACTTTGATTTTTCTATTTTGGATAACTATTTATAAACCCTTGTTACACGGCTGCTGATATCGCAGAGCATCTCGTAATCGAAACGTGCCGCCGGGTTGGCGATCTCTTCGATCGTGATGGTCTCATCCCCGTCGGTTCCGACAAGCGTTACAACGTCCTCCACCTGCACATCCGGGATGTCGGTCACGTCCACCATCATCTGATCCATACAGATTCTTCCGATGATCGGTGCTTTTTTCCCGTGGATCAGCACACAGCCCTGGTTCGAGAGAGCTCTCGGATAGCCGTCTGCATAGCCGGCTGAAACAGTTGCGATCCGTGTCATCGGTTTCTCGGTCACATACGTGGCACCGTAGCTGACGCCGATGCCCGGGCCGACTTCCTTCACATGGATGACATGGCTCTTCCATGAAAGCGCCGGGATCAGATCGAGGCGCTCTTTTTTTACCTCCTCGGATGGGTAAATGCCGTAGGTGATGATACCGGAACGCACCATCTCAAAGCGGTGATCGTCAAATTCCATGATTCCGGCGGAGTTGCAGATATGGCGAAGCGGAATCGTCACGCCGCGCTCTGCTAAAAGTGCCGTCATCTTATCATATTTTTCCATCTGCATCGAACAGTACGTCTTGTCTTCCTGATCGGCGCAGGAGAAATGCGTAAACATACCTTCCAGCTCGATGTGCGGAAGATCCGCGATTTTTGCCGCCTCATCCGCATCGTGCTCCGTCACCTGGAAGCCGATCCGCGTCATGCCGGTATCGACCGCAAGGTGTGCTTTTGCTTTCCGGTTCTGGCGTGCTGCCTCTTTTTCGAGGGCAAGTGCCTGTGCGTAGCTGTCGATCGTCTGAGTGATGTCGTATTCCACAAGGTCGCCGTACTGGGACGGGGACACGTAGCCGAGAATCAGGATCGGCGCGGAAATGCCGTTTTCTCTGAGCTCGACAGCCTCCTCGATGGTTGCGGTTGCAAAATAATCAACCTGGTTTTCCAGATAGGATGCTACTGGAACGGCACCGTGGCCGTAGGCGTTCGCTTTTACAACGCCAAGGAGTTTCACGCCCTCCGGTAGTCTTTTTTTCACTTCTCTGATGTTATGCCCGATCGCTTCGAGTGAAATCTCTGCATAACAGCGTAAGTATCTGTTCACTTTTTTCCTTCTTTCTTTCCGTACTTTTTCTGAGACGCCAAAACGTGCCTGAAAACTCTTTCGGATTATTTTCAGACACGCTCTCGTATCAGATTCCGGCTGTGCCGGTTTTTATTTGTCCGGTCTGCGGATGGCGGAATAGATATTTTTTACATTTTTCAGCACTACATGCGTTCTTGTCGCATCGACGCCCGGAAGGCTCATCACCTGGCGGTGGATTTCTTCGAGTTCGTCGGATGAGTGACAGGAAATGCGGATAATCAAATCAAAATCTCCAGTCTGATAATAGCAGGATACGATGTACTCCAGTTTCTGGATCGCATCTGCAAAACTGTCAAAGAACTTCGGATGCTCCAGGCTGACTTCCATCAGCGCGGTCATCTCATTTCCCGTTTTCTTTTCGTCTACAATAATGGTGTATTCTTTAATCACTCCGGTTTCTTCCATTTTACGGATTCTCTCGATGACTGCAGAAACCGATAAATGAATCTCTTTGCTGATATTGGAAGCCGTCTCGCGGGCATTTTTCTGCAATATCTTCAGAATCTTATAATCAATGGCATCCATGTATTTTTCCTCCCATAAGAATTGACAGGGCTCTTCTTTCCAGATTTTAGCATAAAATTTCCCTGTCACTACCTTTCTATTATATCAAATTTTTCAGATAAGTCCAGTTTTTCCCAAAATATTTTATAGAAAGATTAGAATTTTTCTTTAAATTGCACAGATACCGGTTTTTCTATTCTTCGAAGGTTTCTGCAATATCCTGCATCAGAATGCCGATCCCGAGGTGCTGCGGGCACTGCTTTTCACAGCGATAACAGTTGATGCAGTCATCGGCACGTTTGTCCTGACGCTCATACTCTGCACGAACCGCTTCGACGCCTTCCGTCGCTGTCCGGTTGTAAAGCGCAAACAAACCCGGGATGTTGATTTTTACCATGCACGGCATACAGCTCTGACAACCGGTGCAGCAAACCAGAAGTTCTGTTCCATTTTCCTGCATAGGGAAATTCCCCCTTTTTTGCTTTTCCGTTTTTCTATTATAGTACATTTCCCGTTCTGGAACAAGGCTGATCTTTGCGGACATTTTCACGCCCCTTTCACCCTGAATTTTCTCCTTTTTCAGTGTTTTGAAAATTTTTTAATTTTTTTCAAAAAAGGGGTTGACTTTTTCTCAGCTTTCCTGTAGAATACGTTTTGTCAGTGAGGCACGGCAGTCAACAAGACAGAGAAAAAAAATCAGTGCCCATCATCTGCGGGTGTAGTTCAATGGTAGAACACCAGCCTTCCAAGCTGGATACGTGGGTTCGATTCCCATCACCCGCTTATGCGATAGTGGCGTAGTTGGTAACGCGCGACCTTGCCAAGGTCGAGACCGCGGGTTCGAGCCCCGTCTATCGCTCTTAGGACTTCGGATTTTCCGAAGTCCTTTTTTCTTTTAAGAACCACTATAAAAGAACTGCGGCATATCCATTTGATAAATATGCCGCAGTCCGTTAGGAAGGATTATAGTATAGAATTATAATTTCAGATGTCGGCTTGTACTCAGGATTGTTCTGAGATAGTGTCGGAATCACCGTAAAAGGTCAGAAGATAGAGTCCGCAGATTCCAACCAGACCATATACGATTCTGGAAACCCAGCTCATGCTTCCGAAAAGGAGAGCGACCAGGTTCAGATTGAAAAAACCAATCAGTCCCCAGTTAACAGCTCCGATAATGGCGATAGTCAGCGCCGTATATCTTAAACATTTGCTTCCCATAAGTCACCATCCTTTCATAACCTGTCGCTGTATACAGCTTTTACAGGAATCATAAAGCTATTACATTTCATATTGTGCCATGAAAGACAAAAAATATGCACAGCAGGTTCAAATTAAATTTGAACCACTGTGCATATTTCAACAGAATTAAATAAGTTTTCTGCTTCAATTGAGAATATCTGTCTGACAATCGGATTATTTTACTTTAAGTATCTGTCTGGCATTTGCGTCTTCATCGAAGGAAAATGCCTCCTGTGCCTGAAACGTTACATCACTCTCATCTGTCAGTGTAAATGCCTGGCATACATTAACGGTCTGTCCGGGCTGAATCTCAGCTGTAAAATGATCGATGGCATCGTCATTATTCTCGGGAATCGCTGCCTCGCAGGATTCTCCATGCTGGTAAGCTTTTAGGCTGACATCAACCATTGCACTGGATGCAGAGGAAGAATTATTGGTGTAATCGTAATAAACCATAATACATGGATTTCCGGCAAAGTCTTTGGTGATCGTATGTTTGGTATATTTGATCGTAAATTTTTCTGTTGTGAGATTAAGCGTATCATCTGCAGATGCCTCCGGTGCATTGGAAGAAGAACCTGAGGAATCTTCGTTATCCATATTGTTGAGGGAGTTGTTTATTTCCTCTTCAACACTCTTGAAGTTTGCTGACATGATTTTTACTGTCTCATCATCCAGAGAAACAATTTTCCATCCGGAATCTGTTTTGATCACCGGATAGGTGATATCTGTTTCGGAGAATACATCCTTTTCCACTTTTTTTGCCTGTTCATTCAGAATGGAAGCAAGTTTTGCCTGTGTCTCTTCTTCTGTAAGCTGGTTTCCGGCATAAGCGTTGGAAACGATCTGACGGAGAAATTCAGTGATAGTCGCTTTATAAATATTGGTTCCGTCAATGTAAGTGATATGTGCTGTGACAGAAGCTGTACCATTCTGGATGTCGAATCTGTTTCTGGTGATCTTATAGGTCATCTTTTTGTTAATTTCTGAGAAGAAATCCGTGTATGCGGCATCGCGGATATCTGCATTGTCCAGTGCTGTGAGATCGCTGCTCTGGATCATGGATTCCATTGCATTGAAGTCCATTTTCTTCATACTGTCAAGAAAATTTTCAACTGCCTTGCGTGGCTGCTGTCGCTGATAGAAATAGAAACCTGTACCTCCGCCAATGACGAGAACCAGGATCAGAATGAAAATAATCAGCCCGGCATGTCCTTTTTTATTACCTTTTGTCATATTTCCTCCTGCCTTAGAGCATAACCGCTCTGAAACGTATTATGTTAAAAAGTTTCAATTTTATATCTGCAACAACATTCGTGCAGATGTAATGTTACTGAGAACAGAGTGAACAGTAACGATATAATTGATTATATCAGAATGCGTTGACAATGGCAATTGTCTTACTTATAATCAAAATTATAGAAATCAGAGCGGATAATATAAATATATAAGAAAATACAGAAAGAAGGCGTGGATTTATGAAGTATGAGAGTTCTTTTAAATCAGAAGCAGACGGGCTTGAGATTTCGGTCATGGCACTGATACCGGATAAGAAACCTTATCGTGCAGTTGTACAGCTGGTTCATGGAATGAGTGAGCATAAAGAGAGATATATTCCGTTTATGCAGTATCTGGCAAAGCTTGGATATGTGGTGGTGATCCATGATCACAGAGGACATGGAAAAAGTGTAAAACATCAGGATGATCTCGGATTTACATACGGTGGGGGAGCACAGGCGATGCTTCAGGATATCCGAACAGTGAACAGGAAAATCCATGCATACTATCCGGAACTTCCGCTGATCCTGATGGGGCACAGTATGGGCTCGCTGGCAGTGAGGGCATTTGTGGCAGAACATGACAGTTGCGTAGATATGCTGATCGTGTGCGGTTCTCCAAGCTACAATACTGCCATGCCTCTGGGAGTTGCCATTGCAAAGACAGAGAAAGCAGTTTTTGGACCGAGACACAGAAGTAAACTTATCGAAACAATGTCATTTGGTGCAGGGGCGATGAAATTCCGAAAGGATAAGAGATGTACAGCCTGGATCTGTTCTGATCCTGATGTGGCGAAAGAATATGAGGAATCCGAATTGTGTGGTTTCACTTTTACGGACGATGCGTATCTGGCATTATTTGAACTGATGAAGCGTGCCTATGATGTGGAGCATTTTTCCTGTACAAATCCAGACATGCCGGTATTATTTGTAAGCGGGGCTGAGGACCCCTGTCTGATCAATGTGCGTCATTTTGCAAAGACAGTGCGGGCTATGCGACGGGCCGGTTATAAAGACGTAAAGGGGAAACTGTATCCGGGAATGCGTCATGAAATTCTTAATGAGATCGGCAGGGAGCAGGTTTACCATGATATTGCTGTCTATATGAGAAAAAAAGGTTTCTGAGCGGATGTATAAAATGGAGAGATATCCGGTTAAACTATAATGATCTGTAACCATTTGTTGTTTGATGGCTGCAAATTGCTATAGAACCATTAAAATCCATTTTAAGAGAGGGGAACCGGATATTGGGAAAAAACAAAATGATATTGTTGCTGATACTTGTTTTCGGCCTTGGCTGTGCAGGATGTACGGAGAAAAAACCGGCAGCAGAGCAGGGAGAACTTGTAAAAAGCGAGAGACTGTCGGAGCAATTCGGCAGTCTTTCTCTTCTGTTATGTAAATTGCAATAGGAAAGCGGAAAATAATTGTGATTTTACCTTTTGCACAAAAATATTGATGGGCTATTGTTAGAATTGTACAAAATTCAGGCGGGTGGTTCCTTCTAATGGGGGCACGATTTAATAATAGGTAAAGCGTACTTATTAAATCACGCCCCCAAAAGTCGGAACCACTTGTTTCCGGGTATGCTAAAGGGAGATACCTGTTATAGGTATCCCTAGTTTCTTTGTTTATGCACTTAGTGTTTTCAGTCCATGCGCATGGACTGGAGAGCCTTGTACTCTAAAGAAGATAAGTAATGGAACAGATTTCGGGGATAGTTGTTTATCCAGTCCTGTACATCTTGTATATACTTGTCTGTAAATTCGCTGATATGGGAACCTTTTGGAATCCATCTGCGGATGAGTTTATTTGCATTCTCATTACTGCCACGCTCACAGGCGTTGTAAGGGTGACAGTAGTAGACTTTTGTGCGTTTCATAATCTTGTTGTAGTAGCTTTTTTCCATAGCTTCCATATCAAGAAATTCTATACCATTATCACAGGTAATTGACTTGAAAGTTTCCCTGAATACCGGGGCTGTGAGACTACGCTCTAATCTGTCTAAAATTTTGATAAGACAGGCTTGATTCTTGCCGTCTGCCTTGAAAATGAGTTCTTCCCTTGTCATGCGTTCGGTAAAGACAAAAAGACAGGTCTTGTCGCCTTTTCCTGACTCTACTGTATCTAATTCCCAGTGACCATAAGAAAGGCGTTCGTATACTTCTTTCGGGCGTGTTTCTATTGAGGTGTGGTTGTGGTTTCTTGCATTGCGCTTTTTTTCTTTTGCTTTTTCCAGTTTCTTTCGTGGCATGGGTAAATCTTTGCTTGTTACGTTTAATAAGATTCCGTTATTGATGTAATTGTAAAGTGTCTTGTAACAGATTTTTGTCTTGAATGTGAGGTTGTTTTTCCTGATGTGCTCTAATATTGCAACAGGGCTGTATTTTAACTCTAATACCATGTGTTCTATGAACTTCACTAATTCGAGGTCATTTCCTATCTTTAACTCTTTCCCCTTGTTGTGGGAGCGTTCATCCTGTACCTGTTGTCCCCTGTCTGCACAATATTTCCTGTATGGTTTTAAGTTTGTGTCTAAGAGATCCACAGTTCCTATCTTTATTTCGCGGTAAATTGTAGTAAGGGAACGGTTTAGGATTCTTGCGATTTCTTTTATTGGCGTCTTTTGGTTCAACAATAATTCTAGTTGGTAGCGTTCGTATTCTCTGAAATATTTGTTTCCCATTTTTACATACTCCCTCCTTATATTGAAGGGATGGTAATAAAGCAAAATAAACCTGTCAATGACAGGCGTTGTTATTTCATAATCATTGACAGGTTTATTTTCCTTTATTTTCCTGATTTGTCCAGTCCATGCGCATGGACTGGCTTAGTTTGTTATGGTTCCTCTGTATCTTCTTTAACTTCCGGTTTGGGATGCTTTAGTCTATAAGTGCGTTTCGTGGCTTCCATACATTCATCCCACTGCTTGCAGGTGAGACAGAAAGACTTGCATTCTTTACAGTCCCTCATCATGAAGTAATACAGGAATTTAAGAAAATGGATTTTCAATTGTAAAGTCAAATCCATCAGGAATTTGTCTACTATCCACATACTTTAATCTCTCCTCTTTAAAGATTCTTTGTCTCGTGTTCTTAATTTGATGTTCTAAGTTTACATCTGCATACAGGTAACGCATATCCGGGTTTTCTTTCAGGAATTGTTTCAAGTTTAAGAGTTGTTTTAAATACTCTTTAGAATTGCGCTTTTTGCCTGTGAAATGCGGTTTTATGGTTAATTCGTATGGTTCTTCTTTTGGTTTCTCTGCGATGTTTTCCACCTTGGTTTCCGGTTCCTGTAGTTTGAACACTTCATAATTAACAGGTGTCTGCTCATCCGGGTTAGCGTTTTTGTTAAATTCCATATAGATAATTTCCTGATGAGCGTTCGGGAGTTCTACATCTGAAATATAATTTACCTGACTTAAATACTGGGAATAGATTTTTCCGAGGGTTTCATAGTCCACATTGAATACCCTTTCAATAGGCTTGTCTACGTTCTGGGATGCAAGATATCGGTGTTGCCCTTCTAGTATCTTTGTTACGTCTTTTGTAATGTATTTTGTTATGTAGGAACTTGCCCTTGCGTTGTCCTTTACTTCTGTTACAGTACTGTAGCCGTACTTCCACAAAGGGACATTGTAAATCTTGGTTGCGTAAGGCTTCTTTACATAATCATATACAAACTTGCCGATACAGGTTTTCCCTGAAAAGGTGAGTGGCATCTTTCCAATATTAGAAAAGAAGCCGTGAAAATGCCATTTTTCTTTATCCCCGTGTAGTTCCGGGACTAAAAGATACTTTAAATCAGGGGCGTAGCGTTTCTTTAAATTGTTTGTCCAGATATTTAACTTTTCGGATACAAGGTTAAAATCTCTACTGTTTAACTTCTTTGGGTCGATTGTGAGGGTGACAAAATACTCCCACCGGTTAGAACGTGAGATTGTGTATATCTGATTAATAGTTCTGTTCACAGATGATCGTATAGAATGTTCAATCTGTGCTTTTGTTCTTTCGTGTTCTTCCCTTTTAACTTTATTCTTGTCTTTTGATGGTAGTGTAATTTTGTTTGAGGTTCTTACAGGTCTTTTGTAAGTACGAACTTGTATAGAGTCTGCGTATTCTATCGTCTTTACGTTATAAATCATCTTTTCATCCCCCGTGACTTAAAAGTGTTGCTATTGTCAAGTAAGCAACACCCGACTTGTTGATACGCCCTGACGTTCTGCCGTCCGCTAGTCGGGTCCCCTTAATCCCCGAACTCCGCAGACAGCAAAACGACAGTGCGCTACAACTGTTTGAGTGTTTTCGTATCGAATATCTTATAACTATCGTATAAGCGGTAATATTTCCTTGATGCTAACATTATCTCCGTATGGTCTTTCTTGCCTGTGTCCATGCTTTTAACTGGAATAAAGAATAAGTTCCCTCCGCAGAGAAGGGCAAGGAGCCATCCGAAGATAGTAAAGTTCTTTGCGTTTCTGTGTTCGTAGTCGTGCTGAAAGATGTGCCTGATTTGTTTATCTATCAGGTCTTTGTGCTGACTGACAAGGATAACGGTATAGCCGAACTTTCTGTGTTGGGTGAAGAATATCACCCATTCACTTCGCCCCTTCTGGTTCCATGAACGGGAATTAAACATGGTCTGGCATTCGTCTATAATGAGAAGTGTCTGTTTCTCTATAATTTGCCCCCTTGCGTTTCGCTTGTGGTTTTTGTTTGCAAAGTCCATAAGGAAGTCTATAGTTAACTGTTCATTGTTTAATTCCTGTATAATACCGTAGTCGTTGAGGAACTTGTTTTTCTTACAGCGTTTTTTGTCCCAGAAATGTTCGTTTACTTCAAAGTTGCAGATAACATTTTTCCCTTTTCTGTGGTATTCGTCTATCATCTTGGCACAGTGTAAGGACTTGCCAGAGCCGGGACGACCGGAATAAAAGTATATCATGGTTATTTCCCCCTTTTGGTGTGTGGTTTTGAGTCCATGCGCATGGACTAAGTAGATAAAAATAGTATAGATAGTCTATGCGCATGGACTGGTGGTAAGTTCTGTGGTTAAATGCCGTGGTTACTTCTGTAGTCTTTTATTGCCTGTCGCAGATACTTGTAAATATAGTAAGCAAGTACACAGGCTAACCATGCGTTCATGCAGGTTGCGCAGAACTGGAACGGGATAAAATAGTTTACATATCCAAGTATGTCCAGACCGGAAGAATTGGAGAGCTTGGAAAGCATGACACGGAAGGGAGCAGAAGGAAGTAAACTTATAAGTACGTCCAGTATGTCGAAGAAAAGCCCGAGGGCGGTTTTGGCAAGTTCAGAAACAACAGCTTCTGCCATAATTAATCGTCATCTCCTTTCGAGAAAAGTTTTCTTGATAAGTGGATAAGGTAAAGGATGAAGGTTATAGAAAGAAGATAACGGCAAGTGGTTGCCAGTTGTTCCCATTCTTTACCTGTTAAATCAACGGTTATGCTTTCGTTGATTTTAAAGGATTCTATTTTGATTGGAAGTTCTGCTTTCAGGGGCTTAGGGTCTGCCGCCATAGCATTTAATACCATAGCAATATCCCACGGAATAGAAGTAGGAAACTTCTCTTTTGCTTCATTTGCCGTTTCTTCACTTCGATTCTGAAATAGTTCAAGTACGGTTTGCGTAACTAAGATAGCCTTAATCTCATTCAGAGATTTTACAAGTTTCTTCTGATATTCGTTGTTTGTTTCCAACAGGTCTATCATGGTGTCGAATTTCTTGTCTGATTCATTCCATAGTTCTTTCATGAAATCAGATAGTTCTGAGTAATCGTATTTGCAACCATCATCTTCACCTTTTTCCATTCCGTCTGCAATTTTGTCCAGTGCCTTTATAATGTCCTCTAATTTCCCCTTGTGGGTTTCCAAGTAGTCTGACAGGTCTTTTGTGAACTTGTCGTGACTCTTTCCAAACTCCTCTAACCAATTGTAAATTTTTTCCAACCAGTTGTTTGTATCGGTTAAGGAACCGTCGGAAAAATCTGGTTTTGGGGTTGGTGTTGTACCGTCTCCGAAGTCACCGCCAGAGCCGCCGCCGCTAGGAGTTGGGGTGGGGTTAGTTGTACCGCCGCCGTCTGTGAAGTCGTCTAAGCCATTTAGATAATTGTTGATGGTTGTGTCATACTGGTTTTGTATTTCTGTCTCTGTTTTGTTTTCGGTTGTGATGTTATAGGTTATGTCTGGCAGGTTTGTTGTATTGGTGATGTATTTAATGTTGACTTTGAAACCACCAGAAGGGAGTTGCGGGACGTAAGTTCTGCCTTTATTCAAATAATTATTCAAATCTTTTTTAGAATAAAAGATTTTAAAGGGATTGCCATAACAGTTAAGATAATATTTATATTGGTCTGTAACAAGCGTTGAATAACTGATTGACTCTTTTGATTCTGAATAACTGCTAGACGAGGGAGAAATATAACTAACAGATAAATCAAATTTATCAAAATTAGAATTATACATAAAAATAGCGTCATAAGAATCAGCCTTATATAAATAACAATATTCTGTATTAAAACCATAATATCTACGATGTTTATCAAAATAAATAAAGGAAGTGTATTGCGAACAAAAATCAGAAACTTTGTTAACACCAGAAGCACCCCAACGTTCTAGTAAATTTTCATTTGTGATAAAATTACTAGGAGACCATGCATTATTAGTCTCAAAAAGCCAATAACCGTCTAAAGCGTGGACTTTACCCTGGAGGGCAGTATTGAATTTATCAATAAAAGTGTCATGGAAATGAACCGTTGAACCGCCATTTTCTAGGGAAATACTATCATCGGAGTTATCATAATTTTTCAGAAAATCATCACCGATAAAACCATATAGTACACTCCCAAGTTCAGAAGAAACCGAACTTGCTAAACCTGCAATAAGTGTTTTATCAAGAAATTCCAATATAGACGGAGGTTTCAAACGTCCATTTTCATCTAACATATCAGAAGGAATTGAGTAGGACGGAGTAGGTGTAATATCAAAACTACCACTGGAACCACCATGGATATCTGCATAGACAACAGTAGTATTAAACATTAACAGCAGAGAAAGGGTAACACATAAAATCTTTTTCACTTCAACACCTCACAAAAAAAGAGATTGCATTGTTTGCAATCTCTCACCATTTAAAAATGTAATATAATAATTTTCGTAGTTTCTTTTTAACCTTGTGTAATTTCAATCTGATAGGATACCAAGAATCTAATATTTGTCGTCCCGTAAACTGGGAGTTATCAATATTATTTTCATTCATCCATGAATAATGACGTTTCATAAATAACTTATGACGTTCATCATTATTACTAACAAGCTGTCTGTCTAAGTCCAATTTTCTAGCAAATGTTTCGTCCATATCTTTTTCTATAAAATCCCATCTATCAGACATTACAGACCCCCCCTTTTTTTTTCTCTATATAGAAAATTATAACATCTTACAAGAGATAGCGCAATTACTATTTATATTCAATTATCATGGTTCTGTGTTTCTTTATGATTTTGGTTTTAGTTTTGCTTTGGGTACCATTCCTTCAATCTCCCCTAAACCCCCTCTTTATGCCCGACTCCCAGAAAGAGGGGGCTTTAGCTTCTTTGTTACAACGTGGGTTTACAGTCTATGCGCATAGACTACACAGTACGGACGCTGGGAGAGCCGCCCCAACCGCCCCATGGGTTCCCGGCGTTCTCTCCCGGACGCTGACCGCTAAAAGCCTTCGGCGGTAATCAAGGAGAAAGGGCGGTTCGGGAACTTTTGTGGGGAGAGGGTGGGGGCGAGTCCATGCGCATGGACTGGGAAGGGCAAAAGAAAAAAGGGCTTGCAGTTCTGGTACAGTCAGCAAGCCCTTGCAGTCTCATAAACAAGACGTTTTCACATTCTTTTCTGCCTGTGGTGCATTCTCCCCTTACAGAGTGTTGGTTGAATATCACAGAGGGGGAAAGGACACCCGGCAATTGGAAGTTATCCGTTTCGGGGGAAGGATAACCAATAAAGAATAACCCTCAATATTCAGTTGCATTTCCAGTCCATGCACATGGACTGGAAATGTGGTTGATGTTCGACCGGAGACTTCCTTAGTTGGCAAGACTTCTAAAGAAGTTGATACCGATACGAACCGCAATTCCGATTCCGGCAATTGCCAGTCCTGTCGGTAACGCAGATGCAATCATAGAGATTGAATCTGTCTTGATAACGCCTACTGCTGTCTCAAATGCTGTTGTAATACCTTCCATAGTGGGGTACCTCCTTAAAAATTTTTATATGTGAACAAGTTCTAAAGACTTGAACACGCCGTAAGTAATAAGTATTAGTATAGTGGCTAATGCAAACCCCATTGCAAAAACTTTTGCATAGTCCACTAAAGTTGTATTAATCAAGTCCATGTTCATGAACTTGATAACGAAATCCGTAGCGGCTGTGACTACGGTTTCCGCTGTATCTGTAAACGCCGGGGTTTCTGTCACCTGTACATCAGATACAGGAGCAGTAAAGACAGCGCACACAAAAGGCAGTAAACCCATCTTAAAACCTCCGCATATTCCAACATAAATTCAAATACCATGGTTGTTTTCCTCTTTAAAGCAAGTGTAATATTACACATATCACCCAAGGGATAAACAGGAGTATCGACATGACCATCACGCCAAAGTTAACAAAATCACCCATTTCAGATGCATCCTTACGATTAATCATGTAATTTACAATAGAAATGATGAACATTGCAGGAATCCATATCACCGAAAACACTTGAGCAAAGTCAGGGTTTTCTTCAAATAAGTAACGAATCATAACTTTCTCCAGACTATCCTTGCAAGTAAGATACCGGACAGGAAGCCAATTACCAGAATTGAGAGATAGGAGAGAGTGAGCTGGTTTTTTGACTGCTCTATAAAGAACTCCTGATTCTCTAACGTCTTGGTTTCATATTCTTCCTGTGCCGTTTGCCACTGTGTCAATAAGGCTTCAATATCATCCATGCTGTAGGTCTTTGTTTGTTGGTCTGTTTGCTGTTCTGGTTGCCCGTCCCCTGCTTCGGAACCCGTGACAGGGTTGTCATCCGAAGCAGGGGACGGGCTTTCTTTTATCTCATCAAGTGTTGCCGTATTTTCCACAGTGTCGGGATCCCCCGAGGGCATAGGTTCGACGGGGGTAACCACGACTTCTGTGGTTTCTGTATCATTAAAACTGCTGTCTGTATTGTCTGTAAATAATTCACTCACGCCTTTTTCTCCTTTTCTTTGGGGTGGGGTAAGGCGATAGGCGTATTTCCTTACCCCAAGGATGATTTATATAATCAAGTCCATGCGTATGGACTGATTACCGTTATTTGCTCAGGAAGCCGTTAACCTTCCATTCACCGCATTTACCGTTACGGACATCGAACTCACCAGTAAGAACGTATTCCTTACCCGGCTCAAACATGTTGTAGGTTGCTTCATCTACGACTTTAAGTTTCTCAACATCGTTATCAACAAAGACTGCCAGACGGTAAGTAACACCGCTATTTCCATCTACGTTGTAAGGTGTTGCATTTTTTGTAATAACAGATACTTTCTTGTTTAAGTTTGCGTAAAATTTCATAGTGTTTTTCTCCTTTTCTCTGTGGTTCCGCTACATTTTACCTTGCTTCAATCTTCAATCGCAAGTTCCAGAACAAAGCGGATTTTCTTCTTACTAAAGTTCTTGTCTTTTTTCATATCGTTATAAGCGTTTTCAAGCACTTCACGATTCTTAATAAGTTCCTCAAAACTTTCGCATGAGGTCAGCATAACTCTACTTGTTTCAATCTCCGGGGCTGTCATAACCTCAGATTCTGTTGGGACACTGGTTGCAGTTTCTTCACTGTCGGAAGTTTCCACAACTTCATTTTCATCATCTTCGGCATCCTCAATCACAAGAGGGCTTTTCCCGAAGGCAATGATTTTTCTGGTTGTCCAGTCGGGCTTGACTTGCTCAATCTGAGCCGGGGTGAAAGTCAGCATACAAACAAGCTGTGAACACTTAAAGGCTTTAAATTCTTCCTTTAATCCTTGTGCTTTTCCATCTTCAATCGCACCAAACTTTTCAATCACCTTGATGTAATTGTGAGTTGTTGCCTTTTTGATTTCGAATTTATCTTCCGCATATTCGGCAATAGACTTGTAGTTATCAATACGGTAAAGTTCATTGTGGTGAATCTGCCAGAGCGCACAGCCGATAGTGATATAGGCTTCACTTGCTTTCATGAATCCTTTTTCAATCTTGCTTGTGAGACTGCTGTATGTATTTAAGTCACGTTTTCCGAAGTTTACAACTTCCGCGTTTTCGATATCTTTCACAATATCATTCTTCTTTGTTTCGCCCATCCTCTTCCTTCTCCTTTATTTCCTTCTTACTGCTCTTTAGCATTATCTTCGGAGTGTGTCGCCTGATGAACGACAGGACGGTTAGCATGTAACACACACTTCCTAAGAACAGATATATTTTTACGATTGTCAATAAATCCATGTTAAACCTCTAACCAATGTTTACACTGCACAAATACTGTGGATAAAAGTGCTCACCCTGTGAATCTGTGATACAAAAGTATTCACTATCCATGCCAATTGCATCTAAAATATCCGGGTGGCGTTCTTCCATCTGCTCATATGTCAGATAGGAAATATTCATGCAGTCGTCTAACTGTTTCATATGATTCCCATTTGAATCTATAACCCACGCTGTAAACACCTCGTACCTATCCTTTCTTGTTTTATCGTCTTGCACTGTTTGGACACTTTTATTTTGGTTTCCTCAGTCCATGCGCATGGACTGGAAAGAAATTACTCTATGTTATCATAATACCCGACATTATCTAAAGCCTCATGAATAACATGACTGCGAAAATCTGCCTGTGCTGCTAATGCTCCTTTTCTATGTGCATCAAGATAATCTCTTTCGTATCCGAAAGCTAACGCAAGTGCACTTAATACATCTTCTGACGCTGTAATTTTTCCCAAACCTCTAATATTTACTGTCATTTTTTTCGCCTATCCTTTCTATTACAGTCCATGCGCATGGACTATAAAAATCGCTCATTTCTTATTACGCTTTAATTTTACAATAAACACTTTCTCTTCTGTTAAGGTATAAGACTTTACGTTTGAAAGAAAAAATGATAAGATAGTTTCATCTGTTAAGGTGTTGAACAGTTATAAATATGAGGAGGTTTTTATGGAGAAAAACGAAAACGAAGAACTGCTGGAACAAAGTCCGGCAGAGATTCAGCAGGAAGATACGCAGGAAATTGCAAAGAGCGGGGAAGAAGAGTCGGATACAGAAAAACAGAAAGTCTCCAGTGGAAGATTTATACTCTGGAGTCTGGCGGGAATATATCTGTTGTATACAAGTTACAGCCTCTGTAAGGGATATGTGACAGGTGAAGAAGGAACAAGTATGGGATTTATGCTTGCCGGAATTGCATTTGCAGCTATTGGTGCTGGTCTGCTGTTTTTCGGCATTAAAAATATGCTCTCAGAAGAGAAGATCAAGAAAGCAAAAGCAGCGAAGAATGCGGCAATGGAAGCTGCCGCAGGCGGAGAACTGAAGAAAGAGGATGCATCCGGGCAGAACAGATCAATGAGCATTGCTGAAAGGGCTAATATGGTTAAGAATCTGGAAGACGAAGAGGAAGACGGGGAAAACGAGAAAGAATGAAAATATTGATCACATTGCTGAAACCGTTGTCTTTTTTACCGGCACTGCTGATGATGTATATCATCTTTTCGTTCTCAGCCCAGCCGGGTGAAGTTTCAGGTAATCTGAGCTATAAAATAAGTTATGAGATCATAGAAACGAAGAGCGAGCTTTTGTCAGAGAATCTGAGCAGTGAAGAGATTGCTTATAAGGCAGATGGAATTCACTACTATGTGAGAAAAGCGGCACATATGACAGAGTATTTTCTGCTGGCTATCGCTATTTCTTTTCCTTTATATGTCTATGGTGTGAGAGGAATCTGGCTGATGCTTCTTGCGGGAATTGTCTGTGTGGGATTTGCAGGGCTGGATGAGTATCATCAGTCTTTTGTGGATGCCCGTACACCTGCGGTAAAGGATGTGGGAATCGACAGTATAGGGGCGTTTATCGGAATACTTCTTGTTCAGGCATTCTGCTGGTCTGTACTGAATAATCCTAATAAAAAGAAGAAAAAAAGAAGTCATTAAATAATCAGGAAAAATACATATTCAAAAAAGGAAAGACAAAAAGGAGCTGCCACATTAATAAGAACTTAATGTGGTATGCTCCTTTTGACGTTATTGTTCACTGGTAATATCCCGCGAAGCGTGTTGTTGTGAACACTAACTTTTTGGTTTGAATATACTTTCGATTTCCTGCTGTGTTTAAGCCTGGATTTCTGAAAGTCTGTCCAGTCCGGCTTTGGTATGGCGGATAAAAATATCTCTGACCGCCTGGATCTCGCCAAGACCTTTCAGAGTACATTTGACAGAATATCCTTCCTTTTCCAGAATGCTTTTCCAGGAGTCATCATCTTCACCGGACATATCATTGGTGGCGTGATCGCCTGCAACGATCATGAAAGGTGCCAGATGAATATGATCCGGGTGGAAATTTTTCAATTCATCCAGAAAACTTTCGATGGAGAAATTCCCTTCAACTGTACCCATATGCATATTGGAATAGCCGAAATGCTTAAACAGTTCGTCCATCTCAGGATAAAGTTCATTGGCAACATGCTCTGTTCCATGTCCCATAAATAAGAGAATTTCATCAGAATCAGGGTGATATTCCTGTGCTATAGCCTGACAGACCTCTTCTTTGTCCTGTTTTGTAACCATCAGAGAATCACAGATAATGACAGAATCGAAGTCCTTTTTATGTGCAAGAACCTTTTCTTTCATAGCATCACTCTCAAATCCGGTGATCACATAGGTTGGCTGTACAATTACATTTCGAATTCCGTCCGCTTTCAGCTGGGTCATTGCCTCATCAATATCCATAATGTGGATCCCGTCCCGCTTCCGGAGTTTGGCGCGGATACGGGGACTTGTCCATGCGCGGTATAACGGATATTCCGGAAATGCATGATGCAGGTCAGATTCAATCTGTTCAATTGTTTTTTTTCGTGTTTCTTCATAACTTGTACCGAAGCTGATAACAAGAATTGCTGTTTTTTCAGTTACCCCCATTTTAAATCTCCTTATAATAAGTATATTGGCATTTACCACAACTGCCACTGACAGGTTTTCCGCAAAACAGATGTAGTGGCGGTAAAAGGTAATTGACTGCGCACTCATATAAAAAAGATGTCATGATAATAGACATTGTTTTTTATTATACAGGGAGTTATAGGGAAACACAAGTAAAAGCTAAGATTTTGACGTCTGAGTATCTCTGTATGCAGATGGAGTGACATTCATTTTTTTCTTGAAGCTTGTGCTGAAATAATATTGATTGGCGTAACCGCATTTCATACTGATTTCCTTCAGGGTCATGTTTGTGGCTGTAAGATAACGGCAGGCGGCGTTGATTCGCTGAGTAGTGATATAGTCACTGATACTCACGCCCTGTTTCTTTTTAAAAAGGGCACTCAGATAAGCCGGGCTGACATTGGCTTCGCTGGCGATATCGTTCAGACACAGAGTATTGCTGGCATAGTTTTCGTCAATATATGAAGTTACGGATTCGCATAATTTCTGGTGATAATCATTCAGAGAAGAATCCAGTTTCCGGCAGAGAAGACGGCAGAGTTCGTTGAGCCAGCCGCATAGTTCTTCTGTGGTATGAAATTCTTCCAGATGATTGTATACATACAGGATCTTTGCTTCCAGATCATGGGTATCCAGATTTAATTCATAGAAAAACTTCAGAATCCTTCCAAGCAGAGAGTAGATCTGGATAAATGCGAAACTTTTGGTGCGGAAGTTCTCAGTAAGCCATCTGGAGAAATCCTGAAACCAGGAGTCAATTGCAGAAACATCCTTTTTGCACAGAAGGCGGATTAATTCTTCCTCTCTGGAATCGGAGAAATCAGTGGCAGATAAGTCATGTCCAAGAGCCTCACGTCCGTCAAATACGTTCTGGTGTGGGAAAAAGAAACGATAATCCAGTGCATGAACAGCACTTTCATAAGAACGGTTCAGATCCCACAGATCTTGTACAATGGCACCGATTCCGGCATTCAGGACCAGTCCCTGTGAATTGCAGTTATCTACAAGTGCAGAAATGATTTTATAGGTAAGCTGGCGAAAATTTCCGGACTGGCAGCCACTTTGTCCGATTACACACAGATAACCATCAATATCCTGCAGGGGATAAATATAATTTAATTCTGAGGTTTGTTCTGTGATCAGATCACGGAGATTCAGCAGTTCCATCTGAAATTTCTCAATGCCATAGGAATCCTTGAGAGACTGTGCATTTTCCAGTTCAAGAATCACTACGTTATAAAAATCATAATCCAATTTGAGGTTCAGGTAGTTCAGATAAGGTTTGAGACGATAGGAAGCCTCCTGCCTGGAACGGTGAGTGATATCACGGAAAAATTTTTCGATAAGTAAAGGTCTGCTCTGTTTAAGCAACTGCAGATTTTTCTGCTCACGTTCCAACAAGGCAAAAGCATTTTTTACTTTCTGGATCAGGTATGCGTAATCCAGAGGTTTTTCAATATAATCCAATGCACCAAGAAGCAGAGCGCGTCTTGCATATTCAAATTTATCATAGGCACTGATCAGTATGATTTTTACCATTGGATTAATATCCAGTGCCTGCCTGCTCATGGAAATTCCGTCCAGATCCGGCATTTCAATATCTGAGATGATCAAATCTACAGGTTCTTTTTTCATAGCTTCTATCGCAGAAGTTCCGTTGTAGCAGATATGTACGATTTCTGCGTTCAGAACTTCCCAGTCTATGTTCTTTTCAATTCCTTCTGCTGACAGATAATTGTCATCTACAATCATTATTTTCCTCATCTGTATCCTCCATTTGCTGAAATTCAATTGTGACATAGGTACCGTTTCCGGGATGGCTGTCAATACGCACAGAGCCGTTACCGTACAAAGGATTGGAAATGCGGGCGCTTACATTTGAAATTCCAAAATGTTTTTCATAATTTATGACTTTATTGTCTATGGCATATCGGAGCTGTTCCAGTGTCTCCGGAGACATTCCGGCTCCATTATCTTCAATGGATATCACTACGGTATCATCACCGTAGAGCACCTGAATGGAAATAAAAACTTCAGGAGTATCTGCTGAAAGACCGTGCAGGATAGAATTCTCCAGGAATGGCTGTAATGTAAATTTGCAGATCATGAAATTTTCTATTCCGTCTTCAGCATTGATTTCCCAGTTAAGATTGTCTTTATGGCATAGTTTCTCCATTTCCAGATACAGGCGGGCAATTTCCAGCTCGTCTTTGATCGGTATCAGTTCTTTTGATTTTCTCAGTGTCAGCCGGTAAAAGGCAGTCAGATTTGTCAGCATCTGATCTGCAATATCCAATTTGCCAAGTGCCTGGCAGGTTCGGATGGTTCCAAGGATATTGTAGAGGAAATGTGGGTTGATCTGTGACTGTAACAGCTGATATTTCAGGCGCTCTTCATTAATGGAGAGACTGACAATAGATTTCAGATTCTGGGCAATTGTGTGCTGCATATCTTCAAAAGTAATCCCCAGATTGTCTATTTCATCATAATTGGAAGCATCAGCCGGATGCGGGAGTGTGATGATGGAAAGGTGCTCCGGATCATGTCCGAGATGAAAGGATTCCATGGCATAGGACAGTGCGGCAATTCTGCTTGTCAGTTTCCTGGAAAAAAAGATTACAATAAAAATAGTCAGCGGCAGAGAAATAATTACAGTGATCAACAGTGTTTTGATCAGTACCTGTGTATTGCTTTTGATATAGTTTTCCGGGATTTCCGTAATATGCAGCCAACCGTTATCCAGAGTGCGGCAGTTATAGTAGATGTCATTGTCTTTAAAGAAGGAATTGGTATTTTCCAGAAACATCTGTTTTATTGAATCTGAAATCCAGGTCTGATTACGGGAAGAATCACTGTGAGCTGCAATTTGTCCCTGTGGTGTCAGAATGTAACTGGAAATTGCGGTATCAGAAGCAGAAGTCTGAAGATACCGGGAAAATTCATCGCAGTCAAGTGCAATACAATAAGCATATTCGAGAACATTGCTGGATTTGTCCTGAAGAGCACGAAAACACAGCAGTGTATTTGCGCTTCTTTTGGAAGCAGATATAACTCTGGGTAAGGTGGTATTTTTCTTTAACAGCCACAGGGAAGAAGAACCTATGGAATGTAATTCAGATTCGCTGATTCCATAATTGAAAAGTTTATCTGTGGAAAAGAAATATATACCCTCATCAGCTCCGGTTTGTTCCGGTTTTAAAAAAACATATATATGAAAGAAATCAAATGTAGATTTATATAATGAAATATTGCTTCTCATGGATGTTAATGCCTGCATGGTGCCAACCTGATCTGGGGAAGAGTGTTCAAAAGCGTACATCTGATACTGGATGGTGTCAGCAACGTTTTCGGTCTGGTTCAGACGGCTGTTAAGCTGAAAAATAAGCTGTTCATCAGACATCAATGCAGAGTTTGTGATTCGGTCTCTGGCAAGATTATAGGAAACATGGTAACTGACCAGTGCAACAAGTGTCAGAGGAAGCAGGGTTGCAACCAGAAAGGCAATCAGGAGTTTTGCCTGAAATGAGGAAAATCTGGAAGGAATCCATTTATGATAATTTATTTTTTTCAAGTTGAGTTTCATTACACATAATACTCCTTATATGAATAGGTTTGATTTTATCAGGTATCTTTTTGAAGATTGCCATATTATACAGCAATTCTGTAAAGATGCAACACAGTGTTCATCTGCTATCTGTATTATAAAAAATCAGAATGAAAAAAACAATAGAACGAAAAATAATATAAATCAATCAAAAGAAATTGTATTTAGTAAAAAGAGTGTTTTTGTTATTCTTTAATTACCAAATAACACAGAACAGTTGATGCGAGAGAACTGTTCGGAAAAGGAGAGAATATGAGGAAAAAAGTGTTAAGTGCAGTTTTAGCTGCAACAATGGTGGCAGGAATGATGGGGAATGTTGTAAGTGTATCAGCAGAGGAGAAATATGATCTTACTTTATACAGCGTTAACACTACTGACCCGGATTTTGATGACTGGCTTGCAAATGTAGAGGAGGCAACGGGTTTAAATATCAATGTTATTGCAGCTCCGACAGATACAGACACACGTCAGCAGAAGATTACAACGATTCTTTCTACAGGAGATTCTTCCGTAGACATTGTCGAAATCAACGATGAAATGAGTGCTGCATTCAAGAATTCCGGATGGCTGGAAGGTCTGAATGACACGGTTATGACAGATGATATCATTGATCAGTTTGCGCAGGGTTATATTCAGGATATGATCACAGATAAGGATGGAAATATTGTAGGAGTTCCGGGATATACAGGATATCTTGCATTTTGGGTAAATCAGGAAATTATGGATGAGGTGGGAATCGAATCCATTGATACAAAAGAAGATTTCATGAAATACATGGAAGCAGTTTCAAAAGATGGACGTTTCGGATACGGCGGTTCCTGGGAAAAGACATATGCATTTAATGAAATTGCACAGTTTGTAAATATGTTTGGCGGTGACTACTTCGACTGGACAAAAGAAGAAAATAAAGAAGCAATTCAGTTCCTTCATGATCTGGTTGCCAACAAAGAAACACCTGTTGATCAGATCGCAGATAAATATGATCAGATGAATCCAAAAATCAATGATGGCAAATACGGATGCTGGTTTATGTGGGGCTTAGGTACGGATTATGCAAAGGCAGATATGCTGGGAGCTGACAAGATCCACATGGCAATGGTACCTGATTTCAGCGGCAATGGAGAGCGAGCAATCTTTACAGATTCCTGGAGCTATGTGCTGAACAGTGCATCCAAAAACAAAGATGCAGCCATTAAATTCCTGCAGTATATGGCAGATGAAGGTGGAATGGAAGCATCCTATAAAGCATTTGACAGATATCCTGCAAGAAAGGATGTTGCAGAAAAAGTTGTTCCGGATACTGATCCTGCAAAAGAAATATACAGCCAGTATGCAGAAGAGTGCAACGTACAGGGACGTCCGTTGGTAGCACAGACAATGGAGTTCATCAGTGATATGGGAACTATCTTCCAGTCCTGCATGAAAGATGAGATCACAGTAGATGAGTTCTGTAAAAAAGCACAGGAAGTCGTTGATACATATCAGTAAAAACGGTATTCGTTTAAAGTCTTTTGAAATACTGACACATAAAAACTGACATAATAAATGAAGGTATAAAGCAGAAAAATCTGCTTTATACCTGTGCTTAAAGATATGAAGGAGGGAGTACCTGTGACAATCAGTAAAAAATCAATGAAATGGATTCCGTGGCTGTTGGTGTTACCTGTGGTTATTATTCGTGGATTTACGACTTTGTATCCGATTTTAATGACAGTTAGAAATAGTTTTTTTGATATTAAAATTCTGTCCGGAATTAATGAATTCTGTGGAATTCAGAATTACCTGAAAATTTTTTCAGATCCCAAAGTGCTTACATCTATACGTTTTACAGTGATTTTTGTAGTAGTATCAATGATATTCCATGTAATATTAGGTGTAGGTCTTGCTCTGATATTAAATATGAAATTTAAGGGACGTCGTTTTCTTCGTACGATTGTACTGATTCCCTGGGCAATGCCGGCAGTTGTTGTAGGTATGGCTGCAAAATGGGCATTTAATAATGATTATGGTCTGATCAATGACTTTATCAGATTGTTTGTCCATGGATACCAGAATAGCTGGCTGATCAATACAGGATCTGCAAGAGCTGCTGTAATTGCCGTGGATCTGTGGAAAGATCTTCCGTTCTTTGCGATTCTTGTATTATCCGGTCTGCAGTTTATTTCGGGTGATATCTATGAAGCCGCAAAAGTAGACGGTGCAAATGGAATCCAGTGTTTCTTCAGAATTACATTACCGTTGATACTGAAAAATGTACTGACTTTATCTATTCCATTTACTTTATGGAGACTGACAACCTTTGATATTGTATATTCTATGACTTCAGGTGGTCCTGGAGAAGATACGGCACTGATCGCATACAGAATCACGACAGAGGCGTTTACAAATCTGAATGTCGGTTATGCATCTGCACTGGCAATGTTACTGTTTGTTGTAATGGCAGTATTCAGCTGGCTGAATATACGTGTTATGAACAAGATTGATAACTAAAGGAGGAAATACCATGAAAAAAGATTCAAAGAAATATAACATATATCATGGTGTAGTGGCTGGTGGAAGATGGGTACTGTTTGCAATTGTTTCATTTATTATCCTGTTCCCGGTATACTGGATTTTTATTTCCTCTATTACACCTTCCGGAGAATTATTTAAAACACCGATTGATTATCTGCCGGATCATCCGACACTGGAAAGCTATAAGTTCCTGATCGAGAATGTAGGACTTTTGTCAAAAGTGGGAAATACAGTATTGATCGTAGGTCTTACACTGGTTATCAGTACTGTATTCTGCGCAATGGCTGCATACGGATTCTCACGTTTCACTACAAAAGGAATCAATATTGCTTTTGCATTTATTATTGCAACTATGTTAATTCCTGAGGTTGTTACAGCAAGACCATTATATGAGTTCATGCAGAAAGTAAAATTGTATGATACATATCCCGGACTGATTTTGCTGTATATCAGTACTGTTATCCCATTTACGGTTCTGATCCTGAGAAACTTTGTGGGGGAAATCCCTATTTCGCTGGAAGAGGCAGCAGCGATTGACGGTGCAACTTTCTCACAGAGATTGTTTACAATTGTATTGCCACTTATGAAACCTGCAATTGCAACTGTGTGTATTATCAACTTTATTACCTGCCTGAACAACTTCTTCACACCGTTGTTTTATTCAAATGGTATTCAGGTTCTTTCCGTTGCCATTGTACAGCTTCCACTGCGTGACAACATGTACGGAGTTCCGTGGGATCTGGTAAGTGCAATGGGATGGATCATACTTCTGCCTATCATTATTTTTGTTGCAGTCTTTGAAAAACAAATCATGGATGGTATAATGGCAGGTGGAGTAAAAGCCTGATTATCTGAATGCTAAGAATATTGGAGGAAAACATTATGTATCAGTCATTTAAAGGTGGACTTGGTGGAATTGCTCTGTCAAAACATGGAAGAAGCCGTGCAATCAATGCAGAGAATCCACACGGAGAAAAAGGTAAAGGCGGAATGGCAGCGAGCCATCTGGGACCGTCCAGAAAAGGAAGTCCCTGCCTGAGAGATATTGAGCCGGGTGCAACTGTAACTCTTGCAGAGATGGAAGGTCCGGGAGAAATCAATCATATTTGGATTACAGTGGATAACAAGACAACAGATGCAGATTGTTTTGTATTGAGAGATCTGGTCATCCGTATGTACTGGGATGATGAGGAAACACCATCTGTGGAAAGTCCTCTCGGAGATTTCTTTTGCTGTGGTTTTGGAAGAGAGTGTATTGTAAATTCTGTCCCAATGGCAGTGGTGCCAAGCAGAGGATTTAACTGTTACTTCCCGATGCCGTTTAAGAAAAAAGCAAAAATTACTCTGGAAAATCAGCATGCAAATAAAATTCCGGCATTTTTCTATCAGGTAGATTACTGTCTGTATGATGAGCTTCCGGATGATATTACTTATTTCCATGCACAGTGGAGGCGAGAGCGACTGACAGAGAAGCAGAAAGATTATACAATCCTTGACGGAGTAAAAGGAAAAGGTCATTATGTAGGAACTTATATTGCACTTACCACACTGGAACGTTACTGGTGGGGCGAAGGTGAAATGAAATTCTATATTGACGGTGATGATGAATATCCCACAATCTGTGGAACCGGAACAGAAGATTATTTTGGAGGCTCCTGGAGTTTTGCAAAGCAGGTGGACGGAAAGACTGTGGAACAAAATTATAATACACCATATCTGGGCTACCCATACTATTCTGCTCATGATGAGCTGATCCATAATTTCTATCATAATGATGACTGTCCGCCGATGAGAGGTTTCTATCGCTGGCATATTCAGGATCCGATTTGTTTTGATGAGGATCTGCGTGTGACCATTCAGCAGATTGGAGTAGGTTACAGAGGATTATTTGAACGTCAGGATGATGTGGCAAGCGTGGCTTACTGGTATCAGACACACCCACATGCACCGTTTGCACCATTGATGTCAAAAGAGGACAGATGGCCAAGATAAAAAACAGAGGTGAAATGCTTGAAAAAAAGTGTTGTAATTTTCATAACTGCAGTATGTTTGCTTATTACAGGATGTGGAGATACGGGGAGCTTATCTAAGCTCCCCTCATCGTCGTTTCACGAAGACAAACAAAAGCTGACAATCATGCATATTGATGCAGATAATAAAAGATTTCAGGATTTTATCGAGGAAACAGAAAAAAAACTTGATATGGAAATCACTGTGGAAAAATGTCCGTCCAATGCGGATAATCGGCAGGCAAAAATATCCACGATCCTGGCTTCGGGGGACAAAAATATTGATTTGATTTCCGTGAATGATGAGATGATTTCTGAGTTTAAGCATAAGGGATATCTGGAACCACTGGAAAAAAACGTTATGACAGAAGAAGTAAGAGACAGCTTTCCGCAGAAGTATCTGGAAAGCATTTGTGAAGAGAATGGACATATATATTCTGTCCCTTTTCAGATGGATATTATGATGTTCTGGGTAAATCAGGAGTTGCTGAAACAGGCAGGACTCGATGAGATAAAGAATACCGGTGATTTTGATATTCTGCAGAAGAGTTTGAAAAATCCGGATCAGTACGCTTATGGAGATGCATGGGAAAATACATATGTTTATAACAGTCTTTCGCAATTTGTGAATTTCTGGGGTGGCGATTATTTCGACTGGACTGATCCGAAAACCAAAGATGCAGCCAGATATATGAAAAGTATGCTGGATGAGAAAAATACATCGCCTGCACAGTTTGTAGATCAGTATGAGCAGATGGAAGAGAAATTTATCAGGGGAAAATATGGATGTGTTTTTATGTATACGAGTGCTCTGGGTACATTTCTTGATGCTGATGTATATGGGAAAAATAAAATACATATGGCACCGCTTCCCGTGCTTCATAAGAAAAAAGCCACTAATATTGCAACCTGGCAGTATGTTTTGAACAATGCTTCAGAAAATAAAGATGCAGCTGTCAGATTTCTTCAGTATGCAGCCGGTTATGAAGGCAGTACTGAATATGCAAAAATAATGAAAAGTTATCCTGCCAGAGTGGATGTGATCGAAAATGAGGATATTGATCTGGAAGGAATAGATATGATACGGAAATATCTCCGGGAATATACATTGAATGCACGTCCGTTATGTGAAAATTCCATGGGTGCTGTCTCAGATATGGGAAAACTGTTTCAGGGATATGTTCTTGGGCAATGTGAAGAGGACAGTTTCTTTGAGCAGGCACAAAATTGTATAAATACTTACTATTAAAAAGGCATCTTCGGATGTCCTTTTTAGTTGCGGATTTTTGATGCCGGATTTATAATAACAATAACAATGACAACAGGAGGCAGCTTCATGCAGAATCAACAACCATCAACTTTAAAGGAAATACGCGTCCATGGTACACAGGACTTTCCCTGTGCGTTCTATCAGACAGGAACAAGGATAAAAGGGAATATGGTGAAACACCACTGGCATGAAGAAGTAGAACTGCTTTATTTTTCGGGTGGAGAGTTCTGTCTGGAGGTAAATATGGAACGTTTCAACATTTCAGAGGAATGTTTTTATTTTATTAATCCCGGGGAACTTCACAGTATTTCTGTTGAAAAAAACGGCGGCTGTGTGGAAAATGCGGTGGTTTTTCATATGGATATGCTAAGCTCTGCATATGCTTTGGATCAGATTCAGACGAATCTGATCCAGCCGGTACAAAATGGCAGTATCCAGTTTCCGAGATGTCTGCGAAAGAATGAACCGGCATTTGAACCGGTAAGAAAATCTTATGAAGAAATCCGTAATGTATTTGGAGGAGATTCTTTCCGGGAGAATTATTATGACGGCGAGGCGGTTACGGATGATATCACCCGACAGTTGTTTATTAAATCAGCGCTGCTTCGGATTCTGGCAGTTCTGTCTGCGAATAATCTATTTGAGGTAACGGAGAAGAATCATGACCACAGAATTGAGACGATCAAGACAACACTGACTTACATACAGGAGAACTATAAAGAGAAAATTTATATACGTGACCTTGCAGGACTGATCGGGATGAATGAGCAATATTTCTGCAGATTTTTCAAGAAGGTGATCGGGCGTTCGCCTATGGAATATGTGAATGAGTACAGGATAAAAAAGGCTATTCATTATCTGAAGGAGTCTGACCTTACAGTTACGGAAATCTGTCTGGAATGCGGATATAATAATCTGGGAAATTTCCTGAGAGAGTTCAGGAAATATACGTCAACAACACCACTGCAGTACCGCAGACATTCATTAAAAGAAACACAGTAAATAAGAATATCGGTAATATAAAAAAGTCAAAATTTTGTACTTTTTTATCAAAAAAAGATAAGACAGAAGCCTTGGATTCTGATATAATTGCCGTAAATGAAAAAGAGACCTTAGGCGCTAAAGGTAAGAGGTATAATACTGGGAACAAATCAGACAATAGCGCCGGTTAATAAAAAACACAGGAGGATTTTTACAATGGTAAAGAAATGGTGGAATGAAAAGGTTGCTTATCAGATTTACCCGAAGAGTTTTTATGATACCAATGGAGACGGAATTGGAGATCTGAGAGGTGTTATTGAGAAGCTTGATTATCTGAAAGATCTGGGAGTTGATATTATCTGGCTTTCCCCCTGCTACCGCTCTCCGTTAGCTGATCAGGGATATGATATTTCAGATTATTATGATATTGATCCTCGCTTCGGAACCATGGCAGATATGGATGAACTGATTGCTGAGGCTAAGAAGAGAGATATGTACATTCTGATGGATCTTGTTGTAAACCACTGTTCTGATGAACATGAATGGTTTAAAAAAGCATGTGAGGATCCGGATGGTAAATATGGTAATTTCTTCTATCTGCGTGATAAGAAAGAAGGAGAACTTCCAACTAACTGGCGTTCCTATTTCGGCGGATCTGTATGGGAAGATCTTCCGGGAACAAATAAACAGTATCTGCATGTTTTCCATAAGAAACAGCCTGATCTGAACTGGGAGAACCCGGAAGTAAGGGAAGAAGTTTATAAGAATATCAACTGGTGGCTGGATAAAGGTCTTGGTGGATTCCGTATTGATGCGATTATCAATATCAAGAAAGCACTTCCGATGCATGACTATGAGCCGGATCGTGAAGACGGTCTTTGCAGTATCAGGAAGATGCTGAAAGAAGCAAAGGGAATCGGTGACTTCCTTGGCGAGATGAGAGACCGCACCTTTAAGAAATACGATGCATTCTCTGTCGGTGAAGTTTTCGATGAGAAGGATGAAGAGATTCCGGATTTCATCGGCGATAATGGATATTTCTCCAGTATGTTTGACTTCGAAGAGACTATCTGGGGGGCATCTGGCAAGGGATGGTATGACTGCAAACAGATTACTCCGGATGCCTACAAGAAATGTTGCTTTACAACACAGAGAAAAATTGGCGATATCGGATTTGTTTCCAATATTATTGAAAATCATGACGAGCCTCGTGGTGTCAGCAGATATATCCCGGAAGGTGACTGCTGTGACGCAAGTAAGAAGATGCTTGGCGGTCTGAACTTTATGCTTCGCGGACTTCCGTTTATCTACCAGGGACAGGAACTTGGTATGGAGAATGTGAAGTTTGAATCTATCGATCAGGTAGATGATATTTCCAGTCTGGATGAGTACAAGGTAGCTCTGGAAGCAGGATGTACACCTGAGGAAGCGCTGAAAGCTGTTTCCAGATTTAGCCGCGATAATGCCAGAACACCGATGCAGTGGACAGATGGTGAGAATGCAGGATTTACGACAGGTAAACCATGGCTGAAGGTCAATGCGAATTATACAAAGATCAATGCAGAGAGCCAGATGAATGATCCGGAATCTGTGAGAAGTTTCTATAAGAAACTTATCGCACTGCGTAAGAATCCGGAATACAAAGAGACTGTTGTTTACGGAGAACTGGAACCTGTATGGGAAGATGTACATAATCTGATGGCATACTATCGTAAAGGGGATAAGACTCTTCTTGTAGTTGGTAATTACCAGAAAGAGCCACAAACCATTGAACTTGCAGGAGAGTGCAGGAAGGTTCTGATCAATAACTATGACAATGTAGCTATGGATGGAAATAAGATTGAACTGCAGGGTTATCAGTTCCTTGTTATTGAGATGTAACAGAAAAAAAGGTTACTGAGAACGGAGTGAACAGTAACGAAAAAAGAACGGAAATCCAGGTATGATATGTACCTGGATTTCCGTTCTTTTTGTATCTATGAATTATAGCAATCTTCTCATAGCAATCCTCGTAAATAATGCATATTGCTTCCGGCTCATCAGAGCGTGAAATCCCGCGACAGATATCCCTGAGTGCCTTATAAAGCTGAACCGTCATCGGAGGAATCATCTTCAGGGGGATTCAGAAGCTTTACGCTGTCACGTACTACAAGTCTGACCGGAAGAGAAAGGTTCGTTGTTTTTGGATTCCAGCCATCAATCATTTTGAACAGATATTCTGCGGCAATGGTTCCGCGCGAAAAGATATCCTGGTGAATAGTGGTAAGTGAAGGACATGAAAGCTGTGCATACAGATTGTCGTCAAATCCGGTGATGGAGAGATCTTCCGGAAAGCGGATTCCCTTATCTTTGAGATATTTCATCAGGGTAACTGCGTAATAATCGGAACAACACATAAAGGCAGTGAACTTGTGTGCGACTGCATAAATCTCCTCCATACTTCCCTGACGTTCATATTTGGAAGGGCGGATCACAATCAGATTATCCAGATTAATATCCAGTCCGTATTCCTGAAGTGCCCGCTGATGTCCGGTGTATCGGATATAGTCTACACCTTCCATATTGTCGGCAAGAAAGGCAATTTTTCTGTGACCGCAGTTAAGAAGATATTTTGTCATCAGGTATCCACCCTCTTCATCGTCAAGACCGATGTTAACGTATCTGGCAATATTTTTTGGAGTGTAACTGTCGATAAGGACAGCAGGCTTTTTGTATTTGCTTCTGATTTTGAGATAATCGTCGTGGAGCATACCGATGAGGATCAGTCCTTCGGTGTTCCAGCTCACCACATTGCGCACGATTTCGTCAATATCTTCAGAAGTATAAAGCATCATATAATATCCACGTTCACGAATAGCAGCTTCCAGAGATCCAAGTAATTCGCCATGAAATGGATCTGTGAAGATATTGTCGTATTTATCTTTTTTCCTTTTTAATACAATTCCGATAAGTCTGGAATGGTTCTGTGCGAGATTTTTTGCATTCATATTTGGGACGTAATCATATTCGTCCAGAAGTTTCTGAACTTTCTCAGCAGTTTTCTGAGAAACTTCGCTGGTTTTTCCATTAATGACATTTGATACTGTGGTGGTACTGATTCCCAGCATCTCTGCCATTTCTTTAATTGTTATCATGTGAGATTCACCTCAATACAAAAATATATAAATATATTATCACATTGGGACATGAAAATGCAAGTGTTGCACAAAAAAGTTTGAATAAAATAAAAGAAAATTGTAACTGTTGCTCATAAGTCGTTTGGGAGAGAGCGATAATAATTAAAAAATGCAAAATATAAGGCTGTCGTCAAAAAATATCTGACAACAGCCCTGCACGGAATATTATTTCTGGATTACGATTGCTTCGTAAGGTCTGAGAGTGATTTTATGGTTTACTTTTGCATCACTGTAATTGGAGATAAGAACTTTTCCGTTTGTAAATTCTTCAGGAAGCTCTACTTCACGTGTATTCTCGCTGAAATTGCAGTATACGATCAGTTTTTCATCGCCAAGTGTACGGATATAAGCGTAGATATCCTTGTCATCATCAAGGATCAGATCATAGGTACCGTATACGATCAGTTCACTTTCATGGCGGAGCTTGATCAGTTTCTGATAATATTTGAATACGGAATCTTCGCGGTTAATCTGATCTTTGGCATTGATCTTAGTGTAGTTCGGGTTTACCATAATCCAGGGGGTAGCTGTGGAGAAACCTGCGTAAGCACTGTCGTCCCACTGCATAGGGGTTCTTGCATTGTCACGTCCCTTATAACCGATTGCTGCCATCATGTCCTCTTCGGTCATCTTACCCTGTTCGGTTAATTCATGGAAAGCATTGATACTTTCAAGGTCGCGGAAGTTGTCAAGAGTGTTAAACGGGCAGTTTGTCATACCCAGTTCCTCACCCTGATATACATAAGGTGTACCCTGCATCATATGGATACATGTTGCAAGCATTTTTGCAGAGATTTCTCTGTATTCGTCACTGTCATTGCCGAAACGGGAAACGCTTCTTGGCTGGTCATGATTTTCCCAGTAGAGACTGTTCCATGCAATATCCTGAAGACCTTTCTGCCAGCGTGTAAGGATTTTTTTCAGGTTGCGCAGGTCCATCTTTCTGGTTGTCCATTTGCCGGCTTTTTCATCACTGTCAACATCCATATGCTCAAACTGGAATACCATGTTCAGCTCTTTTTCATCGCTTCTTGCATATTTCTTTGCCTCTTCCAGAGTAACACCTGAGCATTCGCCTACAGTGATCGTGTCAGCATTATTCAGTGCTTTCTGACGCATTTCCTGAAGGTATTCATGTACATGAGGACCATTTGCGGATACATTGAAGGTTGCATAGCCGTTAATTCCAGGTTCTTTGTCAGGAAGCCCCGGCTCTTTGGAGATAAGGCTGATAACATCCATACGGAATCCGTCAACGCCCTTTTTCAGCCACCAGTTCATCATATCGAAAACATCCTGACGTACAGCAGGATTGTCCCAGTTCAGATCAGGCTGTTTCTTGGAGAACAGGTGCAGGAAATACATATCTGTTGTCTTGTCGTATTCCCATGCAGGACCGGAGAAGCAGGAGCCCCAGTTGTTTGGAAGGCTTCCGTCTTCTTTTGCAGGACGCCAGATGTAGTAATCTCTGTAAGGATTGTCTGTGGATTTGCGGCTCTCGATGAACCATTTGTGTTCATCAGAGGTATGGTTTACAACCAGGTCCATCATGATTTTGATGCCTTTTTCGTGAGCTGTGGCAAGCATACGGTCGAAGTCTTCCATGGTTCCGAATTCGTCCATGATCGCCTGATAATCACTGATATCATATCCGTTGTCATCATTTGGTGATTTGTAAACCGGAGAGAGCCAGATTACGTCAATTCCAAGCTCTTTTAAATAGTCAAGTTTGCCGGTGATACCGTTAAGATCACCGATTCCGTCTCCGTTGCTGTCGCAGAAACTGCGAGGATAGATCTGATATACGACGCTTTCTTTCCACCATCTTTTTTCCATTGTAAAGACCTCCTGATAATATTATATTTTAGTACGTTTGATTTGAATAAGAATTATGTGAGCTGACTATAGCAATCCTCTCAATATGCGTTATTTACAAGGATTGCTGTAAATATCTTTTGCCCCTGATAATTTAGAATTTGTGTATAGTTGTATTGTATAAATATATAATAAATACTTTATAGAGAAAATACTTTCGATATTTTGACGAATTTGTGCATTATTTTGACCTTTTGACAAAATTATAGAATTGCTGTAAGTAAATCCCATGCTTCAATCGCTAATATCCGATTGCCAATCCTGTAAGACATGCCGCGAGGAGTGTTGCTGAGAACGGAGAGAATCAATGTCATTAACTTAAACAATTTGCCAATGGAAAAGAATGATAAACCGAACAATTTAAGGGGATTCTGCACGATCACGCTGGAGGATGTTTTCTGTCTGAAAAACATTGCCCATTCTATCAATGCAGCATTTAAAGAAGACTGGGAGAGGGCTGTCATGGATGAGTATCAGAAAAAGCTGAATTATATCCGTGATCGGAAACAACAGCAGAGAACCGGAAGATAACAGGGATATTGTTTAAAATAAAGGGAGAGTGCCATTATGGGTGATGGTAGATCTGGGACTGCTATAATAAGAATTTTTTTAGAAAAATCATAAGATAAAATATAAAAAATATCAATAAACTTTGTTTTTTTGTTTAAGATAATCGTTATACATTATATAGAGATAAATGGTTGATGCATTTTAGGAGAAAATTTGTGTTTGAAAATAAAAAAATTCAAAATTTATTTTTGAATGAAGAAAAAGTAGAAGATTTGATACGGAGATATTATTCTGATATATACAAATATTGTTTTTTTCATCTTGGGAATAGGGAAACAGCAGAGGATATTACTCAAGAGGTTTTTTTGAAATTTTTAAAAAGCCTTGATAGTTATCGTGAATATGGGAAATTAAAAAATTATTTATATGTAGTGGCAAAAAATACAATAAGAGATTTTCAGCGAAAAAAATACGAAATAACAGAGGAACCAGGAGTGGAAGCTTCTTGCGATGGAGCGTTAGATAATATTCCATTACAGATAGATATATGGCGAGAAATACAGATGTTAGATCCATTAGATAAGGAATTGATTATATTACGATATTATCAGAATTTTAAAGTAAAAGATATTGCTCAAATTGTAAATATTCCGCCTTCAACTGTGGGGTATAAAATTAAAAAAATAGAAAAAATATTAAAAAACAGATTAGGAGATATAGGATATGAGAGATAAAGCGTTGAAGAAAAAATTGCAACAATTACATATACCACAATATGATGAATATAAATTGGAAAAAGTTATTGTCGAAGCAAAAAAAATAGATTTGTTTTCAGGAAATCAAAGAATGACAAATACTGAATTTTTTTTGAACCAGCTGGGGTTTATTAGTAAAAAAGTATGGAGTTTAAAGGCGTTTTTTTCAATTTCTATATTATATTTGATTTTAGCAAAGGATGTTTACAGTAATAACTGGGTGTGGACGTTAATAGCAACAACAGGTCCTATTTTATGTTTGTTTAATGCTAAAGAAATATGTAATGTATTTCAACCTGGAATGTTTGAAATACAAATGGCTACAAAACATTCATTTAGTAAAGTTTTAATGATCCGTCTAATCGTTTTCGGTATTTTTGACCTTCTTTTTCTGATTTGTAGTACTATAATACTATCGCTTGTAAAGGAAACGGTAATATGGCAGATTATTTTATACGGAATAGTTCCTTATGAAATAATGTGTTTTGGCTGTATGTACATTTTAAATAAATGTCATGAAGAAAACATTCTACTATATTCAACGACGTGGGGAATATGTTTAAGTAGTATTATTATTATATTGAAAATATCGGGAGTGGAATTATTTGCAACATGTTATTTTGCTATTTGGTTAGTGTTTGGACTAATTGCAGTTAGCGGTATTGGAGTGGAAATAAAACAGTTATTAAAAAAAACAGGAGGGAATTTGAATGAGATTAGTAATGGAACATTTATCTAAGCAATTCAAAAATAGAATTGCTGTTGAAAGTATTGATACAGAACTTAGAGAAGGCGTTTATGGCTTTTTAGGAGCCAACGGTGCAGGAAAAACAACCCTAATGCAAATGATTTGTGGAATTATTGAGCCGACAGCAGGTGAAGTGAAAATTAACGGTGAAAATAATATACAGATGGGGGAACGATTTAGAGATATGTTGGGTTATTTGCCACAAGAATTTGGGTATACACCAGGTTTTACCGCTAATGATTTTATGTTATACATTGCTTCAATTAAAGGATTACCTCCTAGATTCGCAAAAAGAAAAACAAAAGAATTATTAAAACTTGTGAATTTAGAAAAAGATGCAGGTAGAAAAATTAGGACTTTTTCAGGAGGAATGAAAAGACGGCTTGGTATTGCGCAAGCACTATTGAATGATCCTAAAATATTGATTTTAGATGAACCGACAGCAGGACTGGATCCTAAAGAACGTGCTTATTTTAGAAATATTATTGCGGAAATGTCAAAGGACAAAATTATTATTATATCTACACATATTGTGTCAGATATAGAATATATTTCAGATCAAGTATTGATCATGAAAAAGGGAAAATTTATTTTACAAGGTCCAGCCGACGAATTGTTGAAAGAGGTAAAAAATGAGGTATGGTCGTGTAGAGTGCCTAATAATCAATGGAGTAATTTTGAAAGAACACATTGTATTGCTAATTCGCATGTAATGAAAGAAGTTATAGAAGCAAGAGTTATTTCTACGTCATCCCCAATAGAGGGTGCGATAATTGTAGAACCAACTTTGGAGGATTTGTATTTGAAGCTTTTTTCTGATGAGTTACAAGAAGGGTAGTAAATCTAATGAGTGAGATGATTAAATATGAATGGAAAAAAATATGGAAAAGTAGATTAGCTCAACTAGTTATAATTGGTTGTGGATTGTTTTTAGTGTTTTGTGTTTGGGCCAGTATTATGCAAATAAGTGCGACAAATGAAAAAGGTGAAAATTTTTCGGGAATGAGTGCTGTAGAAGTGATGAAGAATACGCAGAAGAAAATAGAATTAACACAGGAAAACGTTAATGATATAGTAGGACGGTATTTAAAATACATTTCAGATCCTGGTACAAATTCAGAAAGCGAAACATATCATTACTTGTCAGAAGAAGTATATAGAACGTTTTATCTTCCGAACAGAGAGTTATTGAGTTTAGTTACTAATGTATATAGAGAACCGGGAAGCGGTAGTAGTATAAAAGAAGTTTTGGAAGAAAATGTTGGGAAAGATTTTCGGAAAGCACAAATAAAAAGAGACATTGCATATATAAATTTGCAAAAAGAACAAGGACGATTGACATCTGGTGAAGCCGATTACTGGAAAGAAAAGATAGGAAATTTGCAGGAATATCAATATGGTTATCACAAGGGATGGAGTATGATTTTAGATACATTAACATGGCCTGTGTTAATTATGATGCTGATTTGTATAGGAATTGCACCAATATTTGCTGGTGAATATCAGTCTAAATGTGATTCATTAATTTTATGCATGAAATATGGAAGAAGTAAGTTGATTTTGGCAAAGATTATTTCTGGATGGTTATATGCAACAGGTGTTTACTGGGGAATAACATTGATCTATTCAAGTATCTATATGATTTTTTTAGGAACACAAGGTGCAGATTTACCTATTCAATTAAAGTATCCAGCTATGTCTGTCGGATATAATCTTACAATGGGAGAAGCGGTAGGAATAACATTATTATTGGGATATTTCTTTACATTAGGAATTATGGGAATAACACTTTTTATGTCTGCTTTATTGAAAAACACTTATGCGGTTATTATTGTCGCATTTCTGTTGATTATAATCCCAACATTTTTATCACTGGATACGGGGGGATATGTGTGGAGCCATGTACTATCTTTACTACCACCTAAAATAGCAGATTTTTCCTTTCAGTCGTATACGGCATATAGTATAGGAAATATTGTGTTGAGTTGGCCGGTTATGGCAATTTTGGTAAATGCAATAGTAGCAGTACTCTGTTCAGTTTTGGGATATATTATTTTCCGGAAACATCAAGTAAATAAATAGCAAAGGTTTCAGTGGAGAGGCCTCTCCACTGTGTCTAGGGAATATTCCCTAGACACAGTGATATAAGGATGTGAGGGATTGAGAAAAGAAAAAAGTCGTATGATAAATAACACTATATACTGCATAAAATATATTTGGAAAATTGACCGTAAATATATTTTATTGATGATAGTAATTTCTATACTTACTAGAGCGTGTATGTGCCGTAATGGTATCGCATTTTCCAGTGCGTTAGGCGACAGTGATAACTGCAGCAACTGCGGTTGCAACTGCTTGCCTTGGAATCATGGCTCTAATGCTTCTACAGCAAGTAATGCAGACAGAGCAAGCGCGTAAATTTGTATGAATAATACGGGAGAAAGGCTGCTTTCATCATTGGGTGAAAGTAGCCTTTCTCCTATTTGTTAGGGCAAAGCCCTGTTTGCCATTGTGGAGTTTTTCGCTGATCCGAAAAACGGAGCTTTGGAAAACAAATAAACCACCTGCTATGCAGGTGAGTCAGCATTGCTTCGTAAGTGCTGAATAATCCACCGGTTTCTCAGTATTCAAAATTTATGAGAAGGAGTGGTATCTCTATAACTTTTCTAGTTTTGGCATATAGGACCATTTCACTTCAGTTCTTCTGGTACCTGTGTTGATCCCGCTCCAAATAAAAAACAAGAGTTGAATTTTTATGCTTAAAAGAAATTCAAGACGTACAGATAAAGAATGGCTGGATCTGATCCAGGAATGCCGGTTCAGTGGTCTTTCTGATAAATGCTGGTGCCAGAAACATCATATCCATACAAGCAACCTTTATTACCAGATACGAAGACTCCGACAAAAAGCCTGTAAGATACCTGTATATTACAGCCTATAAGTTAAATATGGAAAAAATCGGACTTACATCTCGCTTAGGGAAAGTAAATATTATGATGTTGAAAAGGGCGAATTTCTTTTCTGCTTCACCGAAAACATCAATAAAATCAAAAACAGACAGGAAGGGTTTCAGTCTGATCTGGAAGAAGAGTATCTTCATGAAATCTATCCTCTTTACAGTCCTGGTGAGGAAGATGATGAATATGAAGATGAGGATGGTGAAAAATGTTCTATTATGCGGAACAATGTCTAAGGATAGTGATGTGTGAACAGCAACTGGACAGACGGTGAAAGAGGATTTTCGCAGTTTCGAAGTCTTGTATGTGATGGATAAATATTGTATAGTATAGGTATTGGCATTTATAACGAGATAGAAGAAACGGCAGAAAATATAATATATGAGTGAGGAAGAATGAGAAGGATACAGATTATTGTAAATAATGGAGCTGGGACAGGACAGGCGCACAGGGTATGGAATGAGACGCAGTGTCTGCTTCGGGGATACAAAATAAAATATGAAGCCCATATGACCAGATATGAAGGGCATGCCGCGAAACTGGCTGAGCAGATTTCCCGGGTGAAGGGGGAAGAGCCTGTCTATCTGCTGGTGGTTGGGGGAGATGGCACGATCAACGAAGTCCTGAATGGTATTACTGACTTTGATAAGGTACGTCTTGGAGTGATCCCTACTGGTTCAGGGAATGATTTTGGGAGAAATCTGAAACTGCCGAAAACACCGAAGGAGAGCCTGAGGGAAATCTGTGCCTGTATCAGAAAGGACCAGAGAGGTGAAGCACTTTACAGGATAGATCTGGGGCAGGTAAGCTGGGAAGGCTGTGAGAAGCCGCGGATTTTTGGAATCAGTTCCGGCCTGGGACTGGATGCACTTGTGTGTAAAAAAGCACTTCATTCCAGACTGAAACAGGTTTTAAACCGTTTCCATCTGGGTAAGCTTACATATCTTGCATTGACGGTGCAGTCTCTTTTTACCATGGAGACAGCCAATGCAAAGGTGGTGACAGAACATGGAGGCTATATTCTTCCGAAGATGATCTTTGCGGCAGCTATGAATCTGCCGGCAGAAGGCGGAGGAGTTCCCATGGCACCCCATGCATCAGTGCAGGACGGTCTGCTCTCGCTTGGCAGTGCATCCGGAATCGCCAAATGGCAGACTTTTTTCCTGCTTCCGTTTCTGGTTGCTGCAAAGCAGGAGCATATTAATGGTTTTACTATCAGAAATGAAAAAGGATTTCGCCTGATTCTGGATAAGCCAATGGTGCTCCATGCAGACGGAGAGTACTGTGCAGATGTGACGAGAGTGGAATTTCGGTGTCTGGAGAAGAAACTGTGGCTGCTGCATGAGCAGAAAGGGGTTATAAGCAGTTAAATATAAATTATAAAATTATATAAGCACATGTTGAGTTTTATAAGAC